>ERZ651776.1-NODE-1-length-606150-cov-9.631884_pt1 | contig 606150 bp, 495 predicted proteins | sample MGYA00514761_ERZ651776 | MGnify/ENA metagenome assembly ERZ651776
ATTTTTTTAGTCTTATTATCATAGCTATAATGATTATCTTGAAAATTTTTGAACCCATTTTCGAAAAATTTATTGAAATCCAACTCAATGAAAACTTTTTGTAGTTCTGCTATTGAAGAACCTCTGTAATTTAGGTTTTCTCGAGTTGTTTGGGACGATATTACCTTTCTGTTACCTCCGACAATACCAATTTTAATTCTGTAATTATTTTTCAGATCCATCGCCGAATAGTCAATGGATCTGAAAAATAATATTCCTTCAGATCCATTGACTATCCCAAATTCAAATGTTCCCCTAGAAAAATGATTTTCTAACTCTAATTCTCCTCCTGTACTGGTTAATTTTTCTCTTATCTGGGTGTTCCAAAAAGTAGAGTTGAATAATCTGGGTTTTAAAATATCCAATAAACTGTTTTTATCGACAAAATAGGTAGTCTCACAAAATTTCTCTTTTATATGTTCGATCAATTTTCTTTCATCTTTCAATGAGTTATCTGATACCAATAGTGAGTCAATATCAATTTCCATTGAATCCTTAGTATTGGATTCATTTATTGATCCCTCTACAATAGAATGTTTTTTTTCTTTCGTAATTTTTTTTGAATTTTTAATCGAAGGACCTTTACCTAAAGAATTATCCATCCCTTTCTGAAAATCATCTTTAACCTGATTCAAACGAGATTGAATAGAATCTGTATCTATGTTCTTCTTTATCTCAGTAAACATTGAAGAAAAGAAACCACCTTTCTTTTTTGGGGTATCGGGTTGATTTGATTTTTTGGAGTGTTTAGAAACCAATGAATCAATCAGAATTTCACACTCATCATCTGGTACACCTAATTCCTTTGATTTACGAAATATTACTTCTCTTTCTTTTTCTGAAATAACTCCGTCAACCAAACAGAGTTCTATAAATTTTATTAGTTGTTCGTTCATGATTCTGTCGTCAATTAAAAACCCGACTAAAGTACATGAAATCCCCGATTTTCCTCGGTTATTTGAAAAGGAAACATCAATTGAATCTCTGATTAAAGTTGAGGAACTCAAAATCAAACAACTCAGAAGTGATGAACAATGGATTGATTGGTTGGATGTTCACTTTAACCGATGGGAAGAAATACGAAACCTAACTGAACTGAAGGATAAGAAGAAGGTACTCAATGAGTACATCCACGAAATCATTGTGAAAGATTATGATGATTCAACAAAGGAACATCACATTGAAATTCACTTCAGGATTCCTATCATAAATGACAAAATTCATTTAGAAAAGAACAAAGATGGTAGTATTTCGAGGGATAAGAAAGGTCTTCGGAAATACAAAGTATTAGAGGGAGAGGGGAGTTTGAACAACCCTCTCACCCACCAGAAATTATTCGACGGTCACGGACTTTGCCAAGTTACGCGGCTGATCCACGTTACACTCTCGCATTACGGCGATGTGATAGGAGAGCAATTGAAGCGGAACTGAAGCCACCAAGGGAGAAAAGATTTCATCTGTTTCTGGAATTTCAATGGTATAATCAGCCATCTCCTTTACCTGTGTATCGCCTTCTGTAACAATTGCAATGAGCACCCCTTTTCGCGCTTTCACCTCTTGAATGTTGCTGACAACCTTCTCGTAGGACGGCCCCTTTGTTGCGATAACCACAACAGGCATTTCCTCATCTATTAAGGCAATAGGTCCGTGTTTCATCTCGGCTGCAGGATACCCTTCTGCGTGGATGTATGAAATCTCTTTGAGCTTGAGCGCTCCTTCTAATGCCACTGGAAAGCAATACCCACGACCGAGGTATAAGAAATTGCTCGCATCCTTGAATTTTGCCGAAATCAATTCAACAAGATCATTCGTTTGAAGGGCACGTTCAATTTTCTCCGGAATTTCATTTAGACCGTAGAGTAACCTCAGAAACTTACTTCGCTCTATGGAGCCTTTCTTATTTCCGAGCATAAGGGCCAAGAGGCTCAGTACAGTTACTTGAGACGTAAAGGCTTTTGTGCTCGCGACGCCAATTTCGGGCCCTGCATGAGTGTAAGATCCACCATGGGTGGTGCGCGATATAGTAGACCCAACAACGTTGCATATCCCCAGTATTGTAGCGCCCTTTGATTTCGCCAATTCCAAAGCAGCAAGTGTATCGGCTGTTTCTCCTGATTGAGATATGGCGATCACTACATCCTTTTCGGTGATTATCGGATTTCGATATCGAAACTCAGAAGCATACTCGACCTCTACTGGAATTCGAGCTAAATCTTCAATAAGATATTCTCCAACCAAACCGGCATGCCAAGAAGTTCCGCAAGCAACAATCGTGATACGGTTTGCATTCAATAATTTTTGCTCATAGTCGGCCATTCCGCCCAGGTGGACTAAGCCCGCAGCTAAGTTTAGACGACCTCTAAGGCTATCCCTAACAGATCGTGGCTGCTCATAGATCTCCTTGAGCATAAAGTGATCGTAGCCGCTTTTTTCTAACTGCTCTAGCTGTAGCTCTAACTCTTGTATATATGGCGTTACGTTCTGCTTTTGTATGGTGAAAAGCTTTAAGTCTTTCCCTGGGATGATTTCGGCAATCTCACCGTCTTCTAGGTAGACAACGTTCTTTGTGTACTCCACAATTGGCGTAGCATCCGAAGCGAGATAATAGTCTTTATCTGGCCCAATGCCAATGACCAATGGGCTGCTTTTCTTCGCGGCAACCAAGGTTCCAGGCTCTGAGTTTGACATCACCACTATGGCATAGGCGCCGATGACTTCGTTCAGCGCTTTTCTTATAGCCTCGCTAAGCGAACATGCTTCGCTCTTTTTTATTTCTTCGATCAGGTTAACCAAGACTTCCGTGTCTGTTTCAGAATGAAACGTATAGCCGCGATGAATTAACTCCTTTCGAACGCTATCATAGTTCTCAATGATTCCGTTATGAATGAGCACAATGTCTCCTGACATGGATGTGTGTGGATGGGCATTGACATCGTTCGGCTCACCATGTGTTGCCCAGCGGGTATGTCCGATTCCGGCTGTGCCAGTCGTAAGTCCAGAACCAATGTGATTTTGAAGATCAACAACCTTCCCTTTGCACTTGTGAAGAGTGGTTTTATCATTCATTAAGGCAACTCCAGCGCTGTCATAGCCTCGATATTCGAGCCTTTGAAGGCCCTTAATCAGTATTGGATAAGCGTCTTTACTGCCTGTGTATCCTACAATTCCGCACATGGTTAATTATTTAAGTCCGTGTGATATAGCTTCAGAGCAATATTATCAAGTCCTTTTAGAACATTGTGCGCTGTGTCGTTTCCGTTAAGAACAGGCACTTGTGCATGAAGCCGTAAACCATAGTTCACATCGACTCCTTTCTGAGCTTCTTGAACGATACGTTGCACATGCCGCGTAATGTCAAATTGATAGCCATTAATGTCTTCATCAAACTTTCCTCCACTGCGACTTGGGCTGTAGATGTAATCTAGGGTTAAGCTTTCCGAACCGTCTTTTTCTAGGTCCAATAGGTACAATCGCTGAGAGTTTGAGAGCTCACCGTTTTGTTCATTGGCCAATTCGAATTGCAGCACAGCTTTAGCGATGGCCGTATTGTTGTTGACGCCAAATTCGTATAAACCCGGAATATGTATTTCGGTGCGCAATCCAGCAAGACCCTGCACAAAAAGAAGGTCGTCGTTATTAGAAACATCGTCTAAATAAGTCTGGGCCAGCGAACTGCTATAGTCGTGGGTGATTTTATTAATGCGCGCACATTTCGAGGTAATCGGATATTCAATTACTTCGGTATTTTGAACGTTGCCACTTTCAGAAGTGTAAACTTTTATACCTGACTCGCCGGTGAGCAAAGCCATTGAATAGATGGCGCCTGTAAGTGTTGGGTCGAGCCCTGCGCCTACCTTGATCATCAGGCCTTTAAAGTATTCTTGAAAATCCTCCGTGCTTTGAGCAGATGCATCGCCAATTCCTTCTTTGAGATACTCGCCGAGTTCATTGTCAAGTTTGATTCTAAATTGAAACACTTCGGTCACCGTGTCTATGGTCACCGTTTCGGGCACCTTCAACTGTCTAGAGAAAGAAAATGTGGTTGACCCAATAGCCGTAGTTTTTACCTCAGGGTCAAAATCTGATTGATATTCCTCAGATACGAGCAGCGTCTCGTTTAACTCGAAGACTTCGATGGGGATGGCATTTTTGGGAACGCCGAAAATTAAGTTTGGGCGCAATGAGAGAACCACGCTGTCCACTTGATATATAGTGAAATCGATATCGGTGTTTCCTTGTAGGATGTCAAAGTTCAACAAGAGCGAGGACTCAGATGTGCCGAATTGATCCGATTGAACTTTCCCTACAAATGACTGGGCCTCATCCGAGCGTTGAGGTTCTCCCAAAAGAGTGAACGCCTCAACAGAAAGGTTGTCCGTTATTGCTAAGGTGTCAAATTGACCATCGGGTTGCAGCTCAATGCCCAAGAGTTCATCGTCTTTGCAACTGCTTAAGATCAGAATTGCGGACAAAAAAACAACGGTTTGTACGAATACAAACCGTTGATCTTTAAATTTTGAAAGTGTGTTTTTCACGTGTTTATTCAGCCAAAACGCTGTTGTCAGACATTACCTCGGTGTAGAAATCATCAAAAACACTCATTAAATTCTCCTCAGGTTGCGCGTCTAGAACAGGCTTGTCTAACGTGGAAACAAACGACTTTATTTCATCGTTAACATCTTCGCTAGCAAAGACAATTGCATCAGCGTACTTGGCTCCAAGCTTGCAAATATTCGTGTAAGTCGGGTCTTTAATTAGCTCAAGATCCTCTTCAGTCATGCCGTCATAGAGCATTTTTTCCCACATGCGTGGATCGAAGCTGTCTTCAAATTCTTCACCGTAAATGGAGAACACCACTTTAGCATCCGCAAACAATGGATCGTCTGCGTAGAAGGTCTTTTGGAAAACAGCCATTAAAGATGAAAACCAGCCATTCACATGAATGATTTCGGGCATCCAGCCTAATTTTTTTACGGTTTCAAAAACACCTCTCGAGAAAAAGATTGATCGCTCATCATTGTCTTCGAAGAAATCATCTTCTGAATCCCAAAATGTTGCCTTTCTTCTGAAAAACTCCTCATTATCAATGAAATAGACCTGCATTCGCGTTGGCTGAATGGAAGCTACCTTAATGATTAATGGATGATCCGTGTCGTCGACAATCAAATTCATACCCGAAAGTCGGATGACTTCATGCAGTTGATGACGTCTTTCATTCACACAACCGAAGCGCGGCATGAATAATCTTATTTCTTTGCCAAAGTCTTGGGCTTCTTGTGGAAGCTGTCGACCCATGTAAGACATGTAATTTTCAGGAAGATAGGGATTGATTTCGTGAGAAACGTATAATACTCGTTCGTAATTACTCATACAATTCAGTTGATTAAACGAAATGAACTTTTTTGCCAAAAGGCACGCAAAGATAACCAATATAAGGCGTAACATCAAGTAGAATAAACGACACTGAGAGATGATAATTGCTAAGAGCCGAGCGGAAGTGAAGCGATATACGGAAGGAGAAACGGTCGGATTCGTCCCAACAATGGGGGCGTTACACGAAGGACATGGCACATTAGTGACCGCAAGCAAAGATGATGGGAACTATACTGTGGTATGCATTTTTATCAATCCTTCACAGTTTAATAATCCATCTGATTTTGAAAATTATCCAATCAATTTGGAAGATGACATTGCTTATCTGGATAGCCTTGGATGCGATCTAGTTTTTATCCCAAAGGTTTATGAAGTCTATCGTTCGGGTGATGATGAAGGTCGTTATATCCACCATTTTGGCTCGCTTGAAACCCGGTTTGAAGGCGAATTTAGACCGGGTCACTTTCGGGGCGTTGCGCAAGTCGTGCACATCCTTTTTGAGATTGTTGAACCTGCCATGGCATACTTCGGAGAGAAGGACATTCAACAGCTGGCTGTTGTTCGAGCTTTGAGCTCCAAACTTGGGGGCAAAATTGCAATTGTCGGTATTGAAACAAAGCGGGAAAAATCTGGATTGGCTATGAGTTCTCGAAATCTGAGGTTGACATCGGATCAGCTACAAAAAGCGACGCTAATTCATCAGTGTTTGACCATGGCCCAAAGTGGTTTTAAAAGTAAATCGGTCGTGTCCATTAAGGAGGAGGTCAGACTTAAATTTGAAGCCGATGCAGAATGGAACTTAGAATACTTCGAGGTGATTGACCCTCAAACATTTGATCCAATAACTGTCTGGGCCGGTCCGTGTAGAGCGGTTGTCGCCGCTCATTTGGGAGAGATTCGATTAATCGACAACATCGCGATTCCATGAAACAATAGATTCGCGACCTTCGCCCCAAATATTGGCACAGTGAGTATTGCAAAGAAGATAGAGGGGATTGAAAATCAGTTTCAATTTTTCCGAAATGAAGGTCGAACGTATTTTGCTTCTTCCTCCTTTCAAACACATAGCTTGCCTATGCTGCATATCATAGGAAAAGTTGCTCCAGAAACACCTATTTACTTTATTCAAACTGGGTTTCATTTTCCAGAAACGCTGTCTTTTCGCGATAGGGTTGGGGAAGAATTTGGGCTGAACATATTGAACATTGAATCTCAGGTACCCAAGGTTCAGCAACGAAATAGCATTGGAAATTTTTACTTCACTTCTGATCCGGATTACTGTTGCTTTTTAAATAAAACTCAGCCTATGGAACCGTTGTTAGAGCGATTCGATATTTGGGTGAATGGGGTTCGGGCAGATCAGAATGCGAACCGAAGTAGTTTGAATTCGCTCGAAAAAACGCCTCAAGGAGGGCAGCGATATCATCCCATGCTTTCGTGGTCAAAACAAGAGATTTGGCAATATATCGCCGAACATGATTTACCACGACATCCCTTGGATGCACAAGGATATTCAAGTATCGGATGTGAACCTTGTACGGTCAAACCAGCTTTTGGTGATGAGCGAGATGGCCGGTGGTTGGGTCAGAAAAAAACGGAGTGTGGACTTCATACAGAACTAGTAAGCAAATAAGATGGTAGTACTAATAACAGGCGGGGCGGGATATATTGGAACGGCATTGTGTGAGCAATTGAAAAAGGATGAGTCAATAGAACGGGTCATTGTGTATGACAACTTAAGCCGTCATAATTTCAATCTTTTCATTGGGCTCCACAAATTGGATAAGCGTTTTGAATTCATGGAGGGAGATATTTTGGATAGTCGAAACTTGAGAAAAGCGGTGAAGCAAGCGGATGTAGTTTATCATTTGGCCGCAAAGGTCACTACGCCATTTGCTGATCAAGATGCACACTTGTTTGAACAGGTGAATCATTGGGGTACTGCCGAGGTTACCTATGCCGTGGAGGAAAGCGATGTTCAGCGACTCATATACTTAAGCAGTGTTTCTGTTTATGGGTCTGGAGATTCGGAGCGAAACCTGGACTCTGGTTTGAATCCAAAAACGTTTTATGGCATCTCCAAAATGCGGGGAGAGAATCATGTATCGCGGTTATCTCCTAAAATTGAAACACACATTATTCGATGTGGCAATGTATACGGTTACAATCGAAGTATGCGTTTCGATGCGGTCATCAACAAGTTCCTTTTTGAGGCTAACTTTCATGGAAAGATCAACATTCACGGCAACGGTGAACAGCACCGACCATTTGTTTTTGTGGATACCGTCGGCGCTAAATTGGTAGAACACTTGCATGATTCGAAACCATCTTCAACAACCAATCTCGTGGAACACAACTTCAGCATAAATGACATTGCAGAGGTATTATTGAAGCTGTATCCTGAACTTGAAATGATCTTCATCAACAACAACATGAAGCTACGTGAGCTGAAGGTTAAGGCAGAGATTGAAATGACGGATTTAAAGGTTCTGGAAAGTCGAATGAAGGCGTTCGGTGAAGCGTTCACATTTTAGTCGTGGTTGAGATTACCACTTCATCACCACTTTGCCAATGGATCCTCGACCTTCCAGTCGGGCATGGGCGGCTTCGATCTCTGTGGCTTCGTAAACGGAGTCAATTTTTGGCTTAAGGATTCCCTTTTGGTATAAATCATACACATCTTCCATGCATGTTTTCAGATAATCAGGTCGGTTTTCGCCGATGCGTAACATGTTAACGCCAATTACAGCTCGTGACTTCATCAATAACCCGATCGGGTGTAAAAATCCAAAGCCGAATGCCAGTTTAAGCTTGTCAATGAACCTACCCTTTGACGCACTCCATTCACTGGCGCCGAAGGTTACAATGCGTCCTCCTGAGCCAAGTAGGTGCAGCGATTTTTTGAAGTTGGCTCCACCTACCGGATCAAAGGCGGCGTCCAATCTGTTTGAACCGAGTCCATTCTTTACGGCCTCCAAAAAGTCGCTAGTGCGGTAGTTTATCGCATGGTCTACACCAAGAGATTTGAGATACTCCAATTTTTCGGTGTTTCCAGCGGTTCCAAATATTTCGCATCCTTTCCACTTTGCGATTTGCACCAACGCCGTGCCTACGCCACCAGCGGCGGCGTGTATTAATACGCGATCCCCTTTCTGCAGATTGATCATCATTGCAGCAGCAAACCAAGCTGTACAATACTGTGTGGCCAGCGCACATGCCTCCTCTGGATTTGTTCCAGGCGCCAACTTAATGGTCCCCATCGCTTCCGTAACGCAATATTCAGCGTATCCGCCAAATTGAGAAAATGCCAACACGTAATCACCAACAGCGAAACCGGTAACCTTCGCTCCAACCTCGGCTATTTCACCCACAACTTCGTATCCGAGCACACACGGAAGTGGCGGGCGGTCGTTGTAAAGGCCCTTTCGCGCCATGATATCTGCGTAGTTCAGACCGAAATGGCTCACCTTAATCCGCACTTGATTTTCGCCCGGTGTAGGGGTTTCGGTATCCTGTAAGTTGAAAACATCTTTCGAGTCTCCAGAACCGCTGAGTACTATGGCTTTCATTCTTTATTTCTTTTTTCAAATGCGGCACTGCCCTCAATGAGCAATACGATTTCCCCTTTGTAACCCTTATCATCTCCGTAGGCAACGAGTTCAGCAAGTGTGCCTCGATGATAGGTCTCGTAGAGCTTTGTCAACTCACGCGCAACACATGCATGTCGTTCAGGACCAAATGTTTCAGAGGCTTCTTTTAAAGCCTTGTTTATTCGATGTGGCGATTCGTACATGACCATTGTGCGTGTCTCCTCATGCAACGACTTCCAGAAGGTTTGCCTTCCCTTTTTTTGAGGCGGAAACCCGAGATAGACATACTTCTCACATGGAAGGCCCGATCCTACAATGGCCGTAATTACTGCTGTGGGTCCGGGTAAAACTTCAACGACCACATTCTTTTCGATGCAAGCGCGAAGCAATAAATAACCGGGGTCACTTATCCCGGGCATGCCGGCATCCGATATTAGCGCGAAGTGCTGGCCTTCTTCCATTTTCCCAACAAGTGAGTCGGTGACCTTATGTTCATTGTGCTGATGGAAGGGGATAAGCTTGTTGCTGACCTCATGATGTGACAGTAGCTTGCCGCTATGTCGTGTGTCTTCGCACAAAATAGCATCACACCCAGCCAGTGTTTTTAGCGCTCTAAGCGTAATGTCGTCGAGGTTGCCAATCGGCGTAGGAACCAAAGTGAGTTTTCCGGCCATTACAATTTATCCTTTAGCGATGGAATGTAACCCATGAATTCGCGCACGCATCCATGCCCGCCTTTTGATTGAAGTAAGAAACTCGCTGCACGTTTATTTGGGTTTGTGGCATCAGATGGGCAAGCCGCGATTCCCACTTTTTCAAACATTTTCAGATCGTTGATGTCGTCTCCGAGATAGCCAACTTCATCCCAGCCAATTCCGAGGTCTTGCAACCACGTTTCTGCGATTTTAACCTTTGGTTCGGCGCCAACATAAACCTTTTTGATGCCAAACATATCCGCCCGATTTTGGATGACCGCTTTGTTTATACCAGATGATATGATGCCGAATTGGATGCCAACTTTCATTGCCTCCTTGATGGCCATTCCATCTTTTGTGTCGAAGCGTTTAAACTCTGCCCCTTCTTCTGTATAGAACATACCGCCTTCTGTTAGCACGCCATCCACGTCCAAAAAGACAAACTTTATTTTTTGCCAATCAAGAGATTGGGCTTGCATGTTAAAGATGATCAAATTGGACAGCGGACAATCTAGCTTAGCAGCGAGTGCTTCGATTTCAGATACGGTAGGATCGTCTGATATGGTCAGATTCAAATCTTGTTCGCGTAACCATTTTATGTTTTGATGCAGTAGTGTCATACAATCGTTCGACCTACGGCGGCCGCCACGGGTTTAATTGCCTGAATAAGTTGAGTGAATTCGTCATGATGTAGCTGCTGGGCTGCATCACTTTTGGCCACTTCAGGGTTTGGGTGCACTTCTACTAACAGACCGTCAATGCCCATTGCCACACACGCCTTGCTCAGGTCAGAAATCCCATAGCGGTACCCAAGTGCATGAGAGGGATCCAAAATAATGGGAAGGTTCGTGTACTCTTTGAGCCACGCAACGCCGCATAGATCAAGGGTAAACCGTGTTTTAGTTTCAAACGTTCGGATGCCGCGTTCGCATAGAACCACGTTTTGATTTCCTCCGCTCAAGACAAACTCCGCCGCTTGGGCAAACTCTTGTAGTGTGGTTCCGAATCCACGTTTAATCAAAACCGTCTTATTCGTTTTGGCGCAGGCTCGTAATATGCCGTGATCGTACATGCTTTTAGCCCCAATTTGAATTACATCGGCATGCTCTATTACATCATCGACATGCGTCGCGTCGCGCACTTCGCTAACAATGCTGAATCCAAATTCGTCCCGCATTTTTGAAAGCAACTTTAAACCCTCTAAGCCAAGTCCCTGAAATGAGTAGGGAGACGTTCTGGGTTTGTAGCAGCCACCACGCAAAGCCGTAACCCCTAGGCTTTTCATGAACGTTGCGCTCTCTCGAATTTGTTCTTCGCTTTCTACAGAGCAAGGTCCAGCGATGAGAATTGTATTGTTCGTGTTACCGCCAATTTCCACGCTTCCCACTTTTACAGAGCGGGTGTGGTCTATATAGTTTCGGCTACCGAGCTGAAGGTCGTTGTCCATTACAAAGGCCGAATCAATGAGCGATTCAAACTGAGTTGGAGCTGATTTTAGTTTCGATGGGGTCACAAGTACATGTCTTGTGCTGTCATGAAACAGGACGGAGGAAGTTGCTGCCGCTACTTGCTTTGCTTGCGCCTCAGTCGCGGTGGTCTTTAGGTGTAAAATCATAATTCTCCTTTTACAAGATTTAGGAACGACACAGCACCCTTCACTTTGTTTTGTGCGTCAACCACAGGTAAATAATTTATGGGTGAATCATGGCCTTTTAGAAAGGCGATCATGTCAGAAACATTCATCAGATCAGAGACGGTTATTGGGGTGTGGTTCGTCATTCCGGCCACGGAAATAGCATTGAGATCGGGGACATTTCGTAACACTTCCTTACGCAGGTCCGCATTGCTGATTATGCCTTCCATTTCAGAATGCTCGTTTTCAAGAATGGTAAATCCAAGCTTGAAATCATCCATCGATTGTAGTACTTCAGTGAGACTTCGATTATCAGGTCCAAGCAGGGGAATTTCTTCGCGTGAACGCATAAAGTCGCCTACGGCATAGTGACTGTCGATGTCATGAATCTTCAGGTTGAGCAGCGCTGCCCCCACCGGTTGATCCTTGAATAAGTAAGAACCTACAACAGACGAGTGCACGCTCATATTTCTGAGTATAAAGCTTACTTCAGCGTTTACACCTCCATCGACATGTACCTGTTTTGTAGGGTGCGCCCGTTTAAATTTTCTGATTTTCCGGAAATTGACCTTGTCGAACCGACCTCCACTTTGGCCGGGTGTAGTGGCCATCATGAGCAAGAAATCGTAGTTGTCTGATACGTTGTCAAAAACAGAAATATCCGTCTCTGAAACAATGGCTAGCCCCATTTTTGATTTAAGACCTCCATTGTAGGAATATCCATTCAAATCCTCAAACTGGAGGGTGACCATTTCTATTTCCAGTGCATTAATGCGATCAAAATAGACTTCAGGATTGTTGGTGATTAGGTGGAGGTCGATCGGGGTTTTACTGAAAGCTCTGATCTCAGCAATGTCATCAAAGACAGCAGGATCATCGTTGCAATCGATGTGCAGTAGGTCAATACCATGCGCATCTAAATTTTGGACAATTTCTTTTAAACTGCCTTCTTTGCTTGAATATACGCTTGCCGAGATCTTCATTCTGTGCTGGTTGCGAAGTTATTTTATTAGGCTTAAGAATCTTGATCTTGAATTATATTGTCCAGAAATAAGATGCGTTTGGCTACTCTTTCAGTTATTTGAGGTAGACCAATAATCGTAATTCTACAACCTCAGACAACTATTTTGAATCAATTCACATCTATATCTCAGTTTTGCACCCGATGACCGACGATGAACTGATTGATAAGTGTTTGCAGGGGGATCCACGGGCGCAAAAAGCGTTATTTGAAAAGTTTAGCGGAAAGATGATGTCTGTTTGCATGCGGTATGCTCCAGATCGAGAACAAGCCGAAGACGTATTGCAAGATGCTTTCGTCAAGGTTTTTAGCCATCTCGACTCCTTCAAACGTGAAGGAAGTTTTGAAGGTTGGATACGCAGGACAATGGTAAATACCTCACTCGATCAACTTCGAAAGAAGCGAGGGTTAACCATCGACGCAGATATCAGCGAAGCAGAGTATTTAGCAGGATCCGATGAGAAATCGATTGGAAAACTGAGGGTGGACGAATTGATGCAATTGATTCAAGAAATGCCCACTGGATATAGAACAGTGTTTAACATGTATGCCATTGAAGGCTTCTCCCACAGGGAAATAGCCGATGAACTTGGTGTTACAGAAAGCACTTCTAAAACTCAGTTTCGAAAGGCGCGGACTTATTTGATGAACATAATTGGAGAAAGAGAAAATATCTGATGGAAAATAATCAGAAACATATAGAGGAAATAGTAAAGGAAGCATTCGCATCTCACGAAGTGGAAGTTGGTGCGCACGTTTGGGCAAATGTTCAAGCAGGCATGGCAGCAAACACGGCCGGGGTTGCAGCAACTGGTGCCACAAGCCTAATGAAGGCCGCCTCAATAGTTGGTCTGTCAACGGTGACCTTACTTGGTGGAATCAATGAAGTTGTATTACACTCAGATCAAAATGTAGTTGCCCACAACGAAGTCATGGAAGAATCGCATCCAACGGCGCCACAAACCGAAAACGTGGTGGTTGTATCCGAAGATGCATGGGCAGCAGAGGAAGAAACACAGAACATTGAGCGTAAGAATTCGAATGAGGCTGAAGAAGCCTCTGCTGAGTCAAATTCGGCGAATACTGCGACGTCTGAAGTAGTCAACGAGGAAGTAGCTCATGTAGGAAACCACATGCAAGATGAAGCTAGTGAGCATGTTCCAAGACCTGGAGCGTCAGGCGCTGATAACCACCAGGAAGACGTAGCCGAAGACACAAAACAGGATCCTAAGCCTGAAAAGGAAGAAGAGAATGCACTTGTTAAGAAAGAGGACAAAGACACTCAGGATCATTCTGGTTCAGACATACAAGATGAAGAAGCACCAAAGCAATGCGCTATTCGATTTACACACGATGCTAAAACATTCATAAGTCCAAACGGAGACGGAGCTCAGGATTGCTTCTCAGTTCAAGGAGTTGAAAACGTAGAATCGTTTCACATCCGAATTTGGACCCAAGCAGGTGAACTATTAGCTGAGTCAAGTGATGTAAACTTTAGCTGGTGTGGTACCAATCGATTTGGAAAAGTGCTAGAAAACAGATCTTCTTGTTACTACCAAGTTGATGCCTTTGATGCAGATGGTTTGCAGTATAAGGCGCCCAATGCGAAGGGACATATCATGGTCTTTCGGTAGTTAGATACCGACCTTCGCAAATTCAGTAATCAACTCAAACACCTTCTCATAATTTGTGAGTGGTAAGTTACTCGGGACATCATCGATGTCGTGATAGTGCTTGTACTCGCCAGTGGTGTAAATGAAAAAGCTAGGAACCCCTTTTTCGTAAAATGGATGGTGATCACTATTCGCAGCTGGGCCCCGAGCTTTTACTTTTTCGAGTAGCCCCAACTCCATATTTAGGGAACTTAACTTTGCGAAGTGATCCTCAAAGACCTTTCCGTTGACCACCGTAATTCCAGTTTTCGCGTCGCCCATTAGATCTAAGTTTAGTAGAAAGGAAATGTCGTCAAGGGTGATCAATGGATTTTCTACGAAATATTTCGATCCCACCAAGCCAGCCTCTTCGGCGCCAAACCAAATGAATACAACGTCATATGCTGGGCGATTAAGGAAGTACCACTGATACAAATCAAGCAACATGGCTGAGCCGCTTGCGTTGTCATTTGCGCCTGCGATATAGGTGGCTGCACCCATGCGACCCAGATGATCCAAGTGAGCCGTATAGACCAAGGAGTTGGAAGTGGAGTCGCTTGTACCAGGCAGAATCGCCATTACATTTTTACCAGTGTGTTTGCTTTTAAACACTTGATCCACATTTATTTCCACCCCTTTTATCTTCTTTAAAACCGAAGATTTTTGAACATGGAAGATTGGAAATGACACCATGGATCGGCTCACACTCCAGGTTAATTTTTTATCCGTGAGAATAATATAACCAGCTGCCTTGAGCGGGTTTTTATACACGTCGTCAATCAGATTCTGATAGTTGGTGTTTTCATCGTTAATATCAAATACAATCACCTTTCCGTCAAATTTACCATCGGCAATGCGCGAAAAAAGTTTCTCATGACTATCGGCCCACTTTGGCTTAAAGGTGACCACATCGTAGGTTCCTTTTGCCTTTCCAGACTTCGGATCGATGATGAAATCCTTACCGGTAATCAATGTGTTGCCATTCACTTTGAGCATCATTTCTCCAGGAAATATATTCACGCCAAGTTGAAATTCTTGCACCTGAACCGGCTGGTCTACTCCTAACCTTTCAACCTGCTCCTGAATAAACGCAGCTGCTTTTGAGTCTCCGTCCTCAACATAACCTCGACCATGAAAGTGAGGCGCACACAGGGAATCGATCATGGCACTAACAAAGACGCGATCTTGTGAAAAAGAAGGAAGGGCTAAGAGCAGCGCTAGGAGGGCGGTTAATGTGTGTTTCATCATGCGAATCTTCTTGAAACCAATGACTTAAAGGCAACAACAGTTTCGCTTTCTTCATCCCACCGATAGCGAGATGCCAAGTTTTCATTTAGCAACCTATTCGCATCCGTTTCCGAGTCAACGTGATTGAGCTCTTCTACCGCTTGTGAAAAAGCGCCCATGTCACCCGCAAATAATTCATTGGCATATAGAAAACGTTCGTTGATGCCAAGACCACGCTTAATATCATGGAGCTTCTGCCTAGACACTTTATCTCCAAGTGTTGGCCGCCCTTGGAATCGTTCTCCGGCACTTTCACCTTCTTGTATTCCCATAGATCGAGACATTTCCTCAATGGTGCGCATGATGGCTTCATGCTCGGCTTCATCTACTTGCGGTACGTCCACTTGTGGCTCTTCCAGTGATTTTTCTTCTTCTTCTGTTTCAACTGTAGTGTCACTCATGGCTTCGGCTTGCGTTGCAATGCGCGCGGCTTCTTCTTGCTGTTTTTGAATAGCTTGTTCTGCCGCAATGGCTTCTGCTTTTTCAGATGCTAGCCTTGCTTGTTCAGCTTCTGCCCGTGCTTTTTCCTTAAGCTGCGCATCTTGATCGGCCTTTAATTCTTCTATTCGATTTTCTGAGATGGCATCCTCAAGTCGAGCTTTTAATAGCGTCAGCTCTTGTTGGATGAGCATGAGTTCATGTTCTTTTTCCTCTACCCGTGCCTGTAGGGATTGAATCTGTTGCCTGAGTTCTTCCATTCGTTGCGTATTCTAATGCTTTTTCAAATATGTAAATTGTCAGAGGAGATAGGGCACTAGAATTCGAAAGTTTTGAAATATTCGCTGGCCTTTAGATTCAAGGCACATATTCGTGGGAAAAGCCTCATTGAATCGCATATTTGTAAACCATGTTTCTTGAATACACCGGAACCCACAAGCACAAATTTGGATGGATTGAAGTCATCTGCGGCTCCATGTTTTCTGGGAAAACAGAGGAGCTTATTCGTAGACTGAAACGCGCAGAAATTGCCGGTCAAAAAGTCGACATTTTCAAACCAGAAGTGGATGTGCGCTACGATGAAGAAGAGGTAGTTTCTCATGACAGCAACAGCATTCAATCTACACCCGTTCGGTCTTCAGGAAATATTTTAATACTCGCAAACGACGCTCAAGTAGTGGGTATAGACGAGGCGCAATTCTTTGATGACGAGTTGGTTAACGTCTGCGTGCAATTGGCTTCTCTTGGAAAGCGTGTAGTAATTGCTGGGTTGGACATGGACTATTTAGGAAGGCCATTTGGGCCCATGCCAGGCTTAATGTCGGTGGCAGAATATGTGACCAAAGTACACGCCATTTGTATGAAGTGTGGTTCCCTCGCCAATCATAGCCATCGAGTAATTGCAAGCCAGGAACTGGTTGAGCTTGGAGAAAGTCAAGAGTATGAACCGCTTTGTAGAGGCTGCTTTAGCTTGGAACGCGACAAGGAAATAGGCGAATCAAAAAAAGGAAAGAAATGAATTATACCGTCGAATCCATCGGGGACTTCACAGGAGGACGAACGTTCATCGCTCTTCCAGGGTCGAACATAAGTAATGTAATTATCGACCATAGAGACATTCACTGGCAAAGCGCATTGTTTGTCGCTTTTAAGGGGTCAAAATTCGATGGTCATGCCTTTATACCAGAGCTTATCGATAGGGGTGTCCGCAATTTCCTCGTCACCGATCAAGGAGTTATTGATGCGCATAAAGGCGGCGCCAACTTTATTCTGTGTCAAAATGTGGTTCAAGCTATGCAAGCCATTGCCAAGAATCATAGACGTGGATTTAAGATTCCAGTGATTGGTGTGGCCGGCAGCAATGGCAAAACAATTGTGAAGGAATGGCTGAATAGTTTGCTTGAGCATCAGCACCAAATTTGTCGAAGCCCCAAAAGCTATAATTCCCAAATTGGCGCCGCATTGTCTGTGCTTCAGCTTAAGAGCAAGCACACACTCGGCATTTTTGAGGCGGGAATTTCCCAGCCAGATGAGATGCCGAACCTGCAAAAAGTCATTGATCCTTCCATCGGCATATTCACAAATCTTGGAGACGCACATGCTGCGCACTTTTCTTCTTTTGAGGAAAAGCTCAAAGAAAAGATGCGCCTATTTGATGCGTGCGAAACCATTATTTGCTGTAAGGACCAGTTTTGGTTTGATGGATGTCAAGATGGAAAAGCGGAGCGTTTCTTCACTTGGTCTGCTGTGGATCGGAACGCAACGGTTTATGTGCAGCGCACGAAAATCAGATCTGGAACGACCATTATCGAATTGGATCATCAAGGAACAGTTTATTCCATTCAGATACCGTTTGAAGATCGAGCATCCATTGAAAATGCGATACACTGTTTCTGCCTTACGCTCATCATAAACTGCAATACGGAAGACGTGCTGAAGCGGTTTAGTAGCCTCGCGCCTGTTGCAATGCGCATGGAAATGAAACGAGGAATTGAGAACAGCGTTTTGATTGATGATAGCTACAATTCAGACCTAGGATCGTTGCAGGCAGCATTGGATCAATTGGCCGTGCAAAAGGCAGATGGACAGTTGGTCATATTAACGGATATGTATCAAAACCTTGCAAGTGATCATCTGTACAAAGAAATATCGGAGCAATTGAATGCCTCCAAAATTGATCATCTTGTACTTATCGGGCCCGAGATTGGTAAGTTTCAAGGCCTTTTTAAGCAAAACAGAATTGATCATTTTGAAGATGTTGAGGCCTATTTGTCTGTGATTAACCCGGTAGATTTTCGGAACAAGGCCGTTCTTGTGAAGGGCGCACGCGCATTTAGGTTGGAAAAGCTAGTGCACCGCCTGCAGGCACAACAGCATGAGACCGTGCTTGAAGTGGACTTACATAAGCTGGGCAAAAACCTCGAGTACTTCCGCGGTAAAATCAAGAACGAAACGTTGATCATGGTTATGGTCAAAGCCTTTTCATACGGAAGCGGTGGGTACGAGATCGCCAATTTTCTTCAAACCCAAAACATCGATTATTTGTCAGTGGCATACGCCGATGAAGGGGTGGCATTGCGCAAAAGAGGCATCCGGTTACCAATTATGGTAATGAGTCCGGTTAAGTCTGCTTACGATTCCATTATTCGATTTCAGCTCGAACCTGAGATCTATTCGATTCGAAGCTTAAAGGAGTTTATTGAAACAGCCGGAAGCCTGAGACACCTTTTCCACGAATTGAACATACACCTGAAAGTAGATTCAGGGATGCACCGCCTTGGTTTTTCTCAAGGAGACATGGAAGAGCTTGGTCAGCTTCTAACCTCTGCGCCGTTTATACATGTTCGTAGTGTGTTCACCCACCTCAGCGCTGCTGACAATGAAGTAAGCGATACGTTCACCGAAGAACAAATTGAGACCTATCTTGCATTTGCCGACGAGGTAGAAAAGCGAGTGGGACACGAAATTTTACGCCACGCGCTTAATTCTACTGGTGTACTTCGTTTTCCTCAGTTTCACTTTGATATGGTGCGGATAGGAATTGGATTGTACGGATTTGCAGGATCTGAACACTCAAAGTATCTGCAAGCCCTTGGTTTATTCAAGTCATACATTATTCAAATCCGAACCGTTGATGCAATGGAATCGGTTGGATACAATCGAGCCGGAAAGGGTTCAGACGCTCGAAGAATTGCGACAGTGGCTGTTGGGTATGCCGACGGTCTAGATCGTCGACTCGGAAATGGAAAATGGGCCTTAAGTTGGCAAGGGAAACCGTGCAGCATTGTGGGAGATGTTTGTATGGATATGTGCATGATCGATGTGACCGATTGCGCCGCGCAAGAGGGGGATGAGGTCGTGATTTTCGCAGGTTCCACCGACGTGCATCGCATGGCCAAACAGCTGGATACCATTCCATATGAGATACTCACGAAAGTTTCACAGCGGGTAAACCGGATTTACTTGCAGGAATAAGATGGTGAAAATTTCGGCGGTGATATTGACCCTAAACGAAGAACGGAATATTGGCCGATGCCTAGAAAGCCTGGTTGATATTGTTGATGAAATTGTTGTTATTGATTCCAATTCAACAGACAGAACAGAGGAAATTGCCATGCGCCATGGTGTTCGATTTATCAAGCAAGCATTTCTTGGATACATCGAGCAGAAGAATTTCGGGATGGAACAGGTCAGCCATGAATATGTCCTTTCATTGGATGCTGACGAAGCATTAAGCCCCGCTTTACGCGAATCGATTATTTCCGTGAAGAATAATTTTCAAGCAGATGGATATTACATGAATCGGCTGGCAAATTATTGCGGAAAATGGATAAGGCATAGTGGTTGGTATCCAGATCGGAAGCTGAGGTTAGTAAATAGAACCAAAGGAAAGTGGGCTGGAACGAACCCCCACGATAAATTTGAATTGGAATCAGGATCAAAAATCTTGGCACTCGATGGGGACCTATTTCACTACACATTCTACACGGTTGACGAACATAAAAATCAAGTGGATAATTTTAGCAGTATCGCGGCTCAAGCCAAATTTGATAAAGGCGACCGCTCAAGTTTATTGAAACTGATTATTAAGCCAACGGCGAAATTCTTTAAAAGCTATATACTAAAACTCGGGTTTTTGGATGGCTATTATGGCTGGTTGATTGGAGTCTATTCAGCCAAGTCCACCTACTTGAAATACCTGAAATTGCTTAAGATCCAGCGCCGATGAGAATCATGCATATTTCTTCGCCAAAAACGTGGCGCGGCGGCGAGCAACAGCTTATCTATTTGATGGAAGAGCTTAATACACTTGGGGTCTGGCAAATTGTGCTGTGTCCGTTCAACTCCATGGTGCACAAATACTGCTTAAAAAATCACCTCAACCACGTCACCTACTTTAAAGGATTTTCGGCCAATCCGATGGTCGCTTTTCGGGTAAGTCATATTTGTAAACGAGAGGCGATAGACCTCATCCATGTCCACGATAGCCATGCGCACAACTTTGCGGTCTTGAGTTCAGTCTTGTCAAAAAACGAGGCGCATATTATCGTATCCAGACGGGTAGACTTTCCGATTCACAGCGGGGCACTATCCATGTTTAAGTATAACCATCCGCGTATTGCGAGGATTCTGTGCGTTTCTGCGGCAATCAGGAAAGTAATGCTGCCGTTCATTGATGATGAAAGCAAGTTGGAAGTGGTACATAGCGGCATTGATCTTGGAAAATTCAAGAATGTAAAACTAGATCAAGATCTTAGGGCTGAGTTTGGCGTCGATGAAAAAACAACCTTGGCGGGAAATGTGTCTGCGCTTGCACCTCATAAAGATTATCAAACCTTTATTCGAACCGCGAAGCGCGTGATTGAGGCGGGTAAGGACGTGAAGTTTCTGGCCATTGGTGATGGCCCATTACGAAAAGAAGTGAAGCAGTGGATTGAAGAAGCGGACATGTCGAACCACATCATATTGACAGGTTTTAGAAAGGATGTTGTGGCGATGCTACCTCAGTTGGACATCTTTCTCATTACCTCCGAAACAGAAGGGCTTGGCACATCCATTCTCGATGCTCAGGCGGCCGGGGTGCCGGTTGTTGCGACAAAAGCTGGGGGCATTGTGGAAATTATCACCAACAATGAAAATGGGATGCTCGCCGATGTAAAGGATGATGAAATGCTTTCGAAACATGTGTTGCACTACATCGAAAATCCAGAGGTTAGAGCACAACACGCCAATCATGGCAAAAAGAATGTGGAGCGGTTTTCCAAGCAAATGACCGCGCAAAAAACCAAGGAAGTTTACGAATCGGTCCTGGGACGCCTTCGAGATATTCCAGTTAAGGAGTAGAGGAAAAAGGCATTAAAGAATGCGTAGGTCGTTACGCCCACCTGGGTTTCGAGGGTGTCTTCATTAAGCATACTCGCATACATAATGATACTGAAACCGATGTATAAAAACGAGTTGGCGTGGGTGAGTTTCGCGAAAGGCCATGCAAAAGCAACCAGTATCAGAAGGAAACCAATCAGTCCAAAACAGACCATGAAATTGAGGAATTGATTATGCGACCTCAATCGGTACTTCTCACTGAGCTTTGAATCAAGTCTGTCATACATATCATGATATCCGATGCCTAAATCACCCGTGCCTACGCCGATAATTGGGTTTTCTAGAAACACCTGCCAACCCGTGCTCCAGTATTCAAATCGTTGAGAAACCGAATGGCCTTGCACTTCTTTTTCTTGCACCATTTTATCAATTTCCCATATCACGGTATAAATTCGATTATCCAAGGCATTCCCGTACAGAAATCGGATGTTGGGCACCCCTGACTCCACCGCATCAATATCGGCCATGCTTAGTTGAGAAAAGCCGGCGCTGTCTTTTCTTAAACCCTTGCTGGTCATATATCGAATTAGGGTTGAGTATACATAATGACCCTGCAGGTCTAAGCCCTCATGATATTGGATGTCACTGACCTTATCCCATTCCTGTTTAAGCTCGGGGTGGGATATATAGATATTGATGTAGTTACCGTTTTCCAACATTAAGTTGGTGGTGTCGTGGTGATAAAACTCACCCGCCTCAGAGATGGGATCAAGGTTCGAAAAATTGGGTTGCGTGTCTGGGTAGTATGCGTCAATTTGAATGAAGAGATAGAATATCAGAAACAATGGGGTGATGCAGAGAATGGTGAATGCCGCTGCCCGCCGCATTTGATGTTTGAAATAAAAGAGGGTGTAAAACAAGAGCATGTAACTGCAGAGAAACCAAATGACAATGCCTGTCATGGATTGAAGGATGAAGAGGAAGATGCTCATCCAGATGGCCAGACCAACATATACAAATCGCAGCCAGAGCTTTTTTTCCTCGTTCCAAGCGCAGTTCAGAAGAATAATGTAGCCCAAGCAAACCATGAGCGAATAGCGAATGTGGCTTGTGAAGAGACTAATATCCCGAAAGTTGAAATCAGGATCTGTGCGATGTGCGAGGTATTGATACGTGGATAGTCCCGAAGACGCGATTACTGCGGCTGAAAAAATGGCTGCCATCCATAGAAATTCGCGGCGTGTCAAGCGCTGAGATAGTGGAATAACGATCGGAAAGAGTAGAAGAGGAAGCTTGTTTCGAAGATCGACGACCCCAAATTGAAGGTCGCTTGACCAAGAGAGCCCAATGATGTGGATCAAATAAATGCTGAGAAAAAGCCAAATGCTGGGATCGGACTTCAGTCGTTGAATACGTTCTGGCCACCTACCCTCGAGAATGAAGTTTGCAGCTAAGATTAACTCACCTATACTTATAAAAGCCCTAGAAAATGGCAGTCCAATGACTACCAAAGCAAGCGCAATTAGATATATCCAACGGTGTTGGCTAGAAGTTAAGGTCATAGTCTAGGTTAGGCAGCACCTATCCCTTTTTCACGAGGCAATCGGTACAGGTGCCGGCAAGAACGGAGTCGTAGTAGGTTTTATTGTTCAGAACTTCAATTGCTTTTTTGATTTCAGGATCATAGGATAAATAGGCCCGAATGCGTCCTTTAGAATAGTAGTACCGTCCTATGATTTCACTTTCGAGCATGAGTCGAATTTCGTCCTGAAATTTCATAAAATCCTGCTCTTTGTCTCGTTCCAATTTTGAGGCCAGCGCTTCGTATTCTTCTTGTACTTCCTGCCAAAATTCGTCGTCCTCAATTTCCTGCTTTAAGTCCTTCATCTTCTCCGTGCTCGAAGTTTTGTATTCAAACTCATGTTTTAATACGAAGGAGATAAAGTCTTTGTATTGGGCATCTGAAAGCGCAAAATCTTCGGGCTCGTCAATGGAGTCATGATCAAAGTAAAACTCTGTGGCGTAGTCAAAAACAAGGGTTTCACGCATTACCGTGGCAAGTAAGTCACTGTATTCTTTGTCCTCTACCGTGAGGTCCGGGGTTATTCCAGCACCATCTCGAACTATACGACCATTTCTAGTTTTGAATTCAGCCAATAGAGAATCAGGAATTTCCATTGCCTTACCGCGGGCATCACGTTTGCCACCATAGTCAAGGCGCTGAATGCAACGGCCACTTGGGGTGTAATATTTGGCAATCGTTAGCTTGAGCTTCGAGTTGTAGCTTAGGTCATGCGTGGTTTGAACCAACCCTTTACCAAATGAATTATGGCCAATGATAACTGCCCGATCTAAATCTTGAAGCGCCCCAGAAACAATTTCGGAAGCGGATGCCGATCCCTCATCAATCAACACAACCAATGGGATTTTGCTGTCTAGTGGAGCGTTGAGGGCTTTATTCATTCTATAGTGCTCTTTCACTTTTCCCTTTACCTCGACTACGTCTTCACCCCTGTCTACAAAGAAGTTTACGATGTTGACTGATTCGTGCAAAAGTCCGCCCCCGTTTCCTCGAAGGTCTAACACAAGCTCTTCCATTCCATCGGCCTTGAGCTTTTCAATGGCTGCTTTTACATCTTTACTCGCAGTTTCTGTAAAGCCACTTAAACTAACGTAACCTACTCCTTTATCTAGCATGCCAAAATATGGGACGTCATCGATCTTTATTTTCTCGCGAACAAGGTCCCGTTCTAACGTTTCGTCTGTGGCAGGCCTGCTAATTTTCACATGAATTGGAGTGCCTTTTTGCCCTCGAAGCATATCACTTAATTGCGATGAGTTTTTACCTACAGCGGATTCCCCATCAACTTCCAATATGATATCGCCCGCTTTTAAACCAGCCTTATCAGCTGGAAAACCTTGATAAGGTTCAGTGATCATTACATGATCATCTCTCGTTCCAATTACGGCACCAACGCCTCCGTATTCGTGGGTTGTCATGAATCGATAATCCTCAATGTCAGATTCAGGGATGTAATTCGTGTATGGGTCAAGCGAGCCTAACATGGCGTCAATTCCGGTTTTAACAAGCTTGCCGGGATTGGTTTCTTCCACGTAGTTCACGTTAATTTCTCTATAAACGGTGGAGAAGATATCGAGGTTCTTTGTGATTTCGAAGTAGCTCTCAACAAAGCCAAACGAGCCGAAGGAAATGGCGCCGATCACGACTGAAAAGAGGATGGTTTTAACTGCTTTATTCATTTCAATATCGTTTATGGAACGGGATCATATCCGCTGCCTCCCCATGGATGACAGGATCCTATTCGTTTTAATGCGAGACGGCCACCCTTCCAAGGGCCATGCTTTTTAATTGCGGCCACACCATACTCTGAACAGGTCGGTGTATATCGACATGTAGCAGGATAAAGCGGAGAAATAGCTCCTTGATAAAAACGAATGAGAAGGATGAAAAACTTACTCAGCATGCTTGGTTTTGTCTGCGACCTCCTGTAAAAGTACCATCATTTTTTTCTGAAGTACCTCATAAGAAGTGTTATCACTTTTTTGTACAACGATTAGGAGTGCAATTTGAGTGCCTTGCTCATTTAAATGATCGGTCAAGAAGGATTTTTGGAGTCGATACGCTTCTCGAAGTTTTCGCTTGATGGTGTTTCGATCACTCGCTTTTTTGTACGCCTTTTTTGGTACAGAAAACCCGATCTGTATTGGGACTTTTGCCGGAAGTGGCATTGGTTTCCAAATCGCGAGCAATGGATGTGCAAACGATCGCTTGGCGCCCGAAAACAGAGCGTCAAATAGTCGCTTTTGCTTTAACCGTTCGGTCCTGTTAAATCGATTGTCTGCCTCCATAGCTTCCAGCAAAGGTGGAAGAACGGAAATGGAAATCCTATTTATTGCTATCCTTAATGAAAAGGTTGATTGCCGCCGTCATTGAAGGGGCGTCTGGGGTGGGTGCAACACAGTCCAATCGAAGCTTGTGATCGGCAATGGCTTGATGCGTAGTGGCACCGAATCCAGCGATGCGTGTATCACCCTGAACGAATTCTGGGAAGTTGTGAAATAACGACTTGATACCGCTTGGGCTGAAGAAGACCAGCATGTCATACTTCACATCTTCTAGATCGCTCAAATCAGAGATTAGCGTTTTGTAAAGAATACCTCGAGTATACCTTACCTCAACTTCGTCCATTGTTTTGAGGATGTCTTCCTTGATTTTGTCCGCACTTGGAAGCAAGAACCGCTCCTCGTTGTGCTTCTTAAACAAAGGAATCATGTCGCTAAACTTACGTTCACCAACGAAGATTTTTCGCTTGCGATACACGACATATTTCTGCAGGTAATAGGCAATGGCTTCTGACATACAGAAATACTTCATTGACTCAGGAACCGTAACCCGGGTCTCGCCGCAAATTCGAAAAAAGTGGTCTACTGCATTTCTACTGGTGAAAATGATGCAGGTGTGATCCAATACTTGAATGCGTTGTTGTCTCCAGTCATGTGCGGTAACACCTTCAACATGAATGAAAGGTCGGAAATCAATCTTCAGCTTGTGCTTCTTGGCGAGATCTCCATATGGAGATTTATCTCCCTCTGGTTTTGGTTGACTAACCAAAATGGTCTTCAACTTTTTCTTCGCGTTAGTGTTATCGCTCATTCCTGATCTGATTGAATTATCCTTCGAATTGCCTCGAAATCATGGTAATAATCGCTACTACCGGCAAAATTTCGAGCGCGCAAATGTACAGAAAATTATACGTTACCGGAACGTGGAAGTCAAAGGCGGAAAGCATGGATAAACGTAGTACTCTAAATAGATAAAAGATCCCCAGAGCAGCGAGTCCAATGATGGCTGTTGCATCTTTAATCTCGGTTGGCCCGAAGGCCAAAAGGATAGAAATTGGAAGCAAAAAAATTGCTTGAATAGAGTTCGTAAGAAGCCAGTGAAACGTGTGGTGTTGCTGAAGCGATTCCATGTTGAATAACCAAGACAGAAACGCATACAAAGCAACACGAGCCGTTGTTAACAATATCAACCCCATGACAAGGCCGGATGTTAGACCGGTGAAGCTCAGGTCTTCAAAAAAGTGGAACTGATGAAACATTAAGGATAGAAACGTGGACAGAACCAACACAACAATTATGAAATTGAAGATGGCCAACCTTGAAAATGCACGTTCCTGACGAAGCTGGGTATCTATCAAGTTGGAGTTGATAAATGATTTTAAAAAAAGCGTAAGTCGCTCGCGCTCCCATTGTCTAACAAGACCAATTAGGAGTAATATGAAGAGGAAAACAAGAAAAACGTACTCGTTTTGAGCGTCGATTCTATCAATCATCGTGAATACGGCAAAGCTAGTATCAAATTAGGAGAACAAACTTCTAACTTCGGCGGTTCAATGATAAAGTTATGGCCAATAAAGAGGATAGATATCAAGGCGTAGATTATTACAACATAGACGACTTACTTACGGAAGAGCATATACTGATTCGAGATAGCGCACGCGCGTGGGCCAAGCAGGAAGTGAGTCCAATTATTGAAGATGCGTATGAGAAAGCGGTGTTTCCGAAGCAATGGATTAAAGGACTAGGAGAAATTGGCGCCTTCGGACCCTATATTCCTGAAGAATATGGAGGTCCAGGGTTAGACCAAATATCGTATGGATTGCTCATGCAAGAGCTCGAGCGAGGAGATAGCGGTCTTCGGTCTACAGCGTCGGTTCAGAGTTCACTAGTTATGTTTCCCATTTGGAAATATGGTTCAGAGGAGCAGAAGCACAAGTATTTACCAAAGCTCGCAACAGGCGAAATGATGGGTTGTTTTGGCTTGACCGAACCTGATTTTGGAAGCAATCCAGGTGGAATGGTTTCAAACTTTAAGGATGCTGGAGATCATGTTATTCTGAACGGTGCCAAGATGTGGATTTCCAATGCCCCGTTTGCCGACATTGCTGTGGTTTGGGCTAAGGATGAATCAGGTAGAATTCATGGATTGATCGTCGAAAGGGGTATGGAAGGGTTTTCTACGCCAACGATGCATGGTAAATGGTCGCTACGAGCATCCGATACAGGCGAACTAGTCTTTGACAATGTACCTGTGCCAAAAGCCAATATATTACCCAATAAATCGGGTCTTGGTGCACCGCTTGGCTGCCTTGATTCTGCTCGGTATGGAATCGCTTGGGGAGCGATAGGTTCTGCAATGGATTGTTACGACAGCGCCCTTCGTTACTCACAAGAGCGCATTCAGTTTGATCGACCAATTGGTGGATTTCAATTGCAACAAAAGAAGTTGGCCGAGATGGTGACTGAGATTACGAAGGCACAGTTGATGGTCTTTCGCTTGGGTCAATTAAAGAATGAAGGCAAAGCCACTACTGCTCAAATTTCTATGGCTAAGCGAAACAGCGTAGACATTGCATTGAAAGTTAGTCGAGAGGCACGCCAGATACACGGTGCTATGGGCATCACAAATGAGTACTCCATTATGCGTCACATGATGAACCTAGAGTCTGTGGTGACCTATGAAGGAACACACGATGTGCACTTGCTCATTACGGGAATGGACATAACCGGGTTGAACGCCTTTAAGTAGAAGGTCAGAAAATTCAGGAAACGAAAAGGCCCCAATTAAGGGGCCTTTTTTGGTAGATCTGGTGTTCTTATTTACAAGAGCATCCAATCGCTTCGATAATTGCAATACCAGCATCATATTCTTCTTTGCTTGCAGCGTCATCTTCACAAATTTCTTGTGAATCCACTTCATTGCCCATGTCATCCTCAAGTGTGACTCCGTCAGGACAGCTATCGCACGTGACACATTTGTTGCAAGAAGTAGCAGCAAACATCATGGTTGCAGCAAAAAGAAAAGTAAAAGTTTTGATTTTCATAGTTTGATTTTTGGCGAATGTAGCCCAAAATCAAATTGAGACTATTTCTCTCGATCAATTGTAAACTGCACCAGTTGCTTCAAGGAGTTTCTTGATTCATTGGCAGGCAGCGTGTCTATTATATCCAAGGCTTCTTGAGCTATGCTGCGCATCTTGCTTTCCGCATATGCGATGCCTCCCGAGTTTAGGACAAAGTCTACTACTGAAGCCACGTCTTTTTTGGATTTCTTGTCCCGCTTGAAAACCCTCAGAATACGCTTGCCATCGCCGTTTTTACTATTGTTTATTGCATGTATCAACGGCAGCGTAGTCTTCTTTTCGCGAATGTCGTTTCCGGTGGGTTTCCCGATTTTCCCCCCAAGGCCATAATCAAAGAGGTCGTCTTTGATTTGGAACGCGATGCCAATTTTCTCCCCGGCTGAGCGCATTTTCTCTACGGTTTCATCATCGGCTCCAGCGGAAGCAGCGCCACATGCACAGCAGCTGGCAATCAGGGTTGCGGTTTTTTGCCTGATGATGTCGAAATAGACGCCTTCATCGACATTGACGCCTCGGCTCTTTTCTATTTGAAGGAGTTCACCTTCGCTCATCTGACGTACTGCGCCACTTACAATTTGGAGCTGTCTAAATTCTTTATTATCGATGGCTAAAAGCAGTCCGCTAGACAGTAAGTAATCCCCGACAAGCACCGCTATCTTATTCTTCCAAAGCGCATTGATTGAAAAAAACCCGCGCCGTTCATACGATTCGTCTACCACGTCGTCATGCACGAGGGTAGCCGTGTGCAGCAATTCGATAAGCGCCGCACCCCGATGCGTTGATTCGGAAATATCCCCCAAAGCTTTGGCGGTCAGGAATACAAACATTGGCCTGATTTGCTTGCCTTTTCGCTTTACGATATAGTGGGTAATCTTATCCAGCAAAGGCACGGAACTCCGCATCGAGTCTCGGAACTTTTCTTCAAAGTGTTCCATTTCTCCTTTGATGGGGAGTTTGATGTTATCTATTGAGCTCAACAGTGGCGGTTTTTGGCAAGAATCAAACGTACGTCATTCTCTATCATTACAATCGAGAAGTATCTATTGTTCCCAATTTGAAATCCTTTCCGTTTGAAAGAAGAAGTACAACCTTGCCGTTGATTTGATACCCAGGCACTTTCGTAAGTAAAACGAAATCGTCGAGGCCTTGATAGACATCAGAGACAAGCTTATTCTCTTCGTTCACATACACATAGCGTAGTATCGATCGACCAGGATTGTTCATGATCCGATCTGCCTGAATGCTTGTGTTTTTCATGTGATCATTGTATAACACGATCAACTTCCCATCTGAAACAAAGGTTTGTTGGCCCATATAATCACCCGCGGTATTGTAATCAACTTGATCTCGACCAATGAAGTGCGATTTTTCTGAATCAGGAAGGGACTTAAGTAAGATTCCGTCGAAGTGATATTGATCGGTGCAGGTAATGATGCCGGTTCGCGGATCAGTCGTGCAGACTTGATCTAAATATCGTTGATCCATGATGGCCCAGCTGTTCTCCTCATTTGGGAGGACCGCCTGAATAGTAAGGTCTTCAATTCCCTGGCCTGGTTTGGCCTCAGAGTTAAAATCTAGGATCGTTTTCGAGTCAAACATGTGAATGAATTTCTCTTCAACTTCCGCCCCTTGGCTATTTAACTTGAAAAAGGTGAACCCAGCTGCTTGTCCTTGCTTAAAAGGGTCCGATGAGAATAAGGCTAAAACGTGGATTTGATTGTCCATGTTTTTAATTGCCATGCGATCAATAAAGAGTTTGTCCACGCTCAAGTCGAATTCGTGTAGCTCTAGAGAATCTTGATTGAAGGAGTATAACAGGTGCTTTCGTAAAAACGGACTATTCAGCTTTATTCCAGTTTTTGCACCAATAAACACTAAGCCATTATTCGAAATCGTGATTCCTGTGATTTCTATATCATCACTCTCAAACGGTAATGGAATTGTGTGTGAGGTTGTATTGGACGTTGGATAGTGGGTGATTTCGACAAAAAGGTTTGCTTTTTTCTCTTTTACAAAAGGAAATTGCCGTGCAACGACACTTACTTTTCCGTTTTCTGAAGCTTCGAAAAATATCGGTTGGGCATTCTTTCTACCTAAGGGTTTGGTAAACCCTACTTGATGTCTTTCGGCCTCTGCCAGTTGGTCGTTGTGAACGGTATAAATGACCGATTCAAATATTGCCGAGTTATTCTTTTCAACCGACTTGATCATACAGAAAAGGCTATCCCCACGTAAAATGTGCTTGCGAACCTTCTTTGTCTCGTTTGAGCGAATACTTAGTAGTCGTATCGGAAAACCGGTTTCCACGCTTAGAGGGCGCAGGAAAATGTTGTCACTTTGGGTGGTCAACACCATGCTTGATCCGCTGCTCACCTTTGAAACAGATTCAATTGTTTCGGCTTTCGGAATGGAGAAAGCAGCGCCAAGGCTAATCGGGGAGACCTCTAGAATTTGTCCAAAAGAGCAAATGGATAAATGGAAGATGAGTGCAAGAATTCCAATTCTACGCATACGCCGCCTCATTTTTGTTTGCAAGTTGACCGCAGGCAGCGTCTATGTCTTTTCCTCTGCTCCTTCTAATGTTCACGACAACACCATTTCGCTCGAGGTAATTTGCAAATGCATCCACCTTCTTCGGGTCGGCTTGCTCGTATTCTCCACCATCAATGGGGTTGTACTCAATGATGTTTACGCGTCCGGGAACCTTTTCACAGAAAGCCACAAGCTCTTTTGCGTCTGCGATTTCATCGTTGAAATCTTTGAATATGATGTATTCGAAGGTGACACGATTGCCAGTTTTTTCATGAAAAGTCTTCAGTGAAACAGCCAGGCTGTCTAGGGTGTTTTGATCATTAATGGGCATGATTTTACTGCGCTTTTCGTCGTTGGCAGCGTGAAGCGATAATGCGAGCCTAAACTTGACCTTGTCATTTGCTAACTTCAAAATCATCTTGTCAATGCCTGCTGTAGAAACAGTAATTCGTTTTGAGGCCATGCCAAGACCGACACCATTGGTGATCCTGTATATAGAAGTGACGACGTTATTATAGTTCAATAAGGGCTCACCCATGCCCATGTAAACGATGTTTGACAAAGGTTTATTGAAATACTTTTTAGCCATTGCTTTAATGGCCACAACTTGATCAAAAATTTCATCTGGCTCAAGGTTGCGCATGCGCTTGAGTCTGCCCGTGGCGCAAAATGCACAGGAAAGACTACAACCGACTTGAGAGGAAATGCATGCCGTCATGCGATCCTTTACAGGGATAAGCACAGCCTCGACTACCATCCCATCGTGTAGTTTGATGGCACACTTGACCGTGCCGTCATTACTTACCTGTTCTTCGGCTACTGTGAGAAGGTTAATGACAAAATCTTTTTGTAGTTGTGACCGCACTGCTAGTGGTATGTTGGTCATCTCATCAAAGGAGGTGGCTTGTTTTTGCCACAGCCATTCCTCAACCTGCCTTGCTCGGAAGGTTGGTTGATCGATAGAGACAAAATAGTCTTCGATTTGCGAAGAACTTAAAGAGCGAAGATTTTTCGGGCCCGTTTGCATTAGAACAAAGGTATCATCGCGGGGCGATAGCTGAGTGCTTGTTTCTGAATTTTGGTTTTAGGATCGACAACCCGTGGTGAGCCTCTCGAAATAATGCCTACAACAAAGTAATGAGCGCCTCAGCGATTTTAATATCCCCGGGAGTGGTGATCTTAATGTTTGTCGCATCGCCTTCGATGGTTGCTATCTCATGGCCTGCGGCTTCGAATACTGTGGCATCGTCGGTGAAGTTGGTATGAGAAGCTGAATCGTAAGCAGCCAAAAGAGGTTTGCCCTGAAAACACTGCGGCGTTTGAACATTGAGGAGGTTTGACCGATCGATCGCGACCGTTTTTCCATCAATCTGTTTGCGCATGCTTTGATTCACCGCCGTTACCGGGATGGCAGAGCCACGCTCGGCCTGCTCGTAGCATTTGCGAATCAATTCTTCTGAGACTAAAGGACGAACGCCGTCGTGCACGCCAATCACATCAGAGTCTGCGCAGTTACTTAGTCCGTTTTTAACAGAATTGAATCGGGTTTCCCCACCAGCCACAATTGTGAATGGTGTCTCAAATGCGTGTTGCGCGCACAATTGTTTCCAATAATCCATTTGATCTGTTGGTAGAACTAAAACAATTGCAATGTCACCGGTAAACGCGGAATGAAATCGGTTTATGGTATGAATCAAAACGGGGGTGCCGTTTATCTCCAGAAATTGTTTTGGCAGCGATGTTTGCATACGCAGTCCTTTGCCTCCGGCTACTATGACTGCGCTGCGTTTCAAGCGTTATCGTAAAATTAGCATGGCATCTCCATAGCTGAAGAAGCGATACTTTTCTTTGATTGCTGTCTTGTAAGCCTCCATCATCAAGTCGTATCCTCCAAATGCCGAAACCATCATAAGCAATGTTGATTCGGGAACGTGAAAGTTGGTGATCATGCTATCCGCAATGCTAAATTCATGTGGTGGGAAAATGAACTTGTTTGTCCATCCACTATATGCCTGTAGGTGCTTGTTTGTAGAGAATGAAGTCTCCATGGCGCGCATAGAAGTTGTTCCAACAGCACAAATGCGCTTTCTTTTATCCTTTGCGTTGTTTACGATATCGCAGCAATCTTGTGGGATAATAACTTGCTCTGAATCCATCTTGTGCTTGGTCAGATCTTCAACCTCCACATTTCGGAAAGTTCCCAATCCAACATGCAGTGTAAGATTTGCGAAATCAACACCTTGTAATTCTAGTCGCTTTAATACCTCTCTACTAAAGTGTAGTCCTGCAGTTGGTGCCGCTACAGCGCCTTCGTTCTTGGCGTATATTGTTTGGTATCGTTCTTCATCGGATGCTTCCGCATCTCGGTGGATGTATTTTGGAAGTGGTGTATTTCCAAGGCCCATTAATGTCTCGCGAAATTCTTCGTAACTGCCGTCAAATAAGAATCTGAGGGTTCTTCCGCGACTTGTTGTGTTGTCGATAACCTCTGCAACTAAACTGTCATCTTCACCAAAGTAAAGTTTGTTGCCAATTCGAATTTTTCGTGCAGGATCTACAAGTACGTCCCAAAGTCTGCTTTCGCGGTTTAATTCGCGAAGAAGAAAAACTTCAATCTTGGCTCCAGTTTTTTCTTTGTTGCCATAAAGACGAGCAGGGAATACACGGGTATCATTCAATACCATTACATCGCCTTCGCTGAAGTAGTTTATCACATCCTTAAAAACTTTGTGCTCGATGGTGCCCTTAGAGGCATCAACAACCATCAACCGTGCTTCATCACGTTCGGGCGATGGGTACTCAGCAACGAGCTTTTGTGGAAGATCAAATTTGAATTGAGAAAGCTTCATATAGTGTGTTTTTTTGAATATACCGCCCCTAAAAAAAGGGCTGCAAATTTAAAATTCTAATGCTCTAAATCACAGACGTTTTTAAGTAATTACTGTATTCGAGTTCAATGAATTGACTTGCCTGTTCTATGGAGAGGGCATCCTTCAAGTTAAACGAGCCAATCTGTGTTCTGTTTAGGCGGGCTAAATGCGCTCCACAGCCCATTGCTTGGCCAAAATCGTGGGCAAGACTGCGAACGTATGTCCCCTTGCTACATTCCATTTTGAAATCAATATCTGGATAGTTGGTGACCTCAATTTCAAGTGAGCTAATATGAATTGGGGCAGGTCTCATTTCGATATCCTTCCCTTTTCGAGCCATCAAATAGGCTTTTTTGCCATCTACCTTCTTGGCAGAATAAATGGGTGGTGTCTGAATGATATCGCCTCGAAAAAGTTGAGCGCTTTTTTCCAGTAGGTCAATATCTTTTACCGGAATTGACAATTGGTTTTCTGGTTCGGTTTCTAAATCATAAGAGGGAGTCGTGGATCCCAATCGAAAGGTGCCTTCGTACCGTTTTGTCAACCCTACCATTTCATTGATGGTTTTGGTATGACTGCCAACGCAGATAATTAGAAGTCCAGTGGCTAGTGGATCGAGGGTGCCGGCGTGGCCTACCTTAATTTTTTTTCGTCCCGTCACCGACTTCGCCGTGTAGCGTAATTTGTTTACCACATCAAATGAAGTCCATGTCAGTGGCTTGTCTACTAAAACTGTGAGTCCGAATGGGGGCTGGTCCAATGTATAACCTTAGAATGAGACAATAATGGTGATCGCGCCAACCAAGAAGCAGTAGTAGCTGAAGTATTTCAATTGGCTCTTCTTCACCAATGCAATCATCCACGTACAGGCGAACAAACCAGCAATAAATGCGGCCAATGCTCCAGCAATCAGTGGCAAAACATCGGCTTGGGAGGATGCAACACCTCCGTCCATTAAGTCTTTTGCCATTTTTCCAAAAATGAGCGGAATAACCATAAGGAATGAAAAGCGTGCAGCACGCTCTCTGTCTATTCCTAATAAGACAGAGGTTGAAATGGTAGCGCCACTGCGACTAATGCCTGGCAATATGGCAATGGCCTGCGAGACACCGATAATGATTGCATTGATATACGACACTGGTTTGTCGGTTTGTTTTGCTCGATCAGCTAGAAAGAGAAGTACACCTGTTACGAGCAACATGGCTCCAACAAGGACCAATTCTTGCGAAAAGAGCGCTTCAATTTGATCGTTGAATAACACGCCAACCACCGCGGCAGGCAGCATGGAGAGAATGATCTTTATGGAAAACTGAAATTCTTCGTTCCATTTGAATTGGAACAACCCCTTGAATACTTCAACGATGTCTTTTCGGAAAATGACAACGGTGCTTAAGGCTGTTGCGAAGTGAACTACCACGGTGAATAGCAGGCTCTCTTCAGGTAGACTTTCGTCTCCAAGGATGGCTTTGCCTAGTTCTAGATGGCCGCTGCTGCTTACAGGGAGGAATTCTGTTAATCCCTGAATTATGCCAAGGATGATGGCTTCAAGTATACTCAAGCAATGCTACTTTTTTATGATACCGTACATCACCAAACCGTATCCTGCGAGGATTGCGATTGGAGCAACATACATTCTGCGGAAACTAAACACCTCTTCGCTGAACGATGAAACATCGTCGGCGCCGCCGCCGCTCATCAAGAAAAATCCGATGACTACGGTTGCTGCCCCTATGCCAATTAGTAAAAGGTTTGTCTTATCAAGTGGAAATTCCGTGTTGGGAGTGCTTTCGCTCATATCTAGTACATTTTGTTGCCTTTCATTCGGAGGAATTTTCGAACCGCCAAACTGGTAGACACCCACGAAATTAAAATTCCCAGAGCCATAACCATCACGAATAAATATGCTAAAATTTCTATATCCTGAATTTCTATAAGATCTGGCAGGATTTGCTGCAGGTAATACATGACACCCATAATCAACAGAATTGCGATGAGCGCGCTGTAAATCCCATGCAGGACGCCGCGTCGAACGAATGGGCGGCGAATAAATCCTGACGTGGCGCCAACCAATTGCATGCTCCTGATCGTAAATCGATGGCTGTAAATCGAGAGCCGAATACTGTTGTTAATTAATGCAATGGCAACGATTAGAAGCAACGAACTGAATGCCAACATCACCACTCCAGCAATTCTGAGGTTTTCTTGCACCTTCTGAATGAGCGATTCTTGGTATACTATTTCCTTGACTTTCGAACTTCGAATCAAGCCTGATTTAATAACTGCGAGGCTGTCAGTATTTGCATAGTTGCTTTCAACTTTTACTTCAATGGATGCCAGAAGGGGGTTATAGTCGAGGAACTGCATGAAGTCTTCACCCAAGTCTGCTTTGAGTATTTCGGCTGCTTTTTCCTTGTCGATATAGGTCGAAGTGCGTGTATAGTCGGCTAGGTCAATGACCTTTTTCAATCGGTCTACGTCGACTTCCTTAACGTCGTTATGCAGATATACCGTGAACCCTATATCTTCAATAACTTGATTGCTAATTTTTTGGGTTGACATAAGAAAAAGGCCAAGTAACCCGAGGGTAAAAAGCACCAATGACACGCTTAAAACAACAGAAACGTACGAGCTTCTGAGTCTTCTCTTTTGATATTTAACATCGCCTGTATTCGCCATAGACGGGACGAAACTAGAGAATATGACGGCCTTAGTTTAACAGGTAATAGAAAGTAACTAACAACGAATGGGGAATTCTTATTGGAGCGTATCGCCGCGCAATTTGCGGAATCGTTTTCGCGCCTCTACTACAAACAAACTGCCGCTGTGCTCAGTGAGTATCAGCTCGTACAAGGCCATGGCCTGTTCGGTGTTGTTCAAATAGTTTTCATTGATTAAGGCGCCTTGCATTAGGGCATTATCGACCAGAATGTCGAATGGATATATCTCAGGAATCTTTAGAAAGGATTCGGCTGATTTTTCATACTCACCAAGCTCCAGCCAAATTTCTCCACGCTTGAATAATATGTTATCACCTAAATCATGACCGGGAAATGCTGCCTCAATGCTGTCTAGTTGGGCGAAGGCGGAATCGTACTTGTGTTGCGCCACCATCAGTTCCATTTTCGCAAACATCCCCAGCGCCACCATGTTCGAATCAATTCCAAGATTTTCGGTGATGAAGGCACTCAGCTCAACGGCGTCGTTAGAAATAAGTTTAGAGGTCGAACCCTTCAAAACATCTAATTGAGATTGAGACCATTTAAAATCCCCAGCGTAATAAAACACAAGCGCATTTTTGAGCTTGGCTTGATGCCCAATCTCGTCATACTTGAATTTCTTTTCGACCTGACCATATAGCAAAGAGGCCTCCCAAATATTGCCATTAAGTACATATATGTCGGCTAGCTTTAGCTTTAGTTCTGCCTCGTCCATTGCAGACAAGCCAGGCGCAGAAAGGGTGCTAGAGATCAAGTCTGCAGCCTCAACGATCGCGGCCTCGTCATACTTGCTTTCATAGAATGCCATGACATGTGCCAGTTCAAGGATGATCTGTGATGATGAAGCTCCAGTTCCTAATTCTTCGAGCGCCAACTCGTATTTGCCAATCAAGGTCTCAATACTTAAACGATCGTACTTTCCTTCAGTGACCTTTGCTTTCAGAGAGGAGAGTTCACCGGTCATGGCCGCGCTATAATAATAGGTTTTTGGCCCTTTCGCTTTTACGTAGGAAAACCCATCAATGGCCACGTTATAGCGGTGATTGTTTAAAGCAAGTTCAGACATTTCCATCACGCGCTCTCCGTCTTCCTTGTTTCGTTTGTCCAAAGCTTTCACTTGAAGCAGGGCCATTTCAAATTTATTTTGCTTCATGTAAATCCAGATGAGCATTTCGGCATAGATGTCATCATTTGGGTTTTTTTGAATTCTTCGTTGGAGCTCGGTGAGAAGGACTTCATTATATCGGTTGTCTTCATCAAATCCAACTACCCGGTTCAATGTGTTTTGAACGCTTTGTATGTATCCAGGACTTATTTCAAGTACATCCAGATATTCCTTTATCATCCCCTCTACGTCGCCTTTTTGACCTAGAATTTGAGCAATCTGAAAGTTAAATGGATAAGACTTACCCATTTGCTTGCGGCCGGCATAGAATGATTCAAGCGCATAGTCTACTTCACTCATCTCAGAGAAAGCATTTCCTACATCCAAGATTTGATTTACAGAGGCCTGATTGAGGTCTTTAATTAGTCGATCAAAGTATTTCGTGGCCTTGTTCGTTTCCCCTGCTCGTTTCATTACCCGACCCACATCTACTTTGTATCGATAGGCCTGCGGGTGTGCTTTGGAATGGCGTTCGGCCAACTTCTGTGCATCCTTGAAGCTCTCTGTATTTAAGAGTGAGGTGAGGAAATATTCATAGTTTTCTTTGCTGCCATTTTGCTCATACAACCGCTCGTAATAGAGCAAAGCTTTTTCAAATTCGCCTTCCCGGTAATAGTGTGCGGCGAGCTGCTCGTCTGTTGTGCCTTGAGCAAAGCTTCCTAGTGAAGCAAGGATGAAAGCAACGAGTAATAGCTGATATGGCTTAAATAGGTTCAGAGGAGTAAATCACAGATTTAATACTGTCTAATAACGAGGTGACTCCGGGTTTGGTTCGCTCAAAGGACACGTTTACCGATTCATATGTGCCTTCAAGCTCATCTGTCGCCTTCACAAGCCGATCGAGACTTTCTGCTTCGGTTTTGAAATATCCAGTAAACTCTTCCTCGCTGTAAAAGCTGTTTTTCACATCGGTGCGCAACGTGGCAAGTTGCTTTTCGCTGAACTCCAACTCGGACTTTACCTGTCCATATCGAAGGATTGCTTTTTTGTAAAATTTCTGGCATCTTAAATGGTCGCCTAGGATAATGCCCGATTCTGGGTCAAGCGTATCCGTCAAGTTATCAAGCACCCAACTGCCGGTTTCCTCCATCTGTTGAATCCGATTAACGATCATTTGAGAATCAACGGCACCTACTACTTCACGAACATGGTTTAAATGTGTGCCCAGGCTATCAATTTGTCGCAGTCTTGATTCCTTGATATCATTATTGCACGATGTAGTTGCGATCAATGAGCAAAGAATCATACATATATTGAAAAGGTGTTTCATTCTATTGTTTCAAATTTAGTGTATGGCACAAGACACGCAGGAATCCGCACGGCTTCGCCATCGTAATTATTTTCTAAAATGGCGGCCAAAATTCTTGGAAGTGCCAAAGCACTGCCGTTAAGGGTATGTGCCAGACGCTTTTTACCGTCTTTAGATTTAATACGCAGTTTCATACGATTGGCTTGGTATGTTTCAAAATTTGAAACAGAACTTACCTCCAACCATCGACCCTGTCCCTTTGAATAGACCTCAAGATCATAGGTCAGGGCAGCGGTGAAACCCATATCTCCGCCGCAAAGTCGCAACACCCGATAAGGTAATTCAAGTTTTTGGAGAAGCTGCTCTACATGCTCCACCATTACCTCAAGAGCCGCATAGCTATCTTCTGGTTTGGACAATTGCACGATCTCGACCTTGTCAAATTGGTGGAGCCTGTTTAGCCCACGCACTTCTTTTCCGTATGATCCAGCTTCCCTTCGGAAGCAAGGTGAATATCCCACGTTTTTAATTGGCAGGTCATCCTCGGCGATAATAACATCACGGTAGATATTTGTAATTGGAACCTCTCCAGTTGGAATCAGATAAAGGTCGTCCTCTTTTGCGAGGTACATCTGGCCATCCTTATCTGGTAACTGACCAGTGCCAAATCCAGACTCAGCGTTGACCATGTGTGGCGGAATTACTTCTGTATAACCGGCCTCTTCTCCTTGATCAAGAAAAAATTGAATGAGCGATCGTTGCAGCTTTGCTCCTTTTCCGAGATACACCGGAAAACCCGCACCTGTGATTTTCACGCCAAGTTCAAAATCGATTAAGCCATATTTTTTTGTGATGTCCCAATGTGGGGTCGCATGTTCGGCATTTTCGGCTTCACCCCAGGCGCGAATTGTTTCATTGTCGTCACTGGATTTTCCAGCAGGTACAGATGCGTGTGGTGCATTAGGTACCGTGGCGAGCAATTCGATTAAACCTGCCTCGTGGCTTTTGAGTTCTTGCTCTAGTTCCTGATTTCGCTTTTTGATGGTGCCGGTTGCGGCTTTAGCTGCATTTGCCTCTTCCATGCGGCCAGCCTTCATCATGCTTCCGATTTCCGATGCTATTTTTTTTGCCTCAGAGAGACTTTGATCCAGCGCCGATTGTGTCTGCTTTCGGTGGTCATCCAATGCGATGATCTGATCGATGATTTCTACAGCATTGATGCCTCTTTTTTGAAGCGCCTCGATTATTTCTTGGCGGTTCTCTCGAATGTGAGCTAGTTGTAACATGATAGAATTATGAAACGAATGAAAACAAAAAATCCCGATTCATCTAGCAGTGAATCGGGACATTATAATGAATTAACGTGTGTCTAGTTCTCTGCGTGTGGAAGAACCGATACGAACGATTTATTATCTCTCTTTTTTTGAAAAGTGACAACACCGTCTGCCTTCGCAAAAAGTGTGTGATCTTTTCCAACACCTACATTGAGACCAGGGTTGTGTCTAGTGCCTCGCTGACGAACAATAATGTTGCCTGCTATAGCTGATTGACCTCCGAAGATTTTTACTCCGAGTCGTTTTGATTCTGATTCGCGTCCGTTTTTAGAACTACCTACACCTTTTTTATGTGCCATGATTTAGTCTGGTTTAATCGGATTATGATAATGCTTCAATTAATTCGGCCTTCTTCATAGAAGTGTATCCGCTAATGCCTTTTTCTTTGGCTTGCTCTTTTAATTGAGCTACAGTCATTGAAGAAAGATCAGTTGACGCTGCTTCTGGCGCATCTACTTTGGCGGGGGCCTCAGCTTTTGGTGCTGGCTCTGCTTTTGGTGCAGCCTCCTTCTTAGGAGCCGCAGCAGCTTTCGCTCCGCTTGCTTTAATCTCGTTGATTTGGATTTCAGTCAGGTATTGACGATGTCCATTTTGTTTCTGGTAACCTTTTCGTCTCTTCTTTTTGAAGACGATTACCTTATCACCTTTAAGGTGCTCTAAAACGGTAGCACTAACTTGTGCTCCGCTGATAGCTGGGGCGCCGATGTTTACTTTTCCATTGTCATCGATGAGAAGAACACGATCGAAGTTGACCTTCTTTCCTTCTTCTGCATCCAATCGATGAACGTAAACCTTTTGGTCTTTTTCAACTTTGAATTGTTGCCCTGCTATATCTACAATTGCGTACATAGCTTTATAATTTATTTTTTCCTTTTAAAAGGGCTGCGAATGTAGAACAATTTAGTTTTCAACAATTCGAATCAACGTCCTTTATTTTTCTGCGTGAGACTTTGGTAAATACTCCGAGGCGATTTCATGTTGATAAGGAATATTCCTGTGAGAATAAATAGCATGAAAGCCAGATCAACTAGTGTAATTATTTCTCCATCGACTAGGCCCCATCCAACTGCTACAATCGGAATTAGATACGTAACCGTGGAAGCAAAAATGGCAGTGGTTTCTTTTATCAAACGGTTAAACATGATTACCGCGGCGGCTGTGCCAACAACTGCAAGAATTACGAGGTAAAAGACTCCCATCCAGCTGTCTTGATTTGTCTGAACAATGTGAAAAAAATCGGTTCCGAAAATTAGGTAGAGCGCGCACCAAGGACCTGTCATGAGAAAACTGAGGGATGTAATGTGTGTTGGACGCATATGCGGCAATTTCGATTTGATGGTGTTTACCGCCACCCCGTACATGCCCGAAGCGAGCACCACAAGTAAGGCATATCGGCTGTTTTCGGACAATCCTAGCAAACTCTCAAAACCTATAAGTCCTGCCGCTCCGACAAGTGCGATGCATACGCCGGTCACTTGCATCCAGGTTGTTTTTAATCGAAAAATGAGAACACCAATCAACAACGTGAACAAGGAGGTGAGGGAGTTTAGAATGCCAGCCAGGCCACTCGCAATCTCGGTTTGAGCAAGGGCGAAAAGGAAGGCGGGTAGCGCATTCCCAAAAAGCCCCGTGACCAATAATGGCATTACATGCCCTTTAAACTGACCCAAGTTTCTTAATGCAATGGGAGATAGCACCAAAGCTGCGAGCGAAATTCTAAAGGCTGCTACTTCCGTGCTGTCAAAAAAGACCAACCCCTTTTTCATTAGAATAAACGAGCTTCCCCAGGTTAGAGCAAGCAAGGCTAAAACAACCCATTGAGTTGGCTTATGGGAGAAATCTATTTGGCGCATTTCGATCGCGAATGTATGCTTTGCAAAACACCATAAAATGGTTAATGTTGAACGATGAAAATTTACACAAAAAAGGGTGATGACGGCTCTACTGGTTTACTAGGTGGGACGCGGTTGCCAAAGCATCACCTACGCATTGAAAGCTACGGTACGGTTGATGAATTGATCTCCTTTATTGGGTCGCTGCGTGATCATATGGTTCAGCCGCCTTACGTAGACCAACTAATCCAAATTCAAAACGATTTGTTCACGATTGGGTCGCACTTGGCTGCCGACCCAGAAAAGAACAAAATGGAATTGCCGAAAATTGGATCGGAGCGGATCGAGGCCATGGAGATCGCAATGGATCAAATGGAAGAAAACCTGCCTGAAATGAAGTTCTTTGTTCTTCCTGGTGGACATCCGGCCGTTTCGGCGGCACACATTTGCCGATGTGTCTGTCGTCGTGCAGAACGACTTTGTGTGGCCTTGGCTGAGGCTGAGGAGGTTGGCGCTATAATAATTCAGTATTTGAATAGACTCTCTGATTTTTTCTTCGTCTTAGCAAGACAGCTCACGCTGGATATGGAGGTAGTTGAAATACCTTGGAATCCAAAGAACCGAAGTTAAATCGCTGATTTTCAGCAATTCATGGCGGTGAAGATTTAACTTGATTCATATCGGAAAAAATATATTTTTGCCGCCTTTAGAAATGACCCCTAAAATTAGGAGACATGTATTGGACATTAGAATTAGCATCATATTTAGAAGACGCACCTTGGCCAGCTACCAAGGATGAGTTAATCGACTTCGCCATGCGAACTGGAGCACCTCTTGAGGTGGTGGAGAACTTGCAGGCGCTTGAGGATGAGGGAGAAAGCTACGAAACGATTGAAGACATTTGGCCAGATTATCCGACCAAGGAAGATTTCTTCTTTAACGAAGATGAATACTGACCTAAGGTTAAAATGAAATTTAAGCTGTTGCATTTGCAACGGCTTTTTTTGTGTCTTGTCCGACATACTGCCATGAGTTCAATCAGTACATTCGCCAACCCGAACAAAAATTGGGACGACATTTGGCAAGTTTGTCAGGTTTTGCCCTTTGGCAAGGCAATTGACCTTCGCCCAATCTAATTGAAAGACCATGTTAACCGCAGTCAATAAGCTTCTAAACTCTGTTTTTGGAAACAAAAGCGATAAGGACATAAAGGAGTTAGTACCAATAGTTGAGCAAATCAACACACATTTCAAATCCTACTCTTCTCTAACCAATGATCAGTTACGAGGAAAGACACTCGAGCTAAAGGCACGGATTAATAAATCCATTGAGTCTGACCAAACAAGGGTGGATGAGCTAAAAGCAAAAATCGAAACTGAGGATATCGAGATAACCGCTAAGGAGGAGATCTACGAGGAGATTGACAAAATCGATAAGAACATAGTGGATCAAATCGAACGTACGCTGGAGGAAATTTTGCCTGAAGCATTTGCTGTCATAAAAGAGACCGCAAAGCGTTTCATGGACAATGAGAGCATTGATGTGACTGCCACAGAAATGGACAAGGAATTAAGTGAGTCGCGAAAACACATTACCATTCAGGGAGATCAAGCGGTTTGGAATAGCACATGGGAAGCCGCTGGTATTGAGGTGAAGTGGGAAATGTTACACTACGATGTTCAACTCATAGGAGGAATGGTTCTTCACAGCGGAAAAATTGCTGAGATGGCTACGGGAGAGGGAAAAACACTTGTAGCAACCTTGCCAGTTTACCTTAATGCATTGAGCGGCAGAGGTGTTCACGTTGTTACTGTAAACGATTACTTAGCACGAAGAGATAGCGAATGGATGGCCCCAATCTTTCAGTTTCATGGACTCACCATCGACTGTATTGACAAGCATCAGCCAAATAGTGAAAGCCGCAGAGCTGCCTACAGATGCGACATCACTTACGGAACGAACAATGAGTTTGGATTCGATTATTTGAGAGATAACATGGCGGGCCGGCCAAAAGACTTGGTACAACGGGTCCATAATTACGCCATTGTCGATGAGGTCGACTCGGTATTGATAGATGATGCTCGAACACCACTTATCATTTCAGGCCCAACTCCAAAAGGGGATCAACAGCAGTTTTTGGCGTTGAGAACACGAGTCGAAAAATTAGTAGGTGCACAACGCTCTTTGATTAACAGCATGCTTGCTGAAGCCAAGAAGCTTCAGAATTCAACATCGGAGAACACAGCCAGCAAAAAGGAACTTGAAGCCAATTTGAAACTAGGCGGCGAACAGTTGCTCCGTTGTTTTAGAGGTCTTCCAAAAAATAAGGCCTTAATTAAATACTTAAGTGAGCCGGGAGTGCGAACCACGCTTCAAAAAACGGAGAATTACTATTTGCAAGATCAACAGAAGGAGATGCATCTCATTGACGACGAGCTCTTTTTTGTAATTGATGAAAAGCAGAACAGCATTGAACTCAGCGAGAAGGGTATTGATTTGATCACCGATCAAGGAGACGATAAGTCCTTTTTCATACTGCCGGACATTGGGATGGAACTGAGCGATTTGGACAATAGAATTTCTGACAAGGAAGAACGTGCTAAAGTTAAAGATCAGCTGATCACTGATTACTCCGAGAAGGCCGAACGCATCCATGCTATAAACCAACTGCTCAAGGCCTACGCGCTGTTTGAAAAAGATGTGGAGTACGTTGTAATGGATGGCAAGGTGAAAATTGTGGATGAGCAAACCGGACGTGTCATGGACGGTAGAAGATACTCTGATGGTTTACATCAAGCCATCGAAACCAAGGAAAACGTAAAGGTTGAGGCGGCCACCCAGACCTATGCGACGGTCACGCTCCAGAATTATTTCAGGATGTATAACAAGTTGAGCGGTATGACCGGAACAGCTGAAACGGAGGCCGGTGAATTTTGGGAGATATACAAGCTGGACGTTGTTGTCATTCCAACAAACCGACCAATTGCACGAAAAGATGAGCAAGATTTTGTTTACAAAACTGCTCGAGAGAAATACAACGCGGTTATCGATGAGGTTGAAAAACTGCGTAATGCTGGACGGCCAATTCTTGTAGGTACCACATCGGTTGAAATTTCAGAATTGTTGAGTCGAATGCTTAAAATGCGAAAGATTCCACATCAAGTATTGAACGCGAAACTCCATCAAAGTGAGGCGGAAGTTGTTGCCGCAGCCGGAAAGTCTGGCACTGTTACCATTGCCACCAACATGGCGGGACGTGGAACGGATATTAAGCTTGGAACAGGAGTGAAAGAGGCAGGAGGCCTTGCTATTGTAGGAACTGAACGACACGAATCTAGGCGTGTTGACCGTCAGTTACGCGGTCGTGCCGGTCGACAAGGAGACCCAGGATCAACGCAGTTTTTTGTTTCACTCGAAGATCATTTGATGCGACTGTTTGGCTCAGACCGAATTGCTAAACTTATGGATCGCATGGGCTTGGAAGAAGGCGAAGTTATCCAGCATGGTATGGTTAGCAAGAGTATCGAGCGGGCTCAGAAAAAGGTGGAAGAAAACAACTTCGGAGTAAGAAAGCGATTGCTCGAATACGATGATGTCATGAATTCACAGCGTGAGGTGATCTATAAGAAACGTCGATATGCGTTGCATGGTGAGCGAATGGGTGTAGAAACCGCGAATGCCATTCATGATGTATGTGCTTCAATCACAAATGAATATCAAGAAGCACGAGATTTCGAAGGATTTGAAATGGAGCTTCTTACGTCATTGACAATGGAGAGTCCAGTGAATGAAGAAGACTTCTTGAATCGCTCGAATGATGAACTTACCGATATAGTATTTGGAAAGGCGTTAGAGCATTACGACAAGAAGAACAAATTCGTAGCCTCTGTGGCGTTGCCTGTAATCATGAACGTGCACCAAACACAAGGCGATCAGTTTAAGAACATTGAAATTCCGTTGTCTGACGGTAGACGCGGTCTGCCAATTGTTGTCGACATGGAAGAGGCGATTGCAAAAGGCGGTAAAACCATCCGCTTGGAGTTAGAAAAGTCTACGACACTCGCGATGATCGATGCGGAATGGAAGGATCATTTACGTGAAATGGATGACCTGAGACAATCTGTGCAAAACGCAGTCTATGAGCAGAAAGACCCACTTTTGATCTACAAGTTTGAATCGTTTAAGTTGTTTGAGCAGATGATGGATAAAGTGAACCGCGAGATCGTGAGTTTCCTTTTCCGAGCAAACTTGCCAAGCCAACAAGCAGCGCAAGCAACCCAAGGGCCAAAAGAAAACTCCGACTTAAGTCAAGTAACTGCTACAAAGCAAGAAGTGGCCCCTGGAAATGCACCAGACCCGAGAGTAACCGGTAACACACAGCAACAATCCGAGGTGAAGAAGGAACCAGTTCGAGTCGATAAAAAGCCTGGTCGAAATGATCGGGTGGAGGTTCGAGACATAAAATCTGGAGAGATTAAGGTGGTCAAGTTCAAAGTAGCTGAAGCCAAAGTGGAGCAGGGACAGTGGGAAGTGCTAAAGGTGGTGGAATAGTTCCCATGGATCCGATCGCTCGACTTCAAGAACTGATGGAAGCCGCAGCGCTACCTTCTACCAGTCTTGAGCTAAAGCGCAATGAGTTCCTAAAAACCAGCGGTTCGATAGACACCCGCCTGTATTATATAGATTCAGGTTCGTTGCGGATATTTTTTGAAGATGAATTCGAGGAGCATACCATACGTTTGGGTTACACTGGAAACTTCATTGCCTCACTTGACTCGTTTATATCTGAGAAGCCATCCGATCTATACATTCAAGCCATAAAGAAATGCCGGGTCACGGCATATAAAAAGAAAGACTACACGGCGTTTTTATCTGCAAGCATCGAGGCGAAGGAAATCTGGAATTCCGTGAACGAGTGGCTTATTTATCAGCAAATTGAGCGGGAAAAGGACATTCTTATACAATCTCCAAAAGCACGATATAAGAGGGTGCTGGAGCGAAGCCCTCGTTTGTTTCAAGAAATTCCACTAAAGTATATTGCTTCGTATTTGCGTATGACGCCCGAGACGCTGAGTCGCCTCCGAAATTCTTGATTTCAATCAATGTTGGCGAAACTAAAACGCACGAAATTTGCCCAAAACCAAGCGATGAAGGCAACGAATGACAAACTGATAGAAGACTTAATAGACCGCACCAAAGCCAATCTAAAGCGGGTTGAGGCGCTTAGGCAAATGGATCTTACCGCTCTCAACTGGAAGTCTTCTCCTGATCGCTGGAGTGTTTTGGAGTGCATCGAACACCTAAACAGATATGCCCGGTTTTACAATCCTGAGATTAAAATGCGCTTAAAGGATGCGAGGCGAAGATCGGATGGCAAGTTCAAGAGTAGTTGGCTTGGTGAGTACTTTGCCCAATCCATGCTTCCAAAAGAGAAGTTGAATAATATGAAAACGTTCACAGAGATGAACCCAAATCAGGGGCATTTTGACATTTCTGTGATAGATGCATTTGAGCACTTTCAGCACGAATTGTTGGAGATGCTGGATGATTCAAGGAAAGTGAATCTAGTCAAAACAAAAACCTCCATCAGTATAAGCACTTGGATCAAACTTCGTTTAGGCGACACGTATCGAGTTGTTATCTATCATAACGATCGGCACCTCTTGCAAGCTGAGAATGCCATAGCATTGATGCGCTCAAAAGAAAGGTAATCCTGAGTCTTTAACCCCGCAGCTTAATCTCGGTTTCATTATCATTGATCGTTACCGTGGCCTTGTTGTCGCATTCGCCAGTGCCATAGTCAATTGATCGGTCATTAAATCCAGCGGGCGTAAGGATAATGGTTCCCTCAGTTATCCATTTACAATCCAGCTGAACACGCAATGGATTGGTGATATTCAAATCGAAGTCTAGTCCTGCGCGGCTTGTACCTGAACCATTGCCAGTAATCTCATAAACATCATCTGTTATGCCGTCCCAGCCGAGCCAGCCGCCGTTTCCGTCAGATGTGAAAAACCCCGTTTCTTGTCCCTCCACCCACGTTCGCGTGCGAGTAGATTCCCATAAGATTGTTTCGCCATCTGGGTTGGTAACCTTACCGTCCTCGACCTTGACTTCATAATGAAGCTGTCCACTACTATTCTCTCCTAGGTTTGATGATGTTCGCGTCCCTTCCACGAGGTTGTCATCTACATAGTAATCCACAGGCGTTAATGTTATCGTACTTCCTACGTTACGGAACCAATCTGTGATAGTGTAAACGAGTTTACCCCGTCTTTCTCGGCCGTCTTGACCCGTGCAATTTTCTTCACCAAAATCCACCGTAATTTCAAATGGCCATGGACTACCAAGTGTATCCACAGTAATCGTAGCACAACTTGTATATGTTGAATCTTCGCTTTCGGCAGATTCGGAGCTACTCTCGCTTTGAGATCCGAGGTCATCAAACATGGATTGTGCAAATGCTTGATCCTCTGAGGATGCGGTATCCAGATCATCGTCGGTATCTTTTTTACATGAGCTCAGACTGAGAATTAACGTGGCCAAAAGGAAGTAAGGAAGATTTTTCATGTCGATAGGTTGTACTAAAGTAAGGGAATGATTGTTAGTTCGCTTGACGTTTTAAGTGGAAGCTGAGTACATTGGAGAAATCGCATTGCATGGTTGTGGCCTTGCCCGACATAGTACCTGAGTCATAATAATGAAGGTCCAATTGCACTCATAACTGGTTTTTTGGGTTTCTACTTCTGCATCGGAACCGCCGCGTATGTACTGATCTTGGTGCCTGGTGTTCGAAGGCCTAAACATCCCCCGAGCTTTGATATACGGGCCCATTTTGCCAACGTATGGAACCGGTTATCGAACTGTCGTTCTCAAACGTCAATATCACAATGCCATTCATTTGCATTTGGGACTGTGCCATAGAAACTTGAAGTGTGCCCTTGTCGCCATGTAAGTCTGTAAAAGTGCCCGTGTATTCCCCTGTCCAGTTTTCCTCAACTGCTGACTTAGATCGGCGTTGTGCCGTCACCATAATGGAGGACAAGCATAGGAGTAAAATGATAGCGTACTTCATTTAGATAAAGTTAATTCATAGAACGCGAAACCCCCTTGATCGTAAAGGTGAATGGCCGTTGGATTGGATTCCGTCAGGTGCTCAACGTGCTGAATTTTACAAATGATATAATGCTTGTCTGCAGTTTCTAATTGACTTGACTCAGGTGTTACTCGACCATAGAAATAGTGCGCATAGCTTTTGTATTTGACCAACTCGAAATGTGCATTCTCATTCTGATGTGCCTCAAAAAATTTGATTGCACTGCGTTGCGAATAACCCTCGATTTTTGGCACAATGGCAACCATTATTCCCGAAATAATAAAGGCTGTACCCAGGGATAATACGAGAAATGATCGCGCGGGTGACTTAGCTTTCATGCGCATTGCGAATAAAATCACGAAAATGAAAGCCAACCCAATAATCCACTCCCAACCAATCCAATTTACGTTGGCACTCAGGTTGCCGAGTGCAAACGGATCCTCAACAAGATCGACCCAATCCTCTTTAAAGTACATGAGAATGGGCAAGATCATGAATACAATGCCCAATATGAGCCCTTGAATTGTGATCCAATTAAATTGCCATCGTTTGATTGTGGGCACGCTCAGGTGTCTCGTGATCATGATTGCCGCCAAATAGGACAGCGGCAAGTAGGTCATGGAGCTATAGTGGACAATTTTTGTGGTTACGATGCTGAATAGGATTAAGACAACCCAAAAGATGTATTTCATCCACTTGCTCAACCCATGATCGTCTCCTTGAAATCGCTTTCGAAATACGGGAAGCGCTATGATTGATAATGGGAAGCACCCAAGAAGGACAACTAAAAAGTGATAGAAAAACGGTTGTTTATGGCCGGCTACTGGGTGTAAAAACAACTCTGCTTGATATTGGAGAAACTCCACTAAAAACCAAGGTCCATTTTGGATGGTTTCGTATCCAAACCAAACAAAGGAGACAAGCAATACTGTCCCAGCGAACGCACCTATCGAACTCCATGCTGCTGGGCGCTTAAATCGGTTCACAAACAACCATACCAGAAATGTCAAGAAGAGAAGAAGGAAGCCGACAGGTCCCTTTGTAAGAATGGCTAAACCGCTGAATAAGCCGGCGTAAATGCTGTGTTTTGAGAAACCATCTTTAGAATGCTCGATGGTGATAAACAGATGATAAATACTCAGGAAGATGAAGAGATTGAACCATGGATCGATGATGCCGGATTTAAAGTAGAGGTGTGGTAGAAACGAACCCACATAGAGTAGAATCCAAGCCCAGGCAAATGTTCGGTTTTGCCATTTTAGGCCTATGCTGAATATGACCTGAAGGGTAATAATGCCGCATACTGCATTCGGAAGTCTTGATGCAAATTCGCTTACACCAAAAAGAGCCATGCTCAGTGCTTGCATCCAAAAGAACAGAGGCGGCTTTTCGCGAAACGGTTCATAATTGATCGTGACTTGCCACCAATTTCCTGTTTGAAGCATTTCACGTGCACTTTCAGCAAAGTTGATCTCGTCCCAATCAAATAAGTGAACCGTTCCTAGAAAAGGAACGAATAGAATTAAGGATAATAATAGAATTAGCAGTCGGTCGCGGTTCACGATCGGGTTCGGTTTGTTTCGAAATTAGCCAATAGACCCTTTTCTCCCCAAGACTGGGGTTGAAAAAATGCCATACTCGCGAAGCAAATTAACGTACCCATGATACTGCCTACATAGACGTCCTCAAAGAAATGTTGACTTAAGTAAACCCTACTAGACGCGGTAATCAAAGCGAGCGCATAACATAAACCTTGGAGCTTTTTGTTTGGAGAGATGTAGGCCAGGAAAAAGAAAAGGGCGAAGGCTGAAGTAGAATGGCCAGATGGAAAGGAAAAAGATCGATGGAGATTAACACCGTCTACAAAGTGAAGATCGGCGATGCCCTCTAACACTTTTGAAGGCCGGAAATGATCGTTGAAGACAACGCGTTTAAGGAATTGGGTAATCAGTCCAGAAACCACTATTCCAACAAGACCAGCGACGGCATATCGGACCTTATATATGAGTATTATAAATATCATGAACCCAATCATCATTCCCTCGGCCATATGAGTTGCATACCTGAAAAACGTATCACCAAAGGAACTATGCCACTGGTTAAACCAAATGTGCAAGGCATTCTTATCCGTAAGCATAATTACGACGAGCCCGGCAGAAAGAATGATTGCATGAGCTATTAGGAAGAGAGCGGATTTACTAAGCGCTTCCTTCATTTTTTGGTCTTGAAGATCCTTGGATTAACCAGGCCGCGCTTGCTCAGCCAATAGATAAACGACCATTTCAATACTCCTAGCCCATAGGTGCTGCTGCGTGCAAAGTTTATGCTCGAGGCTTCTTCAAAATACTTGGTAGGACATGTGACTTCGGCAATGTCAAATCCTGCATGAAAAACTTGACACAGCATTTGGTTATCAAAAACAAAGTCATCTGAGTTTGATTCAAAATCGATTGTTTCGAGAATTTCTCTTGAAAAAGCGCGGTACCCAGTATGATATTCACTTAACTTTTGACCGATCAGGATATTTTGCGTGAGAGTTAAAAAGCGATTTGCGATGTATTTGTACATGGGCATTCCACCTCGTAACGCTCCTTTACCAAGTATGCGACTCGCTAATACGGCATCATACAGACCATTCGCGATGATGTGCGCGATTGATGGGATAAGCAATGGGGTGTATTGATAGTCGGGGTGAACCATTATGGTGATGTCTGCATCCAACTCCAAGGCCTTTTTATAACACGACTTTTGGTTTCCACCGTATCCTAAGTTTTGCTCATGGGTAATTACGTGTTTGATGCCAATTTCCCTGGCCAGTATGGATGTCTGATCCGAGCTTTTGTCATCTACAAGAACAACATCGTCAACGATATCAAATGGGATTTCGTCGTAGGTCTTTTTTAGGGTTTTTTCAGCATTATATGCTGGCATTACCACAACAACCTTTTTTCCATTTATCATGGTGCGAAAATAAGGGAATACGTACGCGGGTTTTTTGGAAGCTTAACGCAATATTATCGGATAGACCTTTCTGGCTTCAACCGATGATAGATTTATGAAATATTGACCCGATTCGAGTTGACCCAATTGAAGCTCAAAAGGATCATTATTCGTGAGTTTTCCGCTGCGTAATATGCGGCCTGAAACATCGAGTACGGCCCATTTCTCAAACGTTGTAGAATTAATTCCATCAATCCAAACGGTATTGGTCGCAGGTATCGGATATATGCGAACTTGATTTTTTATGTGCACCGTTCCTGTAACAGTATCGGTTGTGTCAACTGGATTTTGTTGTATGATCACGGTTCCGGTAGCCGTGTCAGAAGAATCGCACTGAATAGACACAAGTTCTACTTCGTAGGCTCCAGGGCCAGGGTAAAGGTGAGAGGGATGCTGTGAAGAGCTTGTGTCTCCGTCTCCAAATTGCCATAAAAAGTGTTGGCCATTTATGCTGGTGTTGTTGAATGACGCATTGAGGCCACTTTGCGCAATAGTGAAACTTGCATTCGTAGTGGTATCATAGGATCCAACATTCCATTTGCTTAAGCTATCGAAAACGACGGTTTTTACGGCATACCTGATTTGGAGGGCATGCAAGGCGTTAATCGGGCCGTTAAAATCAATCACTTCAGGATCGGCGCGGTGGATGATAGAATAGAATGTGCACGCTGCGGCATAACTGCCAGCTGGAGAGGGATGTGATTCGTCGTTGGAGTATAGTTCAATCCCTGAAAAGTTTTCCCGAATAAATCGCCAAACTGCCCCAACGGGAGAAACGATGGCTTCATTGTCATCGGTCATCTGCATATATCGAAGCGCAAGTAAACTGTCCATTCCTTGGTACGTACAAACGGGCGGCCAATTTGGGCAGTTTCCAGCATCGCCGTTCTTTCTACCCCATGTCATAAAAAAGACAGTTTCGGCACACGGATTCGCAGCCAAAATTGCCTCGTCTAAGTCTTCAGCATAAGGGAAGCATTGGCTGCTGACTTGACCTATTGGGAATGAAGGAATCTGACTTTGTTCCTGAAGTACAACATAGTCCCAACTCCCTTGGTTAATAAGCTGCAAGGACTGTGTATTTGTACTATGCCCTTGCAACGTGTACCCACCTGGAGTATTCGCATTTACTTCACATGTGTCGCCACCTGCGGCAGAAAACTGCGCGAAAAGATTCGGTAGATCATTGAAAAATGTATAGCTATTTCCCAGAAATAAGACACGCGTTGGGTCACTTTGTCCATGACCCAAAATGGTCGTTAAAAGAAGGAGAATTATTGGAATGTACTTCATTCTCTACGGACGCAATCCAATCCCATTATTTGCGAAATGTAATTACTGAATGATGACTTGTTCAGACCGAATTCCAGTTTCAAAATGGAAGTTGATGATGTACACGCCTTTCGAAAGTGTGGTGAAATCTAAGATGCCGTTTTTAGCGCCTTCTAGAGATTCATGGTAAACCTTTTGGCCCGCCAAATTCACAAGTGTAATTGACTTCAAGGTCTCTTGATCAGCCACTTCAAATTGGATTGTTCCGTTCGTTGGATTTGGATATATGTCGAAAGTTTCATTTGAAGACAAAGCGCTAATTCCTAAGCAAGAATCCGCAGCAATTACGATGGTATGCGAACTGCTGCAGCCATTAAAATCTGTAACGGTTACGCTATAAGATCCTGCAGTAGAAATCTCAATAGTTTGGGTGGCAGCGTTGTTAGACCAAGCGTATGCGAAGCCTGTGCCCGCATCAAGGGTTAAGGTTTGATCAACGCAGACAATGTCTGTCGAATCCATAACAATAACCGGATTTTCATGCTGATAAGAAACCGTGGCGCTATCTACAAGCTCACAACCATTGGAGTCTGTTATGGTAACCGCATATGCACCCTCGGGAATATCACTAAGGTTTGTTCCCGTGCTTGAGTTAGACCAGAGATACGCATAGCTGGCAGTGCCGCCACTGGTTGTGTTTACAACAGACCCGTTCGTATCTCCTTCACACCATACATCTTCTATTGCGGTGTTGTTTGTTAAGGTATCTGGAGCGATAATATCATATGAATAGATTTCTACGCAGCCATTATCATCTGTTATTGTCAACATATAGGTGCCGTGACCAAATTCGATATGGTAGAGGCGGTAGAAGCGTTGGACCACTGATATGAGAATGGAGTTGTGCCGCCGCTTATTACAATTCCAAGTGCGCCCGTTTGATCTTCGGCACACAAAGGATGAACACTGTTAAACACGCTGTCTTGAATCGCCTCAGGTTGAGTAATTTGAACTGTGTCGTAAGCAAAACATCCGTTGTCATCTGTTAACAACATGCTTAACTGGCCAACCCCAAGTTGGTCTACATATGTCGAATCTTCTCCATTCGACCAGAGGTATGTATAAGGACTTTGTCCTGCCGATCCTGTCGCTGCAGCAGACCCCGTTGTTTCTCCGTTGCATAGAACATTATTTATTGAGCCGATTGCCACTTGTGGACTCGGAAAAACCTCCAGATAAAAAGAGTCGCAAACCGACAATTGATTCTCGTAAGAATTTGCACAATAGTATGTGGTACTCGTGCTTGGGCTGACCTGGATGGAAATGCCTGAATCTATAGGGGTGGAGGCACAAGAGCCAGAATACCAATATACTTCACCAACGAAAGCGCTATCTGCCGTTAACGTTACAGGCAAGTCTTCTAAACAGGCCACTGAATCGGATGATGAGATACTAGGGGAAGGTACTGGGCATGTTGTACATCGAACATACGTTTGTCGACAAGAGTTAAGCTCACCACAGTTGCTATCTAGAAAAATGTGAATTCTCAGCGTGGTATCTCCATACGGATTTGTGAATGTAAATGGCGTGGCACCGCTTGTTAGATACGTGTCATCGGTTAAAGTCAGAAAGAAGAAATCCGGACTATCACTGGTTATTTCATACGTTTCGCCGCCACTAACTTCCATTTGAACGTATTCGCCTGCATAGTTGCAATTGGTGATTGTATCCAGGGCTGGATCATAGGAAGCCTGAACGTTGGTGTTCGGGTATTGAGTCGACGCAACGCATGGCAATCTCCGCACTGCTGTGGTTCGACAGGCTGATTCCCCACTGCAATTCGCATCGGTAAATATATGTACACGAATTACCAGAAATGTATTTCCTGTCACGTTAGCAATGACCGGTGTTTGTTGCGAAAAGTATAGATTGTTGTTGGTGTCTGTAAATACAAATATGTCTCCTGTATCCGAGCTCGTAATTTCGTACTGACCAGAGTAGACTACTATGTCGAAGTATTGACCGGCGTAGTTGCATGTCGAAACAAAGTGTGTGTCGTAATTGGTGTTTGCTGTGTCAACATAGGTTGGAAAGGCTACTGTTGCCAAGCAAGGCGCCCTCGTTACGGTTGTTACACGACAGGCGGCCTGAGTAGAGCACGCATTATTTGTGAAAATATGCATGCGAACAGTATCGATTCCACTATTGTTAATGCTTACACTACCAGTTCCTGTATCGATAGTGACATTGGCAGTTGTGGTGATTTCTAGAAAATCGGTAGCAGTGGCGCTCTCAAACGTATAGGTGAAGCTTCCTTGTAGCACGACTACAGCATACTCTCCAGCATAGTTGCAGGTCGCAATTGAAACAGCTGCCAACGAGGTAGAGTCCGTAACCACGGTGCTGGTTGGGGATTGGGTCGTAGCGGTGCAGCAGGTAGCCTCGTTGCTTATGAATGAGCCAAGCGCAATAAGGACGATGGATAGGAAATAGGTTCGCATTGACATGATGTTAATAGGGTTGCTAGCGAAAGTAGCAAAAGTGGCAAAAGTGGCAAAAGTAGCAAACTTACCCCTCTGGCGCTCAACCCGCCCAAGTATCTCGATCTAAACTACGATACTGAATGGCCTCGGCTAAATGCTCAGGTTTAATGGACTCTGAACCTCCCAAATCGGCGGTGGTACGGGCTACTTTCAGGATCCGATCATAGGCCCGAGCGCTGAGCCCAAGCTTTTCCATGGCTCGTTTAAGCAGGTTCTGACCCGCTTGGTCGATCTCACAATATTGATTTATCATTTGCTTGGTCATTTGCGCATTGCAGTAGATTCCTGTCGCTGCATCGAAGCGACTTTCCTGGACTGTTCTAGCGCCAATTACCCGATTTCGCACTTTATCGCTCGATTCAGAAGGACGCTTATCGCTGAGTTCATCAAATTTGACCGGGGTGACCTCAATGTGGATATCGATTCGGTCGAGTAGGGGTCCACTGATCTTATTCAGATAATTCTGAACCACCCCTGGCGCACATACGCAGTCTCTTTCAGGGTGGTTATAGTATCCACAAGGACATGGATTCATGGATGCAATGAGCATAAATGAGCTGGGATAGTCGACAGACAATCGTGCTCGGCTAATCGTTACACGTCGCTCTTCCATCGGTTGGCGCATGACCTCAAGCACGGTGCGTTTAAACTCGGGTAATTCGTCAAGAAAAAGAACGCCGTTGTGTGCGAGGGAAATTTCACCAGGCTGCGGAAACCCACCGCCTCCAACAAGCGCAACATCACTAATTGTATGATGGGGAGAACGAAATGGCCTTCCTGTGATCAACCCATTGCTCTCTTTTAAACGCCCTGCAACCGAGTGGATTTTGGTTGTTTCAAGTGCTTCGTGCAAATTCAAGGGAGGTAAAATGGTTGGGATTCGTTTTGCAAGCATTGTTTTTCCCGCTCCAGGAGGTCCGATTAGAATAGCATTGTGCCCGCCCGAAGCAGCAATTTCCAATGCTCTTTTAATGTTCTCTTGGCCCTTTACATCGGCGAAATCGACGAGAAATTCATTCAATCGATTGAAGAATTCTTCACGTGTATCCACCGATGTGGCCTCAATTGGTTGTTTACCCGAGAAATGAGCGATTACGTCTTGAATGCTCTCGGCGCCAAGGACCTCAAGGTCATTCACGATAGCGGCCTCTATGGCATTTGATTTCGGAAGAATTATTCCCTTAAAGTTTTCTTTCCGGGCTTGAATCGCAATGGGCAAAACGCCCTTTATGGGTCTTAATCCACCATCTAGTGCAAGCTCTCCCATGATGATGTAATCTCCGATGTTAGGGGCATCAATTTGGCTTGAGGCCGCCAAAATTCCCATGGCCAATGTTAGATCGTATGCCGAGCCTTCTTTCCGCACATCCGCGGGGGCCATATTTATAATGATTTTCTTCCCGGGTATTTTGTATCCTGAATTGGTTAGTGCAGCATCAATGCGATGTTGACTTTCTTTCACCGCACTATCAGGAAGGCCTACTAACGAAAAGTTGATTCCCTTATCGATGTTGACCTCCACGGTTATCGTGTTGGCGTCAACACCCTGTACAGCACTTCCATAGGTTTTTACGAGCATACCATTTTTGTTGATTGCAAAATAGGAAAGAAAAAATATTGCGGCTATAACAATGCGTTACGCACGAACACCAACTATGCATATATCGTCAATTTGCTCATATTTCTCACCACCGTAGTGCATCCACTCCTCGATAGTGTCGTCTAGGATTTTTTTCTGCTCAGACATTGGCCTATCACAATTTTCTAATAGCAGCCGTTGAAGTGGTCGATACTTGAATTTTTTCCCCTTTGGTCCGCCAAATTGATCGGCATAACCATCACTAAGCAGATACACGCAGTCTCCTTTTTGAAGTTCGAATTCGTAGGTGTTGAAATCCTCTGGGACGCCACTGTAGGCTCCGACACACATTTTGTCTGGCTTGATGATTTCTACTTCTCCATTTCGAACGAGATACATTGGGTTGTTTGCGCCAGCAAACTCTAGCTTATTGGTTTTGGTATCAAAGGAACAGAGGCCCATATCCATACCATCCTTCACATCTGTGGTCCCTTCTTGGGCTTCAAAAACATCCACCACAAAATGGCGTAGGTGATCCAAAATTTCGCCTGGACGTTGAAGGTGAAACTCGTTGACTGCACGTTGCAATCCATTGTTTCCAATCAGGCTTACAAACGCACCTGGTACGCCATGCCCTGTGCAGTCAATGGCTGAGAAGAATATACGACCCTGTCTAGAGGTGAACCAATAAAAATCCCCTGAAACAATGTCTTTCGGTTTGAACAACACAAAAACATCTGATAGATGCTCATTCATTTTTTCCTCCAGCGGCAGAATTGCCCTTTGAATTCGCTCGGCGTAGCGAATGGAGTCCATTATGTCCTTGTTTTTTTCGGCTAGCTCTTCTTTTTGGTGCACCACTTCGGCCGTTCGCTCTGCCACAGTTTGCTTGAGAATGGCTTTTTCAATCTTTAAGTTACGTTCGCGAATTTTGATAAATGCGACGAATCCAGCTGCAATGACCACGGCGCATAACAGGTAAAACCACCACGTTTGCCAAAAGGGTGGCCGAATGGAAAATTTATACGTCAGGGGTTCCGTATTTGCAATGCCAAGACCATTTATGCCGATTACTCCAAATTCATAGTCACCCGGTGGAAGCGAGGAGTATTGAACGTATTTCTGACTAGATGGGTCGCGCCAATCATTTTCTAATCCTTTCAGCATAACCTTATAGCGAACAGCTTCGGGGTTTGCCAAACTGATGGATATGTAATCTAGAATGATGTTTTTTTCTCGATGGTTAAACGTCTGTGATTCTTTCAGCGGTCGCCGTTCCAGGTTGACACGGAGGCCAGTAATATGAGTCAGGGGTTCTTGGTTCAATTCACGTTCTAATCCGACTTGATTGCGGATAGCACCCTTGACGGTTCCAAACCAGATGTTGTCGTCAGAATCCTTGAAAACCCCATTTTGTTTGGTTTCGATGCCAGTAAAACCATCCTTTTCCGTGTACGTTCTTATTTCGCCTGAAGTCGGGTCAAGGCGATTGAGGCCTCTGTTGGTGCCAACCCAAAGCCGCTTGTTTTGGTCTTCGCTTATCTGGGTAATATAATCCGACAAGAGCCCGTCGTGTTGACGGAATTGATGCGTGATTTGTTCTCCGCGAATACGCAGAAGGCCCAATCCTTCTGTCCCGACCCATGTATCTCCGTCGGCACTTTGGAAAAAGCTGAGTGGGGTGCCTGCAGTTTCCCATTCGATGGTTGTAAAAGAACGTGGATTGGGCGTGAAACGGGTGATTCCTTTTCCCTTGCTCCCTACCCATATGCTGCCTGTGTTGTCTACAAACAACGCAGAAATATCATTCCCTAAAAGGCCAGTTTTGTTGCCTTCTTCATCGAGCTCTTGTGTAATCCGTTCTATTTCGCCGGTCTTTGAATCGAAGCGGAGTAAACCGTCACTTGTACCCACCCATACGGAGCCACTCTTGTCGACATCCAGCGCCGTAACATTGCCAAACTGAATGGCATAGTTGAGATTGAAATTGAAGACTGACGTACCATTTTCCGGATTGTATTTAACCAGCCCGCCGCCCCACGTTCCAATCCATAAGTTCCCATCTAGGTCTCCTTTTATATATCGTATATGTTCGCTTGGGATTACGTCTTCACCGGTCAGTTTAAGCGCCCATGGATCATCTGCAGCCGGATCAAAAACAGAAATACCAGCGTTTGTTCCAAACCACATTCTGTCCTGGGCGTCTTGGTATACGGCCCATACCTGATCGTCGACCATCCCGTCTTGAACTCCATAGCTCATGAACTGTTCACCTTTGTAGATCATCAGACCATTCTCGTTTGTGCCGATTAAGATGTTGCCCTCTCGATCCTCGATAATCCGCCTGACCTTATCGTCTTTAAGACCATTTAGAGCATTGAATACCTTCAGGGTGCCTTCTTGGGAAATGCGTGTCAGACCTCCCCCCCAAGTTCCTGCCCAGATGTTGCCCTTTGAATCTTCGCTTATGGTGCTAATGAAATTATGGGCCAGACCATTCTTCAATTTGTCATAAATGACCAACGTATCAGTATTGGGCGCGAGTTTATAAAGGCCACCATTGTGCGTTCCAAACCACTGAACTCCTTGACTGTCTTCGAGCATACAGGTTGGTAGGAAGTAGGATGGCAATTCGCCTGGCTTGTAAAACTCGAATTGGTCCTTGCCGTCGACATAATACTTGATGCCAACATCGGTGATGAAATACAGCGTTCCGTCGGTCGTTTTACTCATGCCGAAAACTCGGTCGCTGAGGCCTTCTTGTCCTTTGAAATATTGAAAATCGGGATTTGGTTCCTTAGCAAAATCAGGGTCATTGATTCTGATCGCGCCGTGGGTGGCAGATATAGCCTATATATTGGCGCTTCGATCTTCCATGATGTGCGTGATGTCACCCCCTAATTGAAATACAACTTTCATGGAATCGCCTTCAAACACGGATACACCACCATTGTTGTGCCCAAACCAAATCCTGCCTTGGACATCCTGTAAAATAGTGCGTACGCCGCTGGCTGCCATACCGTCTTCGGTGTTGAAGTTTATAAATGTTAGACCATCAAATCTGGAAGCACCGCTTCCTGTGCCTAACCAGATATAGCCTCCCTCATCGATGAGTATGTCGTACACATTAGATTGAGCCAGCCCCTCTCTTACACTGTATTGCTCAAAATAGTAGGATTGTGCTGTCGCTAATTGGGTTGTGAGCGATAGAGCTAGGATCCATGAAATTGCTAGTATGTTTCGCATTAATGACGGGATCAATTAGTAGGCTTCTTTACGAAGAAAAAGGTCCCGTTTTCATCTTCCATTCCTTGAATGGTTCCAAACTGCGCTTGTTGCTGATTGGAGCGCCCCGCCGCATCATTCACGTTGACAACGATTTGGTCTATCGGAATACAATAGTTTACGTTTCCATGCAGTGATTTCGCAAAGGTCTTTGTGAATTGCGAATTGTCTGAGGCGAGTTCATAACCAGCCGAAGAGAAAACTTGCGAAGACTTAAACGCAGTTGCTGTATAGTCATCGCATCTTCGATCGGCATCCGTACTCCGCATGGCTTGAAAGAATGACGGACCAGATTCGCAGGCATCGGTAATAACAAGCGTATGAGTTAAGTATTTGGAAAAACCCTGAAGCCCAGCTTTCAGCTGATTTATATTGAAGTAGCTGAATTCATCGTCGCGTTTTGAATCTGTCGGAATCCAATAGCCTACGTCGTTGATGAATTTCCCGTGCCCAGCATACCAAACCAAGAGCGAATTCACATGATTGCTTCGAACCATGTCTCGAAGCTCGATAGAGAAGAAGCGCTCCATTCGGTCTTTAGTCATGTCTTTTTTTACGATCACATTGTGCACTTCATAGTTGCTAAGCGCACCGCGCATTACACTAACATCTTTGCCCGGACCGTCAAGACTGGCGAAGTTGGTATAAGAGGAGTTTTCAATAAAGACGATCCAAGTTTTCCCCATAGGATTTTTTTCACTCAGCAAGGCTCCCTCCCTGTTTAGTGTGTACGTCTTCGTGCTCTCATTGCCGTAAGCGTCTTCAGCTCTATGGGTGATCTGATCTTTGTTTGAAATATCAATGCTGGCAGTAAATGAGGGGTTAAGTTTATCTGCAACAAAGCTGGCATTAGCTCCCTCCACCAGAATAAGATTGATTTTGCTCTTATCTTCAATACGGCCTTCAATATATAGAATTGGCTCATCAGAAGTGAGGTATATTTCGCCATCATCAGAAGCGACGGGGGCAATAATTTTCATTATTGGTGGATCGGTTTCTGTCCAGAGAAGTTCATACTTCTTGATAAGTAGGTTTTCATAGATATCCTGCACTTCAACAGTTATTTCGTTTAGCCCATTTACCTGGATTTTGGAACAAATTTCAGGGTTGATTGTGTCTTTAACAAAGGCGATAATCTCTCCGTTCAATTTTATATAGTTGATTTTGCTTGCGTCCTTCGTCCATCCAGAAATTTCTGCCTCGGTAGCCCCCTGATGCACCTCAAAGATGAAGGATCCGTCGGCGCTGCGTTCGCGAGGTTGGGTAAAGTAGAATTCTGGAACATCGGACTCGCGATGCAGCTCGAACAGCTTATCAATTGCCTTCTCATGCAGGGAGGCAGCTTTTTTATCATATGGCGCGAGGGAACGGAGCGTTTCGTAATCTTCAATGGCTCGCTTAAAGTTGTTGAGCGCTTCGTAAGACTTACCTCTCATGTAGTAGGCCTTATAAAGTTCTTCATTTAGTTGTAGCACCTTATTGTAGTCCGCTACTGCATTTGCGTGTTGGTTGAGTTCTTGGTAGAGCGCGGCGCGACTCATAAGCGCAATGGTATTTTCAGGTTCCAACTTGGTAACCATACTTAGGTCGTTAATGGCCTGGTTAAAGTGGCCTTTTTCAAATTGGACTCGGCTTCGACAGAAGTACGCGCCCGTGTTTTCAGGGTTTATTTCAATCAAGCTTTCACAAACCTCTTGCGCACGATCAAGCTTTTTAATTTCAACCAGGCTGAATCCATAACCCACATAAGCCTCTTCCATGGTTGGGTCCATTCTCTTAGCGCGCCCATAATCATAGGAAGCATCCTGATAATTGTGCAGGCTGTCATTTGCCAGAGCCTTGTAGAAATAATTTTGAGCCGTTTTATCCTTGTTCAAGGCATTTTGGGCTACCTCCAATGCCAAGTAAAAGTCCCGTAATGCCATGTGCGCCTCAACTTTTTCGTGGTAGGCGAGGTCATGTTTTTTGTCAAGTCGAAGGGCAACCGCTAGAAAGACCACCGCTTCTTTATGCTTTTCTATGTCGTTGTGGAGCCGACCAGCTTCGTAAAAGTAATCTGCCGATTTGCCATCCAATGAACTGGCCATTGAGTAATCTTTCGCGGCGGCTTCCGTCTTTTCAAGTTGGTCATGGGCAAGCCCTCGCTGCGCAAACCCTTTGGCATTTGATGCATCGAGCTTCAAGGCATGATCAAGTTTGTCAATGGCCTCTTCGTACCTTCTTTCTTTGTTCAGTTTGGTGGCCTCTTTTACGAGTTTTTTTGCATTCTGACCATAGCTAGCGCTGAGGATAAACAATGCACACACCACCATAATTATCGTCTTCGTATGGTTGCTATTTGTTCTCATACTCTGAAAGTAGAAGTCGTGCATGCCATTGAAAATGACTCAAGTCACATAAGAAGATGATTTTAGGATTTTTCTACGACCAGTCATAGCCAATGGCGCCATTCCGGCGTTAAAAATTGTACGAGAACAAGAAGGATGATTAGGCCGCTAGATCAATCCGTTGAGCAGTTTGAAGACCGTATGCCGTAAGCATCACTTTTGTGGTCTGGCCCAGCGATTCTATAAATCCATTGACTTTTAGATAGCCGATAAGATCGAGGCCGTAATCGCGCTCAAAACCAAGTGCATAGGCACAATTAAGAATATCTGTACGTGTATTTAGGCTCCCATTCAATTGATGGTAGAGCTTCTCTAACAACAGATAACAATCGCGGTATTTTTTTTCCTGATCGGACACAGCAGTGGGTTCCTCTCAAATTTAGAACAGGACGGTTCCGTTTTCCCCTTTTCGGTTTTAAAGTTATTAACCCCTTATGAACGGACTTAGTTTTGTGAAATTACTGCTGTAGCGTTTTGGTTGGTTAGCTCGAACGCTTCGAGGCCACAATCCAAGAATTCTTTGTATTCGTCCGCGTCAGGAGTATAGCCCACAGGAATGTTCAATAATTCCTCCGAAGGACTAATTAAAGCATAGTGCGGTTGAGCGTTGGTGCCAAATGTCTCGGTTTCCATGGTCGCCCATTTGTCACCATACGTTTTGATTTTCTTCTTTCTCCCTTGGGCAGTCACGAATTCAAATTGCTCCTCTTCAGGAAGTTTTTTTCTATCGTCAACGTAGAGTGAAATGAGCACATAATCTTCACTAATTCGAGAATATATTTCAGGGTCTGGCCATACGTTTTCCTCCATTTTCCGACAGTTTACGCATGCATATCCAGTGAAGTCGATTAAAATAGGTTTGTTGACACTTTTAGCATGAGCCAAGCCTTCTTCATATGTGTGGAAGCACTCGAGCCCTAGAGGACAATCCGCTGGATATATATAGCTGTATCCCGCTGATGGGGCAATTCCGCTGAGAAGGGTTAAGGAGGTGAATGTTTCTGATTTTTCATCGTAACGAAACCCGGTCATCATGTAAACTGAAAATGCGAAAAAGACGGCGGCTGTGGTGAGTGCAATTTTTCCAGGCTTGTATCCTGGTGAGTCGTGTGGAAATCGGATCCAGCCCATAAGGTAGGCCACAACTCCTAGTCCGCATAGTATCCATATAGCGAGGAATAGCTCGATTCGTAGGAACCCCCAGTGCTCAACTAAGTCTGCGTTTGATAGAAACTTAACGGCCAAGGCTACCTCAACAAATCCAAGAACAACTTTGACTTGGTTTAACCAACCGCCGGATCGTGGAAGCGAATTTAACCAACCAGGGAATGCTGCGAAAAGCCCAAATGGTAGTGCGAGGGCGAGACCAAATCCTGCCATTCCAGCGGTGAGTTGCATGGCGCCTCCATCAGAGGAAATGGCGCCAGCTAGAAGCGTTCCTAAAATAGGTCCAGTACAGCTGAAACTAACGATAGCTAGTGTAAGCGCCATGAAGAATGTTCCGAGTAAACCTCCAAGGTTTGATGCGGTGTCTACCTTGTTTGCCATTCCACTAGGAAGGGTGATTTCAAAGTACCCAAAGAATGAAATCGCAAAGACGACGAAAACAACAAAGAACGCCGTGTTTAACCAAGCATTCGTAGATATCGAATTAAGTATTTCTGGATCAAGGTTCTCCATCAGATGAAATGGAATGGATAGAATTACATAGATCAAAAAGATGGAAGCCCCATAGAGTAGTGCATTCATTATCCCTTTCTTTTTGTCGCTGCTACTCTTTGTAAAGAAACTTACGGTCAATGGAATCATTGGGAAAACACAGGGTGTGAGAAGTGCGACCAATCCGCCTAAGAAACCTAGAAAGAATATGGTCATCATGCCACTTGAGGTGTCGTTCGAGCTGCTGTGGCCTCCTTCAGCACAGTCGTTTCCAGGGTTGTTTAGATCAATGCTCCCAATTTTCAAATTCTCAAGTCTGGCCGTGGCCTCGTTCGACGCATCGCTGCCATCCGTTGAGGCAGTTTCTTCGATAATTTCCCCCGTATTAGGGTCTATCATAAACTCAATGGCATCAGGTGGGATGCACTTTTCTGCATCACAGCACATGAAGTAAACTTCACCCTTCACTGGCTTATCACCCGTGGCGCTAAATGTGAGTTCCAATGCCATCTCGTCAGAATAATAATCCAAATCCATCATGAAGTTTGGATCGTATTCTGAATGCATTTCGCCAATTTCTTTTACCTCACCAATAATGGTGTAATCTCCTTCAAGTAGGTTGAATGCGGTAGCCTCTGGGCCGTCTTCGCTTGGAAGATCCTTTGAGTAAACGTGCCACCCTTCGGCAATTGCAGCTGTGGCTCTGACCGTAATTTCGCCATTCTCGTTTTTCGCAGATGAAAAACTCCATGTTACGGGATTGTGAATCTCATTTTGTTCTTCCTCTGGCGCAGCTTCCGTCGTCGCTTCGGGCGCTTCAATTGCTTCAACTTCTGATGAAGTGTTTCCTGGTTTGATTGCGGCTTCGATGTCGAATGAAAACTCTAGGTAATCAGGGGGCAAACATTTAGAATCGTCGCATGTCATGTATGTCAACTCTCCCTTAATCGCCGCCATGCCGGCTGTTAGCTTAACCCTTTGTTGCAAGGTCGCGCTGTTTTCGAACCACAGCAATTCCATATCGAAGTTCGGATCGTAATCCTTGTGTGCTTCTGGTTCAATGATCCCGCCATCTAATGTTGCTCCTTCTAGAGATTGAAAGTCAAAAGATGTTGGGACTGGCCCGATACCATCTTCAATCGTGGTTGAGTACACATGCCAACCCTTTTCGATCGTCGCGTGAAACTGGAGCAAAGCATGCTCGTCGCCATCAAGTTTATAGTCAAAGGTCCACTCAACTGGATTGTAGACTTGGGCACTCACCTGAAAAAGGGAGGCGATGATAAGGAGGAACGTGGTGGCGATTTTCTTCATTTACTTGAATTTACAACGATACAAAAGTAGGTAAGCCTTGCTACAGACGTGGCGAAAGGCGTGCCGATGTTTGGATTCTTATTGCGGACGAAGCTTTAGATTTTTTTTCAATCAGAATCAAAACAATGATGCTTTAGGAATCCATCATGCAAGGTTACTGAAAGAGATTCCATCTAACCAATAAATCAAAAAGGAAATCAGATGAAAAAGACAATTGGAGTTGCATTAATCGCCTTGATGTTAATGGCGTGTGAGAAGGAAATTGATCTACCATTAAAGAATCCGTTTGATGGTTGTTGTGAAATTGCTAAAACCGAAGAGGTGACCTTCCACGATAATGGCATGTGCAGCGGCATGTGGTTTGAGCGTTCTTGTGGTGACTTGCTTGAGGTGTATAATTACCACGAAGCATATCCAGGATTTTGCGGCACGATCAATTTTTTACAGCCAGGCGATAAAGTGATGTTGACCTATCAATGTTATGATGACACAGATCTTGTTCAATGCGAAGCACTTTGTGCTTTTGAAGAAGAGAATCGGCGCAAAGGCATTCCAATAAAAACCGTAGAACGGATTCAGGATTAAAAAAAAAGGCGGGTCAATTGACCCGCCTTTTTTGATGTTAATTGCAATTACAGCTGCATTTCTTTATCCCCAGACATTTTGTAAGCAAGTCTAGATTTCAGATAATACATGACCGGAACAATGACCAACGTTAAGAAAGTTGCGAATGTTAGTCCAAATATTATCGTCCAGCTCATTGGCCCCCAAAAGACAACATTGTCTCCTCCGATGTAAATTTTGGGATCATATTCTGTAAGGAGTGAAATAAAGTCGATGTTCAAACCAATCGCTAAGGGCACCAATCCGAATACCGTGGTTATCGCCGTTAAAAGAACAGGTCTAAGTCTTTTCTTGCCTCCCTCTACCATACAGTCAATCAAAACTGGAATCGGAAGTTTAGAAGTCGCCCCCAACCCAAGTTCCGTCTTTTTTCTGTCCATCACGAGCTTGGTGTAATCGATCAAAACGATGGCATTGTTAACTACGATTCCTGCGAGAGAAATGATTCCGATCATGGTCATAATAATGATGAAATCCATCTGAAAGACCACGAGACCAAGAAAGACACCAATTAAGCTGAGAACAACCGATCCAACGATAATAAACGGTGTCAGAACAGAGTTGAATTGAGCTACAAGTATCAAAAAGATAAGAAAGACTGCGATGAGCAACGCAGTACTGAGAAAGGCCATTTCCTTTTCCTGATCTTCCATTTGACCGGTAAACTTGATGTTAACGCCTTCGGGTGTCTGATAACCTTCAATGGCCTCCTGAATATCAGCCACAACTTCGTTTGGATTATGACTCTCCAAAACGTTTGACGAGACAGTGATCAACCTTTTCTGATCCTTTCGTTTCACAGCATTATAGGTTGTTGAACGGGCTGCGCTGGCAATCGCCGATATTGGCACTTGTTGAATTCGTCCATTTGTCTGATCTCTAAATGTGATCAATTGGTTCATCATGGCATCCTCATCGTATCGATACTTGTCTTCTAATCGGATCATGATCGGGTATTCGTCTTCGCCTTTTTTGTATCGACTGACTTCCATTCCGAAAAGTGAATTTCTAAGAGTCGATCCGATTTGACCAGTTGAGATGTTATATCTCCTGGCTTTGGCTCGGTCCACAATAACTGGCATCTCTGGTTTTCCAACGCTCACGTCTAGTTTGAGCTCTTCGACACCTCCTATGTTTATGTCTTCAATAAACTCCTTTACACGATTTGCCTCCGCCAATAATTCATCGTAATTATCACCAGAAACCTCGATGTTTATTGGCTTCTTTTGAGGTGGCCCAGCTGGGTCTTTGTCTACTGTGATTTGAACACCCGGTGTTCCGGCCATTAGTTTTCGAATGTCGTCCATGACTTCATTGGTGCTAATGCCTCTTCGATGTTGAAATTGAACAAACGACACTGTTATCCGGGCTTTGTTTGGTGTAGATGCCATGGATGGACCTTCGTTTGGATCCGATGTTCCCGCGCCAACCTGAGCGATTACTGACTCTACTAAGTAGTTGTATTTCGTGGTGATTCCATTCTCTTCTTCCTCCACCTCAAATTGATCGACGTATTCGAGAATCTTTGTTTCAAGTGTTTTCGTGGTTTCATTTACTTGGGTGATATCCGCACCAATCGGGGCCTCGATAAACACATTCACATAGTTCGGCATGTTGACGGGAAAGAAGAGCACTTTCGGCATAAATACACCTAGCAGAATAAACGAAAAGATGAGTAAACCAATGGTTCCAAAGAAATATACGAGTGGTCTTTTACCGTTATAGACCGAACGTAACACTTTCTCATAACCACGCTCCATTGATGGAATGAGCGTGTCCTGAAAATATCTCGTCGCAGGAGAAAGGATGAACTTTGTGGAGAAAATTAGAATACCGGCAATCGCGATAAGGTTTCCTATTAATACCGAACCAATATGTGCATTTAGAGCTTCTGTAGAAAATGAAGCCTCAGTAGCTACTGGACCCAATGCTATAAGCAGACCTACGATAATGAGAATGCTGCCCAATGTTATAGCCTTTCTGGCTTTCATTACTGGTTCACCTACCTTCATGAACTTGGCCGTCAACACTGGGTTTATAACCAACGCTACAAAGAGTGAAGAACCTAGCACGATGGCGAGCGTCATTGGTAGGTAGAACATAAACTCCCCCATCATTCCTGGCCATACCAAAAGCGGAGAAAATGCGGCTAGCGTAGTAGCTGTGGAAGCGATAATTGGCCAGGCTACTTCACCAACTCCGTATTTTGCAGCATCAGTGGCGTTCATTCCTTCGTCCATCAGTCTGTATATGTTCTCCACCACTACGATTCCGTTGTCAACCAACATTCCGAGCGCCAATACAAGCGCAAAGAGGACCATCATATTTAGAGTTACACCAGCGGTGCTGAGCACAAATATTCCGATGAACATGGAGAGTGGGATGGCCGCGCCAACAAAAATCGCGTTGCGCAATCCGAGAAAGAAAAGCAACACAGTGATGACAAGCAGCATACCGAATATGATGCTGTTTTCGAGCTCGCTTACTTGCGTTCTGGTCTGTTTACTTTGATCGCCCGTTATTGTTATTTCAAGATTCTCAGGAAAGACCTCCGTTCTGGCCTCCTCAAGAATTTCCACGATTTGGTCAGCGGCATTGATCAAGTTTTCGCCCGCTCTTTTCTTTACGTCAACCATGACTACAGGCTTAGTGGTTTGTCGAGCGAAGCTTTCGGCCTCTTCCTCCTCAAAAACAACTTCTGCAACATCGCCCAGGTATACAATGTTTTGTTTTTCTTGTTTGATAATAACGTTACTAAGCTCCGCTGCGTCCTTAAATTCACCCTCTATGCGGACAGTTCTGCGCATGGATCCCTCGAGCATATTTCCAGCAGAAATGGTCATGTTTTCGTTCGCGATTGCGGCTGAAATATCGTTGAAACTCAATTCGTTAGACTGCAATTTGAACAGGTCAACATTGACTTTCATCTCTTTTCCTTGAACACCCCTTATGTCTACCTCGGTAATCTCTGGAAGCTTTTCAATTTTGTCTTCGAGGTACTCAGCATATTCATTCAATTGATCGACACTGAAATCTCCACTGAGGTTAATGTTCATGACCGGTGTCAACTCTGAAATATTCATTTCAAATACATTCGGATCTGCCGGCAGGTTCTGTGGAAAATCTTGATCCCCCATCGCAATATCCACCTTGTCCTTCACCTTTCTCAACGCTTCGGCTGGGGTAACGCTGAAATTGAACTCAATAAATATGGTCGAATAGCCTTCTACCGAAGTCGATGTCATTCGATCGATTCCTGATATGGATCCGATTTCTTTTTCAAGAGGGCGCGTAAGTAGTTTTTCAATATCCACGGGTGAGTTTCCTGGAAACGGTGTTCCCACATAAATCTGTGGGATAACCACCTCTGGGAAAGCCTCTCTGGGCATTCCCTTGTAGGCAACAAGACCGGCAATGACCAAGATTACAAGAACGACCATTACGGTCATCCGATTGTTTATACTAGCTGTGCTTAGACCAAACTGTCTAAGGTGCTCGTTCTTTTTTTGTTCCATTGTATTGGCTTTAATCGAGTGATTATTGAATAGAAAGGTTGTCGCCATCCTTGACTGAACGTGAACCTCTATCAATGAGCAATTCCGTTCCTGATAGACCATCAACCACTTCCGCCATTCCTTCGAATGTCATTCCAGTCTTAATCATGATTTTCTGGGCTTTGTTGTCTACAACTGCGTACACAAACTCATCTCCGGTTGGTGTCATCTGAAGCAGAGCGGTAGGAATTACGGCCGTGCTGTCCGAATAATAATCACGGATCTTTAGCTCGGCAAGAAGATTTGGCTTTAACGACAGATCGTCGTTCTTCATGGAGAGTTTTATTTTGAATGTTCGGTTGGCCGGATTTATATAGTTTCCAATACGCTCAATTTTGGATTCTTTCACAACACCAACGCTTGGGAAGGTTACAACGACATGGTCCCCGGCTTTGATTTTACTTAAATAGCGTTCTGTCACATCCGACTTGATATACACGCTGCTTAGGTTTATCAACCTAAGAAGTGGCATCGCAGGATTCGCCATCTCACCAACTTTAGGCGTTATTTCATCTACAATTCCTGAGAAAGGCGCCTTCACTGTGTAGAATGCGCGTTGTGATTCAAGTGCTTCCAGGTTTTGCTCTAAAGATTCGTAGTTGTTCTTAGCTTGCAGGTATTGAATTTCAGATCCAATTTCTTGGCTCCAAAGATTCTCTTGCTTCTTATAAATAGTCTCAGCCAAGGTTAGGCGCAGTTTCAACTCATCGATTTGATTTGAAATGACTCTGCTGTCAAGGGTTAGGAGTGTTTGTCCTTTGCTCACATTGTCTCCTTCGTTGATGCCGATTGAGATTATTTTGGCGGGAACTTCAGGATAGATGAGTGCATTCTGGTCGGTTTCAACTAGTCCTTGAACTGTGAAATAGTGATTGAAATCTACCGGTGCCAATTGAAGAGATGTGACAGCTACGTTTCTTTCAGCTGTCATAGCGTTAGTGCTGTCACTGGTCATATTTGATTCCTCAGTGGAGCCTCCACCGCAAGAGGTTAGAACTGCGGCAAAAACGATGAGTATACTTAGGCTTCGCATGTGCTTAATATTTGTGTTTGGTTTTGTCATGGCTTAGAAATTTCCGAGTGCTTTATCAAGAGCGAGTTTTGAGTTTAGAAGCTCGAGCGTTGTATTAATGTAGTTTCCCAAAGAGGTGAGATATTGGTTTTCTGCAGATGTCAAATCGGTGCTTGAAGCAAGCCCTTCATTGTATTTGGTGCGGGTGCGGTCTTTTATGCTCTTGGCTAGTTCAAGATCTTCCATCGTTGTTTCATATCGAGACAACGAGCTGCGATATGTGTTTTTCGCATTCACCACTTGCATGGTCAAACCTTCTCTAACTTCCAGCTTCTGGTTTTGAATTTTAGCCAGTTCAATTTTCGCTTGTTGTACCCTCTGATGCCCTTGGCCTGATGAGAAAATTGGCACTCGAAGCTGCACTCCCCAAAGAGTAGTCGGATACCATTGGTCGTCGTTTAGAAAGTTAAACTTGTTTCGATAGGCATTTTGACTATGGTTGAAAAACGCGCTCAGTTGCGGGTAATATCGGGCGCGTTCATTGGATAGAGAAAGCTCGGTTAATTTCAAGCCTTGATCCAAGCTGATTAGGTCGATGTGGTTGTCGGCGTTGAATGCCTGATCAATCAAGGCACCATCGGAAAGGGATTGGTTACTCACCACCGCATCGATATCGTCGGACAGTGTAATCTCAGTTTCGATAGCCAAGCCCATTTGATATTTCAGAAGATTGATAACACTTTCAAGCTGACGCTCTGCATAATCAAGTTGAATCGAAACGTTTGATCGAAGCAGCTTCATTTGATCGGCGTCTTGCTTTTCAAGGAAGCCAGATTCATAAAACGCATTTGTTTCCTTGAATATCTGCTCCATATTAGCCTTGTTCTCGATGAGAGCCTCAATGTTTTCCTGTGCAGCTAGTGCAGAATAGTAGGTTTGAGTGACGCTGGTTTTCACTTCAATTTCTGAGCGTGTGAGAGCGTACTCTGAAGATTTCACATATTCCTTGGCTGCCTTCAATCCTACAAAGTAAGATCCATCAAACAGCAATTGGCTAGCGTTAATGCCAGCAGACATTGAGTGCGGTAAACCAAACTGTAGCGGCACTAAAATTCCGGCGGGCGCCGAAGGGTCAAAAGCACTCGCTTCGGCCACCTGGGTTGGGATGTCTATGAAGTTGTTGTAGGATGCTTCTCCACTGATTTGAGGCAAACCAATGGCTGTAGTTTCCTTCACCTTGCGTTTACTTAAATCAATATCGAGTCGTGCGCGTTGGAGCTGATAATTGTGCTCCACCGCATGCTTCACTGCTTCCTCTAAGGTGAATCCCTTTGCTTCCTGTGCAAATGAGGTTCCTCCAAATAGGAAAGCGAATGCAAATACGATGATTGGTCGCTTGTTCATTATAATAGGATGTTTTCTTGTTTGACTTTTTCTTTTAGGTAGGCTAATCCCTTATCACTGGCGATTCCGCGAATGTGGTATCGCATCATTTCAAGGTGTATCTGACGAAACGAATAACGTTCGGGAGGAAAGGTTTCCCCATCCGCGCACAAATGCACTTTGATGGCATAAAAAGCAGCGATCAAAAATGGATCGAGGTTATCTCTATATAGTCCTTGCTGGATTCCTTTTCGCAAGTTGTCCTCCACGCATTCTGCGATGAACTTGTGCTGAAATTCATGAAAAACGGCCCACGCTTCTGGATGATACTTCTGCAGATCGTAATTGATTGATGGGTGCACCTGTCCAAATTTTTGACTCATCTCTTTTGTCAGAGCAAAAAGCATGTCTATCGCATTATCGATGCTCTCACACATAGAATTTGCATCGCTCTTTTCTTGATCCACCAATAATTGAACAGACTGGGTAACTAGGTCATTCTTGTCGTTGACATATAAATACAATGTCTTTTTCGAGACTCCCAGTTGACGTGCAATATCATCCATCGTCATGCTCTTTATGCCAAATCGCATAAAGAGAAGAACTGTCTTCCCCAATAACTCAACTCCTCTATCGTCTACCGTATTTTTCATTTCTGAGGGCGAATGTAGGAACATTTTTAATCTGGGAAACGTTTCGTGTAAAAAATGTTTCCTGCGTGGGGAGTTTGCTTCCATGTCGAGCAAGGATTTGGTTTTCTGACAAGGGAAGGACGTGGAAAGATGGCCTGCGGGCTTTGTACGAATTAGCCAAGCAAATTGGTAGAACACTTTTAAGTTCAATTGAAAATCGCTTGTTTCTCAATGGGGAATCAATGCTTAATAAGTAAATAGCCTTCAACCTGTAGACATTTCCGAACATCGCTGCAGAAAGAAAGGCGCTTCGGGTTATTATGTCTAATTAAATTGAAGTCAGTCACAATTTCCGGCGCCAAGGGTGGAATATCCTCGCAAAAAATTAGACCTTTCAACAGTGAAATTGAGCAGACAAAAAGAGTTGTTTACTGAGCGGTGGGGGCTTGTTGTCCTCATTTTTTTGACTTCTGCTCAAAGCTTCGCACAGTTGGATCAATGGCGCGAGCAACCCAATTATGTGGAGTGCCTTACAAAGATCAATACAAATCAGTATCCCGATGTATCCTTTCAGGCAAAGGATCTGCTTTGTCAAATGGAGTCGGCCACTAAGGCTGCAGATTACGAAGCCTCCGATTTATTTCTGCGCCAATTGGATTCCATGTTGTCTTGAGAACCCGATTCAATGTTTATTATGCGTGCGTCACTTGAAATGGGCCGATTGCATCGTAAACAAGGACGATATGAAAACGCCTTTATTAGCTATTCCTCCGCTTTAGACTATTTCAAGCATCATCAATCCTACAATAATTGGGGGCTTGCGCTTGTTAGGCTGGCGGAATACTATCGTGACCTAGATCGATTCGACTTGGCTCAAAGTCATCTTGAATTGGTTATAGAGTTGGAGAAAAACCATGGCCCGTTGCATCCTCAAACCTTGGCAATACTGTGGCATCGTTATGCGGCAATTTCGGTTCAAATGAAGCTACCAATCGAAGAGGCCGTTTCTTATTCCGAACGCTCACTCTCCTATTCCGAACCGAATAATTTTAAGGAAGACATGGCCACGTCATATCTCGAATTGGGCTATATCTATTATAACTTAAAGGACGATCGTGCCGAGGCTTATTATCAGGAGGCATTGTCAATTTGGAGACGACTTGGATTGGTTCATTATGAAGTCAACACATTATTCAACTTGGCGAGATTGCACCATTCGACCGGAAATATTGCGAGGTGTGAAGAGTTGCTAGAGGAAGTTTTAGAGTTAAGTAATGCCCTCCAGCTAAGAACGCCACAATACGACGCCTTGTTTTTGAAGTCAGAAATAAGTATCGCTAATGGCCGGTACAAAGAGGCATTGGAAATGAGGGGTCAGGCCAATCAAATACTCGTGGATAGGATGTTGAACCAACATGATGTTGCCATTGCGCAGATTTCGAAAAAGTACGAGTCAGACCTAACGAAACATCAATTGGAAATGGCAAAGTCGGAGGTGCTCGCAGCCGAAAAGGATGCCAACCTGCAACGGAAGAGGCAGGGGTTTTTTGCGGCTTTATTGATTGTTGTTCTTGCATTAGCCGTTCTATTGTTTGTGTACTATAAAAGGCTTCAAACTCAATCGAATGAAGTAGACATTCAGCGAAAAAAAATTGTGCAACAAAACGCCAAGCTGACTCTGAGTTTGTCCGAAAAAGAAACGTTACTGCAAGAAGTGCATCATCGAGTACAAAACAATTTGCAATTTATTCTGGCGCTTATTGAAATGCAATCGAACTCTGAAACTGAGGAATCGGGCAAGGAGCTTCTTGGCGAGTTTTCGCAGAGGGTAATGGCCATTGCATTGGTACACGAGCAATTACATATTGAAGACAAATCCGAATCCGTGCTGATTAGCTCGTATGTGAGACAATTAATTAATACCCTGCAGCAGCTCATTGGCCCCAAGGCAAACCCAATACAGTTTAACCTTGAGCTCGAGCCTATAAATTTGGATGTGACAAGGGCTGTGGCAATAGGTATGGTGCTCAATGAACTCGTTACAAATTCGATGAAATATGCGTTTCAATCCGAGCAAAACCCGCAGATCTCCATATTGCTGAAAGAAGATTTGGATCGAAATGAAATCAGCCTAGAATATGCAGACAACGGCTCGGGGTATGTCGGCGATGTCACGGCTGGATTGGGGTCACGGTTGATAAACATGTTTAGTCGCAGACTGAGAGGCAAGCATGAAATATTGTCGAACGACGGCGTTAAATACCGCATTACTTTTACAAAATGAGCGCACTGGAAGACGCCACCATTTTAATCGTTGAAGATGAAATTATCATCGCCGAGCTTCTGAGAGACATTTTGGAAAAGATCGGGATTAAAAAAATCAAAATGATTCACGAAAGTGATGAAGCCAAATCAGCCTTATCTGAGGGGTCATTTGACCTAGTCCTTCTCGACATGCGCATGGATGAAGATCTAACAGGAATTGAACTGGCAAACGTCATCCTAGAGGGAAGTGGCGATCCTTTTATGTTCATTACTGCACATTCGGATCAGGCCACACTGACAAAAGCGTTGGAGGTTGGCCATGTATCGTATATCACGAAGCCATTTAGAGCGCCCGATGTAATCGCTGCCGTTCAATTGGCACTTACAAAATCCCATGAAAAAGAGCTGGTGATTAAGGATGGATGGTCCATTGTTCGATTGCCATTTGACTCCATCATTTTTGTTAAAGGAGAGGGAAACTACATCCACATTCAAACGGATAGCAAACGATACTTGGTTAGATACACGTTGGATTGGTTCGTCAATTCCAGTCCTAGCTCTATGTTTATGCGCATCCATAGAAAGTGGATTGTCAACATCGATAGGGTTAAAAAAATCGAAGGGAAAAACTGCATTATTGGCGAGATTAGTCTGCCCGTCTCTCGAAACAGAATAGCGGAATTACGAAATTCCATGGGCATTTAGTGGCTGATTTAGCGCCAGAAAACCCTTTCATCACCTTCTTCAAGCATTTCATCAACGATTGGATGATCTCCGCAGAAACCTAAATATATTTGAGAGAGAAGGAAGCTTAGGAGCCTAAGTAGGATCCTTTAGAGATTAACATTTGAAGTCATATGAATGATTCAAGACGAACAAAGATCTTGTTCTTGATTATAGTGTCGGTCTTCTTTATCGCATTGGGGACGATAGTTAGCTGACATCATATCCTGGTTATTGTTTTTTTGGAATAGTAACCTACCCTAAAGTCGCCAAATAGAAATGTTTGGCGATTTTTTAAAACACTAAGTTCAGGATCCCAAAAAAACCGAGCTGAGACAGAAATACGGCAATTCCGATCACACTATTTAGAGCGAGAGTTGATTTTTGCCAAAACGCTGATAGAATAAAGGAAATGACGAACCAGGCTAGGTAATTTGTCATAGGAATTGCTGGTTCACTCCACGACCAGAAATCCAAAGTAATGGCAATTGGCTCAATGAGAAAATCTAAGAAAACCATCATCAAAGCCGAAATAGCGGCTCGTATAAAAGGTGATTTTATGCTCAATGGTTTTGTCATTGAATTAGTGGCATACAATAGAATCAACCAGTTTACACCAATGACAACTGAAGTATTTAGAATCTTTGGCCCCAAAACCCAGCCGTATTCATACTGACCAAAAGGGAAACCAGTATTCACCCCAATAATTTCGACGACCAATCCGGCGAAAGCGGTGAGTGGAAATATCCACCAGACCCGATTCCAATCTGAGTGATTAACCAAAAGAATGGCAAGTGTTAAGAGGAGGTTTAAGGGAGTAAGTGAAAGAAAAAAATCAGAATGATCTGACGTTATTCCAACTAGACCTACCACATAGAAAATGAAAAGCACCGCAATGGATATGTGGACCTTATTAATTGACATCCTTTGCGATTATTTCTGATGTGATTTTTGCTGAAAGTAGGGCAAGCGGTATGCCGCCACCAGGATGAACCGAGCCTCCGCAGAAATAGACATTTGGAATGCTGCCTTGATTCGGGTGCCGCAGAAATGCAGAAAACTTATCGTTTGAACTCGTGCCATAAAGGGCTCCTTTAAAACTGTTCGTATCCGCCTCAATACCCAATGGCGACCATATTCGTTCGGTTTCTATTAGAGCACCGATTTCCATTTTGAGCATGCGGCTGAGTTTTTTTATGACTTGTGCTCGCAATTCCACGATGAGGCCATCCCAGTTTTGTCCTTCGTTGGCGGGGGCGTTTATCATAACAAACCAATTCTCACATCCATTTGGAGCATCGTTTTTCTCAAGCTTGCTTGATATGTTGACGTAAACCGTCGGGTCTTCGGGAAGTGTTTTTTCCTCGAATAAATTCTTGAATTCTTCTCGATAGTCTGAGGAAAAAAAGATGTTGTGCAACCCCAAATTTTGGGTCGATGTTTTCATTCCCCAATAGAAAACCACCGCAGACCCTGAACGCTCCTGATGCAAGGTTTTCTCCGGCGCTTTCACCCCAGGCATTAGATGTTTATAGGTAAAGTAAACATCACTATTTGATACAATTAGATCTGAGGAGAATTCGAGTTTTATTGACTCGGATTTAGACTTGGTTGCGCGTACTCCGATAGCTCGCCCTTGGTCCATAATTATTGACTCGACTCGATGATTAAAGTGAAAGGTGACGCCCAGATCTATGGCATGACGATACAATGTTTCTGGGATAGAGCGCATTCCGCCTTTTGGGAAGTAGGTTCCGAACCCGTGCTCCAACCAGGGAATTACGTTGAGAATGCCAGGTGCGCGATAAGGGTTTGACCCATTGTACGTTGCGAAACGATCAAATAGTTGCACTAAATGTGGTTCCTTGAGTCGCTCGGAATTTGCCTCGTGCATCGACTTCCAGATATCGAATTGAGAGATTTTTAGGAGAGACTTCACGGTAGCGGCTGAGAACCAAGTTTTGGATGAACGCAATGATTTCTCCAAGAAAATCTTACCGCTGTGATCGTAGATATTTTTTGCGTGTTGAAAGTACTTTAGCGTGCGTTCCTTTGGGACGTCAAAAACCCGCTCTGCCTCAAGAGCAAAGGATTCTGGGTCTGAGTAACCCTTCATTGAATGACCGTCTTCCCAGAAATAGGAACACGAAATTTCTTCCTTCTCATATTCAAAAACCTGCGAAGTCTTTCCCAACTTCAAAAGCTCATCTACATATTGCGGCATGGTGAAGAGAGATGGTCCGCCGTCAAAAGTGAATCCATCCTGTTCGAAGCAATGCATTTTGCCCCCAGGATAATCGTTTGATTCAAACACATCAACCGCATGACCAGCATGTGCCAGCCGGATGGCAGAAGCCAATCCTGCTATTCCAGATCCGATGATTGAGATGTTCACGTTATAGGTAAATCAGTGTAACAAGGCTACGCCATTTCGGTTCAAATTAGTGATGTGAAATGCGCTTATACATGGATTTTTTCGCTGAATGGGGTCATAGGTCGATGAACAGCCTATGCGTTATGCGTTTCGAACGCCTTAAACACTGACATTTGTATTCAACCCTATCTCAAGATTTTGAATTTCAAATTGGGAGAAATGAAAAATGTTACACATGGCCTTTGGCCAAAACTCACGATATTGATTTGTTGTTTGGTCCTGGCCCTAGGATCTCAAGCTCAAGATGAACTTGTGCTCAAAGGATATGCTACCACACAAGGCATTGAAGACCTTCAAAACAAACCCGCCGCCGATGTCCTTGTTCGAGTTTACGACGACGAAGGAATCATTAATGAAGTTTATACGTCCCTGTCGGGGGCATTCTTTTTCAAACTTCCATTAGGATCTGATTATTTTGTCGAGTGGATAAAAGCCGATAGAACCACAAAACGTGTGTTGTTTGACCTTATTGGTGTGAAACCTGGGGACATTAAACGATCCAAGTTAACTTTTGAAATGGACGTGGTATTAGTCGAAACGGCCTACCTGACACGAGAATTGAAGGCTGAGGCCGAAGTCAACAAGATCTATTGGGATCAGGCTCGAAGGAATTCGTTTACACCACCGGAAAGATTGAGAACTATTGGGATAAGTTTAGTCAACTGCAATCCAAGTATGACCTAGCCAAAAAAGACGCAGGTGCGAATCGAACGAGTAAACTTATCCATGAAATACAGGATGATATCGTTTGGCCGGAAGACCCGGGAGACAGCCTAGAAATTTATGTGCTTGAAGATTACGAAACGTACGTAAACCTAAAGATGCTTCAGGCAAATGATCCCCAATACAAAACGTCAAGTGTGCATTACCTTGAAGGCCAACGCATGTTGGAGCGTGCCTACGCAAAAGGATTTGACATTCTTTACGCTTCTGATAAATCGAGTGTTGATCCCAAGGAATTGGCAAAGATGGTTCCGGACAATGCCTTGTTTTTCTCTCAGGGGTTGCCCTTTCAATATTCTATGGTAAGCCTTACCAACTCCATGACGGATACCAAATTCGAGATCAACGACCTGGCATTAATTGACAAAGGGTTCAAGAGTTCAGATGAATTAAGAGACATGCCGGAGTTTACGGTGGATAAAGCAAAATATGACGCTATGATTGCCGGTGCTAAGAACAGCATGATCGATCAGAAAGAAAAGACTTCAGCTCTGGAAAAAGAGAAAACAGGTTTGGAATCAGAAAAACAAACCTTAATTGTTGAAAGCAACACGAAGGACAGTTTGATTGGTGCACGCGAAAGGGAAGTTCTCGGTTTGCAGAGCGACATTGATGAAAAGGGTCGAAAATTGTTCGCGTTAAACTCCATGGTAGGTGAGCGTAACAATGCGCTTCAAGCTGCCCAGGCAATTTTTGAAGCGAAGCAGGTTTCGCTAGACAATACCATCCAGACATTAGAAGAGAAAGAAGCGCGTTTGAAGGAGTTTGATGATCTGCTACAAGAGGCCTCAGTTAAGTTTGCAAATCAGGAAGATATGTTGACGGAGTCAAGCAAACTTCTTGAAAATCAACGAAATTTAAATATCGCAATCGGCGTTGTCGCAATTGTTATCACGCTGCTTTTAATATGGGCTTTCAGCAATTATCGACGTCAAAGGAGATATGCTATTGAAAACGATAAGCAGGCCAAGGTCTTGGAATTTCAAGGTCTTCAATTGAAGGAGAAAAATACTGAACTGAACGATTCAATTAACTACGCAAAGCGTATCCAAGATGTGATGTTGCCGAGCACGGCTTTACTCGATGCATCTGTTGCTGAGTCTTTTGTTTATTATGAGCCCAAGGACATTGTTGCTGGGGATTTTTATTGGATTCAAAAATGGCAGGACAGCGTCTACTTTGCTGCTGCAGACTGCACTGGTCATGGCGTCCCTGGTGCGATGATGACAGTTGTTTGCCATAATGCAATGAACCGAGCATTCCGAGAGTTGGGGGGCGTTTCTCCAGCCACCTTGCTTGACCAAACGCGTAAATATGTGCTTGAGCAGCTTCATTCTAGTGGAGATGACGTGAAAGATGGAATGGACATAGCATTATGCGAATGGAATTCATTGAATAATACCATGAGTTTTGCGGGCGCGCACAATCCGCTTTGGTTATTTACCAAACGGGATGTTTCCGGTGAGCTAAAAGAGGGGGTTCGCATAGATACAGTGGGAGATTTCACGCTTTTAGAGATAAAAGCGGATAAACAACCAATCGGACATTTTGATGATTTCGTTCCGTTTAAAAATCACTCTATAAAGCTGGAGGAGGGAGATCTCATCTACATTTTCAGCGACGGATTTGCAGACCAGTTTGGAGGGAAGCGAGGAAAGAAATTGAAAACGAAGCTGTTTAAGGAATTACTGGCCATGAGCGCCAAAGGTGATATGAAGGAGCAGGAAGAATTTATTTCGGAATACTTCATCAATTGGCGGGGAGATATTGAGCAAATCGATGATGTGGTTGTCATCGGGGTCAAGGTTTGATCCGCTTCCAATTTGTCAGGCTAGATTGAAACGTACATTTAGCATCGATGAATCGAAAAACAAAACAACAAGCAGATCGCCTTTATCTTCTATTGGCAGCCCTGTTTATTACGGCTCTTATCGTATGTAATCTCATTGCAAACAAATTTGTTCAGGTAGATTTTGGGTTCTACGTTTTCACCCTATCTGCTGGGGTTTTACCCTATCCAATTACCTTTTTGATTACAGATATTCTGAGCGAAATTTACGGTCGTAGGAAAACCAATTACGTCGTTTTTACTGGCTTCGCTGCGCTGTTTTTCACCATGTTCATTATCTGGTTAGGTGGTCAGTTCGATGCCATTCCAGGGTCGCCAGTTTCAGACACGATATTTGACAGCACGTTTGGAAATTCACGTAGAGTAATCATTGCTTCGATGGTTGCGTATTTGGTTGCCCAATATGTAGATGTGAGGCTGTTTCACTTCTGGAAGAAGCTTACTAAAGGGAAGTATTTATGGTTAAGAAACAACGCCTCAACCATTGTTTCGCAACTGGTTGATACCACACTTGTGGTCCTTGTCCTATTCTACGGAAAGGAGTCTTTCGATGTAATGACTCAGTACATACAAGACGGGTGGTCGTTCAAAGCATTGGTGGCGCTGGCTGACACGCCCATCCTTTACCTGTGCACATGGTATATCCGAAAACGGTTCAAACTAAAGTTTGCGCAAGAAGTAACTTAATTTCACTCGCTTGCTAATTCGCTGAACATCCAGTATTTTCGCGGTAAATTGATCGCTATTTAGATTCCTTCTAAATAGCTTTGAACCAATTGTCAACAAAACTGTTTGAGCCATATGATTAAAGTCAGCGAAAGCGCAAAAGATCAAGTACACAAACTACTTGGAGAACAGAAGATTAAGGGAGATTCTTTTATCCGTGTTGGGGTAAAAGGCGGCGGATGCTCAGGATTGACATACGTCATGGACTTTGATTCGGAACTTAAGGATGACGATAAAGTCTTTGAGGATAAGGGCATTAAGGTCGTTGTCGACAAAAAGAGTTTTCTATACCTCATCGGAACGGAGCTTGACTATGCCGGAGGCCTTAATGGAAAAGGGTTCGAGTTTGTCAATCCCAACGCAAGCCGCACATGCGGTTGTGGTGAGAGCTTTTCAATTTAAGCAGCTATACACGAGATTATGGCTTACACAGAAGCAGAATTAGCAGAAGAACTTAAGAATAAGAAATACGAGTTTGGGTTTGTTTCAAACTTTGATTCGGACAAGGCTCCAAAGGGTTTGAATGAAGACATTATTCGACTTATTTCTTCCAAGAAAAATGAGCCGGAATGGTTGCTGAAGTATCGGCTCGATGCATTTCGAGTGTGGGAATCGATGACAGAACCTGAATGGGCGCACCTGCATCATCCACCAATTGATTTTCAGGATTTGCACTATTACTCGGCCCCGAAAACCAAAAAACGGCTAAACAGTCTTGATGAACTGGATCCGGAGCTTAAATCCATGTATGACAAGCTAGGGATTAGTACCGAGGAGCAAAAAAGATTGACAGGTGTGGCCATAGATGTGGTTGTGGACAGCGTTAGTGTTGAGACGAGTTTTAAAGAAAAATTAGGTGAGCTGGGAATCATATTTTGCTCATTCAGCGAGGCGGTTCAAGAGCACCCAGAATTGGTTCGGAAATACCTCGGAACGGTGGTGCCAACCAACGACAATTTTTATGCAGCCTTAAACTCTGCGGTGTTTACCGACGGCTCCTTTTGCTACATCCCACCGGGAACTCGATGCCCTATGGAGCTGAGCACATATTTCAGAATAAATGATGCGCAAACAGGTCAGTTTGAGCGCACGCTTGTGATCGCCGATAAAGGAAGCTATGTGAGTTACCTCGAAGGGTGCACGGCACCTATGCGCGATGAAAACCAGCTCCATGCTGCTATTGTTGAGCTTATCACTATGGACGATGCGGAGATAAAATACAGCACCATTCAAAACTGGTATCCAGGCAATGAAGAAGGCAAGGGCGGTATCTACAATTTTGTAACAAAGCGCGGACTGTGCGAAGGACGTAATTCGAAAATTAGTTGGACACAAGTCGAAACTGGGTCGGCCATAACATGGAAATATCCGAGCTGCATCCTCAAAGGTGACGGATCGGTAGGCGAATTCTATTCGGTAGCCGTAACAAACAATTACCAGCAGGCAGATACAGGAACCAAGATGATTCACATTGGTAAAAACACCAAGAGCATGATCATTTCGAAGGGAATTTCTGCAGGTAAAAGCAACAACAGTTACAGAGGTTTGGTCAAGGTGTTGCCTAAAGCACACAACGCTCGAAACTTCAGTCAATGCGATTCGTTGCTGTTGGGTAGTGAATGCGGAGCGCATACCTTCCCATACATTGAGGCGCAAAACAGTTCGGCCAAGATTGAGCACGAGGCCACAACTTCAAAAATTGGAGAGGATCAAATATTTTACTGCCTGCAACGCGGAATTGATGAAGAAAAGGCGGTGAGCCTTATTGTAAATGGCTACGCAAAAGAGGTCCTAAACAAGCTCCCAATGGAGTTTGCAATTGAAGCGCAAAAGCTGTTGAGTATTTCCCTAGAAGGATCTGTTGGATAGATAATTAATAGAATTAAAGAGTAAGAATGTTAACAATAAAGAATCTAAAGGCCTCCATTGAGGGCAACCAAATTCTAAAGGGAATTAACCTAGAAGTTAAGCCAGGGGAAGTGCATGCCATAATGGGCCCAAATGGAAGCGGAAAAAGCACGCTGGCGTCTGTATTAGCTGGGCGTGATGAGTATGAAGCGATTGCGGATGAGGTGACTTTTCTAGGACAAGATTTAATGGAACTCGCTCCTGAAGAGCGCTCTCGCGAAGGATTGTTTTTGGCGTTTCAATACCCAGTTGAGATTCCAGGAGTAAGCAACATTAATTTCCTCAAAGCAGCCATAAATGCCAAGCGACACCACCAAGGGTTAGAAGATATAAGTGCCAAGGATTTCATTGCAATGGTTAAGGAAAAGCAAGCCATGGTGGAGCTGAAGTCCAACCTTGCAAACCGATCTGTCAACGAAGGTTTTTCGGGTGGAGAAAAAAAGCGGAATGAGATTTTTCAAATGGCCATGTTGGAGCCGAAACTTGGCATATTGGATGAGACCGACTCAGGTCTGGACATCGATGCGCTTAAAATCGTCTCCAATGGCGTAAACAAATTGAAAGGACCAGATAGAGCCTTTGTCGTCATTACGCATTACCAGCGCTTGTTGGATTATATCGTTCCGGATTTTGTCCATGTTTTGTTTGAAGGCCGCATTGTGAAATCAGGCGGAAAAGAGCTTGCATTGGAGCTGGAAGAGAAAGGTTACGACTGGATTAAAGAAGAAATTGGGGTTCATAATTGATCACTGAAGAGAAATAGATGATGAATCAGAAAGAAGCATTTCTAAAACAATTTGAGAACATCACCGCCAACTTTCCTATTCAGGGAGAGGCACGGGCAGCGATTCACAATGGATTGGACTTTCCTACGACTAGGGATGAAAAGTGGAAATATACCCGTGTCAATTCGATCATTGACGGAGCATTTAAGAGAAATGACGCACAAGCGATCGACATCGAGAATTTCAAAATGGACCCATCATGGTGCCACCTCGTATTTGAAAATGGACAGTTCAATGCACAATCGAGCGACGCGCTTCCATCGGGTGTTCATATGGTTTCTATCGCATCTATGGACGGAGAAAAGAAAGCATCCATCCTTTCAAAACTAGGCGGGCTAATCAATCATAAGAAGGACGCTTTTCCATCTTTGAATACCGCATATTTTCTTGACGGGGCATACATTGAAGTGGAGAAGAACACTAAAGTTGAACAACCAATCGTGATTCTTAATATTACGAGCGGCGAAGCCCAAGTTACGAACGAGCGCAACCTGATACACGTTAAGAGTGGGGCTGAAGTGAAGTTTGTTCATCAATTTGAAGGCCAGAACAACGCGCAGGGATTCAGTAATTCGGTTTGCGAAATCCTAGTAGATGAAAATGCCCAGGCAGAATATTACTTGATCGAAAATGAAGGTGCCAACACTCGGTTGATCACCAATACTAATGTGGCTCAAAAAAGGGACAGTCGATTCACTATTGTGACGGTAACAAAGTCTGGCCAATTGGTCCGAAACAATGTGCACATTGCCATTCAGGAGCCCGGTTGTGAGTCAAACATGATGGGAATCTACTTTACAGACAATTCCCAGCATGTGGATAATCAAACATATGCTGATCACCAGGATCACGGTTGCAATAGCAATGAGTTGTATAAGGGTGTGATGGCAGGAAGGTCTACAGGCGTGTTTAACGGGAAGATCATGGTGCATCAGGCTGCCCAGCAAACCAATGCCTTCCAGAGCAATCAAAATATTTTGTTGAGCGATCGTGCTACCATCAATACGAAACCTGAACTGGAGATTTATGCCGATGATGTGAAATGTTCGCACGGCTGTACCATTGGCCAATTGGATGAAGAAGCGATGTTTTACCTACAGAGTCGTGGATTGGGAAAGGAAGCGGCACACCGTTTATTGGTTCAGGCATTTGCTCAGGATGTAGTGGATACAATTACGCTTGATGCCCTAAAAGAAAACATTGAACAGTTCATCGAATCCAAGTTTGAATGAGTCTCGACATCGATAACATTCGACGTCAATTCCCAATACTTGATCAACAAGTAAACGGGAAACAATTGGTCTATTTGGACAATGGGGCATCGTCTCAAAAACCGCAGCGTGTCATAGATGCGCTGAGCCATTATTACAAACACGACCATGCCAATGTGCACCGCGGAGTTCACAGTCTAAGCCAACGCGCCACAGATCAGTTTGAAGCCGTTCGAAAGCAGGCGCAACACTTCGTTAATGCGGAGCATGAGCACGAAATAATATTTACGCGTGGCACCACCGAGGCCATTAATTTGGTAGCGAGTTCGTTCGCAAAGGAATTTATAGAAGAAGGCGACGAGATCATCATCTCGAGCTTGGAGCATCACAGCAATATTGTGCCCTGGCAAATGATGTGCGCAGAATGGGGAGCCACGTTAAAAGTCATTCCAATAACGGATAGTGGCGAAATAATTGAAGCTGAGTTTGACGAGTTGCTGACTGGTAAAACACGAATGGTGGCAATCAATCACGTGAGTAATTCCTTAGGTACCATTAACGCCATTGAATCCATCATAGCCAAAGCACATAAGGTTGGAGCTGCGGTGTTGATTGATGGGGCGCAGTCCGTGCCTCATATGAAGATCGACGTGCAGGATTTGGACGCGGATTTTTATTGCTTTTCATCGCATAAAATGTATGGCCCCACTGGAATTGGCGTGCTATATGGAAAAGAGTTTTGGTTGAATGACATGCCACCATACCATGGCGGTGGTGAAATGATCGACAGGGTCACGTTTGAGGAAACTACTTACAACGAATTGCCCTTTAAGTTTGAAGCAGGCACACCAAACATTGCTGACACGATTGCGTTTGGCGAGGCCATTCGATTCATGGAAGAAATTGGTGTAGAAGAGATTGGAAAATGGGAACACGAATTACTTGAATACGCTACAAAAAAACTGCTCGAGATTGACGATTTACGAATAATTGGAACAGCCAAAAACAAGGCCTCCGTTATTTCTTTTCTGGTGGGGGATATTCACCCGCTGGATATGGGGACCATTCTCGACCAACTTGGCATTGCCGTGCGAACGGGCCATCATTGCACCATGCCCTTAATGGATCGGCTTGGCATTCCTGGAACCGTGCGTGCTTCGTTTGCAGTCTACAACACAATGGCGGAAGTTGATGCCTTGGTTGAAGGGGTGAAGCGAGCGACGACTATGCTTGCGTAGTACGTGCCGGGAACCGAGATATTAGGTTTTCAATCACCAAAATGGCTAGTAGAGGAACCAGCCAAATTACGCGACATTGATATCGATGAATTACGGCGCTGAACATTGCACAGACAAATGCATTAGCAGCCAAGAATGTGAGTAAGGTTATGAGTATGGGCCGTATCTGAGGGAATAGAATTATCCCAATTACAAGGAGGCTTAGGCTTATGTAAATCACGGCGTTTAAGAATGCGTTGAATCCCGTAAGAGACAGATTTCCAGTGCTTTGACGAGCACTTAAATACATATCAACCTCATTTGGTCGCAGATATTCTTCAATCGGATAGATTGGCGCTTCGTGCATGGTTGGCTCTTCGATTTCCCATGTTAGTAATTGGCGAAATCCGCTATTCACGCTGCTTTGAATAAAGTTATTTCTATACTCTGAAATGCTTAGCATTTCCCGATTGAGTTGATCTAACTCCCCGCGCGCTCCATCCCAGCCACCAATTTTGTAAAGAGGACTCTTTCGGTCCCATAAGAAATCACCGTTTAATTCATTAACATACGGACAAAGGCTGTGATGGGTCTTGTCGCAGGTATTTCGAAGATGATCCTCTGCAATTCCAAGATCACACAGTTTTTCGAATAAGAATACAGATGATCCTTTATTCAGATAAAATCCATCATCGAGGATCAATGACGTTGTTGGAATCACCAATGATCCAATGCATGTGATCAGGAATGCCTGCCTAATTCGACCCCAGTGAATGTCGTATTTGAACCAGCGCAAACCGACCGCACCTGCAATTATGGCAAAGGCAAGTAGAAAATGCGCGGAATGCGTAGCAATTGAAAACACCAAAATGATGCCTAAAGTCCATTGATTAAGCTTGGAAATTGGCTTCATAAGCAAAACCGTTGAAGAAAGAAAAACGATAGGTGTAAATGCATCTGGTAACAATTGAGCGACTTCAAATGAGAAGCTTGTACACAGACTTAAGACTGTTAGGGATACGTAATACCAACGAACCTTGGCTCGGGTGAAAAATGCTTGAACCCAAATGTAGAGAACCACAACCATGAGCAATGCTTGCGCCAACATGCTAAAAAACAAAGATTCAGCTAAGCTGGTGTGCCTAAGAAACCAGCCGTAGGTAAGCGGCCTGTCAATCGGTACTTCTGTGAGGAAACCATATTTGAGATACGTGCCGAGGTCCGAATACACGATGGGGTATTCGTTGTACCAACCAAGCAAACAAGACACAAGCGTGCCGATTAGAATATGAAGCGCTATCGTAAGGTGATTATTCAATTTGAAATTGATCAAAGTTAGGGTAAGTCATGGCCGAGCGGGTAGAACAAACTTTATTTCCGCTTCCCATCTTTTAGATTAAAAAGGTTGTTTTACTTCGTGATTCATGGCAAAAACCAAAACAGCATTTGTATGTCAAACATGCGGCACAAACGCCCCCAAATGGATGGGCCAGTGTCCTGGCTGCAATGAGTGGAACACACTGATAGAGGAGGTCATTTACAAGGAGAAAAAGGGAGGTGTGCGCAGAAAATTTGTCGACAACCTTTCTAAGAAACCGATTCCAATTACGCAGGTTAGCAGCGAGGATGCAGAGCGTATCCCTTTGCCCGATACGGAGTTGAATCGTGTGCTTGGCGGCGGTTTGGTTCCTGGAAGCGTAACACTTATTGGTGGTGATCCTGGTATAGGAAAATCGACCTTATTGCTACAACTTGGTTTGAACTTTACGAGCCAGAAGATCCTATATGTCTCCGGTGAGGAGAGTGCGAATCAAATCAAAATGCGTGCGGAACGCATTGGAAAACTGCACGACAATTTGCTTATCCTAACCGATACTTCCTTGGAACGTGTAATGGAACGCATCGACGAGGTCGAACCTGACTTAGTCATTATCGATTCCATACAAACCATGCAGAGCCCAGAAGTAGACTCGGTGCCAGGTTCAGTAGCTCAAATTCGTGAATGTACCGGTGAGCTGATTCAGTTTGCCAAGGAAACAAATACGCCTGTGGTACTCATAGGTCATATTACCAAAGAAGGAAACATTGCTGGACCAAAAGTCATGGAGCACATGGTGGATGTAGTGCTTCAATTTGAGGGCGATCGACAGCATCTATATCGCTTGATTCGCTCCTCAAAGAATCGGTTTGGATCCACAAATGAACTTGGCATCTACGAAATGCAAGGTTCTGGATTGAAAGAAGTGCATGATCCATCTCAAGTGCTGTTGAGTCAACGCGATGAAGGGTTGAGCGGTTCGGCTATTGCTGCCAGCATGGAAGGCGCTCGACCGATGGTGATCGAGGCTCAGGCATTGGTAAGCACTGCAGCTTATGGAACACCGCAGAGAACCACAACCGGGTTTGATCAACGAAGGCTGCATATGCTCTTGGCGGTGTTAGAAAAGCGATGCGGCCTTGCAATTGGAAAGTTCGATGTCTTTGTAAACATGGCGGGTGGAATACGTGTGGATGACCCGGCGATAGACATGGCCGTTATTTGCGCCGCTCTATCCAGCTCTGAAGATTATCCCATTCCAGCAAAAACGTGTTTTGCAGGTGAGGTTGGATTAAGTGGAGAAATTCGACCCGTAACACGCATCGAACAGCGCATTCGGGAAGCTGAGAAACTTGGATTCGAAGACATTTATGTTTCTGGTTACGGCTTAAAAGGCATCGAAACGAAAGGCATGCATATCAATGTCAGACCCGTTAAGAGAGTGGAAGAGCTTTTCCAATCTCTGTTTGGCTAGGATCTTCGCGCAAGCGTCAGCTCATTAACCGCAGAGTTCGCTGAGTTGAACGCAGGGCTCGCAGGGGTGAATTATTTTCCAATTCTTGAATACTCAATGATTCAACATCATCTTGGCATTGGATTATCTCTACTGGATTTGATATGCCAATGGACTGTCCTATTTTTATAAAAACTTCTTTGATGACAGAAAATGAAATTGGAACGCTTGTTCTTAATGCGGCGATTAAAGTTCATCGATCACTGGGGCCGGGCCTTCTTGAGTCCTCCTATCAAGAGTGCCTTTATTATGAATTGAAAAAATCGGGCTTAGTCGTAGAAAAGGAAAAGGCGCTTCCCTTGGTATATCAGGAGGTTAAGCTCGACATTGGATATAGAATTGACCTTTTAGTTGAGAATAAAGTTGTGATTGAAATTAAAGCAGTCGAGAATATTATGGACGTTCACCTGGCGCAGGTACTGACATACTTGAAACTCAGTCAATCAAAACTGGGATACCTACTAAATTTTAATGTTCCCCTAATGAAATCTGGAATAAAACGAGTAGTAAATAACCTATAAGGAATTAGCGTTAATCTGATAGACCTCTGCGTTCTCTGCGAAACCCCCTGCGCGCAGCGGTAAGAATGACCTAAAACTCACCGATCTTACTTCACGTAAACCGTCTTTGTGTTTACAAATTCCATTATGCCCGCAGCACTTAATTCACGTCCAAACCCAGAACGCTTGATTCCGCCAAATGGCAATCGAGGATCAGACTTCACGAGTTCGTTTATAAACACCGCGCCTTCATCGAACTCACTTACTCGATCCAGCACCGCACTCGGATTACCCGTGCAAATAGTAACGCCCAACCCAAAATTGGATTGATTGCTCAACTTTATCGCTTCGTCTAATCCTGAGATTCGAACAAACGGGGCAACAGGACCAAAAAGCTCCTCATCAAACGCCACCATTCCGGGTGATACGTTTGTTAAAACCGTCGCATCATACTTCGCTCCGTCTCGCTTTCCACCAATTTTCAATACGGCACCTGCTTCGAGTGTGGCATTCACTTGTCTTTCAATGCCTTCAGCCAAATCAACACGAGCCAATGGGCCAATCTTCGTTGATGCATCGGTTGGGTCTTTAAAGATTAAGTCTCGAACGCGGTCCGTGAATTTCTCTACGTAAGCGTCGTGCAATGAATCAGCGATAAGAAAACGTTTTCCAGCGATGCAACTTTGACCGCTGTTCAAGAATCGCGCTCTGAATCCAACGTCCACTGCGGCATCCAAATCGGCGTCTTCTAAAACGATTACGGCGTTACTACCGCCCAATTCCAAAACGCTAGGTTTCAATACGCTGCCAGCTGTACTTGCCACGGCCTCTCCGGCTTTTTCACTTCCTGTTAGTGATACGGCGCGAATCTTAGGGTGTTTAATCACATTACTTGCTTGCTCGTTCGTTAGGATCAAGGTTCGAAACGCATTTTTTGGATAGCCAGCTTCGGCGAATGCTTCTTCAATATCAAGTGCACAACGAGACACATTTGGTGCATGTTTTAAAATGGCTGTATTACCCGCCATTAGTGTTGGCGCTGCAAATCGAAGCACCTGCCAAAACGGAAAGTTCCAAGGCATAATGGCGTAAATTACTCCAAGCGGATCGTGGCGTACAAAGCTAGTTGTGGCGTCTGTTTCAACCGTTTTTGGAGCAAGAAAGTCTGCTGCGTTATCTGCGTAAAAGCGACAAACCCAAGCACATTTTTCCACTTCGGCCAGCGACTCAGAAATTGGTTTCCCCATTTCAGCTGTCACGTGCGCAGCATAGCGTTCCTTGTTTTTAAGAAGAACTTCAGCCACTCGATGGAGCAATTCAGCCCGGTGGGCAAAAGAGGTTTTTTTCCAATCGGAAAACGCTTCATCAACTTGATCAATGATTGCGCTTGCCTCTTCATCAGTGTGCGTTTGAAAACGCTCTACTTCGCTTAAATCCCACGGATTAATTGATACAACTTCCATCCTTAATAATTTTGCGCAAGATTACAGAGTATTGATTGATTTAGAACCCGTTTGCATCGAATTATTACGCTGATTTTCAGGCGATAATTTATCGTCCCATAACTCCAACGTAAATCTACTTTTGCCAACATGTCTACGTACTATATTCTTCGGTTTTGGATTGGTGGAGCGTTGCGAGTTTGGTTTCGAAAAATCTACGCTCGTTTCGAGGCTGATTTGCCCGAAAACGTCCCCATTATCTTTGCGTGTACACACCCGAATTCGGCAGTGGATTACACATTTCTGCCGCTTATAACGCGGAAGAAAAGCTTCGTGATGGTGCGTGGTGATGTCTTTGAAAATAAATTCCTCAATAGTTTTTTCCGCTGGATGTGGATGTTACCTGTCTATCGAATGCGCGATGGTTTCAGTTCTTTGAATAAAAACACAGATAGTTTTCGAGAGTGCTTTGCGGAGTTTGATAAAAATGGTCGAACGCTGATTTTTTCGGAAGGCACCAGCATACAAGAAAAACAGCTACAATCCCTTAAAAAGGGCACGGCCCGCTTGGCCTTGGACTATATAGCCACCGGGGAGGACAAAGAAATCTATGTAGTGCCCATGGCCAATAACTATTCAAGGTTTCGACAGTTTCGAGGAACGGTTATGACCACTCTAGCCACGCCAATCAAGGCGTCAGACTACAAACCTTTGTTTGCTGAGAGTCCAGCAAAAGCATACAATAAATTGACAGAAGACATTCACACCGCGCTTCAAAGAGTATTCATTGGGGTAAACGATTATACCGATGATTGCTGGACAGAGCGTGCGCTAAATGTCTTGCGTTTTAATCGACTTGACCCGAGGAAGGAATGGATCATTGAGGATGGATCAATATTCGATGCGGAGAAAAAATTAGTGGATACGCTCAACCGCAAAGATGTTTTATCCGATGATTGGAAAGCGCGTTACGAGGCGCTTGAAGTAGATGAAGAGCTTGAAGGAATACTCAAGCGAAGTGGAAGGAAAGATGTGCAGGTTATGACAATGTTTTCCTTGGCCTTGATAGTTGCTTTGGGCAACGTCATTCACTTCCTTCCCGAACAACTATCGAGATGGTTTGTGCGAAATAAAATAAAGGACATCTTATTTGAAAACACCATCATGACCATTGGCTCGGGTCTGTTCTACCTGATACAATTCCTTATCGCCTCCATCATTTTGAGTGTTTTTCTTGGCTGGATAGGATTCGTCATAGTTTGCTCCACGGTCGCAATTTCAGCCATCTATAGCGAGATAATCGATGATTTTCGATTCGCTTGGAGAACCCGTAAAAGGCTGAAAAATCGAGATTCCTACAAACTACTTTACAACGATTTAATCGCTGCGATTAACCAAGCTTAAACCATAGCGTTTACGCTCGTCCAAGAGCCGCCGTTGACTGCTTCAATGCCGTTTCGTTTTAGGATATCCGTAGCTTGACCGCTTCGCATTCCTGAGGCGCAACATGCAACAACGGGCTTATTCAGTTTCTTAATCTCCTTGATTTTTGATTCGATCTTAGGAAGGGGAATGTTTTTGGATCCTGCTACATGGCCACCGGAGAACTCTCCAGGAGAGCGAACGTCAATTACAATCGCACCTTTTTCCATCAATTCCTTTGCTGCACCTCCACCGTTTCCGAATAACATATCTAATAATCCCATAATTCTTTTTGTTTAGATGGCGAAAATACGGGCGGTGTTAGTCTCCGCATGTGACCAATGTCACACCTTAGTCTTTCACTCGGTTGAAAGCCATTACAGAAAACAACCATCTTGGAAGTGGCTTTTGCTTTCGCTTTTGACTTAGCGTCAAAAACCAATTCAATTTTTTGGAAACCGTGATTTTGTCTGTTTCTACCAATTCAATCAAGCTGCCGTCTGGATCTTCTAAGTATGCAAAACGCCCTGCTGCTTCGCCCATACTAAACGAATCGCCGCTATCAATGGTGAAACCGTTTTTCATGCGATCTGCGCGCTCCTTGATCTGACCCATTTCGTTCACATCAAAGCAAAGGTGTATGAAGCCTTGATCGCCCCAATATCGGTTTTCGAGATTGTGAGAGAGTGAAGGTGTATCGAGTGGTTGAAGCAGTTCAACGTGGAACATTCCAAACACTTCAGAGAAAGCGCCGGTGTTTCGTTTGCTAGGGCTCAACCTGACCCGCCGGTATCGCTGATCTCCACCTTCAAAACATTTCAAATCGTCAAAGACTCCTTCTTTGTCGTATTCAATATGATCGATTTCAAGAACGTCCTTGTAAAAAGCCAACGAGCGATCCATGTCTGATACACCGATAATTGCGCCTTCAATTCCGCCAAAAACGCTGTGTTTTTTCTGATACCAGTTTGGAGTTTCTGAAGCCAAAAACGGATTTCCGAATGGGTCAATGACACCAAATGTGGCGTTGTTGCTCGGATCTTTCTCAACAGACCCAACTGCGTTCTTGGATAATGACTCGATGCCCAACTTAGCATCTCGGCACTTAATCTTCGTAACAAGCAATCCGTTTTTTAAGAGAGAAAAGGCATGCTGATCAGCGGAGCGTCTGCTGGTAAATTGCCAGATTTCCATTCCACCTCCACCATTTAGGTTCATGGCCAGTATGGCATGGCGCGCATGTACATCGCCTCCGGTATACTGCGTCATGAGTGGTGCTTCGGCCGCTTCATCAAAAACGGGCACGTCAAAACCAAAGTTTCTTCTGTACCATTCCCATGACTTGTGCACATCGGTGGTGCCGATACCCATTTGTTGAATTCCGTTAATCATGTTAGTTGGGTTTTATGTTTTTTACAATGCGCCGAAACAACCAAGGAGCATATCGATGCAAATAAATTAAAATTTGTTCGCGCCCGAGATACACTTCAGGGGTGCCGCGTTCTGCCGCTTTGGCAATCACATGCGCGCATTGCTTAGGCGTGATACCTCGAGCCAATCGCTCATCCATAGAGTTGGCGGCGCTACCATCGCTGAGTAGGGCATTTTTACTAATGTTGGTTTGCACCCGACCTGGGCACACAAAAGAAATATGGATTTCGGTGTCCTTCAGCTCGGCCCGCAGCGACTCAAAGTAACCGTGGAGTGCATGCTTGCTAGCCGCGTAGCTTGATCGAAGCGGAAAACCAAATTTGCCCGTGGGTGAGCTTAATATCACAATGGATCCTTTTCCTTTTTTCATCATCCCAGGAAGAACAGCGCGTGCTACCGCAATGGCACCAAAGAAATTTGTTTCCATCAATTTCCGTTCTGATTCGGGACTGGCCTCCCAGGTTAGCGATCGCTGGCTGATGCCCGCATTGTTGACAAGGACGTCTACATCATTTATGGAACCTTGATGTGCGGTGCACTGAGAAGTAATGGAGTTCGAATCACTCACATCCATTTGCAGGACGAGATGCTTTTCTGGATTTGGAAGGCTCTGCTTTAAAGTCTCTAAAGACTCTTTTCTTCGGCTACTTAGGATCAGCGTTGCACCCTTGGCAGCGAGCTCTTTTGCTGTTGCTTCACCAATGCCGCTGGATGCTCCAGTGATCCAAACCGTTTTATTTTTCCAAAATTCCAATCCAGGGATATTCTGATGCAAACCAAGTGGTTTTTGGTCAATTACCACATATATTAGTTGCAACGCATTTAATTGACCCCCGCATTGAATTTAGAAACCCGCTATCAGAGTATTACAAACGATGAATTGATTGGAATCATTGAAAGCCCAGAAGGCGATTATACCGATGCGGCCATTGACGTAGCCAGAGTTGAGATGAAGAGTCGAGGCCTTTCTGAGGAAGACATGCGTTCCATTTCTCGTAAGCTGTTGACGGAACGGATGCGCACATACTTGGATGGGTTTAACGTGATCAACGACAAACTTGTCTTGCCAAAAAGCCGAATACTGAACACCGAAGAGGTGCAAGCATTGTTTACAACCGTGTTTACCCAATGGAAACATGAAAACGATGACATGATCCCCGATGGTTGGCAATACGTGCTCGCGGCAGGGTTTGGGTAATGGCAGTCAGCGATTGCCGCCAACTGCCGATTCAATTATTTTATCGTGATCACGATTGGACCAAGTTCGTGCTCCACGCCATCGTCTCCCTTCGCCTTGATTTTTGAGAAGGTCACTTTTGAGCCTGTGGGCAACGCCCGTAAAACAATCTTTTGTTCGTTCGAAAACTTGTTGGATTCTGTGGCAGGATCAACAATGTTACCTTGATACTTAGCACTCATTTCAAAGGACTCAACTTTGCAAATCAGTTGAAATTCAAAGTCATCGGCATACAATGCTCGGATTCCCTGCATCGCAATGATTTCAGGTCCGCTCATTCTTCCGGTGGTCGTTACCTCCCCAATCTTAGCATACGGCTTGGGTAAACGCTTCACACGGAATTTTTCGCGACCCATTTCGCGGGTTCTGCCATCACCGAGATCGGCCACTACAACAACCTCTGCTGTGGTAGGGCTATTTTTCGAAACGTTTACTTCAAAGGCACCATCGCCTATTGGGCGCAGACTGCTGCCACCTGTGATGGAAACACGCAGGTTTTCATTTGGTACTCCGGGCGCACTTACCTTAATTGGGTTTTTGATTCCCTTATAGAGCACGTTCATTTTTGTCGGCGCCACAGTCAAGCTAGGTTTGGCCACCAAGTATTCGCTCTTAAACGGATAGTCTTTAGTAGTGCCATCGTTGCGCTTCATTTTAATCACGCCTTCGTATGTTTTGAAGCCTTCACTTGTGGTTGTCGATACCATTTTGCCAAGACCTTGCTCTACAACCAATGAATCGGCACGTTGGAAATCACCCGAAGTTGGATCCGTATTTCCGAGAAGCATTTCGGGCTGTTCCGTGCTGCTGAAAGCAGCCAAGAACACATCCGCCTCGTAGTTTTCTCCGAGGAGCACATAGTTCGACCTAGGGATTACCTTGGCGGCGATGGTGTCGAACTTAAATGCATCCACAGAGATATTATCGTAAAGTGCTTTGAGGGCATCGGTTTCGGTAGCGCGTATGTCGGCCTGAATTTTTGTCAAGTTGGTGATGCACGCCGCCAGTGGTAGGTGGTAGAAATTACCGACTTCCCATGGTTCTAGAAGGCCTTCGCCGTTTGGAACTTCTTTCAGAGCCAAGTCATTCTCAATCTTTGAAATGAAGTCAGCATCCTTGCTTGGGTCGAACTGATCAACTATTGAGCTCCGGAACGATTCAATTTTATCTCGAAGTTCGGTTGCGGTGAATGCACCGGTAACTGGAAAGGCTGCTTCCGATCCAATGAGCATTTGGGTTGGGATGTCGTAGTTGTCTTTCTGACTCACGTTTCGAAGCAAGTACATGGAATCGGGCATGGTTTCGTCATACCCTTCAGTACCATCAATGAGGTGATTTTTCAGTGATTCCACATAGTCGTTAAATTCGGTAGCCTCGGATTTCACAATTAGTGCACGGTCGTAGAAGGGCCGGGTCTTTTGTTCATCTACGGCAAGTTGGGCTTTGAATTGCGCCATGACAGATTCGCTTTTGTTTTCAAGCGTATTGTTGGTCGACACCAATCCATCGTTGATGATCACAAAGGCATTGAGTAGGTCCTTGCTTACGTTGAGTGCGAGTAGTGCTGTGAGTACGAGATACATCATTCCGATCATCCGTTGTCTGGGGGTTTCTTTTCCTGAAGCCATGTTGTTGCTGTTTTAAGTGTTAGACTGAATGGACACACCTCTTCCATTCACCTTCAAGAAGAGAAGGCGCATCGGCACTCCGGATTGTGCCTGTAGTTCATTGAAACAGGATGTGGTACCGATCGTGATCCAATGCGAGAATGTGTCGCTTTAACTATAAAATGAGCGGACGGTGCAGAAGGAACAGAAGAGGGGAGTTTATTCTACGAATGGGTTTCAGAATTCGATAAAACTCTAAAATCAGGATGCTGAGTTTGCTGGCACTTAAAGCAATAGCTTTGAATCGTACATTGTGAAAACCAACGTTCACTGATTCATCTTATACGATGAGTTAGCGACTAGATCGACATGCATGGATACACCAAAATAGCCATTGAACGCATCGTGTTTGCTTTGCTGCTATCTCCTTGAGGTAAACCTCCAAAGTTTGTTTGACAAGCGAAAGACTAGGAACGGCAATCAGTGTTGCCTTAGACCTAAGTCTCTGAGTAATCCAAAACCCTGTCAGACTCTTGCCTGCACCACATGGGAAAATGAGCTTTCCTCTTTCTTGGTTTTCTGTTTCAAAATAATTAACCGCATCCTTTAACGCCTTCTCTTGATGGGGTCTTGGAGTTAGCGGTCTGTCAGGGCTTATTTTCTTCCCAAGCTCTAAGGCCTTTACTTTCTCAAAAAAGTTTTCATCTAAGTTGTCCCAAGTATCATGGAGGATGTGGGCAAGCGGTTTTGTTTTTACCTTTTTAAGGTTTTTAGAAGTTGAGGTGGCAGTGCTGCATATATACCCCCTAGAAAGTTTTGGGTTACCCTCTAACATTGAGATGAATGTCGAAACCTCGTTAAAGGTGACTGAGCTGTTCTTATCTGTGTGATACTTACACTGAATGGCGTGGTATTCCTCACCCTTCTTTGCTATCAAATCAATGCCTAAATCCTGTGACGGGATACCCAAATATGCTCGCTCTTTTTCGGGGAGTTCTGATAACAACCAAACACTGTCATAGTAGGAGCTAAGGCTTGGGTCAAGATTGAAATAGTATTGAGTGAGGCGTTCAAAGTAGCCCCCTTTCTCTTTGTTATTTAGAGAGGTGAGTTTCTCCTCAAAGTCATCCCATGATGGAACATCAAGAAAGCTAGGCTTTACCATCGATACTATGTGTTAAATCATGCAGTGATGTTCGCACAGAATCAAATGTATTTAATTCTAATAGGAATGTTACACCAAGGTCGAGGCGAACTAATTTAGGCAGACAGTCTGAATCCCACAGAATGAAATATTGAGGGGTAATTCATCAAACTGACATCGTCATTGAGGGTAAATTAACTGTCTCATAACTGTCTGAAAACTGTCTAAAACGATGTTTTTTGTACTTTTCAGGCCGTATAGCGTGTTCCTTCTATGTTTGATTATTGCCTCTGTTTTTAGCGAAAGTTGGTGGAGCAAAAAGGTGATTGATTGTTTTTTAAACAATCATGAAACCTAGTCGTACCAACACTTGCAATAAAATTAAGACGACCTCTGGCTCATAATAAAAAACCCCCAACGCTATCAAAACGATGAGGGTTTAATTCGTGGTCCCACATGGACTCGAACCATGGACCACCTGATTATGAGTCAGGTGCTCTAACCAACTGAGCTATAGGACCAACGAGATCGAAATCTCAAAGCTTTTGGTTTTTAACAATTCCCAAAACAACAATTTGATGCCTAAACATCGGTGCTTCGGGGGTGCGAATTTAATCATTCGTACATTTCGCCTTCGATGAAAAAAGGAGAATTTGATGCCATTATTTTTGACCTAGGTGGAGTAATCCTAGAAGTAGACTATGCGCGACCTGTGGCGGCGTTCATACAACTCGGATACACCGACTTTGATACGCTGTATGGAAAGGCTCAGCAAGCCAGCTTGTTTGATCAGTTGGAAAAAGGACTCATCTCCGGCGAGGCTTTTGTCGATTCGGTTAAAGAGGTGTTGCCAAATGCGAGCACCCAACAAATCATTTACGCTTGGAATTCAATTATTGTCGACTTTCCTCCAAACAGGCTTGACTTTCTCAAAACCGTCAGCGCCCAGTTGCCAGCTTTTCTGCTGAGCAATACCAACGAAATTCACGAACGAAGCTTTAATTCCTTGCTTCAGGAAAAGCACAATGCAGAAAACATGCATGGGTTTTTCACGAAGGCATTTTTATCACATGAGATTCATCTTCGTAAACCAGATGTGGAGGCATTTAAATATGTGCTGGAGGATCAAGGATTGATTCCCGAACGAACACTCTTTCTTGATGACTTGCCGCAGCATGTAGCGGCTGCGCGTTCGGTTGGAATTCAGGCAATTCAACTTAAGTCAATCCATGACTTGGAGGATGTTCTAGCCCCGCTCTTGGCATAGTTCCACCAACACGCCATTGGCAGATTTTGGATGGAAGAAACAAACCAATTTATTGTCGGCCCCATTCTTAATATCCCCAATGGCTTGAAAGCCTGCATTGATTAGTCTCTCACGCTCAGCGATGATGTTGTCCACCGCATAGGCTATGTGGTGAATGCCCTCCCCGCGCTTTTGAATGTACTTCGCAATAGCACTATCTTCTGAAGTGGCCTGGAGCAATTCAATTTTCGAATCTCCCATCATGAAGAAAGAGGTCCGAACGTTTTCTGAAGCAACTTCTTCCTCCTTGTATGGAGTCGAGTTAAACAACTCAGCGTAGTTGGAATTGGCCTGCTCGATGTCTGAGACGGCAATGCCTATGTGTTCTATTTTCTTCATGAAAGTTTCTAAAATAAAAAAACCCCCCGATTGGTCGGGAGGTTTTCAATGTTTGAAATCAAACTTATTTCTTTTTCATAAACTCTACAGTAGAGTTATCGTAGTTCAAGTAGTAGATACCTTTTTTCAAGTTGCTTGCATCAATCGTGCTTGAGAATCCTTTTTTGACAATGTTTCCGTGAATGTCATACACTTCAAACATTGTTTCTGACGAGAAGTTAATGCTTGACTCTACTTTTTCTGGAACACCTGTCACAGTTGGTACAGATGATGTGTGTTCTGCAGCTGGGCTGTATCTCGGAACACCAGTGTAATCAACCTGCTTAACTCTAAACTTGTTATCACCAGAGTGAGGCGTTACTTGGAACGAATAGCTATTGGTTTTTCCAGTTCGGCCTGCGCCTTCAACTTCACCTACATAAGTCCACTTGTTCCATCGGTACTGCTCTACAATATACGTGAGTACGCCAGCTTCGTCTGTTGCGGTCCAAGATAGAAGACCAGCACTAGAAACGCTTATGCTTCCAATTTTGAATGTGCTTTTAGGGTTGAGAACCTCTGGATTTAGAACTTTCGGTGTTGGACAGTCATCCTTGTGCTTGATAACAACCACAATTTGATCGCCAAGGTCGAGATCGTGAATGCTTAAATCTATTTCGAAGGCACTAGAGTTCCATTCATCCGTGGTCACACTTCCGTTTACAGTAACCTCAAAAACGCAAAAACCAACTCCAGTTCCTGCGAATGGGTTTTTGACATAGAGATTTTTACCTTGATAGTTTCCCTCTAACACGATATTTCCAGCGAAAGCTGAAGTGCTGAAAACCCCAAGGAGCACGAGGATCGAAAGTTTCAATGCTGATGTCATTTGGGTTATTTCGGTAGTGGCCGCCATTGTTGCTCGCACAAATTTAATATTAGATTTTAACCAGCGTTATGATGATTGATTATTTCGCTTCAAGTGGTTGACACTATCTAGCATATAGCGGGCCACACTTTCGGCATAACCACCCTCTTCATTGTAGTCGTGAAATTCAAAATCAATGCCGTCAACGTTCTTAATTGCGAAGAAGTGAAACTCTGGATCGACGTGTGAGTCTGCGATTACGGATTTGTATAAAACAAAGTCATCGCCTTGTTCAACTACTTCATTCTGGTACATACCATCTCCTTTTAAGGCTTCAACGTATGAATTGATATCACCTTCAATTAGTTCTGTAATCACCAAATTATAAATTGAGCCTACAACAACACGTGTTTCTCCGAAATCATTTGCTTCAACCATTGGTAATCCGCGTGAAGAATCTGGAATGGTGAGCGTAACGTTGACAAAATAGTCGCTTAAGTCAACCGTAGTTGCAGCACGTTGAAGCGCAGCCGGCATTTCTGTACTAGCTTCTGTAGAGTCCGTTGTGTCGGATGATTCACCGCTTCCACCAGAGCACGAGGCAAGGATAAAAGCGCAAAATAAGCTGAGGAAAAGAGTTCGTTTCATATACGTTAGTTTGGGGCTGGGAAAATACTCGTTTTTTAATGCGTTTCTACTTGATTCAAAAGGAGATCAAGGCGAGCTGAAAAACGCCTAAAACCATGACGGCTTTAAACAAATGTGAAATGGAAATCGGACCCGCATTTTCTCGGTTGTTGAATGCGCTCCATGCAATCGTTATCAGTACAACCACAATTGAACCTTCAACAAGCGCGACTGGCACGGTTTGAAGTAAGATGGATGCAAGCCAAACCTCTGTGATCAATGCTATGACTGTGGCCATGGCGATCGCCCTATGAGCCATTTTAGCGCCATACAAAATTGGGATTGACCGAAGTCCTGCCTGCTGGTCGCCCTTAACATCTTCCATGTCCTTTGCTATTTCTCGACCCCAATTGAGCATGAACATAAGGGCAGCATAGGCCCATATTATCCGAGTGAACGAAGCCATTTCGACCGCGGGTGCTTGGGAGAATTGCGGTGCCTCGGTGAGCCAGACCAAATACATGAGTGACATTATTAGACCGCTCACAACAATGTTCCCTACGCGTTTGTCTCGTTTAAATCGCCACGCATAGGCCATAACAAGCAAAACGGTAACTGGGTAAATCCACCAATCTGATTCGTGGTTGGTTTCAACAGCCAACCAATTGGTTAGATACAAGCTCGCCCCAATCAAAATCAGAATGATGCCGCGAAATAGCGATGCAGAGATTGGCCGTTGAACTAAGAATCGATGAGGTTTGTTTTGGCGGTCAATGTCTTGGTCAAACCAATCGTTTAACCAATATCCAATCACCGTTACGATAATGACATCGAGAATGAGCCAATTAAAGGAATCGGCTGAAAAGATAGAGTGGGTGCCAAGGTGCGCGAAAGTCCATGCATCTAGAAAAACACGAAATGCCCACATAAAACCAGCGATGAGGATGAGGTTAGGTAAACGTATGAAGGATGCTATGGCTTTTATCACGAAGCTTGCTTGACTTTCGATTTGGATTACAAGACCTTTGACCGATCTGGTTTTCAAAGGTACTGGCCTAAATCATAATTCAATCGTCTAACTGCGGATGCGATTCCTACTTCTGACTTTTATCTTTCTTCTTTTTTCGTTGCTGAATCGTTCGGCTATGGGGCAGACATACACCATCAGTGGGTTTGTGGAGGACAAGGCGAGCGGAGAGCGGTTAATTGGCGCCAACGTATTTGATCCCGAAACCTTTGTCGGCACCACCACCAACGTTTATGGGTTTTACAGCTTAACGCTGAAAAGTGGCCAATACACCATCGAGACTTCCTTTGTGGGCTTTGAGCCGGCGCAACTTGTTTTGGACCTAAACGCAGACACGTCCATTAACTTTAATCTTTCTGGGATGCTTGAGTTAGAGGAAGTTGAAATCACAGCTACGCAATCTGAAAAGATTCAGGAAGAAAGTCAAATGAGCGTCATTGAAATTCCAATCGCTACAATTGAGAAAATTCCAACGCTGCTCGGCGAAAAAGACGTTTTGAAAACGCTACAACTTTTGCCTGGCGTGCAAAGCGGCAGCGAGGGCTCGAGCGGAATGTATGTGCGTGGTGGAGGACCCGATCAAAATTTAATCTTACTCGATGGCGTGCCCGTTTACAATGCAACCCACCTTTTTGGCTTTTTCTCTGTGTTTAATACCGACGCAATAAGCAGTGTCGAACTGATAAAAGGAGGATTCCCTGCACACTATGGAGGCCGGCTTTCATCGGTGGTCGACATCCGAATGAAAGAGGGCAATCTGAAGGAATTTCATGGATCAGGCTCCGTGGGTATTGTGGCTTCAAAACTTACGTTGGAAGGTCCCATTGTAAAGGACAAGGCGTCGTTTATTGTTTCGGGACGGCGCACGTATATCGACCTGCTTGCAAGACCAATAATTAGCTACGGGATTAAGCAACAAGGAGCTGAAGGAACCGCAGGCTACTATTTCTACGATCTAAACGGAAAGGTGAATTGGAAGATATCGGATAAGGATCGTATTTATATCAGCTCCTATTTTGGCGACGATAAATTCTACTTCGATATAGATGAGTCTTATGATCTCAGCGCGTCGGTGCGCAAGCATGATAAGCTTGGTGCAAACCTCGGTTGGGGAAATATCACGACAGCTTTACGCTATAACCGCGTGTTGGGGCAAAAGCTTTTTATGAATGTGACGGGCACGTATAGCCGATACAATTTTAATGTGGGTCAATCGGTGGAGGCCTATTCCGTTCCAGAGGATCCGGTGCATGCCGAGAATTTTTCGTTTGATTACTCTTCCGGAATCTATGATTGGTCCGGACGGGTTGACTTGGATTATATCCCTAGCCCAAACCATCTAGTGAAGTTTGGCGGGGGCGATATCTACCACACATTCGTGCCAGGCGTATCCGTTTTTGACGCGTCCTTCGCGGGGTCTGAACAGATCGATACCACCTTCGGAGCGAAGAGCATTTTTGCACACGAGTACTTCCTCTATGCCGAGGACGATTTCAAAATAGGGGCCCGTTTCAAAATGAATTTGGGGCTGTATTTCTCGGGATTCGTGACCTCCAATGAACACTATTATTCACTTCAGCCAAGGGCATCGGCACGTTTTCTAATCACCGAACATCTCAGTGCGAAAGCTTCGTATGCGCAAATGCAGCAATACATTCACTTGCTTACAAATGGAACTATTGGTCTGCCTACAGATCTTTGGGTGCCGTCTACCTCCAGCGTGAAACCAGAGGATTCAAGACAAATTGCTGTCGGGTTAGCACAAACCTTTCGAAACAAGTTTGAGGTAAGCGTCGAAGGGTACTATAAGACCATGACGAATTTGATCGAGTATAAAGACGGCGCCAGTTTTTTTAGCGGCGGCGGCGATTGGGAGTCACAAATTGAATTTGGGAACGGTTGGTCATACGGTTTAGAGTTATTTGTTCAGAAAAAGGTTGGAAAGACCGCAGGTTGGATAGGTTATACGCTGAGCTGGACAGAGCGACAATTTGAGAATCTAAACTTTGGAGAAGCTTTTCCATTTAGGTATGATCGGCGACACGACCTGAGCATTGTTCTTACCCAGGAGATTTCTAAAAATATAGACTTCTCCGCGACATGGGTTTACGGTACGGGTAACTCGGTCAGCCTTCCTATTCAGCGCTACGCTGGGCCAGTATCATCATTGAGTGGTTTTTTTGGTGGTGAAATAGATTATTACGAGAGCAGAAATGGATTCCGCATGGCGCCCTATCATCGCATGGATGTGGGCATAAATTTTCACAAGCAAAAGAAGTGGTGGCATCGCACTTGGAGTGTTGGTGCTTACAATGCGTACAGCAGGAAGAATCCGTTTTTTCTCTATTCAGATACCGTTTACATTGTGGATGAAAATGGGGTGAGCCAACCCAAAGAACGACTGGTTCAAGTAAGTCTTTTCCCCATCGTTCCTTACTTATCTTATAGCTTCAAGTTTTGAGAATCACGTTATCATATCACCTTTTGCTGATTGTTTTCATCCTAATGATGGGTTGCGAAACCGTGGTTGATATCGATATTCCTGAGGGCGAAAGCCGCCTCACGGTAAACGCACTTATGGGCCCAGGTGACCCAATTCAGGTAACCGTTCATGCGAGCAAGGGCACATTAGAAGTAGGTGAAATTGACGAAGTGACGAACGCCACGGTGACGATCAATGGAACCGATGGAATCAGTGAAACGGTGAATAAGACAACATGGGATTTGAGCACCAATACGAATTATTACACGTTTTCTTTCATCCCCAAATCAAGTGTTACCTACACTTTAACTGCTATTGCACCTGGATTTGAACAAGTGGAATCCAGAACAACGATCCCCGAGGTTACACCGATCATCGGGGTTGACACGGCCTCTGAATGGGTTGATGGCTATCGAGAAAGTCGCATTGACATTACATTCAAAGATCCCGCTGGATTGAACGATGCCTACGAATGCAAGTTTTATGCATTGATTTATGAAATTGATACTGCGGGTGGGCAACTGACCTATTATCCAGTTGTGCAAGAATTGTATGCCTACTTATCTGGCGTCGGAGATTTCTTCAACCAAGAAACGGGAGAATTGATTTTTACCGATGAATTATTTGATGGTAAAACGTACACACAAAGGATCAACTACGATTACCAATTGCCGTTTTTTGAATCGGATACGTTCTCACAAGACTCCTTTAACATTGAAGATTTTGTGAGTACATATTTAATCACCGAGTTGAGAACGTTGACAGAAGATTACTACCTGTTTCAGACCACGTACACCAAGTACCAATTCTCTTCCGGAGACCCGTTTGCTCAGCCGGTTCAGGTGTACAATAACATAGACAGTGGCTTCGGCATTTTTGCTGGATTTAATTCCAGTTTTGATACCCTACAAGTTAGCAAAGGACTGCTTCCAAGTCCATTAGACCCGTAAATTTCACATAATTGAACGACCTAGTTCATGGATTGCGCAAGATCAGCGATCAAGTCGTCGATATGCTCTACGCCAACGCTGAGTCGGATCAATGAATCGGTAACTCCTAGCTTTTCACGTTCCTCCTTGGGAATGGCTGCATGTGTCATCGAAGCTGGGTGTCCGGCCAATGATTCTACCCCACCCAGGGATTCTGCCAACGTAAAGACGTGCATGTTAGAAAGCAACTTAAACGCATCTTCAAGCTTATCTCCCTTGAGGCTAAAGCTGATCATGCCTCCAAAATCGCGCATTTGTTTTTTTGCGGTTTCGTGGTTAGGGTGGGATTCAAATCCTGGCCAATACACGTTATCCACTTTTGGATGGCTCTTTAACCAATGAGCCACCTTAGCGCCGTTTTCGCAGTGTCGCTGCATTCGCAGTGCCAGTGTTTTAATACCTCGAAGCACCAAAAACGCATCCATTGGTCCGCATATGGCGCCTACACTGTTTTGAACGAAGGCGAGCTTGTCGCGCAAATCATCGTTGTTTAATGCTAAGAATCCCATAACCACATCGCTGTGGCCACCTATGTATTTTGTGACGCTGTGCATCACAATGCCGGCCCCCAAATCGAGCGGATTTTGGAGATATGGCGAGGCGAAGGTATTGTCCACCACCAAGATTAAGTTGTGCTTTTCTGCGATTTTGGCGAAGGCCTCGATATCGATGATGTTCATCGTAGGGTTGGTCGGCGTCTCAACCCAAATCATTTTTGTGTTTTGGTTGATCTGCGCTTCAACGTCAGCGGCGCTTTGCATTCCAGTGAAATGAAATTTCAGGCCGTATTGCGCGTGAACCTTGGTGAATAGGCGATATGTTCCGCCATACAAATCATTGGTGCTGATTACTTCCTCGCCTGGATTCAACAACCGCATGCATGCATCGATTGCTGCCAGTCCGCTGCCAAAAGCCAATCCGTGTTTGCCATTTTCCAGGGCGCTTAAATTCTTCTCTAGCGCATGGCGTGTGGGATTCAACGTGCGACTATACTCATATCCTTTGTGCACACCGGGTGATGGTTGCGCGTAGGTAGAAGTCTGATAGATAGGAGTCATGATGGCACCTGTTGAGGCATCAGGTTCGATGCCGGCATGCAGCGCCTTCGTTTCAAATTTGTGTTGATCGTTATCCATGCCGTGAAAATAAGCTGTGGCCTCAGCACTTCCGAACGAATTATGCTCAAGCATAGATCACGGCTTACCCTTCAACAGAATCATTATAAACCATTATGCCACCTAGCAAGCCGTGAAAAAAAGGGACTCGCGCTATTTACTTAGTTGCTTAAATCGATAAATAAGCTGCAAGATCCGGTAATGCTGTCGCTGGCGCTGAGGATATCATAGTCTAAGCTCAAAAAGTCACCTCTATTGAAAAACCCTGCAGTGGAAACGATGGACTCAGTAGAAGAGTAAGACTGGCGTTCGATGCTAAGATCGGATAGGTGGTAGATGTCATCAACGCCACTTGTGTTCGTGTTTCCGGTGATGGTAACCGTTACAGTGCTTGAACTCAACCCTCTTATTTGAAATTTGAGCGGATCAGAATTATCAGGGATTAAGAGCCCGGCTTCTTAAACTTAATCAACTTACGGCCTAAGTACGTCCGCTGTATCCAGCGTGGAAGCACGATGGCGCCCATTACCAAGTATGGATAGTATGTCATAAATCTCCATATCACGCCAATACCAAACGCCAATCCAACCGGTGCGATAAACTGAGCCAAGAATCCTTCAAACGCTACCTCAGCGATGCCTGCACCTCCTGGAGTCGGGGAAATCAACAGGATTACCCACATCACCAATTGGCGGGCGTAAATCAAAAAGTGATCGTGCAAGTTCAGTTGTACGGTGGTGAATGCTAAGATGATGAAGTTCACAACCCAGAAGCGCGCTGTCCAACTCAGAAATGTCGCGGTAAACGCCTTGACCCAAAATGAAAAAGGTTTGGTTCGCAGCTCTGCGCTTGTCGTAATCAAATCGTTTCCAGTTTCAATGGCGCCATCTTTCCAGCGCTTGAGAAACGAGATTGAAAACAAACGCACCAATATGTTTTTTGCCCCATTGGGGAATCTAAAAATTGCCAGATAGATACCGGAAATCAACAGGAGAATAAAAAGATAGCCCACAACGAAAATTTCGCGTGCTCCCAATTCAAACCCAAGTATGGTGCGTTGCATTTCCATGGGGAAAAGCGTCTCCAAGCCTACGATCAGGATGAGTACTGGAACCATCAATACATAGAAAAGCTCGTCTAAAAACGCGGTGATCATTACCACTGCGGTACTCCTGCCTAAAGGGATCTTTTCGCGATTTACAATGAATATGGCCACGCTTGACCCACCAACCACGGATGGAGTGATACTCGAAGCGAATTCCCAAAGCATAATAACCTGAAAGGCCTGCTTCCAGCCGAGGTGGTTATCTGTTAAGATCCGAATGCGGATCATATATCCGATGTCTCGTAGTGCAACCATGACAAGTGCCACACCCAGCCAGCCAGTTGTGTGCCAACCCCACGAAAATGCATCAAAGGCCTCCTTTTGGTTTTGATAATCCTTGTAAATGAACCAAAGAACAATAGCCAGTCCAATTCCTATTGGAATGAAAATTTTACTCGGACTGAGCAGCTGTCTTATCGGATTGGAACGTTTCGCCATTGGTGCCGTGAAAATCTACTTTTGTCAGCTAATTTCAGAGCGAACAACGTGAAAAAGATTTATTACCTCAGTACATGTGATACATGTAAGCGTATTATGTCGGAGACAGGAACCCATGGTTTCGAGCTTATCGATATTAAAACCAAAAACATTGACGCCTCAGATTTGGATCGAGCAAAAGACGTCATTGGTTCGTATGAAGGGCTGTTTTCGCGGCGCGCATTGAAGTTTCGGGCTCAAGGGCTACATGAAATGAGCCTGAATGAAAGCGATTATAGGCGATTGATTCTCGAGGAGTACACGTTTCTGAAACGTCCGGTCTACTTTATTGATGAGGCCGTATTTGCTGGGAATGCGAAAAAAACGGTGGAGGCGATCAAAGCTCGAATCGGTGAGTAAAACGCTCCAAGCCCATATTGTCTTATTTGTTGTTGGCGCCTTTTATGCGGTGAATTACATCGTAGCCAAAGACATCATGCCGACCTACATCGGGCCATCTGGATTCATCTTTTATCGAGTTTTTGGCGCCACTATACTGTTTTGGCTGGTGCATCGATTCATCTCAAAAGAGAAGATTCAGCGCGAAGATTATCCTCGGTTTATTCAATCGGCACTATTTGGCGTAGCCATGAACCAGCTTTTCTTTTTTAATGGATTGAATCTGACTACGCCCATCAATGCGTCGGTCATCATGACCAGCAATCCCATTCTCGTACTGCTGGCTTCGGCGCTTATTCTCAAAGAATCGATCACTAAGTGGAAATCCATTGGTGTTGGACTTGGTGTAATAGGTGCACTTATGCTCATAGTGCTGCCCGTGGTTTTAGGCAGTGGATTTGTTGATTGGTCAGAAGGCGATTCATTGGGCGACCTTATGATTTTTATCAACGCACTTAGCTATGGGCTGTACCTCATTTCTGTGAAACCGCTCATGGCGAAATACGAGGCAATGACTGTCATTAAATGGGTATTCACATTTGGCTGCGTCATGGTATTTCCCTTTGGATACGATCAGGCGCTTGCTGTAGATTGGGCCAACATGCCGATTGATATTATGCTTGGTGTGGCATTCGTAATTATCTGCGTGACCTTTCTTGTATACTTCCTCAATGCAGTGGCCCTGAAAACAGTAAGCCCGTCCGTGGTGAGTACCTACATTTATCTGCAGCCTGTTATGGCTGGAGCGCTGAGCGTTGGGCTTGGCATGGAATCCATACATTGGATTCAGGTCCTTGCGGCCGGATTCATATTTACCGGCGTTTATCTTGTAAGTATTCGCAAAAAACGCCCTAGCGAATAACGACTGAGGTGTTGTGGATGCCACCATTGTTCGTCTTGATTTGAACAATATAAAGTCCTGCCGGAACGTCCAAATTAATGGCCAGTTGAGTCGTGCCATTTCCTGAGATGTCAAGCACTTGCCTTCCAGTGTAGTCAAGAACAAAAACACGATCTATACCCGTAGTTGATGTCATGGTCAGTGCTCCTTCCGTTGGATTTGGGAACACAGATATTTCGCTGCCCTTATCTTCCTTAATTCCTACTCCGCTTTCGCTCACAGTAAATGACCACGTGTCGCTCCAATCGCTTGTTGTGCCTCCTTGTATGTATCGTACGCGCCAGTAATACGTGGTGGCAACATCGAGCCCTTCGGCAAGAAATTCCGTGTCTTCGTTGTGCGGTGTTGCATCAATGAATGTGGTGGTTCCTGAGATTTTATTCTGTGAATCAAAGTTTGATGATACGTCTATCTCATATTCGTAGTTCTCTACAAACCCTGCTGACTTCCAATCAATAAGAACGTCTGATGCCATCCCTTGTTTGCCATCTTCTGGCGCCCGAAGTAATTGCTCGCCATCAAAAGTTCCGTTGAACTGAAGGTCGTCAAGAAATAGGTTGTTGCCTCCAACACCTCCAAATTCAAATTTGAGCATAGCGCCTTCAACCATGTACGCTGCACTGGTAAGTGAGACAGTGAAGCTGTGCCACTCGCTAGCATCAGCAGGAATAAATGGCCCACTTACAGGCGAGGGAACCGATTGAAGTTGAGTCGTTGATTTAGCCCAGTTTAGCACCCATGTCTTGCCGCAATCTTTACTCGAATACATTCTGAGGTAGCAGTTGTTTACGTCCGGGGTGCGCGCAAATGCCACTTTAAACGAAACATTTACAGAACTAAAGGGGGAGAAGTCAAAACTCTGCGTAACAAGCTCGTCAATTCGGCTTCCGCATTTCGCGAAATTGTCCAGCTTGAGCGATTTTTCGCCAGAAAAAGCTGCTTCATTTGTCACTTTCCAAACATGTTCGTCTTGATCGATGTTTCGCGCGAGCCATCGATCGTCAGGCAATGAAACAAGGTCTTCCATATCGTCCGTGAAAGGAGCAAATTGTCCCTCATTTGAAGCCACGAATACACTTCGAGTAGTTTCTGCTGTAGAGTCACCATCAACTGCTACATAAGTTACACTCTGCAGTCCAGCATAAGGAAAGGTTACTTCAGGATTTGATTCTGTTGATTCTCCTGGCATAGCTTCTCCGCCAAATGTCCACGATTGTGGCTCACCGGTAAAAAATGATTTATTTGAAAAAGTGACAGGTTCAAATTGGCAAATTATGTCATGTTCCGTTTCGAAATCTGCTTCAACCAATCCGAGAACGCCAGTTTCCCTAAGATTATCTTCGCTAACGAGTGTACCTAGCACGCTATAAAACTCGAGTGCCGAGACCATGCGTGTTTTTTGTCCTTCTGTAAATAGGTTTTGGCAGCTGTTATAGCTCATGTAGTTCTCGATCATGTCAGGAACATTTGTGGAGTAGGCAGAGCCGCCAGCCGCGTCATTCGAACACGTGTTGGTTGTAAAAGAACAGTTGTATGTTGGATCTGATTGAGCAGGAGGAGTGTCGCATACATTGTCTCCCGAAAACGCGCAGCTGCTTCCACATCCATTTTGGAATGTGTGATAAAGGTTTAGGCAATGACCAATTTCGTGGGTAACGGTACGTCCATCTGCATTTGAGGTACCAATGGTTCCAAAAGCATCGTTTCGAACTACCAACCCATATGTTGTCCAAGACCCTGAGCCTGGAAACTGTGCGTAACCTAGTATGGTTCCTTGTCCTTGCGTGAAATTCGCGATGGATTCTACGATCCAAATATTCATGTAGTTGCTGCTAGACCAGCGGCTAATTCCCTTCACATTATTTTGGGCGCCTACAGCCTGCGAAGTTTCAACACGAACGATACCGTCTGTTGGGTCTCCGTCGGGATCGATTCTGGCTAATCTAAATTCTACTCCAGTGTTTGCAGCGAATGGCAAAAATGGAGCTCTGGTAGAACCGGTGTCAGGATTTGTTCGAGCAAAATCATCATTGATCAAACGTATTCCATCTTCAATTTGAGCCTTGGAAATATTCCCTTCACATGTGCTGTACAACACGTGCACCACGCAAGGAATAATGTATTCTGCGTCGGCACGAGAGGCTGTGTTATTTGCCGCGAATTGGTTAAATGCTTCCTGGTTCTCGGCATATGCGGCTGCCGAACCTGGGTTGTTGTCGAGCATTTGCTGCAAGTTTTCATCCGTAGCGCAGCCATAGCTCTGAGCATTAGCTCCTATCGAAATGCACCCAATTAGGGCCATTATCATCAATCTCTTCATATTCTTCTTTTACTTTGAAATAATCACTTTCTCATATCGTGTCTCGTGCTCCATCTCAATGGCCACGAAATACGATCCATTTGGAATGGATTGAATATCCAATTCAATGGAGCTTACAACATTGACATTGCCATTTTGGTTTAAAATGGTTTTTCCATCAATGGATAAAACCGCAATGGAGAGCACGTGCGTTTCATTTTGAAACACAATACTTAGACGGTTGGAAGCGGGGTTAGGATAAATTTGAATGACATCTTTTTCTGGAGACTCAAGAATTCCAACACCATCTGCTGCAACGGTAAAGCTCCAAACATCACTCCAGGCAGAGGTGCTTCCATTTTTCAAACTGCGCACCCTCCAAAAGTGTTCGGTGTTGTGAGAAAGACTGCTTGTCTGATATTCCGTGTCGGTGTTTGTAGAGGAAGCATCAACGTAATTGAGCGTTCCTGATTGAAGTGCAGTTGAATTGAAACTGGTCGTTTCATCTATTTCATAATCGTACGAAGTGGATTCTGGAACAGCTTGCCAATTTAGTACAACGTTGTCGTTCATTGATGGTGCACCGTTGCTTGGATAGGTCAGCTGAGGCACGGCATTGTACTCGCCGTCTATATTAATGTTGTCAATGTAGATGTGATTTCCGCCTCCAGCTGTCGACTGAAACTTGATGATGGTATTCCCCGAAAACCATTGTGAAGGTAGGTTAGATGCGGAGAAGCTTTCCCAATCTGAACTTTCAGGAACAAAAGGGGTTGTTGATAGCGGCGTGCTTCCAGAGAGCGCAGCTCCAGTTTTAGACCAAACCGTGCGCCATTCATTTCCGCAATCCATGCTAATTAAGAGAGCCAATTTATCGTCACTCGCATTTGATATTCGCGCATATGCCACATCAAAGGTGATTGAGATTTTATCCAATGGCCGGAAATCCACGCTCGCATAAATCAAATCGTCCATGCTGTTTCGCTGAGCACCGATGTTAGAGAGCTGATATGACTTGTTGTCTCCATTGCCCACACTTGTTGTGTGCTTCCAAACATTGGAAGTAGAAGACTCCTCGTTGTTGTAGGTTACCCATTGATCCGATTCCGTGAAATCGTCCATGAATGGAACTCCGTGACCAAAGTCGTTGGCAATCGCAATTGCATTTTCGTCGTTTATCGTTTCCGTTGTCGAGCCTTGAGTAACGGTAAGTTTTACTGAATAGGTTCCTGGAATTGCAAAGACGATCTCGGGATTTTCATCCGAGGAAGTTATAGTAACAGGCCCAACAAATTCCCAGCTCCATGACTCGGCTCCGTATGTGGAAGCGTCGTAAAAAAAGACCGTATCTCCAATACATCCAGTAGGCGATTCTACATAATAGTTTGCTTCGGTTAAGTCCGCTACTCCCGTCGCGGATAAATTGACCGACTTCCAAAGATCCTCACGATCGGCGAGTGAATTGTTCAACACGTTCCGCATAACGTTGACCTGACCTGCGGTGAAGTTTGCCTCGCAGCTCGCATAGTCCATATAGTTTTGAATGTTGTCCAAAGAACCGCATGTAGTTCGGGTTAAGTCGCAGTTTCCAGCACTCACCCCAAGACAATTTGGGGTGTCGCTGATCCCATCGTCCAAGGTGCAATTATTGGCTCCATTGCATGGTTCGTTAGGATTCGTGCCATCACAACCTGGTGCATTTGTTTCTCCCCACGTGTGCGGCAATCCTAGGTAGTGTCCAATCTCATGTGTCAATGTTTTTCCAGAAGTTCCACTGGCCGTCCCAATGTTTCCAACATATCGGTGGTTGGAGATAATACCGTCTGCATTGGGATTGCCGTCTGCCGATGGAGGACGATATGCATATGCTGCTGCCCCGCCAATATAAATCACATCAGTGACCCAAATATTGAGATACTCATCTCGTGGCCAAGGATTCAGTTTTGATCCATCATCTCCTACATACGTCTCATTCGAAACTGTACGTTCGATTCCAGTAGTTGAACCGCCGGTGGGATCTTTTTTTGCGAGCCGAAATTCGATATCCGCAACACCAATAATTGAAGTAAAACTTGAAACGAGTGTCGAAAGCTCATCGTTTGTGGCGCTGTAGTCCTCATTCAAAATACGCATGGCATTGTGAATTTGAGCGTCACTAATATTTTCAGGACCGTTGTCGTGAATGATATGAAAGACCACAGGAATAATGAGCAGGTCCGCTCTGCTGGCGTGATTGTTCTGGTTGGTAAAGACTTCGCTTTGAAACGATTGGAACGCGATTTCAAGTTGCGGGTCGGCCGCGCGCATTTGAGCTTCGATTATATGCTGGGCGCAAGGAGCCTGCGCACTGGCAAATTGAGAAATAAGCGAAGCAAGGATCGCGAGTCTAAGTATCTTCATGCAATACGGTCTTAGTTAGGCAAACGAAAATAACCAATAGACAGGAGCCCTTCAATTCTAATCCCGCATGAATAGGAGGCCTAAATCAGGTTTCGTTGATATCTGTAAAGCGATGAATATCCTTTACTTGTCCAAAAATCATCAGTGTGTCGTTTTCAGTGATCATGGTTTTAGAGCTAGGGACGCCTAAGACATGCTGTTCAATAACCGTTTCACCATTCTTGATTTCCTTGAATTCACGTTTAATGGTAATAACCGTGAGTTTGTACTTATCTCGAAGGCCAATGTCTTCCAGTGAGCGATTGATAATGCGTTTTGGCGCCCGAATTTCGACGATTTCAAAATCGTCGGGAAGCTCAAGAAAGCTGAGTATACTTGGATTTATAAGACGTTCGGCAACAATTTTTCCGACCTCATCTTCTGGTGTTAGAATTTCACTGACTCCGATACGTTCGAGAATCATTCGCTGATGTTTGCCGTGCGAACGAGCAATGATTCGCTTCGAATTCATTTCCAGTAAGTGGGCAGCGCACAATAGCTGTGCCTCAAAATCCTTTCCTATGGCCAGAACTACGGCATCCACTTCGTTAATGCCATGCGCAATTAATGCCTTTCGGTCGGTGGCGTCCATGCATATAGCAAGTGCGACATCGTCCTTCATCGACTCTATGTGATTTGGACTGTTGTCTATGGCGATTACCTCAGCGCCTTTAGCAGACAGTACCGAAGCAATTGCTCTACCAAATTGCCCTAAACCAATTACCGCATATCTTCCCCCCATCGTTGGATAATTTTTCGCAAACCTACAGCATTTACCTTTGGACTGTAACGTCTACACGATGGATGAAATATTTTTTTCAGCTGCTGTAACTTTCATCGTAGAATGACGTCTGATCATTGCAACCCGATAATCTTTTGAATACAAAAGCGTATAACCAAATTGTAAAAGAGCACGCCGATGGCTTGTTTCGATTCGCATATTCCATGTGTAAGAATCGCGACGATGCCCAGGATGTGGTGCAAGACGCGTTTTCAAAATTATGGGAGCGAAAGGATCAAGTGAATCAAGAGAAGGTGAAATCATATTTATTTACAACGGCGCACCATAAAGTGATTGATCTATACCGAAAAGGCAAGCGCTATTCCGATGTGGAGGATGCAGGGGTTCGATTAACGACGAACCAGCCGGCGCATGACTTGAAAGAAGTATTACATGAGGCCTTGGACACCTTGCCGAAAATCCAAAAGGCAGTTATTCTTCTTCGAGATTATGAGGGATACAATTATGAAGAAATCGCTGAGATGACGGAATTGAGCTTGAGCCAAGTGAAGGTCTACATCTTTAGAGGAAGGCAAAAATTGAAAAACTACATCGGTCGACTCGACCTGGTACTATGACATCTCCAATCAACATATCAAATTATGAGGCATACGTGCTCGACTTCTTAGAGGGCACTATGAGCGATGATTTGAAGCTGGAGTTTGATGCTTTTCTGATTGCAAATCCGGAGATAGCGATCGAAATTGATGGATTGTCTGATGCAGAACTGTTTTTGCATTCTGGCGCACCCTCGGTTGATTCAGAGCAGTTTATGCTAAAACCAATGGAGGTTGAAGGGGTCAACGAAGAGAATTATGAGTCGATTTTTTCGCTTTCCGTAGACGAAGATTTGAACCCTGAAATGAAGAAGGCGGCTGCGGCCTTCGTGCGTGAAAACAAATTTTTGGCCTCGGATTACGCGCTTTATCAAAAAACCAAGGTTGAGCCCGATCTCGCGGTCACATTTGGAAGCACCTCAAGTCTCACCAAAACATTGCCGCTCTGGTCGTATTCCGAATCACCCGCACTTCGAATTGCAGCGTCTATATTGATATTGTTCGGACTGTTCTCTGTTTGGAATGTATTCGACTCCGAGCTGTATACTCCAAGAAAAACAACACGGGATTATGTGGCCCTTTCGATCCCCGTTATCGAAGCCTCTTCAATACAGGAAGAAAAGGAAATGCAATTTGCAGCGATTGAAGTTGCACCCCAGCCTGAATTGGAAGAACTGAATAATATATATCGCGGATCCATTCAAACGTTGGCAGCACTCGCTGATATTGGTTCGGGTTGGGAGCCTACGGCACCAGCACAACGCGATTTACCGTCGTTGACCTTTGAGTTGCCTAGTCCCGTTGAGGGCATGGTCACGTATGCATCCGTTCCGGCTCAAGAAGCGCTTTCAATCGGACAGTTTCTGGGTCAAGAATTTTTAGGGGTCGAGCCGGGCAAAGCATCTACTACTAAGGCGCTGTTAAAGGAGAGCGCAAAAAAGATAATCCAACAAAACGATCAGATTGCCCTAAATACATCGATGGGCGATGATGAGAAGAAAACGTTTAGCCTGATGGCTGGTGCCATAGAATTTAAACGCATTACGTACAAAGCAAATTGATTCACTTTTTTTTACTCCACCTGTAACTTTTGTTCGACGTCCCCGTCCTACTTCCAAATTACCGCAAACGGTAAATCAATAATTCTAAAGACATGATGAAACTCGCACTTACCATAGCTTTAATCGCTCTTACAACCGTGGGATTAAATGCTCAAACCAACAATACAGATAGCTTAAAAACAGACTCTGTTGAAGTGGTGATCACACCGAAAAAAGGCCAAGACTCTACCATAGTAAAGGTCGCTGGCATGAAGATAATTGTGCTTAGCAACGAGAGAAACGAGCCAAAAAAGATTGTAGTGGATACCGAGGTGAAGGACGACACCACTTATTATAAAGACAACCAAGGGGATAATGTTTCGCATTGGGCAGGAGTGCGAATTGGGGTAAATGGATTTCTTTCGAATGAAGGATTACCACTCCCTGCTTCACATAGATTTCTTGAATTGGATTACGGTAAAAGTGTGTGTGTAGATGTGAACCTTCTTGAAAAGGATTTTAGACTTTATAAGCAGCATATCGAATTGGTGACGGGATTGGGAATGCACTTTGCCAACTATACGTTTAAGAATAAATACACGACGCTCTTGAATACGGACCCTTTGAGTGCAAGCGTGGATTCAACCATACTTCTCGACAAAAACAAATTAAGAGCCACCTACTTGACTGCCCCGTTAATGCTAGGCTTTAGCACCCATAAAGATGAGAGCAAGGCGTTTCGATTTGCAGCAGGAGGTCAAGTTTCTTGGCGCATCGCTTCTAAGCTCAAGCAGCAGTACAATTTTGGAGGCCAAACATTTAAACCACGGATCAAATCAGATTATGACCTCAATCCGCTTCTCTTTCACGCCATTGCTTCAATGGGATATGGCCCAATAAATTTAGTGGCGACATATGGTCTAAATACTTTGTTCGAATCCAATAAGACCGTAGCGCTGAACCCCTTTGATGTTGGGGTGCAAATAATGTTTTAGAATGCTGTTTAGTTAGGTTGCTGAAAGTCCCGTTCAACACGATGAGCGGGATTTTCTTTTTTCTCATGGTTTGACGAATAACTTTGTGGCCGCCGGAAGGAATAAAAGTCCAAAATAGACAGCATGAAAGAACGCATTGATAAACTCAATCAGAAGATAGAAGAAGCGAAACTCGGAGGAGGACAAAAGCGAATTGACGCGCAGCACGCAAAAGGAAAATTGACCGCTCGAGAAAGGTTAGACATATTGTTTGATAGCGGATCATTTGAGGAAATCGGAATGTTGGTGCAGCATAGGTCAACCAATTTTGGCCTGGATAAACAAAAGTTTCTTGGCGATGGAGTGGTGACAGGTTATGGGAAAATAGACGGAAGATTGGTTTATGCTTTTTCTCAGGATTTTACTGTCTTAGGCGGATCACTCGCAGAATCTCATGCAAAAAAGATCTGCAATGTCATGGATTTAGCCATGAAGAATGGAGCGCCAATCATTGGATTAAACGATTCGGGTGGTGCTCGAATTCAAGAAGGAGTTGTTTCCTTAGGAGGCTACGCCGATATTTTTTATCGAAATACAATGAGTAGCGGGGTTATTCCACAGCTCAGCGCCATCATGGGCCCTTGTGCAGGTGGTGCAGTATACTCTCCGGCCTTGACCGATTTCATTTTAATGGTGGAGAACACGAGTTACATGTTTGTTACCGGCCCTAACGTGGTGAAAACGGTTACGAACGAAGATGTAACTGCGGAGGAATTGGGCGGAGCTGACACGCACGCCGCAAAATCAGGAGTGACGCATTTCGCATGTGAAAACGAGGTGGATGCCATCGAGCATCTGAAGCAATTGATCCAATACATGCCTTCGAATTGTGAAGAAGAGGCGCCACGGCTACCATACAATTCTGGAAACGAGTCGCGACCCACACTGAACGATGTCATTCCAGCCAATCCAAATCAACCGTACGATATTCGCGATGTTATTCAGGAAACATTGGACTCGGATACTTTCCTAGAAGTACACAAGGATTACGCTGAAAATATTGTAGTCGGTTTCGCCCGTTTGGCGGGTAGATCCATCGGTGTGGTGGCGAATCAGCCTGCCGTACTTGCAGGTGTGTTGGACGTTAACTCATCCAAGAAAGGAGCTCGATTTGTTCGCTTTTGCGACAGTTTCAACATTCCATTACTCGTGTTTGAAGACGTACCTGGATTCCTTCCAGGAACAGATCAAGAATGGAACGCCATTATTACAAACGGAGCCAAATTATTGTATGCCTTTAGTGAAGCCACAGTGCCGCGGGTGACAGTGATTACACGTAAGGCCTACGGAGGAGCATACGATGTTATGAACTCGAAGCATATCGGAGCTGACATGAATTTTGCTTGGCCAACTGCTGAAATTGCGGTTATGGGAGCAAAGGGAGCTGCAGAGATTATTTTCAAAAAGGAAATTAACGAGGCGCCCGATAAGGAGGTGAAATGGAAAGAGAAGGAACAGGAGTACGCTGAGCTTTTTGCCAATCCGTATAATGCCGCCGCTCGAGGGTACATTGATGAAGTCATTCGACCTGAACAGACAAGGGAAAAATTGATTCGATCCTTCGAAATGCTCGAAAACAAGGCGGTGAGCTTACCACGTAAAAAACACGGAAACATTCCTTTATAAGGAACATGATTAGAGCGATCATATCGATTGGCTTTTGCCTTTGGCACATTGCCTTAACGGCTCAATCGGTGGATCAACGAGCGCTGAAATTACGCGAATCGGGAAATGGTGATCGTGCTGAATTGGCGTTGTTAATTGATCAGTCAACAGGAGATTGGAACGCTTATTTAATGGCCGTTAAATCTCCGAACGATATTCCAGAAAAGCGCATCGAGATTTGGGCCCAGCTTCTCGAAAATTTTCAAGAATCGCAAGATGAAATAGGCGTTCTCCTGTGTGCAGACTTGCTGAGCGCAGAATATGCTTCATTGCGCCGCGTGGGAGAGGCCAAAAATTATTGCCGAAAATGTATTTCGAACGCGAAAGATCTGTCCATATTGATCGAAGCCGAATGCTACATTAACTTGGCCACTACCTATAGGTTCAACGCGGAATATCAGAACGCCCTAAGAGCTGCTGACAGTGCAATTTTTCTAGCACAGAATAATTCTAATAATGCAATTTATGGACGTAGCTTATTCTCCAAAGGAAGCGTCTATCAGCTTAACAATAGGCTTGATAGTGCAATGCTGTTTTATGCAAAGTCGGCCGAAGTCTATTTGCAGCTTTTGGATACCATTAACCTTGCGAAAACGTATAACAATATTGGCATTATTGCGGAGGACCTTGGAGACACAAAATTAGCAAGGAAGTACCACAGCCTTAGCCTAGAATTGAAGCTAGAAATTGGCGATCAAAACCAAATTGCAAGTTCTTATATCGGCATTGGAAAATTGTATCTCAGATTGCAAGAATGGGATTCGGCTTCGATTTATTTTGAACATGCAAAGACAGTTTATGCTCAAACTGACAACATACAAGGTGGTCTTTGGGCGGAAAACAATATTGCCAATGCGGCTTATTACTCAGGGGATTATCAAAAAGCCCAACGCCATTTCAAATATGGTCTGGAGCTCGCAATACACCTGAAAGATTCAACTGAGATTAGTAGACTATATGCCAATATGGGTTGGAGCAACATTAGCTTAAAGCAATTGGATGATGCGAAATCCATGTTTGATAGCGCGCTATTCGTGGCTCAACAAATCGAATCATATTATGCGCTGGAGCAGGCCTATTCTGGGTTTTCGGATTATTATATTGAGTTAGAGGATTTTGAGAAGGCGCTGAATTTCTATAGCAAATCGCGGGACGCAAAGGATAAGGCAATGGATGAAAAGAGGGTGGAACAGATCGCAACCTTGCAAACCGAATTTTCCGTTTTAGAGAAGGAAAAATCCATTGCTCAATTGGCCGAGAAGAATGCTCAAGCCGAACTTTCACTTTCCAATCAACGAAGTTGGATCGTCGGATTGATTTTAGCGCTTGTGTTGATCGCCGGAGGCGGAGGCATAATGTATTTGCAGCGGCAACGACGTGTGGAAGCTAGGCTAGCTAGGCAGGAGCTGGATTTCCGAAAAACGATGATAGACGCTACCATTCATGCGGAAGAGAACGAGCGCCAGCGAATAGCCAAGGATTTACACGACGGTGTGGTTCAATCTTTAGCCGCGCTAAAATTGGGAGTCCAATCGGCTATGAATGCCGCAGAATTGGAATCGGCACAAAAGGGATTGTTTAGTTCGCATCTCGAGAATATTGATGCCGCGGCACAGGAAGCGCGAAGTATCAGCCATCAAATGATGCCACGCGCCTTGGAAGAAGCTGGTTTGGTTACAGCTTTAGAGGATATGATCCAGAAGACAATTGGAGTCTCAGATATCAATTATTCCTTCGAGCATTTTGGCTTTGGTGAGCAACGCATCGATAAGTCAATCGAGATTGGATTGTATCGTATCTGTCAAGAATTGGTGAACAATATTTTGAAGCACAGCGGTGCCAACGAAGTGTTCATTCAGCTCGTTCGAACCAAAACCCATGTTGTGCTTCACGTGGAGGATAACGGTAAGGGCTTCGAAGTGAAGGGAGGCAAGTCAGATGGTGGAATTGGGATGAACAATATCTTCTCTCGGGCAAGCGCCGTGAACGGCCAGGTGAGTTACGACTCAAGTGAACCAGGCGGTACCATTGCCAGCATCCGAGTTCCGCTTCAAGAATTGGGGTAATCATCGTATTGGTGATTGATGTTCGTGGGAATATATTTGACCAATGTCTCACACCCCTTCCAACCAACAATTTCTAATGTTATGTTTCAGATCGATAAATCTTAAGATCACGAGTAGATTAGTGGCGGTGAGCTTTTTGATTGCGCTGTCCTCCTCTGTGGGGTACTCTCAGACTGGAAATCTTAATCCTCTGTTTAGGGATGTTCTGTCGCGAAGATTAGATTCAGCATCGGTTTCAAGACTGGAATTGGCGACTTCCAAGAATCGCGATGAGGGATTGAGACTTATAATTCTTGGCGCCAAACAAGCCATTGATGATAATCCAGAATTAGCTAGAAATTCATGGAAGCAGGCAATTGAGGCCTATGATAACAATAGCTCTGAGGTGATGTGGGCGAATTACCTGATCGCTACAAGTCATATGGCTTTACGAGAAATTGACCAAGCCCTACCGTATTCTGAGCAAAGCTTGGCCTTGGCTGAAGAGCTTGATGAACCGCACGTAGAAGGCATGCACTGGATTGCGGTAAGTGTGGCTCAAAGAATTAAAAATAATCATGAATCGTCCTTTGTATCTGCTAGACGGGCGCTTAAAATATTTTCAGAAGCTGAGCTGTCGAATGACATCGCTAGAGCGCTGATAAGAATAGGATCGATTCATCATTATCAAGATCAGTTTGACAGCGCCGCTGTTTATTATTTTGAAGGACTTAAAATTTACCAGAGTTTAGAAAATTTGTATCAAGTCGCGACCGTACAAAACAATCTGGGTGTTTTATCCTACCAGATGGGAGAGACCGAACAAGCACTTACTTACCTCAGAGAAAGTGCAGCGACAAAAATTCAATTGAATGATTGGTTAGGATTATCCGATAATTATCAGGGACTGGCCAATGTGTTTGATGGCCTTGGCAGTATGGACTCAGCAGAAGCTTATTACAATAAAAGCTATGAAATTCTCAAGGAACAAAAGGACTCCGTTGGCCTTATCCTTTGCCTGCACAACTTCAGTTACATTTATTCGAAACAGGGCAAGCATGAGGAATCTTTGGGTTGGGCAAGAGAGGCGTATCGACTAGCCGAGACTATCTCGGATACATTTGAAATGAGTGGATTGTCAACAAACATTGGTTATAGTTTGCTCGATTTGGGAAAGACTGCCGAGTCGAAGGATGCATTCCAATTGGGGCTGGATCTAGCCCTGAAAGTCAAATCTCTTGAAGTAGGCTACAAGGCATACTTGGGTATGGCCGATTACTATCTAGAACTTGAAGATTACGAGACTGCTTTGGATTTTTACATTGAATCGGCGCAGCTAAAAGAACAGTTGGTGACGGAGACTAAAACGAAACAGTTTGCCTCACTTCAGGTTCAGTTTGAAACAGAAAAAAAGGAAAAGGAGATATCTATTTTAAATGTTCAAAAGGCGAAAGATGACTTGGCAATCGAACGGCAATGGAACCTGATCATCCTATTAATCGGAGGTGTGCTGCTCATTCTGCTCGGCGGTGGTTTTGTTTTGTATTCACGAAAGAAGAAATCGGAAGCGCTAAGAACTGACCAAAAAATGCAATTTCAAAAGCAAATCTTGGATGTTACCGTGCTGGCACAGGAAGAAGAACGCCAAAGAATCGCAAAGGATTTACACGATGGATTGGTTCAGTCGCTGGTGGCAATAAAGATGGGTATGGAACGACTCGGCCGAACGGAATCCCTCGCCGATCACGTATCCGAAACCGTTCAAAAGCAAACCAAGATGCTCGATGAAGCGGCGGTAGAAGCGCGAAATTTAAGCCATCAAATGATGCCCAGATCGCTTACAGAAACTGGTCTCGTTTCGGCGATGGATGACATGTTTAATAAGACTTTGGGCCCAACAGATATCTCATTCAATTTCGAGCACTTCGGAATTGGAGATGAGCGTTTCAAGAAGACCATAGAGGTTGGTTTATTCAGAATATCACAAGAGTTGATCAACAATATTATTAAGCATAGCGGCGCGAAACATGTAGATGTTCAATTAGTGAAAACGAAAGCACACCTGGTATTGCATGTCGAGGACGACGGCAGGGGTTTTGAGGTGAAAGATCGAGCAAAGCAAAGCGGTATTGGCCTGAGTAATATTTTCAGTCGAGCCAGTTCCGTGAATGGAGAGGTGAACTATGAAAAGGGCGAACAGAAAGGGACAATAGCAAATATTCGCATTCCGCTCTCCTGACCTACATCGTCAGTACACGTGCGAAGTTGATCAATTCACGCAGGAGGGTTGAAAGGCCCATTGAACTGAAGACAACATTGGGTCGCAGCTCCACAATTACCGGTTCAATGCGCGCATGACTTCGGACAGCAAGTTTGATGAACTCCATGTCTACCAAGAATCGATTGATGTTGGTTTTAAGCAAAAGTGACTTCCCTGTTTGATTCATTCCTTTTAACCCACATTGGGTATCTGTAATCGGAAACTTTAGTATCGATTTCAGCACGAACCGAAACCCTTCAGATAGGCCTTTTCGAAACCATGGAACACTAGCGTAATAGTTCTGCTCTCGATAGCCCAGTGCCACGTCAGTGCCAGATCTGATCGAATCGACAACGGCCTTAATGCTCGCAAGTTCATAAGGGAAGTCGGCATCGGTAAATACTATAATATCGGATTCTGCCTTTGTTGCTCCGCGTCTGAGCGCCGCGCCTTTACCCTGATTTATATCCGAGGCAATAACGGAAACTGAAGAATCCATCTTCGCCAGCAATTCTATTTCCTGACGCTGTTCTGATCCATCGTCGGATACGATCAAATGAACGGAACATCCAAGTAAACGCTCCAATTCCTCTTTCTTCTTCACGGTACTTTCCGACCAACCTTGCGGAGGGTTCAACGTGGGTAAAATCAGATCTATGGAGGCCACTTCGTTCACGGCTTCAAACGTAGGAGAAATTTAAACGAGGTTGGCTTCTATTGAACTCTTCTCGACTTAGTGAAGCACGAGAAGCTTCCGGCTGACTATATCTGCGCCTTCTCCAATTATCACCGTGTAGAAACCAGGTGCCCAATTGTGAGTTGGAATTTTTGTCTTGCCCTGAATGCTGGTCGAATACACCTCCTGTGCCATTAGATTCCAAATATGGAGTGGAACGTTGGTTTGATTGTCAGATTGAACATTGAATGCTTCATCGGATGGATTCGGGTAAATACGATAGGAGAATGCAGCCAATGGCGTTGGTGCGCCAACCGGAAAATTGCCTGCACGTTCGAAGAACTTCACGCCACCTTCTCCGGTGCCAACCAGCAAATCATACACTCCGTTGTTGTCAAAATCTGAAATTGTTGGGACAATACGGTCGGAAAGAATTAAAATCGAGTCCACTAAATGAAAGGAGTCAGTAGGTTGGTCAACCCTATATACATTGATGCGTTTCTCTGAAGTACCTACAAACAAATACTGGTTTGGACCAAACGCTTCATTGTTTATGAATAATGGCGCCGCATTTCCGTTACAGCAATAAAAGCTCACATCAATTTTACCATAGTTTTCAACCGTGGGGGTTGATGTGAAATTTGGACTTGTTCCTGTTCCGTCATTTTGAAAGTAGCTCAACGTGCCCATGCGTTCTCCGACAATCAGATCCAGCTTGTTATCGCCATTTACATCGGCCAATTCAGGGGCCGCATTTTGGCCGATAGAGTTGATTCCCATATAATTTGGCCCCACCAGAGTGAAGCTTGCAACTCCGCCTGATGGTGTGTTTTGAAAGTAGTGGAGGCTTCCGTCTGCGGTTCCTACGACCATGTCGAGATCACCATCGTTGTCAAGATCACCGAGTGTTGGGTAGGCAGCTTGAAAATCATATTGAGCCAAGTCTGCGAAATCATCATCCTGATGAACAAAGTTGGGAGCAGAGGAAGTGCCGGTATTTCGGAAATAATGCATGCTGCTATTCGATGATGCCGTGGGCGATCGATAGAAGTCAATGGCTAAAACCATGTCATCTAAGCCATCCCCATCGACGTCCAGAATCATGGGGACCGTGCCGGTGCCCAGGTCGAGCATTTCATCTAGAAGAAAGCGTTTTGTGTCTAAGCTGTAATTGGCACCCACCGATTGACTATTGGAATAAAGCCAGACGTGACCAGTGTTGCATGAACTGTCTATGTTATTGTTGGTGGTCACTAAAAGGTCCATTCGATTGTCTTGGTTTGCGTCAATTTCATATGCCGAAACCATGTATTGCATATCGGCCGGATCGTTACTGCTCGGAAAGGAGGTGGTTTGTTGATCCACGTCAATTTCACTTGAAACGATGTCTCCAATATTTGGAGCGAAAACCAGATGATTCGTTTGAATATCTCCAATGATTACATCGGGCAATGAGTCTCCAGTGACATCTGTTAGTAGAATCGAAGAACCCGGGTGATGACGCGCTGCCTGGTTCCAAGGAGCAGGTGGGCTGGGATTTGGTTTGCATGCGACGGCCTCTAGAGCGCTAGCATTTGCTGGTTCTTGAAATCCACCCCAGCATTCAGTGACGACCAAAAATTCGAGGCTATCGCAACTTCCATACTCCTCCATGGAGCGGTTTTGATGCCATACCAGACTATTCTCCGAATCGCCGTTTCCAAACGTGAGAATGTCAAGATCGCCATCATCGTCTACATCTAAAATGGCAGGCACATCACCTGGCAAGATGAATGCCGATGTAATTAATGATCCGTAATCAGACAAAATTGCTTCGGTGACACGGCTGAAGGATGGCGGAATTTGGCCATCGTTTGCGTCTACTCGAAACCCCCCGTTGTTGTAAGATATTATGTCCTGATCTCCATCACAGTCATAATCTCGAAGCAGGACGAGTTCATTTAAGTCTATGGGAAAAATGGCTTCGTGTTCAGGGGTGTAATCATACTCTCCTGAATTCGGGTTGTAAATAAACGTTCGCCAGGTGTCGTTTCCCCTGTCAAAAACAAAGAGGTCCATATTGGCATCATTGTCCAATTGAATTTCCGAAAATTGAACATTGGAGAATCCACCAACGGTGGCCTGTCTTAAGCTGCCATCGTAGTCAAAGTCCAGCGCCATGGATTCTTCAAATCCAATGTTGTATTGGCCGAAGGACATCCCAGCAGTAAGAATGCAAATAAATGCGGCTATTAGTTTTTTATCAGCTTGGCCCACGAAACGGAGTTCTTTTCAATAATAGAGACGATGTATACGCCATTTGGATATGGGCGAAGATCAATAATCTCATTATAGTATCCGTTTTTACTGTTAATGGTTGCAGTTGCGATCCTCTTACCCTGAATATCATGGACGTGTAATGTAGCATCACTGCCGACAATCGACAACAAACGTATGTGCGCTGTTTCGTGTGTAGGGTTCGGTTGAATTTGAAGCTGCCTACGCTCTGTTTTCGCTTCGGAAACTCCAACCTTCTGATTATTGGTTTTTTGAAGAAAGTATAAACCTCCAGCCCGCTGGCCGATGACCAATTCATCGCGAAAATCGCTTAACAAATCCACGCCAGTGACGGCGGTTTGAGTCGCCTCAACGATAATTGAGTCCGTAAGGTCAAAGGTGTCTGTGAAGTTGACCAGCGGCCCATAAATATTAATGCGTCCTTCTCCAGTGCCCATAAATAAATAGAGTTCGTTGGTGCTGTCTAATTTGCGAGTGAAGTATGGCACAGCTTGGCCTTCCAGCTCACTAAAAACGTTTATTCCGCCCAAATCTTCTATAGATGGAGTGCTGCTATAGTTTGGAGTAGATGAAGCGCCTGTATTTTCAAAATATTGAATGCGGCCATATTCGTCGCCTACCACGAGATCCATGCGGCCATCTAAATTCAGGTCGAAGAATTGCGGATGCGCTTCGCCCCCTACGTCAATGAGATGGTAATTTGGGGTGAGTTGTGAGAAATTGTACTGCTCTGGATATCCAATGTTTTTAAAGAATTGCAAGTGTCCTGTGTGATCGCCTACGACCAGGTCCACATCGCCGTCCTCGTCAACGTCGGTCAATGCGGGATGCGCCGACCTTAAGCCCAACGAACTGACATTCGCAAAATCGGCGTCTTCTAGTTCGAAGATTGGTGCTTGTGCCGTACCAACGTTCTTGTAATAATGCAAACGGGCCGCGCCAAGTGCTTGGTTGAAGGTGTTGTACCCAATGTTTCCGATGACCATATCTGGCAGAGAATCGCCATTCAAATCACCAAATGCGGGAAAGGATCGAAGCCCTACGTCAATCATTTCGCCAGAAATGAATCCACGCTGATTGAGTTCAAAGGATGGCGCGCTATTCGATCCGGTGTTTTCATAGTAGACATCTGATATCGATGCATCGGAAGTGTCAAACTCCCACGGATCGACCGTGTTTACTTGGTTTGAACCGACAAGCATGTCCTCATCTCCGTCATGATCAATGTCTATGAAATATGGGTAAGGTTGATTGTTCAGCTTGACCTGAACATCGTTTGATGGAAATTGGTTGTCGTTTTGACTTTGGTCAATCACACCATTCATGGTCGTGTTTGAGTTGTACATGCCAAAAATTTCATCGTAGTGATCATATGTGATCAAGAGGTCGAGCGCGCCGTCGCCATCGAGGTCATGCAGGTTTTGGGTCATGGTCACGTCTTTATCGCGCATACCATCAAATATGTTGCACGTGGTGTCGCAGCTGAATGCGCGCCAATTGTGAATCGGATGTGAACCGCCAGATACTCGAATATGGCCCCAACACTGGTCGCCGTAGATAAATTCAAGGCTGTCTGCAGTGCCATATTCCTCTACCGATTGGTTAATAAAGGTTGAAAATGAGCAGATGTCGGAATAGTTGACGGGAAAAAACATCATATCCAGATCGCCATCCTCATCTAAATCTCTCAGAACAGGAAGCGTATTACGGATCATTCTAAATGGCAATATGTTGCTTCCGCTTTTGTATTTGAGTTGAAGCTGCTCCAACTGATACTCTGGGACGGTCGATCCGACGTTCCGAAAGGCCTTTATGTTTTCAAAATTATGGGTGGAGAAAATATCCGGTTTCTGATCACCGTCGAAATCGCGGATTAGACAAAATCCACCGTCATATAACTTTGGAAAGTGTCGCTCAAAAGGCAATGAATCTTCAGCTATCGTATGCACCCAATTGTACTTCCCTGTGCTGGCATTGTATTTAAATCCTTTTCGAAGAGCTCCATCACGATCAAAAACAAAAAGCTCTTCGTCGCTATTGCCAGTAAAATCCATGGGGCTAAACTGTGGGTTATTTAATCCGCCTGCCCATGGGGCGTGCAATGTGTCGCCATTCTTAATCACCGGAATGAAGTTTACTGGCTCGTATCCAACATTAAATTGACTGTAAAGCGCAGAGCTAATTAGGAGACAAGACATAAGGATTCCAAGGGCAATGCGCATAGTGAATTAGACGATTGTCTTCATTGAAAGGTTGTACACTGAATTAGTATGTTCTACAAGCATTACATTTGGGCGCGAAATCAGATCCATGAAGCAAATACTTTCACTGTTGACCCTTATATTATTGGTCGGCAATTTAATAGGTCAAACAGACTCTACCAAAGTAAAATCTTTGAAAGATTACGGAAAGAAGCCGCATCTAGATATGCTGCTGGTGGATTTAAATTGGGATCGCTTAATAGGCTTGGATAACGCGGTTTCGCAGAAATGGTACGGCCGTGGGTTAGCTGTTAGTTTGATGTATGATTATCCTTTGACGCAAGACGCTCGAGTGAGTTTTGCAATTGGAGGTGGATTTGCCACGCACAGTTATTATACGGATGCACTCGTGAAAAAAGTAAACGGCACGGATGTAGCTGCCTTCCAATGGCAACCATCAACAGTAAAAGAAAAAGGCAAGATCTCTCTAAATTATGTGGACGTTCCGTTGGAGTTTCGATTTCGAACACTAGAAGATTCGCGAGAGCATCGATGGAAATTGGCAGTGGGTGGTCGAGTGGGTTACCTTATTAACGCTCATGAAACAACGATCGATGGGCAAGGGTTCAAGTCCAAGCTCTACCATTATCCGCACGTTTCAAAGTTTCGATTCGGCCCTTCGGTTCGATTTGGATATGGAGCCATAATGTTGACCGGTTTTTATTCTGTTTCTACGTTTTTTCAAACAGGAAAAGGCTTGAATGATATTAACGCATTTAGCCTCGGGCTAACGATTTCTCCTTTCTAAACGATCATGAAAATAGCAGGCAGTTCCTTTATGGTAGGCGCCTGACGAATAAGGCAGAAGTGGGGACCTTGAATATCTTGAGGCAGCGCCGTAAAAAGAGTTAGCTCTTCTGTCGATCCAATACGCGTTTCAATTCTTCAGCGCGCTGCGTACCAAGCTTTATTTTTTCACCATTTGCGCTAAACTCTACACAGGCATTGCCATGCGTGTAGAACCGCCGAGCATTTTTTCGATGTAGATTAAACATTGGCCTATTCATCAAGAATTTGGAATATGGCTTGACCACAACATCAGAAATGTCGCCCATATTAATAACCACCTTTTTATGTGTCATAGGCCCCGTTAGGGTCAATGTGTCACCTTCAATTTTAGTTTCGAGATGAGAAATGAGCATTGCACCGGCACTCATAATTAAAATTCCAATTCCTAAGTAGAAGAAAATATCAGCCGTATTGCCTTGAATATCATCAGAGGTGAAATAGAAAACAAAGCAAAAAAGGGTAATGACCATGCGGCGCATTATGCCGAACCTGTTGAACCCCATGTACTGTTTTTCCAAAAATGTAACGTCCTCTGACATGCGATAAAATTATAATAACTCGACTGAAATAACCGATTTAGTTGTGTCGCGGCATCGATTGTATTGGGAAACTTGAATTCCAGGTAGGCAAACAACCCTGTCGGTCGAGTCCTTTAAGACCATAATCCTGGAGCGAGAAAGTCGGTCAATCCCACGATCTTTTAAGTATTTCAGGACATTACACTTATAGTCAGAGCCAATAGGTTTGAACTGATCCTCGCGCTTCACGGTTGCCCAATTTAAAGGCCACTGAAGCGTGGATGCGTCTAACCAAATTTTTGACGGAGACTTTGGTAAGTCCTCACTGCTGAATGCAGTTTGAGTTAAAATTAGATAGGAGCCATCGCTTGAATGTGATCCAGTTTCATTAATCAATATTGATATTGGTTCTAGGTCGCGATCATGAATGACAACCCTCATACCCTGAAGCGCCGCCTTGTGGGTGTCAGACTCGACTATGGCGCCATTAGATCCGCGCAGCAAATCTGCACATTGAGTGCGATTGAAATTGAATTCATGCATTGCATGATAGAGCCAAATGTGGCGCACCTCTTCTGGAATTGAATCTAAGTTGACGCGAAAACCATTTGGGGTGGCACGCACGATAGACTTAGACAGTGCATTTATTGCAAGCTTATCTTGCTCTAACAATTTTAGAGAGCGGTGAAGTTTCAGCCGGGAATCATTCCCAATTTCATCCAGCAATGGCATCAGTTTATGCCTGATTTGATTTCGAGTATAATCCAACTTCGAGTTTGAAGAATCGGAGCGATAGGGAACCTTGTTCTCTTTGATATAGTCTTCGATTTCCGCTCTTGTAATATCCAAAAGAGGCCGCACTATTTCACCCCTTCTCCTTGGAATTCCTCCCATGCCTTTTATTCCGGTACCGCGCAATAGATTCATGAATACCGTTTCAGCTTGGTCGTCCAGGTGGTGGGCTGTTGCAATTTTGGTGTAGCCCTCCGAATCCAACAAGGAATTAAAAAAGGCGTATCGCTCGTTCCGAGCCCATTCTTGAGTATTCACATTTTCGGGCATGGATGCCTTCAGTATATGAAATGGTATGTTCCAAGACTTTGAAAACGCTGTAACCAGCTCCTCGTCTAGGTTAGAGTCTACACCACGCAGTTGATAGTTGATGTGCGCAATGCCAATGCGAAATCCTTCGGAATGCATCCAATGTGCCAGCGCCATGCTATCGATACCACCACTCACCGCGATTAAGATTTTATCATCCTTATCAATGAGTTTATGCTTCCCTATGGAATCTTTTACCTTTTGCATTATGCGAAATTAGACTCAGCGGTTTTGGAATCTTGCATTAAATAAAGAATCGGTTCTGCCTTGGCCAGGCACTCATCGTATTCCAATTCGGGGTCGCTCATCGCGGTAATTCCTCCACCCACTTGAAGACTGAGATATTCCGATTTGGCATTGTAAAGCAGGGACCGAATAATTACACTAAAGTCTGCGTTTTTCTCAGGGGTGATAAATCCGAAGGTGCCCGAATACAACCCGCGCTTGGTCGATTCAACTTCTTCAATAAGCTGCATCGCACGAATCTTTGGGGTGCCTGTCATGCTTCCCATGGGAAAGGCCTTTAGAAGTGCATCAAATAGATTTGTCCCTGGCTTTAATTCAGCCTTTACAGTGCTGTGCATCTGATGAATCTGTGGGTAGGTTCTAATTTCATACAACTCCGGTACCTGAACAGATCCCTTCACTGCAAAATGGCTTAAGTCGTTGCGAACCATATCCACAATCATGACATTCTCACGTCGATCTTTTTCGGAGGTTTCTAGCTCCTCGAGGTATTGCATATCGAGCAGGGGTTCCGAGCTCCGACGCGCCGTCCCCTTCATAGGTTGAGAAAGAACGTTGCTGCCACTAAAGCTTAGAAAGCGCTCTGGACTCCAACTCATTAGAAATTGATCTCCATGTCGAAATAAGGCACAAAATGGGTTCGGGTTAGCGGCGAACCCATCATTAAACACCTGAGCCGGATTGAGACTTGCGTGATCCCAATAAAACTCTTGGCAAATATTGGCTTGATAGATGTCTCCTCGTTGAAGGTGGTGGGCTATGCGCTCAAGGTTATCGAGATATTGCTGCTTGCTTACGCGCTTCTTAACATTATCGACGATGGTCTTTTCAAACTTCGAAAGGTCAACCCGATTAATTTTTTCAAAAATGTCTGACGCAAGCTGGCCGTCTTCGTTCGTCGGAGACCCCCCAATTTCAACATGTCTGCCGGATACTCGAATAACCCACTGAGGAACAACCATGGTGAATTCTGGAAACCCCACTCGATCATCATGCGCTGAGTTAAGATCCTCAAGTTGATTCTTGAGATCATAATTTAGGTGAGAAATGATGTAATCCGAATGCTCTTCTATGAATTGTCCCGCCTCAGTTAAAGAGCCTTTAAATTCTGCTGCAATGCCTGATCCTGCAAAAACAGACAAAGCGTGATTGAACTCTGATCCCCAGCCTTTTCCTCTGAAACAAAAGCCATAAGTTTCGGAAGTGGCCCAGTAACTCAACTTATCTTGGAAGTTAAGGTCTGCCTCGAATTGCTTCCAAACCCTTTCCATTAGCGGGTGCGAGCCATTTCTTCGAGGGCTTCGATCCAAATAGGGTGGTCATTCAGGCTTTCAACCAATTGCACTTTTTCGCCACCGTTTTCTTCAAAGATTTCCTGATATTCCTCTCCAATTTCGATTGTAGTCTCAAGGCAATCAGCAACGAAGGCAGGGGAGAAAATTAACAGCTTCTTGGCTCCTTCTTTGCCTTTTTGTGCAACTACCTCGTCACTGAAAGGGTGGATCCACTTTTCATCCAATCGAGATTGAAAACTCACTGTGTAATGTTCTTCAGGTATGCCTAAACCTTCGGCCAACAATCGTGTGGTGCCATAACAGGTGGCCTTATAGCAATATTGGTTTTCATCATTAACCTCATGGAGGCAGTCGCGATCGTTGCACAAGCCATCGTCATATACCTTGTCTACATGACGCTCAGGAAGGCCATGATATGAAAAAATCACATGGTCGTAATCTTTCCAATTATGCTCCATTCCACGCTGAATAAATGCGTTGATGAAACCGGGGTGATCCCAATACTGGCTTACGAATGAAAGCTCTGGAATTACCCACCACTTTCTGATTATGTCCATTACCTCTTCAATTGCTGATCCGGTGCTGGCTGAAGCGTAGTGAGGGAAAAGCGGAATGGTGATGATTTTGGATGGATTTGATTTTTGGATTCGCTCCAGAACCGAAGGAACGCTAGGATTCTTGTAGCGCATGGCTAGCTCAACAGTATAATCTGCACCGAGCTTTTCTTGAAGCAGGTGCTTCACTTTGTTCCCATGCGTGATAATTGGTGAACCATCTGGGGTCCAAAGGTCCTTATAGATTTTCGCGCTCTTTGGTGCGCGAAAAGGCACGATGATAAGATTAACAAGAATCTTTCTTAAGAGCCACGGAATGTCAATGACCCTGGGGTCATTCAGAAACTGACTTAAATAGCTCCGAACGTGAGTGACACTTGGACTATCTGGAGTCCCGAGGTTTACAAGAAGTACGGTAGTTTTCGACATGTGATATTGCGTTACTGAACACTTGATCCAAGGGAAGGTTCAGCGTATCGGTTATTGAGATTAATTGTTCCGGCTCGAAAGTAGTTCTGTGATTCGGATCGGAGTAATATTTCGTCCAATAAGATGTCCATTTTTTTACCTCCACGGTGTAGCTGTATTTGAATCTTGTTTCCTGAATTTTGAACGCGAAGTGGGAGAACGCATAAAATCCAATTTCCATCTACTTGTTCGGTATAATCGACTACTTCTGATAGGTGAAAATCCAACTCCACATCATCTTGAAATTCTTTGTACCACACTTGCGTATTGGCCATCTCATGTGTCCCAGTTTGAAACCAAAAACTGAGTTCATAGAGCGTGTCTTTCTCGAAGTGAAATGTTGCTGGGATAAGATTTGTCCATGCTGTTCTGTTTGTGTGCAGCATTCCTGCTCCACGATACGCATTTATGCTTGATTCGGCGTCGAATGATTGATAGTTTTCCAAGGAATCAGATAATGACCTGGCGTTAGTCATCTGTTGAGTGAGGAGGGCTATTTCCTGCTCTCTCAAGATTTCTATTTCCGCACTAGAGATCTGTCTTAGTTCGTATTCGGAGTTCGCGTCCAGGAATGAAGACGCCCGGTTTATGCCGTCTTCACCGTGCCTTAACTGTACATTTCTTTTGACCAGCACGAGGTAGTTTTTATTGGATGGAGCGATTTGGTTCCAAGGAAACGTGATGGCATTGAATTGACTAAGCGTTTGCTTGAGTGAAGTTCTGCTCATTTGAACTCCCGTAAGAGGTAGTCCAGTTTTAAGACTTAGTGCGAAGCTATATTCTTGAATCCCAGCCTCCGCTCGAGTTCGAAATCCTTCAGAACCTACATGGAAATAGGGTAAGGGAATAATGGCATCATATTGATCGGTATTCACTTTTGCAGTGAACGCCGCGATTTCTTCAGAATGAAAGACCGATGTGCCGCTGATTGTTTTTGAAATCACTTGCTCTCGGATTGAATACACATCCATAGCTAGCACCGCGAATAGCGCAAACGAAAATATCAGTGCATACGGCTTAGAACGGCCTTTTAGCCAGGTTCCAATATTGACAATCGCAAGTAAGTTTACCGCGTAGAAAAACACAAAAGAGAACCGTCCTACGCCACGAAACTGCTGGAGCGGCCCGAGGTATTCGAGTAGCTGATCCAGCCTCCAGATAGTGAATGGAAAGGCAAGGGAGAGCAGGAGCAACGGGATGGAGGCAACAAATAAAGTTTCTGCCCGCGATAGGCCCTTGAGTCTTTTTTGGCCCAAAATAACGATGGCCATCACGAATCCGATCAGCCCAAATATTCCAATGAAGTATCCACCTTCAGCTGACTGTTTAAATGTGGATCGAAAAGAGTTGAAATAATCGAAGTCTAGCGGTAGGAAAATGGATGACCAAGTGGCTCGGTAAAACAAAAACCCATACGGAGAACTCGGGCGATCAGACACATCGTCACCGAGCCAAACGAGCAGCTGAAATAGAACAATAGGTAAGACTGGTAATAGGATGGTGCGCATCCAATGTTTGCTTTTTCCAAGCCGCCCATCATTAGCCTGTTGAACCAATAACGTGAATAGCCAAAACATGCTGAGCATAATCAAGAAGTACGGATGAATAAACCCTGCAGCGATGAGAAATACGCTGAGTGCAATGCTGTAGCGTGCACGATTCGTTGTCAGCGACTTCCACAGAAATAAAATAACTATCGGAATGACCGCCACATATGCCAAAGAATAGTGGCCACCTAAACGCAATAATTGGGGGCTAATAAAAACAACCGATAGCGAGCCGATAACGGCAAACCACCAAGGTGCACCTGCTTTTATTGCAACATACTGTATGCATAGACCAGCGATTAGTATGGATATGAAAACAAGCCATGGTAATTGGTCTGCAGAGCCTGAAAGGAGCTTCAGGGCATTGGAGACTAAAGGTTGATTATCAGTGTATACTGCATGTTCCCCGTAAGGATAGTTCATGCCGTTGAACCAAGTATAGGAACTGTCGTGCTCTATATGATATGCAACCGTGTAGTAGTTTTTGGCGCCGTCTTCTCCCGTTCCAGGAATTTGGTTGCCCCAGGTCTCGAATTGAGCGCCGTATAGCACCCAAGCTATAAGCGCAAACAATGCAACGTGCAACAGGACGAGAATGAAACTGGCGGGTTTGTTCATGAATCTTGCCGCGAAACTAATTGGTTCAAGCTTCCGTTGAAGAATTGATCGAGAAATGGAAAATAAGGAGCAGGTAGTTTACTTTAGTAGCATGATTCGTATTGCGCTTGCAGATGATCACCAATTGGTTTTAGACGGCTTAAAGTCGTTGATTAAGGAACGCCCTGAATTTGAGTTTGTAGCGGAAGCAAACGATGGCCGTCGCTTGGTTGACGTCATAAATTCCGTGCAGATTGATGTCGCCCTCGTTGATATCGACATGCCGGTCATGAATGGGCTACAGGCTATCGAATCCATTAAGCAAAGTCATCCCGAGGTGAAGTGCGTGGCATTAACAATGCACAACGAAAAGGGGATGATCCAAAAGGTTGTTTCGGCGGGTGCTTGTGGATACTTGCTTAAGAATATAGATCAGGACGATCTAGTCGCGGCCATTATTAACGTCCACGAAGGAGGGAAGTCTTTTTCGGAGGAAGTAACCATGACTTTGGCCGGTTCCGGTGGTTCTGAGAATATCTCTTTTCAAAATAAGACCTTGCAAATTGACCTTACCAGCCGCGAAATTGAAATTTTGAAGCACATTGCGCAAGGCTATTCGAATAAAGAAATAGGGGATTTGCTTTTCATTTCGCACCGAACGGTAGATACACATCGCACCAATTTGATGAAAAAATTGGAAGTGCATAATATTGCAGGCCTAATTCGCTATGCTCTTCGATCGGGGTTGGTAGAGTAAGGAATTGGCAACTTAAACTACTTTTACCGTCTACTGTTAGATAGAAAACGAAGAAAACATGAATTCAAGAAAAAGCTTTATAAAAAACACGATAGCACTCGCGTGTATCTCACTAATAACCATCGGATTAACAAGTTGGAATCCACCAAGCGCCACCCAAGTTGAAATTGGAGACCCAGTTCCTTTGTTTCAAAAGGAAATGGTTGATATTAACGGAGCCCCAACTTTTTTAAGACAAGAAATGAAAATGAACGGGCTTCTCGTAGTCTTTTCATGTAATACGTGCCCATTCGTTTTGCAATGGGAGAATAGATATAATGAGCTTTATGAGCTATGTGCCGAAAATGAAATAGGAATGGTGCTCATTAATAGCAACGAAGCCAAGAGAACTGGGGATGATTCATTGGAGAAAATGAAGGAAAAGGCAAATGCCGAAGGATACAAAATGCCATACTTGATGGATGAAGGGCACCTTGTAGCAGATGCTTTCGGCGCTAGAACAACGCCACATGTATTTATGTTCGATAAGAATGCGATGCTTGCATACCGCGGTTCCATTGATGATAACAGCGAGGATAAGAATCAAGTTACAAAGCACTATTTGAAGGATGCGATCAATGCAATGTCGAAGGACGAAACGATTGATCCAAATATTACGCGTTCGATTGGTTGCAGCATAAAAAGAGTTGCACAATAAGAACACATTAAAGATTTGAAAGAGGGAAGTTTTGCTTCCCTTTTTTTATGCCAAATCGATGACAGTGTATGCTGTATTGTATTAACCTTTGCACCGAAATCGAATGCTACGATGAAAAAACTTAATGTCCTGATATTAGGAGGTGGAGGGAGAGAACATGCCATAGCTTGGAAACTCAATCAAAGTGAATGGATGGGTGGCCTTTTCGTTGCCCCAGGCAACGGAGGTACGGGCTTCATAGCCACGAATCTCGACATTCGGGAAACTGATTTTCCTGCGGTTAAGAGTGCAGTTATTGAAAATGCAATTGACCTCATTATTGTCGGTCCCGAGGCACCTTTGGTTAAAGGAGTTCGTGAGTTTATCGAATCCGACGTAGAAACTGAAAACGTTCGAATTGTCGGCCCAGGACGCCGAGGCGCACAGCTCGAGGGAAGCAAGGCTTTTTCAAAGGAGTTCATGGTCAAACATGGAATTCCAACCGCAAAATATGGGCAGTTTACCGCCAAAGAAATAGATAAGGCAAAAGCATTTCTTCATACCATGAAACCACCATATGTGCTCAAAGCGGACGGGCTCGCCGGTGGAAAAGGAGTTTTGATACTGGAGGATATTGTATCCGCTAAGGCCGGCCTGGATGAAATGCTTGGCGGGAAATTTGGTGCGGCTGGCGAAGTGGTCGTTATTGAGGAATTCCTTGACGGTATTGAGCTAAGTTCCTTCGTTCTTACCGATGGAAAGTCTCACATTAACCTGCCGTCGGCCAAGGATTACAAGCGTATTGGCGAAGGTGATACAGGCTTGAATACAGGTGGAATGGGGTCCATTTCTCCGGTTCCGTTTGCCGATGATGAATTTCTTCAACGTGTAGATGAGCGCATTGTGAAACCTACAATTGAAGGGCTTAAAAAAGACGGCATCGACTATAACGGCTTCCTTTTTATTGGACTCATGAATGTGGGAGGCGACCCTTTCGTGATTGAGTACAATGTGCGCATGGGTGACCCAGAAACAGAAAGCATCATGCCGAGGATTGAGTCAGATTTCCTAGAGGTACTTTGGAAGTGTGGAGGAGGTGAGCTTGAAGGATCTACTATTTCAATTTCCACTCAGGCGGTAGCGTCGCTCATGATGGTTTCAGGCGGATATCCTGAATCCTATGAAAAGGGCAAAGAAATTTTTGGTCTTACTTCAATCACGGAAGCATTGATTTTTCACGCCGGCACGAAAATGATTTACCCGAGCATTGAAACCAGCGGTGGAAGGGTGCTTACCGTCACATCTTACGGCGACAGCATAAAGGCTGCATTGGACACAAGTTACAGGGAAGCGAATAAGATCAGCTTCGACAAGATGTACTATAGAAAGGATTTAGGTTTCGACTTGAAGTCCTAGGACTATTTCAGCGTACCGTTTTCTTCAGCCTCTCGGTTGAAGTCGGCCATTTTCTTGATCCAAATTACCATGAGGATGGAAATAACAGCGATAATAACCCAGTTGAATCCATTTCCAGCTGCTTCTAATAGGCCAAAAGTCCAGTCAAATAAAGCTACTATCGGTTCGAGTATATCGTTAAGGTTCATGTCAGAAAATGTTTACGCGAATTTATAAAGTAGTTTCTTACGACAAGCAATAGAAGTTAAGTTTGCTGAAACATTCCATTCGTGATCACATTTTTACAGAAAAACGACGGTGTTCTCGTTGTGTTGGCTCCGGCTTTTGTGATCGTCGTTTCGATTGTGTCCCTGGTCTTTGGTGTAGGTGGGGAGCCAGATTACTCAACCGTCCCTCTCTTAAATATGTGGCTAAACCTGGGGAGTGTTCTCTCTTGGCCATGGCTGAACGTCACGCTTTCTATTCTATTTGCGATCGCGAGCATGTTACTGCTGAATCGGGCTATCCAAGGATTTGCGCTGATTGGAAAACTAACAAATATCCCCATGCTGCTTGTGGCCCTGCTGTTTTTTGCAATTCCAGAATCCTATAACCACGTTTTTTTCTGGATAGAAGCGCTCTTGCTAATTCGTGTGATTTTCTATTGTATGAACATCTTGGATGAAAAACATATGAATACGTCCATTTTCAACGCCTCATTTTTAGTTGGAATTATGGGATCGCTCATGCCCATTTTCCTTCCTGTGCTGGCAACGGTATTTGGTCTAATCATCCTAACGGGCAAAATGAATATTCGAAGGTTTCTCTTACTAATTGTTGGCGTGACTCTTCCAATTTACCTCTTAGGAATAGTCGCGTTTCTATTGGCACCTGAATTCAGCTGGCGGTCCATTGAAGTGATATCATCTAAGACAATTTTGCTACAGCATTCAATCAATGCAATGGTATATCTGGGGTGGGCCATTATTGGCCTTATTGTGGCAGTGGTCTATTCAAGATCGAACACACTGCGAGAGAAAAACAAGTGGCGTTTCGAAATTTTGTTGTTAATCGGCACGGGTGGTGCTTTTTTTATTGGAGGCATTCCATCGCTTGTGGCTGCGACGGTGGTCCCGTTAGTCATCGTCGTGGCTAGGGCAATGGCGCTTTCCAAACGAGTGTGGCTCACCCGTTTTTTGTTCTACTGTTTACTTGCCTTAGATGTAATAAACCTTTGGAATCTCTAGCCGTCAAACGCTGCGTATTTTTACCTTTGAGGCTTAATTTTCAAAGATGAAATTTGGAGTAATCACATTTCCTGGATCCAACTGCGATCAAGACATGACATATGTGCTCGAAACCATTATGGGTCAAGAGGTTGAGCGCCTTTGGCATAAAGACACAGATTTAAAAGGCTGTGATTTTATTGTTGTTCCCGGTGGGTTTTCCTACGGAGATTACCTCCGGTCGGGGGCGATTGCCCGTTTCTCACCAATAATGAATGAAGTTATTAATCATGCTGCCAAAGGAGGTTACGTGCTGGGTGTGTGCAACGGGTTTCAGATTCTTTGCGAATCTGGATTGTTGGAAGGAACATTACTTCATAATACCAACCAAAAATTCATTTGCAAGAATGTTTACTTGAGAACCGAGTCCAATGCGTCTTTGATGACCGGGAGTTTGGCCAAAGGTGATGTGTTGAAGATTCCCATTGCGCATGGTGAGGGTAACTATTTTGCCTCGAAGGAGGTGTTAGAAAAACTCAATGAGTCCGACCAAATACTGTTCAGATATTGTGAAGAGAATGGAGAAGTGACTCCAGGTTCAAACCCCAATGGAGCCGCTCAAAATATTGCTGGTATCTGCAATGAAAAACGTAACGTATTCGGTATGATGCCACACCCTGAAAGAGCTGCCGATCCTGCGCTGGGTAATGAGGATGGACGCAAAATGTTTGAAAGCATTTTGGCTCAAGTCGAGGTTTAATGAATTTTGTCATTAACCCTATATTGTCGAGCGAAGGATAGAGTTAAAACAATATTCTTAAATAATTGTTAGTCAGCACAACCAACCACAATGTCTGAATCAAGTTTTAAAGCCGGAAAACATCTTTCTCAAATCGAGTTTCCGAGCGATTTACGCGAGAAATTTAATGTTGATCAGTTGCCCGACGTAGCCGATGATCTCCGAGATTTTATTATCGATGTCGTGTCGCAAAAAGGAGGTCACTTTGGAGCCAGTCTTGGGGTGGTTGAAATGACCGTGGCGTTGCATTATGTGTTCAACACGCCTTATGATCGTTTGGTTTGGGACGTAGGTCACCAGGCGTATGGCCATAAAATACTGACCGGTCGCCGTTCCGTATTTCACACGAACAGAAAATACAATGGCATTAGCGGTTTTCCGAAGATCAAGGAAAGTGAGTATGATAATTTTGGGGTGGGGCACTCTTCTACGTCAATTTCTGCTGCACTTGGTATGGCCGTTGGAAGTCGCACAAAAAGTGAGTTAGACCGACAGCATGTGGCCGTTATTGGTGATGGAGCTATGACTGCAGGTATGGCATTCGAAGGAATGAATCACGCTGGCGTTGAAAACACAAATTTGCTCGTGGTGCTCAATGATAACTGCATGAGCATTGACCCAAATGTAGGAGCCCTTAAAGAATACTTAACGGATATTACCACGTCTCAAACCTATAACAAGGTCAAGGACGAAGTATGGCACCTTCTCGGGAAGATGAGTCGTTTTGGCCCAAATGCCCGGGATATCGTTGCCAAAGTAGAAAACAGCATTAAGTCGGCGTTACTTCAGCACTCGAATTTATTTGAAAGCCTCAACTTTAGATACTTCGGCCCTATTGATGGACATGATGTGATCCACATGGCGAAGGTCATGGAAGACCTGAAACACATCCCCGGACCAAAAATTTTACACTGCATCACAACAAAGGGAAAGGGCTATGCACCTGCAGAAGCTGGCAGTCCAACCCAATGGCATGCCCCCGGCATATTCAATAAAGATACGGGTGAGATTATTAAGATTACCCCCAATGATCCGCAGCCTCCAAAATATCAAGATGTATTTGGTCATACCATTGTAGAGTTGGCGGAAAAGAATGAGAAAATTGTGGGCGTCACTCCTGCAATGCCCTCAGGAAGTTCATTGAATATTATGATGAAGGCAATGCCTGATCGAGCTTTTGATGTTGGAATTGCAGAACAACATGCCGTTACTTTTAGTGCAGGAATGGCTTATCAAGGATTGCGTCCCTTTTGTAATATCTATTCCTCCTTCATGCAACGCGCCTACGATCAAGTGATTCACGACGTTGCAATACAAAACTTGCCGGTTGTTTTTTGTTTGGATCGGGCAGGAGTTGCCGGAGCAGATGGTCCAACGCATCACGGAGCGTACGACATTGCCTATATGAGGTGTATTCCAAATCTGATTGTCTCTGCCCCAATGAATGAAGAAGAGCTTCGAAATCTGATGTATACTTCACAGTTGGAAGAATTGAAAAGCCCAATGGTAATCCGATATCCACGTGGACAAGGGGTTATGCCTGAATGGAAGACACCATTCAAAAAAATTGCGATTGGCACAGGGCGAAAGGTTAGGTCTGGAGCAGATGTGGCGATTTTGACGGTTGGCCATATAGGCAACGAAGGAATGCGTGCAGCAGAACGCTTGGCGAAAGAGAATTGTGATGCTGCATTGTATGATATGCGCTTTGTTAAGCCAATCGACGAAATGTTGTTGCATGAGGTGTTTGGTAAGTATGAATATGTCATTACCGTTGAAGACGGATGTGTGCAAGGAGGTTTTGGATCTGCAGTCATCGAATTCATGGTCGATAATGGCTACAAGGCAGACGTAGTAAGACTAGGTATGCCGGACAAGGTGATCGAACATGGGTCGCAAGAACAGCTTTATGCAGAGTGTCAATACGATGCGGACTCTATCGTTCGAGAAGCACTTCGAATGACATCAGAAAGAAAGTCCCTAAAGTCTTCGGGAATTGCTGGATAACAGAGCATCTCTTCTTATTTTTGCACGTCTTTTCTAGAACCGATTCAAGTTATTCGATGCGTTTATTATTTACTGTACTACTAGCGGCGTTTGGACTCAACTTGAGTGCACAAGTAATAAACACGTTCCCTTATTACGACGACCTTGAAACATGGACACTTTGCTCCGAGGTCTGTAGTGTGGCGTGCGCCATCTCAAGCGATTGGACAAACGTTGGAAATGTTGACTTCAGACCTGATACAGCCGGAACTCCAACAGGAAGTACGGGCCCGAGTGTAGATCATAATCCAGGCTTAAGCACGGGTGTTTATGCTTACGTTGAGTCATCCTCTCCTTGCAATCCAGATACCGCTCTTCTCGAGTCGCCATACGTTGACTTGACAAATGTGCAATCTCCGGGTTTTACTTTTTGGTATCATCAACAAACGGCCACATCGATACCCGACACATTTGATATTCTTGTCTCCACCGACAGTGGTGCAACATGGAGTACTGCCCTGACTGGTCCAAATAATTCTTCATCCACATCATGGCAATTCGATTCCTTAGGGCTAGGGGCATACCTCGGTTTTGTAATTAAACTGAGGTTTCAATTTATTACCGCGAATGCGTTTAATGATTTTGCCGTGGACGACTTTACATTTCATGGCATCCAAATTATAGATGCTGGGGTCGATTCGTTGTTTTCTTCAAATGGATTTTGTCAAGGTGATAGCAGCAATCTCTGCATCAATTTGGTCAACGATGGAATTCTACCTATCGATTCAGTTACGATATATTCAAGCCTAAATGGCGGAACATTATTTAACCCATTTATTTTCCAAGACACTCTCGGGCCGGGCGAGGACACAATTCTGTGTATCGGAAATGCCCTGTTGAATACAGGCGATTCAATCGCTTTTTATACGGACATGCCGAATGGGTTGAATGACACCTTCAATCTAAACGACACCATGGCACTTACGGTATTAATGAATGCTTCTCCAGTTTTAGATGCTGGTGTGGACACTACCATTTGTGGTTTTGTAAGCTACGCGCTTGGTGGTAGCCCAACTTCTACTACGGCTACAATTTTTGATTGGACATTGGGGACTTACCTAAACGATAGTACGCTGGCAAATCCGAATGGATACTTTACGCAAAGTGGAACATTTACCTACGTAGTCGAGGGTATTGACGCTAATCAATGTTCTGGATTAGATACAGTGAACATTACTGTTTATCCAATACCAACAATTGATGCTGGTGAAGACACGACCGTCTGTGCCAATGATAGCGTTGAGCTTGGCGGAAGTCCCACGGGTCCAGCATCAGCGAGTTATCAATGGTCAAACGGGGCATCGCTTAATGACGATACACTCCAAAATCCTATGGCTTCAGTGGTGGTTAGTACGGGGTTTTACCTAACCGTAACGGATACCGGTGGATGTCAATATGTTGATTCGATGTTCGTCTTTATTTCGGTCCCACCGGCATTAGACCCAGGGCCTGACACTTCGGTATGTATTGGAGATTCGGTGCAATTAGGCGGCTCTCCGATTGCCACAAACTATGACTCTATCATGTGGTCTCCTTCGGCAACATTGAGCAATGATACCGCAGCAAACCCATTGGCGGGACCTACGGTGTTTACAACATACTACGTAACGCTGATCGATACCTTTGGTTGTAGTTTCAATGATTCCGTTGACGTCACTGTGCTGGCGCTCCCGACCGCGAGCGCTGGAAATGACACAACCATATGTGCATACGCCAATGTCACAATTGGTGGAAATCCTACTGGACCTGCAACTGGCCTTTACAATTGGTCGCCTGGAACGCTGTTTGTCGATTCTACACTTGCAAACCCGCAGGTGAATGTCACTCAAGACACTCAGCTCATTGTTGTGGTAACTGACTCTACCACTGGTTGCTCCAGTTCTGACACAGTTCAAATAACCATCTTGGCCTTGCCCCTAGCAGATGCTGGAGCGGACACGGTAATTATTTGCGAAGGCGACACGGTGACTTTAGGAGGTAACCCAACCACAATCGCGGGAAACTCGGTGAGTTGGTCTCCAGGTTTGGATCTAGACGATTCCACGGCAGTCAACCCAGTATTGACAGGGTCTCAGATATACGTCATCACTCTTACGGTTACCGAACCGGTAAATAGTTGTCAGAATTTTGATTCAGTCTTAGCTATAGTGAATGCAGTGCCGGCAGTAGAAGCGGGTATCAATTACACAATTTGCTTGGGCGATACAGCTGAATTAGGTGGTGCTCCAACCAGTAGTTTAATTGGTTCATACCAATGGTCTGGGGGTGGTTTTCTAAATTTCGATACCGTTGCCAACCCATTGGCGACCCCAACACAAGACACCGTCTTTTTCGTTACCGTGACGACCTCTTCGGGTTGCGTAGGGACCGACTCTATAGAGGTTGTGGTGAATCCATTGCCTGTCATTACTGTAACCCCATACGTGCAGCAGTGCTTGGAAGATACAGTGCAGCTGCAGGTGGCAGGCGGCACTTCATATGCCTGGGATAATGGGACGTTCTTAAGTGATACATCCATTTCAAACCCTTTGGCTTATCCGCTTGGAAATACTGTTTTTACTATAACTGTCACCGACGTAAATAGTTGTTCGGATACGGCTCAAATAAACGTGGTGTTCTATCCATTCCCCAATGTGGATGCCGGAGCCGACGATACAATATGCAATGGAAACGCCGCACTCCTCAATGCAACAGGAGCTGTTAATTATGCGTGGTCGCCCTCCTCTGGCTTATCAAATGCAAGCATATTTAACCCCAGCGCCACTCCAACGTCAACTACGGAGTATTTTGTAGAGGGAACGGATGGCAACGGATGCTCATTTATCGATTCGGTTACTGTTTTTGTCAACGTATTGCCTGCTGCAGATGCTGGATCGGATGTTGATGTCTGCCTGAATGACTCAATTCAAATTGGTGGAAGCCCAACTGGTCCGGTTGGAGCATCCTATAATTGGCCGCACAATCACTTAGGAGATTCCTTGTCGTCAAATCCTTATTTCTTGGCCGAGAACATTACTCCTGGGGTATATCCATACGCAGTTTCGGTAACTGATGTCAATGGTTGTGTGAGCGTGGATCAGCTCGATATTAATGTAATTGATGATCCCATTCCGGTCATTAATCCAATCGCCAATACTATTTGTATTGGAGATACAATAATGATTTCGGCGCAGGGTGGGGTGGCTTATTCCTGGTCTCCGACAAATACTTTGACAAACTCTACTGGATCGCAGGTTGGGGCCTTGCCATCAGATACCACCCTTTATACCGTTACGGTCACAAATACATTTGGCTGCTCATCCACCACTTCTGATTACGTAAATGTATTTGACCTCACACCAGCTAATGCAGGATCTGACACTGCAATATGTCAACAGGATACATTTAACATGAGTGCCACTGGCGGAGTCGCCTACCAATGGGGGTCATCTGTATTTTTAGGTGGATTTACGGGTGCCAATCCGCTTGCCTTTCCAGTTCAGACGCATACGTTTACCGTGACCGTTACCGATCAAAATAATTGTTCGGAATCGGATCAGGTGACTGTTACCGTAAATCCGCTTCCGATCGCGGCGGCGGGTGCCGATAAGCGCATTTGTATAAATGACGGGGTGGAGATCGGAGGCTCACCAACTGGCCCTCCAGGGTCAACATACAAATGGACACCTGCTTCAAGCATAGACAATGCTGGGCTAGCCAATCCAATGGCAACACCGACGGTCACTCAGCTTTATAAAATCGTGGTTACATCGGACAACGGATGTAGAGATTCGGCGGAAGTAGAAGTAATTGTGGATTCGCTGCCTGTGGTAAAACTTGCGGATCCTATTGAACCAATCTGTGATGGAGATACGTTGACGATATACGTAACACCTGGTTACGAAACCTACGCTTGGTCTCCTGATATTCGAATCATTGGGCTTGCGAAGGATTCAACATCGGTATACCCAACCAAGGACAAAACATACAATGTCGCAGTCACGAACAGAAATGGATGTGCGTCTTCTACTGATATTGATGTGCACGTGAATGCCCTTCCAATTATTGAGGTGAGCGATGACTTCGAAATTTGTGACGATGATACGGTGCAGCTGGAAGCGATTGGAGGAGTAATATATGAGTGGTCTGATGGCGCAACGCTTGCCGATTCGATGTCTAGGATCACATTAGCTTTTCCAACAGAAACAACGAATTATTCGGTCACAATTACGGATACGAACTACTGCCAAACGGTTGGTAAGCTTACTGGTATTGTTTATCCGTTACCTGAGATCGACGCGGGTGACGATCAAGAGAATTGCGACATCCAAGTGGTTTATCTCGGCGGCGAGCCTGCGGGCCCTGTAGATGCGGTTTATTATTGGTCGCCAGCAACAGGATTGGATGACCGATTTAGCCCGAACCCTGCTTTGCTAAATCCAGAGCGAACCACATATACACTTGAGGTTCAAGATAGAAACGGCTGTTTTAATACCGACAGCGTAACGATAAACGCAGATTGTTATTCGCTTATTTATGCTCCTTCAGCTTTCACACCAGGCTTTAATGGATTGAATGATGGATTTAAATTGGAGTACTATCGAATCCAAAACCCACACTTGAGGATATACAACAGATGGGGGAATTTGATGTTTGAGACAAAGGATCTTGACGAAGCTTGGGATGGTAGTGAGCCCAATGACAACGTTATTGCTCCATTAGGAACATACTATTGGATCCTAACCTATAAAGACGAAGCCTTGAAAAAATTATCCAAGGAAGGCACGGTGAACTTGATGAAATAAAAAAAAGCCAGCTAATTGTTTAGCTGGCTTTTTTGTTTCTTGGAGTTTACTTCTTTACGTCCTTCTCGAGGTCGGCTTTGTAGTCCCACTCTTCCAGGAACTTCGTGGTTATTTTACCATCTCTAAATTTCGGCTGCTGCAGTAATTTTTGGTGAAATGGGATGGTGGTTTTTACACCCTCAATAATGTACTCACTAAGCGCCCGCTCCATTTTTGTCAAGGCCTCTTCACGCGTTTGCGCAACAGTTATAAGCTTTGAAATCATGGAATCGTAATATGGTGGAATGGAATATCCAGCGTAAACGTGGGTGTCGATTCTTATACCATGACCTCCAGGTGAATGATAGTTTGTAATCAATCCAGGACTAGGTCGGAAATCATTAAGAGGATCTTCGGCGTTGATTCTGCACTGAATCGCATGGCCTACTGGCTCATAGTTCTTTCCACTAATCGGCATTCCAGAAGCAATTTTGATTTGCTCCTTGATAAGGTCATAATTAATTACCTCTTCGGTAATGGTATGCTCAACCTGAATTCGGGTGTTCATTTCCATGAAGTAGAAGTTGCGATGCTTGTCAACCAAAAACTCAACGGTACCTACACCTTCATACTTAACGGCCTTCGCAGCCTTAATTGAGGCGTCGCCCATTTTCTTGCGAAGCTCCTTCGTCATGAAAGGTGATGGCGTCTCCTCTACTAGCTTCTGATGTCGTCTTTGCACCGAACAATCACGCTCGCTTAAGTGACATGCTTTACCGAATTGATCGCCGGCAATTTGAATTTCGATATGGCGTGGCTCCTCGATGTATTTTTCCATATACATTCCATCATTGCCAAAGGCCGCCTTTGCTTCTTGTCTAGCTGAATCCCAAGCTTTTTCGATCTCAGACTCTTTTCTGCAAATACGCATTCCACGGCCACCGCCACCAGCGGTGGCTTTTATGATCACAGGATACTTAATTTCTTTGGCAACCTTCTTAGCGTCATCGACACTTTTTAAGAGCCCAACGGATCCCGGAATAGTTGGCACACCGGCTTCAGCCATAGTGCGCTTTGCGTTGGCCTTATCACCCATTCCATCAATCTGGTCTGGGGTGGCGCCAATAAACTTAATTCCGTTTTCCTCGCAGATTTTAGAAAACTTTGAGTTTTCTGACAAAAATCCATATCCAGGATGGATCGCATCTGCGTTGGTTATCTCAGCCGCAGCAATAATATTTGGAATCTTTAAGTAAGATTCACTGCTTGGGGGAGGGCCAATGCATACTGCTTCATCGGCAAATCTGACGTGTAGGCTATCTGCATCTGCCTTGGAATAAACCGCAACAGTTGCAATATCCATTTCACGGCACGTTCGGATAATTCGAAGCGCGATTTCACCTCGGTTTGCAATTAGTATTTTCTTAAACATGTTTGAGTTGAATTATGTAAAACAGACTTAAGAAGGGTCAACCAAGAATAATGGTTGGTCATATTCAACTGGTGTAGCGTCATCTACCAACATCTTCACAATCTTTCCAGATACCTCTGACTCGATCTCATTGAAAAGCTTCATTGCTTCAATAATGCAAATGACTTTTCCTTCAGATACTTCATCTCCTACATTGACGAATGATGGAGTCTCAGGATTTGGTGAACGATAAAAGGTTCCAATCATTGGAGACTTAATCGTTATGAGTTTGTCGTCCTCGGCAGCAGGCGCTGGGGCCGCAGCGGCAGGCGGGGCTGGAGCGGCAGCTGGTGCTGGCGCAGGTGTCGGAGCGGCAGCCATAGCTTGTGGAGGGTAGTTCGCTGGGATGGTTACTACCTGAGGTGCCTCCGGTGTTTTTGACCCAGCTTTAATGTTGATCTTAATATCCTTGGTTTCGAGTTCCACTTCATTCACACCTGATTTTGATACGAATTTGATGAGTGCTTGAATTTCGGTTAAATCCATGATTTGGTTTTATTTAGGGTGACTAAAATATACTTTAGCGACTAATGTTCGATTAATTATGATGGATCGTACGCCCATTTAAGATAGACTGATCCCCAGGTGAATCCACCTCCAAAGGCGGACAGGATAATATTATCTCCTTTGTTCAATTTAGATTCCCAATCGGTAAGACAGAGAGGGATTGTTCCGTTTGTAGTGTTTCCATATTTATGGATGTTGATCATGACTTTTTCTTTGCCTAATCCCATTCGCTTTGCTGTTGCATCAATAATGCGCAAGTTAGCTTGGTGAGGCACGAGCCACGCAACATCATCCGCGCCTAGGTTGTTGCGCTCCATAATTTCGTAGCTGACATCAGCCATATTTGATACAGCAAACTTGAATACAGTTTTTCCTTCTTGATGCACATAGTGCTGCCGTGCCGCAACGGTTTCTTCGGTCGGGGGATACTCTGAACCGCCTGCAACCTGATGAAGGTATTGCATGCCGTTTCCATCAGATCGAAGAATCGAATCTTGAATTCCACTACCAGATTCGTCCGCTTCAAGAAGAACCGCGCCGGCCCCATCTCCAAAAATGATGCATGTCTGACGATCGGTGTAGTCAATGATCGATGACATCTTATCGGCGCCAATAACGATGACTTTCTTATATGATCCCGTCTCGATGAATTTGGATCCGGTAACTAAACCGTAAATAAACCCAGAACAAGCGGCGTTAAGGTCAAAACCGAACGCATTGCTCATGCCCACTTTCGCGCTAACGATGTTTGCAGATGCTGGGAAGATTTTATCTGGAGTTACAGTGCAGAAGATTACGAGGTCTATTTCTTCAGGGCCTATTCCTCTTTTTTCAAGAAGCTTCTCCACAGCAACCTTAGCCATTTCAGTAACCCCTTTTCCTTCTCCTTTGAGAATTCTACGCTCTTTAATACCGGTGCGTGTGGTGATCCAATCGTCAGTGGTGTCGACCAATTTTTCCAACTCCTTATTGGATAGAATATAATCGGGAACGTGTGACGCAACGGCCGTAATTGCAGCTCTTGTTTTAGTCATAAGTTAAGTAAACACTTTTCGAATGCGATCAGCAAGATTTGCCTCGGCAGTATCTACCGAAAGCAGAATCATGTTTTTGACTGCATACTGATTTGAAATACCGTGTCCAATTATAACGTTTCCATTAACACCAAGTACAGGGGTGCCGCCATAAATTTCATAATTGAAACGTTCAAAATAGCTGTCTTCGATGCTTCGCTTTTTGATAAGTGTATAAAGTGCCTCAGCTTGCTTGAGCACAATGTTTCCAGTGAAACCGTCACAAACAATGACATCGGCCTTTCCGGAAAACAAATCGCGCCCTTCAATATTTCCGATGAAATTAAAGTCTTTACTTTCTTTCATCATTTCATGAGCCGCCTGCGATAATAAGTTGCCCTTCTCATCTTCCTCTCCAATGTTGAGTAATCCAACCTTTGGATTGTCAATATTGTAGATATGTTCGGCCATAATGCTTCCCAATATCCCAAATTGATAGAGTACGTCAGGTTTGCAATCTGCATTGATTCCTACGTCGAGAATTAGACTAACGCCTCCATTGAGAACGGGTAGGGCAGATGTTATACTTGGCCGAATGACTCCTGGAATGGTTCGGATGGAATACATAGCTCCAACAAGCATAGCACCACTGTTCCCGGTGCTCGAAAAAGCCTGTAGAGAACCATCACTAAGCATCTTGAAGCCTAACCCAATAGTAGAATTTGGTTTCTTTAAAAAAGCTTTAGTCGGATGTTCGCTCATCTCGATGGCCTCCTCCGTATGAACGATTTCAAAATAATCGTTGGGAAGTCCTTCGCGTTCGAGGATGGGAATTATTTGGTCCTTATTGCCTATGAGGCAAATCTTCGCACGTTCGCCGAGTTCCTTTTGGGCCAATATAGCGCCCAAAACATTGGCGTCTGGAGCGAAATCACCACCAGAAACATCAAGGCCTACTTTCATGGCCATAGCGCTAAATTAGGCCATTGTTTCTTTCTCCATCACTACTCTACCCTTATAGTAAAGTTTGCCCTCATACCAGTGGGCTCGGTGATAAAGGTGAGGTTGCCCTGTTGTTGGACATGTAGAGATTTGGGGCATTTCCGCCTTGTAGTGCGTTCTGCGTTTATCTCTTCTCGTTTTCGATATCTTACGTTTAGGATGTGCCATGGTCTAAACCTTAATTTTTCAATTTTTCTAACGCCTTCCAGCGTGGATCTTTTTCTTTTTCCTCCTCTTCAACTTGTTCTTGATCGTCAAAGTAGTGTTCAACTTCTGGGTTGCATTCATCTGGTTCATGCAGTCGTTTCGACGGCAAGTTGAGCGAGGTGAACTCGTATAAGAATTGACTTACATCAAGTTTGAACTCGCTATTTCCAAGAAATATTACCTCATCATTGCTAAAATCAGTTTTGGTTGCAAAACGGGCAATGAGTTCTTCCTCAAAGCTTAAGTCCAACCAAACGTCGTCGCCACAATGATCGCATATGGTTTTTACCTTTCCTGATATAGAAAAGGCAAGGTTCAACATGCGGTCGTTTTTCTCCATTCGCAATGCAGCATTGAGCTTCGCATCACTAATTTCTTCACTATTTCGATCTTCAAAGAACGCAGCTTCTAAATCCCATTCAAAATCATGAGCTCCGTTTGCGAGACCGCTAAACTCAACTTCATATTTTAATTCTGGATTCAAAGAGCTTTTAAAAAGGGTTGCAAATGTAACTAAACCCAAGACACAAAAACACCATTAAAGTGCTTTATCTGAGGAAGTTTGTAGGGCCGAGGATTCTAAGGCGCGTTGCGACTTTCGAGTGTTGTAAATGTCCATGGCTAAAAAGATTGCATTTCTGAATGATGTTGGGTCTGCTTCACCCTTGCCTGCAATGTCAAACGCGGTTCCGTGATCGGGCGAAGTTCGAACAATTGGAAGGCCTGCCGTGAAGTTTACACCACCATCGAATGACAGTGCTTTAAACGGTGCGAGGCCTTGATCATGGTACATTGCCAATACTCCGTCAAAATTTGAACGTTGTGATGATCCAAAGAATCCGTCGGCAGGAAATGGGCCAAATGCCAAGATTCCTTCTTGAGTCAATTGCGCTATAGCTGGACGGATTATTTCTTTCTCTTCTTCTCCCATTAGACCGCCGTCGCCATTGTGCGGGTTTAATCCAAGGATGGCAATTTTGGGTCGATTGATGCCGAAGTCCTGGGTTAAGGATCGCGCGAAGACCTGTGCTTTTGTGACTATTCGATCTGCGCTAAGTGAGGATGACACATCCTTCAGAGCCATATGACCACTAACAAGAGCTACCCGAAGTTGGTCGTGTGCAAGAATCATCAATGGATTATCCTCATTCGCATAATTTGCGAGATATTCGGTATGCCCAGGGAAATTGAAATCCGCGCTTTGAATGTTTTCTTTGTTAATAGGAGCGGTTATGAGCACGTCCATTTTGTTGGAAGCGATGTCTTCGACGGCGGCTTGCAAAGATTTGAAGGCATACTTACCCCCGTCTTCCGTAAGCTGTCCGAAGTTCACAAATGCATCGTCACTCCATGTGTTTACAACGTTGATCTTGTTGGCGTCGATCTCATCCGCGGTCTTGCATTCTTTAAATGAAAAACCCTCAACGCCTATCGTCTTCATGTGAAAGTTGACGGTTTTGGCTGAGGCATAAATCACCGGGACGCAATGTTCGTATACCCGCGAATCGCTTAATGTTTTCAATGCAACTTCAAGTCCAATTCCATTGATGTCTCCGCAAGAGATGGCTACCCTAATCTTTTTGTGCTTTCCCATTTACCTTTAATATTCGACCGTTAAGTCGATTTCACAACTTTTTTCAGTTGAATTTGTCTTACTTTGAAAATACGCAGCGAATGTAATGAACGGCCGATCAACGCTTTTTAAAATACTGCGTCTTTCTAGTAATGATGCGTAAACTTATTATTCCATTCATGACCCTGATTCTGCTGCTGGCGGCTTACGACGTAAGTGCTTCACATAATCGGGCCGGTGAGATAATATATGAACGAACGGGGTCAAGTCCCTTCGAGTATACCATTACCATAATTACCTATACCAAAACGGGCGGGCAAAGCGACGATGCGGATCGATGTGAGCTGGAGTTGTTTTTCGGCGACGGCACAAGGGAATACGTAAGTCGGGTCAACGGTAACTCAGGTTCAAGCTGCAATCATATTGGCGAGCAAATCACGACCAACACCAAAAAGAATATTTACACAACCACCCATACGTACCCGGGTGCTGGAATATTCAAAGTGTACATGCAAGACCAAAATAGGAATGCTGGGGTGAAAAACATCCCCAGTTCTGACAACGTCTGGTTCTATATTGAAAGTGAAATAGTAATTGATGTGAGTTCTGGTGGAAACACAGCGCCGACATTGCAAAACGCACCTATTGATAATGGATGTGTGAAAGAAATATATTACCACAACCCTGGTGCGGTTGACCCTGACGGAGATAGCTTGGTATATAGTATAGTGTCTAGTAAAACGGCAAATGGCCAATCAATTCCTGGGTTTGTATTGCCTAATGCTGTGTCTGGTAGCTCTGAAACATTGACCATCGACGAGCGCACTGGAACATTGAAATGGGATTCTCCGCAAGTTCAGGGCGAATTCAATATTGCCATACGGATAGAGGAGTGGCGGTATAATGTCAATAGTGGGGCGCTGGTATTTGTAGGCTCCATACTGCGAGATATGCAAATCGATATTCAACCGTGTGAGCCGAAAGAGCCGCCGATAATATCGGATATGAGAAAGACCTGTGTTGAGGCCGGCAAAGTGCTTCGTGTTTTGGCGCGCGTTACCGACGGAGACGACGACGCCATTGATTTTTCAGCTACTGGATTTCCCCTCAATTCTGGAGAAGGTGGTTCGTTGAGTCCTGACGGGATTATTGGTCAACCTCAGCCCGTAGAGATGGAATTCATTTGGAACACGCGATGTGATCATGTCCAATTTGAATCATACTGGGTGTATTTCAAGGCTAAAGAAAATCTTGGCCTAAGTGATGAGGAGTTAGTAGACTTTGAAGAGTTGGAAATTCAGGTTGTTGCTCCGCCAGTTCAAATCCTAAATGTTTCTCCAAAGGGTGCGGCCTTGGAGCTCAACTGGACGAACGCTCCATGCGAGGGAGGCGATGGGTATGAAATATATCGATACAACGACAGTTTAGGGTATATCGGTAAAGATTGCAATACCGGTGTTCCGGGAGCTTTAGGATATGAACTAATTGGGCGCAACGAGGGATTGGAGAACCGAACATTTCTGGATGATAATGATGGCGCTGGGCTCATCCACGGAGAGCGCTATTGCTACATGATTGTTGTTACTTACCCTGATCGTTCGGAGAGTTATGCAAGCCTTGAGGCCTGTGGCGAACTGATTCGCGATGTTCCCATTATCAATACGGTGAGTATTACTGAAACAGATGCCGAAATCGGATCAGATACCGTGGCATGGTATAAACCAATAGAACTGGATCCAAGTGCATACCCCGGCCCATACGCCTATCAACTTCTTAGAGCCAACGAAGCCGCTGGGCCTTTTGAGTCCATTTTTGTAAGCGATAAAGCGAACGATTTCCTCACACTCGATACGCATTACGTTGACACCCAGATTAACACCGAAGAACAACAGTTTTTCTATTCGGTTGAGTTGCTTTGGGGTGCCGATCAGGAATCGGTAGGCAAGTCTCGCAACGCGGCTTCAATATACCTGTCGTCAACACCAGCCGATAATCAGCTGACCTTATCTTGGGACGTTCAGGTGCCATGGACGAACGTTGAGTACATCGTTTATAGGTACAAAACGCATCCTGATTCGATGAACTTGTACGATGAGATCGGTCGTACAACAGAGACAACATTCATCGACAAAGATTTAGTCAATTTGGTTGAGTATAGTTACCTGATACGGTCAATTGGCGCCTATTCGTCTGGCCTCCTTTCTGACACTTTATATAACTACAGCCAAATACACACAGGCGTTCCAAAGGACTTAAACGCCCCGTGCACTCCACCAAATAGAGTCATAAATGGAGACTGCAACCTAGATCAAACCACCTTGATTTGGAACAACCCAAACACGTATTGTCCAGACGTCGATGATGTCGTGGCCTACAATATCTATTTCGCTCCTCAGCTTGGAATAGAAATGGACCTTATCCAAGTCAATGATAATCCACTTGATACGTCCTTTCTCAGACTTTCAGATGAGTCCTTGGCGGGATGCTATGTGGTTACCTCCATCGATAGTTTTGGTAATGAAAGCGATTCTGGTTCTGCTATGTGCGTTGATAATTGCCCCGTCTACCGTTTGCCAAATGTTTTCACTCCAGGAGGCGATGGCGTGAATGACTTCTTTATACCATATCCATATAAGTTTATTGAAAGTATTGACCTGACCATTTTTAATAGATGGGGAAATATTGTTTTCGAGACCACAGATCCAGATATTAACTGGGATGGAAAGGAAAAAAGAACGGGTCGGCAAGTACCTGATGGTGCTTATTACTACCTCTGCACTGTGAATGAAGTTAGGCTCGTGGGAATCGTTCAACGAGAACTAAAAGGATCCTTCACGATCATCAACGAAGGCGAAAAGCAAATAGCAAAGTAATTCATGTTTACAGGAATTGTAGAGACCTTAGGCCAGATTCAGCGTATCGAAAAAGAGGGCACGAATGTTCACTTTTGGATCGAATCAGAAATTACATCAGAACTGCAGATTGATCAGAGCGTTGCGCACAATGGTGTGTGTTTAACCGTGATTGAAATTGGCGAATCATACTGCGTAACGGCCATCGAGGAAACGCTTAATAAAACCAGTTTGGGTGGCCTTAAGCAAGGCAGCGCGGTCAACCTAGAGCGTTGTCTGAAATCGGACGGCCGCTTTGATGGACACATTGTACAAGGACATGTAGATACCACGGCGGTTGTTGTGGATATCAACGATCGAGGAGGCTCGTGGAATTTTAGTTTTGAGCTAGATCAGCCTCACAACGGACTCATCGTTGAAAAAGGAAGCATATGCCTAAATGGGGTCAGCCTCACTGTTGTAAACGTTGGTGAACGATCATTTTCAGTTTCCATTATACCCTATACATACGAGCATACAGGATTTCGATCTCTAAGTGTAAACGAACGTATCAATGTTGAATTTGACATCCTTGGTAAGTATGTAGCAGCCTCGATCGGGCGGCTAATGGTTTAGTGCGTCGCTGAAAGAATTTTACGAACCGCTCCAGATTTACCCATGGTATAATAGTGCATGCATGGAACGCCCTTCTCCATCAATTCGCGACTTTGCTCTATTCCCCATTCCACGCCAACCTGAGTTACTTCCGCGTCTGTTTTACAGTCTTCCAACGCATCTGACAAGGCTTCAGGGAAACTTAAGTGGAAAGTTTTAGGTATAAACTTAATCTGCTTTAGCGAGGTAATTGGTTTTAATCCTGGTATGATGGGAACGTTAATGCCAGCATCTCTGCAGCGACTCACAAAATCGAAATATTTGTTGTTGTCATAAAACATCTGGGTCACGATGTAATCCGCTCCGAGATCAATTTTGCGTTTTAAGTTTTTCAGATCGGCCTTGAGGCTCATTGCCTCAAAGTGCTTCTCTGGATATCCCGCCACCCCGATACAAAAATCGGTAGCACTCGCCTCCTTCATTTCTTCCTCGATATATTTTCCATTGTTCATGTCCACCACTTGCGATACAAGTTCGGAAGCATATTGATTCCCATTCTCTTCGGGAACAAAACTTTGTTCTGCTTTTCGAGCGTCTCCACGAAGTGCCAGCACATTGCGAATTCCTAAAAAATTAAGATCGATAAGCGCATTTTCTGTCTCTTCTTTACTGAAGCCGCCGCATATCAAATGAGGAACGGCTTGAACGTCATATTTGTTCATGATGGCTGCGCAGATACCAACTGTGCCCGGCCGTTTTCGAATACTCACTTTTTCCAAAAAACCCTTTTCACGTTTCTTGTATATATACTCCTCTCTGTGATACGTCACATTAACAAACGAAGGGCTAAACTCCATTAGAGGGTCTATCGCTCCATATAGTGAGTCAATTCCCTTACCCTTCGGGGGAGGTAATATTTCGAATGAGAGCAGAGTCTCAGTGGTGTTTTGTATCGCGTCTATTACTTTCATATATCAATATGCAAAGGTATGTTCTCAAACAATCGTGCAGATTTAAATGATTGGAAATCGAATCGTAACACGCCTTTAATTTCATGTAAGTTTGCCGCCAATTTTTACATGCATGAAGCGCATTCGGAATTTTTGCATAATAGCCCATATTGATCACGGAAAGAGCACGCTGGCCGATAGACTTTTGCAAGTCACCGGCACGGTAAGTGAACGAGACCTCAAGGAGCAAACCTTGGATGACATGGACTTGGAGCGCGAGCGAGGGATCACGATTAAGAGTCATGCCATCCAGATGGATTATACGTACAAAGGAGAAGCGCATGTACTTAATCTAATTGACACGCCGGGGCACGTTGATTTTTCATACGAAGTTTCGCGGGCCATCGCAGCATGTGAGGGCGCTTTGCTGTTGGTTGATGCCAGCCAAGGAATTGAAGCTCAAACCATATCGAATCTCTATCTGGCCATGGAGCATGATTTGGAGATCATTCCAGTTTTGAACAAAATGGACTTGCCATCGGCAATGCCCGAAGAAGTGAAGGATGAGATGGTTGAGTTGCTCGGCTGTAATCGAGATGAAATTATCGGCGCCAGTGGTAAAACAGGTAAAGGAGTCGATGAACTATTGGCGGCAATTATTGATCGCGTTCCGCATCCAACGGGCGATCCAGAAGCACCACTTCAGGCACTCGTTTTCGATAGCGTCTTTAATCAGTTTAGAGGAATTATCGCCTACGTCCGAATCATGAATGGAACGGTGAGGCATGCCGATCAGGTGAAGTTTTTCCACACCAAGAAGGAATATCTCGCGGATGAAGTGGGTGTCTTGCGCATGAAGCCCGAGAAGCGAAAAGAGTTGAGAGCGGGAGATGTTGGATATGTCATTTCGGGAATCAAGCAAGCCAAAGAAATTAAAGTAGGGGATACGCTTACTCATAAAGAGAACCCGTGCGAAATAGCCGTTGAGGGCTTCGAAAATGTAAAGCCCATGGTTTTTGCTGGAATTTATCCGGTGGAAACGGATGAATACGAAGAGCTCCGCGATTGCATGGAGAAGCTTCAATTGAATGATGCTTCACTAACGTTTGAGCCTGAATCTTCTGCAGCTTTAGGATTTGGTTTTCGTTGCGGTTTCTTAGGGATGCTTCACATGGAGATAATCCAAGAACGATTGGAGCGAGAATTCAACATGAGCGTAATTACCACGGTGCCTAACGTAAGTTATTACGCGTATGCAACGAATGGTGAAAAGATGATTGTCAACAATCCATCTGACCTTCCAGACCCGGCGCAGTTGGAAAAGGTAGAAGAGCCGTTCATCAGTGCGCAAATTATCTCTAAGTCTGAATTTGTGGGCGCAATAATGAATCTGTGTATTGAGAAACGCGGCATCTTAAAAAACCAAGTCTATCTAACCGCGGATCGAGTCGAATTGACCTTCGAAATGCCACTCGCCGAAATTGTGTTTGACTTCTACGATCGATTAAAGTCAATATCGAAAGGATATGCCTCGTTTGACTACCATCCAACGGAATATCGGCAATCGAATTTGATCAAACTGGACTTGATGCTGAACGGCGACCCAATTGATGCATTGAGTGCTTTAATTCACAAAGACAATGCTTTTTCGCTTGGAAAGAAGATCTGCATAAAGTTGAAGGAATTGATTCCTCGACAGCAGTTTGAAATTGCCATTCAAGCCGCAATTGGCGCTAAGATTGTTGCAAGAGAAACGGTCAAGGCCCTAAGAAAAGACGTTACAGCCAAATGTTATGGCGGTGATATTTCTAGAAAACGAAAACTTCTAGAAAAACAGAAAAAGGGTAAAAAGCGAATGCGTCAAATCGGAAGCGTAGAAGTGCCTCAGGAAGCATTCCTTGCCGTCTTGAAGCTCGACTAACTTACCTCTGAGAGTCATTGGCAGCAAGGGCTGGCGACGGTTTTCGTCGAAATATCTTTGCGTGTTCGAAATATTTTCAAATGGTTTCTGCGTATACCGACCCCTGAACTTGGGACTATTTGAACCAAAATCAAACCCCGATTATTGACGTGGAAATAGCCGTTTTTAAACCGCTTTTCTTCACCCAATTTCTCAACCCACCCAACCCTTTGCGCCAAATCTTCGTGAAATGAAGACTGACCGCAAAACCGGCCCTTTTTCCAACTAAATTTGGGTTTTCGACATGAAACGTATGATACAACTACTGACACACCTATACCGCGCGCTACCGCTATTCGTTCTGTTACTTCTTTCTTCAGGTCCTGCTTTGGCTCAATCAGCCACCGGAGGATATGCTGGGGGTGACATTAGCTATCAAATGGGCAACGGCGACACCCTCGAAGTTTCCCTCAACTATTACCTCGATTGTGGCGGAGGATCACCCGGAACAAACCCTTTTATGATTTTAAGGAATTGTTCAGGAACCCCAATTGCTGCGAAGAACATGGGATCGCCCACAATAACGGAGATTTCCAATACCACCCAAACAACCAATTGCGGAGCAGGAACAATCAGTGGAAGACGGCGCTATCAGTATACGGCTCAAATTGATATTTCATCGGAATTGGGCGCGGCCTGCAACTTTTATCGGTTAACGATTAGCCCAAACACACGAAACGTAAGTCAGAATTTGTCAAGCTCCACTTCACAGCGCATGTGGTTGGAAACAAATATTTACGTGTTAAACGACGCTACTAACTCATCCCCAGTTTTTGGAGGAGAAGCAATTCCATACATCTGCAGTGGATCTACCGTAGGTTATTCACCACAGGTGTCTGATGCCGATGGCGACAGTTTAAGATTTTCGCTGGTTTCTGCCAAGGGCGGAACAACTTCAGCCTCCAATCTTACCTATTCAAGCGGATCGGCTGCAGCTCCAATATCAGGTATCAGCATCGATGTCGCTTCAGGTATGTTAACGTTTACAAGCCCAAACGATTCAGGTAATTATCAGGTTGTAGTGGAAGTGAATGAATTTGATAGAACAAGCGGAAACCAAATAAGCAGAACGTACAGAGATTTCCAATTTCATATCGACAGCACGTGTACGAATGATGGTCCAGTTCCAGCGACGGCGTTTACAAGTGTCACGAATGCAACCACAGTTGGCAACGACACCGTAATCATTGACACGGGTGATGCAGCCGTGTTCAGATTGCTTTTCACAGATGCCAACGGCATTTCAGGTTATACATCAAATGCAGTGAATGTCTTAGGTGGAAACGCCACTTTTAATACGAGCAATACGCAAGTTACTTGGACCCCTGGCGCTGCTGATATCGGAACACACATTTTCACCATTTCAGCTAAGGATAACGTAACGCCAGTAGCAGGCATCGGAGCACATACGGTGGTGGTTATTGTACAATCGTCAGCCTCTCCATTTTTAGTCACAGGCGTAACCACAATGGCCCAAACTTGTTTCGACCCAGCGAATGGCCAGTTAGCAGTAAGTTTTTCTGGAGGAACAGGTCCTTTTATGTTTGCCGTAGAAGGGAACTTCACCGGATATGCGGACTCAAACAGCACTGGACTTTTTACGGATTTAAACTTTGACGTTTATCGGGTTTATGCGATTGACTCCAGCGATTTGTCTGACACGTTAACCTCTTATGCGTTCACCATTCTTCAAAATGCATTTGACCTAAACAGTTTTACAACACTTGCAGACGTATCTTGTGATGATGCCTGTGATGGTTCACTACGCGCAAATCCGAATGGACTGGGTGCGGGTGGAGCTTCAAATTATACTTACCTGTGGGATGACGGACAAACCACTCGAATTGCCACAAGTCTATGTGGAGGAACACGAATTGTCACCATTACTGATACTTCAGGTTGCGCCCTACTAGATACGGCGATTTTATTCGAACCACCTTCAACATTCGCTGCACTCGATAGTTCTGATAGCGCCAGTTGCTTTGGCACTGCGGATGGTGCTGCATTCATAGGTGCGCATGGTGGAGTTGCTGCATCAACTTCAACATCAGAATATCTTATCGATCAAACCGAAGGTAGTTTCGAGCCTTACCCATATGGAAAGCCTCATAACGTAGCGGCTTCGCAGTACACAACAATTAGTCTCGGAGACGACGCCGTGTCTTCCACTCAAAACATTGGATTCTCTTTTGACTTTTTTGGAACGACCTATACACAATTTCGAATCTCTTCGAATGGCTTTATAACCCTTGGGTCTACCAACACCGACAACGGATGTTGCGTCGGTGAAACTCTGCCAGACAATACTAGTTCACCTCAGAGCGTAATTGCTGCGTATTGGGAAGACTTGAATCCAAATGCCGGAGGGACAATCGAAACATATAGATTGAATAATGGATCGAATGACGTACGTGTCATCAACTTTATTCGGGTTCCACACTTTGGTTCAACCACGACGGATGTTACGTTCCAGATCGTTTTGAACGAGACATCAAACATCATTCAAATCTTTGGGGATAGTCTCCCATCAAACGGAGATCCGCATACACAGGGTATTGAGAACACAGCCGGAGATACAGCATACTTTGTTACGGGCAGAAACGCGGCCAACTGGTCTGCCACAGATGACTATGTTTCATTTATTCCTCACCAACAAACTTTCAACTATGCATGGTCTAGCATTGGTTCTGGTGCTTCGGCAACTAACCTTACTGCAGGAACATATTCTGTAATCGCCACAGACGGCGATGGTTGTGGTGACACGGTAGACTTCGTTATCGAAGGCCCTACGCAAATTGATATTGATACGACGGTAACACAGCCATCATGTCAAGGAGATACCGATGGTCAAATCGCCGTTACAGCTACTGGAGGAAACGGTGGCGCATTCACCTTTGCTTGGAATACGGGAGCGACAGGTTCGCCGCTTACAAACATTGGCGCCGGCACATACACCGTAACCGCTACCGATGTGGACGGTTGTGAAGATTCATTGACAATTGTTATCGCCGATCCGGCAGCAGTTACCATCACGTTTGACGTGGATAGTGCCAGTTGTTTTGGCGGAAATGATGGGCAAATAACCGCCACAGGTGCTGGAGGTACTTCAGGCACCTTTACTTTCTTATGGAGTACAACAAGTACGGCGAACCCGCTTACTACACTTACTGCTGGAACATACACAGTTACGGCAACAGATGGAAATGGATGTACAGCAGTCGATTCGGCTACAGTGCTAGAGCCTGCAACGGCGGTAACAGTTTCCGCCGACTCAACAGATGAGTCTTGTTCTGGAGCAGGCGATGGTACGGCCAGTGCCACTGGTGCTGGAGGTACAGGTACACTCACATATGCTTGGAGCAATGGAGCAACAACACAAAACATTACCGGCCTTACCGCCAACACATATACTGTAACTGCAACCGATGAAAATGGGTGTACGGCTACTGCTTCTACCATTGTCAACGCTGCAGGTTCGGGCGTCTCAATATCAATTGTTGATAGCACCGATGTCAGCTGCAACGGAGGCAACGATGGTCAAGCGGTTGCCGGAACACCAACAGGTGGCGCAACTCCATATACGATCGCATGGACGACAGGTGCTACTACCGATACGATTTCCAACTTAACCGCTGGTACATATACGGTAACTGCAACGGATAACAATGGATGTGAAGGAACTGATGAGGTAACAATAATTGAACCTGCAACATCGGTAATCGCTTCTATCACGGTAAATAGCAATGCCACGTGTAATGGTGGCAATGAAGGAAGCCTCACCGCTTCGGGAAGTGGAGGAACAGGGACGATCACATTTGTTTGGAGCAACGGAGCTACAACGGCAACCATCACTGGGCTAACGGCAGACAATTACACCGTAACCGCAACGGACGCCAATGGATGTACGGATACTGAAACGCAAGGAATATCAGAACCAACAGCGGTTTCTGTAAGTATTACCCCAACGCAACCCACGTGTAGCGGTGGCACTGGTTCGGCAGCAGCTACAGCAGGCGGCGGTACAGGCACCATCGGGTTTGTTTGGAGCAATGGAGCAACCACTGCTACAATCACAGGACTTACGGCCGACACATATACGGTAACAGCCACGGATGCAAATGGATGTACGGATACAGAGTCAACTATAATTAGTGCCGCAGGTGCAATTACCATTGCTTTTGCAACGGACAGCGTTGATTGTAATGGTGGATCAGACGGGGAGGCAACAGCCAACGTAACAGGCGCTTCCGGAACAATATCTTACGCTTGGAGTAACAGCGGTTCATCCCAAACAATCACGGGATTAACTGCAGGTAACTATACTGTGACCATTACGGACGGCAACGGCTGTACAGCAACCAATGACACAACAATATTTCAGCCTGCAACCGGAGTTGGAGTTGCTGTAGGAGGAACGAACGTAAATTGCAACGCTGGAAATGACGGAGTTGCTGGAGCGCTTGCTTCAGGGGGAACGCCGGGTTACACATACACGTGGAGCAACGGAGGTTCAACAGATACCATAACAGGATTAACAGCAGGTGTATATCGAGTTACTGCCACCGACGCAAATGGATGTACCGCAGTAGATTCGGTGACCTTGACTCAGCCTGGTTTGTTGTTTGCTGGTATCGGCGGAATTGTCCAGCCAACTTGTAATAGCTCTGCAGATGGTTCACTGCAATCATCCGGTTTTGGAGGAACGCCTGGGTATACATTCTTATGGAATACAGGAGCAACAACAGCGAATATTACAGGACTTACAGGAGGAAACTATACAGTAACTGTAACCGATGCGAATGGTTGTACAGATTCAGGTATACAGGCCTTGTCCGCGCCTAACGCTATGGTGCTCACAAGCGATACCGCAGGAGAATCTTGCAACGGCGCTGCCGATGGTGAAGCTTACGTATTCGTCACAGGAGGAACGACACCTTACACATATGCTTGGAATACTGGATCAACAAATGACACTGTTACTGGATTGACCGCGGGCTCTTACACGGTAACTGTAACGGATAGTAATAACTGTCTTGATTCGATTACCGTCATCATTGATGCTGGTGCTGGCGTAACACTTTCAGCAGCTGGAACAGATCCATTATGTAACGGAGATACAACAGGAACTGCCACAGCAACCGCAACAGGCGCTGGAACACTAACGTATGCTTGGAGCACAGGTGGAAATACTTCTACCATAACTGGGCTTACTGCAAACAGCTATACCGTCACGGTCACCGATGCAAATGGCTGTACAGATAGCGATACGGCAATTTTGGTTGACCCAACAGTATTAACTGTATCAGCAGCTGGAACAGATCCTGCATGTAATGGAGGAACAACAGGAAGTGCAACTGCCACAGGTGCAGGAGGCACAGGAACTATAACATATGCCTGGTCAACGGGTGGGGCAGGAGCTACCATAACTGGGCTTACTGCTGATACATACACCGTTACCGCAACAGATGCGAATGGATGTACGGCAACCGATACAACGTTGATTTCTGACCCTACAGCGATTGTGGCTACGGGCTCACCACAATTACACGAGACATGCGCTACAACGGATGGCGAGGCCACCGTTTCGGTAGCCAATGCGCAAGGAACTCCAACGTTTGCATGGAGTAATGGTGGTACTACGCAAACCATTACCGGCCTCACAGCAGATACGTATACAGTTACTGTAACAGACGGCAGCAGTTGTACAGATACATCTGAGGTTGTAATTCTCGACACATGTGCTTGTAATGTAATAGCAGCTACATCATTAACTACTGCAATGTCTTGTGCGGGCGATTCAGCTACGGTTACAGCGTCAGCTACTGGCGGCGGAGGAACATATACGTTCTTATGGCCAGGTGGTGCGACAACAGCAACGACTCAACTGCCAGCGGGCACTTGGTGTGTTACTGTCGACGACGGAAGTTGTACAGACACGGCATGTATCATTATTCAAGATCCAAATCCTATCACGTTTAGTGCCTTTAGTTCAGTTTCTGAATTGAGTTGCGACGATGCTTGCGACGGAGCCGGAACTGCAAATGCTACTGGTGGTGTAGGCACATTGTTCTATCAATGGAGCAGCGGAGCAAACACCGCAGCAGCATCTAGCCTATGTGGCGGATCTTATACGGTAACCGTTACAGACGGAAATGGATGTACCAACACAGCCATGTTTGCTCTAGTTGAGCCGCCTTCAATTTGGGCTGTTGTAGACAGCACCGATAGCGCAACATGTGGTGGATCTGATGGAGAGGCCTACTTAAGTGCATATGGTGGATTTGCAATACCAACTTCGACGGCGACGTATGTGGTAGACTCGACTGAAGGTGAGTTTGAGCCTTATGGAATAGGCGAGCCACTAAATGCAAATAGCTACGAAACAGTGACGCTGAATGATGATGCACTATCAGATACGATTGAAATTTTCGCAGGAGGAAACTTCAGCTTCTTTGGTAGCACTGAAACGCACTTCGTAGTGTGTTCACAGGGTTTCATCACATTCGATGCTTCGAATATCAATAGTGGTCAGGTAAACGGAATGTTCTCTGCGCCATCTGCAATACCAAGCACAGGGGCGAATACCCCTAAGGAATTCATCGCTGGATTCTGGGCTGACCTTGATCCAAGTTTTGGAGCTGCACAGATTGAGACATACGAAATTGGTACGGCGCCAAATCGAGCCCGTATTGTGAATTTTGTTGATGTCACGCATTTTGCTGGAGGTGGAAATACAGATACCAACACCTTCCAGATTGTCCTTTATGAGAACTCAAACATCATACAAATCCACTCTACTCAATTGCGAGATGATGGTGGAAGTGCGGTGCAAGGAATCGAAAATCAAGCTGGAACTTCAGCCTTCGGATTAGCCAGTAGAAACAACACAATCTTTGATGCGGACGACGACTATGTCGCATTCATTCCAACGACACAGGCATTCACATATACCTGGTCGAGTGTTGGAACAGGTTCATCATCTACAAGCCTACCAGCCGGCGCGTATACAGTAACAGTTGATGACGGTAATACATGTACGGATGTAGTCACATTTGACATTTTTGAATTACCATCTACGGTGGATGCAGGACTTTCCGTTGATGCGGGTGTTTCTTGTACGGGAACAACAAACACAGGTGAGTTAAGCGTCACGCCAAGCGGTGGAACAGGGCCGTACACTCAACTTTGGAGTACAGGTGCAACAGGAACTTCAATATCTAGTCTAGCAGCAGGAACATATTCTGTGATTGTTACGGACAACAATGGTTGTCAGGATACTGCTACGGTTACGCTTGCAGGAACTTCATCTTCAATCGCCTCTCCGACTATTCTCACAAATGATACATCTGTTTGTGCCAATACTAGCTTATTGTTACAAGGTCAAACCAATGGAACGAGTACATGGACTGACACTACTGCCCAGCTTTGTACAAATACATCAGGAGGTATCGTTACGGCGGTGTTCTCAAATGTGCCCGCAACTGCGAACGGTAACGCCACACTAAGTGTTACAGGATTTGGGGATCTCGATGGATTATTTTTCGAGGATATCGACATTATCGATGAAAACTCCGGCGCGGTTGGTACATATGATGGATCAAATACACAATGTGCTGTTTCAACGGAGACGTTCTCAATAACTGCTGCGAACATTAATACTTGGGCGGCCAATAATGTTATCTCGTTTGTGTTTGACGCGGACTTCCTCGTTACCACAAATAGTTGCTCTGGAAACGCATTCTGTGTTACAGCTGCATTGACCTTCCCAACAGTGCCCGATACTTCATATTGGTTCGGAGATCCATTAACGTTGGATACGGCACTTGCAATTGGATCTGGAGATACTGTTACCGTAATTCCAACTACCTCTACGAGCTACTATTACTCAACGTTTAACGGAGTTTGTTGGAGCGAACCTGATACAGTTGATGTAACTATCCTGCCAACGCTTACCGCAAGCATTACTCAAAACACAGCGATTAGCTGTCCTGGTGATTCTGCATCTGTTACTGCCTCAGGTAGTGGAGGTGGAGGTACATACAGCTTTACATGGCCAACTGGCGAAACCACCGCATCGGTTAATTTACCTGCTGGAACTTGGTGTGTTACTGTTGACGATGGCGGAGGAACTTGTTCTGATACGGCATGTGTCATCCTAGTTGATCCTACTGGATTGACAGTTAGCGCATCAAGCGTGGATCCGCTATGTAATGGTCAAGCAACAGGTTCTGCAACCGCAACACCAACTGGTGGAACAGGAACAATAACCTATGCATGGAGCAATGGTGGGGCTGGAGCTGTGATTACTGGATTAACCGCCGACACATATACTGTTACTGCGACAGATGGAAATGGTTGTACTGCAACCGATACAACAGTTGTTGATGAGCCAACGCCATTTGTTCTTTCAATGACTTCGGATTCTGTTTCGTGTAATGGTGGATCAGATGGTGAAGGTTGCGCCGCACTTACAGGTGGAACACCGAATTACTCTTATCTATGGAGTAATGGAGCAACTGGAATTTGCGCTTCTGGTTTAGCGGTAGGCACATACACAGTGACTATTACTGACGCTAATGGTTGTCAGATCAGTGATACGGTTGCCATTTTTGAACCAGCCGTGTTGATGGCGACCATTGATTCTACCGATTCGAACGATTGCTTTGGAGCTGCGGAGGGTATTGCATACGCATCTGGATCAGGAGGAACTGCTCCATACAGCTTTGCTTGGCCAAATGGTTCTACCTCTGATACTTCCATGAACTTAACCGCTGGGAGCTACATTGTTACCATCACGGATGATGAAGGATGTACGGCGACAGCAACTGCTGTAATTACACAGCCAGCGGCTGGAATGACAATTTCCATAACCAATACAGATAGCACCTTATGTAATGGTGACTCGACCGGAGCGGCTACAGCACTGGCAGTTAATGGATCAGGAACAATTACATACCAATGGAGCAATGGCAACAACACGGCCACTACAACAACTGGACTTTCCGCCGGAACATATGGTGTGACCTCCACGGACGCAAGTGGGTGTACCGCTTCAACTACGGCAACGATATTTGAACCAAACGCAATCATAGTAGTTGTCTCTGGCAACGATCCATCGTGTAATGGTGAGGACGATGGTGACGCATCGGCAACGGTTACAAATGGAGTTGGAACACTTACATACAACTGGAGCAACGGAGCTATAGGAACGCCAATTACAGGTCTCACGGCCGACACATATATTGTGGTTGTAACGGATGCAAATGGTTGTACTGGAACAGATACGGTGATATTAGCCGACCCTGCAGGAATGTCCGCGACATTCAGCGGTGTTGTAGAATCCAGTTGTACTAGTTGTACAGGAGAAGCCACTGTAGCAATAACAGGTGGTGCAGCAACGCTTTCATACTTATGGCCAAACGGTCAAACTAGTACGTCAGCAACGGTGCTTTGCGATGGCATTAACGAAGTAACAGTAACAGACGGAAATGGATGTGTTGACTCGTTCGCGGTCGCCATTCCATCTGACAGTGCAGATACGGTTATCGCGATGGGCACGGACCCACTTTGTGCTGGGGTTTGTGATGGAGTCATCTTCACATCAAACACATGCACTGGATGTACGTTTATCTGGACAGATTCTGCAACCAACGTAACTGTCGGAACTACGGATACAGTATCAGGAAGGTGTGCCGGAACTTACATTGTCGCAATGACCAATGCAGGAGGTTGTACATCCTTTGATACCGTGAGTATAGCCGATCCAGCAGGCGTTTCAGTAGCTATCACGTCATTCGATACAGTGAGTTGTCTCGGAGGAAATGATGGAACTGCAACCGCACTCGCTACGGGCGGTTCAGGAACGATAACATACCAGTGGAGCAACGGAAACACTGGAACGGTAGCTACCCTATTAACGGCAGGCACATTCACGGTATACGCAACGGATGCCAATGGATGTCTTGACAGCGCTCAGGTCATTATTACTGAGCCGGCAACGGGTCTTTCAGTAGTGGCGTCAATTGATTCTAATGTGAGCTGTAATGGCGACAATGATGGAGGTGCCTCAGCAACTGCTGCTGGCGGTTCTGGAACATTGACATACACATGGAATGGCGCTTTAAATGGAACGCCAATTACAGGCTTAACCGCAGGTACGTATGTAGTAGTTGTTTCGGATGCTGGGTCTTGTACCGCAACTGATTCGGTTACCATCCTTGAACCCACAGCGGTTGTTGGGGTAATTGATTCTACTATAAACCCGACTTGCCCTGGAGATACGAATGGAACAGCTACGGTTCACGGAACAGGTGGTTCAGGTAACTATACATATATGTGGCCAAGTGGAAATACAGGAACGACTGAAATCGATCTTAGTGATGGCACTTATTGTGTAACCATTACTGATGACAGCGGTTGTGTTGATATACTGTGTGTGAACATTGTTGATCCAACAGGAATGTCGAACACATTCAGCGGCATTACATTATCTAGTTGTACAGTATGCGATGGTGATGCCACTGCAAACGTTACGGGTGGAAATGGAACGAACTACACTTATCTATGGGGCAATGGACAAACCACGGCCGCGAACGATTCGCTTTGTGCGGGTGTGAACAACGTTACAATCACCGATTCATTAGGATGTACATTGATAGATGCAGTCGCAATTAGTGCGGACGGTGCCGATACGGTATTTGCCGATAGCATTGACGCTACATGCGGAAGCTGTGACGGAACCGTATACGCTACCTACAATTGCAACAACGGTCCTTGTACTGTGAACTGGACAGCCTTTGGTTCAACAACATCAATAGGAACGACAGACACGATCAACAACCTCTGCGCCGGCACATATTTCGTAGAGCTTACGAACAACGGCGGTTGTGTTAGCACTGCCGAAGTAGAGGTGATATCCCCTGATCCAATTGATCCAGATGATACGATAACCAACGAGTCATGTTCGGGAGCGGCAGATGGAGCCATCGGATTGACGCCAACAGGTGGATCGGGTGTGTTCACATATGCTTGGAGCAACAGTGCAGGAAACGTTGCTACAAACACAGGACTGACTGCTGGAACATACACGGTCACCATTTCAGATAACGCAGGTTGCGATACGATTGTTGAGTTCATCATTGATGCGCCAACAGGGATCTTAATCGCAGACACATCTACCAACGCATCTTGCTTCGGTATTTGTGATGGAACAATAACATTAACACCATCAGGTGGAGGTGGATCCTACTCATACAACTGGAGCCCAATACCGGGTAACGGTCAGGGTGTGCAAGCCGCCACAGGACTTTGTGCGGGAGATTATATGGTAACTGTAAGTGACATCAACGGATGTGAGGCATACGATACCATTACGATTACATCACCGAATGAAATAATTCAGGATACAGCGATTGTAGTAGATGCCACATGTGGAGACTGCGATGGAACAATCACTTCGACGATCTCTGGTGGTGGAGGTGGTTTTAACTACGCTTGGACAAACGGAGACACAACAAACGTGAGTGATTCACTTTGTTTCGGATTCTACCAGCTTACTGTAACAGATGCCAACGGATGTTTTGAAGTCTTCGGTTATCCTGTTTCAGAGACGGATGGTCCTGAAATTAGCTTGACTGCAGTCAACGCCTCTGCTCTTGGGCAATGCGATGGAACTGCAACGGTCACCGTCACATCTTCACTTGGAACAGTGGTTTATGCATGGAGTAATGGAGATACAACACAAACTGCCGATTCATTGTGTGCAGGTTTGGTAGTTGTTACGGTAACGGATACAAACGGATGTTCTTCCGTTGATACCATCACCATCTTCGAACCAGATGCAATGGCACTCGACTTCGATGTCACAGACATTACATGTGAAGACGGACCTTGTAATGGTGAGATTACTGCAAATGTCGCGGGTGGTGTATTGCCATATTCATTTGCTTGGAGTAATGGAGACACTACTCAAACGATCACAGGGTTGTGCGCTGGAACATATACCGTAACTGTCACGGACGACAACGGAACGATCATAATCGATTCAGTTACACTTGATAGCCCAAGTGCGTTTACTATAGTTGCGAATGTTACGGAACTAGGTTGTCCAGGTACATGTGATGGGGTTATTGATTTAACAATCACTGGAACATCTACCCCAATGATTCTTTGGAGTACAGGTGATACAACAAACGTGATTGACAGTCTCTGTGCAGGAACGTATACAGTAACTATTAGTGACACTTCAGGTTGCGACGATAGCTTAACATTCGTGTTGACCTCGCCACCAGATATCACAATTGCACTGGACAGTATGACGGAACCAGATTGTCAACAGGCAAACGGAAGCATTTCTGTTTCAGCTGGAGGCGGAACTGGCAGCACGTATGGTTATCGATGGTTGGATATTGCGTTTGACGATTTGGTTCCAAATCAAACTACGAGCACCGCAATAAATCTGTTTGCAGGAATTTACAATGTGGAGATCACCGACTCAAACGGTTGTTTAGACACGTTTAATTTCATTCTGAACAACAACAACGCGCCAGATATCGCCTTAGATTCTCTTGTCAACGTAAGTTGCTTCGGCGAATGTGACGGTTCGATATCAATTACACTAAGCGGCGGAACATCACCATACGTTACACAATGGTCGACTGGAACCACTACGATGAACGATAGCAACTTATGTGCTGGGTTTGATACACTAGCGGTTGCCGATGCAAACCTTTGTTTAGCATTCGCAATCTATGAGATTGTTGAACCTGCCGAGCTAATACTTGAGGCATTTGATATTACATCAGTTGCTTGTGGGTCTAATTGTGACGGAACTGCAGAGGCAAATGCTTCGGGAGGTTCAGCGCCATATTCTTATAGCTGGAATACAGGGGCAACGGACAGCGCCCTTACAGGTCTTTGTGCCGGCGTTTATGATGTGACGATCACCGACGCGAATGGATGTACGGTTAGCGGATCTGCCAACGTAGGTGGTCCAACCGCGCTTGTCTTGACAGTTGACACAACGGAAGATGCGACATGTGACTACACCGGAGATGGAAACATCTTCATCACCGTAACAGGTGGAACACCGGGTTACACGTATAGCTGGATGGATGCTGACTCGAATGCATTCGCGAGCCAAGACCTTACCAATATATTGGCAGGAACATATATGTTGACCATTACGGATGCTGCTGGTTGTGCTGTTTCGGATACATTCGAAATCAACTCCCTCAACTTCGTAAGTGTAGATGTGGACGATGACTTCGAGGTATGTCCTGAGAGTAGAGGAGTTCCAATTACTGGAACCGATTCGTTAGCTACGTCGGTCAGATGGATCAACGCTTCTGGAATTGTTCAGAGCAACTCTTCCGTAGCACTTGTAGATATATCGGATGACACCAACATGTTTGTCTTTGAAGGAACAAATGGCGTTTGTGTTGCACGAGATACAATCTACGTGTACGAGACAGACGGACCTGGTCTTAGCGCCGGGGAGAATGTGACAATCGAGCCAGGCGATGAGGTTACCATCGGAGGAAGTCCGACAGTGTCTGGTGGAATATCCGTGACTTGGTCGCCTGATAAGGATATTTCGAGTCTAACCGATTACAATCCATTGGTGAATCCATTGAAGACAACAGTTTACTACGTAACCGCAATAGATCCAGATAATTGTTTTGGAATAGACAGCGTTGTTGTTACCGTTGAAAAGATTGTTGACCCAGTTGGTGGCTTCTCTCCAAATGGTGATGGTGTGAATGAATTCTTTGTCATCGATCGAATCAGCAAATTCCCGAACGCGACGGTTCAAATATTTAACCGTTGGGGTAACCTAATATTCGAATCAGCCCCTGGTTATACAACGCCATGGGATGGAACATATAAAGGAAACTCACTGCCAGTGGGAACATATTACTTCGTTATCGATCTGAAAGATGATGACGTAAATGAGTTAGTCACCGGACCAGTTAGTATCCTGAAATAATTAAGGAATGAAAATGATTATGAAAAAGTTCATCGTTATAATATCACTCTTCCTTGCTTCTGGCGCCACCATGGCACAGCAGCTTGAGCAGTGGACGCAATTCTCAGAAAATGAGTACACCGTAAACCCTGCGGTTGCAGGTGCTTCGGAATACTACCATGCCAACGTGATGTTCAGAAACCAATGGGCAGGTATTACGGACGCTCCTAGAACCTATTACCTAAGCGTTGACGGCCCTGTTTGGGGAGATCGGATGGGAATTGGAGGAGCGGTCTTTAATGATGTTGTTGGAGCTATTAGCAAGGCTGGATTGCAGCTAAACTATGCCTATCACTTGAAGCTTACCCAAGACTATAAGCTAAGCTTTACACTGGCAGGATCAATTTTCCAGTGGGCGGCAAATGGCGCGGAAATGAATCTTGAGAATGCCCAGGATATTGCGGTTAGCAGCGGTAACATGTCAGCATGGATTCCAGATTTTGGAGCTGGGGTGAGGTTTGCGGCCAAGAAGTTTCATGCCGGCATATATGTTCCTCAGATTACGAACGCGCAAGTTCAGCTGTTTTCGGATTACAATGGTGAGTTAAGCGAACTAAACAGACATTATTATCTAAACCTTGGATATCGACATGATTTCAGCGATGACTTCGGGTTAGAAGGAAACTTCTTTAGTCGATACGTGAGCTCCATCTTTATGCAAGAGCTTAACGTAAGAGGAATTATTAAAGAATCGGTATTGCTTGGTGCTTCGGTGCGTATGCCTATCCAAGAGGAAATCGCCTCGGCCATTGGAATGATGGTTGGATACCAATTTCAAAATAACATGCGCATTGGTTACAGCTATGATTTAGACATTGGAAAAATTGGCAGTGCTTCAAATGGTTCACATGAAATCCTATTAGGGATTCGATTTACTAAGAAGAATTCGAAGCCGATTATTCCAGCTGCGGATTTATAATCGCCAAAAAGAATTAAAGAATGGGCTCGACAATTGTTTGTCGGGCCTTTTTTATGTTCGAGTGTTTCATCGTTACCTAATTTTGCGCCAATATGTACATAGAACAACTTTATACCGGCTGCCTTTCAGAAGCAGCTTATTACATCGAATCGAACGGAGAAGCAGTAATAATTGATCCCCTTCGGGAAACGGAACCATACATAAAGATGGCCGAGGCTCGGGGTGCAAAAATCAAGTACATCTTTGAAACACACTTCCACGCTGACTTTGTGAGTGGGCACATTGATTTAGCTGAAAAAACAGGAGCTCAAATTGTTTATGGTCCAACGGCTAAAACGGGTTACAAAATCATCGAAGCAGAAGATGGCCAGATGTTCAACATTGGCAAGCTTCAGATGAAGGTGCTTCATACTCCAGGACATACGCCTGAATCTTCGTGCTTCTTGTTATTTGATGAGCATGGAGTAGGGCACTCTATTTATACTGGCGATACGCTTTTTATTGGTGATGTAGGCCGTCCTGACCTTGCTCAGAAAACGGGCGAAATTACAGCCGAGGATATGGCCGGAGCGCTTTACGACTCACTTCGAACTAAGATAATGCCATTGCCAAATAATATCACCGTTTATCCAGCGCATGGGGCGGGCTCGGCTTGTGGTAAGAATATGTCGTCCGAAACATCGGCTTTGTTGGGAGACCAAAAGGAAACCAATTATGCACTCGGCGACATTTCAAGAGAGGATTTCATATCGGAGTTGACCACTGGAATTTTACCCCCGCCACAATATTTTGCGAAGGCTGCAGCACAAAACAAAACGGGATACAAGTCCATTGAGGATGTCTTTGAAGGCTCAATTAAGGCACTATCAGCACACGATGTGAATGGGTTGATTGATGAGCAGGTATTGGTTTTGGATACAAGGCATCAGGACGACTTTAGAGTGGCTCACATTGCAAACTCATGGTTTCTCGGTCTCAACGGAGGCTTTGCGCCGTGGGCTGGAGCATTGATTGAAGATTTGCATCAAGCGATCGTAATCATTGCTGATGAAGGCAATGAGAAAGAAGCAATTATGCGATTGGCGCGTGTTGGCTATGACAACGTGAAGGGTTATTTGGGCGGCGGGATTTCTGCATGGAAGAATGCTGGATTTGAAACTCGGTCGCTTGCGTCAATTACACCAGAAGAATTAGAAGTTACTGGGGTTGGAGATGCACAGATCATGGATGTTAGAAAGCCTTCAGAGTTTGAGCAAGGAAACATGGTTGGTGCACAAAATGTACCGCTAGACTTTTTTGTGGATCTACTTGGAGAAATAGATATGACTAAAACCTATGCCATCCACTGTAAGGGTGGATATCGTTCAGTTATTGCAGCGAGTATTTTGCAATCCAAAGGAGTTAAGGGCACGATCGATCTAGTGGGTGGATTTGACGTAATCAAAGAAACGAAGGTGGCGTTGAATTTACCGGAGTTGGCTTAGAGGTTAATCGCCTCCATATTATATCCCTTCTCTTGATAGTACTCAAGACATGGCTCCAAGGCGTCTTTTAGTCTAGGCCAGGCCTTGTCGCTATCATGGAACACGATAATACTACCCGATTCCGTTTTGTGTGTCGCGTGTTGAATGACTTTTTCTACTGAAACGGAGGGGTCGAAATCTGCACTCAAATCACTCCACATGATGAGTTTATACCCTGACTTAAGGTTGTTTGCCTGACTTAGGGTTATTTGGCCGTAAGGCGGCCTGAATAGCGTCGTAGCCAAGTGCTGGTTGCACTCCTCCACATTCTGCACATATTTATCCAGAGACGTCTTCCAGCCATCAAGGTGATTCTGGCTATGATTTCCAATTTGATGACCACGCCGAATAATCTCCTTGACCAATTCCGGGTATTTCTGGGCGTTTTCACCTACGAGAAAAAATGTGCCGCGGGCAGAATATGCGTCAAGTTTATCTAAGACCCAAGGCGTAATTGTTGGGTGCGGACCATCATCAAAAGTGAGATAGATTTCATTGCTCGCGTTGGATATATTGAATATCAGATGTTTAGCGAATGGTTTAATGATTTCCGGTATGTGTTTTAAGTACGGCACCCGTGCAAATTGAGGATTAATTATTTCATTACCACAAAATCGAAATCTTTTTACTTTCGTAGCCCTTTTTAAGGAAGGATGCCCGATCGTCTAATTGGCAGGACAGCGGTTTTTGGTACCGTCAGTCTAGGTTCGAGTCCTAGTCGGGCAACAAGCAAAAATCCCGAGTGAAAGCTCGGGATTTTTTTATGCCCAAAAGTCATCGAGCTTGCTCGAAATGAGTTTTGGGCATAAAAAAAGTAGGATGCATATGCATCCATTTTTGCTTGGGCTGTCCCCCAAGAAGGACCAGCGCAGCTCCTGGAGGGAGCAAGCTAATCCTAGTGGATTTGATTTATAAAGTTTAGGGTATAAAAAGTAGGATGCATGTGCATCCATTTTTTCTTGGGCTGTCCCCCAAAAAGGACCAGCGACGCACGCGGAGCGGGCAAGCTAATCCTAGCGTTTTTACTTAAGGAGATTTGGACATAAAAAATCACAGATGCGGCAGCATCTATTTTTTATGCCCCATCGGTAAAGAATTGTACGTAGAGTTCACCCGGATACTTTGAACTCTGAATGTCGACCCAAAAATCTGCGATTTGCAATTGGTCAATGACCCAATCTTCGGTTGTTCCGTCCTCAAAAGTCATGACAAGCTTACTTTTCTTATCCCCCCACTGCCATGTGCCAGAGAGCCCTTCATCCCACCATCCATTGTTCGCGTCATCCCCACTAGCCCAATATTGAAATGAGTTGTCTTCGTTGAACGTAACATATATGAATTCCACTTCAACTGCGTTCAAGCTCTCATGGGACAAGTATGTCATTTCCCAGTTTCCATACAGGCGCTTCTCTTTCGGGATGACAGATATCCACTTATTCTCTTCGTACTTGCTACATGAGGAAAAAAGCAACGGAAGGGTTAGGATCAATGCAGCAAATGCGAGTCGAGTAATCTTCATAAATAGAGTTTGATCCGCAAAAATACTCGCGATGACGTAAGTCAAATCGATTCTATCAATATTAGAATAACATAACTGTATTCTGCCTTAGCTCGAGGAGGTGCATCGTACATTGTTCCAGACAATCTCCCTAGTCTAATCCACCTCAAGCCGTGCTTATCAATCCAACCAACCGCCCATACGAGTTCTCTTGCTATTCCACCTATTTGGACCTACCATTGTCCAAACAATAACTAAACATGGATCAATTGGATAATCGTAAAGTAATTTTAGCCGTCGCGGTCGTATTTGGCCTCATCTTTCTCTTCGCTTTTTCTTCAAGTCTCTTCTATACCATTCAAGCAACGGAAAGAGGGGTAGTTTTCTATAAATTTTCTGGAGGCCTAGATAACGATGATATAAAGACACCAGGTCTGCACTTTAAGGCACCTTGGAATGAAGTATATGTCTATGAAGTATCTGAATCGAAAGAAGAAGAGAAAATGGATGTATTGGATAAGAATGGATTATCCATATCGGTGGACGTCACCGTTCGTTTCTATCCATTGTTTGACAAGATTGGATACATCCACGAAAAATTCAATCGATCATACATTGAAAAGCTGGTGATCCCAGAGGTGCGCTCTTCTGTCCGACAGGTTATGGGTCGCTACTCAGCCGAGGAGATATACTCTACAAAACGTTCTGAAGTTGAAAATGCAATTAAGGACGAAACAGGCAATGTACTTTCTGAGAATAACATTCAAATGAAAGCGCTACTGATTCGTTCGATAAACTTACCTGCGCAGATCAAGCAGGCGATTGAAAATAAGTTGGAGCAGGAGCAACAGGCTTTAGCGTACCAATTTCGATTGGATAAGGAAAAGAGTGAGGCTGAAAGAAAGCGTATTGCCGCTGAAGGTGAAGCCGCAGCGAATGACATTATTAATAGCAGTTTGACGAGTGCGCTTTTAAAGATGCGGGGCATCGAAGCCACATTGGAGTTATCCAAATCAGAGAACTCTAAGGTTGTTATTATTGGAGGTCAAGACGGAATGCCGCTGATCCTCGGAGATAATTAATTCGACTTTCATAAAAGAATCAGAGCCTGGTAGCATTTTGCTATCAGGCTTTTTTTATTCTAAAACCTGCATACGCTTGGTGTCGATCGGCTCTCCGTCATCGAATAAGGTGTAGATATAGATTCCGGGTTTCAGTCCATGGCCCACGTGAATCGTTCCATGTTGGTTGTGGAGTCTATGCTCTAGAACTAGGTTTCCCTTAATGTCATGGATCAGTAGCTCTCCTTCAGACCCTTCCAGCGAATAATTGATATTCGTACTTCCCATGAAAGGGTTCGGCACGTTCTGACTCAGATCAGATTGCTGTTCTGAGTTCATATCAATTCCAAGCGGGGCGTACTCACCTTCGTAGATGATGTGCGTGTCTCCATTAATGACGTAAACGAATCCAGTGTCTACATAAACTCTATAGGTGTCAGGGTAAATGGCGTTGACGGTAACAGTGCCGCATGTAACGGTATTGAGCGAATCCTTAGGTTCAAAAAAACAAACCGTACTGGACCCAGAACCATCACCTTCATCCAGTTCCACACGATGCCACCAGATCAATGAGTCATTGGGCTGGATAATGAATGAAAACGATGGAGATAGGATACCACAATAGCTGAATTCTATCAAATATTCCCACCAATCAGTCGTGCTGCTCCAATCTGAGAAGCGCCTCCATTTTAATTCGAGAATACTGTCGGTTTCGTTCTTCACGACATACTCGAACTCAACACTCTCAAATACTTCGGCATTCCTATTTGTATCCGGATCAAAGTCAACCGAAAATTGAGATTGTCCACAAAAAGAACTCAGCACCAGAAACATACAGATTGTCCATCGCATGAATCAAAGGTATTGATTCCGTTCCGTCGCATGTCCATCACTGATAGCTTCCGTGGATTGCTACGAAGCAACTGGGCATAAAAAAAGCCCTGTTGCCAGAGCTTTTCTTTTCGTCTTGTTTTATTTAGTCCAATACCTGCATACGCTTGGTGTCGATGTGTTCACCATTGCTGTATAGAGAGTAGAAGTAAAGTCCGGCTTGAAGGTCTCCTCCAACACGAATCTTACCTGTTTGTGCATGTAATACGTGCTTCTGGATCAACTTACCCGTTAGGTCATAGATCACAATCTCTCCGCCGTTTGCGTTAAGCGAATAGTTGATGGTCGTTGATTCATTAAACGGATTTGGCGTGTTCTGACCAAGTTCCGTTTCAAATTCAACATCTTCCAAACCTAAAGTTGCGTACTCGCCTTTGTAGATTTCAAATGAGTCACCATCGATAACGTAGACCGCCTTGCCATCAATATAGATTTCAAGGGTATCTGGCATCACGGCTTCCACAGCAACGGTCACACAATTCAACGTGTTTACCGAGTCGCTAGGATCGAAGAAACATATCTGGCTTTCTCCTGTGCCTGCCATATTCTTGGCTTCAACGTGATGAAAGATTTCAACTGAGTCGCCAGAATAGACTGTGAATTCATGAGATCGAACGCTTGATGGGAAACAAAGGAGAATGCCCTCACATACGTAATCTTCCCAATCTTGAACTCCGGTGAAAGTTGGAAACAACCGCCACTTTAGTTCAACGCTATCGTTAGTTGGGTTTTTGACATAATGGTGAAATTCAACATCGTCACCAACTTCTGCCATTTTCAATGTGTCATGGTCTGCTTCAACAGTATATTGGGCCGTTCCAAGGAGCGGTAGCAGGGCCATCAACAGTGCGTAAATTCTTTTCATAATCGTCTAGCTTTTTCTGAACTGGTAAAGTTAAGAGGAATTGCGCAGCCAATGAACCATTTATGCCTGATTATTGTTTGCTTAACTATATTTTGCTAATACTACTTTTGAGTCATCAATGAACCCGCCAATAAATGAGTGAGAACAATAATTTAATGAACGTAGCGCTTCACCTTGGTGACAACGCGCTAATTTTAGGTCACAGAATAAGTGAGTGGTGTGGCCATGGCCCTGTACTAGAGCAAGATATTGCCATGACAAATATTGCCTTGGACCTTATAGGTCAGGCAAAGATGTATTTAGACCTGGCAGCCGAATTAGAAGGCAAGGGTAATGACCATGATCACCTCGCTTACAAGCGTGATGTGTTGGATTTCAAAAACTTACTGATTACCGAAATTCCGAATGGAGACTTTGCCGATTCGATTGCGCGACAATTCTTTTTCGATCAATGGCACTTCCTTCTGTTATCTGAATTATCGAATTCATCCAATGACAGACTTAAAGAAATTGCTCAAAAGGCTCTGAAAGAAGTCACCTACCACAAGCGATGGAGCTCCGAATGGGTTGTTCGACTTGGCGATGGAACAGCGGAGAGTAAAGAAAAAATGCAGCGTGCAATCGATGACATTTGGTTCTACACAGGCGAGGCATTTATGCCAGCTAGGTATGAAGAAGGCATTTTGCCCACGGGGTTGAAGGATACTTGGATGAAGAACGTGAAGGTAATCTTGGAAGAAGCGACCCTGATGATGCCAGCGGATGAGTGGATGCAGGATGGCGGGAAAACAGGAAAGCACACTGAATACTTAGGTTTTATCCTCGCGGAAATGCAGTTCCTACCTCGTGCTTACCCTGACGCTACCTGGTGATGACAGAGCGAGAGTCCAAAGCATGGGAATCGTTGTCTCTGGTTGAAGATCCAGAAATTCCGGTTATCTCCGTTGTTGAATTGGGCATTGTACGGTCTGTCACAGATATCGATGGTGTGCTTAACGTTGAAATTACGCCGACCTATAGTGGGTGTCCGGCAACTCAAGTCATCGAAGACTCTGTTATCGAGGCCCTTAAGCAGGCACAGCTGGAGCCGATTCACGTGAAAACGGTCTTATCTCCGTCCTGGTCAACATCCATGATATTGGAATCAGGCAAAGAAAAGCTCAAAAAATACGGAGTTGCCCCGCCTGCAGATGAGTCAACAGACAAGCGCGCGCTCATGGGTGATGAAAGACAAATCAATTGTCCGCAATGTGGCTCTAACAATACAATAATGGTAAGCCAATTCGGGTCTACTCCGTGTAAGGCCCACTTTAAATGCAAGGATTGCCTTGAGCCGTTTGACTATTTTAAATGTCTTTGAGGAACCTCAAGCCATTCCCAAATCACTTTCTTTGATCCTTATTATTTAAGACTATGTCCTCAGAAACAGTTTCGCTTGACGTCATTGGAAACGTCGGAAAAATCACGCTGAACAGACCCGCAGTATTTAACAGCTTCAATAAAGAAATGGCTATGGCCACACAAGCAGCTTTAGATGAATGCGCAACGAATTCAACGGTTCGGTCCATTCTAATTACTGCAGAAGGGAAGGCGTTTTGCGCTGGTCAAGATCTTCAGGAAGCCATTGATCCGGATGGGCCAGATATAAAGAAGATTGTGCTGGAGCATTACAATCCAATTATTCGTCGGTTGCGTACAATTGAAAAGCCAATTATTTGCGCTGTAAACGGCGTGGCCGCTGGAGCCGGAGCCAACGTGGCACTAGCCGCGGATATTGTAGTAGCGAAGAAATCAGCCGTTTTTGTCCAAGCGTTTAGCAGCATAGGTTTAATCCCAGATTCGGGTGGAACATACATTTTGCCCCGACTAATTGGGTGGCAAAAAGCGGCTGCCTTGATGATGCTCGCCGACAAAGTAGATGCAATGGAAGCCGAACGAATTGGCATGATATATAAGTGGTTTGAAGACGAGTCATTTGAAGCTGATGCAATGAAAATTGCAGAAAAATTGGCCCGGCTTCCAACAAAAGGATTGGGTTATACTAAGCGGTTATTGAATGCATCATTTCACAATGCATTAGAAGACCAGCTTACCGAAGAAGCCGAGGTGCAAGCTCATGCTGCTGCCACCAGCGATTTCAAGGAAGGCGTTCAGGCATTTTTAGATAAAAGACGACCGAATTTTACCGGTGAATAATCAGGGCGATCAGGTTAATCGTTGAATTAAATCAAAAGGAGAAAATGGAAATTGGAGTAATAGGAGCAGGTACCATGGGAAGCGGAATTGCGCAAGTGGCTGCTCAAAGTGGACATAAAGTATGGTTGTTTGATACCAATGAAGCGGCCTTGGAAAAAGCGACGAAGGCATTGGCCAAGATCATGGCCCGTTTGGTTGAAAAGGGTAGATTATCCGAGGCCGATGCGCAAGGCATTAAGGAGCGTATAAACTGTGTGAGCGACTACCAATCATTCCAAAACTGTGGGTTTGTCATTGAAGCCATTGTAGAGAATTTGGACGTGAAGCGAAGTGTTTTTTCCTCCCTTGAGGATCATGTTTCGGATACCTGCATCCTTGCCTCAAACACCAGCTCCCTTTCGATAGCCTCCATTGCGGCTTCCTGCCAACGGCCTGAACGAGTAGTTGGTGTCCACTTTTTTAACCCTGCTCCATTGATGCCGTTGGTTGAGATTGTTCCCGCAGTACAAACAGCTTCTGATATTTTGGATCAGACAAAAAACCTGATTGATGGCTGGAAGAAGGTAACCGTAGTTACCAAAGACACTCCTGGTTTTATCGTGAATCGAGTGGCGCGGCCATTTTATGGTGAAGCAATCAGGATCTATGAAGAGGGCATCGCTGATATGGCCACTATAGATTGGGCCATGAAAGAAATCGGAGGCTTTAGAATGGGTCCATTCGAGCTCATGGATTACATTGGCAACGACATCAACTATACCGTAACAGAAACGGTGTGGACAGCCTTTTACTACGACCCAAGATACAAGCCGTCATTTACGCAAAAACGAATGATGGAGGCCGGATACCTTGGTAGAAAATCTGGTCGTGGTTATTACGACTACAAGGAGGGAGCTGTTGCTCCCGAGCCCGAAAAGAATCAAGTTGTGGGCGAGGCCATAGTTTGGCGAATCCTAATCCTTCTGATGAACGAAGCAGCAGATGCTCTGCATCTCAATATTGCTTCGGCACAGGATATTGACTTGGCCATGACCAAGGGCGTAAACTATCCAAAAGGCCTTTTACAATGGGCGGATGAAGAAGGCATTCAGAAAGTGCTTGATGGCCTAGATAAATTGTACCTCGCCTACCACGAAGAGCGGTATCGCGCAAGTGTTTTGTTGAGACAGAAGGCTGCATTTGGACAAAAGTTTCTAGGTTAGATGATCCGGGCATCACTGTATTCATGTTTGCTGTTTCTGCTCATCGGGTGCGCTGATTGCGGAATTGAAAACTGTCAAAATGGAGCGTGTGTGGAACAACGATGCCTTTGCGATGAAGGATATCTAGGATCGGAATGCAACATTCAAGCAAAGCCAAAAGCCATTCACATTACTTCAATAGAATTAGAAAATGTCCCAGAAGAGGTGTTGGAATTGGTCTGGGATGATGACACATCAACGGCGACGGCATATTTGCCCGACATCCACCTACAAGTCAGACTTGGAACAAGCCAAGACATATTATTCTCATCCAACGAACGGTACTTTGATTCAAAGGAAACCGAATATGTTTTTAAGCAGAATATGGATGTCAAGGTCAGTGACTTCTATCCTGAGTTGCGCATCACCTTAGCGGATCTGGATGTGCCTAAACCCGAACCTGTCTATTCCTTTAATGTAGCTGGGTATTACACCCCAGTTGGAGGTTTTCCAGAGATGATTGAAGGAACCGACCCAAACGGAGTTGCGTTTAAGATTAGCCTTCGATACGATCACTAAATCGGGTTTTTATTGTTCGATAATCGCAACTAGAATTTCCTCAATACGCTGCATTACCTGAGTTTTTCGTGATTCGTCATAGTCGTTTAGCATGATGCAAAAAGCAACGGTCTCGCCATGTCGGTTGGTCAGGTAACCCGCGTAGTTTCGAACCCCTGACATTGTTCCACTCTTAGCTCTAACGTTGCCATCCGCCTTTGTTCCCTTGAAGTATCTTGCTAACGTTCCAGACTGACCCGCCACTGGCAGGCTTCCCAAAAAATCTTCTTTCACGTCTGATCTATACGCCAAGGCTAATATGCCAGTCATGGCTTCAGCAGTCATTCTGTTTAGAGGCGACAATCCGCTCCCATCCATTATACGAACTCCACGTAAGTTCACTTGCTTTCCCTTTAAATGACTTTCTATCGCGGCGATTCCTCCCTCCACTGTTTTTCCCTTAGCCTTTTCATCAAGTTGGATGTTTAGTGCTTCTGCATACAGGTTGATGCTTTTCATATTACAGAGTTTGACTATCGCAGTCAACGGAGGTGAAACCAATGTAGTGAGTGTTTCTAGGTTCGATCTTTCGATGTGGGTATACTCGATTCTTGGTTCCATATTCACCAACCTTGATTCACTCAACACCTCTTTTGCGAAGCCGTTCATGGGGTCGGGGTGAGAAGCCTTCACTAGGAAATTAGCACGATTCGATGGAATTGAACCTTTAGCATAAATCACATCCGAATTTGGAGAACTGAAAAACCATGCATCGTCTCGGCTTGATGAAGAGGATTCAATACTTAGATCTAAGGTGTAACCGTCAAGCCCTTTCGTTTTCGGGCTAAGCATGACAGGATTGCCTACTTGACTGGAGTTCAGGAACACTTTGATCATGTTGTCACGCCACATTAAAGCACTTGGAGTGGATCCAAAATAGTTGCCCATGTCCTCCCAAACCCAACCTCTAGGAGTGTTGTATTTACCAAAGATGGAGGCATCAACAATCAGGATTCCTTTGTTTTTGCCATTACCCTGAAGTGCTTCCGCAATTTGATCTATTGATGAAGGCATTGAACTGTAGTACTTCGATTGAAGCGTAGGATCACCCGAAGCTTGGATGTAGATGTTCCCATTCAATAATCCGGTTTCTGGGTTTTTAACGCCTGAGACAGGTGTTTTAAACTGAAAGTTTGGCCCAAGCTTTTCAAGCGCAACAGCGGTGGTAACGATTTTCATAATTGATGCTGGCACCATGCTGCGTTGAGCATAGTGATCAACTATTGCCTGTCCATTATCCAGATTCACTGCTGACATGGAGAAGGATCCAGACTTGAGCGCACCTTCTTGCTCCATTTTTGCCATTGCCAGTGAGAGAGGTGTGTCTGCTGGATGTTGAGAAAATAGTGACGCTGAACTGACAACTACCAGCAACAGCAGGGTTGCAAGGATTCTATTCATAGATTCTCTGTTTGAACGTTTGAAGTTAGTATAGTTTCATATTCCATACATAAGTTCAAATCAAAATCCTGAACAATATGAGAATCTGTGTGTTTCGCACGTGTGCGATCGTTATTGATAATTTGGGTTTTGTTGCCGTGGTCGGTTTTGGGTCAATGCCCTGGAGACGCCTTTCTTTCGGGTGATTTTTCAGGGTGGCAGAAACAAATTGGGACCAAGGGTTATGGTGTTGGAGTTCAAACTGTGGTGACACCCTATGCAAGCAATGATACAATGCGATTCAAGGTAAATCGCGGCCCTGCTCAGCCCGACTTGCAAATAGGTAATTTGTTACAGACCATTCCTCCAGGATATGATTACTCTATTCGTTTAGGCGATTACAGTAACGGAGGCAAAGCGGAAAGGATGCAGTTCACCTGGGAAGTTGGTCCAACAAACAACATTGTCTATTACAAATATGCGATTGTATCACAGCAACCAAATCATGGTCCAGAATGGCTACCAATCGTGGGGTTTTTAGTGAGAGATGAAAACGATTCTATCATTGAATGCTCTGAACAAACGATCATTCCAGGATATACAAGCATACCTTTGTTGACCGCTGCGGGGTCGCCGCAAATAAAGTATACAGAATGGCGTACGGTGGCTATAGACCTTAGCCCATACGAAGGCCAGAATGTAAAATTCGAAGCGGCAAACTCTGATTGTGGGTTGGGGCAGCATTTCAGCTACACCTACTTTGTAGTGGGTTGTGGTAGTAAGAATCAAACGACTCGGTTTTGCTCAAAGGAGATAGATGCCATCATTGACGGCCCACCGGGTTTTGATTCATACTTATGGGAAACCGGCGAAACGACTCAAAACATTATTTATTCGAATGCCAAAGCAGGAGACTCTATTACATGCACAGCCTCATCGTTTACCTGCAATACAGAATTTATTTACGAAATCAAATCCAGCGATGTTGAAGCAAGTTTTTCTGTTGAGTTCGATACGGTTGCGCTGGCGGCGGTAGTATCCAATTCCTCCAATGCGCTGAATAGTGAAATTGTATCCAACACCTGGGCATTCGGAGATGGTAACGCAAGCTCTGTCAAGAACCCGGTTCATACGTACGATAGCTTCGGAGTATTTGATATCAAGCTCATTGTGCAAAATGAATTTGGCTGTCTAGATTCAGTTTCGAAGCGATTTGTGAATTACCCGCCACCATATCCAGATTTCGACGCATTGGATTCCTGTGGATTAACCGTTTCTTTTCAAAACATGACCTTACCTCCGGCAGTAGGAGAAATATCAGGTTATAAATGGGACTTTGGAGATGGTTCGACCTCTGCGGATCTTAATCCAACGCGTCGATATTCGGAGCCGGGAACCTATTTAGTAAACCTGACAGTAGAGGCCAGTTCCATAATTGAGAGATCTGTGCAGAAATATATACGCGTTTACTCAGAACCCGTCGCGGCTTTTCAATTCGACTCAGCTTGCGTTGATAACCCAGTGAACTTCTCCAATAACTCGTCCATTGAAAATGGGGAGATCGTAGATTGGATATGGGCCTTTGGAGATGAAATCAAATCTGAGGAGTGGTCCCCGACTCTGTCATTCGAACAGCCATCAATGCTTTTGGTGTCGTTAGAAGTCTTGTCTTCCAATGGGTGCCTCCATGTCGCTGAAACCAGCGTGGAGATATATCCCAAAACCGTAAAGGCGATATTCGATCTTGGATCTGAAGAACTGGTTTTACCGAATACCCAGGTTGAAATTTTAGATCAGAGTATTAATCCAGCAACATGGACATGGACCCTTGATTCTAACTGGTTTTCCTCCGATTCGGCTCCGTCACTCGTTGTAAAAAATGATACGGGCACCTTCGCTATTCGACTTTTGGTCACCAATGAATATAGTTGCCAATCTGAAATGGTTTCAGAATTCCGCGTTGTACCGCCATTTGCCTTCTTCGTGCCTTCTGCATTTAGCCCAGATGGGGATAATCTTAATGACCACTTTTTGGTAAAAGGAGAAGGGATTTCTAAATTTTCATTGGAAATTAGAGATCGATGGGGCCTGAAAGTAGTGACCATCACAGAATTAAATACGCCGATTGAGCTAATGGAAATACAGGCTGGTGTGCTTTCCTATGAGGCAGTGATATATGATTTGAAAGGTCAGTCTCATTACCGGCAAGGAACCATTTCCGTGATTCGATAGAAGAATTACATTCGTTTAAACGTAACTTATTTCACCATGGAACTTGCCTCACGTGTTGTTGATCGTATGTACAACAACGACCCATTTAGTAAATGGCTCGGCATCGAGCGCGTGGAGGATGGAGCAGGAAAATCCGTCCTTCGAATGACCATTAGAGAAGAGATGCTCAATGGTTTTGACATTGCGCATGGAGGCATAACCTACGCATTGGCAGATTCTGCTTTGGCATTTGCATCAAATGGCCACGGTCGGATGTCTGTTTCAGTGGAAACTTCCATTTCGCACACCGAATCTCTCAAGTTGGGGGATGTTATCACTGCCACGGCAGAAGAAATGAGTATTTCAAACAAAATTGCCGTCTATCATATCACGATTCGGCGTCAAGATGAAAAAGTAGTTGCCCTGTTTAAGGGTACGGTGTATCGAACAAGCAAAGACTGGGACGTTTGACTTGAAATATTACTCCCATCTTTGCAAGCGAAATCCAGCAATTACACCAGAATATGAGAGACGCATACATAGTTGACGGCATACGCACCCCGATTGGAAAATTTCAAGGAACACTGGCTCCAGTTCGCACGGATGATCTGGCTGCATTGGCCATTTCAGAGTTGATGAGCAGAAATGAAGGTGTCGACTGGGCGCGTGTGGATGATGTGATTATGGGATGTGCAAACCAAGCTGGTGAAGACAACAGAAATGTTTCTCGCATGGCACTGCTCTTGGCAGGAATGCCTTGGAGCGTTCCTGGTGAAACTGTAAATCGATTATGCGCATCAGGAATGAGCGCGGCCATTCATGCCCGAAGGGCCATCGCTGCAAATGAAGGAGACTTGTTTGTCACAGGAGGAGTCGAGCATATGACCCGAGGACCATGGGTTATGAGCAAAGCATCTAAGCCTTATGGCAACGACAGCAAATTATATGATTCCAGTTTTGGCTGGCGGTTCGTAAACAAGAAGATGCACGATCTATATGGCACACATGCCATGGGCGAGACCGCTGAAAACTTGGTTGATCAATTCAACATTTCAAGAGAAGATCAGGATCGTTTTGCACTGTGGTCTCAGCAAAAAGCTGCGGCAGCTCAAGCTAGCGGTCGGCTGGCAGAGGAAATTGTGCCGGTTCACATTCCAAGAAGAAAACAAGATCCGCTCATTTTCGAGCACGATGAATTCATTAAAGGCAATTCTACACTGGAAACGCTTGCTGGCTTGCGGGCTGCATTTCGAAAAGAGGGTGGAAGTGTAACTGCAGGAAATGCTTCTGGTTTAAATGACGGAGCCGCGGCCATGCTGATTGCAAGTGAAGATGGTCTGAAACAACACAACCTTACTCCTATGGCCCGAATTGTTTCTTCCGGTGTGTCTGGCGTTGAGCCGCGTATCATGGGCATAGGTCCAGTTGAGGCATCAAAACTGGCGTTGAAGCGTGCAGGATTAACCATGGACGATATGGATATTTTGGAGTTTAACGAGGCATTTGCAGTACAAGCATTGGCTTGCACGAGACAACTCGGAGTGGACGATACAGATGATCGAATCAATCCAAATGGTGGCGCTATAGCTATCGGACACCCACTTGGGATGACAGGTTCTCGAATTCTTCAATCAGCGGCAATTGAATTGCACAAACAACAAAAGGAATATGCATTAGTAGCCATGTGTATTGGAGTAGGTCAAGGCTATGCCACCATCATTGAACGCGTATAACTCATGCATCACTCAGGCTTTGTAAATATTATCGGCAATCCAAACGTGGGTAAGTCTTCCTTACTCAATGCGCTCATCGGCGAACGGCTAGCGATAATCAATTCTAAGGCGCAGACCACGCGGCATCGAATTTTTGGCATCTACAATGACGATGATTATCAGATTGTGTTTTCGGATACCCCTGGGGTGATCATACCTGCATATAAAATGCAGGAAAGTATGATGACCTTCGTGAAGGAAGCCCTTCAGGATGCGGATATTTTCTTGTTTATGGCCGAGGTGGGAGATCGTAATTTTAAGGATGAACGTGTGCTGGAAAAGCTGCAAAAGACAGAGACTCCACTTATAGTTGCATTAAATAAAATAGACATAGGCGATCAGGAGGCCATGGAAGCTGACATCGCCTATTGGTCTGAAGCATTCCCCAACGCCAAAAAGGTGCTTCCGCTTTCGGTGATCGAAAAGTTTAATGTGCGCGAGCTATTTGCATTAATCAGAGATCTAATTCCTGAAGGACCCGAGTGGTACCCAAAGGATCAGTTGACAGACAAAAGCGAACGCTTTGTGGTTTCTGAAATCATCCGTGATAAAATTCTGACGCATTTCCAACAAGAAATTCCTTATTCGGTGCAGGTCGAGGTGGAGGCGTTTCAGGAAGAAGAAACTATCGTTCGCATAAGAGCGGTAATCATTGTTGTAAGAGACAGTCAAAAGAATATCATCATCGGACGAGGCGGATCAATGATCAAGCGCGTAGGTACAGATGCGAGAAAGGATATGGAACGTTTCTTTGACAAAAAGGTCTTCTTAGAAACCTTTGTGAAGGTGGATAAAGATTGGCGAAACGATGACCGAAAGCTGAAGAAGTACGGATACTAGATCAACGAATCGGTAAGATCGCTTGGCAGTTTCTCAATTCAATCGTTCCCATTTTTTCATTCGATAGCAACACTGAGAACTCAGTTTGGATCACAGTATGCTGAGAAACTGACCCACTTAATGGATCAATATAATTATCGCCAACCTCAATAATGTTATAAGAACTCCAATCAGGTTGTTCGATGATTTGGGATCGGTAAACATTATTCATCTCATCTTGATACACAACGGTCACCGTTCCCAAATCAGATGGTTCCGTTTCAGGCGAGGTAAAGACCGCCGTTTCGACTTCATAGTTGAAGTTGATGTTGCACAATGCTGAGCTATCTACAACTTGGTTGCGAACCCGCCGAGCGCTGCACCCTGCGCTTTCGATTTCTAACAAGACCGTCTCAATACCATCCATTGGAATCTCATTTATTCGATATTCAACCTCTTGGGAGGAAGCCATAGGTCCACTTTCAAAGGTCCAGTCATATTTGAATCCAAAATTTCCAGTGGCCTTCGCGTCAAATAATAAATGATTTGGAGCATCTAGCTCTGTAACAGCAATTTCTGCCCGGCAGCCATGATGAGGGAGGTAGATTATGTCTTCAATTTCAGAGGTGCACCCGCCGATGTGCGAGGAGATGAGTTTCAATGTAAAGAAGGAGTCATCGTTTTGGTCTCGTTTCAATACTAATGGATCGCTGCCCTGGGTAGTCAATGTTTCACTTGAATTTATTATCCATTCGCAGCCCTCCAGCTCACCTCTCGCCTCAGGGTGAATCGTTATCGTGTAAACATCCATACTGTCGGGGCCATTATAGAACCGAAAGGGGTAGGGTTGAGGCGTCACGGCCGCGTTAAATTCGTTGTTCCCTCTTACCTCGAGTTTGATTGAAGGCACGCAGCCACCTATGTCTTCGCATTCAACATTGGTCATTTGGCTTCCATAGCCATAGACATTGTTCCAATAATCTGACACAGATCCCGACGCAAGGAATGTATTTCCATCAGATTCCCAATTAATGTCATTCCCGTCTAATTCACCTCTGACATAGAATACTGGATCAACCGCCCCTGCAGGTGCAGGAACTTCGTATGGATCGCATTGTGTGAAGACCAACATCACACAAATTGCAGCGAGTATGTTTTGGAGTTGTTTCATCCTATCGAATGTTAAGTTTTAGATACGCCTGAATCTCAAGCAGACGGAGTGCCCGATAATCGATATTCAGATTGTTTGTGAGTCCGTATGCTCCGCGCAAACCAAAGAACGCATCATTTGTGATTTGATATTGCGCGTCAATCAATGCGCTTGCACCAAATCGGCGATATCGATCCCATTGAAAATAGCCTTCTGATTCGTCATATGAGACCATAAGGTCCTCTTTTCCAACCAAGTGATCGGTCGAATTTTTTAGTGCCCCGAGCATCCACGGCTTAATTCCAGCTCCCAAATACAGCCGCTTCATTCGATAATGAGCAAGGAGCGATGCATTAAGTCGAATTACTTCTGTTGTGGATACGAGGTATTCATTTTCGAATTGTTGAAACCCGTAGGACTGCACTCCAGCTATCTGTGCCGTATCACTGATGCGCAACAAAGCGCCATTTAGTTCTCCGTTTAGAAATAGATGCGGCTTTAACTGACGCATGTATCCTATTCCTACAAATTGACCAATGCCGGGATATTGCTTCAAGGATCCACTGAATGTTTTGTTCACTCCACCTCGGATATAGAATGACGGGGCAAAGGAATTTCTGGATGCAAATTCCGATTCGGGTGCAGCATTTATTGGGTCATTCGCTCTCCGGTCTGATAACGGTAGAATAGGCATAAATGCCATGGACGCGCGAACCTCATTGACTTCCTCAGCCGGATCCTCTAAATCGGTTGCTACCATGTCTCCCAGATTTGAGTCATCATTTGAATCCGCTTGAATGTTTGATGTGTTGTCTGTGATGCTTGATTCATCATCGATTCCTGGGTTGGAATTAGTAGATTCTAATCCACCTGTTGTGGATGGCTCAGTTTGATTCGGAACAACGTTTGGGATTGGTAGAACTCCATTTGTTCGAGTGCTTTTACTAGAGTTGGCGATAGCGGGTCCAGTTTCTTGTGTGGCTTGACTCGCCCTGGTTACGCTTGTGTTTGGTGCACCTGAATTCCCGTTTTTGTTAGATGTTGTAGCGTTTTGACTGTCCGCTAATTTGTATGTGCTCTCATCGTTGTCTATAGGATCAAGCGAAGCAATGTTGAACGCTGTCGGCTCAGTGGACCCGTTATACAAAGCGTCTATTTGGTTGCAGGAATTGAGTAATCCCAATGTTTCCATTTCTATGGAAGCCAATCGCGGATTATACATTTCACCTTGCGTATTTGAAAAGGCAAACCATGAGCCCAATGCGCCAATGATTAAGGCTCCAGGAAACCATACCCAAAATCCAATACCGGCACCCTTTTGATTAAGGAGGGTTTCCATTTGATTCCAAGCACCCATGTCAAATGGGATTTGCTCGGCGGCAAAAGCCTCATCAAACATGTTCTTTAAGTTGTCGTTCGATCCACTCATATTATTACTGATTCAGTGGTTTGAAAAGTTTTTTTTACAAGCTCCTGTAATTTTTTCCGTGCAAAATGCACATGCCATCTACAGGTGGCTTCTGACGTTTCTAGTAGTTCCGCTACCTCACCATACTCGTAGCCATCGAGCACGCAGAGATTGAAAACTTTCTGACTTATGGGAGGTAATGCCGTTATCAATGCGCGCAATGATTCCGCATTCATCTCCGTCTCTGCCATATTCACGTCCGTCATTTTTGATTCCCAATACGACTCGCTTAAATCTTCCACATCAAAGTGGGCACGATTCGCTTTGGACTTTCTGTACTGATCTATGGCCGTGTTTATTGTGATTCTCCTGATCCACGCCTCAAATGGAATATCTGAGTTGTATTGATCAATCTTGTCACAGATCTTTAAAAAGGACTGATTCATTAAATCCTTTGCATCCTCTTCGTTGTTCTGGTATCGAAGACAAACCTGCATCATCCAACCATAACAGGAACGGTAAAGCTCAAACTGGGCTTTGCGTTCGGCTTTTTTACAGCGCTCTATTAATTCTTGGGGAATGTGCATATATCAAGAAAAGGAGGAGCTGCCTAGTGCAAACTCCTCCTTTCGCTGTTAGTGATTGACTTATTGTACTACAATCGGCATGTGGTGTGTGAATCCGTCACCGGTAGCCTCGATATAGTAAGATCCAGAAGCAACATTGGTGAGCTCAATTTCAAATTGACCACTAGTTCCAATACGCTGCGTTTGAATCCGCTCACCTAGGACGTTAATGATTGAGATTGTCTCAACCACTAGCTCTCCAGATTGAATCGTAATGAAATCACTCGCTGGGTTTGGATAAACTTCAAACTGACCAGCAACAATCGCATCGATTCCAGTTGGTGTCATTGGCTTAACAACGCTAGCTAATACTTCAAAATCTCTATTAGGTGACTCAGGAGTCTCAGTAGTAAGCGTCACAATGTGTGGGTATGCAGTCTTGTTTAAGACGTCCACATATATTTCATATGTACCTAAAGAAAGGTTGTCAATGGAATATGCGCCATTAGCATCAGACTTATCAAATCCAGCTAGCGTACCGTCCGCATTGTATGCAGCAACATAAACATCTGAAATTGGATCTCCTTCAGCTCTGTTTGCTCCTTGAGTTATCAAGCCTCCAACGAAACCGGCGCCTCCAAAATTAACTCCACTGAGTAAAGCAAAGTCGACACCATAAAGGCTTGCGTTGTTTACGATTATAGAAGTTGCAAACGACCAAATTGCAGCACTATCATAGTACGTAGGAATGATTGTGCTGTACAAAGCGTGCGTTGATAGAGCGGCACCTTTCACATAGTAGGTACCGTTACAAACATTGGCGAAAGAGTAAGCCCCATTTGAATCTGTCACAATACTATCAACAGCGCTTAACGAACCACTGGATTCCTGAATAAGATAAACCCGTACAAGCGCTCCTTGGGAAACTTCGCCTTCGATGTTATAACAGGTCGCTACATAAGCGCTGATAGTTACAGAATCAATTGCTGGACAACCTCCGATTGTATCCTGGACGGTAACAGTGTATGTTCCTGGGCACAATCCAGTGATGGACGCAGTAGTTGCAGCATTAGACCATAGGTACGTCAATCCGCTACCTGTAGCGGTCGCCGCAGCCGTTCCGTTGCAACATGAAGCGCATGTTTCATCTGTAGAAGAGACCGTTAAAGCAGGCCCTGTTCCAAATTGAACATAGATTGAATCTGATCCAACACAACCGTTTGAGTCTGTCATAGTCACAGAATAGAATCCTGAAGATGTTACGCTAACCGTTTGGCTTGATGAAGAATCGCTCCATGCATATGTATACACACCAGATGCATTGGCAGTGGCTGTCAACGTAACCGTTGAACCCGCGCATGGATTGGTATTAGAAGTGCCTATTTGGGCATTAACACCACCTGATGAACCTATTGTAACTACAGAAGTTGAAACGTTGGAATCGTTATCAATCACTGTGGCAGTGTATGTTCCAGCGCAAAGGCCTGTAGCTGTTGCTCCAACGGCGCCATTAGACCAGAAATAGTAATATGGAGTTGTTCCTCCAGTGGCAGCTACGGTTGCGGTTCCGTTGCAGCTTCCGCATGATGCGCTAGTAGATGTTACCGTGCTCGCAAGTGTGCTTCCACCACCGTTGGTGATAGTGACGCTATCGCAGAATGTGTCAATGCATGTGTTTCCAGAATCATACATAACAACGCAAATCTCATACGTACCTGCAGTACTGTAAATCACGGTTGCGTTAGTTGTAATAGGAAGCGCTTGGTTACTTGGAGTTCCGCCTGGAGCATTCCATGCGTTGTAACCGATTGTGCTTGATGAATCATATGGATTTAGAATTACAGTATCATTCGATACCGTGGCCGTGAAGCCAATCTCGCACTGTGACCAACCAAATGTGGCTAGTATAGCGAGCGTTAATGTGAGAAGAACTTTTTTCATTTTTTATTGATTAATTGTTGTTTTCAAATCCCTACACGAGGCTTTTTGTTCGATTGTTTGGTTGCCGGCAAAAATTATTTACGACGTGCAGCGAATTTGCCCACTAAAGTAAAGCTACTTTTGCCGCTCTAATGTCTATAGTAGCAATCATAGGAAGGCCGAACGTGGGGAAATCCACGTTTTTTAATCGACTAATCGGAAGACGTCAAGCGATTGTTGATGAATTTTCGGGCGTAACTCGAGATCGACATTACGGAACAAGTGATTGGGGCGGAAGAGATTTCACCGTTGTTGATACAGGTGGCTTCGTTAAAGAAACAGACGACCGCTTTGAGAAAGAAATCGCCAAGCAGGTGCACATTGCCATGGATGAGGCCAACGTGATCTTGTTTGTGGTCGATGCTCAACAGGGGGTCAGCGAACTTGATAGAGACGTGGCGCAATTGCTTCGCAAATCGAAGAACCCTGTTATCCTTGTCGCAAACAAGGTCGATAATTTGTCGAAGCAGGCAGATAGTTATGAGTTCTATGAACTAGGCTTTGAGAAAATTTTCGCAATCTCTGCCATCAATGGTGGCGGCACAGGAGACTTGTTGGATGAGGTAATAAACTTGCTTCCTGAGGAGATTGAACCAGAACCGATGGATCTCCCTCGAATTTCGGTTGTCGGAAGACCCAATGCAGGAAAATCATCCTTCGTAAATGCCTTGTTGGGCGTTAATCGAAACATCGTTACGGAGGTTGCTGGAACCACACGAGATAGCATCGACACACACTACAACGCTTTTGGTTTTGAGTTTACTATGGTCGATACGGCCGGTATCCGAAAGAAGGCCAAGGTGCATGAAGATTTGGAGTTTTACTCCGTCATGCGCGCGATCAAGTCAATCGAAAATTCGGATGTCTGTATCTTAATGATTGATGCTGCTGAAGGTATAGGTCAACAAGACCTAAACATTTTTGGATTGATCGAGAAGAATCGAAAAGGGGTGGTCATCTTGGTCAACAAATGGGATTTGATCGAGAAAGAAACCAATTCAGCTAAAATGTATGAGCAGGATTTAATGGAGCGACTGGCCCCGTTTACAGATGTCCCGGTCGTATTCACTTCCATTCCGGAAAAGCAGCGAATTCACAAAGCGCTTCAAATTGCCCTTGATGTATATAAGCGACGAACACAACGCATCAAGACCAATAAGTTGAATGAGGTGATGTTGCCTATAATGGAGTGGACTCCACCTCCAGCTACCAAGGGAAAATACATTAAGGTGAAGTATGTGCAGCAATTGCCTACACATGCTCCAACCTTTGCCTTCTATTGCAACCTACCGCAATACGTAAAGGAGCCATATCGAAGATTCATCGAGAATCAAATGCGCAAGGAATTTGATTTTCATGGCGTCCCCATTCAGGTCTTCTTTAGAAAGAAGTAATTCATTTTCATGAAGTTGGGTATGATTCTGTATAGCTAGGGAATCATCAAACCAATATTTATTTGTGCAATCGATTTAACTGTCTTTCACTTGGATGTGAACAAATGCAAATGTTTGCGGCTATCTTTGTAATAGATTTTGAGAAAACTCGCATTCATATTTTCACTGTTCTATTTAATAACCAGTGTTGGTTATGGGCTCGAGGTGCACTACTGCCTTGGCCGAGTAACGGATGTGAATGTTTCCTGGCTTGATACGCATTGCGCTTGCGACACAGGCAATAGTAATAAGGTATCGTCGTGCTGCGAAGAGAAGGCGTTCTTCATTCAATTGGATGACGAACACCAACCTGCCTCACTGACCGAAGCACCTTCAACGCCCCAAATGGCCTCTCACCCAATTTACGTTGTTGACTTGGAGCGTACGGCATCTCAACCTGATGTAGATCAGTGGCCGAGAATTAAAGGCCCACCCCCATTACAAAAGCGTTTCAAATGGAACTGCGCGTTTATTTTTTACGGCTGACAAGCAAGTGATCCTCCAGTCCGCGCCAACATGTTTGCCATGGATTAGTTCATCTATTTCCATTTTACTTAAAATTGTTTGTCATGAAATTCATTAAATACTTCCCGTTATTTCTGTTATTCTCCTTCCTTACTAATGCGACCTACGCCCAGAAAAAAGTAGTAGAAGATACCATCCAAGTTGAAGGAATATGTGGTATGTGCAAGACTCGAATTGAAGAGGCCGCCTTTGGCTCAGGTGTGAAATTTGTCGAGTGGACAAATTCCACCAGCGAGTTGGTGATTGCCTACCGATCTAACAAAACGAGCTTAGAAGAAATCGAAGCGCGCATTGCGAAAGCAGGCCATACGACGAGTCATGTAGACGCCAAAGAAGAAGATTACAATACACTTCCTGATTGCTGCAGATATGAGACGGGTCAGAAGCATTAAGCAGCTCGCTTTCGGTCTCTCAGTCGCGCTAATTCCCTTTTCCCTTTCAGCTCAAACGTCCCTAACGGGTGTTGTAATGGAAGAGCATGCCGATGGTATGTTTCAACCGGTTCCTGGAGCAAATGTGTACTGGTTTGGCACCCAAATTGGGTCATCGACGGACACCGCAGGCCAATTTCAGATTCCTATTAGCAAGGAAACCCGGAAGCTGATTATTAGCTATGTGGGCTACCAAAGCGACACCATTAAGGTGGAACAGCTTGATAAGCTCACCATCGTTCTGAAGAACAGCACTGAACTGGGTGGCGTCGATGTGGTTTACCGGAAACGCGGAACCGAGATTTCCTATATGAATCCACTTAAGGTAGAGACCATGGGTGAAAAGGAACTCTATAAGGCCGCTTGTTGCAACTTGAGCGAAAGCTTTGAAACAAACCCCTCCATTGATGTAGCCTATGCCGACGCAGTAACGGGAACCAAGCAAATTCAGATGTTGGGCCTCGACGGAAAATACTCTCAAATAACACGAGAACAAATGCCTGCGGTTCGCGGAGTAAGCTCTGTTCAAGGAATGACTTATATCCCTGGTTCTTGGATCGAATCGATTCAATTAAACAAGGGCGCTGGTTCTGTAGTAAATGGATATGAGAGCGTCACTGGTCAAATAAACGTGGAGCTCAAAAAGCCGGATGAGGCTGAAAAATGGTTTCTGAATGGATACGCCAATCAAGGCGGACGAACGGAACTGAACTTTGCGGGTGCACAACGTCTTAATGATAATGTATCCACGGGATTATTGTTGCACGGCAACCTAAGACCACTTGATATCGATAATAATAAGGATGGATTTCTGGATTTCCCAACCGGCCATCAATTGAATATGATTAACCGTTGGAGATTCAATTCACACAAGGGCTGGGAAGGTCAAGCTGGTGTAAATGTGTTGACGGAAGATAGACAAGGTGGGCAGATAGCATCTGAAACAATCAACCAACCATATAGATTAGGATGGAAGACCAATCGCGGAGAGATTTGGGGTAAAACTGGATATGTTTTTCCTCAGGCAAAATATAGAAGTGTTGGTTTTCAAGGATCGGCATTATACCACGGACAGCGAAGCACATTTGGCGGAACGATGTATGATTCTGAGCAAAAGAGCGGATACTTCAATTCAATATATCAGAGCATAATTGGAACCTCCACCCATAAGTACCGAACAGGGCTTAGCTTTCAATATGATGCATTCCGAGAACAAGTAGACTCTACTGAATGGCGTCGGGAAGAAATTGTTCCTGGAGCTTTCTTCGAGTACACCTTCACCTATTTTGAGAAGTTTGCCGTGGTGGCAGGGATTCGTGGTGACTACCACAATTATTACGGATTGTTTTTCACCCCACGCCTTCACCTTCGATATGAGGTGCGAGAAGGCACTGTGTTAAGAGCAAGCGGCGGTCGAGGACAACGAACTGCTAATGTTGTAGCAGAGAATTTTTCATTATTAGCGACGGCTCGAACGTGGACGATTAATGGAAATCCAGCGATACAAGGCTTCGGCTTGAAGCCCGAAGTGGCTTGGAATTTTGGGTTAAATCTCACGCAAGATTTCCGGTTAGATTACCGTCCAGGAACGTTTTCTGTTGATGGATATCAAACCATGTTCGAAAACCAAACCGTTATTGATCTTGAAGATCCGAGACAAGTTCAGGTCTACGATTTGGCAGGCACAAGCTATGCTTCGAGTGTTCAAGCTCAAGTCGACTACGAATTGCGTAGGAGACTCGATGCTAGATTGGCTTATCGCTGGTATGAAGTGCGCACCACATACGGCAGCGACTTGAAAGACAAGCCCTACGTGGCAAAGCATCGTGCATTCTTAAACTTGGGATATGAAACGGTCTCAAATTGGAAGTTTGACTATACCATTCAATGGCAAGGACGAAAACGGATTCCTAGCACTTCTTCCAATCCGGTTGCGTATCAACGTGCCACCAGATCGCCTGATATAATTCTAATGAATGCCCAGATCACGAAGAGCTGGAAGGAGCAATTTGATGTTTATGTAGGAATGGAGAATATCACGAACGTGAAACAGAACAATCCAATCCTAGCGTCGGATCAGCCGGGCGGAACTTATTTTGATAGTTCCATGATTTGGGGGCCAATCTTTGGACGGATGACATATGTTGGATTTAGATTGAAAGCTAAATCGTAACCCGAGTATCGGTGTTGGGTCGCACGAAATTGAGTTCATTTTTAAGTATAGAGTAGGAGATGGATTCGCCTTTTTTAATTCGGGCGATGAACTCTCCATCGGCATCGATCGCCAGTGTACCATCTATCACTTGGATTTCGATCTGTGTGCCCTTGAGGTACTGTACTCGGGCGTCGTTGATGCGTTTACCTTTTTTAAGTCGACCCTGAAATCGAATGAAGTCGATTACCCCAACGTTTGTTGCCATGGTGAGTCCTAAGCTGCCATCGTTTAGCTCAGATTGAGGCAGAAGGGCTAGACCATTGCCAGCATAGACACCCTTTCCTATTGCGGAAAGTAAGGTCTTTCCCCTCAAGGATTTTCCGTCAATTCGAATTTCTAGGTTCGGGGCGCTGTACATGCTTAGCCATTGAATTATTGCGCTGTAATAATTTAGTCTGATTCCCATCTTAAAACGACGGGCATTAAATGTGGCGGCAATTTCGGCGCCAATTCCAGCGGCCGAGATATTACAGAAATAGCGTTGCTGAGCACTCCAGCGTATTACGCCAATGTCAACCGATTCCTGTGTTTTGTTTTTGGCACATGCTATAAGCTGAGAAATAGTTCCGCCTCCAATGACATGGGCATAGTCATTGGCAGATCCGATGGGATATAACCCAAATAAACATTTTGGGTTTTGAGACATCAGCATTCCATTGACACTCTCGTTGAGAGTTCCGTCGCCACCGCAAACGATGATGAATTCAGTGCCAGAATTGCACGCGTCTTGGGCAAACAGTGTTGCATCGCCGTGATTCTGGGTGATCCTTACTTGAATGTTTTCAGAAACGCTGTTAAGCTCTTCTAAGCATGTATCCAATTGAGACGAAATACCATTAACGATGGCTGTGATTTTCATTATTTGCAATTCATAATCGGCCAATTTAAAGACATTTCTACTTTCGCCCCATAATCAGGAATTTCATGAAAAAAGTATTATCGTTCGTATTGATAGCCTTGGCGTTTTGCAGCTGCTCATCGGATTGCAGTAAATTGGAGACTGAGTTGGAGGTGGCTAATGCCCATGTGCTTGAGAAGGACTCTATTTTGGATATGTTAGGAGCGTCATTTCGAAAGATTGACTCAAACATTAATGAAGCGAAAATGATCGAGATGGAACTGGTCGATGGCATCCGAAACGGTGCTGGTTCGGCCGAGGTTCAGACCAAAGTCGACCTGTTGAAGCAAGTATTAGAGTCAAACAAGCATTATATCCAGAGTCTTAAATCCAACCTCGGGAGCAATACCGCCATGTCAAATCAACTGTTTGACATTGTGTCAAGTTTAGAGGGAAAAGTCTTGTTGAGTAACAATCGGTTAGCAGGATTAAATAAGGAGTTGGGAGATTTAGGCGACGAATATCGAAACGTGTTTTATGAGTATCTAAATGCAGAAGTTGAGCGTCAAAATGCGGAAGAAAATATTCAGAATTTGAAGGGTACAATGAATGAAATGGAGGAAAAAAATGTCTGATTTAAAAGACCAACTCAACCGGGTTTACGTAGCAATTGGGGACAAAAACAATTTGATTGATCGAGGTGTCATGGAAAAAGGAGGATTGCTTAGAAGCAAGGATATCAATGAAAACACCGATTATTCAGAATTCGATCAATATCAAAAAGACGCACTTGCCTCATTGGCCATTGGATCGAGTAAAATGAAAATGATCACCGAACATCCCGACGCCAGCTATCATCTAGAGGGAGAGGATGGGGAATCAGCACTCATCATTGACGATGCCGAAGCGTTTTGGAGCTTATCAAAGATTCTAATAGTTAAACTGGATTAGGCAAGAGTTAAAAACCATTCATTGACAATAACCTTGAGTCAATGTGATGCGCTGAAGTTATTATTCACCTAATTTACGTCTGTTTGATCCTATTAGGAGTTCAATAGTTTCTTAATTCAATTTGAACTGGGCTTCCTCAAGCCTAGAGATTGAATTACCTTTGGATAGGTTGAAACTGCTCCAATTCATACTATCCATATTTCTTATTCCGCTTATGTTGTTATCAACAACTGGAGTAAGAGTTAGTCAGCATTGGTGTGGCGATCTACTTGTGAGCGCTACAATTTGGGGCGAAGCTGAACCTTGTTCTCATTTTACTAAAGATGAAGATTCGAAGTGTCCGATGCATGCGCAGATGGCCCCAAAGAAAAACTGTTGCGAACAAAAAGCACAGATCATAGATGGTGGAGACGAGGATTTTAAAAATGCTCATTTTTCTTACCTGAATGTGTTGTTGCATATGACTCTTACGGGTCAATACGAAGTGAAAGGTTTGCTAAGTTTTGAAGGCAAGTTGGATCACTTTCGAAACCATTCGCCCCCTATAATAGGATCAAAATTATTCGTGCTGATCCAATCCTTTTTACTTTAGGATTTTCTTTCCTCGGCTGATTCTATCCGAATCGACCCGGGATTCGTGCGTACGATCCATTTCCAATTTTTCTAATTCTTATAATTTTCGTTATGAAAAGACTTCTATTTTTTGTTTTTGCACTTACACTCTCACATTTCACACAAGCTCAATGCTCATCCGGTGAGGTTGAGGTTGTCATTGAAATCAATACCGATGCCTACGGTTCTGAGGGTTATTGGGAACTGGTGAGCGCAGACAGCGCTTGTGGAGAAGGAACAATTCTGTCTGGTGGCAATTCAGCTGTAGGTTGCAGTGGAGCAGGGCAGCAAAATCAGCCGGGTGGTGGCTATGCTGGTGGAAACTCATACACCTCCAGCGCGGCTTGTTTAGTCGATGGTGGTTCTTACCGAATCGCATACATCGATGATTGGGGCGATGGTGGATTTGAGTTCATTGTTTCCATCAATGGATACACCGTGGGAGAATTCTCAGGAGCTGGTTCGTTTGAGTTTTTCACTTTTACTGCCTCTGAGCCACCTGCATACGACTTAACAATGAAAGCAACATTGCTGTCTGCGTATATGCCTCAAGGTGCCATTGATATTGTTGCCGAGGTATATAATTATGGTACGGAGACAATAACAAGTCTAGACTTGAGCTATTTAATTGATGGTGGAACAGCCGTAACGCAAACCATCTCTGGTCTTTCCATCCAAAATGGAGAAACCGAGCAAGTAACTCACCCGACCCCATGGAACGCGAACGTAAATGGAGATTTTGAAATCACCGTGTCCCATTCAAATTTGAATGTCACGTTCTCAGATGCAAACCCAGCCGATGACGAAATTGAAACTACGGTATCAATTGGCCCCGGTCGTGCCAATGTCATCGATAGTTACTTGGTTAATCTGCCATTGGTTGTGGAGATTGCCGATGGAGGAGACGGTATCAATATGCCAACTGATCTTGACTTTCACCCAACCCTAACTCGGAATGAAGTGTGGGTTTTGAATAAAGATTTAGAAGGCACAGGAAGCAGCACAGTAACGGTTTCGAATGCAGGTGAATCAAACCAAACTGAGGTTTGGAGACGGGATGGGAATGCTTGGCATTTCATGTCTTTGTCGACGGGGATTGTTTTCAGCGAGAATGGGAACTTCGGAACTTCACCCGGTGTATACGACGCCAACCACAACGGAGGGCAAGCGTTTACTGGTCCTGCGCTTTGGTCTAGTGATATGAGCATCTACGCCCAACCATCAGGCGGTAATGGAAGCCACTTAGATATGTTGCATGCAAGTCCTGAGTGTCAAGGAATTGCACATGAGTCAGGTAATGCATTCTGGGTATTTGATGGTTACAACAAAGATATTTGTCGATACGATTTTGTTGAGGATCATGGCCCCGGAAACGACGATCACTCTGATGGAGAGATTTTGCGTTTCTCGGATGTTAGCGTACGTGCTGACTCGGATGATGAGATTCCTAGTCACCTTGCCTACGATAAAGAAACAGACTGGTTGTACGTAGTTGACCACGGAAACGAAAGGGTTTTTAGAATGGATACCAAATCGGGAAGCCTAGCTGGTGTTCCTAGCTATGGTCCATTTGAAGCGCTTGCCGAGTACAGAACTGTTGAAGGTTATGACTGGGAAGAATTGGTGGATACGGGCTTGGTTCAACCAGCGGGTATCGCATTGATGGAAAACTACATGATGGTAAGTGATTACTTCACCGGTACAATTATCATTTATGATATAACAACTGCCCCAGCTGTTGAACTTAAACGCTTGGCCTTAAATGCCGAAGGGATCATGGGCATAACGATCTCACCTGCTGGTAAAATATGGTACGTTGATTATGAAGATGAAACGTTAAACAGAATAGACTGGGTGCCAGACACCACACTTGGAATAACAACGATTATCGATGAGAATTTGAAATTTTATCCGAACCCCTCAAATGGCGAGTTCACGATCGAAAATTACTCTGGATCGTATGAATCATTTCAGTTGATAGACAACTTGGGTCAAGTTGTGTTTGAAGGCAACTTAACGCCGTCTGCAAATTCAGTAAACCTAGATGTTCCTTCTGGACCGTACTACATATATGTGAAGAGCAACTCTAACTCTGAGGTGCGCGCATCTAAACTTATAATTCAATAAACCCCTAACCAATAAAAAAATCATTATGAAAACTAAAACAATAAGTCTGCTGGTCCTCTTGATAGGACTAATCGTAAATACTGGACAAGCCCAAAATGATGTGGAGATAGAAATCATCCACAAATTGAATGGTGCCGATTTCGAGTTTGGAGAAGAAGCTTCTACACCTGAGGCGATAGCATTTGAACTGGAAAGAATGGAATACTATATCTCTGAGATTAGTATTGAGCATGATGGCGGAACTGTGACTGAGTTTGAGGATGTATGGGTACTCGTTCAAGCGGATGCTTCCAGCACCATTATCGATCTTGGAAATGACTCAATCGAGTCTGTGGAGTCTGTCACCTTTTCGATTGGTGTAGATTCGGCGCATAATCATCTAGACCCTACCATCTATTCCACAAGTCATCCGTTGGGGCCAAAGTCTCCATCTATGCATTGGGGATGGACTGCGGGTTACAGATTCGTTGCCATGGAAGGTGATGCTGGAGACGATCTCAATCAAACATTTGAAATTCACGCCCTAGGTGATCAAAACTATTTTGAGACTACCACGGACGTGACGGCCGCCGCCTCAGGAGGGTCTATTTCTATTCCGATCTATGCGAATTACGCAGAAGCCCTTAGAGGAATTGATGTCGAAGATGGTGTGATTACACACGGAGATTTTGCTGAGGCAATCGATCTACTTGAGAATTTTCAAGAGTTCGTGTTTTCTTCTGTTGAGCCGGTCGATTCTGTACCGGAAGATTCAACGACGAGTATTTCAAAATTGCAGATTCAAGATGCGCTATTTGTGGATAGAAATCCATCCGTGAATGGGACAGTCACGGTTTCATTTGATCTCAATTTAGTTGATTCTAAATCCATTTGCTTGATAGACATCACAGGAAAAAAGATCGAAAGTTCTGAATTATCGAGAGATCGAATATCATTCAACGGATTACAGGCTGGAGTGTATGTGGTGTATGCAACTGCCATAAACGGAGAATCAATTACAGCGCAAAAAGTAGTGGTCTTAGAATAGTCTCATGAAGCTTCGGGTTTCACAATTTCTTGTCCTTGCCTTGTTTTTTGGATGTGACAGCGATCCTGTTGTTTTGGATCAGCCCGTGCTTGATCCGGAGATGGTACCAGTCGGGTTTCCATTGGTCGATGTCCCAGAGGATAACGCCTATTCACCTGAACGTTGGCTGTTGGGAAAGAAGCTGTTTTATGATCCTGTATTGTCAGCAGATTATTCAATCAGCTGCGCCTCGTGTCACGATCCGGAACGTGCGTTTGCAGTCAATGAAAAATTTAGTTTGGGTGTAGGGAGTGAAATTGGAACACGGAATTCGCCTTCACTTGCGAATGTCGCGTACCACCCGTCGTTTACGAGAGAGGGCGGTGTGCCATCGCTTGAAATGCAGGTACTGGTGCCCATTCAAGAGCACAACGAGTTCAACACAAACATCATCGTGATTGCTGACCGGCTGAATGAAGACGAAGAGTATATTGAAATGAGTAGAGCCGCTTATGGTCGCTTGCCTGATCCGTTTGTGATCACAAGAGCCATCGCCAATTTTGAGAGAACACTCCTAAGCGGCAATAGTAGATATGACAAGGCGGTTTTTCAGAATGAAACTGGGGTATTGTCGCCAAAGGAAATGGAAGGATTGAATCTGTTTTTTAGTGCAAAAACGGGTTGCTCTGATTGCCATTCAGGTTTCAATTTCACCAATTATCAATTTGAAAACAATGGGTTGTACGCGGATTATCCGGATGTGGGCCGTTTTCGTCTAACCACTGATAGTAGTGATATTGCGCGATTCAAGGTTCCGAGTTTGCGGAATATTGCCTTGACATATCCCTACATGCATGACGGCTCATTCCAAACATTGAAAGACGTAATCAACCATTACAACATGGGCGGTGAGAACCATCCAAATAAAAGCGAAAAGATCCGAGTGCTGAACTTGAAAGAAACTGAGGTGGAAGCCCTTGAGGCTTTTTTACTAACCCTAACGGATAACCAGTTTGTCCACAATAAATTATATCAAGATGAATAAGATTAAAATACTCGTCGGAATGTCTGTTGCCATCTTTATGCTTTCTCAATGTAAGGAAGGTGGTCCAGGCGACATAACATCAGACCCGGAGGCAGTGCTAAATGAAACGCCCTACGAACTTGCAATTGGCACCTTTCCAGAGCCAGAATTTAACGGAAATGAATTGACCGTCGAAGGAGTGCGCTTAGGGAAGATGTTGTTCTATGAAAAAATGATGTCACAGGACAACTCCATTTCATGTGGAAGTTGCCACAAGCAGGAAAACGGATTTAGTGATCCAGATCGCCTTTCTGAGGGCGTTGGTGGTTCGCTCGGAAAGCGACAGGCGATGGCCATTTTTAACACAGCTTGGCACACGAATGAGTTCTTTTGGGATGGTCGATCTCACCTGCTACGTGATCAGTCTCTTAAGCCTATACAGGATGAGCTGGAAATGAAAGAAACCTTGGAAGGGGTCATCACAAAACTTCAAGAAGAGCAAATCTATCTGGATCAATTTACGCGTGCCTTCGGAGATGAATCGATCACTTCCGAACGCATGTCGCTTGCCTTGGAGCAGTTCATGAATTCCATTGTATCAAATCAATCTAAGTACGATGCGTTTTTGGCGGGTTCAGCGTCATTGACAGACAGTGAGGAGCGAGGTCGTGTCCTCTTTTTTGCCGAATACAACCCGTCATTTCCAGAAGTTTCTGGAGCGGATTGTGCCCACTGTCATGGAGGGAATAATTTCGATAATAACAGGTACATGAACAATGGCCTGGATGTATTGGCCGATCAAACAGATATTGGTCGGGAAGAGGTAACTGAAAACCCACAGGACAAGGCCAAGTTTAAGGTGACGTCTTTGAGAAATATCGAATTGACGGCCCCATATATGCACGACGGTAGATTTGAAACCTTGGAAGAGGTGGTGGATCATTACAACGAAAACATTCGGGTGTCTCCAACTGTTGATCCAGCGCTAGAATACACAACCCAAACTGGATTGATGCTAACGGATCAAGATCAGACGGACCTTGTGGCATTTTTGAAAACCCTTACGGATGAGACCCTTGCGACAGATGAACGCTATGCAGATCATGACTAGTAAACCGAAAAAATCAACTTACTTTACACTCAGATTTAACACCGAAAACTCAATTATGAAGAATCTATTTGTCCTTTTTACAGTACTGGCGATCTCAACAATTACAATTGCTCAAACCACTGTGAACTTTGAAATTATCCATAAGCTACATGGAGAAGACTTCGCATACAATCAAGAAACGTTTAGTGATATGGGAATCACCTTTGACGCTGATCGACTTCAATACTATATCTCAGAAATAAGCGTAGAGCACGACGGGGGTGAGATAACTGAATTTGACGATGTATGGATTTTAGTGAGTGCTGGTGCCAATACAAATGTTCAATTGGGAACAGACACTATTGATTCCATAGAGTCGATCTCGTTTCACATCGGCGTAGATCAAGCTCACAACCACTTAGATCCTACACAATATTCATCTAGCCATCCACTTAGTCTAGGAAACCCAAGTATGCATTGGGGGTGGACAGCCGGATACAGATTTGTTGCCATAGAAGGGAATATTGGAGCCGATTTGGCGAACAATTATCAGTTTCACGCATTGGGCGATGGAAACTACTTCCAAACAACTGTCCCCGCAAATGCAAAAGCACAAAACGGTGCAGCCACCGTGCAGATCTATGCAAACTATGCGCATGCCTTAAACAACCTGGATATTGCTGACGGTTTTCAGCTTCATAGCGAAATTGGAGAGTGTATTACTGTTCTGGAGAATTTTCGAGATGATGTTTTTAGCATGGAGCCACCGGCGGATACGATTTTACCAGAAGTGATTGACACTACCGACTCAACGGATGTAACTGGATTAGCCTTTATACGTGAAAATCAGGTTCGTCTCTTTCCAAACCCAGCTCAGGATTTTGTCCGCGTTGATTTTCTGGAGTCTTCAACAGATGTTTCAATAGAGCTTGTTAGCTCTCAAGGAGTGGTAGTTTATCAGTCTCAGGAAGTTGGTCCAAGCATGCTCATTCCAGTTAATACATTCCCAAATGGGTTGTATTATCTGCAGCTTTCGAGTGAAAGCTCAGGCCAAGTTTTGAACAAACCAATCATGGTTTTACATTAACTGGAAGATAGTCTGATCGTGGATTTTGCAACTTCTGAGTTTACGCAATCCCAAACAATGATTTATAAAGAGCCCGTTATTTGACGGGCTCTTTTTTTTTGAACAGACCATTACATGGTATGCATGCAGTGAAACCCTATTGTTTTAACCTCTTCAGTGCCATCGTGGTCCACCTCAACGGCTATCTTAAGTGACATGTCACTGTGCATGGTAACATCGTTTACCCACATCGCATGCATGTGAACGGGACTCTCATGGGCAGCTTCTTCAGCGCTAAAAACTACTTCGTCGTGCTTTGAAGTGTTGATGATCTGGATCGAATAGCCATGCACTTCCGCGGTTGTTTCGAACATGGATGAAACATGAATGGTATCTCCAAGCATGAAAGTTTTGTGCTCCTCCGGTGAGGTGATCGCAAAAGTAATTTCATCCTCGGGTGGGTATTCGCAGCTCTCATCATCTTTCTCAGCATCTGCGTCATAGTTCGTTGCTGTTTCGTCCATACAGCCCTCCTTTTTACAAGATTGCAAGGAGAGTGCGCCCATTATAAGGGCGATGCTGAGTGTGATTGTTATATAGTATGATTTCATTTTATTGTTTTTTTGGATTCACTAGCGGTACCGTTTTGAAACGGAAATACCAGTATTTATCAGTTTTTTTAAATAGAAATTTGGGAATCGTTCTCTCGGTAGTATTTCACCAGAGAGCACAATACGACTTCGAATGAGGCATAGCCATTCCATCCATAATCCGAAGAACGTGGATTTTGAGGGCTACAGAGTATTGGGTCAATTCGAAGAGTTATCCTACAACTGAGGGTGGGCGAAACAGGAATGATTCGCCAAAAAATGAATAGTTACTCATCCACTTCTCATGCATAATTGCCGTGGAATTATTGTCTACCGATAAGGCGCAGCTGATCAGCAGGCACGGCATTATTTCATTGTCAATTTCAGATACGGCAAGAGGCATTTGATTCTGTTTATTCTCAGCCTGTTTCAGCTTTTGAGCCAATATGCACTTACCGTGACACTCTAACTCTGGCTCATCTTTGTTCACACACAAGGTTTGTGCAATTTGAGTTTTATTCGATTCAAACCAAATAATAACACTCGTCTTGATGCCTATTTGAAAGGTGATGGCAATGAGAATTAATATGCTTAACGACTGCTTCAAGTGATGAAGATATCGAACAAAGCGTTTATTATTGGCGGTATGAGAATTATCAGCCGGTAAGAATTTGGAACGCATGTGTAACTTTTTCATTCGTTTTGCATTCTACATGTATCCAATACGATTGAATGCCGAATAATTCGTCTTCCGGAGAAGGTGTGAAAACTGACGATGCTCAGGCTGTTCTGCGTGCGCAAAAGGATCCGAGTGCGTTTTCGTGGTTGTATAATAAGTATCACGAGCAGATCTTTATATTCATCTATAAGCGTGTTGAAACAGAAGAAATCGCCGCGGATATATGTTCGAATACCTTTTTAAATGCAATGCAACACATAGGTAAATATGAAGATCGGGGATTCCCGTTTTCATCTTGGCTCTATCGGATCGCGATCAACGAAGTGAATCAGTTCTTTCGGAAAAATAAGCGCGCCGTAAGGACGGTCAGTATTGAGCGTGATCATGCCGTAGCTATAGCGGAAGAGTCAGACGATGCTATGGAGTTGGAAATGGTCTTGCAAAATTTGGAATCTGTTTTGGCTACCATTGATGAACCATTGTTGGCGCTTATTGAAATGCGATTTTTCGACCAAAAGTCATTCAAAGAAATTGGAGAAATATTGGGGATTTCAGAAGGAAACGCCAAAATCAAGACATATAGGGCACTAGACAAACTGAAAAAGAAGCTTACAAAGAAGGAATGAAACGCAGGATACATATCGATCGTAAAATGCCTGATAAGGCCAAGATCAGCGGTTATCAGAACTTCGATTCATTGTTGCATAAGCATCAAAGCATAACGAAGAAGCCAAAGTATAACGGCATTAAAGTCCTCACTGGAATCATTCTTATTGCAGTGGTGTCCTTCTTGGTCTTTGATTCAATTGATGCTGAGGAGAACGCCATTGCGCCTCCTTTTAACCATGTAGATTTGGCTGGTGAGCTGCACTTCATCGATCCAAATGACGCTTCTGAAGTGCGCCTATTGAGCGGAACAGTAATCTCGATTGAGCCAAGTTCAATCGTATTTGAAGACGGTTCCATATGCAATGAAAATGTGTGTATTCGAGTGAAGGAGTACCTGAATCCGCTCCATTTTTTCCTTTCGGGAATTCCGATGACCTACGATTCGGCCGGAGTGGAATACACCTTTGAGTCAGCAGGGATGATTGAAATGGAGGCTTGGTCCGCATCAAAGAAGGTATTTCTGGCAGAAGGGAAGCTGGCCCATGTTGAAATGAAGGCGACCGATAGCCGATCGTTCAATGTCTACGCATTCGATTCGGCTGATAATAAATGGGAATTTCAATCAATCGATGAGGTCAAGGTGAATGACAAAGAACCCATGCCTTCACTAATCATCACGGAAGACGATGAAGTGATTGGAATGTACAGCGAGGGTTTCGATACGATTGCTTGCCTTGAACCGGAAGAAAGCATTGAGGTAATTCAGGAAACCGCAGTGGTGAACTGGAAGCTCAACGCAATAGAGAAGCGCGAGAAATTGATCGCGATTGAAAAGGAAAGAAGAGGGTTGCAACAGAAAATGTTGAAGGAGTTTAAAAACAAAACGCCACAACCGACGCTCCAAAGAATGCAAGTCCGTAGCGACTCAATGGCTGCTGCATACCTGGTGCTGAAGGGCGACGAGCGAGAAATAACAAGATCATTCGTGGCCAGTAGATTCGGGATTTGGAATTGTGACAATCCGATTTTGGGGAGCTATCCGGATCATCTAACCGTAGTTTTTGATCATGACGGACACGAGATAACGCCAACATCTCACCTGTTTCTTGTTGACTTAAACCGGAACGCCATCTTTAAATACTATCCAGGCCAGAACACCATTTCCCTGGATCTAAACAATGACAATGTCGCTTGGTTTGTAACGAAAGATGGAAAGTTGGCGATAGCATCTCTGGACTCCGCAGCGCAAGCATACAATTCATCACACCCGATTGAAGTTGAAGTCTTGGCAAAGCAGGCTGGAATCGAGAGGTTGGAAACCTTGTTTGACTAGATCATACCTCGCGACTTCAGCTCCAAATACTTATTTATCGCGTTGGCTGTTAGGTCTTCGGGCTTTGATTGAATGGCCTGTATTCCCGCGTTACGTAACTCATAGACCACTTGTGTAAGTTCATTGCTGAGCTTGGATGCTAGCACATGTGTTGACATATCAAGCAGGTCGGTAGGCTCCTCTTCTATGTATGCTTCAAGTTCCGTGTTTTCGAAGAATATCAATGTTAGAAGATGGCCGCGATTAATCTGCTTTAAGATAGGAAGAACGCGGTGTAGCGAGTTCAAACTCATGAAATTCGTGAAAAGCAATAGCATTGATCGTCCCCGAATATTCTTTCTGGTTGATTCATACAAGGCTTGATAGTTTGCCTCTTGTTGATCTTCCTCGATGTTGTACAAAGCCTCCAATAGTCGTTGGCGTTGGTTAAACTTTCGTTCGGCGCGCAGGAAGTTTTCTTCCTTTCCTGAAAAGACTATTAAGCCGGCATGATCTTGATTCTGAAGAACGATGTTTTGAAGCGCTAGCGTCGAGTTTATGGCATAATCAAGAAGGCTCAAACCATTGAAAGGCATACGCATTACACGACTTTTATTGATCACCGCATAGATCTGTTGAGATCGTTCTTCCTGATAATTGTTGACCATGATCGAGGAAGATCTGCTGCTTGCTTTCCAGTTTATCGTTCGTGGGTCATCGCCAATAACATATTGGCGGATGTCGCTGAATTCATACCCGTGCCCGAGTTTTCTGATTCGTTTTATTCCGGCTTGCATCCGATCCGCCGAAAACACCATCAACTCGAACGCGCGCATTTGAATGAACGATGGATATACTTTAACCATATAGTCTTCATTGTATTGGATCCTGCGCTCAATGAAACCAACTTTTGTGGATAGAAAGGCATTGGTTTTCCCAAACCAATATTCGCCTCTTGTCGCAGGCTTTAATTCATAGTCGATGCGGCGCTTTTCACCAGGCAATACGTCTGTCAGGATTTCGAAAGAGCGATTTTGAAACTGGATCGGAATTTCGTCGAGTATTCGAACCTTCAGAATTTGAGAGGCAGTGCTTTCAACTTCAAGATGCACGGGATTCTCGTCAAATAGGCTAAAGAGTTTTCCGGTTTCTCGCTTTACAGTAATCGGAGAACGTAGTTTGAAAAGTATAAAGGCATCGTAACCAATGGCTCCGACACAAAAGCCAATTATAGCCACAGCCAGATAGATAAACTCCGGTACTGCATAAGCAATGCAAAAACTGGTGATTACCAATCCAATCGCGTAGAAAAGACGGTTGGTTAAGAATATTTCGCGGTAATATCTCACCGTGGCACTTCGATGTCGTCAAGAATGTTTCGAATAACGTCCTCACTAGTGAAGCCTTCCATTTCTGCCGTGGCGCCAATCATAAGTCGATGATTTAGAATTGGAATACACGCCTTTTGAACATCATCAGGCTTAACATAGTTTCGTCCATCCATCGCCGCGAAGACTTTTGCGGCTTTCATTATGGCCAATGATGCGCGCGGGCTGGCACCGAGATAAATTGACTCGTTTTCCCGTGTAGATTGTGCAATCGCTGTGATATATTCAATTATGGCCGGTTCAATGTGAACTCCTTGTATGAGGTTTTTGCATTCGATGAGCTTGGCTGAATTAACTACGGCTTTCACATCCTTCACCTGAGACTGGCTGAAGTCATTTTTGAACCGATTCAATATTTCTTGTTCCTGACCAGCGTTTGGATACGGCACTTTTATACGGAATATGAATCTGTCTAGTTGGGCTTCAGGCAATCGATATGTTCCTTCTTGGTCAATTGGGTTCTGGGTAGCGATGACTAGGAATGGAAACGTCAATGGATATGAATTACCCTCGATTGTCACTTGCCTTTCTTCCATCGATTCGAACAAGGCAGATTGTGTTTTTGCCGGAGCACGATTAATCTCATCAATCAGCACTAGATTCGAAAATATTGGGCCTTTTCGAAACGTAAATTCACCAGAAGACTGATGGAAAATGGTTGTTCCGATCACATCTGATGGCATTAGATCGGGGGTGAACTGAATGCGTTTAAAATCGACTTGAATTGTTTTCGCAATCAACTTTACCATCAAAGTTTTGGCGACGCCAGGAAAACCTTCGAACAAAACATGGCCATCTACAAACATGGCGGCCAAAGCCTGCTCAATGGCATCGTCCATACCCACGATAACCTTGTGAATCTCGGTTTTTATAGATGATGTACACTGCTGAACAACATTTAGTGGTGCAGTCTCAGCAGGTTGTTCTGTAGGAGCCGGAGTTGGTGTAGCCTCTGGGGAAGGAACAGATTGCTCAGGGGAAGTAGATTCAGGTTTAGACTGCTCTTCACCGGGTTTTTGTGGGTCTAGATCGCTCATTATCTTGCGTTTTTATAATAGTTGTTTAAAGCCTCATACAGCGGAATTACTTCGTTCATGCGGGCTAGGTCGTTGTATCTAAGTCTTCGTTCCAGGTCGTAAATATGTTTAATGTCGGGTTCGCCAATTTTCGATTTTCTCGAAACTTCATCGGCATTGGAAACTCCCTTTTTTCCGGGCTGCACATTATAGCGTCGTCTATTGAAAGTATGGAAGAGACGCATCATCTCGCCTGTGAGATATTTTGGGCTGTTAGATTGATAATAAAGGGTGCCAAGTGCTTTGGCAAACTCAATGGAAGTGTTGTCGGGACTGGGTATGATCGGAATGATGCGTTGTTGCCTTTTAGACCGGAAGAGTACGAATAGGAGCACACCAACCAAGAGCGCATACCAAGCATAGCGCAACGTTGGCTGAGCGAAAATGAATTTAAGCGGTGACACCGAAGGCGGTTGGGCGTTTTCATCAGAATAGTGAAAGTGCGAATTGTAATGATCGATGAAAATAGGCTTGTTGTCTAAGACTGACATGGCCTTAGATGCGTATTCAAAACCATCTTTTTGAGCCAGGTAAACATTCGAAAAGAGTCGGCCTTCAACGTGGATGAAAATCGTTCCCTTCCCGTATTGGAAGGATGCGAAATTGACTCCACCTTCGATCGTTCCAATGGGCTTTGCGAAGTCATAAACCATCATAGAATCATAGAAGGTGTTGTAATCGAAGTAGTTCCAATACGCGACAATTGGCGTGTCGGCGTGCAAGGCAGAATAAAGATATGCCGAGTCGCGAATGAGCTGTGAGTCTGCGAAATTTATCTCGACTTGTAACGTAGAGTCGTAATAATAGTCATCTATCGCTGAGTAGTCGAGCCCGAGCGCATTATTCATCCACCAGGGTATGTCATCGAACACAAAAAAGGCTTTATTTCCTATTTGCACAAACTCCATCAAGTGCGCGATCTCGGCACTATCATAGTAGAATTCACGATCGAGATAGAGGTAATTCAACGTGTCCTCAACCAATGGTAATGTATCTACCAATGGGCCTGTAGCTTCGTACAAATCGCCACCCGAGGCTTCTTCCAGCAACTCTAAGAGCAGGCTTTGACCATAAGGTTCTTCACTGCGTAGCGATTGAGTTTGAGACCAGTCATGTTCAAGTTGGTCTTGGACCAGAAAAAAACGGATCACGAAAAATGCGACGATGAAAATCACCACCACAATCATCAATGGCCGATTGCGATCAGCCATGTTTAATGTGTTTTTTTAGGTTTACAATGATGTTACTGACACGATCAAACTCTTCTGACTTTAATTCTGCCGCTCCATACCATACAGGGTCAAAGACATCCACTGTTCGCGCAAATTGTGTCTTTATTTGAGCGTCTTCAAGCTCTCCAACAAACTGATCATTCGTTTTTCGTTTCTTCCAAATGATGAGATTGGAATAAATCATTTCTTGCAATAGCATCAAGAAATTAATGCGCAGCGCAATTTTCCAGTTGCTGGAGTCTAAGGCGTCTTGCAATAAATTGTTCAGTTCAACTTCGGGAAGATTGTCCTCCGCCTCATCCAAAGTGCGCGCCTCAAACTTTCCTTTTGGTATCACAGCAGGTGCACGGGCATTTCTGACAATTAGAATGATGACTAGAATGGCAGCACCGATGAGAATGGCAAATAGTACGGTACGAAAGCTGTCGAATGTAAAGGGAGGGTTTATGGTGCCAATATCTGAATCCACTGGGCTGATTTCCTCAATCTCTTCTTTAATTGGCTTTTTTGGCTCCACATTTTCTGAATAGTCCACATCTTCAGAAAGTGATTTCCAATGTTCCTCACTTAGGCTTAATGAATCCGAAGCCGCCATGCTCACCGATGAACTCAAAATCAATAGAATAGCGGTATATCGGATCAGCAGTCTCACGATATCTTTGACTTGTTTAGAATATTTCGCTTGCTTGAAAATTGAACACTTATATCAAATTGATTGTCAATTGACTGCAGCAGGTTGGTGGCCGTTGTGTTTTCCTTAATTCCGAAATACGAAAGGCCAAGACACGTAGAAACGAAACTCACCGCGACGAAATAGAGCGACAATACAAGAATGCTGGACAGAATAATAAGGAACGTGGACGATGAGAAATCCTCCGACGGAATGAAACGATAGATTCCCTCAGCCACGAGTGGTAATATAAATTGATCATTCATGTATAACACCAATCCACAAAGTATGCTGATGGCTAAAGAGAGCATCATCACTGCCCTCCAACCTCCACGAAAGAGGTGAATGGTGTGGGCGATGAGGTTTTGACCCTTATTTGTAGGGTCGAAACTTGACTGAATATAGAGTGAACTTAATGGAAGCCAGAGAGGAATGGCCAAAGCCGACCAGATATTTGTTGTGAGCATCGCAACCACAATAGCTGAAAGACCAAGGAACCACCATGGAATAGGTGTTGGATTGCCGGTAGAGGGGTCGAATGTTCCTCGAAGTGCCAAGGTCGAGGCAAGCAAAGCGGCAAATAGAAGAACGAGATTAATGACAAACACTTTTAAATTGCTTCCAATGACGAGGAAGTCTTCTGCCAAGGCATATTCACGCCAATGAAGATCAGAGCCAAAACGGAAAATGGAGGCATCTAAGGTTATGTAAAGTGTTAGGAGTACGATGGAAACGAATCCCGAAGTCAATATGGCTTTTCGATTCTTTTGAAAACGATTTATACCCTCACCGGAAATAACGGCATTCGACACCGGCCGAGTATGATCAAAGCCAGAGGTAATTAGAGGTTGCAAATTAATCTTGAGCTCTTCATCTAGAACCTTGTTCTTAGCGATCCTATGGGGATACCAGATGAAATAGAATATGACAAAAAACAGGGAGCCGAGAATGGAGCCGAGTCGGATAGCCCAATGCACATCTGTAAGCCTTGTTATGACGGCCTCAATAAATCCTGAATACACAAGTAAAGGCATCAAACCGAGCATCATCATCAACCCTTTCCGACCTGATATTCGAAAGGCGTCTATCCTGGAATAAGTTCCTGGAAACAATATTCCATTTGATAGGGCCAAGCCTGCGGCCCCAGCGATTATTATGCAGGAAATTTCTATGGTTCCATGTTGCCAGACAGTAAGCAGGGACTCTATACCGAGGTCATGCGCAAAAAAGAACTGTTGGAATGCGCCCAACATAATTCCATTGTAAACCAGGGCGCCGATGGTTCCAATCCCAAATACCATCCCTAAAAGGAAGACATAAGCAGAGACCATTATGTTGTTTAAAGTGATTCTGAAAAACATGGATGCCATTTCCTCGTCTTTGTAAACACCCATCGGGTCTCCTTTTTCAATATTCTCTAGCGTCATATCCACGTACGAATCGCTGATAATGAAACGCACAAATTCGGGATCACTCCAATTTGAAAAGGCCCCAACGGCTACAGCTAAGACGAAGATTAAAAATGAGATCAGCAGCTCCTTGCGCGCATTAAACATGATCAATGGTAGATCCGTTTTCCAGAATTGTTTGATGCCTTGCCAGAGCCCCTTCTGAGTCTTGTAGATACGTAGAGATAGGATTTGGCTGACCCCATTTAAGTAGGATCGTATGAGTCGATTCGGATAATGCGTGCGCGCATAGGATAGATCATCTACAATTTTGATGTAATGATCGGCCACACGCTGAGGATTGAATCGATTGCTTTTGAGCTCATTCTCAAAGTCATTCCAACGTTTCTTATTCTGCTTTATAAATTCGCTTTCCTTCAATCGGCTATTGTGGAGGGTAAAAAAAGCGGTTATTTCGCATTAAGACAAGGTGAAAACACTCGAATTTGAAAATACACAAGGAATTAACCTGCAATATACCATTGCAAATACGATGGAGCGGGTGATAGCCTACGTGCTTGACGCCATCATCCTCGCTTTATTTTTTCTTGTCACAGCTATTATTTTTCAACCAGAGGGAGATGGGGCTCAAGTCTACTTTGCCTTCGTTTTTATACCGCCATTTTTCTTTTATGCTGTTTTAATGGAATGGTTAAATGACGGAAGATCTTTGGGTAAAATGGCCATTGGTTTAAAGGTGGTTCGGGTTGACGGCAGGCCTGTTTCTGGCTATGATTACTTGATGCGCTGGCTGTTTAGGTGGTTGGATATTTATTTGTCGAGCTGGTTACTGGCTCCAATTCTTGTTGCTGCTACACCTCGGGGACAAAGGCTAGGCGATATCTTGGCAGATACAACTGTGATTCAGACCAGAACGGGGCGAATTTCGCTCAAGAGGGTGTTGAAGCTAGGTCAGCTAAAAAAATACGTTCCAGTATATCCGCAGGTATTGGAGCTTAGCGAAAATCAAATGATGACCGTAAAGGAGGTAATCAACAGAAACAAGAGGTATCCAAGTAATGCCCACTTTAAAGCGCGGGCTGAATTGTCAAACCGGCTGAGGTCTATTTTGGATATTGATGATCAGGAAGACGATCGAGTTTTACTCGAAATTCTGGTGAAAGATTACATCACACTTTCCAGGTAATTACTCCTGAATTACGCGCGTTGAGGCCCACTTGTCGTGCCACATAACATTGCCATCCATCCAAACGGAAAAAGCCTCAAATGGAACGATACGGCAAATGGTTCTCAGTATTACTGCCCCTGCAGAGGCTGCGCCACCATTTGTGTCTACTACCCGAGTCTTCATGACCATCTTTCCAACTGTTTTTCCAAATGCAGCCTCCATGATAACGTAATACAGGAAAAAGGTGGCAAGCGACAGAATGGATGCAATCGCTGAAACTTCCTCTCCAGCTCCCATTCCCGCAATCATACCCAAGCCAAAGGAAATAGCATAATACACAATGATGTCGATGAGGTAGGTAAGGAATCGTGTGGCAGGCTTAGCGATGTTTAGGCTATCGGCACCTCCAGAAATTACTTCTTCGTCTAGGATTTCGTCTTGCATGGCGTGGTTATTTGAAAACAATAATAACCAGATTCGGTTGGAAAACAAGAAGAATGTCTAGTCAGTAGCCGTTATTGGTTACCCATCCATACAGAGGTCATTTGTCCCGGACAATGGAGGTATAGAAGTTTCCATATTCCTCCACGGTTTTGTCGTGACTCAAAAATTGCGTGATGTGTTTTTTCGCCTTGTCTCCCATCGCCTCCCACTGCGAAGGGTTTTCATGGAATTTAACAATAGCCTCAGCTATGGATTTTGGGTTGTTAGGTTCGATCACATAACCGCCTTCGCCGTCAATGGCCATGCCTCGATTCCCTGGTATATCAGATATTATTACGGGGTTCCCTACGTACATTGCTTCGATCATGGCCTTCTGGGTTGCCTCCCCAAAAAGAGATACCGATATGGATAGATCAACGGCTTTAACAATGTTGGATACGTCGCTTCGAAAACCAGTAAAGATGAATGTTTCGGGTTTTTTTGATCGAGCAATTAATCCTTTTATTTCAGTGGTGTCCATGCCTCCGCCGATGAGCAAAATGCGCAGTTCAACGAGCTCAGGAAGTAAGTTCGTGGCTTCAATTAGGGAGTGAAGCCCTTTCATTGTTGTGCGATTATTGGCAACAAGAGAGCAAATCATCGCGTCAGGCGGTAAGTTGAATTCGGTGAGGTCGGCGGGATTGAATTCACTGTACCAATCTGGATGATGGCCTTTGAGTATTGTAACTGCCTTTCGGGCTGGCATACCGTTTTTCAGAAACATCTCTCGAATACTATCGGCAAGACAGATCATATAATCTACTCGTGGACTTAAAAACGACAAGTATTTAGATGGATAAAACCAGCGGATGTTGCCCGTGTATCCACGATACCCAACAAGTAGTGTGTCTCTACCCAAAAGGGCAATCGATGCGTTTGTTATCGAGCGGCTGTTAAATGCGTGTACGATGTTAATTTCCTTCCTGGATACAACTTCCTTAAGCTTTGAGATGAAGCTCCCATCAAATTTAGAAGTTGGTGCGCAGTCAATTATTTCCACTCCAAGTTTCTCGAGTTCATTGGTGTAATACTCGTTTTTAGGAGACATAACCGTGATATCAAACCCTTGTCTAACTAGTGCTAAAAATATTTCAGCTTCGGGGCGGATCGCATTTAAGGATCCGGTATAGTTGCTGATAACAAGAATCTTCGGTTGGGCCATGAATTACTCCGACTTGATATATGGTTGCTCGTGAAACAGCTTTTCGTTTTTGGGTTCCCATAGTTCGACCTTTGTGCCGTCCGGGTCAATGATCCAAGCAAATTTACCGTATTCGTGTGTCTCCATTTCCCCAACTTGTTCCACGCCTTCCGATTTCAATTCGATCAATAGCGCTTCGAGATCCGAAACACGGTAGTTGATCATAAATGAACTTTGACTCGGTTCGTAGTAGGTTGTCGACTCTTCCATCGGACTCCAAACCGTTGTCCTTAAGTCTTCACCGCCCTCTCCTCGCCAAAGAAATTTACTTCCGTAGGCATCAGACTCAATTCCAAGATGCTTTGAGTACCAAGATTTTGTTTTTTGCGGATCCTTGGACTTAAAGAAAACACCGCCTAGACCGATTACACGTTTTTTCATTCGGTAAAATTGGACAACAGATTCTAATTAGATGGCTATGGACGCCCGAAAGTCTTTTACAACGGTTTCAATTTCAGAAAGCACAACCTCGTTTATCTCCGTAGCCAACACCTGACCAGTCTTCAGCTCGTATGCAGAAGGTGGGTTTAACTTCATAAAAAGTTGATCCAACTTCACGAGTTGCTCGTATTCGTATTGCAATTCGGCTGGAATTTCGTAACCATCTAAGGCATAGATCAAGTTCTCAGTGTATTGTTTTTGCTGACTAAGAATGTGAATGAACAAGATCAAATCATGTTCGCGAGCCTGCGCAAATCCGAGATGCAAGCCTTCAAAAAGACAACCCATAATCATAAGAAGACCAATGCCTTCCTTATCCTGGTCTCGGAAATAGTGATGGCCAAGTTCGTAGAGTTCTAGAATAGTTCGTCCGAGTGAATCAGGTTTGGCTATGTTTTCTGTAAAACGATCAGCGAAATCTCGGTCCATGGTCATACCAAGTCCCATGTTGTCGCCCAATATTTTACAGGTCGTGAAGTATTCCATTGTGGCCTGTTGGTCTCCGAACGACCCCGTGTATGCCATATCAATGAGATAGGTTCCAAATAGCACATTTGATTTAAAGAATGACCTGTCTGTATGTTCAATAGGGAAGAGAATCTCCTTGTTGTAAGTAGCTCTTGTATTTCGAAGAAGGGCAGGGACCTGCATCGGCGTTGGTAGAGAAATGATGCGCACTGAATCGGTTGGAACCAATGGCCAATCACGCTTCATCTCCTCAGTGGTCGCACCTGATTCATCCTCTTTATTCGAATCTCCGCACCCAGAAAGGGTTATTGCAACCCAGGCTAATATCAGGACGAAAAAGGCGGGACGCATCATTTTACAATGACCTTTTTAGTGACCCTAGCTCTGTCGCTTTGGCTGTTTATTATGTAAACACCAGGGCTGAGAAAGTTGTCTTTGTTTATGTGGTATTGGATGTTTCCAGATTCTTCCACACTAGGTACCAGCTCTGAAATCAAGTTTCCAGTTGCATCTAAGATGTGGGTCCGAAACAAACCGTCTGGGCAGTCGATAACCTTCGCGATGCATGAGGGAATGCATGGGTTAGGGTTTACTTCCATTCGACATAAATTTTCTTCGTCGTCAATGATGCTGACGGCAGCCAAGTCACTCGCCTTCATGTTGGCCTTTCCATCGTATTCTGTCACCCGATAATACACGGTTTGACCTGACTTAGGATAGTCTTTGAACGTGTATTGACCTCCTCTAGTTTCCGCATCAGATCTAAATTTTGAAATGATATCATAGCTCATACCGTTGTAGCTTCTGCTCAAAATAAAGTAGCCAGATCCAGCATTTACTCGAGCATTCCAATTGAGGGTTACACTGTGATCCTGATTGAAGTGCGTTTGAAGAGATAGAAGATTCGCGGTTGTAAGCTGTATGTCATAACACCAATCGCGCCCAGATATAGCTCCGGCTATGAACGCGGTGCCATTTCCGCAGGCCAAAGCCTCTCCAGACACATGCACATTTCCGTCAACGTGCAGCGTGCCCTCGATATTCAAATCGGAGTTACCCGAGAGTATTAGATTACCATGAACGTGTAGGCTAGATCCTTCTTCAATATTGATTTGGGCGTCTCCAAAAAGCTCGAGATCGCCCTTGATTTCTAATCCTCCAGTTTGTGAGATGTTCAGCTCTCCTTTTCCGTAAAGCTCAAATCGTTCGCAGTCGACTTGAATGCTGTGATTGATAAATAGGACGTGATTATTCGAGAGGCTACAGTCAAGTCCATCGATGTCGTTGGAAGGGAGTTTCCAAGTGTTGTCTTCATCGTAGTTGCCGTCGTTGATAGAAATATACTCCACTGATTGGCCAAGTGAATTCGGACTAAAGCCAGATATGAGTACAAACAGGATTACGAACACCTGAATTATGGAGCCTGTTTTATGCCTCGTCAGCGACATTCCAAGGGTTAATATTTGACCCAGATCACTCATTCATCTTACTTACTTTCAGCATATTAGACATTCCTTTGCTGGAAATCGGCATACTTGCGATGTTGATTAATAAATCGTCATCGCCAAGATAGCCCGCCTTTTTCAATTCGTATTTGATATCGGAAATGGTGTGGTCTGTACTTACAAATTTGTCATAGTAGAAACCGCGCACACCCCAAACCAGGCTCAACATATTCAAGATTTTAAAATTCGAAGTGAATACAAAAATCCATGAATTTGGTCTATAGGAGGAAATACGAAATGCGGTATAGCCTGAAAAAGTCATTGTGACAATTCCCTTCGCTTTAATTTTCTGCGTAAGGCGAACGGCGGAGTGGCATATTGCGTCGGTAATGATTCGATCGTCGTCTGATTCATGTTCAATGTCGCGGTAATAAATACCGTCATAATCTTCAACACGGTCGATGATCTTTGACATGGTTTCAACAACAGCAACGGGATAGTTACCCACACTTGTTTCGCCGCTCAACATCACCGCGTCCGCACCATCCATAACTGCATTTGCAACATCGTTCACTTCAGCCCTGCTCGGCGACATATTGTCGATCATGCTCTCCATCATCTGGGTTGCAATGATTACGGGCTTTCCTGCTTTTTGACATTTTCGAACGATTTCTTTCTGAACGATTGGTACATTCTGAAGCGGGATCTCCACCCCAAGATCTCCACGTGCCACCATTATTCCATCTGAAATAGAAATTATTTCATCGATGTTTTCTACTGCTTCCGGCTTTTCAATTTTCGCGATAATTTTCGCGTCTCGTCCAGCTTTATTGATGTGATCTCTAAGCTCACGTATGTCGTCGGCGGTTCTCACAAAGGAGAGCGCTACCCATGCGGCATTATGTTTCAATGCGAAGGCCAGATCAACTTTATCCTTCTCGGTGAGGCTTGGAAGGCTAAGTTTCGATTCGGGCAAGTTAACGCCCTTTCTGGGCTTCAAGTCGCCTCCTTGAGTAACTTTAGTTACGACGTCAATGCCATCTGTACCAGTAACTTCTACGCGCAGTTTTCCATCGTCAAAGAGGATGGTTTCACCAACATTGACATCTTTTTCAAGGCCTGGATAACTGATAGATACACGCTCTTTGGTGCCAATAATAGTTTCACTGGTGAGCCGTAACTCAGCTCCTTCAATAAGATCTACGTGAGGCTCAGCTAACTCGCCAACTCGAATTTTTGGACCGCTCAGATCGGCGAGGATGGCGGTATGCGAATTAAGATCACCATCAATCTTTCGCAAGATGCCGATCACCTTTTCGTGATCTGCGTGGGCACCGTGAGAAAAATTCATTCGGGCTACATTCATGCCACTATTAATCATCTTAATAAGAATCTCTTTGCTAGAGCAGGCAGGGCCAATAGTGGCGACGATTTTTGTTTTTGTAATCAAGGGGTGAAAATATTAGGCGAATATATCCTTCATTGTACAGCCAATACGCACAATTATTGAAGGAAGTGAACATCCTATTCTTCAAATAGGGAGAACTGAATTTTCTCTAGCGGAGAGCTCGGCAGCTCAGTGACCAGTTGAATTGATTCGATCGACTGCAGGTTGGCCATGAAGCGTTCACCATCAAAAATGTCGATGTAACCCTCTACAACCATGAGCATATTGAATTGTTTGTAGGCTTTTATCAGCGGTTGGTTGCCACTAAAGTTGTTGATTAGGATAAACCTGAGGTGGCTTTTGGGGTCGCGATGCACAAACGTGGCATATTCAAATGCTTCACCCGAACGATCGTGAATTTCTAATTGTGATCGTTTGCAGTTGAACTTTAGCGACTGATTAAGATGCCAAGCAACTCTATAATCCTTGATGTGGCAACTTAGACCGTAGCACAGGAAATCATAGTCTTCTTCAACAATAAGTCTATGCTTCGACATTTTTTGATAATCCTAATGCGTCGCAGGCGTGCTTTGCAGCATCCTTTTCGGCGCGTTTTTTTGATCGTTGATTTGAACTGGCCACTTTCTTTCCGTCAATGTAGATGTCACAAATGAAACTGTTTGGGTCATCCATATTTGCAACAGTTCTAAACTCAAAATTTATTTTTTTCTGCTGAGCCCATTCTATCATCTGGCTCTTGTAGTCTGATGGGTTGTTTATTACTTCCTCAAGGTTTAAATAACGATGGAGTAAATATGTCTCGACACACTTTTTTGATGCTTCAAAACCCTTATCTAGATATATCGCACCCAACCACGCTTCAAGCGCGTTGCCTACGATTTTGTCTTTTGAATCTTCGGCTCCAATGCGGGCTTCAATGACCGAGTCAAGGTTGGCTCTAAGGCCAATCTCGCCCAAGGTTTGCCGGTTTACAATTCTCGATCGGACTTTGGTGAGCGTACCCTCGTTTGCATCTGGAAATCGGTAGAATAACACCTCGGTCACCACCGTGTCGAGTACGGCATCACCGAGCAACTCTAGGCGTTCGTTGCAGTCGCCATGGCAGAATTTTCCGGCACCTATGATTGACTTGTGTCGCAAGGCGCGTTCATACCAAGAAATATCGGATGCCTTAATACCCCAATGACTTTTAAGGTATTGTTTTAGCTCTCGTTGGCGAGAAGAAGATCGTTGAAATAGAACTGGTAGCTTCAAGTAATTCGCTGGTTTACCCAACAAATTTCTTAAAAATCACGGAAGCATTGTGTCCGCCGAAACCAAACGTATTACTCAGTGCTGCATTTATCGTTCGCTCGTGAGGTTTATGAAAGGTCAGGTTTAACTTACCATCAATTCCGTCGTCATCGGTAAAGTGATTGATGGTAGGTGGAACGATGTCGTTTTTAACGGCCAATACTGCAGCAATACTCTCGATCACACCGGCCGCACCTAATAGGTGTCCCGTCATGGATTTTGTGCTGCTAATATTCATGTCATAAGCGTGGTCACCGAAAACGCCTTTAATAGCTTTAAGCTCAGAAAGGTCACCCAATGGGGTACTTGTTCCGTGAACGTTTACGTAATCAATCGACTCTGGTGTAAGCGAATCATCATCTTCCAATGCGGCACGCATAACATTCAACGCTCCTAATCCATCGGGATGCGGTGCTGTGATGTGATGTGCGTCGGCAGACATTCCTCCACCGCAAATTTCCGCATATATTTTGGCGCCTCGAGCTACAGCGTGCTCGTACTCTTCAAGTACCATGCATCCTGCTCCTTCTCCCATAACAAAGCCATCCCTATCCGCATCAAATGGACGAGAAGCTGTTTCAGGACTGTCATTTCTGGTAGATAAGGCATGCATTGCATTGAATCCACCAATTCCGGATTCGTTAATGGCAGCTTCTGAGCCTCCAGAAATAAAGGCATCCGCCTTACCAAGTCTGATGTAATTGTATGCATCGATTAATGCATTGGTGCTTGTTGCACAAGCTGAAACGACACTGAAATTCGGGCCTCTAAATCCATATTTCATTGAAATATGTCCAGCAGCGATATCAGAAATCATTTTGGGAATGAAGAAAGGATTGAACCTTGGAGTACCATCTCCTGTCACGTATGCACGGACTTCTTCTTGAAAAGTTGTGATGCCACCGATACCCGAACCGAATATTACGCCGACTCGATCCTTGTTAATGGCTTCAGCATTAATGCCTGAATCTGCAACTGCTTCATCGGCAACGATGAGGGCATATTTTGCAAATAAGTCAAGCTTTCTGCCTTCTTTTCGATCAAAATGCTCGGTTAGGTCAAGATCTTTGACCTCACAAGCAAATTTGGTTTTAAAATTTGAAGCATCAAAGCGGGTAATTGGTGCCGCACCGCTGGTGCCCTTTAAGAGGTTTTGCCAATAAAGGTCCGCGTTGTTTCCAATCGGTGTTAGCGCTCCGATGCCGGTAACTACTACCCGCTTTAACTTCATATTGTTTGTGGTTTATTTAGGATGCGTGCTCCTGAATATACTTAACAGCTTCACCAACAGTTGCGATGTTCTCAGCCTGATCGTCTGGAATTGCAATGTTGAACTCTTTTTCAAATTCCATGATTAACTCAACAGTGTCGAGAGAATCTGCGCCAAGATCATTTGTGAAACTAGCCTCGATGGTTACTTCACTTTGGTCTACGCCTAACTTGTCTACGATTATTGCGACTACGCGCTCTTGAATATCAGCCATAATGCTTGATTTAGTTTTTGCTTTTTTACAGACTGCAAAGAAATACCTTTTCGTGAGACTATCGCAAATTGAAAATTAAGAGTATCGAACGCATAGGTTCTTGAATGATTTTCGGTGCAAATCTGGCACCTTGGCATCGTCGGCTGCATGGCCCACGGGTAATAATAAGTAGGGCCTTTCATTGTCTGGTCGATCCAATAATTTCGACAAAAAATTCATTGGACTGGGTGTGTGCGTTAACGTTACTAAACCTGCGTTATGAATGGCGTCAATGAGCATTCCGCACGCTATTCCAACCGACTCATTCACGTAATAATTTTGCCATTTTTCTCCATCAACATATTCGAACGCGCGCTTGAACACCACAATGATCCATGGCGCTACCTCTAAGAAGGGCTTGTTCCAATCCGTGCCTATTGGGGCAAGATCTTTCAACCACTTTTCGCTCATACGGTTATGGTAACTCTCATATTCTTCTTTTTCGGCAGCGGCGCGAATTTGTTTTTTCAACGCTGGATTGCTTATAAGACAAAAGGTCCATGGTTCTTTATGTGCCCCTGATGGCGCAGTGCCTGCGGTTAAAATGATGTTTTGAATCGTTTCAAAGGGCACAGGTTCGCTTGAAAAATCACGCACGCTCCGTCGCATATTTGCATGTTCATAAAGTGCTTTGCTGCGGTTCAAACCTTCTTCGGTATTGAAGTCAAGGGAATTGTAGTCGATAAATTTTCCTGCCTTGCTCATTTCTAGTCCTAATTTTGAACGCGCAAATTAGTTTAGATGCGCGAAGAGAATTCCTCGAAAATACGATTGGCGATTTTTGCTTCTGGATCTGGGTCCAATGCCGAAGCAATTGTTGCACATTTTAAAAACCATCCAACCATCAAGGTTGAGATGATCGTGACAAACCGCGAGCGTGCTGGTGTGATCGATCGGGCGAAGCGGCTTGGGATACCTTATACGCTTATACCTAAATCCACTTTTGACAATAAGGACGCAGTGTTAAAAGTCCTGGAAGAGGCAAATATCGACTGGATAATACTAGCTGGATGGTTGCTTCTTATTCCAACTTACCTGGTCCAATCGTTCCCAGATCGAATCATAAATATTCATCCAGCATTGCTGCCAAAATTTGGAGGCAAAGGGATGTATGGTATGCACGTGCATCAGGCTGTTGTGGATGCGCAAGAATCCGAGTCAGGAATAACAATACATCTGGTGAATGAGCGATTTGACGATGGTCGAATCTTAGCGCAATATAAATTCCCGTTACCGGCAAATGCCACTGCCGAGGATGTTGAAGCTGGGGTGCGCCAACTCGAGATATCAAACTACGCTGCAGAGATCGAAAAGTCAGTTTTGTAAAAAGCCTCGGCAAAATCCAAAAGTAATTCGATAATTTGGCCGCACTAAGCCCAAACCTAACTACTATGACCAAGAATCGAATCTGGATTTTTGTAGCGTCTATCGCCATTGTTTTCTTCACGTTAGTATCTCAGGATCAAGAGGCATTTGCCTCAAGTGATTTTTATTTGTCCGACGCGCCTATTGAGTCGGCTGAGCATCCCGTAGAACCAGAACATGGCGAAGGAATGGCGCATGCTGAGGAGGCGCATCACGATGAAGGTGGAGGCCATCATGGCCCGGATACCGCACCTCTGTTTTTTATCATTCTAGCGATATTTATTGGTGCTGCCACACGGCATTTCCTTAAATCTATTCCCGTTCCCTTTACTGCCCTTTTATTGATAATAGGTATGGCACTCGGTGTTATGACTCGATTCGCATTATTTGAATCATGGGGCGGAATGGACGTAAGCTTTATTGCAGATTCGTTTCGCTGGGCGGCACACATAGATCCACACATGCTGTTTTTTGTGTTCTTACCGATTCTGATTTTCGAAGCGGCATTTGCGATGGATTTGCACACATTCAAGAAATCCGCCACCAATTCTGTGATTCTCGCCGTGCCTGGGATCATTGTTGCACTTCTCTTAACTGGTGGGTTGGTTTATGCAATTGATATTTTGGATATTGGACTGGAAGGTTGGGCAAACTGGTCGCTTGCTTTCATGTTTGGATCCGTTATTAGTGCTACCGACCCTGTTGCGGTAGTTGCGTTGCTCAAAGACTTGGGCGCAAGTAAAAAACTGGGAACGCTAATAGAAGGCGAATCCTTATTAAACGACGGAACGGCCATCGTTTTGTTTATGGTATTCTTCCTTGGACTTTCAGGTCAGGCATCCGACGCCAATGGATTTGTTGAATTCTTTCGTGTTGCTCTTGGAGGCCTCGGTGTTGGACTTTTTGTTGGATGGATAATTCTTCGATGGTTGAAGGGTGTTTTTAACGATGCCATGGTGGAGATATCAGCCGTAGTTGGTGCGGCATATTTAACTTTCTACGTGGCGGAGCATTTCATGCACGTGTCGGGTGTGTTGGCTTTAGTGGCTTTAGGGCTTATGATTGGCGGATTCGGTCGATCCAGTATTTCTCCGCAAGTAGAGCACTTCATGCACGAGTTCTGGGAGCTGGCCGGTTTCATTGCCAACTGTCTGATTTTCTTAATTGTTGGCTTTGTGATTGCAGAAAGAACTGAGTTCACCGCCAACGACTTCATGGTATTAGGAATTGTCTACGTTGGTATTCATGTGATTCGAGCAATTGTCATTTTTATCTCATATCCGTTTATGAAGAACAGTGGTTATGGTCTTCCGGTTAAGGACGCCATTGTTGTATGGTACGGGGCACTGCGTGGTGCAATCGGTTTGGCCTTAGCGCTAATGGTAGCAGGTATAGATTCAAGTAACCTCGCCGAAGCGATGGAAATTTCGGTTGGTGAGGCAACGACTATAAAGGATCAGTTTCTATTTATTATCGCGGGAACAGTGACCCTGACGTTGCTTGTGAATGCAACCACCATAAAATTCCTTGTCACAAAACTCGGGTTACTCGACGTGCCGCCAGTAAAGGCGCTTGCGATGAAAGCGACCTCCGAATACATGCGCAGTAGTGCAGAAAATCATATGCAGAAGCTGAAGGAAGATCGACACCTACGAAAAGCCAACTGGAGCTCCGTTGGCGAATACCTGCCTAAGGAAATGAAGATGGTCGAGGACATTGATGAAGCCTCGTTGACGGTAGAGAAAATTGCCGCCCACAGAAGAAGATTACTCGAAAAAGAGAAGAGCTTATATTGGCGTCAATTTAAAGATGGAATGCTAGGTCCAACCACTGTTCGATTATTATCTGACACCGTCAACGACGTGTTGGATGATGCGGGAGCGGAGTCACTCTCTAATCGAAAAGACTTGGAGGTGCAGTGGCAGCCATCAAAATGGCTAAGCGCAGTGCAGGCCATTCCAGTCATAAACAAGCTTACAGAAAACTCATTTTTTGAGGAGTTAGCGGTAAGTTATGATAGCGCAGTAGGTTTCATCGCAGCACAAGAGGATTGCCTCAAGCTGCTCGAGAGTATGTACCGTGCAGAAGGGAAAGAAGAGAGGCCAAACCTAGAACGATTAGAACAAGAGATCAATGAGAATATAATCAGTGGCCAAACCTTCGTTCGAAACTTGCGAAATACATACCCTGAAATATATCGTGCAATAGCCACTAGGCAGGCCATTCGATCTGTCTTGAATTATGAATTACATACTGTGTCAAGGTTGAGAAGTAAAGGTCGCTTGGATGGTGGTGAGGCTGCAAAATTGACCCATGACATTGAGGCACGAATGAAGCAATTGTTGGAGCGTCCGCCAAGTGTGGAGCTTCCGGAAACAGGTGAGTTGCTCGGTGGTGTAAGCTGGGTGAAAAACCTGGACAAAGAAGTCGTGAAGAAAATGGGTAATCTATGCCAGACTAAAATGTATACCAATGGTCAAACCATCTTGAAAGCGGGAAGCAATTCCCAAGGAATGTTCATTGTGGTGCGCGGCAATGTCAAGATAATGCAAGACAAAGAAACGATCGAACTTGTTGGTAAGGGAAGCGTGCTTGGTCAAACAGCCATCCTCACAGATGGGTCGAACAAGTACAGTGCGGTGTGCGAAACACCGGTTACATTGCTGTGGTTGTCAAAATCGAATGTGCAGCGGCTTGTTTCAGAATCTTCTGAATTCAAAGCAGCATTGGAAAAATTGGATTGATTCTAGTTCAATCAAACAATCTTTTAATTGGACTTGCACCAGTTGGGTATTGATTTATATTTGCAGCCCGTTAAGATCTGGGAGTTTAGCTCAGCTGGTTCAGAGCACCTCGCTTACACCGAGGGGGTCGGGGGTTCGAACCCCTCAACTCCCACCAGATGTCAAAGCCCATCACGAAAGTGATTGGGCTTTTTTTTTGCCAAAATGGTCGAACAGAGTGCGGTGCTGGAGAAAATCGGGAAAAGGTTCTATGGAAGTTGATGGCCTTGAACCCCTGCTTTTAACAATGGTTTTATCGGAAGTAGAGAATAATATTAGTGCGATAAACAATTTTCTTGCGAAGTGATACTTGAATAATATCTTCGAAGTTGAAAATGGGCTATTAACTCAGTTGGTTTAGAGTGTTACCTTGACAGGGTAGAAGTCACTGGTTCGAATCCAGTATAGCCCACTTGATGATCAAAATTGCTTTGATCTGATGAAATAGAAAAATCCGCCAAGCCTGCTTGAGCGGATTTTTTGATTTTCAGCAGAGATGCGAAGCAGTCGCAATTTTGATTCCCTTCCCGGGACTGCCCTGGATCATGAGCGGAGCGAGTAATCCAGGCCAAGCCTGCTTGAGCGGATTTTTTGATAGCTTTGAAATTCACGCTCGGAAACAAAACCAATTTCATGAAAATTCTCCTAACACTAACCGTCACCCTATTCTGCAGTTTCACTGGATTGACTCAGTATTCTACTTCATGGATTCCGCTCCCAACGGAAACAAATGTGACAAACGGTGCCACGAACGGAATGTGGTTCACTGCACAATCAGATTTTACAATAAAGGCGCTAATGGTTCCTGATGGAATCATGAGCAATACGGCAAACCAGAGCATTGCTGTATTGAAATTTACTGGCTCTGGTGCAGCGAGCACGCCATCTATGAATTATTCAGTTCTGTTTTTAGTTCAGGATACGTACGCCCTCGACTCAATACCTTGCAATGTCGATATTGAAGTAGGCGATCATATTGGAATAATTGGGTCAAGATTCAACACCTCTGTGAATGCAGAACAATCGTCGAACACGACCACCGCAGGCTATAGCACTTCGATCGGCGGAAATGCAACCCCGCTATACCGTCTGCTAGCGAATTCGCCGTTGGGAAATCAAGCGCCAAACGTTGTTTGGATGCCATCAACCTCGGCTTCAATTGTGCGCATTGAAATGTATTTGGAGACGTGTCAAGCTCCGGAACCAACGAGTGTGACTTCCGCCAACCTTTCGTGTTTTGGCGATACAAATGCTTCAATTTCAGCAAGTATCACCGGAAGTGGTGGGCCTTATATCATGGAGTGGTCCACCGGAGATTCCAACATTAATTCAATCTCAAATCTTGGCGCAGGAATGTATACCCTCTCCATAACCGACAATATTGGATGTGTCGGAGATTCAGTAGTTGAGATTCTCGAACCCGATAGTCTTTACGCTGAATTCGGCTACGTTGAACCGCTTTGCTTTGGAGCCTCCGATGGTCAAATTACAGCAAATGTTTTTGGAGGTACAAGTCCCTTTACCTACCTGTGGTCGAATAGCACAACCGCCAACCCACTCATTGGAGCGGCGGGAGGAAACTATCTACTTTCATTACAAGACTCCAATGGTTGCGCATATTCGGAATGGGCAGTTTTGACTCAACCGGAATTGTTAGAACTGGTTAAGGATACCATCCAAGATGTAATCTGCGCCGGCGATTCCAACGGTCAATTTTGGGTGATAACAAACGGTGGCACAATTCCATATACCTATTTATGGAATGATCCACAGAGCCAAACGCTGCCGAATGCGACCAATCTGAGCGAAGACATTTTTACGTTAACAGCCACAGACTTGAATGGGTGTATTGCTACACTCACAGATTCTGTTGGGCATGTAAATGACTTACCGGAGGTTGATCTTGGTCCAGACATTCCACTTCCAGCGAGCGGCAATATAGTTTTGAATGCCCCTGCAAGTATGAATGCTTATCTGTGGTCGACTTCGTCAAGCTATGCCTCCTTAACGGTTACGCTTCCAGGTCAGTATTGGGTTTCGATAACCGATTCTAATACATGCTCAAATTCTGATACGATAAACATCCTAGAGCCTGCACCGCTTTCAAGTTCGACGATGCAAAGTCAGGAGCTGAAGATCTTCCCAAATCCAGCATTTGAAACATTAAACGTTCAACTTCCAGCAGGGTTAGAAGGGCAGTTTTTATCAATAGTTGATGCAAAAGGGAGTGTTCTTCATACTCAGCCATTGAAGCCAAACAGTCAGGTTGACCTTTCTCAAATCCCGGGAGGTCTATACATACTTCGTGTGGATGGAGACAATTCCTCTTGGACCTCGAAACTATCGGTCGTGAAGTAGATAATGCGTTTTTCGGAGATGCTCTGAACGCACTTCCCCGCAACTCCTTCATAACTTACCGCTCTCTCATTTACGCATCGTAGATCCAGATTAATTATGTTCTTTCAATCTAATTAACTGGAAAGATGCGTAGCCCTTGGATCCTTCGGGGTCAACCTAACTAATCGTTTATTTCCTTCTGCGCGTACGAAACTTCATGCTATCGCTCCTTCACAAAAAGGACCGACATGAGACGAATTTTACTACTCATTATCGGGCTGGGAATGCTTTCAATTTCTAGCCTTGCACAAATTGGAAATGGTGCCATAAAAGGCGCCATCCTCGAAGCCCCAGATTTTAAAACTCCAGTTCCTTATGCGAATGTCTCGTTGTGGCAAGGTGGGAATTTGGTAACAGGAGCAGTCACAGACCTTGAAGGTGTGTTCGAACTTAAGGCCATCAATCCGGGGGAATACACGATTAAACTCTCCTCAATGGGGTTTGCGGATAAAAAACTCAAGGGCATACGCGTCAAACCAAATAAAACGGTCTACATCTCTGAACACGATGCAGCCATGGTTTCTGAGGCCAATATTCTGATTGGAGTGGATATCGACGCTGAACTTGAAGTGACTCGAGAAATCATTGACATGGACGGCGTTACCACAGATGGTTATGACGAGAAAGAATTTATGGCCGTGCCGGGTCGAAACTTGGCGGCAAAACTTAAAGGTCTTCCTGGAATCATTGGAAACGAAAATGGGAGCGGCGATATTTTTGTCAAAGGCCAAAAACCCGATGCTGGTTATTACCTAGTGAATGGAGTGAAGATGAAATCTATATCGGGTATTCCGATGACTTCTGTGAGTGGGCTTGAGGCTTATACTAGCGGATTGCCTGCCTCTATTGGGGATGCCACCGGAGCCGTTATCAGCATCACCACTAAGTCAGCTACAGAAGAATTCCATGGCGGCATCGAGCATGTAACTTCAGGCTTTAAACTCGGCGATCGCTATTATGGCGCCGATGCCTTTGGTTATAACCTTACTGAATTTAGCCTCTCAGGTCCTCTTATGGTCAAGACCATAAATGACAGCACCAAGGAAACCCAACTGGGATTTTTTGTGGCGGGAAACTATTCGCATCAGCTCGACCCTAGACCTTCCGCAGTAGGCGCGTGGAAGATCAAAGACGAAGCCTTGGCCGACTTGCAACTAAATCCGCTGCGGACGGGCTTTTCAGAAAACTCAGTCATTCCAAATAGCGACTACCTTCGGTTAGATGACTTTGAACGCGTCGATGTGCGTCCAAATACCTCTCGAACGGCCATAAATCTTACTGGAAACATCGATGTAAATACAACGAAGAACACGACCCTCACGTTTGGAGGCGCGGTGAACTCAAGGTCTGGAAATAGGTACGATTACGATCATTCACTGCTCGATTTCAACAATTATCCGATGGAATCAACACTTGATTGGCAACTCTATGGGCGCTTCACCCAACGGTTTCAAAATGTGGATGAAAAAGGAGTGCCCAAGGGCTTAATCGCCAATGCATCTTATACCATTCAGGCTGACTACAGTCGATCGCAGTTCAAACGCGAGAATGAAGCGTTTAAAGATGATTTTTTCAAGTATGGTTACCTCGGTAGGTTCACAACGTACCAAACGGTTGATTTTGCAATCGCTCAAGACAGCACTACGGGCATTTATGGAAACATCCAGCAGACGTTTAGAGACACACTTATCACTTTCGAGCCCGGCGATGCAAACCCAGAATTGGCCCGTTTTACTCAGCGTTATTATGAATTGAATGGATGGGAGGGGTTTAACGGTGAAGGTCAGGCCATGTTTGATCCCGACCGCATCGATGCCTTGGCCAACTACAACAATATTCAGAGTGGTGGCGGATTGATCAATGGCGATAACCTAGACAGTCGTAGCCGCAGTGGTTATGGGATGTGGGTTTACAACAACGATCTGGCCAATGCCCAGGGCGGTATGACGGATAATTACAGCGAGCGTCTTTCAGAGCAATTGAGGTTGACCGGTCAAGGAACGGCCGATATTGGAAATCATTCCATTGTGTTGGGATTTGAATACGAACAGCGTGTGGAGCGGGGATATTCATTGAATCCGCGAGCGCTATGGACCATCGCCCGCCAGAGATCAAACACACATTTAGAACAGCTGGATTTTCAAAATGGAAACATTTCGTACCCCGGGCCGACGATTGTCTATGATCGGTTAAACGCTGCTCCCGGACCTTACGATGCCTCTGATGAACAAAGCTTCATCGATTACAACATGCGCAAGGTTGTGGGTTTGGATGCGGATGGCACCGATTTCTTAGACATAAACAGCATCGATCCTGACTTATATCGCATCGAGTATTTCGCCGCTGATGAGTTGTATAATAGCGGAAACTCTTTGGTGAGCTATTACGGCTACGATCCGTATTCCAATCGCACGTCGGAGCGGAGTCAGTTTGATGATTTCTTTTCTGCAAAAGATGAGTTTGGCAACCCAACAAGACCCATCGATGCATTTAGGCCAGTATACGTTGCTGGATACATAGAAGATCAGTTTGAGTTTAGACACATCAATTTCCGAATAGGGTTGCGCGTAGATCAGTACGACGCAAATCAAAACGTACTCAAGGATAAGTACGTTTTATTTCCAACTGTTAAAGCAGGTGAGGAAGAAGCAAAAGATCTGCTAGCCGAGGAAAGGAGTGACCACCCAGGAAACATCGGCGACGACTATGTGGTATATGTAGATAATGTCCAAGCACCAACGGAAATCGTGGGTTATCGGAATGGCGACGTTTGGTACAACACGGAGGGAGCGGAGCTTTCGGATGCCGGCGCCCTGCGAGTTTCAAATGGACTTCCCGCTCCGCTGCTAGTCAATAAAAACGCCACCAGCAGCACGAATGTCACATCAGAATCATTCGAGGATTACACCCCAACTCCGAGTTTCATGCCGCGCATTGCCTTTAACTTCCCAATTGCTCGTGAGTCGAAGTTTTATGCGCATTACGACATTTTGACCAAAAGGCCGACCGTCGGAAACCGATTGGATCCTTCCGATTATTATTACTTGGAAAGTCGAGCCAGTTCGGCGCAACTGAATAACCCTGATCTGAAGCCAGAACGAACGACCAGTTATGAAGTTGGATTTGAGCAAAAGGTAACGTATAACTCGGCCATAAGTATTGCGGCCTTCTACACCGAATCGCGAGACATGGTGCAGGCCACACGAGTTTTTGATGCATACCCCATAGAATACCAAACGTTCGAAAACCTGGATTTTTCTACCGTGAAGGGCATGACTGTTTCTTATGACTATCGTCGAGTAAAGCACCTAGCATTTCGTGCTTCTTACACATTGCAATTTGCCGAAGGAACTGGGTCTAGTGCCACATCGCAGTTGAATTTAGCGCGTTCGGGCGCGGCCAACTTGAGGGCTCCAATTCGACTGTCATACGATCAACGCCATCAAATCACCGCGAATGTCGATTATCGATTTGGCGACCAAAAGGTGGAAGGGGCGAAATATGTCATGGAGAATGTATGGGTTCGAAACAGTGGTGTCAATTTGCAGGTTCGAGGTGGATCAGGGATGCCGTTTAACCCACAGACCAACTTCACTTCATCGGCGTTGTTTTCAAACACGCCGTCGCCGTTGCAGTCTGGAACCATCAATAGCGCCAATTTGCCGTGGAAGTTCCGATTTGATTTGGGTGTCGATCGCATGTTTTTCCTTGAGCGGGCAGACACCAATAAGGATGACTATGCACTCACAGCATCCATTCAAGTGTTGAATTTGTTGAATGCCCGAACGCTTAACAACGTGTATCGAGCCACTGGAAATCCAGACGATGATGGTTACTTGAACTCAGCAGGTGGACAAGTCTTTGCTGAAAATCAAAACAGCGAAGCCGCGTTTCAAGAATACTATGCTATGAAGCTTATGGATCCCAACAATTGGGAATTACCGAGAAGAATTCAAGTCGGAATTCGGATGAATTTCTAGGAGCCTTAAGCCGGAAAGATGATCGTATTAGGCGTAAAGGGCTTCCACTTGTGCGGTCACCTTCTCGCTTGAGATATAGTCGTCATACTGCATCATTTTGTCGATGCATCCAGACGGCGACAACTCAACGATTCGTGTGGCCACCGTTTGGGTAAATGTGTGGTCATGCGATGAAAAGAGGACCGTGCCAGGAAAGTTGATCAAGGCATTGTTAAACGCTTGGATCGATTCAAGGTCGAGGTGGTTGGTAGGCTCGTCAATGATCAACAGGTTGGCGCCGATGATCATGATTCTACTGAGCATGCAACGCACCTTTTCTCCTCCACTAAGCACGTTCGATTTTTTCTTGATGTCGTCGCCAGTGAAAAGCATTTTACCAAGGAAACCGCGAATATCGGTGTCGTCCATTCCTTCGGGCGAATAGTCGCTCAACCAATCTAGTAAGTCCTTTTTCCCGTCGAAATATCCGTCGTTGTTAGATGGTAAGTAGCCTGTGGTGATGGTTTGTCCGTAGGTAAAAGAGCCGGCTGCAGCCTTCTTTTCTCCTACAAGAATTTGAAAGAGGGAGGTAGTTGCCTGACTGTTTCGGCTGATGAAAGCCACCTTATCGCCCTTCTCAATGGTAACGTTTAGATCGCTGATCAGCTTTTCCTCGTCGCTGCTAAAATGCAGGCCTTCAATTTTTAAGATGTCATTTCCAGCCTCTCGGTTTTGTTGGAAAATAATACCAGGATAACGGCGTGTTGATGGCTTTATGTCATCAATGTTGATTTTCTCAATCAGTTTCTTTCTACTTGTTGCCTGCTTAGATTTGGAGGCGTTTGCGCTAAATCGAGCAACGAATTCTTGAAGTTCTTTTTTACGCGCTTCGGCCTTCTTGTTTTGATTCGACTGCTGTCGCAAGGCGAGCTGGCTAGATTCGTACCAGAAAGTATAGTTACCTGTGAATTGCTGAACCTTTCCAAAGTCAATATCAGCAATGTGCGTGCAAACCGTATCCAAGAAGTGACGGTCGTGGCTAACCACGATTACCGTGTTTTTGAAGTCGAGTAAGAAATCCTCCAACCAAGAAATGGTGTGCAAGTCAAGGTCGTTTGTTGGCTCATCGAGAACTAAAATATCTGGGTTACCAAAAATGGCTTGTGCAAGGAGCACACGCACCTTTTCACTTCCGCTTAGATCCTTTACCAGTTGCTCGTGTTTGGATTCCGTTATGCCCAATCCGCTTAAAAGTGCGGCTGCGTCGGATTCGGCATTCCAGCCATCCATCTCGGCAAACTCTTCTTCCAGCTCGGCAGCACGCATACCATCCGCATCCGAAAAATCGGCTTTAGCGTAAATTTCGTCCTTCTCGATCATCACCTTGAAGAGCTGCTGGTGTCCTTGAAGCACCGTGTGAATCACGGTGGTCTCATCGTATTCGTGGTGATTTTGCTTGAGCATGGCCAATCGCTTTCCCGGCTCAATTTCGATGTGACCCGTGTTTGGCTCTATGTCTCCAGAAAGGATTTTCAGGAAGGTTGATTTTCCTGCGCCGTTGGCACCAATGACGCCGTAGCAATTGGCACCGAAAAACTTGACGTTGACATCTTCAAAGAGTTTCTGTTTTCCGAAGGACAGGGATACATTATTGGCTGAGATCATGGTACTTACGTTTTGCGAGTGCAAGAGTACAGGTTCTTCCTGTCCTAGACAACGAGGAAGCGGGAATATTGGTTTTCCGTCGAATTTTTGGTCCTTTATGAGTAACAAAACCCTGGGTCAGAATTGCGAGTGGATTAACTCCATATCAATTGGTTCAGTGAATAACAGCGGGATGTTCCACAAAGCAGAAATGAAATCTTTTTGGTCCAAAAGATGAAAAGGGTCGCTCATGTGAGCAAATGGCCACTTTAGAAATCAGGCGGGTTGATTCATTTTTAATAATTTGAATGTACATTCAAATTATTAAAAATGAACGGCGGCGGCGAAAGAGGAGTTTTGACCATCCGGGATTTTAACCTAAAGCGAAACAAAATGGCGCAATCAGCGTATTTTGGGCTACTAACACTTAGTTTAGTATGTTCTAACCTAGTTATGAGAAGTGATTTCGGATGAGGATTTTAGTCACCTTTTTACTGGTATTTGTTTCTGCGATGAGTTTCGGGCAGTCTTTTGATTGGCTGAACTCGATTGGTGATGAAGGATTCGAAAATGTTACTGCCCTTGGTGTGGGCCCCGATAGCACTTATGTGATTTCAGGAACCATTCGGTCCGATGAGTTGGACTTCGATCCCTCTAATTCAAGTTTAATAGTTGAGAATGAGGCGGATATTTACTTCGAAATGAAAACAGGGTACATTGCAAAATACGCTGCTGATGGGTCTGTAATATGGGCGAAAAAATTCCCGACAGGAATGTCGACCGAATCAAGAGGATTGAATCAGATAATAATAGCAAGTGACAATAGTATAATCGGTGTAGGTTGGAATCAACATGGTTCTACTTTCAGCACTTCTTCAAGTGGTTGCTTCGCATATGGGGGCTTAGAAGGGGTTGCGTCCATCGTGAGATATGACTCTAATGGAAACTGTCAGTGGTTAAGAGAGGTTCATGGAACTTCCTCTGGGAGCCCCAGAGTAATGGACGTCTATACGGACGACAGCAACAATGTGTATTTTTCTGCAGATCGGTTTGCTGTTGCTTCAGGGGGGGGGATTTCTAATATATACCTTAATCAATATGGTTGGGTTCAGTCAATTCAAGGGTCGGCATTTGGCAAATATTCACCGAATGGAACTCTTTTATGGCTCCATGAGATGCCGATTCTTTCAATGAGCTTCGATGGAGATTCGATTTTATCGGTATCTGGGTCTTTCGCTGATTCCATTAACCTGGGTGATTCAGTCAACTCCCCTTGGCATTATACGTCAGGTTACTCAGATACAATTTGGTCGGGGGGCAGTTCTTATTCAGTTAGAGGGGATGGTGACCCGTTTATTGGATTATTCAATATACATGGTGGTTATGTGAATTCATTTTCATTTGGGTCAACCGCTCAGGAGCACGTTTCACAGATTGAGACAGACGGAGAGGGGATTTATGTAGCTGGATTTTTCAATCCATTCGGTCAATCTGATCAATTTGCAGATTTGAGTTCGGGCAGCGGTGCAAGCATAGTTTCAGTACCAGACAGACGTTTTTTGGCGCGATTTGATTACCAAGGTAATCTGATCTGGGGCAGAGCATTGGCAAATAATACTGGTTTCACAACCTTTGAATTGTCAGATGATAACCTATTGTTGGTTAGTAGGTTGGATTCAATTCATAAAAGCAGATTCAAATGTCATTCAATAAATGATTCTAATCAAATATCTAATGATCATGTTATGATTATTTCCAAAAGCGGGGAGCTTTTGGAAAAGAGAATGCATCTTAATTATTTAAATAAAAGCAAGTACAAGTTTACTCCAGAAGGTGATGTGCTGATGGCGCTCAATTATTCAGATTCATTGGTCTTGAATGGTGAATTTACTGGATTTGTTAGTGAAGGAAATCGCGACATAGCCATGGGGAAATGGTCTGTTTGTGATGTCCCAAATGACTCGTTGATTGAAGACAGTTTATCAATTTGTCTGGGTGATTCGGCAATGTTAGAAGCATTGGGTGGCGAAGATTATAACTGGTGCGGTGAGGTTGAAAATGGTCAATCATTCCTCCCAGAAGCATCTCAAACGTATTCTGTATTGGTTAGAGACTCTTTGGGGTGTTACGCTAATTTAGAAGCATACATCGAGGTAAGTGGAACGTTGATTGAAGATACCATTTACGCCAATGTCGGCGACTCAGTTTTTGTTAGTCAAGCATGGCAGACTCAGTCAGGAGTTTATACAGATACGATTGCCAGCTTTGGGAATTGCGATACTATTCTAATCACCAATTTGATCTTCGACTCCATCTATATCACCGGCCCCGATACATGCTGGGATGCCGGCCAAAAGGTGGTCAACTCCGATCGCGCCGTAGGAGATTTCTTCGGGTCCACCGTGGCCATTGATGGTGATTGGGCTGCCATTGGAACTTCTGATGCATTGCCAAATAATGGTGGCTCAAATGGAGGTGCCATTTACATGTTTAATAAGTCGGGAAGCAGCTGGTCTGAATCCCAAAAGCTAGTACCAAACTACCGCAGCGCCGGGGAGCGCATGAGCAATCTTCTTGCGATAGACGGCGATCATCTGCTCGCCGCAAATGCGCCAACAAGTTCTTCAGATACCATAAAGCTCTATTATTTCAAGCGAAACACGAGCAACGTGTGGCAGCAAGAACAAGTCATCACCGCAGGGTTCACAAACAAACGTGCAACGAGTTTGACTATGGAAGGTTCGTATGCCTATGCGGGAATTTCGAACCAAGGGAAGGTCCTTGTCTTTAAGCTTACGGGATCGGTTTGGTCCTTAGATACCACCATACAAGGTGCAAGCGGAAACCGCTTTGGTATTTCCGTCGACGTGGAAGATGATCTACTTGCGGTAGGTGCGTTTTGGGACGACTATGACGAGAACGGACAAAACAACATTGACAAAGCGGGCAGTGTAAAACTCTACCGGCGTAATGGATCCGGAAGCTTCGTTTTGGACGATAAAGTGGTGTCGCCCGGTCGGGAAGTCGGAGGATATTTTGGATGGGACGTCGTTCTCATTGATGGTGAACTCTTTGTCGGTTCATACACGCACGATACGGTTATCAATAGTCAAACGCTATCACAATCTGGAATTGTTTATCGCTTCGCGGATAGTGGTGGTTGGGGATTTATTCAATCCATCGCCCCTGATGAACTCTTCAATAACGGATTGTTTGGCTATAACTTGGATGGGGAAGATGGAAAGTTGTTGGTTGGTCATCGAAAGTATTCGGGCACTGTCGGAAGCACGACGTATACCAGCGAAGGAGCGGCCCACCTGTTTGAAATGGACACGACCAATATGTTTGTTCAAACCGAGACATTCTACTCCACAAATCGGCACGCAGGAGATGAATTTTCGGTTGATGTTGCGTTTTCGGAGACGAGCACTGTTATTGGCAGCTTTTTCGATTTCACAGATGAGAACAATCAGAATAGCATTAGCCAATCCGGCGCGGCCCACTTCTTTAATGCCGAGTGCGATCCCATTCTGGTTAACGTTGATTCTACCGCAGACACGATTTGTCAAGGCGATTCAATCTATTTAGAAGATGATTGGCAAACAACGGCTGGAGTTTATACCGACACAGCTTCTATTGATTCAATTCAGGTTACCACACTAATCGTTACAAACGGATTTTTGAGCTACGACACCGTTTCGTTATGTAATGGCGATAGCGTATTGGTTCACGGAAACTACGTTTCCACTCCCGGAACATATTACGACACAACGGCCAATGGCCCCTGCGATTCCATTTCGGTAATTACCGTCCTCGAAGGCACTGGTTCATACCAATTTGTCTTGGACTGGATTTATCAGGGCGACTCCATCTTATTGGAAGGAGACTATCAAACCGTATCAGATATTTATCTTGATACGTTATCCTCAAGCCTTGGCTGCGACAGCATTGTGGAAACCTTCTTGTGGGTGTATCCAGTGCAGAATATTCTGGACACAGCCTGGATTTGCCAAGGCGATTCCATATGGCTTGGAGGCGCTTTGCAAACCACCGCTGGGAGTTATTACGATACCATTTGGTCAGGCGGCACCGCTTATTTAACCACTACTCAGCTATACGCTAACGCACCTATAACCTTACAAACCTCTCAGACTATTTACACCGGTGACAGCGCCTTCCTTGGTGGAATGTGGCGCTACACTTCTGGAATGTATTGCGACACGATCGGCTACTGCGACACCATCGAATGCACAGTTTTAACAGTTGACTCTAACACCTACTTCGCCTTGTACGATACTGTTACCATTTGCTTGGGCGATAGCCACTTGATAGGCGGAATGTATCAAACAACACTTGGAGTTTACATCGACACGTTAAGCATTGGTGGAAACCTCGATACAGTGATGTTTACATACCTCACAATTGATTTAGCCAATTCCGCTCCCATCATTTACTCATCAAGTGTTTGGCTAAAAACGAATAGCATAAATGGACCATTTAAATGGTACGATTGCGACTTAGAGTCTGTTATTGCCACAACGGGAGCTGGCTATCATATGCCCGGTTATGCAGGAAATTTCGCAGTAATCTATAACAACACAGTCTGTGGAGATACTTCGGGATGTGTTTATCATAACAACCAAAACAAGCGAGGTGGGTTAGACGTTCGAGGTTATCCGAGCAACGTTAGAGATGCCTACACCATCGAGTTTTCATCTCCGCAAGAGAACGTACACCTTGAATTGTATGATCTTAAGGGCCAGATTCTGAAAAGCTGGGACGTGGAGAATATGGATACATACACCTTGCAGCTTTCATTTTTTGCCGCGGGTTGCTACATTGTGAATTTGCATACAACGGAGGCTGCAGCCACCTTGAAGTTCGTTAAAGTCATAGACTAGCATTCCTTATTTCGACCTGTTTTAGGTGTTGATACACACATCTATTGTTGTTTTTTCGTAGAAACAAAAGCCATGAAATCTTCTCTACTTTTCTCTATCACACTTGCAGCTGTGGGATCAATTCTATTCTGGTCTAATGCTGGTGGTCCCGCTGCAAATAACAATCGCGCGACAGGTGCTCCTGGTGGTGGTGGCAATACATGTGTCACTTGCCACAACAACTCTGGTGGCTTCGGTGATGTTTCGCTCGAAATTGAATTGGCGGACGCATCGGGAAGCGCTGTTACAGAATACATGGCCGACTCGGTCTATGAAGTAACTGTAACCGTGGATAACAGTATGGGTGCTCCAGTGGGTTACGGATTTCAAATGATCTGTTTGGATTCGGATGATGATAATTATAACGGTTGGTCAAACCCAAGTGCCAATGCACAGCTTTCAACTTCAGCAGGTCGAAATTATGTGGAGCACGATGGCATCAGTAGCTCAAATACATTCAGCGTAGATTGGACTGCGCCAAGCGAAGGCACAGGAGAGGTGACATTTTACCTGGGTGGAAATGCAGTGAACGGGGCGAATGGCACGGGAGGCGATAGAGCCGCAATCGATGCGTTTTCTTTCGATGAAATGCCTGCGGATACCGCAACAGGTATCGCCATGCTTCCCGAACCGGAATTTGCGTTATTCCCCATTCCAGCGGGTGATGTGATACATGTCATTGGTGCGGAAGATGGTCAGCAAATAACGGTGCATTCGATGAACGGAGCCATGGTTTTACGAACAAACATTGAGGGAGGAACCGTTAGCCTTTCCGATCTTAAACCGGGTTTTTACCTAGTCGAAATTGAATCACTAAAGGGTACGCGAAAAATATTTAAGCTCTAAATAAAAAGCTCGGCGCTGGCTGGGCTTTTTTTATGTTCTTTTTTTGATTAAACGGTTGGTCATTATAAAATAACCACTACTTTTGACCAATCGTTCAATCAAAAAACAAATGTCACCTAGAACCGCAGCACAGAATGTAGAAATCAGAGAGGAGCGCAAGGTGCAGATCCTTGATGCAGCATTGCATGTGTTTGCAGAAGAGGGCTATCATTCCGCATCTGTGAGCAAGGTTGCGAAGCGCGCCTCTATTTCCAAAGGCTTGATGTATAACTACTTCCACAGCAAAGAAGAAGTGCTTAGGGCCTTGGTAGTGGAACTTTGGGAATACGCCATCGAAGCGATGAAAATTGTTCCGGGCGAGGAGTTCGACGATGAGCGATTTAAGGAAATCATAGAATTGAGTATTGATATTCCTCAAGAACAACCGCAGCGATGGAAGTTGTACATGTCGCTGGCTTTTCAAAAAGATGTTACCGAGCTACTCATGGCAGAAATGCAACCCCGCCTTGGTGGGTATGTGCAGTCTATGTCGGCATATTTTAACGGTAAAGGATATGACGACCCCATGGCCATGATGCGCTATTTCAGTGCGGTTTTGGATGGCGTGCAAATGCACTGCCTTCTTGATCCCGAGAACTTTCCGGCCGAGAAGGCCAAAGAATACGTAATAAAACAATTTATAGGATGAAACCACTAATCTCTCTACTCTTTACCCTTTTGATTGTCGATTTCGGCATGGCACAAACCGCCGAAGACATCATTCGTCAAGCGGAAGAAAAAACACGCGGTAAGGAATCTGCCTATATGGAAATGACCATCCAAACCGTCAGACCAAAATGGTCGCGAACCATGTCGCTGCGAAGCTGGGGTCAGGGAAACGATTTGAGCCTAATGGTACTTACAGCCCCGGCCAAAGATGCCGGCACCGCATTCCTCAAGCGTAAAAAGGAAGTCTGGAATTGGGTTCCGAGCATTGAGCGCTCCATCAAAATGCCACCCAGTATGATGAGTCAAAGTTGGATGGGAACAGATATGAGCAACGATGACCTCGTACGTGAGTCGTCGTCGGTGCGAGACTACACCCATGTCATCGAAAAGGACACGGTCATTCAAGGTAGAACCTGTTGGAAGATCGTCCTCACTCCGAAGCCAGATGCACCGGTGGTTTGGGGAAAGCTGGAAGCTTACGTAGATCAAACGGATTATATACAAGTACTTCTGAAACAATACGATGAGGACGGATACTTGGTCAATAAAATGGTTGGATCGGACATTAAGGAAATGGACGGTGTAGTTATGGCCACAAGAATGGAGCTTATTCCGCTAGATAAAGAGGGTAATAAGACCATTATGGTTATCGAAAAAATCAAGTTTAATGAAGGGTATGATGACAACTTCTTCACCGTCCAAAATATGAAGCGCATAAGATGAACTCGAAGCAGCTCGCAATTTGCCATTAGCTTCTTGCGGCCGTAATTCACATGATTGGATCAATGAGAGATTTTAAGAAATATCAAATTTGGCAGCAGGCATTTGCAATATGCACTGAGGCATATGACATAGCTAACCAATTGCCTTCGGATGAAAAATTTGGGCTTCGAAGTCAAATGACTAGAGCCGCTGTTTCAATTCCCTCGAATATTGCCGAAGGTTGTGCAAGGAACTCGGATATGGAGTTTAAAAGATTTCTGGAAATAGCCATAGGTTCTGCATTTGAGCTTGAAACACAGGTGCTCCTATCACAAAAACTCAAATTTGTTGATGAGAGCGATAGTGAAAAACTCGTTGAAAGGCTCCATGAAAATCAGGCCTCTATAAATGCATTGATTCAAAAATTAAAATCAACATGAAATTTGACAACAACTTAATGGTATCGACGCCGCCTATCGCTTTTATGGCCAGAAGCCAAAAGCCTAAAGCCAAAAGCTTTTTCAGATGAGACTCTATCTAAAACTTGCTTGGCGTAACCTCTGGCGTAACAAGCGCAGAACACTTATTACCATGGCATCCGTGTTTTTCGCGGTGATTATGGCCACGCTCATGATGAGTATGAAGGAGGGCAGTTATACAAACATGACCAACTCTATGGTCGCCTCATACACTGGGTTTATTCAGGTTCATGCAAGAGGATATTGGGATTCGAAATCCTTGGACGACAGCTTTGTGCTGACCGACTCCATGAAGCAGGTGCTTGACGCAAATGACAAAATCACCGGATATGTCGAGCGCATCGAAAGCTTTGCGCTAAGTGCAACGCGGGAAACAACAAAGGGCGCCATGGTCGTAGGAACGGACCCCGAAGCTGAAATGCGCATGACGCAGCTGCACGAACGTATCGATACTGGATCGTATTTCGAAGCAGACGACAAGGCGGTCTTGATCGGTTCAGGCTTGGCGGAATATCATAAAGTGACGGTGGGTGATACCATCGTATTGTTAGGTCAAGGATATCACGGATCAAGTGCCGCGGGTAAATACCCGATAAAGGGCATTGTAAAATTTGGATCCCCTGACTTGAGTAAGCAGCTGATTATGCTGCCTATCAATGAGGCAAAAAGGCTTTATGGCACCGAGGGCACCATCTCCAATTTGGTTTTATTGATTGATGATCCAGAGGCTGCCACCGCAATTTCTGCTGGGTTGGCCAATGATTTGGGCGAGAGCCTCGAGGTAATGGCATGGCCCGAATTGGTTCCCGACTTGGTAGATATGATTGAGGCCGACCGTGTAGAGGGATACATCTTCATGTTCATTTTATACATGGTTATTTCCTTTGGAATATTTGGAACGGTATTAATGATGATGGCCGAACGGCAGCATGAGTTCGGCGTTTTGGTAGCGGTAGGAATGAAGCGAAGCAAATTGGCTTTGGTCGTTTTCTTAGAAGTAATATCAATCTCCTTACTAGGTGCGCTAGCTGGAATCGCTGGGGCATATCCCGTCATCGGCTACTTCTTTCTGAATCCAATCCGTTTTGGTGGGGAAGAGGCCGGTAAGATGATGGAAGAATATGGAATGGAGCCAATTCTACAACCATCGCTTGACCTAAACATTTTTGCAAAGCAGGCACTGATTGTGGCTGCAGTTGCATCGATCATCGCTATATATCCATTTATCAGTGTGCTCAGGTTGAGTGCCATTAAAGCAATGAGGAGCTAAGTTATGTTGATAAAAATTGCATGGAGAAACATTTGGAGAAACAAGATTCGGAGCCTGGTCGTAATCATTGCGCTAGCGCTTGGCTTATGGGCTGGAACCTTTACCTCGGGTTTTTACAAGGGAATGATGGATCAGCGCATCAACGATGTGATTGAATCTGAGATGTCGCACTTTCAAGTGCACGACACCAATTTTAGGGAGGAGCTATTAGCCAAGTATTACATGGAAGGCGCTCCAGACATTATTGAAAAAATTGAATCGGATGAAAATGTACTGGCCACCAGTGGTCGGGTAATTTCAACTGCCATGATGGGCTCGGCCAACAAAAACGGCGGCGCGAAATTGATTGGCATTGATCCGGATCACGAGAAAGCCGTAACCAATCTTGACACTAAAATTGTCGATGGTGCCTACTTCGAAGGGGTGAAGCGCAACCCGATTTTGATAAGTCAAAAAATGGCGGAATCCTTTAAGCTGAAGTTGAGGTCGAAAGTGATTTTGACGGTGCAGGATTTAAGTGGAGAAATTGTGGCGTCATCATTTCGTGTAGTTGGAATCTACAAGTCAGGAAACGGCATGTTAGACGAAGTAAACGCCTACGTGAATCGGGATGATTTGCAGAGCATCATGAATTTGGACCAGGATCAATATCATGAAATAGCCGTTCTTCTTAATAGCCATGACTTGGCAGAGCCCACCGCAAAAAAGGTTCAAGAAATGTATCCTACGCTAGAGGTCAAAGCTTGGCTGGATCTAGCCACAGGCATGCGCTATATGGTTGAAGCAGGTGACACATTTGCCTACTTCATTGTTGGGATCATCTTGGTGGCACTGCTTTTTAGTGTGATTAATACCATGTTAATGGCCGTGATGGAGCGGACACGCGAAATAGGAATGCTCATGGCTGTGGGCCTAAATCGCAGAAAGGTGTTTTTAATGATCATGATGGAAACATTATTCCTTTCCATGATCGGTGGGCCGCTTGGTCTCTTAATCGCATACCTCTTTATTCAATCGACAGGATCAAGCGGGATTGATTTGGGCGCCATTGGAGAAACCTACAACGAACTGGGATTTTCAGCGGTCGTTCGTCCTCAGCTCGACCTTCAGAGCTACATAAACATAAGTGTCATGATTTTCATTATGGCCATGATCGCGGCACTATTTCCTGCCCTAAAGGCATTAAGGTTGAGCCCATCCGAAGCAATTAGAAAAATTTAGAAGCACCCGAGTGCAGAAACTAAAAGAAAGAATATGAACTACGTTATAGAAACAAACCAAGTATCCAAGATTTACGATGGAGTTGTGCCTGTAAAGGCCGTGGATGAAGTCGATTTGAATATTGAGAATGGTGAATTTACCGCGATAGTAGGTCCATCAGGATCAGGAAAGACAACGCTCTTGAACATGGTTGGAGGCCTGGATCGTCCAACTTCGGGTAGCATTAAAGTCAATGGTCAAGAGCTGGCCGGAATGTCTGAAAACGATATGATTGACTTTCGATTAAAGCATATTGGATTTGTCTTTCAGAGCTATAATTTGATTCCTGTGCTCACTGCCAAGGAGAACACAGAATTCATCATGCTGATGCAAAACATTGATCGGGCCACACGAAATGAGCGGGTCGAAAAATTATTGACAGAAGTGGGGTTGGAAGATAAAATGAACAGCAGGCCATCTCAGCTAAGTGGAGGTCAGCAGCAGCGTGTGGCCGTAGCCCGCGCGTTGGCTTCGAAACCAGACTTTGTTTTGGCCGACGAACCTACCGCAAACCTTGATTCTAAATCAACAGAGAATCTCTTAGACATAATGGCCAGACTGAACAAGGAAGAAGGTGTAACCTTTGTTTTTTCAACCCACGATCAACGTGTAATTGATAGAGCCCGACGCGTGGTCACACTTGTAGATGGAAAGATATCAAGCGATGAAAGAAGGTGATGAGTGCGACTCAAAACTATAAAAGTACATGGCGCCTTTGGAAACAAACGGCCTTGATTTTCGCGATGTCTGCGTTGACCGCGACAGCTTGGGCCCAAGAAGATACTACCTCGCGAAAATTCACTGATATTGTTCGATTGAAAGGCTATGTCAAGAATATGCAGGGCTTTCAAATGGCTGACTTAAACTATGTGTCTCATAGCAACCTTATTCATAATCGACTGAATTTTCGAGTATACCCAACGGACAACATTACGGTAGGTTTAGAGGTGAGAAACAGAGTATTCACTGGTGATCAAGTAAACTTCAATCCGAATTACGGGAGCTTGGTTGATCAAGACAATGGATTAGTGGACTTAAGTTGGGTGTGGATGGATGAGCCCGGCATTGTTGGCTTATCACAAATAGACAGAGGTTGGGTAAAGTGGAACAACGGGAAATGGGACATTACACTGGGTCGGCAGCGGATCAATTGGGGTGTGAACGCCTTCTGGAACTCGAATGACTTATTCAACACGTTCAATTTGGTCGACTTCGATTATGAAGAACGTCCAGGCACAGACGCGGTGCGGGTACAACGCTATTTCAAAAATTTCTCTTCCATTGATATTGCCATTGCACCATCAGAATACGACTCAACTTGGATTGGAGCTGGAATGTATCGATTCAATAAATGGACGTACGACTTTCAGGTGATCGGAGGTTGGTGGAACGAAGATGTTGCCATGGGTGTTGGCTGGGCCGGCAATCTGAAGTCAGCAGGATTTAAGGCTGAGGTCACCTATTTTCATCCACAGCAAAATGCACTCGACACTTCGGGATCCGTTACTGCTTCCATCTCGGCTGATTATGTCTTCAAAGGCAGCGTATATGTTATGGGTGGGCTGATGTACGGATCGCAAGGCTTCGATAAAACAATCAACCCAGCGTTGCTAGGCGGAACGGCCATTGGGTCGACGCAGCCACCAAGTGCAAAGAATCTGATGCCTACGAAGTATAATGTTCTTTTAAGCGTATCGAAGCCAATAACGCCGCTTATAAACGCTTCGCTTGTGGGCATTTATTCACCAGGAGTGAATTTGGTTTTTCTAATGCCGTCCATGTCGGTGGCCATCGCAAGCAATTGGGACTTTTCCGTGTTTGCGCAGAGCACCATGCTTGATAATGGAAGCGTATTTCGCAACTACGGAACTTCCGTCTTTGCTCGAATTAAATGGGGTTTCTAAGTTACTCGAACTTCACGTTTACTGTGACCTTCGCGTTCTTATCTGAGGTTTGCCACTTAGGTCCGCTTTGAATTAGACGCATGGCTTCGGCATCACATGCTGTGCATAGCGACTTTGTAACCTTTGGTTTCTTGGGCCGACCATTTCGATCAATTTCAAAAGAAATCACAACCGCTCCAACGGGCATTCCTTCCGTTTTTCTAAGGTTTTTCTTCAAATAGGCCTGATATGAGGCCATTCCATTTATTGGCTGTGGAGGTGTAGAGACGATCTCTTGTGCCTCTTCATTCTTCGACCGCGCACTCTTGCTTTCAACTTTTACACTGACGGCTTCGCTTATCTCTTGTGAAGAAATGGGTGCGTTGGTCGCCATGGCATAATCCTCAAGAATTGATAGTTCGGCTTCAGAGTCTTCAGAAGAATCTAGCACCAAATTGTCGAAAGCTTCCTCGTCCGCCTCTTCCGCCAATGCCACTTCTGCCTCGTCATTCTTAAATAGATTAGCCACCTCCTCAGTCGGTGCAGTTGGCTTTTCAACTTCTGGCATCTGAGAGATCGGCTCCATGTTGTTTCCGACAATGGCGTCTTCAAGGACGATGGTTGTTGTAAATGAATCGGCGGCAGCCACGGCCATTGTCGTGTCCATATATTCCACCGAATCAAATTCACGCTTCGAGCTCCGGGGATCATATGAGTTAGACTTCTCTTCCAAGACAACATTGTTTTCGGATGTAGAATCAGGGATTAGAAAATAGATCGTGGCGCCAACTCCAATGAAGAGCAGTACCGACGCCGCAAGTTTCCAATTAACCATCCATGGATTCACCTTTACTTTATCGTCAAGTCGATAGTCAAGTTCGTCTAGTGCCTGCTGTAAATCCGATGTCAGCATACCTTCCAAACCTTCCATGGCTTCATAAAGGAAGGGATCCTTCTCTATTTCTCTTTCAAAGGCATGCGCCTCTCCTGCGCTCTTTCTGCGCATGAAATAGGTTTTAATCCGTTTTAATATGTCGGTATCGTGCTTCACGCTATAGACTCCATACAGGTTTTTAAATTTCGCTTGCCATTTTGAATGTTGCTCTTTACCGCATTAAGGGTAATACTGAGCTCTTCGGAAATTTCCAAGTAGCTTTTTTTACCGAGGTAAAACTGCTCCACACAAAGCTTTTGTGCATCCTTCAACTCTTTTAGACACTTGGCTAAAAGCTTCTCATTTTGTTCCGTACTATCAATAGGATGCGTTTCCATGGCAGATTCCATATCCGATTCTGAAATTGGCACATGAATCACCTTCTCTCCTCGCTTTTTCATCAAGCAATGATTGCGGGACATTACGAAAAGATAGGCGCGGAAATTCTTTACCTCTGATTTTACGGGGTTTGACATGAGTCGTTCAAAAACTTCCATGCAGGCATCCTGTGCGGCAGATTTCTCGCCCACATATTTCATGCAAACACCAAATACCAAGGGCATGTGCTTTCGGAAAAGATGCCCAAGGATCTCGTTATCCGACGTTTCAATAAACGTGGAAAAAAGCTCCTCGTCACTACGCTCAGGGGCGTTTGCGATGTCTATGATTTCCGTGTGCTTCAACTTTTTTTTTCTTGGATTTATGGATTTCATCTCGTCAATGCATCCTGCTACCAAACATCAAAATTACACGACTATGAAGACGCTCAGCTTATTTCTCACATTTTGCTTCATTTCCTTGGTGGGAATGAGCCAAAAGAATAGCCACATCCTAAAAGGCCAGGTGAATGATCCACATGGAAATCCAATAGCTTTCGCTCTGGTTATTAATCAGGCAGATACGCTCGAAAACACCCAGTCAGACAAGGATGGCCTCTTTGTACTAGAGTCACATGATAAGGTGAAGCACGTTCTTGTGCGAAGAAATGGAATGAAAGATATAGCCGTTGCAGCCACAGCGACTTTTGTCAAAATTGAAATGGCTTATGCTGGAATTAAACCAGAGGAAGAATTAGACTCAGGCGGTGCAATCGCCATGGAAAAACCACTGGAATTCAGTCTGGATGAAATTTCGAGTGGACAGATTTTATCCAACACCTCATACGAGGTTGTTGCAATAGATGCAAACTACAAGAGCAAGCGAATGGGAAATACGAGTTATTCAGTAACAATGCCGGATGCGCATCGAGGGTATGCGAATACGGAGTCCTATTCTGAAATTGCTGAGAACGATTTTCACTTGGCACAAGCGGAGCCATTAAGCACGTTTTCCATTGATGTTGATCGCGCATCCTACTCAAATGTGCGCAGATTCATAAACAATGGCTCGCTGCCACCTGCAGACGCTGTTAGGGTAGAGGAGGTGATCAATTACTTTGATTACGATTACGATGCTCCTCGAGGAAAGGATCCTGTGAGCGTGTTTACCGAAGTGTCGAATGCGCCGTGGAATGCTGAGCACCAAATATTGCACATCGGTATCAAAGCAAAAGACATGGACCATGACAAACTACCACCATCAAACTTGGTGTTTCTCATTGATGTTTCTGGATCTATGAATAGTCAAAACAAGCTACCGCTTTTGAAGTCGTCCATGAAAATGTTGGTGCAGCAAATGCGAAAGGAAGATCGGGTGGCTATTGTGGTATATGCGGGTGCTGCAGGCTTGGTCTTGGAACCAACAAGCGGAGATGACAAGCAAGCCATTTTTGAGGCCATTGATAACTTAAATGCGGGCGGTTCTACGGCAGGAGGTGCTGGAATAAAACTGGCCTACAAAGTGGCGCAGGAAAACTTGGTCAAGGACGGGAATAATCGCATCGTTTTGGCCACCGATGGTGATTTCAATGTAGGTGCATCAAGCGATGGTGAGATGGAAACATTGATTGAATCGAAGCGTGACCAGGGTGTTTTTCTAACCGTATTGGGTTTTGGAATGGGTAACTACAAGGATTCGAAAATGGAGATCCTTGCCGATAAAGGAAACGGTAACTACGCATACATAGACAATATCACGGAAGCGAAAAAGACGCTCGTAAACGAGTTTGGAGGAACCATGTTTGCCGTTGCCAAAGACGTAAAACTTCAGATTGAATTTAACCCTTCCAATGTGGCTGAGTACAGGTTAATCGGGTATGAAAATCGAATGTTGGCCAAAGAAGACTTCAACGATGATCGCAAAGACGCAGGCGAAATGGGCGTGTCTCACGTAGTCACGGCGTTGTATGAAATTGTGCCTTTTGGAAAGAGCTCAAAGAACGTAGATGCATTGAAGTATCAGAAAGAAGTAAAGCCGTTGGCACCAGTGTTGAGCGATGAATTGGTTACTGTTAAGCTGCGATACAAGGAGCCTGATGGCGATGCGAGCAAACTTATGACCCACGTTGTGAAGCGCGGCTCAAAATCAATGGAGAACGCTTCTGATAACTTGAAATGGTCATCAGCAATGGCGCAATTCGGAATGCTGCTAAAAGATTCGAAATACACCGGCGCTGCTACCTATGCTTCAGTCATTTCCCAAGCAGAATCGGCAATTGGAAAGGACAAAGAAGGATATCGAAGAGAGTGTGTGCAGCTGATGAAGAGCGCAGAGTTGTTGGACCGGAATTCTACCGCTGCTCGGTAGTGCAGGGATAAAAAGCGGTATTTTGAAAATGGCCGATTCCGAAAGGGGTTGGCCTTTTTTTGTTCAATGCGCAATCAAAATATGGAGTGATATACAATGTTAAATAGGGCGATTCATTGCCTCTAGGGTTGAAAACTTAAGTGCGATTCCTGTATTAGTCTTTTTTTCTAGGCTTAATATTGAGCCTCGAACCCGAGCCGTGTTATTTAACTCAATTGAATACCTAGTCTTTTTACCAATAGTTCTAATGATCTATTGGAACGTTCTTGGAAAGTACCGAGGTGCGCAAAATGCATTTCTCCTGATCGCCAGCTATGTTTTTTATGGCTGGTGGGATTGGCGATTTCTCAGCTTAATCATTGTGAGTTCCCTTAGTGACTATGTGATAGGGCTGAAGCTTGACTCCATAGATAATCATCGAAAGAGACAATGGCTAGTTGCGGCCAGTTTGACAATAAACCTTGGGCTACTTGGGTTTTTCAAATACTTCAATTTTTTCATCGAAGAAGCGGCTTCTCTATCTGATAGCATTGGTTTTCAGGTTAATATCACTTCGCTAGAAATCATTCTGCCCGTGGGAATTAGCTTCTACACATTCCAGACATTGTCATACACCATTGATGTGTATCGCAAAAACTTGAAGGCATCAAAAAATATCATTGACTTCTTTGCCTATGTTAGTTTCTTTCCGCAATTGGTGGCGGGCCCGATCGAGCGTGCCATTCATCTGTTGCCGCAGTTCGGGGCCAATAGAAGCTTCAATTATGAGAACATAAAAAAGGGCTTACGTTGGATCCTTTGGGGGCTTTTTAAAAAAATGGCGATTGCCGATAACTGCGCCAATGTGGTGAATGAGGTTTTTGGAAATTATGAGACACTTGGTGGTCTTGATCTTATGATGGGAGCCATGTTCTTCGCATTCCAGATCTATTGTGATTTTAGTGGATACAGCGACATAGCAATAGGTTCTGCAGCCCTTCTTGGGTTTGATTTGATGACAAACTTCCGAACACCTTACTTCTCGAGAGATATGGCTGAGTTTTGGCGACGTTGGCACATTTCACTTAGCACATGGTTTCGCGATTACCTATACATACCGTTGGGTGGTAGCAGGGGCGCTAAGACAACTACCATTCGGAATGTCTTGATCATTTTTATAGTGAGTGGGTTTTGGCATGGCGCAAACTGGACATTTATCGTTTGGGGTGCACTGAATGCCTTGTATTTCCTTCCCTCCGTATTGTTAGGCTCCAACAGAAACAATTTAGATACCGTGGCTCAAGGAAAAGTACTCCCAGGCATCAAGGAGTTGTTCCAGATGCTATTAACGTTTGCACTTACATGCGTGGCTTGGGTCTTTTTTCGGGCCGAGAATTTGCAATCTGCCCTCGACTATCTTTCCCTTTCAGTCACCCAAAGTTTTCTGCCCGCAAAAGAAGCGACATTCGAAACCGTTGATTGGGCCCTTATCATCTTTTTTGTATTCATCGAATGGCTCATTCGTGTAGACGGATTCTCGGTTTCCATGTCTAAAGTGAAATTCAGAATGGTGCGTTGGTTGATCTATTCTTTCATCATTAGTCTAATACTTCTCTTCGGAGCGTTTGAGAAAACCGACTTTATATATTTTCAATTCTGATGATAAGACTGTTTAAAGATTTGATAGGATTCACAGTGTTTGCATGTGTAATTTGGGTCGCTAGTGCTGGGCTTACAGGCTTATTCGGGCCAAAGTGGATGCATAAAAATGTGTCCTATGTTCTTTTCAACGCGAATGGACAAACCTTTACTCGATTCCAAGATGTGCATAATTTCAAGGACGTTGATGTGCTTGTGTGTGGGTCGTCGCACGCCTATCGCGGATTCGATCCAAGAATATTTGAAGAACGGGGTTATAGTCTCTTCAATCTTGGGTCGAGCGGCCAAACACCCGTCCAGTCATATTATCTTCTGAAGAGATACCTCGCTGATTTAAATCCCAAGTTGGTCATCATAGAAACCTTCCCAAATACCCTTTCCAACGATGGATTAAGTTCTCAGCTAGATATTTTACCAAAAACACCATTCAATTTAGACAAGATTGAGATGAGTTTGCGGTTGAACAGGATTCATAGCTATAATACACTGGCTGCAAATGCCTTTGATTCGTTTTTGGGTTTCTCTGATTATGATAATAGCGTTGAGGATAGCATTTACAATGGAAGTCTATACCTGAGGGGAGGCTACTGTGAGTATCAAAAATCAAAAATTTATGATGGAAGTTTTGAGCGGGAATCGCCGCGCATCATGGGAATAAAATCTTTTCAAAAAGAAGCGCTTTTAGAGATGGTGGAGTTGGTTCAAGAAGCCGATGCTCGATTGATTTTTGTAGAAACTCCGGTAACAGAAAAGTATTCTGAGTTGGTTTTTCTAAATAAAAAAGCGCGCGCTCAATTGCTTGATATGTCCGCAGAACATCAGTTAAACTACAACGATTCGTTCCACATCCCTTATCCAGATTCAGTGTTTTATGATCCGCACCATATGCGACAGCCGGGCGTGGATAGATTCAATCGGGAGCTAATTGATGACCTCGAGGAGTTAGGGTTACTTCGTGCTGAGTAGGTCGGCCACAACAAACGTACTTCCTCCAACGAAAATCACATCCTGCGCTACGGATGCCGATTGAGCTGCATCCACTGCAGAAGCAACATCATTATATGAGGTGTGTTTTAAATCGCAATCACTTGCCAGTTGCACCAATTTATCGATTCGCAACGCTCGCGGAATACTTGGTTCACAGAGATATAGAATGGCGTCTTTCGGAATCAATGTAAGAATGTCGGATACGTTTTTATCGTTCACAAAACCGAGGACAAGGTGAAGCTCGTGTCTAGGCATGGCTTGCAATTGGTCCATGATTATCGTTAAGCCTTCAACATTGTGCGCAACGTCGCATATAACTTTTGGCGACTCTTGCAGCGTTTCCCATCTTCCACGTAGGTTGGTATTCTTAACTACGTTTTCGAAGCCATTTGAAATATGCTCTTCCGTTAGATTCCAACCTTGCTGCTTCAAATGCTGAGCAGCAACCAACGTTGTTTGGAAGTTTTCTTTCTGATAGTTTCCCTTTAATGGCGATCGCGGAAATTCATCGGGAAAGTGATGGTCGGCGAAGATGATTGGCGCATCCTGATGGAGTGATATTTTGCGAAATATGCCTTCCGTTTCTCGTTGCGACCGGCCAATAACAACGGGGACATTCTTTTTTATTATACCTGCTTTTTCCTGTGCGATTTTCCCCACCGTATCGCCCAAGTATTGGCTATGATCACTGCCAATGTTTGTAATAATGGATAGTTCAGGATTCAGCACGTTCGTGGAGTCTAGACGGCCTCCCATTCCTACTTCGACAATGGCTATATCTACCGATTCAGACCTGAAATAATCAAACGCCAATCCTACACTCCATTCAAAAAAGCTAAGATCCATTTCGCTGAATGCCGCCTTTTTTGATTCAACAAATTGGGTGACGCGTTCCTCAGGAATCATCTCCCCATTGATCTTGATTCGCTCGCGAAAGTCAATGAGATGAGGCGATGTATAAAGGCCAGTTTTATAGCCTGCCTCCTGAAAGATTGAGGCAACTAAATGCGACGTTGAGCCCTTCCCATTTGTTCCAGCCACATGAATGCTCTTAAAGCCCTTTTCAGGAGCGTCAAGGAGCTTCATTAAATCTATGGTTGATTGCAGATCGGCTTTGTACGCAGCTTTTCCGATGCGTTGATACATTGGAAGCTGCTGATATAGGTAATCCAGCGTTTCGTGATACGTCATTCCAGTGAAAAGACGAATTTGATTTCACCCTTCTTTTCCGCTGGCCCATCAGGGTCCGGATCAATGGTCGCTTTACGAACGGCTTCTTCTACCGCCTTTATCATGGCAGCATTGGTTATTGTTGTTCCACGCACACCGCTCGTAGCACGCACGTACTTTCCGTATCGATCAAAGATGACCTCAACAACGATGACACCGCTTTCTTGCCAATTTCCCTTGACTCGAGGTCGATCTCGAAAGCCCCGACCACCAAATCCTGTTAGAGCCATTCCACCGCCAACCGCCGTGCCATTCATTGAGCTACCATCAGGAGATCCATCCGGCTTCCCGTGATCACCTGCCTGGTCTGAACTTCCTTGGCCCTGACTGGAATTATCGGTGTTTGTCTTAAGCTTTGAAAGGGCGTTTTTCAGTCGATTTTCAAGTTCTGGTTTTTTCTCCTCAACTGGTTTTTCCACTGGCTTTTCCGGAGTTGTCATCGCCGACTCAACTTCCTGAGTCGCTAATTCTTCAACGGCTTCAGTTGGCGTGGTCTCGACAGGTTCCGAAATTGGCTCAACAACTTCCGGCACTTGTGTGCTTTGTGGCTGTTCATCACCTGATCCAAACTCTGTGTTTCCAAGGTCTAATTGAATAGGCATGGGAGAGTCATCAGGAATTGGTACGGGCATGGTGAGCCCAGTGAAAAGGAATATTACAAGCAGTACAAGATGGAATACAATTGTTCCAATAATCCCTTTTCGTTTATCGTCTTTTTGCTTCTTCATTACTTTGGATCAGTAGCAATAACGATGCTAAAGCCACTTTCTTTTGCGACTGACAAGAAATTAACAGTTTCACCCGTTGGGATGGACTGGTCTACATGAAGTATAAGCGTTGGTTTATCCACCTCATCTTTACGGCGACGAAGGTCACTGGCGATGGATTCCTTTGGTGTAAGTTGGCCATTAATAGTGTAGCTCAAATCGGGGTTAATCGTAACATCAATTTTCGGATGATCCTTTGTGTGCACCTTACCCGTCGGTAGATCTACCTTTACACCATAGGGCGAAACGAGGGTCGAAAGGATTATGAAAAAGATCAGTAGCAGAAAGACAATGTCCGTCATGCTGGACATGCTGAAACTTACACTTACCTTATTTCTGGATCGAATAGCCATTATTCGGCAGGTTCTTGAAGAAGGTCCATAAACTCGATCGTCGTAGCCTCCATTTTGTAGACTACCTTCTCTACTCTGGCCACTAGAACGTTATAGGCGATATAGGCAATGATACCAATGACCAAACCAGCTACCGTAGTAACCATGGCCTGCATGATGCCGCCAGAGAGTTGTTCTATTTCGATGCCCGCATCACTGATTCGCATTTCATGAAAGACTACGATCATTCCAATCACTGTACCCAAGAATCCAATCATGGGAGCAGCTCCAGCAATGGTTGCAAGCGTGCTGAGGCTTTCTTCCAGTTTGTAAACTTCAAGTTTGGCGACATTTTCAACTGCGGCACTAATATCACCAAGTGGTTTTCCGATTCGCTTAACGCCTTTTTGAATCATTTTTGAGAATGTTCCCTCCGTTTGATTACAAAGATGATTGGCTGCGTCTATCTTCCCATCATGGATGAAATCTTTGATCTGATTCATGAATTGAGGATCCTCTTTCGATGCCTTTTGAATGGCCAGGAATCTTTCAATAAAGATGTAAACGGCTATAACGGAAAGGATGCCTAGCGGAATCATGATGTACCATCCACCGTTGGCTATAAGTTCGAAGACACTTAACGTCTCTTCGGTTGGGATAGCATCCTCAACCAATCCTCCGGTTGCCGACCCTTCTGGGGTCTGCAGGAACATATTCATTAACATATTTGTGTGATTTAGATATCGGCTAAGTTAGCCCCGCAAACCCCAACAGATGGACACCTGAGCCTTACTTGTGAATAGATTGCTGTTAATTTCGAGATTGTCAAAATTGAACCTTCAGCAAGACATGGTAAAAAGGTTGTAAGACGGTCATATTTAGTGACGTATTTTATTCACTATAGAATATGAGCATTCAGGCATACTTGAAGTCCGAAATTGATAAAACGTTCAAACGTCCATGACTCCGAATACATCGGTTAGGTAGCCTTAGCTATCAATTAAAGTCCCAATGCTCGTATTAGAATATGAAAGGACTGCCTAGAATAAAAACATATCCATCCCAATGAATGTGAACGCACCAGCCATGTAGCCTACGAAAGCTAGAAGAGAAATACGCTTCACATACCAGATGAAGTCAATGTGTAGAATACCCATTACTGCAACACCTGCTGCAGATCCAATGATTAAACAGCTTCCGCCAGTTCCAGCACAATAGGCTAGGAATTCCCAGAAGGGGTGATCTACTGGGTACGCTTGTCCGTCAACGGCTGCAGCACCTGCTGGAAGAAGATCGTACATTCCCATGGCGCCAGCAACGAGCGGCACGTTATCTACAATAGAACTTAGCACTCCGATTACCATGTTAATCACATACATATCGCCGAGCGTCTCGTTGAGAAATGTGGCCATAATGCGAAGGTGTCCGGCAGACTGCAATGAACCTACGGCTGCTAATATTCCAAGGAAGAACAAAACACTTGGGGTGTCCACTTTCTGCAGTACGCCTATAACCGAAAGCTTGCTTTTATCATCCTGGTGCTTGGATCGGTGCATAATCTCGGTTACAGTCCATAATATTCCAAGTCCGAATAGAATACCCATGTAAGGCGGAAGATGCGTTACCGTTTTAAAGATGGGCACGAAGAGCAAGGCTCCAACACCTAAGAATAAAACGGTTTTTTGTTCGAATGGCGTTGTTCGATCCACAAGGTGCCTGACTTCGACCATTCCGAGTTTACGTTCAATCTCACCCTTCAGAGTGAAAGAGAGAATAGTAAGAGGAACAAGCATAGCTACAAGTGATGGAACGATCAGCTTCACAACAATATTGGCCGCAGTTACCTGTCCGCCAATCCAAAGCATTATGGTTGTAACGTCACCAATCGGAGACCATGCGCCACCTGCATTGGCTGAAATAATTACCATTCCAGCAAATAGCCAGAGGTCTTCTTTTCCTTTAATGAGTTTTTTGAGCAATGCAGACATGACAATCGCAGTTGTCAGGTTGTCTAAGGCTGCGGATAAGAAGAATGTAAGGATACTTAGTATCCAGATGAGCTTTACTTTATTGGCAGTCGTAATTTTATCCGTGATTAGCGCGAAGCCCTCGTGCGCATCAATAAGCTCGACGATGGTCATAGCACCCAGGAGAAAGAAAAGGATTTCGGCGATGTCCGATAAATGATGCCCCAGTTCATGCGTTACATAATGCATCGCGTCGGTAGATTGGCCGTCATTTAACAGGGCGTATTCCTCCAAATATTCCACAAACCCAACCGATCCGGCTAGTATTGATTCGGCATTTAAAGCGAAAATGGTCCAAGTGATAGCCCCGACAAGAAGGGCACTTGCTGCTTTGTCAATTTTGATAGGGTGCTCGAGCGCGATCGCCGCGTAACCAAGCACAAAAACAACAACCATTAATAAGTACATATGAATAAAGGGTTTAGGATTTATCTAAATGAATAGTCTGTGTAGGGAATGCGAATTCGGCCTTTTGAGCTTGAACAATCCGCATGATTTCAAAGTTTATTTCTTCCTTAACTTCAAGGAATACTCCCCAGTCCATCGTGTCTATATAATAGAGAACCATGATGTCAAGAGAGCTGGCCCCGAATTGGGTGAAGTGAATTTTACCATCTTGATTCGTATGCGGATGTTCGTCAATATATTTCTGTGTGGCGGAAACCACTTCTTGGATTTGTTCTTTGGTCGCATCATACGTGAGCCCAACCGTAAAGTTTACACGTCTGAACGTTCGCAGCGATAAATTGTCGAGTACATTGTTCACCATCATCAGGTTCGGAATGGTCAAATAACTCTTCTCTAATGTGCGTATTCGCGTGCTCCGAAATCCAATTTTTTCAACGGACCCAGTGACGCCATTTACCGTTACAAGGTCTCCAATAATAAAAGGTTTGTCGAAGAATATGATGAACGATGCGAGGAGGTTCTCCAGGCTTTCTTTTGCTGCTAGAGCAAGCGCAAGACCACCAATACCAAGTCCAGCTACCAATGCTCCAATATCTACCTTAAACACCACTCCAAGCAATATGAATACTGCGAAAATGATCACAACAACTCGAATCATTTCAATCAGAAATGAGATGATTTGATCGTCGGCCATGCTTTCAGTCAGAGTCGCACGCTCCATAAAGACAATACCCAAAAACTTCACAAACCGAAGTGCAATCCAGGTTATTACAATACCGAGAAACAGTAGATAAATTCTGTGCAGGACCAATCGGATCCCGAACTCATCGACCGGCGCAAGGTCCCACGAGGCAGGGTATTCTATATGGCTTGTGCAGACAAAAAGCACCAGCATTATTATAAGCCACCTTAAAAGTTTACCGAGGAGGTCGTGGAGCGCTGTTTTATTTAGTTCGGTACCTTTTTTTGCAACTAACCCAAAGATCAGATCGCTGATTTTTCTCGCCACAAATCGGGAGAATAATCCGCCTATGAGCAACGAGCCAACCACCCACAAGTAATCCCTTATGGTGTTGCCTACATATACCTGATCTAAAAATTGGGAGAAATCCATTAAGGCGGATTAAACGAGTTGCTTTAGCGCAACTTCAAATGCAGATTTTGCGATTTTCGTTTCAGATGAATTTGTATCGTGAACTGCTTTTAATGCATTATGAATAATCTCAGATGCATCGCCAAAAATGGCTTCATCGGTTTGTTCGTAGTCGTCACTCATGCAATAAGCGAAGACTCGCGCCATTCCACAGTTTGCGATAAAATCGGGCAGTAAGCTTATTTTATCATCGGTGTAGTCGCCAATTGGTCCAAAGAAAATTTCAGAATCTGCAAATGGCACATTTGCTCCGGATGAGATAACTTCAAGTCCTGCAGATACCATCTGATCTACTTGGTCTTGTGTAATGAGTCTGGAAGCAGCGCAGGGTAGAAAAATTTCAGCACCCATTGACCAAATCTGTTTGTTAACATCGTCGAAAGACATCATATGATCGGCTCCAAGAGCATTTCCATCTTTACCGATAAACAGATCAGTTATTTCTTCAAATGAAAAACCTTCTGGCTTCATCAAACCTCCAACGCGGTCGATGATTCCGATCACTTTGGCGCCTGCTTGGGCCATGTAAAAGGCTGCTGCGGAACCAACATTACCCCAACCTTGGATAATGACTCGTTTTCCTCGAACATCCGAGTTTTTCCAGATTTTATAATAATGTAAAACGGCCTCAGAAACTCCATATCCCGTGATCATATCAGCAACAACAAATCCTCGACTTACGTCAGGCGAATACTTCGCATTGGTCAACACCTTTGATACGCCTTGACGCAGATGAGTGACTTTACTCAAGTGTTGCCCAGGAGTAGGGTTGAAGTGTCCATTGACAATTCCTTCTTGCGGATGCCACAGACCATAATCTTCAGTGATTGGAATCACTTCATGTATTTCGTCCACGTTTAGGTCACCGCCTGTTCCGTAGTAATTCTTTAGAATTGGGTAAACCGCCTTATACCATCGTCGAAGGACGCCATCTTTTCTTGGATCTCTTGGATCGAAATTGATGCCGGATTTTGCTCCTCCAATTGGTGGACCCGCTACGGTAAACTTGACCTCCATAGTCTTCGCTAATGACTCAACTTCGCGCTTGTCCAGACCAACACGCATTCTTGTTCCGCCACCAGCGGCCCCACCCCGAAGGCTGTTGATTACAACCCATCCTTTGGCCTCGGTTTCAGAATCTGACCATTCAAAAACGATTTCAGGTGCTTTATTCTCGAACTTATCTAATAGGTCTTTCATGGTCAAATAGTTAACATGATTTAGGGCTGCAAATGTATAAATTCAAGGAAGCTGCGACGGTGTTTTTGGTCAGTCTATAATGTACTGGGTTATATTGAATTTACCCTATGTAGACTGCTCCGCTAATTGTGTCGCTTTTCGCTCCAGTAACCGAGCTGAGAACGTTTGTCTTCTCCTGAAGTCGCAGGACGCCAAGGAACGCAAAATCAACGGCTTCCTTGTAATCAATAAGCGCCCCATCCGGAATGGAAACGTCACATCGAGTTAACTGTTTTATTCGCTCGATAAGGTAGGTGTTGTGCGCGCCTCCGCCTGTGATTAAGCAGCGTCCGTGAACTGGAAGCACAATCCCAATTTGAGTTGCAATATGTTCTGTCAGCGTAAACAAAAGATCCTTCGGGCTCCTTGAATGGTCATTAAGTAATGGATCAAGGTGCTTGGTCATCCATTCGATTCCAAGGGACTTTGGTGGAGATTCATTGTAGTAATCAAGGTTGTTCAGAGCTTCGAAAAGTGAGGTAATGAGTTGCCCACTTCTGGCGATGTCACCGTTCATATCAAAAGGTTTTCCTAGTTGTCGCGAAACAAAATTGAGGGCCAGATTGCAAAAACTAACATCAAATCCCGTGACGTTGGACGCTGAGTTTTTGGCGAGGTTAGCGAATCCTCCGAGGTTGAGCGTGTATTCAAATTCAGAAAATAGGAGTGCATCTGCGAGGGGAACCAATGGCGCCCCTTGGCCGCTCAACGCAACGTCTTGCGAACGAAAATCACAGACAACAGTAAGCCTAGTGAGAGAGGATATGATGGCTCCTGAGCCGATTTGCATGTTAATACCATTGTCTGGATCATGAAATATCGTGACTCCATGGGATGCGATAAAATCATATTTGGCATCCTCCTCTGCTATGAACACGTTAACCGATTCTGCACAGAATGAGGCAAATTGAAAATCCAGGGTTGCTAGTTCAAGTCCGGACATAGAAGTAGAACGATCTAAGTCTTTGAGTAAATTACCCCGAAGCGGTATCGTGCGAGAGGCCAAAAGCCGGTAACTCCAAACGCCAGAGTTCATTTCAAACTCCACACCAGCAATGTCAAGTGCGTCGTGCGAGGTCCCGCACATTAAACCAATTCCAGTAATGGGTGTTGTATTCAAGTCAAAAGCTACTTTTGTCGACCCGAAAAGTAAAACAGTAAAAACGATATACACGATGTTTTTTGAACTATCAGAAGAACAAAAGGCTGTAAGAGATGCGGCCAGAGATTTCGCCCAGAATGTCTTAAAGCCAGGAGTTATTGAGCGAGATGAGAATCAGACATTTCCGGCTGAGGAGATCAAGCAGCTTGGCGAGCTTGGGTTTATGGGTATGATGGTGTCTCCAGAATATGGCGGAGGCGGCATGGATACTGTTTCGTATGTTTTGGCCATGGAAGAAATTTCCAAAATTGACGCTAGTGTTTCAGTTTGCATGTCTGTGAATAACAGTCTTGTATGTTGGGGCTTGGAGAAATTTGGAACGGAAGAGCAAAAGCAAAAATACTTGGTCCCACTTGCCACGGGTGAAAAGATTGGGGCGTTTTGCCTTTCTGAACCAGAGGCAGGATCGGATGCTACCTCACAGAAAACGACCGCAGTTGATATGGGCGACCATTATCTTCTAAACGGAACAAAAAATTGGATTACGAACGGAAGCTCAGCTTCAGTTTATCTTGTAATGGCCCAAACTGATGTGGATAAGGGGCATAAAGGCATCAATTGTTTAATCGTTGAACGCGGAATGGATGGTTTTATCGTAGGCGCGAAAGAGAATAAGCTTGGAATTAGAGGATCCGATACCCATACTTTGCTGTTCAATGATGTGAAGGTGCCAAAGGAAAATCGAATTGGCGAAGATGGATTTGGTTTCAAATTTGCCATGAAAACATTGGAAGGTGGTCGAATTGGTATAGCGTCTCAAGCTTTGGGAATCGCCTCAGGAGCCATGGAACTGGCGGTTGCATATTCAAAGGAGAGAAAAGCCTTTGGAAAGACCATTAGCCAGCACCAGGCGATTGCCTTTAAAATTGCCGATATGGGTACGGAGATTGAAGCATCACGCCTTCTGTGTTTACAAGCGGCATGGTTGAAAGATGAAAAGAAACCTTTCGGAAAGGAAAGTGCAATGGCAAAACTATTTGCCTCTCAAACTGCAATGAAAACTGCCGTTGAGGCTGTTCAAGTGCATGGAGGATATGGTTTTGTAAAGGAATATCATGTGGAGCGATTGATGCGTGACGCAAAGATTACCCAAATTTACGAAGGAACGAGTGAAGTACAGAAGATCGTTATTAGCAGATCGCTTCTAACTGAATAGCGCTTTACAATGCATCGATTAGTTTCTCGAGGGTCATGCTTCGGGATCCTTTGAGCAAAATCGTACTTGATTTAACAGGATTCGATTCGATGAATTTCCTCGCAATATCAACGTTGTCGAAGTGCTTGTCATTTCCCAATGCTTCAATTTTAGCGAAATGCCCTCCGATCAGATATACCTGAGATACACCAAGATCTCTACATAAGTCAACAGCCGATTGATGCTCAAATTGCGTTGACTCACCAAGTTCCATCATATCTCCAAGAATGACTACTGAATTGGATGATTTCATCGCGGCTAGGTTGTGAATAGCCGCGCTCATGCTGCTCGGATTGGCATTATAGCAGTCGACTATAATGGTGTTTGATAGCTCAGATTCAATAACCTGGGATCTGTTATTGATTGGAGAGTAATTCTCAATCGCCTGACATATTTTTCTCTCGGAAACACCAAAATATCGAGCAACGGATACGGCGGCCATGACGTTTGAGAAATTGTATAGACCAGAAAGAGAGGTTTGAATATGATTATACTTTGGTTGGTCGGCTCTTTTCCAACTAACATGCAAAAACCCATCATTTAACTTGCCTTCACCACAATAAATGGCATTGGGAGACGAGCCATAAGTAATCCCCTCGGCCGATTCTGAGGCGGATATGATCTTTTCATCATCCAGATTTACGAAAAGTGTTCCGTTTGAATTTGATAGGTAATCAAAGAGCTCTTTTTTACCCCGAAAAACTCCATCAATGCCTCCAAATCCTTCAAGGTGAGCAAGTCCGATATTCGTTATGAGACCGTATGTAGGCTCGGCTATATGACATAAAGCTGCAATCTCCCCAATGTGATTGGCGCCCATTTCGACAATAGCAATCTCGGTATTCTGGTCGATTTCTAAAATAGTTAAGGGTACTCCAATGTGATTGTTCAGATTTCCGCTAGTGGCGTGGCAATTGTATTGGCTTGTAAGCGCCTCACGAATCAGTTCTTTGGTAGTCGTTTTTCCATTGCTTCCGGTTAGCGCTATGAAGGGAATTTTAAGCTTGTTTCTGTGATAGTTTGCAAGTTCCTGAAGTGCAACCAAAGCATCGGGCACTACAAATACGCGCTTATTGTCTTGAAATTCTGGACGACTTTCATCTGCTACGGCAAAGGAACAGCCCTCTTTTATGGCAGAGAGTGCATAATCATTGCCATTGAATGTTGGCCCCTTGAGTGACACGAACATTTTATTTGAAGCAATCTTCCTTGTGTCAGTGCAAATACCAGATGAACTTAAATAAGCCTTGTAGAGTTCGGCTATCATAATCTTAAATAAAAAAGGCCTCAATTGAGGCCTTTAAATTACACTTTTCGTTATGAGTTTATCTTGCGGCACCGAGTCCGACAGGACTTCCTACACGGTCCATAGCGCATCGGAATCCGATCATTGCCGTTGATTGTCTTTCATCCAAAAACCGTCGAGTTCCAGGAACCATCCAATAGGCTCGGTCATTCCATGATGCTCCCTTGTATACTCTGGCATGATCATTTATTAGGGAAGAGTAATCGTTAGATTCACCTTGTCCTGGATAAACATACATGTGACTTGTTTCTTGTCGTTCGTCTTCTGCCTCATACGCTGACCAGTGCAGTTCATCAAGATGTGATTTATAGTCGCCATCTAAATAGTTAATGTTGTCTGCTCTCTTATAGTTTCTGCGATCAATATTCTCTTCAACCTTAGTATTCCTGTATCGAAGCTCTCCTGGCCGAGACACGATATATGAAGAATAATCGTTTAGCAGCACTGGCGCAATTTTCGCCATCTCATCGGCAGCTTTTATTTCTTCTACTGACTCTTCCACAATAACAATGTTTGCCTCATACTCCTGATCGTCATCGTAAAGCTCCTTGGCTCTTCCCAGTTGCTCATTTAATGTCGCCATCAGCTCCAACTCTTGCTCGTTCATTGTTGACTCTGCAGCCAATTGAAACTCTTCCAAGTAGGAGATAAGACCATTGATGTCATACATTGGAATATCGTACTTATCTAAGAGGAGACCTTCATTATCTCTTTCCTTGGTCTGGTAAACGTTACCTCTAAATGGTCGAAAGTCTTGTACATCATCCATTGAAAGTGGGCGATATACATCCATTACCCACTCACTTACATTACCTGCCATGTTGTATAAACCATAGTCGTTTGGCCAGTATGAAAAGACAGGAGCAGTTATGTCGGCATTGTCATTAAGCTTACCAGCAACTCCCATGTTATCTCCGCGACCTCTCTTAAAGTTAGCGAGCATCATACCGATGTAAGCCTCGTCCGGATTTCGGACTGCATGTCCGTTCCAAGGATAAAGTCGTCTTTCCACGACCCTTTCTCCAACGCTATTCCCGATTAATCCAAACGCTGCGAACTCCCATTCAGCCTCAGTAGGTAGTCTATACTTAGGAAGAAGAATTCCATCTTCCATTCGTACATTTCGATAGCCACTGCCATTCGGGTTTAGATCAGGAAGGCCTTCAATGCGCTTTCCAGAGTTGTATTGGTTTGATAAATACGCATCGGTATTAAAGTTGTCTTCACCGATTTGATCAACGTAGTGGTCGAGAATTCCTTCTCGAATGAGAATATATTCATTTACTCGATCCGTTCTCCAACTGCAATAATCATTCGCTTGCAGCCAGTTGATACCAACTACCGGGTAGTCTCTATATGCCGGATGCCGCAAATAATAATCGACATAAGGTTCATTGTAAGAAAGCTTATTTCTCCAAACTAGTGTATCAGGTAGGGCCTTTTTGTAAAGCTCTGGATAATCAACGCCATAAACACGCTTAACCCAATAGAGGTACTCTCCCCAGTTTAGATTGCTTATTTCGGTCTGATCAAGATAGTATGACGAAACTGTCACTCTTCGAGGAACATTATTCCAATCATACATAAAGTCTTGTTCCACACGGCCCATCGTGAAGGAACCACCTTCCACTAGAACCAAATTTGGACCTGTTTCTTGTTCCTCAAAAGGAACTTTTTGAAATCCACCATTGCTGGGATCGTTATAGTTCCAGCCAGTGGTAGAGGATTTTTCATAACCACATGAAAGAAGGATGATTGGGGTGACCAATAAGGCAAAAAGGCTTTTTGCGTTCATACTCAAGGGTTTAATCTGGTTATTAATTATTGAAAAAGAAACGAAGTTAGGGAAAAATTTATTGCGCTGTCAGAACTTAGGACATTGCATCTGACGGAACTTGCGTCGTTTTGGCTTACATGGGAACATCATCGTCACGGATATTTCGTGCGATCCCAAGGTTTGTGTTCCGAGACGTGACACAGTAACATCGTAGCTGTATCCAAAGCGGAACTGCGGAGTGTATAGTCCAACTAAAAAGATAAGAGCATCTCCCCATCTGTACCAAACTCCACCTGTTATTGGCCCTCGATTTACATAGAGTCCAAGATTAAGGTGATTGAATTCTCCTTGTCTTTGATAGATGATATTCGGAGATATGCTACCTTCTTCTTCACGTTCTCGGTTCAGCGGTATCAATGCTCCTGCATGTCCAGTGAATTTCCGAGGCAACTTACTCTCTGAGCCGGCAAAAAATGATTCGTCTGGCTGAGTTAAATGGTGAACACTTACACCAGCATAAAGTCGTTGAGTGAAAAGGAGGAAGCCAGTTGAGAAGTCAAGCTTATTTACATTTTCCTGAATAGGAGTCTCAGCGGTTTGATATATGAAACCATATCGTCTATGGATTTGATCGCCAAAAGTTAATTGGCTCCAATCAATAGAACGTTGATAATAGGTTGCTTGAAATGCCGCCTTAATACTAATGTTTTTGTCGATTGCAGTTTGGTAAGCATACATCCCACTCACGTGGTTCGTGTTTATGATGCCAGTGCCAGCTCTGTCGTGATAAGCTTGTAGTCCAATACCTCCGTGAAGTCCGTCCACATATTGGTCATAGCTAGCTGAGTACGTCACATACGTAGCAGGAATGCCAGGCCACTGGTTTCTGTAATTCAGTATTACACGAGGGCATTGTGCTGATCCAGCTAACGCTGGATTCAAATACAAAGGATTCGCATAAAACTGGCTAAATGCCGGATCTTGTGCGAATGCTTCGCTGCCTAGTCCAATAGACAATACACTAATTATAAACAATAGTCTTTTCACAAATGTTCTTTTCTGAAAACGCGCAATTATACAAATATTATCCGCCAGCAAACTTTCTTGTTTTGAGATTCGTTATATAAACCTACAATATCTTTTTCTCACTTTCGTTCTTCGGTCTCCTCGAAAAGGGTAAACAAATATAACTACAAAATAGATTGATTAGTCGAAAAGATAATAGTGTTTGTGTGAGATGTGCCAAATTGGGATTAACGATTCTGGCTGCATGTTTGCTTCAAATGGCCAATGGTCAGAACAAGGTTAGTGCGAATTTGCCGCTTGACAAAGTTGGTCTTAACGGAGGAGAGGATAGAGAAAGAACCTATTCGTTAGCTTGGACAGGGCTCACTCAGCTTGAGACCTTTGATGAAAGAACCATATCGACCACCACGTTTACTGGAGCTACCATGGATCCCGTGACAAACCTCCCTTTTTACAAAAAAACGATTGAAATTGCATCGGAAATAGTCGATGTGAATGCCACGATTGGCGGGCAAACCACGAAGCTTTTAGAGGGTAAGGAGCGATTAATAGTCGAACGCGGTTCTTTTTCGAATGAGTTCGCAATTACTTCCTCCATTAGAAAGGCGGGTGCTAAAAAGTACCTGGTCATTGAGGTGACTCCGTTTAGACTGACAAGTCGGGGATTAGAAAAGCTTATGTCATTTGATATTGACTTGGGTTATGTGCGAAACCCAGGAAGAGATGGTGAACGAGAGAATAGTTGGAAAACCGAGAGTGTTCTCGCGAATGGTCAGTGGTATGAGGTTAGGACTGGTGAGGATCGGGTATATAAATTAACCTACTCATACTTGCGTGAAGCCGGTTTTAACATGAGTCAAGTTAACAGTAGTTCAATTCATGTTTATGGCACGCCAGGGGGTGAGCTTACAACTCAAAATGATGGGAAAAGACCCGATGATCTTACAGAATTGAGTATTGAGGTTCAAGATGGAGGTGATGGACTTTTTGGCCCCGGAGATCAAGTTTTGTTCTATGGAGAGGATCAGGTTATTTGGTCACTGCAGAATGAGCGCTTTCTTCATAATACAAACAAATACGATGATTCATCGAGTTATTTCATCACGATTGGTGGGCCTTCAGAAGCGGCAAATCGAGTGTTGTCAAAGTCCGTTGGTGGTGCGTCGAACAAGACGACCGCCATATATGATTTTATAGATTTTCATGAGACGGAAAGTTCGAACCTTATTAAGTCAGGTCAGGATTGGTACGGCGAGCAACTTGGATTGGTTTCGAACTACGATTTTGGATTTTCGGTTCCAGATGTAATTAAATCACAAGAGGCGTCAGTTCGCTCTCGCTTTGCCATGAGAAGTGTCTCAATTTCGGGAAATGGACTTACGATGAGTCTGCCAAATCAAGGTGGTAAGTCAGATAAAGTGACGATAAATTCAGTAAGCAGTGCATATGCCACCCAATATGCACGGGCTAAAACGGCAACGATTGAATTTAACCCGGTAAGCTCAGATTTCTTGACCAAGTTGACAATAGACAAGCCAAAGAATCCGAATGCCCAGGCCTGGGTTGATTATATTGAGGTAAATGCACGTCGCTCACTGGTTTTTATTGAACCCGTTATGTGCTTTAGGGACAAGGAAACTGTTGGAGCTAATAATCGAACATCATTCTCACTGAAATCTGCGAATTCGAATATTCGAGTTTGGGATGTAACTAATGTTTCGAGGATCACTCAATTGGCATTATCAGGCAATGTCAGCTCACGGTTTGAATTTATTTCCGAAACGGATTCGTTAAAGGAGTTTGTTGTGTTTACGGACAACTCACTAGCTGTGCCTTCTCGTGTTGGGCCCGTTGAAAATCAGAATCTTCACGCACTAAGGGATATTGATTATTTGATTATAACGCATCCAAATTTTAAGTCTCACTCTGATCAGTTGGCTGAATTGCATCAAAAAAACGATGGATTTACGACAGCGGTCGTAGAAGTCGGTGATATTTATAATGAGTTTTCTGGCGGGTCGCAGGATATTACGGCTATAAAAGAATTCGTGCGCATGCTATACTTCACTGGGCAAGGCGGAGCGCACCCACTCAAGTATTTGCTTCTTTTTGGAGATGCCTCCTATGATTTTAAAAATCGAGTTTCGGGCAATTCAAATTTCGTTCCCTCACATCAGACAAAGGAGAGCCTGGTGCCCACAGCGTCAGTCGTGTCAGATGATTTTTATGGGTTATTGGATGACGATGAAGGTGAAGCGCCAATTGATCTCATTGATATCGCTATAGGCCGGTTGCCCGCTCGAACGAAGCTGGAAGCCGAGCAGATGGTAAACAAAATATTACACTATACTGAGTCAAAGGGCACTTTCGGAGACTGGCGTAATTCCGTTGCTTTAGTTGCGGATGATCCGGAAGGCGGACGAGCAGACTTTCAAGACCAGTGCAGTATTCTAGGCGACTTGGCAGATTCGCTAAGCCCTGAATTTAATATTCATAAAATCTTTCTTGATGCATTTACCCAAGTTGCTGGTTCGGGCGGTGAGAGATATCCGGATGCTGCAGACGCAATCTCGGAACGAGTAAGAAAGGGGGCGCTTATGATGTACTATATTGGCCACGGCGGTGAACTTGGCTGGGCGCACGAAAGAGTTTTAGAGGTTCCAACAATCAATAAATGGGAGAACCTAAATAATCTACCACTTTTCATAACCGCAACCTGCGAATTCACGCGTTACGATGACCCACGGAGAACTTCGGCGGGAGAATATGTTATGTTCAACCCTTCTGGTGGCGGCGTGGCGCTGCTTACAACGACTCGAGCGGTGTACTCAGGACCCAATTTCGACCTGACGTACTCATTTACTAGACAGGCATTCGAAGCTTTAAAAGGCGAAAAGCCAAGATTGGGGGATATGTGCGCCCAAACAAAGGTGGAGAATGCGTCTACAGGTGCCGCAGGGAATAATACACGCTGTTTTACGCTGCTTGGCGATCCGGCCATGCGATTGGCTTTTCCTCAAGAAAGGGTAGTTGTCACCGAATTACCAGATACCATTCGAGGTCTAGAAAAGGTGCTGATAAAAGGCTATGTCGCTGACCGAGATAGTAACATTATAAAGGATTTTAATGGGCTTGTATATCCAACATTGTATGATAAGATCTCTAGAATTCAAGGACAAAACAATGATGGCGAGGGCGTCTTCTTCTACAACGAACGAAGAAATATTCTCTTTCGAGGTAAGTCAAGTGTCAAAAATGGCGAGTTTGAATTTGAGTTCGTGGTACCGAAAGATATCAACCGCGCATTTGGTGATGGAAAATTGAGTTTCTATGCCCACAACGGTGTTTACGATGCGAGTGGAGCAGATTTTGGCTGCACCATAGGAGGCTTGTCAGACAACCCAATTTTGGATGAAGATGGTCCCCAAGTCGACTTGTATATGAACGATGATAAATTCGTTTTTGGAGGCATGACAAACGAAGATCCAGATCTATTTGCGAAAATTTGGGACGAGAATGGAGTAAATATGGTGGGGACTGGAATTGGGCATGATATTACAGCCGTGCTTGATGAAAAGGGTGCCAACACGATTGTTTTAAATGATTACTATGAATCTGAAGTTGATTCCTATCAAAGTGGAAAAATCAGGTATCCATTCGATGACTTAGAGGAGGGTGTTCATACCCTTAAACTTCAGGTATGGGATGTGAATAATAATCCAGGCGAGGCATATACCGAGTTTGTAGTCGCGAATGATGAGCAATTTGCCTTGGACCATATCTTAAATTATCCCAATCCGTTCACCACAAACACCGATTTTTACTTTGAACATAATAAGCCTGGATTGTCTTTAGATGTAAGGATTGAGGTTTTCACCGTCAGTGGTAAATTAGTGAAGACAATTGATGGCAAATACCTAAACGATGGATTTCGCGTTGGTCCAATTAATTGGAACGGTCGAGATGATTTTGGTGACAATCTCGCTCGAGGCGTTTATCTGTATAAGCTGAACGTGAAAACCCCTTTGGGTGAGCACGCTGAGCAGTACGAAAAGCTCGTAATTTTGAAATGAATGAGCCTCACTTTATGGCTATATTTGTCGTCTTTCAAAAAAATGAGCGTATAGACTAATTCTACTCTAATTTGAAATTAATGTTTTTGAAGCGTTTTTCCATTTTCTTGGTTGTTGTTTTTAGTGCCACGCAATCTTATTCACAGGCAACAGCCCGTGATTGGCTGCTCCAGTTGAATACCATTACAACGGCAGTTCCTTTTCTAATTATTAACCCCGAAACCCGTGGCGGGGGAATGGGAGATGTAGGTGTTTCCACTTCTCCAGATGGCGCATCTCAACACTGGAATCCATCTAAATATGCATTTATTGAGGACAAGGCCGGTGTTTCGATAAGCTATACGCCATGGCTAAGAGCTTTGGTTCCAGATATTTCGATTTCGTATCTCAGCGGTTACTATAAGATCAACAAAATGAGTGCTGTCGCTGGTTCCCTGCGTTATTTTTCGTTGGGAAGCATACAGTTTACGGATCAATTTGGGAACAATACAGTTCAGTTCACGCCGAATGAATTCGCCCTTGACTTATCCTATAGCCGAAAGCTGTCTCGCAGATTGTCAGCAGGATTAACAGGAAGATATATAAACTCAAATCTAACTGGTGGGCAAACAGTTCAGCAGGCTACGACCGGTCCTGGAAGAACAGGTGCAGTTGATCTCGGGGTCTACTATGAAAATGAAGACCTGACTGTGTTTGGAAAGGATGCCACACTAGCTTGGGGTGTTGCAGTGAGTAATCTCGGTGCTAAGATTAGCTACACGAATACTACCAGCAGAGACTATTTACCGATTAATCTGAGATTAGGTCCACGCATGACTTGGATGCTTGACGATTATAACAAGATTAGTGTGGCCGTAGATCTTAATAAATATCTGGTCCCGTCTCCTCCAGTCTATCAAATTGATTCAAGCGGGAATATCCTTATTGACGGGAATGATAATTTGGTGATTGCATCAGGAATGGATCCAAATAGACCAACAGTTAATGGTGCCCTTTCTTCGTTTTATGATGCGCCAGGAATTGTGAGTTTTGATCAAACAACACTCGAGGCTCAGGTAGAATCTGGGACACGCCTGGGAGAAGAACTTAGAGAGATTAGCTATGGTGTCGGTGCTGAGTATTGGTATGACGATCAGTTCGCATTCCGATTAGGCTATTATGGCGAGCATATTTCTAAAGGAAATAGAAAGTTTGTTACGGTTGGAGCAGGACTTAGGTTGAGCGTATTTGGTCTTGACTTTAGCTATTTGGTTCCTGCATATTTTGGATCTACTAATCTTCAATCTTCGCCACTCGCGAGAACGTTAAGATTTACATTGACGTTTAATTTTGACGATGTCAAAAAGGATAATGACGGCCCACCATCTGAATGAGAATTAGAGTAGGATTAGGCTATGATGTACATCAACTGAAACCAGGAAGACCTTGTGTTTTAGGAGGTGTCCTGTTTGAATCTGAACTAGGGCCAGATGGTCATTCGGATGCGGATGTATTACTCCACGCAATTTGCGATGCAATACTTGGCGCCGCTGGGTTGCGCGATATTGGTTTTCATTTCCCAAACACAGATCAGTCATTTAAGGGTGCAGACAGCCGCGAACTGTTAAAGGAAGTCATCCGACTAATCAAAAAAGAGGGATTTAGAGTTGGAAACATTGATGCCACACTAGTTTCAGAGCAACCGAAAATTTCACCGAGAATTCAGGAGATTAAAGAATCTATTGCTGGTTTATGCGAGATACTCGCGACCGAGGTAGGAATTAAAGCAACTACTTCAGAGAAGGTTGGGTTTGTTGGACGTGAAGAAGGAATCGAAGCGCAGGCAGTGGTGTTGCTTTTTGATACGTAACAAAATGCCTATTACCCAACACGAACATAGCATCCAATATTCCAGATGCGAGACGGTGCAAGACCTGACCGCGGCGCAGCAAAGTCTTATTGAATCGGCATTTCAAGCGAGCGATTTGGCGTATGCTCCGTACTCAAAATTCAATGTTGGCGCTGCCGCTAAACTAAAATCAGGAGCGGTAGTTACCGCCAGTAACAAGGAAAATGCATCTTTCCCAGCAGGTATCTGCGCTGAGCGAAACTTGTTGAACTATATTTCTGATCACTTCCCTACGGATGAAATCCGTTCGCTGGCTGTGACGGTTAATCCACTCGAATTTGAAGTCGGAGAACCCATTTCGCCATGCGGAGTTTGTAGGCAGGTGATGTGCGAAGTCGAGAAGAATCAATCCACACCTTTCGAGATCCTGCTGAAAGGCACAACTGGAGAGGTCTTAATCTTCGATTCGGCGAGCAGTCTACTCCCATTTCATTTCTATCTGAAAGAGCTTAAACGGTGATCATTTCGCTTCGGCGTAATACTTAATCATTCAAGTTTTAAATTTGCCAACCTGCGAAAAATAAATTATGGCTACAGCAACAAAAACAACCGCAAAGAAAGTCGCTTCAAAACTGCCTTATAGTAAGGCTCGATACATGAAGTGGTACGAGGATATGCTTATGATGAGGCGATTCGAGGAAACATGTGGAAACTTATATCTCCAACAAAAGTTCGGTGGTTTTTGCCATTTATATATTGGACAAGAAGCTGTTGCTGCAGGCTTTGCCTCTGCAATTAGCAAGGATGATAAAGTAATTACTGCGTACCGGGATCATGCCCACCCTATCGCACTGGGAATGGACCCGAAATACGTTATGGCCGAGCTCTACGGCAAATCTACAGGCTGTTCCAAGGGTAAAGGCGGTTCAATGCATATGTTCGATAAAGAGTTGAACATGATGGGCGGTCATGGAATTGTGGGGGCACAAATACCAATGGGTGCGGGGATTGCGTTTGCCGAAAAGTACAATGGCACCAAGAATGTTTGTCTCACTTTTATGGGTGATGGTGCTGTGCGTCAAGGTGCGTTGCACGAAACTTTCAATATGGCCATGCTATGGAAGCTTCCAGCAATCTTCATCATAGAGAATAATAACTATGCTATGGGCACCTCTGTTGAGCGTACAACAAACGTGACAGATCTATCAAAACTCGGATTGAGCTACGATATGGCGAGCATGAGTGTAGATGGAATGAGCGTCGAAGCCGTGCATGATGCTATTGAGAAGGCGGCTGAATACTGCCGCGCTGGAAAGGGACCATATTTACTCGATATTCAGACATATCGATACAAGGGCCATTCAATGAGTGACCCACAGAAGTATCGAACTAAAGATGAACTGAACGCCTATAAGGGGAAAGATCCAATCAATCAGGTGTTATCTATTATAACCGATCAGGGTTGGTTGGATGAAAAAGGCATTGAAAAGATCGAGGCTAAGGTGAAAGCTAAGATTGATGAATCAGTAGCATTTGCTGAAAACTCACCATTACCGGCTCTTGAAGAGCTCTATACAGACATCTATACACAAGAAGATTATCCATATATAATGGACTAAAGGATAAATTATGGCGGAGATAATTAAGATGCCCAAGCTAAGCGACACCATGGAAGAAGGTGTGATTGCAACTTGGTTAAAAAAGGTTGGTGACAAGGTCAACGCAGGAGATGTATTAGCAGAAATAGAGTCTGATAAGGCGACGATGGAATTCGAGTCATTTCCTGCTGGTGTTTTGCTTCACGTTGAGGTTGGAGTAGGTGAGTCCGCCAAAGTCGATTCGCTCATTGCGATAGTCGGTAAGGAAGGTGAAGATGTGAAAACTCTTATTAAAGAAACAAAGGCCGCTGAGGCTGCGTCTACACCAAAAGAGGCTGCTAAGGCTGATGCTCCTAGTTCGGCTAAACCAGTTCAGGCTGCACCTGTCGTTAAGAAAGAGGTTTCGAGGCCGATCGTAAAGGCTGAGCCTGTTAAAGAAGATCTTAGTGGTCGCACAAAAATATCCCCACTCGCTAGAAAACTTGCGGAAGAGAGAGGACTTAGTCTTCGTGGTATTCGTGGTTCAGGAGAGGGCGGTCGAATTGTGAAGCGTGATATAGAAAACAGTCGAGGTGCACTTCCTCAGCCAGAACGATCTAGAGACGTAGAGGTGAGTCAAATGCGCAAGACAATTGCGAGAAGGCTTAGTGAAAGCAAATTCTCAGCACCGCACTTTTATCTCACCATTGATCTTGACATGGATCAGGCTATCGCGGCCAGGATAGCCATTAATAAAGAAATTGCTCCGAGCAAGATTTCGTTTAATGACTTAGTCGTTAAAGCTGTAGCGGTTGCCTTAAGGAAGCACCCATCTGTGAATGCAGGATGGCATGGTGATTTCATTCGATTTAATGAGCATGTCCATATTGGTGTGGCAGTCTCAGTGGATGAAGGTCTCTTAGTTCCTGTAGTTAGACATGCAGATAATAAGGCGCTGACACAAATATCAGAAGAGGTGCGAGACTATGCGAAGCGAGCAAAATCCAAGAAACTGCAGCCAGCAGAGTGGGAAGGAAATACATTTACAATTTCCAATCTAGGCATGTTTGGTATTGAAGAATTTACTGCTATCATCAACCCACCTGATAGTTGCATTATGGCAATTGGAGGAATCCGGCAAGAACCTGTAGTAAAGGATGGCGAGATCCGCGTCGGTAATCGAATGAGGGTTACAATGAGCTGTGACCATCGAGTGGTGGATGGTGTTAGTGGGGCTCAATTCCTAGAGACATTTAGAACATACATAGAGAACCCTATCGTATTGCTCGGAATGAGCGAGATCTAATTAGGCCTCCTTTGTTTGGATTGAGTTTACCACTGGAATTGTGATCTCATCCAGCTTGGCCTTCCATTGTTTAAGATAGGCCGAGTATTTCGACGCATATTCTGGCTTAATGGGTTCGCTTGGTGGAATTTTTTCTCTTCGATGGTCAACTTGGGATCCATTCTTCCAAAATCGGAAACATACATGTGGGCCCGTTGCAAGCCCAGTGCTGCCTACATATCCAATTATTTGCCCTTGCTTGACGCGTGCCCCAGATTTCATTCCAGAGGCGATTTTACTCATATGTAGATACTGAGTAGTATAGGTTGCATTATGCTTGATTTTGACATAGTTGCCATTATACTTTTTGTATTTAGCCTCCAATACTACCCCATCGCCTACGGCCATTATGGGGGTGCCACTTGGTGCGGCGTAATCGGTACCTAGATGGGCTTTGTAACGTTTTTGTACTGGGTGAAACCTGCGCTTGGTGTAGCCTGAAGAGATTCGACTGAACTTAAGAGGCGCCTGCAAGAATGCCTTTCGCAAGCTATTTCCGTCTTCATCAAAATAGTCAACTTGTTCGCCTTGGCTAAATTGGAATGCATAGAATGGCGACCCATAATGCTGAAAAACCGCAGCTTGAATGTCATCAACGCCTACGACTTGGTCTTCGACTTTCTTAACTGTATACATCAGTTTGAAATAATCGCCCTTTTGGATTCTGTAAAAGTCAATGCTCCAAGCATAAATATCGGCCATTTCCATTGCCAAGGCCGGGCTTAGATCTTGATCCATTAGGGTTTGATACAGGGATGAATTGATGATGCCACTGGCTGTTCTTGACTCGAGTTTGGTTGGTCTCGATCCTTTATAGATGCTTATTGTATCCGTGAGGTCATAAACCACAAAGTCTACCGGCGATGCTTCGTAGATAAAATACAACGCCTTTTTGAGGCTGTCCGTGGATCGAATAATCGTGTAATTCTTCCCTGAGTTAAGCTTTCTAATGTCAAAAACCGATTTTGACTTTTCCGCCAAATTTGAAATGCTGGCATATGGAATGTTCATTGGCAGAAGGATGTCGGAGAGAAACTCGTTTGGACGGATTTTCCCTTTGATTACATCATATCCTTCAGCGTCTATTCCAAATTCATCATAGCATTCTACGCTAACCAATGAATCAATGGCTTGAACAAATACAGGTTGAGGAACTTTTGATTTATGCGTGAAAATGATTACCAAGCAAACCACTGAAAATCCAATGGCAACCGTTAAGATTATGGATGACCTATTCACCTTTCACTTTTATTGAGTCACTTAATACCTCTTCTACCCAGCCCTTACCCCAATTTGAGAGCTCATCCGAATTCCACAGAGCAGGGTAAAATATTCGCTTTTGAAACCTTGGAGGTAGATATTTTTGCCAATTGGTTCCGCCTGTTGCAGGAGCATCGCCATCCTTTGAAGCCAAATACCTGACTGCGCTTTTATAATGTGAAAGTGGCCAGTTGATGTTTACGTTGACATCCAGTTGTCTCATAGCCTTAATTAGATCATCATTTGACTGATCTGAGTCAGAAAGGGATTCATATTGTTTCCACACGTTCGAGGACTTATACTTTTCAGCCAACCCCATAAGGCTTGAGGTGTACTTACTTTCAAATTGTTTGAGTGTGAGTGTTTTCTTTCCAGTCTCTGCCTCAGTTGCCCCATTTTTCCAATAGATAAGTTCGAACATTTTTTCAATTGAATCCGAATCATCAAGGCCTGAACGATGGTCCAAGGCCACAAGATTTTTTAGATCCGTACAGGCAATTTCAATCATTCGATATTGAGCAGACTGAAATCCGCTTGCTGGAAGTAATGCCATGCGAAATCTGGAAAATTGCTCCTTTTCCATTCCGTTTATCATGATGTCAAAGCTCTTTATAAGAGATTCGAAGTACCTATTTACCCGAGTGATTCGCGCAAGAAAAAAGTCACGATCAAGTTTTTCATGGGTTCCCAACACTTGACCGCTGCTGTTTATGTTGATTCCATTCGAGGCGATCTGATCCAATTCATGCAGACACAGTTTGAAGTATAGCTCAGTAATTTGGTGATACATGATGAAAATTTCTTCATCCGGGAAATCGGTCTTGGGAGACTGAAGCGTAAGCAGCGTGTCCAGGTGAATGTAGTCCCAGTAGGTTAAATAGTTGGAAAGGAGAAGGCCATCGAGGTATCCGTTTAAGTCTTGACCCATAAGGTCGTACTTCTCGATCAACTTGGACGTTTGGTTTTCTATTTGATTTGGCACTGGGGTAATTTAAAACCCGAAGGTAATTGCTCCAAGATTGAAGCAAGCCATCGGGTTTATCATTTTCTAACACCAAGCGGTGAATGCCGTTATTCGACTATTGAGACTGGGTTTGCAAGTCCTTTATAGTCGCGAAGTTCCATGGTTATCGAACCGACTAAAATTTTCGCCTTCGCCTGAACGGGTATTTTATTCGCATCATCGGTCACCCAAACCATCATGTCCTCTTCTTTTTTAAATATTCGTCCTTCCTGAACAACCGGGACAAATACCATGCAATCGAAGGTTCCTCGATCAATAGTGATACGCTCTTTCTTTAGGTATCGAATACGAAGTGGCCACAACTCATCGTCAATAAAAATGGACATCTCATAAACCTGATTCGGGACTGCATTTGTGTAATCAAATGTCCTTGCATAGTAAAACGCCGAAATCATGTCCTGAACACCTACAGGCACATCGTGTTCCTTTCCCTTTTTCGTTTTTACTTTCCGCTTAAACTGATCAAAGGTGTAGTACTGTTTCATTGAGAAATCGCCCTCTTGAATGTCACGAACGAATATCCAGGGAAAAACGCCATCGGCATCGAGGTATGTCTCATACTTGTCTCTAACCTTGAAGAACCAGTTAAAAGTTCCCATTGAATTTCCGCGACCTATGACGTGCATGACATCGCGACCAGCAATCGTCTTTTTTTCATTGGAGACCTCAATTATTGCCTCGCCTGCGTCTATCCAACCATAGGATACTTCATACTCTAATCTTTCGCCTCTCTTAAATGCATTGTGATCAATGCTAGGTAACCCGACAGATGCTGCCGGCTTTGATGGAGATGGTCCTTTTCCTTCTTGTGCAAAAGAGCCAAGGGCAATGAGACACGTTATTAGTGAAAATGCTAAAGGTTTCATAGGCGTGGTTTTCATGTACATTTTCAAACGATGTGCCAACTTCACGATTGTTGAATTTTTGGAAGCCATCGACAGACCGACCAGAAGATGATTGCTCCTAATAAACTCTTGATAAAGAGGCCAGGTAAGTATGGTATAACATGTGTCTCTAAGGATATGATGCTGTAGCCCCCAACTTTTATCCAGCTAAGACCAATAATTGTAAGTAAAACATGGCCTGATACGAAAATAACCGCAAGCCAAATAATTCCTTTGGCCATGATCCGATCCTTCAGGGCGCGGATAAAGAAGCTGACCAGGTAAAATCCGACTAAGTACCCACCACTATTTGAATATAGGATGCTCAACCCGCTGCTTCCATTGGCAAATACTGGAACGTCTAAAAGGCCAAGGACAAGCCATAATAATATTCCACCTGAGGCATTTCTTCCCGTGAGTAGCATTGGAAGTATCATAGCCACCATGCTTTGAAGTGTAATCGGTACTGAGATGCCCGGAAGTTCGAAAGCGACTTGACCTGATGCCCACATCATTATCCCGGAAAAAGCTACCTCCGCGGCTATTCTCGATAACTTTAGTTCTTTACTCAAGCCACGATGTTTACGATTCTGCCTGGGACTACGATGACTTTGCGCGGAGTAGCTCCATCCAACCACTTTTTTGTTTCGTCCAAAGACAATACATGAGATTCAATATCGTCCTTGCTCGTGCCAGCGCTCAGCTCAACATAAAACCTTGTTTTGCCGTTAAATGAGATTGGATATTTGACGCTGTCACTTTTTAAATAGTCAGCATTGAGCTTTGGCCAAGGTACGTTTGAAATTGATTCTTTATGTCCCAGTTTGTGCCAAATTTCTTCAGATATGAAGGGCGCATGACAACTCATCAAAATCATGGATTGTTCTATGATACTGCGCTTCACGCAACCTAGCTCAGATAGCTCATTTACTAGAACCATAAAAGCGCTTACAGAGGTGTTGAAGGAGAATTTTTCCATGTCTTCTCCTACTTTTTGAATGCACTTATGGAGCGCTTTGAGTTCTGCCGTGTTTGGCTCTTCGTTTACTACCATCAAGTTGCCATCCTTATCATGAATCAATCGCCAAAGTTTTCTCAGAAATCGGCTTACTCCCTCAATCCCTTTAGTATTCCAGGGCTTGTGCATCTCAATTGGGCCGAGAAACATTTCATGTAAACGAAGGGCGTCTGCACCGCTTTGGGCGATCACATCATCAGGGTTTACAACGTTTCCGTAACGCTTGCTCATTTTGTGTCCATCTTCTGCTTGAATCATGCCCTGATTGATCAGTTTCTTAACTGGTTCATCAAAGGGAATGTGACCGAGATCGGCAAGAAATTTCGTCACGAAACGAAAGTAGAGTAGGTGGCCGGTGGCATGTTCGGCGCCGCCCATATAAAGATCGACCTGTCCCCAAGCGTCGACAGCACTTTTTGAAACAAATTCCTTGTCTCTTGCTGCAGCTTCCCCAGGCATCATATATCGTAGGTAATACCAATTTGATCCCGCCCAACCCGGCATTGTATTGAGCTCCATTGGATACCCTTCGCCGTTTTTGACAATTTTCCCTTTCTGGTCATCCCAATTCCAATTGGAAGCTCTGCCTAAAGGCGGCTCGCCAGTTTCAGTTGGTTTGAAGTTGTCTATTTCTGGAAGAAGAATTTGGTCGAGTTTGTCCTCGTCTATGGTAAATGGGATGCCATCACGATAGTAAATAGGAAAAGGCTCTCCCCAATATCGCTGGCGGCTAAACACCGCGTCTCGCAGCTTGAAGTTCGTTTTTTTAACGCCAATCTCAAGCTCTTCCACCATAGCGATAACATGGCTTATCGCCTCTGAAACAGACAAACCGTTAAGGGGGCCAGAATTGATCATCCTGCCTTCTTTTTTGTCCGCTGCTCCCTCAGAAACATCTTGTCCATCAATTATGGGTATGATGTCGAGTTCAAATTTTGTGGCGAAATCCCAATCTCTCTGGTCACCAGCTGGTACAGCCATAACCGCACCGGTACCATAACTCGCGAGCACATAGTCGCTTATCCACACCGGAATTTTCTTTTTCGATATCGGGTTCACCGCATACGCACCAGTGAATGCTCCCGTGACGTCCTTAACCTCTGCCATGCGCTCACGTTCTGATCGCCCTTTAGCAAAGTCAATATATGCCTCAACCTCATTTCGTTGATCCCTAGTAGTGAGTGTTGAAACGAGCGGATGCTCAGGAGCTAGTACCATAAATGTTGCTCCAAAAATTGTATCGGGCCTTGTGGTAAACACTTCGATTGATTCGCTTAAACCATCAATTGAGAATTTGATCTCTGCTCCTTCACTTTTACCGATCCAATTTCGCTGGACTTCCTTAATGGAATCTGACCAGTCAATCTTGTTCAACCCGTCTAAAAGACGCTGGGCATATGCTCTGATTCTCAACGACCATTGCATCATTTTTTTCTGCTCTACTGGGAATCCACCCCTTTCGCTTACGCCATTAACGACTTCATCGTTCGCTAAAACAGTGCCTAGTTCTGGGCACCAGTTTACGATAGTTTCAGCGCGATATGCAATGCGGTAGTTAAGCAGAATAGTACGTTTCTCCTTTACGTCCATGCTGTTCCATTCGTTGGAATCGAAGATCTCAACCTCATGACACGCCGCATCTATCTCCTTATTTCCCGCTTTTTCAAATGTTGAAATTAGCGTTTCAATGGGCTCGGCTTTCTGTGTGACATTGTTGAACCAACTGTGAAAAAGCCGAACGAATATCCATTGCGTCCATTTATAGAAAGATGGGTCTGATGTCCGTACCTCTCTTGACCAATCAAACGAAAAACCGATTAAATCAAGCTGCTCTCGATAGCGGTTTATGTTTGCCGCGGTAGTCTTCGCTGGGTGTTGTCCTGTTTCAATCGCATACTGCTCCGCGGGTAAACCATAAGAATCATAGCCCATTGGATGCAATACGTTAAACCCGAGATGGCGCTTGTAGCGAGCGTATATATCGCTGGCTATATATCCAAGTGGATGCCCAACGTGTAAGCCTGATCCTGAAGGATAGGGGAACATGTCAAGCACGTAAAAGGAAGGTTTTTCACTCTTGTTTTCAGCTCGGAAAGTCTCTTCCTCTTTCCATCGGTTTCGCCACTTTGCCTCAATGCTTTTGTAATCGTAATCCATGCAATAAAAAATAGAGGCGCGAAGGTAGCTTTAATGAAAGAGATTTATTGCGCTTATCCCAACCTTTGAGTTCATTTTGCCGTTGTAGAACCAAGGTAAGGAATGATTATCTTTGCTTGCTTTTGAGGAAGGGCTTTCTACGGATAAAAGAGGGATGAAATGGTTAAAATAATTTGTAATTTTTTCATGATGTTGCTGGTGCTGTCTGCGCCAGTTTCAATGTTTGCCGAAGGTACCCCCTCAATCTGGAAAAACTATTCTGGCGTAGCTCTCGCAAATGAGAGCGGTGGGCTAGTCGTGAATTTTATCTCAGACCCTAGTAATGGGCATTACCCGAGCTATAACTACAACAGCGATACCCTAAACCGTCTCTACGTCTATGTGGATGATCACACCACAGAAACAATAAACTTTGGTTTTAACGTACGTCGACTTTGGTTTAACGGTTGTGGATCTGGAAATACAAACGGCAACTATACAAACGGCCGAATAGCCGCAGGAAATGCAGTTTACTGGAGGCTTAAAGATCCTTCGGGCAATATCGTAATGTCAGATTCAATACCTGCATACAATGGAGGGACTACCGCAAGTACCACAAGCGGATATATAGGCACCTATGCTGAAGCCTCCAATGGACCTGACGGGTTGAATGGGGTGACTACAGCCGGTTATACACCCGCAACCTATAATCCTACTGCATCAGGAGACTACTATTTCGAGTTTAATTATGGACATGCGTCAAACGCATTTGACGCCTCTTCTTGTAGTTGGGGAACAATCGAATTTCAATATTTTGACATTTCCGTATCGGAATCGAGTGCATCTATCGATGGTCGTGTTTGGTCCAGATTATGGGCGCTTTCCACGGTCAACAGGAGCCCTGCTGATGGCATTGCCTTGAATAGTTCAAAATTTCACGTCTATACCGACGACAGCATCATAACACGAATTGATTTTGACTCAATTTATCCAGGGAACTGGAACGTATTTGCGAACGAAGATGGTGTTGGTTCATCCGGGACATTCAACTTAGACTCAAGGTCGGATAATAGCCCAGCAACTGCGCTTCAACGAAAGAACAAGGTTTTTCTGAACACGCCAGACACACTAAATTTCCCAACCAGAGAAGTCGCAAGGACCGTTTCTCCTGTATACATTCAAAAGTGTGATACAGGTCAACAGTGTATCATGGTTGACCTAAATAGGGCGAGTGAGATTAACCTTTACATCGAAGTGAATGATACAGCCGGTTATCAGCTTGGAAGCTCTGATTTATTGTTGACTAACATTAGTGGCGAGATTGGTTTGAATTGTGTTGATTGGGACGGATTGGATGGGAATGGGGACACCATACCCGACGGTGATACGATTTATATTCAGGTTGTTTTTCAGTCGGATGTTACTCAGCTTCCCTTGCAGGATATTGAGTCAAATCCTAATGGGCTTAAGATTACACTCGAATTGCCAATTAGTGGCTATACAGCGGCTTATTGGAACGATACGTTAATCACGGGTGGAGGATCAAATCTAACCGGTTGCATATACGATGGTTCAGGGTCAGGTTGCCATACATGGACTGGAGATTTTGGCTCCGGAATAGGAAATGGTAATGTGATAAACACGTATTGGTATTCGACTCTGGATACACTCGTACCTGTGGTTGTAATCGACTCCTTATTCACGATCGGAATTGATCAAGACACTTTAGATGCTGCGTGCATCGATAATGACACCATTGACCCTGGAAGCATTATGATGACGACAATGATGGGATTCTTGATGTAGATGAAAGCGGGTCAAACAACCCAGATGGGGATGAGGACGGCGACGGAATCTTAAACTGGTTGGATACATCTGATGATGGTAATGGAGGGGATGGCTCATCTACAAGTTATACTGATTCTGATGGAGATGGTGTCCCGAATCACCTCGATTTAGATTCAGACAATGACGGAATTCATGACTTGGCTGAAAATCCAAATGGTACTGGAACGGATGCTAATAATGATGGAATTGTTGATGGATCAGCCGATGCGGATAATGATGGAATTTTGGATAGCGCAGACAGCAACGATGCCTTGGCAGGTTCACCGGGTTCAGTGATTGAGGATACAGATGGAGATGGAAATCCAGACTCACAAGATTTAGATAGCGATAACGACGGTATTACGGATCTGGCCGAAAACCCAGATGGAACAGGAACAGATGCGAACAACGATGGAATTGTGGACGGAACTTCCGATTCTGATAACGATGGTATTCTTGATTCAGCAGACAGTGATGACACCGTACGCGGGTCAGCAGGAAGCGACCCAACCGATACCGACGGTGATGGTCTCGCCGACGCAATAGACTTGGACAGTGACAATGATGGAATAACAGATTTGGCTGAGAATCCCGATGGTACTGGTACAGATTCTAATAATGATGGTATTGTAGACGGTTCTGCAGACAGCGATGGCGACGGGATCTTGAATTCGGCAGACAGTGATGACTCAAATGCGGGCTCACCGAATACAACCCCTACTGATACGGATGGCGATGGTTTGGCTGACGCCATTGATTTGGATAGCGACAATGATGGTATTACAGACCTGGCGGAGAATCCCGATGGAACAGGTGCGGATTCAAACAATGATGGAATCGTAGATGGATCAGCGGACGCAGATGGTGATGGAATATTAGATAGTGCGGATTCGAATGATGCGGCTGATGGTTCGCCAAATAGTGCGCCTACCGATACTGATGGCGATGGCATTCCTAATTCGATAGATCTTGATAGCGACAATGATGGAATAACGGATTTGGCTGAGAATCCAGATGGAACAGGCACAGATGCCAACAACGACGGAATTGTTGATGGCAGCGCTGATGCAGATGGTGATGGAATATTAGATAGTGCAGATTCCAATGATGCAACTGCAGGTTCACCAAACTCTGCGCCTTCGGACAGCGATGGAGATGGCGTTGACGATGCGATTGATTTGGATAGCGATAATGACGGTATCACCGATCTTGCGGAGAATACAAATGGCACGGGAACAGACGCCAACAATGATGGTATTGTCGATGGTTCAAGCGATAGTGATGGCGATGGTATATTAAATAGCGCTGACTCCGACGATTCGAATGATGGTTCACCGAATAGTGCGAACACAGATCTTGACGGAGATGGATTGGCAAACTCCATCGATATTGATGCCGACAATGATGGCATAACGGATATTAGAGAAGATCTTAATGGCAGCGGCACGGATGCCAATAATGACGGAATCGTTGATGGAGCGTTAGACACAGATGGAGATGGAATATTGAACTCTGCCGATACCGATGATTCAAATGCTGGCTCTCCGAATAGTGCACCAAATGACTCAGATAGCGATGGTCTATTTGACTTTGTAGACATTGATGCCGACAACGATGGTATTGTTGATTTGATTGAAGCGCAGCTTACTAGCGGGACGCCAACAATTCCAAGCGGTTCGGATACAGATGGAGATGGTTTGGACAATAGCTTTGAATCACCAGGGTTAATACCAATTGATACAGATGGAGATACCACACCTGATTACCTGGATTCAGATTCGGACGACGACGGCGAAAGCGATCTTATCGAGGGTTGGGATACCGATGGCGATGGAACGGCCGAAACTACTCCAGCAAACAATGATGCTGATGGGGATGGGCTTGATGATAACTTTGATAATTACAATAACTCTACACCGGATGAGGTTGATAATTCGACCAACAATGGTGAGGATGCTCTTGACTTTCCAAACGAGGATGAAGGTGGAATTGAGCGTGACTGGCGAGAGGTTTCATGCGCAGGAGGCGATGCAACGCTGAGTGCAGTGAACACCACTACAGTTGCCAGCGATTATTGTGTAGAGGGTGGTTGGACATATTACTACAACCCAAGCGACTCAACAGAGATTCTGTTTGGAATTGAACACAACCCTGCTGGTGGAAACACGAACGACTTTACAGCTTCGGTCAGCTTAACCGTTTCCTCAGACCCCGACGCAGAAGCGGGAGTCTACAGCGCTGAGGACGCTGGAAATGAAGAGGCAACATTTGTGATGGGCCGTTACTGGAATGTTTCAATCACGAGTGGCACATTGAACGGTAACGTCAATGTTCGATTCTTCTATGATACCGATGATGCGGATACGCTTCAAGCGGTCGCCGAGCGTTGGAACGACGCAAATGCTGGAAGCACATCGTTTGTGTCTGGCCGAAGATGGTTTAGAATGAATACTGGAACCTTTGATGATGGTGCGGCGGATTTGCTTTCAACCGGAATTGCTGCTTCGTCTGAATTGTTCCCTGCTGCGACCAGCACATTAGACGGAACAACCTTCGTTCAATTTGACGGACTAGCCAGCCTCACGGGAGGTGGCATGGCATATTCTATCGGAACAAACTCGGTGATACTTCCAGTTGAACTGATTGCATTTGATGCGAAACTTATTGATGGCGTGGTCGAATGTATATGGGTCACCGCTAATGAGATAAATAGTGACTACTTCGAAGTAGAAAAACGCCAAAATGAGGAATGGGAATTGGTTGGTACGTTGACCGCCGCTGGAAACTCAAACAACAAATTGACCTATACCTTGGCTGATCCAAATCCGCATATCGGAGAATCATTTTATAGACTCAAAACAGTGGATACGGATGGAGCATTTGAATACTCAGTCGAGCGACCAATTTTTATTGGCAGCGAAACAGGCGGAATTCGAGTATATCCAAATCCAAACAATGGTTCGTTTACGATCGATGTATTGTCTGATGAGACCATAAATCTGGAATTGTTCAACGCTGTAGGGCAGAGGATTCGTCTTGTGCAGATTACATCAGGTATGAATTCAATGGATGTTACAAATGTTGCGGCAGGAACTTATTTCCTAAAGTCAACCATTGACGAGACGCCTATTTCGATTCAAGTAATCGTTTATTGATTCATATTTTTTTCTTTGTGGTGAATGGCTAGAGAGAAGAAAATAGTAAATGAGGCAGCCCCAAATAAATCAAGGTGGATTGTCACATCCGTACTGAGCATTTTTCTGTTTTCCCTTATCTTAAATTACGGAACCATTGAGCATGGCTATGTGCTTGATGACGTTTCCGCGATTACCGAGAACTGGGTCGTGAAAAAAGGCACAGAGGAACTCCCCACCATTTGGACTACAAACTACCGACACGGCTATTGGAGCGAGGCTGGTAGCCTGTATCGCCCGATGACGTTGTCTCTATTTGCTTGGGAGTGGGAACACTGGCCAGATAATCCTGGTGCAGCACATTCGGTAAATATTGTGCTCTATAGTTTGTGCTGTGTCGCCCTATTCATATTGCTCTTTTTATGGTTTGGCGCAAAAGACCTTTGGTTGCCGTGGATTATATCCCTGATTTTTGTGTCGCATCCAATTCACACCGAGGTTGTGGCGAATATTAAAAGTGCAGATGAACTATTGGCTTCGCTCTTCGGGTTTGTGGCATTAATTGGAATTTGGAAGGGTAGAGGAAAGCTTAGCTCACCATGGATGCTCCTGACGCTTAGTAGCTTTTTTGTGGCTCTCGCTTCAAAAGAAAGCGCCATTACTTTGTTACCCATTGTGCCCTTGGCGGTGTATTTCATGTCAGATCTTTCTTGGAGAAAGTCGATAGTACCCACGTTGACATTATTGCTGCCATTCGCGGCTTATTTAGGATTGCGTTATAAGGCTTTAGGGTCGATCTCCGGCGATGTCACCGCCCCCGTGATCGACAATGTACTTGTGAAAGCAGAAGGGCTGGAATACCTTGCTACAGTGATTAAGTTGGGAGGGCTATATCTATGGAAACTGTTTGTGCCACTTTCGTTATCTCACGATTATAGTTTCAATCAAATATCAATTTCAACATTCGGTGATTGGCAAGTCCTGATTCCAATGGTCGTTTTTGGAGCCATTTTTTGGTTCAGCTACAAAGCCTTTCGTAGTAAGCATGTGCTGGGATTAGCTTCGCTTTTTTTTCTAGTCACATTTTCGTTGTATTCCAATTTATTCTTGATGATAGGCACCCATTTTGGCGAACGCTTGCTCTTCCTACCATCAGTCGGGTTCGCGATAGGTCTAGGTTGGCTTATTTGGAAATGGGGCACGAAATTCGGCGACCGATTTGAGGTTGGCAAGGCGCTGCCGGCCCTTGGGGTATTGGCTGTTATTTTGGGATTGTACAGTTTTAAAACCGCAGATCGAAATATGGATTGGGCCTCTGAATATGATTTATACTTGGCCGATGTCGAGACCGCTCCAAATAGCTCTCGAACGCATTATCGTTTGGGAATGGCGTATATGAAAGAAAGGGCGGTTCTTGAGAAAAACAACGAAGCCAAGAATATCTGGCTGCGTAAAGCAGTCGGCGAGTTGAAAAAGGCGGTGAATATTTACCCAGGTTATGCTGATGCCCAAGGCGAATTGGGACTGGCCTATCAACGTCTTGGTTATCGAGACCTTGCGTTGGAGCGTTATAACGAAACCCTGCGTCTGAATCCAAATCACAAGACAACATTAAACAATATGGGTACGGTCCTCTTTGAGCAGGCCAAGTTTGAAGACGCCATTGATTACTTTCTTAGAGCCTTAAATAAAGACCCCAATTATAAAGACGCGATTGGAAACTTAGCGAGCTGCTATGGCACCCTTGGTAATTATCCCGATGCAATTAAATGGTTTAAGAAGGCAGTAGATATAGATCCACGAAACGCGTCATACTATTATTTTATTGGAGTTACCTATCAGCGTATGAATAATCAAAAAGAGGCAGATTCTTGGCTTTTGCAAGCATATACCTTGGACCCAAGTTTAAGACCTAAGCCTTAGATTTATTCAGTTTGAGTGCATATACCATAGGGAGTTTTCCGCCTAGGTCCTTGATTCTATATTTCTTCTCTTCCACTTTTATCGTGTGTTTAAAACAGTCGTATGGCGAATAGTCAAACTCTCTGAATGCTTCTAATTCCAGTCCTTGTTCCAAAAGAGATCCAAGCACTTCGGCTATGTTGTGGTTCCACGAAATCTCCTTGTTCTTCAATTCGGCATTGCGGTCGGTATAGGTTCCTTCCAACTCTTCTACGATAGGGCCTTGATTGAAATAGGAGAATTCGATTTTTTGAAAATCGTAATCCATCATCCAGACTACGGGATGAAACTCTGCGAACACAAAAAAGCCACCAGGCTTTAAAAAATGATTCACGACCGTAGCCCATTTATCCATGTCGGGCAACCAGCCTACAGTTCCATAACTTGTAAATACGATGTCAAATTTCTCGGTAATGTGATTTGGCGCATCGTAAATGTCTGAGCACACAAATTTCGTGTCCGTCCCGCATTCTTTCGCGAGCCACCCAGCTTTATCAATTGCTTTGTCACTTAGGTCCACTCCGGTAACGGCAGCGCCCATGCGCGAGAGTTCAATGCTGTCTTGACCAAAATGACATTGAAGGTGAAGAATTGATTTTCCGCGTACGTCACCTAATAAATCCAACTCTATAGAGTTGAGCATTTTCTTGCCTCCTATAAACTCGTTTACTGAATAGAAGTCAGAGTCGATATGAATGTCCACCTTATCATTCCAGAGCTTTTTGTTTACTGTTTTGTAGTCCATAGGTCAAAAAAAAGGGAGGCATTCGCCTCCCTTATATGCATGAGAATATTGCCCAAGACTGGATATCAGAAACAGGCAACCGATCAAGGTTAGATTCTTAATGTACTTCATAATAAGGTTGTTGGTCCCTCCGTGTGGGACAATTCGTAGCGGGTGCGAAAGTATCGCATTTTGGTCAATTATCGACATTTTGATGTGTATAAATGCCTGGTTTAGGGTTGGTTTAAAGGCGTCTATACGACTGATTAATCAAAGGGTTTCAGATATCTTCACAAAAAATTAATGACAATGATCATTTATAATGTAACCGTCAAAGTTGAAAATGAAATTCACGATGCTTGGCTGCAATGGATGAGGTCAATTCATATTCCAGAAGTTATGGCCACGGGATGCTTCGAAAAGAATGAATTGGCCAAGGTTTTGGTGGATGACACGGATGGCCAAACCTATTCAATCCAATACAGATGTCGCGAAAGATCGCTGCTGGAACAGTACTTCGAAATGCATGCGCCCAAACTTCAAGAAGAACATTTGACTCGGTACAAGGATAAATTCGTTGCTTTCAGAACCTTACTCGAATTGATAGACTAAGATGGTAAAGGCAAAAAAGAGTCTGGGTCAACACTTTTTAACTGACCTATCTGCAGCGGAAAGAATTGTCAATGCGCTGGATGAAGTAGAAGATAAGTGTGTCCTCGAAATCGGGCCGGGGGAAGGAGTTTTGACGCAGTATTTGGTTCAAAAGGACATTGATTTGTCCGTGATTGAATTGGATAGGGAGAGCATTTCTCACCTTAATGCGCGCTTCCCATATTTAGGAGAAAAATTAATTCACGCCGATTTTTTGAAGTGGACGATACCAACAGAACAAATTACCCTTATCGGAAACTTTCCCTATAATATCAGCTCGCAAATTGTGTTTAAAATGATTGAGCATCGGCAGACAGTGAAGGGCTTGATTGGAATGTTCCAAAAAGAAGTGGCCGAGCGAATCGTGTCGCCTCCAGGTTCAAGAGCATATGGGATCTTAAGTGTTTTTACACAAGCGTATTATGAAGGGGAATATTTGTTCACTATAGAGCCAGAGGCTTTTCGCCCGCCACCAAAAGTTCGATCTGGGGTAATTAGGCTCCGACGCAAAGAGGACATCTCTATTGATTGTGATGAGAAAGCGTTTGTCGGAATTGTCAAATTAGCATTTAATCAGCGGCGAAAAATGATGCGCAATTCGCTGAAATCTATGATCACAGAAGAGAATGAACCAACTTTGGGTAAGTACCTCACCCAAAGGCCTGAGCAACTTTCGCCATCAGATTTTATGGAGCTAACACGTCTCCTTAAGCCCTGACCAATTTCTTTACATTTGCCTGCCTCAGGGCTTATTTGTGCCCAAAGGCCCATCTACCATGCAATTCGAATTAACCAAAGAATATATTGAGACTCTCCGCGATGCCATTGAGCGAAACGCGGAGACATCTTTGATTGCCTTGGTTTCTGAATTGCACCCAGCTGATCTTGCCGAAGTAATGGAGGAGTTGGAAGCGGGAGAAGCCTTGGTTTTATACAAGGTGCTTGATGCAGATCGCGCCTCGGATGTCTTGACACACTTCGAAGATGATCGCCTCAAGGAATTTTTGGGCCAATTGACTTCAAAAGAAATTGCCGAACAGTTTATCGATCACCTTGACAGTGACGATGCAGCTGACATGATTAACGTTTTGCCAGAGGAGCAAAAAGAGGAGGTAATTGCCCATATTGAAGATAAGCAACAGGCACAGGATATTGTTGATCTACTTCATTATGAAGAGGAAACTGCTGGTGCCCTTATGGCCAAGGAGCTTATTAAGGTTAACGTGAATTGGACGGTTAGCATGGCTGTGAAGGAGATGCGCAAGCAGGCCGAAAAAATTGACCAGGTTTATACTGTATATGTCGTGAATGATGATGACGTCCTCCTAGGGCGACTAAGTTTGAATAAACTACTCTTAAACCCGGTGCGGGCAAAGATCGAGGAGATCTACGACGATAATATTCGATCGGTAAACGTGGATGAAGATCAAGAGGATGTTGCCACAATTATGGAGAAGTATGATTTGGTTGCCCTCCCTGTTGTTGACGAACTCAATCGCCTTCTGGGGAGAATTACCATCGACGATGTTGTGGATGTAATTAAGGAGGAAGCTGAAAAGGATTATGCCCTGGCTTCTGGAATTTCTGGAACAGTGGAATCTACGGATTCCGTGTTTGTGCTCACTCGAGCGCGATTGCCATGGCTACTCATTGGTCTGTTTGGTGGAATACTCGGTGCGCGCGTGATCGAGCTCTATGAAGGAGATTTGCAACTCTACCCTGAAATGGCATTTTTCATTCCGTTAATCGCGGCAATGGGTGGGAACGTCGGCGTTCAATCTTCCGCAATTATTGTTCAAGGACTCGCAAATAACTCGCTTGGACTGTCTGGAATTTGGGCCAAATTATCCAAAGAATTTAGTGTGGCATTATTGAATGGAGCTGTTTGTGCCATCATCATTTTTGGATATAACTTTTTCTTTAGTGATTCCTTAGAATTGAGCATGACTGTCAGTCTCGCATTGTTCTCTGTGATTCTGGTCGCCGCTTTGTTTGGAACCTTTATCCCACTTCTCTTGGATAAATATGACATAGATCCTGCCCTAGCCACGGGCCCATTTATCACAACAGTGAATGACGTTTTGGGCTTGTTTATCTATTTTTTAATTGGTCACCTACTTTATATCCAATGAAAATCGCGAAGCTATGTATCCTATTCGTTCTAGTGTCTAGCATCAGCTTTTCGCAAAGGAAGATGCCGGATTTTAGCTTTCTAGACCAAAGCTTAGAGTTTGCAGATGCAAATAAGTCGTTTAGTGACATCGGTCAATTAACAGATACGTTGCGTGACGAATATATCTTGTCGTCACTTGCCACCATTCTTAAGGATAACAATGCGTTGCATATTGAGCTTGTTGGACATACCGCGTTGAATGAAGATCCAGGTCTTGGTTTAAAGCGCGCAAATCATATACGATCCAAATTAATCGCTGAAGGCGTCGATTCATCGCGAATTCAAACAACAGGTTTGGGGCACACCGAACCAGCGATTAAAGACGACGTGATTTTTGGATTGTCATCAAGGGTTGAACGGGATGAAGCGAACCTTCGAAATCGGCGAGTACAGGTTAAAGTCGTTGCCGTTAAGCCAGAGACAGGCGAGGAATGAAGGTCTTAGTCATTGACCATATTCATGGAATCTTGCAGGAGGTACTCGAAGCCCAAGGTCATGAATGCTTGGACATGTCTGATGCGCCCGAGTCCGAGATTAAAATGGCGCTGCCGTTTGCCGAAATTTTGGTCATGCGTAGCCGAATTCAAATCAATGCAGATATTATTCGGTCTTGTCCAAATCTCAAAGTGATCGCACGCGCTGGCGCAGGTCTAGAACACATTGATGTGGCTTCTGCCGAAGAACAAGGAATCAAAGTCTTGTCCTCTCCAGAGGGGAATAGACAATCCGTTGCAGAGCATGCGATCGGAATGCTGCTCACACTGCTAAATCGAATTCATTTAGCCGACGCTCAAGTGCGCAGTGGTCATTGGAGTCGAGTCGAGAATAAAGGAATTGAATTAGCCGGGAAAACCATCGGGATAATTGGCTATGGAAATACTGGGGCCGCTTTTTCTAAGATTCTTGAAGGTTTTGGAGTCCATATCCTCGCCTTCGATAAATACAAGGAAGGGCATGCCTATGAGTCCACGATGGCAGAGATTTTTGAGTCTGCCGACTTTGTGAGCCTTCACCTTCCGCTTACTGAGGAGACAATGGGTTTAGTGAGCCACGACTGGTTCGGTAAATTTCAGAACCCGATTTATTTAATAAATACGTCAAGAGGGCAAATTGTTAAAACTGACGATATGCTCACAGCAATTGAAGATGGTCAAGTGCGCGGCGCCTGTTTAGATGTGCTCGAGTATGAAACAGAGAACCTGAAAATGCCGAGTTTAAGTTCGCTTCCATCAGCTGCCAGTAGGTTGATGCAAGAAAAGCGGGTCATTCTCACTCCTCATACCGCTGGCTTATCAGATGAGAGCTATTACAAATTGAGCAGTATTCTGGCGGAGAAAATCCTTGCGACAATAAGATGAATCTTTTGACCATCCAGGGTATAACGAGAAGTTGGAAAATGCATGTTTTCAATAATCGAATTCTATGGTTGATCATATCACTATTGGCAATTGTCTTTCTATTCCTCGAAGTGAATCGCCTGGGGGATTTTGATATTTACTATCAGGCAGCGGCAGATTTGTATAACGAGATCCTGATTTACGACAAACTCTATGGTATTAATGGTGAGTTCAAGTATTTTGGGAGTCCAACACTTACAATTCTCATGATGCCGTAGACAATTCTTCCAAAGGTCCTTGCGGCCTCAATTTGGAAAATATTGGGCCTGATTTCGTTGGTTCGAATATGGCACCTCATCGAAAGATTTTTAGCACCGTTGAATTCTGGACGGAATCGAGACAAGTGGATTTTGATCACTTTTTTGGGCATGAGCTTTTTGCTTTATACAAATTTTTATCAGCTTCAGTTTACGATCATACTCTTGTATTTGTGTCTTGAGGGAATGCATCAAATTATTCATGAAAAAAGAAATTGGCTCGGGGCGTTCTTAATAGGTTTGGGTGTGATAGCCAAAATTGGACCCATCGTCTTACTGCCATATCTGATTTATCGAGGCCATTTTAAAGGGTTTCTGTGGACTATTTTTTCGATGTGTTTGCTTGTAGCATTGCCAAGTATTGTTTTCGGAGTGGGTCAAGGCAGTGAGATGTGGATTGGATGGGGCTCACAATTAAATCCCTTATCAGATCTGAACGTCTTTGATATGAACAATGAAAAGAATCAGGGGTTGAGCGCTTGGTTAAGCACGCTTTTTATTGAAGGAATTGGGCACAGTAAAGCAAATCGTGAGGTGAGTCGTCATATTGCTGACCTATCTCCAGACAGCGTCAAGATTATCATTCTAATGGCGAGGATTTCGCTAGCGACAATGGTACTTTACTTTCTACGTTCCTTACCTTTTAAAAAGGCTCAAAACGATCAATACAGGTTTAGGGAGATCAGCTTTCTGCTCTTGGCCATTCCGTTATTGTTTCCGCAGCAGAGAAGCTATAATTTTCTTTTTGTTATGCCAGCGGCCGCTTATTTGGCCTACCAACTTGTTTTTTATAAGCCAATAAAAAAAAGCTTCCGAATCAAATGGATCCTATTTTTTATTGCCATGCTCATATTAAACCTTGAACTGCTTCTAGGAGAATTCAGGCCCTATTATTGGCATTTTAAGACCCTTATTTATGCGACTTTTATCCTGCTCTTCCTCCTAGTTATTATGTCCCCTAGTACAGAGGGTCGAGCTCAAAGCCTAGATTAAAAGGTGAGATTTGGCTAATGAAGAGAGCTCTACATTTCGCTGAGCTTCAGCATTCGATTTGCTTCTGGGTCCCAAACTTTCATCTGAAGGCAGCCAATAATATCTTTTGGATGCAGTGAAGTATTGCTCGTGTTCTGAAATTCTTCGAATGCTTCGTGCACTTCGGGAAGTCGATAAAAGGGAATCAATGCATTCATGTGATGAATGTGGTGGTATCCAATGTTTCCGGTAAACCAACGAAGAATCTTATTCATCTTCATATAGCTTGAAGATCGCATCGCAGCTTCGGCATAAGTCCAGTTCTCTTGATCGTTGAACACCGCACCAGGGAAATTGTGCTGCGCATAAAACAGATATGATCCCATTGCGCTCGAAACAATAGCAGGGATCATGAAGGCGAGCCAAAAGCTAGTCCAGCCGGCAGTTAGTATGATTGCCAACCCGACGCCGTGGTGGAAAATTAGAGCTAAGGCCGAGTCCCAATGTTTGGTTGGGTTTCGAACCAACGAAAGCATACACATTCCCCACCAAAATGCGAATAGGTAACCCGCGGCAATGGTGAGAGGATGGCGAATGAATAGATAGTTGATCCGTTCTTTCCTAGAAAGACTTAAAAACTTGGAACGCGTTACGATTGGAAACGACCCGAAACTGGAGGAGTAAAGCTTGGAGTTATGTTTATGATGATAGTCGTGTGATCGCTTCCATATACTAGGGGGGTTCAACGTGTACAGGCCAAATACGGTGAAAATCAGGCGCGCTACCTTGCTCCCTTTTAGTATGGTTTTATGCAGAAAATCATGATAGATAATGAACATACGGACCAGTAGAAGGGCAGTGACAAGACTCGCGACAATTCTCAATAAAAGAGGAAATGGGTAGAGCGCTACAAGGAAACTCGCAACGAGAAACAAGGATGTTGAAATAGTGTAGAACCAGCTTTTGAATCGATCTTCTTTGGCGAATGGCTTCGTCGCAATTATTAAATCTTTCCCTTCAAGCATCGCGCAAAGATCATGTTTTTCAGCTTCGTTTGTGTTTCCATCTTTTATGCGTCCAAAGCCATGTTTCAGGCAATTCCTGAATGTCTTTTTCCAATCGTTTTGTAAAGCGCGCGACAATTTCTTCTGGCTCAACGTCTCCAGGATTTGGCACCAAATCTTCAAGGTGCACTTCATAATAACCACGTCTTAAACGCCTCACGGAAACATAAACCACGGGATACTTAAACTTGTTCGCAATCTTTCCGGTTCCGGTAAAAATCGGCGTGTCTTGATTTAAGAACTCCATCCAATAAGCTCCTTTTGGTGAGGGTGTTTGGTCTGCGATAAATGCAGTCGCGGTGATCTCATTACGCTGCTCTACCATCCCGCGCAATGTGTTTTTCATGGCAAACAATCCATTGCCTAATCGGGTGCGCATCTTGTAAATGAGTTGGTCAAATTTTTTGTTGTTTAAGGGATGGTAAATAACAAAGAGCTTGTGCAGTGGTTCCAGCGCAAACCTCGCTCCGCCAAGCTCCCAGTTTCCCTGATGTCCCATGACAATGATGATGCTTTGTTTTTCGGAATAGTATTTTTTGAATACGGTCATATCCGCAAACACAACACGTTTTTTTAATGTCTTCGGCGAAATGGTTAAGGTCTTCAGTGTTTCCACAATTAGGTCGAAGAAATACCGATAGAATCGATGCTGGATTTGGTTGATTTCGTCTTCAGATTTTTCTGGGAATGAGTTTCTCAAATTCGCTGAAACGACCTTCTTTCGATACCCTAATATTTTGTAAACCAGGATGAACAGAAAGTCTGATACGCGATAGAGCAACGCAAACGGCAGCACGGATATCAAATAGATAAGTGGAATGGTCAGATAGTACACGACTGCCTTCATGCCTTGCTGTTTAGTACGATTTGTTCGATGTTGAAAGCGGCGATCATTGGACTGTTTGGGTCGGTTTTCGCATCAGCATACGTAAGGTGTGTCTGGTCTTCTGTTGCAACATAACTTCCTTTCCGGTAGCAAGCTCTTCTGCAATGGTCTCGTTAAAATGTCGGATCGTCAAAAGCTCAAGTCCCATGTTATAGCGCACCTCGTATTCTGTCTGAAGGTCGGCGATGAGCTCTTGTAGTTTTGCCTTGTCTTCATCAACGCTGACCGAAAAGCTAATTGCAGAGTTCTGCATGGTGTTGATTTTCATTTTATGCGTTGCGAAGCGCCGAAAGATGTCACTGATATGCTCCTCCACGATGAACGAAAAATCACGTGTGGAGATGCTTAATAAAACCTGGTTTTCTTTGAAAATATAGCTGGCTATTTTGCTGTCTTCAGATGTGTTTGTGTTGATTAAGGTTCCCGTTGATTCTGGATCCACAAAGCTGCGTACATACAGGTCTATTTCTTTGTTTTCTAAAGGCTTAATCGTCTTTGGGTGAATTACGCTCGCTCCATAGTAGCTCAGCTCTACGGCTTCTCGGTAACTGATGTTTGGTAAGAGGATGGCATTGTTGAAATACTTTGGATCTGCATTCAACACGCCCTCCACGTCCTTCCAAATTGTTACGGATGCGGCTTCAAGACAATACGCGAAAATGGCCGCGCTAAAATCTGAGCCTTCGCGACCAAGCGTAGTCATTCTGTTGTGGTCACCGCCTCCAATAAATCCCTGACTGATCATGATTGGGGCCGTTTTTTCACTCCAAGCTTCCTTCACGCGCTTTTCCGTTTCAGGCCAGTTTACGCGGGCTCCTCTGTAGTTATTGTCAGTATGAATGAGTTTGCGCGCATCTTTCCAATCGTTTTGGATTCCGCTTTTGGATAGATATTCAGAAATTATCTTGGTGCTCAAAATCTCCCCTATCGATACAATCTGATCGTATAGAAAATCGTATTCAGATCCATTGTCCTGGTCTAGGAAGGCGAAGGCATAGGCTTGAATTTTTGATATTGCATCCGTGGCAACTCCACCTTCTATTTGGAGATCAGAAACGACCGTTGAGTGCGCGTCGAAAATTTCGGTTAGCGGAGTCTTCCAATCGCCTTTCTCAATGTATGCCCGTACCACATTTTCTAGCGCGTTGGTGGTTTTACCCATGGCACTTACCACAATAAAAAGCGATTCGCTTTGGGACTGGGAAACGATGGATTGTAAGTTTCGGATGCCCTCAGCATTCTTGACGGATGCCCCTCCAAATTTGAAAACGTTCATGGTTCAAAGATGGGAGATTCTTGCTGTTTTTATCCAAAGCGATGTTTCAGTTACAACCCTAGCATTGTCAATTAAACCTCGACTACGTTTCACGAAGTCTTGGCGGTTGTCTAAGTCCTAATCGAAATAAAAGCGACCGTTTAACCACTCCGGGTCCAGTGTAGCCTTGTACTTTTCGTAGAATTTGATGGCGGGCTCATTCCAATCCAATACCTGCCAGCCCATTTGCCTTAGCCCTTCAGATTTGACCTTAGCAATTAGGGACTCAAAAAGTTTGCTCCCAACTCCTCTTTGCCGAAAATCTTCCTTAACAATCAAGTCTTCCAAATAGAGATACTTGCCCTTCCAAGTGCTGTAGCAATAATATGTCAAGGCCATTCCCACAACTTGCATGTCTATTTCGGCAACCAACACTGCGTACAATGGATTTTCTTCGAATCCATCTCGGAGCAATTCTGCCTCCGAGATTAAAACTGATTCTGGGCTTTTTTCGAACAGCGCGAGATCATGAATTAGAGACATGATTGCGGGAACGTCTTCCTTCTTTCCGGCTCGAATTACTATGGATGTTTCTCCTTGGTTCATGGTCAATTCACAACATGGATTTAGTCGGAATGATGTCCGTAAATGATCATGTAACGCTTGTTGGTTTAAACAAACATAATGCGCCAAGCTAAATGTTGGGTTAATCGACCTGTATTGACCTAGATATGCTGATCAATCAAAACCGAATTTCCATCTGGATCTATAACAACAAAGCTTGCTGGACCTTTGCTTTCCTCGTCGGCAGGGTTGCCGACATCCACGCCATTGTCAAGGAGTGTGCGTTGAATGGTCCGAACATCGTCGAAGGACTCAAGTGTGTTGGCATCCGAGTCCCACCCCGGATTGAACGTTAGGATATTGCCCTCGAACATTCCTTGAAATAGGCCTATGAGCGAAGCTTCATTTTTCATGATAAGATAGTTCTGCTCCATACTGCCTGCGAACTGAACAAATCCCAGGTTTTCGTAAAAGGCTTTTGAGGCGCTGAGGTCTTTTACGCTCAGGCTGACTGAAAATGCTCCTAATTTCATGCTGTTGGTTGATTTAGATCGACGCCTTGGATCTGTTTTTTATTTAGAATGACGCCAAAAACCAAGGCGCTGATAAGCGAAATAATCAACCCAACTGGAAAGATTTCCATGAAGGTCATAGCCAAACGGAATGGCATGTTTTCCTTATAAAGCTTCATCATATCAAGCTGAGGGGCAAGCTCAACGTCAATCTCGGCTTCGGTCAATCCTTTTGCTGCTAGATCACCCCGGATATACTCTACATATTGATCCGAGAAGTCACCGATCATTAACGTGTTTGAGTAAACTTCCCAAGCTACAACGTATACTAAACTTGCAACGAGCGTGATATACAATCCCACCAAAAAGGCTTTGCCGAATTTGATTTGACCGTTCAGTTCGTTGTCTCGATATTGCTTTATCGCGAAGAAGATGGTTGAAAACCCGACTATCATGGTGATGTATCCGATGATCTGACCATTCTCCATTTGCGAGGCTTCAAATCCGCCGTCGTTGTGCATTATAAAGAACATGGCGCTGGGAATGATTCCGGCGATAAGTCCGAATATGAGTGCGATTTTTTTCATTTTATTTTGTGTTTTGATTCGAGGTCAAAGCAAGTGCAGATCTTCGATGCGGCCCTCATACTTTCGGGTGATTTTTGCAATTATGTGGCATTCACCCAAAAGTGTGACTACGCAATTATCCGATTTTCCTTGGCGTGTTGAACGGCTTGCGTTCTTCGATTCACTCCCAATTTTGAAAACAAAGAGGAAGAATGAGTTTTCACGGTATTGAGTGAGATAAACAATGCCTCTGCTATTTCCTGATTGGAGTGGCCCTTGGCAATTAATTCCAATACGTCCAGTTCCCGTTGACTCAATCCAAGCTCCTTGATTTTAGATTCGTCTTGAATGAAACCTAGTTCTGTTGTCCTGTAAACCACCTTCGGATTGGTGAGTTTGAGCCCCATCCATATTCCCAAAATTGCGCAAAGCGAAGCGATGATGCCTACATAAATCTCTAGCGACACATCCTTAATGATGAATCTGTAATCGAGCCATTTTATTAAAATGACGAGTAAGGCGAGAATGCCACCGTATGCCAGAATGGTCTTTTTCACTGCATAAAGGTAAAGGCTCTTAGATTTCAATTCAAAAACGGTTTTGAAATGTTCGTTGAATACCTTTGTAACCAGATAACCTCAAAGTAATTTGAACAAAATAATATCGATGAACTCCAAACTATTAATCCTGTTTTCTATTCCATTCGTTTTCGTAGCGTGCAACCAAAGTTCAGATGAGTCGAGCCCTGAAGCGATGGCTGATACTAAGAATAGTGCGCAATATGATAGATTGCTGGCGGAACAAAGGCACTTGTTTGAAGCGCTGCCCTTAAAGGCGGATAATCCAGAAAATGAAACCACGAACGACAAAATAAAGTTGGGACATGCCCTTTACTTTGATACACGATTGTCGCTTACTGGAAACAATAGTTGCAATGGGTGCCACAATCTAGATTCTTACGGAGTGGATAATTTGCCTACAAGCCCTGGAGACGCGGGAGGAAATGGCGATCGAAATTCGCCAACCACCCTAAATGCGGCATTGCACGGTAGTCAGTTTTGGGATGGACGAATGAAGGACGTGGAGGAACAAGCAGGAGGTCCAGTTTTGAATCCCGTGGAAATGAACATGCCGAGCGAGCAAGAGGTGGAGAAAAGGTTAAGCAACGTAGATATGTATCGTGTGTTATTTGCCAAGGCCTATCCAGAGGAGACTAATCCTGTGACTTATACCAACATGCGCAACGCAATTGGTGTTTTTGAACGTCAATTGCTAACACCTTCGAGGGTCGACGAATATTTATTGGGCGATAAGTCAGCGCTATCTCTTCAGGAGAAAAAGGGCATGTTGTCGTTTGCATATATCGGTTGCACCAACTGCCATAGCGGTTCTGTATTAGGTGGAAATCAGCTACAGCGTTTTGGAGTACACAAACCATATTGGGAGGCCACTGCATCTGAGCATGTAGATCGTGGGCTATTTGAGCAGACCAACGATTCACTTGATCTGTATTTGTTTAAGGTTCCTTCGCTGCGAAACATTTCAGAAACACATCCTTATTTCCACGATGGAAGTGTCCAGGATCTTGAGGAAGCAGTGAGGATTATGGCGGAAGTCCAATTAGACTATAAAATGAATCAAAAAGAGGTGAAAAATGTAGTGGCGTTTTTAGAGGCGTTAACAGGCGAAGTGCCGCCAAAGTACAAGCAAAACCCACTTGCTATTGCTGAATGAGGCGTAGATTATAAGCCTCCTTTTACAGGCGCAGCAGATATCACTTCAAACACCGTAAATAATCGGTCAATTGAAAACAGCTTGTCAAACTTTGATGGTTCTTCCAACCCAAAAATCAAGGTGAACGTCTCAACTGTCAAACCCTGAATTTGATAGATCATGAAGAGGCTGTTATTTTTATCCATTTCGGTTGCTATTCTAGGAACGGGCTGCAAAAAAGCGCAGCAAAACACCATTGGAATAGAGCTTATAGATAATGGCGATTTTGAGGACGCTTCTAATGCGACCGTGTGGGAGAGAGTCGCAAACGATAATGGAAATCCAAATAATTTTGTCGGCATCAGTAATGTGAACCCTTCATCTGGTCAATTTTCCATGGAGCTTCATCACGACGATACAATTGGATGCTATGAACAATGGATTTCTCAAAGTATCGATATCGTGCATTTTGTTGAAAATCAGAAGTATAAGGTGGCTTTTTCTTTTCGTGCAGATTTTAATGTTTCCTCTTTCAATATCATTCTAAGAAATGATAATCTCAATTTTTTTGAGAATCAGGCCGTGCCTTATAGCGCCAATAGCGGTTGGAAGGATTTCGAATATGAACTTACATTACCGTCGACTATCGGTACAACAAATCCAGACTTATGGATACACGTTTGTCATCTCGGTAACCACTCCATTTGGATAGATGAAGTCAGCATGAAGGCTATTTAGTCTGCCTGTTTTTGGAGAAGACGTCAATGCTTCCAATCTTGCCTGATCGGCCTGTCCCAATTACCCAGTCGCTTGCCGAAGCGCAGCTATAGTAGCCTTGTTTGCTTAGCAGTGTCCAACCACTTGACTTTCATTGACGCCTTCTCCTAAAACTTAGGCAGCACAACCTCAGCGTGTCTTCATTTCGATAAATTCCGTCTATTCAATCAGAGTTGGAAAGACTACTTCCACATCCGTTTCACCAGGAGTGCATGTTCCGTCTTTTACACCAGGCTGGTGCTTTAGAGATATGGTAACATTTCCGCTCGAAGCATTGGTAGTCACCCAATCCGAAGTGAGCCCAATTTCATAGACCCCATCTGAATCAGTTCTAGTAATCGATAGCTCATCTATTGTTTCATCGTAACAAACAATATGCTCGGAGCCCTCCTCTTCAATCTCATGTGTAAGGTCGTGGACTTCATCTCCTGACTCATCCAAAAATTCGATATGCAAGGAATAGGTTTTGTTGGTGTCAAGCACCAGTGTGTCAATAATTGGGTAATCACCTCCCGGGCCATCTACGTCGCTCCAATGTGCAGATGCATGAGTTCCATCTGTGGCGTGGAGTTGAAGTTCAACGGTTGTAATTAATTCTTCCTCATTGTGATTATGTGGATCGTCTGGTTCGTCGTCATCGCGTTTGCACGAGCTTAAAACGAGGGTTGACATGATTATGAATAGTAAAACATTGCTTGATTTCATTGTATTGAATTAAAAGTGATGTGCTATGCGCACGATAATGTTTCGGCCGATCTCATCGGCATAGTAGCGGTATCGGTTCATGTAATTGCGATACTGTTGGTTTAACAAATTGTTTATTTCTAGACTCAATTGCGTGTCCCCCAGGCGTGTGGTCCTGGAAACTCCCGCAATTACGTTTGCAAGTACATAGCCCGCTGGAGGAGGCGAGTAGTCGCTGTTTGATGGTACTCTCCATTGTTTGTTCACCCACTTTACTGAAGGCGCAACGTACATGGAATAGTCTTGGATTTTCCCACTGAACTCAATAGAGAGGGCACTCTGATCCGAGGGCATCTGGATAATCCAGTTTCCCGATTCTAAATCTCGAGCTCTGAGTATAGATGTGCGTGAAATCATCTCTATCCACGGTTTAATTTTGTATCTGATTTGATTGTCCAAACCATACAACAGAGCGGTAGTTTGACCGTAAGAAAATGTTGGAAATGCTCCACGAATAGTTAAGGTTGCCGGAAACTCTGGCACGAGATAAACGAATCCATCCATGAAGTTTAAATATGCCTCGCTTTCAATTTGAATATGCTCGCCTTGAAAGGTCAATTCTGTATTCAAACTATATGACACCTCCTTCCTCAGGTTTGTATCACCAATTTCAAAACTGGCGGCACCATGGTGCAAGCCGTTACTGTACAGCTCGTTTGCCGACGGTGGCCTCCAGGAGTTTGCAGTATTTAGTTTCCAATGCCAACTTGAACCGAATTTTCGAATGAGTCCTGCCGTAACCGATGGCTGAGCATAGCTGTGATTTCGTCTTTCTGTTTTCACTTGGTTATAAAAGAAAAACGACTGCTCCACATAGTCCATGCGCCCACCGAATTCTATAGACCAGTTTGAGTTTATCTGCATTTGATCCAATCCAAAAACGCCTACGGATCCCTTTCGAAAAGCGGGAATGAAATATCTTCCCTCAAACGTGTTCTCCTGAATGAGCCCAGAGGCACCAAACTGCCAATCATGGTTCGCGGTTTTCTTGTTTTCGAGCGTCACATCAAGACCGTGCGTTACAATTTCAAATTGCAACCCGGGAGCATCCGCTTGCGCCCCTTTGTGTGTATCATATTCTTCTCGAAGATTGTATTGACGACTATATACCACACCCACATTTCGGTCATTTTTAGTCTTGACATGTGCCGATGCCTTAAACAACTCATGCTCAACGTGCTGGTAGGGTCGATTTATTGCGTACGAAAACGGTTTCACCACTAACGGTTCATCTGCTTCTAGAGCGCGTTGAAAATCAGTTAAGTTTCCGATGTGGCTCGCGGAAAGAATTCCCAAATTGGTGTTGAACTGACTGTAGAAGACCTCTATCCCTTTTTTCTGATCGCCAAATGAGGCGTTCAACGAAAAGTTAAGTTCTTCTATTCCGGTATTTGTCAGTACATACTCCGGGGCATCGGCATCCCCAAGTCGCTTGGCTGAACCTTGTGCCCTCCAGCGAAATGCGGGGATTTTCTTCGCTCGACCTTCAAAATACATGTTGCCCGATCCACCCAATCCATTTGATTGCCACGAGCCCGCTAATCCACCAGCAATTCCAAAACTATCTGGCAGCGATTTGGGCATAACCAAAATGACTCCACCAATGGCGTCGGGCCCGAATCGCACAGACTGTGCACCTTTATAAACTTGTATTTCGCCAGCGATAAATGCGTCGATCTCTGGGGCGTGTTCGTTGCCCCATTGTTGTCCCTCTTGCCGAACGCCGTTGTTGATGACTAGTATTCGATTGCTATGCAGGCCGTGTATAATCGGTTTGGAAATTGAGTTGCCGGTTGATAAACTCGACACACCTGAAATCCCTTCCAGAGATTGACCGAGCGATTTGCCAGCAGATCGATCGAGCATCGGAACTCGAGTTTTAATCGAGACAATATTTGGTTCACGAGAGCTTTCGACAATGGAAATACCATCCAATAGTTCTGCATGATGTTCAGGATAGAAATTATGTATCGCATGATCTTCGATCAACAGGGTATCGCGCACTGGCTCACACCCTACATGAGAGCAAACGACTACATGAACCCCAGGGCAAATGCCTGCGATAGAATAATATCCTGAAGCATCGCTAATAGTGCCAACGCTTGAATTCTCAATGAAAACATTTGCGAATCCAAGTGCGGAGCCATCGTGCTCATCGACAACCTGCCCGGAAAGGGTAAGGTCGCACTTCGATTGAGCTGATAAGCCAAACGTGAGGCACCAGAGCGAAACCATTGAAAGGAAGAGTTTCACCTGGAAAGAAATTGAAAGTTTTTAATAAGAGGCATTGCCTCAACGGATCGGGTTAAGCGAACCCAAGTGCGTATCACATAATACTTGGCGGACCTCGGGGGCAATCAGTTCCAGCTAATATATCCAAATAAGAATGCTCATTTGCCGCGACTAATATTTCTGAACTAGACGATTGAACCGCAGTGGACAAAAACGAAATATGCGCAATGGGCAAGCTTTCAAAAAACAGGGCGCAACCGGTGCAATACTCACTTTCCTGAAGGTGATCGTGATCGTTGCACACTTGGATGCCATGATGGATGGAAATATGGCAAGCATCGACATGTTCATTTACATGAGCCTCTTGGCATTCATGCCCATGATCGTGATCATGGAAAAGCGCTGGTGATGCGCCCATAAAGACGATCGCGAAGATCTGAATTATTGCAAAAATGCTATGAAGGTTCCATTTCAATGTGCGGCGAATTTAATCATTAACACTTAGTTGATTCGGATTAAGCTTTAATCTTCCGATCTTGCCCGAACGGCCTGTTCCAATCACCCAGTTTCCAATTGCTGCACAGCTGTAATATGCTTGGTCGCTGAGTTCTATCCAATTTACGCCACCATCATACGATATGTCAGAACCTGACCGGCCCGTTGCGATAACCGTATTTGCATTTACAAATGTCACGCATGACCTGTATCCCGTTGTATTCAATTCGCATTCATTCCAGCTTTTCCCGCCATCATTTGTATACGCGCAGTTTTCCGTCATGCGGGTTGAGTCGACATAATCACCACCTACAACCACTCCGTTGATGTCATCCCAAAAAGCCATCGAAAAAATGCCTGAGCTTGGTGCGCTTAACAAAGGCGAGTTAACTGCCGACCATGACGAATCTGCCCCGACTCTGAAGATCCTTGATTTGGCCGCTCCGCCCGTCGCAATCCATATCGCAGATTTACCCAAGACAATGCCTGTTCCGCTGGCGGCAAAACCTGCTTCGCCATCGAGTGTGGCCGGCATGTTGGCAAGGCCTCGAGTCCAGCTTCTTCCACTGTCTGAAGATTGTAGTATATCGAAACTCCCATTTTGAGGATCGCCGTAGGCCATGCCTCGGCCGCCGTAAAAGTCCATCCCATCAAAGAATATGGCGCTATTTGTATCCTCAAAACTTAGCGCCCAAGTGCCGCCGCCGTCGCTCGTATGATAAAGTCGAACGCCGTTTCCAGAACTCATGACCACTGCATGGGTTGCGTCAAATCCTTCAATATCACGAAAGTCGATTTCTTCACAATCTGGAATCTGTGAAGCGACCCAAGTGAGACCATCGTCTGTGCTTCTCAATACGGTGCCACGTGTGCCACTCGCCCAAACGGTGCCGTCTACAGCGACATCCAAACCGCGCAAATGCGCTTTTGTCGGGCTTGAAATCGACTCCCATTCAGGTGGGAGGATTGGATTATCCTGTGTCACTTGGTCTTTTGAGTCAGCGGATACACAGCCATACAGGACGATGATGATCAGGTATAGAAAAGTGTTTTTCATCGCATTCTATAGTGACCTATTATTTTATACGAGAACAAAATGTCCTCGATGACTTGGCCGCCCCCAATATTGTGAATGATCAAGTAATATCCTTCGGTAGATTGATTGTTTACCACAAGGCCAATATGGGTGATCCCCCCACCTAAATCCCAGGCGACAATATCTCCAGGTAAATAGGTGGTCGCATCGTCAGAAATGGGTTGCTCCCAACCACGTCGTTCAAAATAGGTCATCAAATTTGGCACTCTTCGGTGATCGATGTTTTTGTCAGGTCCAATGAGGCCCCAGCTCTGCGGGTAAACGTAAAAGTCAGACTTCATGTCTTCATGTACCTCTTTTTGAAGATCGATATCTATCAACCGAAACGCTCGAATCACCACATCGGTGCACACTCCTGTTGTTGATGGAACATCGCCCATCGGATATTCAAGCTGAACGTAATCTGGAACATATTGGATGTTCGGATTTTCAATAGAAGCGGCCGCATCCGCAAGCTGATTGCCCGTAACTTGAGCGTTGGCCGAATGAATCCCAATACACGCGATACATATCCAGAAAAGGGAGCGCATTTCTATTTCAAATAGGTGTCTAGCCAATCATAGAACTCACGATGCCACATCACACCGTTTTGTGGTTTTAGCACCCAATGTCCTTCATCTGGATAGTATAATAGTTTGCTTGGTATTCCTTGGAGTTGTGCCGCTGTAAAGGCCTCTAGTCCTTGATTCAATGGAACTCGAAAGTCAAGCTCATTGTGGATAACCATGATCGGAGTATCCCACTTTCCGACGTTCCGATGTGGACTGTTTTTGAGGTAGGCATCTTTCAGACTGGGATCCCAATACGGGCCTCCAATGTCCCAATTAGCAAAAAACAACTCCTCGGTACTCGCATACCAGCTCTCTAGATTGTATAGACCACAATGGCTGATAAAACACTTAAATCGACCCTCGTGAATACCCGCTAAGTAATACACGGAGTAGCCCCCGTAGCTTGCACCAATGGCGCCGAGATTGTCATTATCCACGAATGATTCCTTGGCTACTTCGTCAATTGCACTTAAGTAATCGTTCATAGCCTGGCCGCCCCAATCTTTGGATATGGCATCGTTCCATTCTTGACCGAAGGAAGGAAGTCCCCGTCTGTTTGGGGCAACAATAATGTATCCACTGGCTGCCATTAATTGGAAGTTCCATCGGTAGCTAAAAAATTGACTTACGGCGCTTTGTGGCCCACCTTGACAGTATAAAAGCGTTGGGTATTTTTTGTTTGGATCGAAGTCTGGCGGGTAAATAACCCATGTCAACATATTCTTTCCATCGGTGGTTTTGATTATACGCTTCTCCACCTTTCCCATCTTCATTTTCGCGAGCATCTCATCGTTTGCTGATGTAAGTTGGGTTTGATCGCGAGAGTCAATGTCCCACGTATACAACTCAGCTGGTTTGCTCATTGTGTTCATCGATCCTACCAACTTGTCGCCTGCAAGGGCAATGCTGTTGATGTTGTGCTCACCGCTTGAAATAGCACTGAAGCTTTTCACTTTAAGCTTGTCGGCACCATCCTTCTTTAAGCCAATCTTGAATATTTGAAAGGTGGCGCTCACGCCAGAAGTGGCGTAAATCGTTCTTGAATCTGTGCTCCAGGTGACATTTCCAAAGCTCTGATCTAACGTCTCTGCAAGAGCAAATTGAGTTCCTGTGTTCATGTTGCGAACCCAAATAATGTTCTTATCCGATTCAAAACCATCTCGCGCCATGCTCATCCAAGCAAGCCACGTTCCATCGGGCGAGAAGACCGGATCGTTGTCGTATCCTAGATGACCGTCGGTTAGGTTGATAGTTTTCTTCGTGTCAAGGTCGTACTGCCATAGCTCGCTGTTCGTGCTAACGGCATAGTCCTTTCCAACCTTTTTCTTGCACACATACACGATAGACTTACTGTTCGGTGCCCAGGCTATTTGCTCGCTTCCACCAAAGGGCGTCATCGGTGCATCGAAAGCCTCGCCCTCCATGATGTCCGTATATGGCTCGCCCGCCTTTGCATTGTATTTTGAGATCATAACATGCTGGTATGAGTAATCGTGCCACTGCGTCCAATGCCGAAACATCAGGTTGTCGTAAGCGCGGCCCGTTGCGTTTGGAAGATCAGGGTGCTTATCCGCCAAAGACTCTTCCACTTTTACTTCCATCGTGAAACTTATATACTGCATGTCTGGACTGTAGTGGAAGTTTGAAATATCCTGTGGGAAGTCGCTTACACGTTGCACTTCGCTTCCATCGGGATTCATTTCATACATCTGCATGGTGCCCGTTTCGGGACTCAAAAAGCCAATTTTCTTTCCGTCAGGGCGCCATTGCGCTTCGTACAAACTCGATTTCCCATCGCTTATTCGCTTTGCTGTTCCACCGTTTGCTGGAATGCTCATTAAGTCAGTGCGGCCTTTGTCTTCCTTTAGTTTATAAGATTTTTGGGAGTAGATTACCGCGCCGCCATCCGGAGAAACTTGCGCGCCATAAACGCGATTTAGGTTCCAGAGATTTTCGGGGGTAAGTCGATCGTTTTGGGCAGTCACTGAAATAGTCAGTGCCACCAAAAGGAATGCGAGAAGGGATGTTTTCATGATAATTATCTTGTCCCACAATAATATCGAAACCTTCAATCATTCCTTAACATTGCAAGGAACAAATTACAATCGTGGAAAACACTCTCAACTACGCGCAAACGCAAGATGCTCAAGATGAGCTTCAATCCTTTCGAGATCGATTCTATCACCCGGAATTAAACGGAAAACAAGCGCTCTACTTTACAGGAAATAGCCTAGGACTTCAGCCGAAAAGTGCGGAGTCATATTTAAAACAAGAGCTCGAAGACTGGCGAAAATATGGAGTAGAAGGTCATTTTGAAGCACGTCGTCCTTGGTATTCGTACCATGAATTTTTCTCCAAAGCCATGGCCGAAATTGCTGGGGCAAAGGAATCCGAAGTGGTCGCGATGGGGTCTTTGACCGCAAACATTCACAGTTTAATGGCGAGTTTCTATCATCCAACAAAAACTCGATACAAGATTCTTTGCGAGAAGAAGGCATTCCCTTCAGACACATACGCCATGCAATCGCAAGCAAAACTGCACGGTTTTGACATCAGCGATGCCATCGTTGAAATAGCTCCTGCCAAAGGATCTGACATCATTACGGAAGACGCCATCATTGAACAGATATATGCCTTGGGCGATTCGCTCGCTACGGTAATGATTGGTGGTGTAAACTATTACAGCGGCCAAGTGTTTGACATGGCAGTGATTACAGATGCCGCACATAAAGTTGGAGCCTATTGTGGATTTGATTTGGCCCATGGAATGGGAAATATTGAAGTAAAGCTGCATGAATGGCAAGTCGATTTTGCCGCATGGTGCACGTACAAGTATTTAAATGCAGGACCCGGTTCTGTTGGCGGATTGTTTGTGCATGAAAATCATCACAAGCGAAAACTGCCAATTCTAGCTGGTTGGTGGGGACATGACAAGGAAACGCGATTTAAGATGGAGCCGGAGTTTGTTCCAATGCAAAGCGCGGAAGCATGGCAAATGAGCAACGCGCCCGTGTTTAACATGGCCATCTATTTAGCTTCTTTGGAGATTTTCCAAGAAGCAACGATGCCTCGACTGTGGGCGAAAAGCCGACCGATGACAGACTATCTTGAGTTTGTGGTGAATGAAGTGGCTAAGGAAATGGGAGCAGATTTGGAGATAATCACACCCAAAGAACACCACCGCCGTGGGTGCCAACTGAGCATCGTTGCACACGGTTACGGAAGAAAACTATTTGATCAAATCACCGAAGCAGGTGTCATTGCCGACTGGCGTGAACCCAACGTGATTCGCATGGCGCCGGTGCCACTATACAATTCATTCGAAGATGTCTATCGGTTTGGACAGATCTTAAAAAACGCATTGAACTAGAGGCTAGAAGCCAATAGCTAAAAGCTATTTATATGAAAGAAGTAACAATTGTTGGAGCTGGATTAGTTGGATCTCTTTGGGCGGTTTACTTAAGCAAGGCAGGATATAAGGTTCAGATTTTTGAGCGCAGAACGGATATCCGAAAAGCGGAAATAAGTGCGGGTAAGTCCATTAACTTGGCTTTGAGCGATCGAGGTTGGAAGGCCCTAAAGGGCGCTGGTGTGGATCACTTAATCAAAGAAATTGCTATTCCAATGCCTGGAAGAATTATGCATGATTTGGAGGGAGACCTCACTTACCAACCTTATGGAAAAGAAGGGCAAGCCATTAACTCTGTTTCTAGGGGTGGAGTAAATGCTCGAATGATGGACATAGCTGAGCAGGTAGGGAGCGCAAAAATCACCTACAACACGAAGTGTCTTGGAGCCGATATGAAAAACGGCATATGCTTTTTCGAAAACAACGATACCAAAGAGAAATTTGAGGTAAAGAGTGATTTGATTTTCGCTTGTGACGGCGCGTTTTCAGCGATTCGATACAACTCGATGCAGAAGCTTGATCGATTCAATTATAGCCAAACATATATTGAAGATGGCTACCGCGAAATCTTGCTTCCTGCCAATGAAGATGGAAGCTATAAACTTGAGAAGAATGCTTTGCACATTTGGCCTCGGGGCCGGTTCATGATGATTGCTCTGCCAAATGAAGATGGATCGTTTACGTGCACTTTGTTTATGCCCTTTGAAGGTGAAAATAGCTTTGAAAAGCTCACTTCCAAGGAGGCGATAGACAACTTTTTCAAGACAACTTTTCCGGATTTCTATGAGATGATGCCCAACATAGCCGATGCTTGGGAAGACCATCCTTTGGCATCATTGGCCATTACAAGATGCTATCCATGGCACCATGGCAAAACAGCATTGATGGGTGACGCAGCTCACGCTACTGTTCCATTTTACGGTCAGGGAATGAATGCTGGATTCGAAGACACGACAGTGATGAATGATCTGATGATCAAACACAATCACGATTGGGAAAAGATTTTTGAAGAGTATAGCCGAACTCGTAAGCCGGATGGCGATGGACTTCAAGATTTGTCGTTACACAACTATCATGTGATGCGTGACTTTGTAGCCGATCCAAAATTTTTACTTCAGAAAAAAATCGAAGCCCGTTTTGCGGATCTACATCCCGATAAGTGGATGCCGCTTTATAGCATGACCACGTTTAGCGATATCCGTTACAGCGTGGCGTGGAAAGAAGGTCAGCGCCAGCAATCCATAATGGATGAAGTGATGGCAATGGACGACATTGAAGCGAATTGGGATTCGAGTGAGGTGGAGGAAAAGATATTGGCCCTTATTTAGGTTTGGCTAATCGAGGTATTTTATTCCCGTAAGTTGCTCACTAAGTGTCCAAAGTTTTGAAGCGATCACTTCGTCCTTTGAAATGTTGCTAGAGTCCACTTGTACTGGTTTTCCCTTAATCTCATTTTTACCATCAGGCCCAAAGTAGGTTCCGCCTATTGCGTTTTTGTCAAGAGCGGCTCGAAGGGTCGGCAAAGCCCCGGCTGCAGGGGAATTAAAAAATAGTGGTCCTATTATCCTAGAAAGTCCTCTCATAAAACCGGGCATGAACTGACCCAAATTCGTGTGAGAAATTCCAGGGTGTGCGGCGTAGGATGTGCATTCAATACCATGCTTCCTGAACCTGCGATCCATTTCATATGCGAACATTAAACAAGCCAATTTGCTCTGTCCATAAGCTCTACGTTTATCGTATTCTTTCTCGAAATTGTAGTCGTCGAATTGAATGTCACCCCATTTGTGGGCAGCGCTACTGAGGGTTACAACTCTCGAATTTGGGGTGGATTTTAATGTTTCTATGAGCAATCCTGTCAAGAGAAAGTGGCTCAAGTAGTTCACACCAAATTGACTTTCAAAACCATCTTTTGTTTTTTGATACGGAGGCATCATAATGCCGGCGTTGTTGATCAGGAAATCGAGTTTATTGTGGTCTTCAAGAAAGGCGGTAGCAAATGCTTTTACAGAAGCAAAATCATTCAAGTCGAGAGCCATAAGTTTAAGTTGGGCATTCGGAACCTCTTTGAGGATCTTAGTCTTTGCGGCGGCGGCTTTATCCGGGTTTCTGCAGGCCATTATGATGTGAACTCCGACTTGCGCGAGCGCTTTGGTGGTTTCATATCCGAGGCCAACATTAGCGCCAGTTACGATAGCTACTTTGTTTGCTTGATTTGTTGCATGCTTTAGGGACCAGCTCATTTGGGTACGTATTAATTTGGGTATGGGGTGCGATACTTTCAATTAGCCTAACACCAACATCTATTGATTGTTGTGTCAATGCGTTTTAGCCATCATATTTTGAACAATGAAAATAGTCCGCAGTTATCAAAATCACCCAAACGTAAACCACAAAGCCTTTAAGAGCATTTCGGCCTTGTTCGGATGCTAGGCCGCGATTTTTTGTTTACCCAGCTTCGATGCTTGAAGTAGAAAAATCAAAAACCCGACAGCAATCACAAGGTGCATCGAAGAAAACATGAATCCCATGGGATTCATCACTTCGGTCAGCGCGCCTTTTCCGGTGAGAAAACTATCGATGGTGTGAAAAACGAGGTTTCCCGTGAGAATGGCTTTCATGCCACCAGCGCATAGGTCTTCGTTGCGAGCAAAAAAACAGATGATACCAAAGGAGAGTAACATTGAGCCTACCTTGCTGGCCATTACCAGCCCATCAGCGTCTAAGTCCACGCCTACCATGGGGAAAATGAATGAGGGCATAGTGAGCATGCCGATTCCAAAAGGGATAAACATGATTGCATTGAGAATCAGGAAAGATCGAAGTTTCATAGTCTAAGGTTTGAATCAAATGTCCCAGAATCGCGGCGTGTAAACTTTGGTGTTTAGGCCCACTAATTTCGTTTTTGGGTCAACCTTTAATCTAATCCTTCAATTCGATTTAATCCTAGGAGCTTCTAGATTCAATAACCCAGAAAATCGAAGCGTGTCGTTCTTAATGTGCACCACGAACTCCTGCATGGTCATGACAAAGGATGTTGGTCCAACCTGAAACAGCTCGTATGGGATTTGTCCGGTTTCTTGCATGAAATGTCCCGCAGAATCTGAATAGACATGCAGCGTATCGCCAGGTTTAACAAGGTAATCTCCTTCAATCAATTCCGCGGTTCGTTTGGAATATGGAATAAACGTTTGTCGCTCGGGTAGGATATATGGCTTATCGTTTATGATGGCTACAAGGTCTTGCGTAATTGAAATTTTAGGAGTGTTGTCATCGTTGGTTAGGAAGCAAATCAAGGTCTGCGATTCTGGTAAGTATGTCACTGATCCCCAAAAACCATTCATGCCTCCGTAGTGCCCAAATCCACCTATTCCATCGAAATCGCGAATGCCCCACCCCATCCCGTAGTGTCCCGAACCGGCACTAAATATTTGAGCCGTTTGTTCGGGTGAGAAGAATACCGAATCCATGATGGCCTGAGTGAATTTCATGAGATCGGCCGTGGTAGAATACATGTTGCCCGAGGTGAATGGCTGGTTGTAGTTTATGTAATCCGCAACTCGAGCGTCTCGAGGTGACGTGGTCATTCCTATGGCCAAATTCGTAGGTGTTTTTGCGTTCGAAATCACACCTGAATTCTTCATTCCCATTGGTTCGAGCGCGTGATCCTGCACGTATGATTCGAACGGCAAATTGCTAACCTGCTCGATAATCAGCCCCAACAAAATGTATCCTGTATTTGAATAGCGGAAGCTTGTTCCAGGGTCGAAACGAAATGGATCCGTGGCAACTTGGTTTACCACGTCGACGGGTTGAATATCCGTTTGGCTTAGTTCTTTCCAGTCAGGGAAATAGTGATAGTCTCGGATGCCAGAAGTGTGTGTCAAGAGCTGTTCAATGCTGACCTCGTTTGCCCTAGGAAAGTCTGGGAAGAATTGATCCAGTCTGTCCTCCAGTGAAAGTTTTTGATCTCGAACCAAGGTCAGAATGGCCGCAGCAACAATCGGTTTTGTGATGGAGCCAATTAAAAATAGTGTACTGTCCGTTATTGGAATACTTAACTCCTGATTTGCTGAACCTACATACTGTTCATGCACCACTTCGTGATTCTGCGCGATTAATATGCTGCCGTTGAATCGGTTGTTCTTTTCGTGGGCTTCAAGATACTCTTTCACACGCGCGTTATGTTCCCATTCGGGCTTTTCAACGGTTTGCGGTTTTTGCTCTTGATTACACGAGATAAGGAACAGACAAACTAGAATCGGGAACCAGGTTTTCACAGGCAAAAGATAAAATGATCCTAGAAAGGGGAGTTGCTAAAAAAGGCCAAAAATCAGGTCGAGGTCGGCCACAGCTCAAAAACGGAATAGACTTCAATTTTTTCTTCTGTGGGCATAAACCCAAGCCTCTCAAGCATTTTCACGGAAGGGAAGTTTTCAAGGGCAGTAACGGCAATGATTCGCTTCAGTTCAAGCTCGTTGAACCCGAATTCAATGACCGCTTCCGTGGCTTCAATCATAAGCCCGCGGCGTTTAAAACTGGAGCGCATCACATACCCGATTTCTCCGCATTGATTCTTAAAGCCTCTGTAGTATCCGATAGATCCGATGACTTCCCCGTTCAATTCAATGCCCCACGTGATGGCGATTTTCTCTTGGAATTGAGCGCTCGCTTTCTGAATCGTATCAAGTGCCTGCTCTGCTGTTGCGCTCCCTATGTTATAGCTTGCGATTTCAATCATCGGAAAATGTGCGATTCCGATAATTGGATTAGCCGCAGCCGTTCGGTTGTGAGGGTTGGGAATGCGTCAAATTGGAACATCGTTCTATTTAATGATGCCCAGTTTTTGCGATTCACCGGTTTCTGAAACAAGGATATAGTACCCTGATCTCAGATGGGTTAAGTCTATCGTGGAGGTGAACCGCGATTGGTGAACCAACGCTCCTTGCATGTCCAAAACGTGGAAAGGCGCGTTGATGCAATCTGCGCATGCTGTGGTAAAGATTCCATTGGAAACGGTAGGGTAAATCGTCGTTGATTGATCTTCCAATTCTGGCACGGACACATCAATTGATCCTCCAATTTTTGCTAGGAAAAACTTCCGTGTGCCGCCATTGTTTTCCTTGTATCCCGAGAACGCATATCCGCCGTCAAAGGTTTGAACCAACGATTGCGCTGATGCTTGATCGTAGGTGCGTGACCACATATCACCTCCTGATGCATCCAGGCGATAGAGGTGCGCATGAATCCCAGCTCCATCTAAGCTAAAATCACACGCTAAGTATCCGCCGCTATCTGTTTCAATCACGCCCATGCCCGAACCAAGATTCGCGTCGGGATATCGGCGCGTCCAAATGGTGTCACCGTCAGAATCAGTTTTAAGAATGAGGGTAGCAGACACGTCGGTTGGCTGTGCTGCAAGAATAAATCCACCGTCAGAAGTTTCGGCTACGTTGTTGTCGCTGTTGTTGTAAAAATGAGCGAATGAGTAGTTCTTTGTCATGACTTGATTTCCATCTAGATCCATCTTTATGAGCGAGCCACCAGAAGCTTGAGCGGTGCTCGTCGTAGTATATACAATATGACTATCAGCTGTCAAGATCATGGAAATTGCCTGATTGCCGCCAACCGTGTTTTGGCTCCATACTTCTTCTCCGTGCTTGTTGAATCGATAGACCCTAGAACCGACTCCAATGAAGCCGCTGTCTGCAAGTTGAACGATGGATTGGATCCAGTTGCTACCGCTTTGACCATGGCTTTTCATCCAAAGCGTATCGCCTTGATCATTGAGTTTTAATAGCATGGCATTGCTGCTGTTTGACTCAATAGCATAGCCACACACAATGAAATTGCTGTCTAAACATTGCTCCACGTTGAACCCAAATTGACTTGGTGTAGAAGCGCTGTATGTCCAAAGCGAGTCGCCGTACTTATCCGTCCTTACGATGGCGATTGACTGACTGCTGCCGCCTACCATTATGTAGCCGGTGTCGAGGCATTGTGCCATGGCCTTGACCTCCGCCCCGGGATGACCCGTATACCGATTTTCGAATTGGATTTGGGCTATTGAACAATAGCTGAATAGCAGAAGGAGTGTGAAAAAGGAGAGTTTCATAATTGCGGATTACATCAACACACTGTTGACAGGTTGAATGGGTTCAGGAAGGTCTGTTTCGCCTAGCATTTCTCGTAAGTCAATCTCTATGGTTCTACATAGCGACAACATAGGGATGTCGTTTCCAAGGCCAGAAAATGGGTTTTCGCTGTAGTCTCCGATCAATTCCATCATCACATAAACCCAGCCAATTAGAGCTACAAATGGGATGGAAATCCAATGCCCGTAATGAGGGCTCAGTTCTTGAAAAGCAGGAATTAATCCGAAAGGGAGTAGAATGATAAAGATGGAAACGAAAACGAAACTCATGGAGCCATACTGCCTTGGCAAGGGAAACTTCTTGATACGCTCCGCCTTGCCTTGAAGCGTGTAAAATTCATTCAATAGTTTTTGCAACTCCATGTGCCGAAAGTCATCTGTCAAATGATCGGAGCGTAGTTGGGCCAGTTCTTGCGATTGCAGGTCTATCATCTGAGTGGCTGTATTCTTAAAATTGATCACCCGATTCAATTCCTCTTGATCAAGCAATTTCTTCAGCATATCCTGTGTAATGTCCGCTCTGAGCATCCCTATACCGTAGGTTTGTTTACTGCGCTCAAAATAGTTGTCAATCATTTTCCCCATGTCTCGTTCTCGTAAGTGTTCCCAAGAAGTAGGTATGAGTAACTGGTCGCGCAATACATACAGCCAAGCAATGTGCCGATAAATGAGCCGCTGATGAATTTTTTTGAGATCTGATTCAGATATTTTTCCTTCTCGAAATTGATTGCTGATATAAGCTCTGACGTCAGCGCCCCACATGCGGCTAACGTTTACAATTCCACCCCAAATTTTTCGTGCTTCCCAGAGGCGATCGTAGGCACTATTGTTTTTGAAGCCAATGTAGAAGGCTACCGCAGTACCCAAGACAGAAAGTGGAAGCCAAGGAATCTTCATCCACTCGAAGTGAAAAAAGTGATAGAAAGTGGCCATACCTACAGAAAGCAAGGTGAGCCAGACCATGTGAAACCACGAAAAGGAAAGGATTGCGCGGAAGTTGAAATTCTTTTTTACGTACATATTCTATATATAAATCATGATCGCAATTTACGATCCTGTCTTGTTTATGTCTTTTGGAAATAGAAGCGAACTGTCAAACCCATTCATTGCTACGTGGATCATCGACAAACCAATTTTCGTTGTGTCGGTCACAGAATTCGGACTCAATACTTTGATCAACGGAAGTATCCAACCCAAGAGGTTCAATGCGATGCGTGTGGCCTTGGCTTTCGGAGCGACTCCCCGCTTTGGTATTATCGCGCCGGGCCGAAACATGTACGCTTGCCTAAATCCGAGCTTGAGCAAATCGTTTTCCGTCTTCCCCTTCACACGTGCCCACATTTGGCGGCCTTTTTCCGTGCTATCTGTTCCCATTCCTGATACATAGAGGAAGGTCATCTCTGGAGCAATGGCGTGCAAGGTCTTGCCCAAGGCCATGCTGAAGTTATATGTCATGTTTGTGTATTGGGCCTCGTTCATTCCTGCCGCGCTCACACCCATGCAATGAAAGCACGCATCATATCCTTTAAGCTCGCTCTCGGCAGTGGAAAAATCAGCGAAATCAGCATGTATGAGTTGCTTCAACTTTGCATGCTTTTCATCCATGGGCCTGCGAACGATGACCAACGCTTCTGTGATTTTTGGGTGATCAAGGCATTCGAGCATAACACCTTTTCCGATCATACCACTGGCTCCTGTTATTATAACTTTCATGGGATTTTAGTTTATAGGCACTTCTAAATAATCTAGCCACCATTTACTTGAAGGATAGCTTTCGTTCAGGATAATTTGCTCGCCAATTTTTGGAGTACAGATACTGACGCCTAGTTTCTCTGATTCGGCAATTGCCCGCTCCACGGGTTCTATCCAACTGTGAACGGAAAGTGTAAATGCGCCCCAGTGCACGGGCATCATAACTTTTGCTTTCACATCGAGCGACGCTTGCACGCTTTCTTCTGGCATCATATGAATATCTGCCCATTTGTAATTGTATTGACCGCACTCCATTAAACCAATATCAAACGGCCCATACTTGTCCCCGATTTCCTTAAAGTGATCGCCATAGCCGCCGTCTCCAGAAAAGTAGATGTTGTTCGTTGCGCCCTTAATAACCCACGATCCCCAAAGCGTTGCCAATCGGTCGTTGATTCCTCGTCCTGAAAAGTGTCTCGATGGGGTTAGTATGAACTCAATGTCGTGCTGGATAGATTCTTGCCACCAATCAAGTGCGGTTATTTTTTCGGCATCCACGCCCCATTCGATGAGGTGATTGTCCAATCCCCAAGGCACCATCCAGTGGTCTACCTTGTCCATTATTTCTTCCACAGATCCCATGTCAAGGTGATCGTAGTGATCATGGGAGAATACAACGACATCAATTTTTGGAAGCTTGGATATTTCCACGGGAAAAGTGGCGTTGTATCTATTTGAGCCAAGCCACGGATGCGGTGCCGCCTGCTGTCCAAACATTGGATCTAGAAGTATCACTTTTCCATCCATTTCTATCAGAAAGGACGAATGACCAAACCAAGTGATCTTCGTTTTCATTGGTGTGGCGCCAATTTCAGACGCTTCCAGTTTTAATGGAATTATGTCTGATTTCGGTGCGCTGTTTGGAACGGGATGCGTGAACTCCCACATGACTTCTTTGATCTTAGGCCAATCGAAGTCCATATTGGCGCGATTGTAATTGAAAAACGCAGTGCCATCGTGGTGGTCTGTTTCGGCGTATAGGTTGAGTTGATCCTCAGATGGCTTGCCGCCAAATTGTGAAGTGGTGAAAAACCAAAACACGATGGTGCCAACGATAACGAGGAGCAAGTATCCTGTCCACTTAAAAAATTGTTTGATAATATTCATTTTATAGCTTATTCATGGTCGTTCCACCATTGATCCGTTTTAGTAGATATGGTTAATGCCTGCCCGATTTTAGGTGTGGAAATTTTAAGATTCTTATCCAGAGCTTCTACTGAAAACCGGTCGATCGGGTCTTTCCAATGATGAAGGGCTAAAGCAAAGCCACACCAATGAACAGGCAGTGCGATCTTTACCGTGGCGTCCAAGGCTGCTTGTACTGCCTCTTCAGGATACATGTGAATTTGATGCCAGTGCTTGTTGTATTGACCGCATTCGATGAACCCAAAATCGAATGGCCCAAATTTCTCTCCGATTTCTTTGAAATGATCGCCGTAACCTCCGTCACCGCTCCAGTATAGATTGTGGTCATTCGATTTCATAACCCATCCGCCCCAAAGCGATTTTGCTCGATCACTTAGCCCACGGCCAGAAAAATGCCGAGATGGTGTGAAGGTGAATTGGATTCCGTTGAACTCTGCGCTGTCCCACCAGTCAAACTCCGTAATAGTCGAAGGAGTAATCCCCCACGATTCAAGATGCCGACCTACCCCTAGAGCTACGTACCATTTCGCGGTTTTGTCTTTTAGTTTTTCGATGCTGGCCAGATCGAGGTGGTCATAGTGATCGTGTGTCATGAGTGCCAAATCAATGGGCGGAAATTGATCGATCATGTCCAAGGCGTTTTCTGAGAACCGTTTGGTGGCGAAAGGTGCAATCGGCGAGGCGTTAGGTCCAAGCATAGGATCGATCAGGATGGTTTGATTCATCCATCGCATTAGTAATACTGAATGGCCATACCAAATGAATTTGGGTTGCTGACTCGGCGCCATGAATGCCTGAAGGTCAAATGCCTCAATTACAAGGCGCTTTTTTGGTACACGCCCTTTTGTTTTTACAAACTGTTCATACAACAGATTTGGGATGTTTTGGATGGAAAATTCCATGGTGGTTTCTACCAAGTTTTCAAATTTCCCTTCGATCCAATGCTCTGAGGTTTGGTATCGCTCCTTAAGGGGTGTCGTTACTTTGGCGCCGAATTGTTTTGACATGTTTTGGCTTTTTATTTGGCTCTGGTTGAGTGGTGCGGCGGCAGTCGTCCCACATCAATGACGTTACTTTTTAATGAACATTTCCGCGTCTATTAATGCTTGAAACGAGTCGTTCATCGTCTCTTCCAGCGGTCGATAATTCATTCCTAGTTTTTCTCGACTCTTAGCGTTGTCAGCCTTCCATGGAATGTTGACATTGTTACGAATGAAATCTCGCGTAAAGCTTTTGTTTGCCAAAGGGCCTACAATCATCAACAACCATTTAGGTAAGGCTTTGTTCGGGATTGGGTAGGTGTCGCCAAACTTGGTGTGAATGATTTGAGCCATTTGGAGCATGGTTGAATTGTGAGCGCTAATAATGTGGCGTCCTTCGGCTTCCGGTTTAAATCCTGCGTTGAAGTGTGCCTCAGCTAGATCACGGACGTCGATAACTCCAAATCCCATATTTGGCACGCCCATTTTTAATGATCCATCTCCCAATTGCTTCATGATGCTTACACTTTCAGAAGTAGCCACAGTAGCGTTTAGTGCTGGCCCCATCACGAAACTTGGATTAATGACTACAAGGTCCCATTGATCTTGCGCTTTTGCCATCTTCCATGCTTCCTTTTCAGCCAATGTTTTTGAGTAGGAGTAAGGTTGGTATTTCAATGACGAGGTTGTGTTCCAAAGTTCTTCGGTGATATGGCCTTTAGGCGCGTTTACGGTGTCAATGGCGTCGCTGTAGATTGCTGCACAGCTGCTGGTATCTACTACGCGCTTTACAGACGTCGATTTATTAGCCTGATCCAATACATTGCGGGTTCCATTCACTGCCGGTTCGATGAGCTGTTTTTGCGGATCCTTCACGTCCAGGGTGAAAGGGGACGCCGTATGAAAGACCAATTCGCACCCTTCCATGGCTTCAGCGTAAGAGCCGTCTACCATCAAATCGGCTTTGAAATATTTGATAGTTCCGGGAGTGGATTGAGCAATTCTGTCAAGGTGTACAAGCTTTTCTTTCTTTTCTGGATGTCGCACCGCGGCGTGTACGGTGAAGCCCTCGTCGAGTAGTTTTTTTACGATCCAGCCTGCTACGTAGCCAGTGGCGCCAGTAACCATTACAGGTTTAGTCTTGTCAATTGTTTTCATAGAATCGTATCTGTGAGTAATTACTCACTATTAGTTTAAGTTGTATTTCGCTTTTAGGGCAATCAGTATGTCTTCTTTGTTCTTTGTTTCTTTCAAAAGGATGGACGTAGCTGCGCCATTCATGAGAATGAAAAGCAATTCAGTTTCGGCCTCTGGGTTTTGGTATCCCAGCTGCTTAAATGCGCTTACCAAAGATTGCTTGAATGGGTCGGTCAAATCGCTGTTGTAACTATTGGTTTGCCACTTAAGTGCGTAGGTGAGTCTCCATAGTTCATATTCTGATTCGTCAATGTTGTAGGGCATTTCGATGGTCTTCTGGATCATCTTTAATGGGTCGGATTCGATAACAATGCTGGCCATCATTTTCTGAGCCGCTTCGTGGCTGCGCTGCAAAACGGCATTTAAAAGACCTTCTTTGTTGTTGAAGTGTCGGAATATGAGGCCCTCAGAAACCCCGGCTTGCTTAGCCACCTTGCTGGTGCTTGTGCTTGCAAAACCTTCGTTTGCGAAAAGCTTGAGTGCGGCCGAGAGGATATTCGATTGTTTTTCTGTCATCATGTGAGTAATCACTTACAAATGTATTTCTTTTCGAATCATTTCCTAGTCTTGAGTAAAAAAATATGACACTTAGAAAAGTGACGCCTCTATTCCGTTGCTTTGCTTCATGCAACTTGACCTTACAAAACGAGAAAAATGGATTATCGCCATCCTGCTATTCTTTGCGATAGTTGCGCATTTCATTAATCTTGGATTGATGCCCCTTATGGGAGATGAAGGCCTGCGTGCATTGGTTTCTTTTGAAATGATGCAACGGGAGAATTACATCGTCCCAACCAATTGGGGAGATTTCTACTACAGAAAACCTCCACTATACAATTGGATCCTTATCGGATTCTTCAAGATCTTCAACTCATATTCCATGTTGGTTATGAGGTTGCCCTCGGTCATTCCCCTTTTCATTTTAGCTGGATGTACGTGGTTTGTTTCGCGCAGGCATATTGGAGATAAGGCGGCAATCTTGGCTGGCTTCGCGTTTTTACTCAGCGGGCGACTCCTTACGCGAGATTCGATGCTTGGCCACATAGATATCTTCTATTCCCTGGTCACATTTATTGGATTCTACTCCGTATTCTTTTTTCAGAAACGCAAGTCCTACTGGTTGCTCTTCTTAATAAGCTACTTATTAGCCGCGATGGGTGTTCTAATGAAAGGCCTCCCATCATTTCTGTTCCAGGGTTTCACAATTGTCTTGTGGTTTGTCTATCAAAAGGAGTGGAAGCGACTTTTCTCTCTTGCGCACTTTACAGGGATTCTACTCTTCTTGCTAGTTGTTGTGGGATACTTCTATGCCTACTCTCAGTACAATAGTTTGGAAGTCTATTTCGATGAATTGTATGGTCAGGCAGCAATGCGCACGGTCGTCGATAAACCATGGTATGAAGGGGTATTGAATATTTTTACGTTTCCATTCGAGAATATTGGCCACTTGTTTCCGTCTTCGCTTTTGGTGCTTTTCGCAATACGAAAAGGCATTTTTCGTCGCTGGATGGGGTCAGAGTTTACCGCATTTACGCTCTTGGTCTTGGCAGTGAATGTTGTCCCGTACTGGTTGTCTCCAGGCTATTATCCACGCTACCTTTTTATGCTTTATCCATTGGTAATGATTTTGTTGGGCGATGCCTATTTTTCATTCGTAGAGCAACAAAACTGGAGACATAAAACGTGGCAGGGCATTTTCCTAGGACTTGGATTAGTAGTGACAATTGCTCCAGTCGCGGCGTTTGTTGTTCCTGAGGTTCGCGCACTTCCAAATGCGCTTGTATATGCGCCCATCTTAATACTTATTGGCGCTGGATTAATCTATTTGTGGATGCGCTTCAAGCAAGAACGGCTTTGGTGGAGTTTGGCCTTTGTTGTTCTGTTCAGATTGGGGTTCGATGTTTTTGTATTGCCTTACAGGTATTACGTTGAAGACAACTTAGAAAATCACAAGAAAGAAATGTCTCAAAACATTCTGGATATCGCCGATGGTAGGCGGGTTGCTATTTATCAGAAGGCTCCAGTGTATTTTGAATACGCCTATTATATTGGTGTGGGGCAAAACGAAATAGTTCAGAGACTCAAGGTTCCGGGCGAATCCTATTTGTATTTGATGGACGATAATCTACTCACCTCGTTTGAGGAGTATACGGTCTTATACCGATTTAAAGTTCGATACAAAGAGTACTGGATAAACTTGGTCGAGTTTCCAGAGAAGGAAGCCTCAGATGCCTCGGCAGAATAGAAAGTTTTGACCTCCCATCATCTTCGGTATGGTATCCAAAGGCTCTAATCGATCCATCCAATCCTTTTCATAAAGCAAGTAGTAATCGCCAGCAACAACTTGCGTTGCGTTATCCATTACCTCATCTCGTAGCAATGCGTCGTAATACCCAAATCCAGCCGTAAGGTCCTTTGGGATGAGCAAGGTGTCTCGATAAAAGTCTTGACCAAAAAGAGACAGGTTTGGTCGTAACTCCACCAATTGACCATAATAATGAATGGGTTTTTCGCCTGAAGTCTCAATCATCTGTTTCGTCATTTGGCTATAATCATGAATAGTTTGTGCAGTATATGGCATCCCCACAATGTTATAAGCCATACGCGTCACCGCTAGACCAAGCACAAGGATCCAATAGCTCTCCAGGCGCCATTCAGTTTTCCATAGAAGCAAGGCCAAACCTCCAAAAATCATCCCCGAAAGAATTAGTACAAATACGTGCAAAACGGGCAGCGATTCAATCGCAAAACCTATTCCAATTAAGGCTAAGCTGCCTATGGCGAGGGTTGCTCCTATGATATACTCGATCACCACATGTGCTTTGTTTAAGCTGTTAAACCCACGATCCAATAGCCATGCAAAAAGCATCGCAAAGAAGGGGAAGAACATATATGTATAGCGAATTCTCAATTCTGGCGCCGACCAATAAATTGGAATGTTCACGACAATGAATAGCACCACAAAAGAAATAAAGGGGTTCTGCTTTATTTGAGCACGAATGGATTTTGAGAAGAGAAAGACAATAGCCAGCGACCAAGGAAGCAGACGACGTAAAAACTCAAATGGGAAAACGAAAAGGTTCCCAATAACGTCGAGTATGCCATACTCGTTTGCACTGCGCTGGGAAGCCTGTTTAAATGTATTTATTACGTAGCCCAGCGCTTCACCGTTCATGGAATACAACCAGAAATATCCTGTTGTGATTACGATGAGAATGGCAATTCCTGTGATGTGTTGCCAACCAAATAACCGCTTAAAATTCTTAGTATAGGCAAACCAAGCAAGCAGTGTTAGGGCTTGAAATGCCAAAGATGGAAGTCCTTTGGTTAGAGCTCCAATGGCCGTAAGGGTGTATGATGTAACAAACAGTAATAGCCACTTGTCTTTCTGCTGATACCAAAAAATCGCTAAGACTTGAAGCGACGTGAGTAAAGCATAAAACAGGTCTATTTCACCAGCGTTGATGGATCCGTAAAAGAGCATGTCTGTGATGGTGAGCGCTGCCCCAGCGCCCAATAGCGCTACTTCTTTGCGCACATATCGTTTTGCCACATAGAAGAATAGAATGGCTGTTGAAATCAATGAGAGTACACCGGGCAATCTCAGCACCCATTCGCTAATGGAACCAAATGCAAAGAAGAAAAGTGCGATGACCCAATTGTAGAATGGAGGCTTGTTATAGTAAGGATGTCCGTGCAAATAGGGTGTGAGTAGGTCGCCGTTTTCCATCATTTCGTATGTGACCATTGCACGCCTTCCTTCGGCTCCTCGAATTTCCAATACGTGATTGAAACAGAGAATGCCGATTAGCAACAAAACGAGAGAAATGTGGGGAAGATATTTTGTCAATCGGGCACTCATTATTTCTCAAAAACCCATCGTTTGCTAAAATAGTTCAGTACAAATTTTGAACCCATTACTATCACCTTGGCAATCAATAAGTGCTGGGCAAAAAATTCAAATTCACTCAAGGTTTTTATTCCAATCGCCCCTAAATACATAAAGGCGAGAGAGAAGGCTACCGATAGTAGAAATGCATTCGTGGGTTTTCGATTCAAGGTGAAAACAAATCGTTTTTGCATGAAAAAATTGATCACCATGCCAATAAATGCAGCGCAAATTTCTGCCCAGAAAAGAGGTATGAAAAATCGGAAAACAAAGCTGAAGCTCAGAAAGTCAGCCGCGGTGCCAAGTAAGGATGATGTGCCGAATTTGGTCATCGATACTCCCAGCTGCTTAAGTCGGTTTATTGAAGGAAAATTCACGTTTTGGGCAGTATAATACGAGGCCTCGATTTGATTTCGACAAAAGTCAATTAAAAACCTGTGTGAATTGCTCTATTTGAGCGGTTTTTTGAGACTACCTTTGGGTGATGCGACAAATTCTGATATGCCTAATTCTGGTTATTGTTAGTGGTAGTGTGTTCGCCCAACGCAAAATACGGAAGCAGAAACCGGTAAGTTTCCAAAAACACTATCAAGACATTCTTCCTTACAAACCTCAGTTCAAGCAGAATGGATGGATTCTTGGCCCAGGTGCAACGTTTATGATGACCACGTTTGTGCCCATCAACAAAACATTTGCCGAGACCGAGACGGAGAAATTTGAAGCAAAGCTCACTGCTCTGGGAAAACCGGGATTGTACGCTGAAGTTGGGAGATACCGGATGTTTCAATACTCAAAGATTTTCAAGTACTTGGATTACGGTATTTCTTACAAAGGCTTAAGAGGCTCAGAGAAATCGGAGGGTCAATTTGTAAGTGTTCCTGGGGGCGGCGCCATTGCAGGAACGTTAGAGCAAGCCAGCGGAACGTTCGGGTATCACTATGCTGAGGCATTTTTCAACTTAAACAACGTCTGGCGCATCAGTAAATACAACTTCATTCAGAATAGCATTGGTGTAAATGCGGGATACGGCTTTATACGAAATCTAGCTGGCGCAACTGTCTCTGCCGCGGCTACGGGAAATCCAGGCAGTTTCTCAACGCAAATACACTACAAGCTGGGATTCGGCATCAAGATGCGCGGAAACTGGTTGCTCATTCCCGCCCTCGAAACACCCATCTTAAACATTCTCCCCTTTGAGCCGCCACGGTCATCCTTTGGTTTTTTTGCAAGTAGATATAGACCTGTCATATTAAGCCTTAGATTCTTCTTCATGCGCCCGGCAAACACATTAGACTGCACTCCTGTTCGTACACGAGAAGGCCTGAAGATGCCAACAGACATGGACAAGCAAAACAAAATGGACGAGGTGCGGTAGATTCCGCACGTTCGAATTCTCACCATGAAAATATGAAACAAGTTGTATCCATTTTTATCGCCTTCCTTTTCTTCACATACCTATTCGGACAGGTTCAACCTTCTGAGCTTAAGATCAATGGGGTGGATGCCAATCATCTTGTAGTAGATAGGATACCTGATTACGGAAACGGGCATAAAGATGGGTGCATAGTCATGGGCCAAATTTCCATGGAGATTGATAGCTTAGAAATAGGAAGCGTTTCTGGTCGTGTCTATGATTCAGAAAGCCTTGATTTCGTTCCATACGCAACCATAAAACTATACAACAACGATAAAAAAAGAGCGACCACCAGTTCAAACGAGCAAGGTTACTTCCACTCCGAAGAGTCGTCAGGATTGATCAAGATAGAAGTCGAATATTTAGGCTACAGAAACCTAGTTATTGATTTAAGTCAATTGGACAACTGAAACAAAGTCCAAAAGTGAGACGCAAGCGATTGAACTCATCGGGACCTCTTATTCTTCCCAGCCCACACGCTTGTGCGTGCCATCGCAATACGGCTTCGTTGTCGATTGGCCGCACCTACAAAGCGCGGTTATGGTGTCGCGATTCTCCTTGGCCTCATTCGAATGGGTGATTTCGACAGACCCATGTATACGAAGTGGTCCGTTTGGAATCACATCAATTTTAGTCGAATCAGCTGCCTCAGCTTTTGGCTTCCCGTCTTTATTGTAATACCAACTCAAGGCGCCTGAAGGACATTTGCCTATTTGGTCAATTAACTCTTGTGATGTGGCGCCTTCCGCATTTATCCATGGACGTGCATTCGGGTCAAAAACAGATGGTAGACCTTTTCTGCAAAGTTCGGAGTGAATGCAAGTTCCGGGTTTCCATACGATGGTCACCTCTCCGTTCGTATATTCTTTTGTGATGTTTGCGCTCATGATTTGATTCTTGTTTCGGGCGTTGGTAAATAGCCCATTAAGCTGTAGAATCCAATTTTCATTGGATTAAAAACCTGTTTCTTAATGAACTTGAATTTTTGTTTTGGTCGACTGATTTTCGACTGCTCAAATTTTGATCGATTGGAGTGTGGAAATGGAACTGAAGGGGTCGATACACCTAAAAAATCGCAGATCGTTTTCCAGTTCGAATCCGTTGTCACGTCCAAAATTAAGAGGTCCTGAGGTCGCTCCTTGAAATAGGTGAGCACCGATTCCGTGTGCTGATTAAATACCTCGATAGTGTGACCCTTATCCTCTATTGGAAGTCCTTTCCCCTTTCCGAAAACCCATTCATGCATCGGCGATCGCAACCTCCCAATATGATACGAGACGCTCTGATACCATTTTTCTGGGTCGCGTTTGGTAAGGATGAATTTCGAGTTGGGGAAGAGCTGATCTAATTCCTTATAAATCAACGGGATTGGATTGTCTTCAAGCGCATCCCACGCCTCAGCATGATTGGCCACACTGTTCCAGTCACCTTTCATAATTGCTGGCAAAAGGCGCCATGAACGATGGCTAACTCGGTACCCCAGAATGGTCAGCGCACTGTTCATAGTGGTGGTTCCGGTTTTCATAAAACCGATGCAAAAAACTTTTGTGGGTTTAGCAGACATTATATCAGAGTCCATCTCACTTTCGAATGATGTCTCGCCATGATTCATTTTTAGCAAGAACGGCCTTTGTAAAGGGGCATAAGGGCAATACCTTTTGATTGTTTGACCGCGCCCATTCCACCAAATGCTCTACGATCTTCTTTCCGGCTCCAGTGCCTTTTAGTTTAGGATCCACCGCAGTATGGTCAATAATCACGTTTGATGAATCCATTCGCGAAAAGGTCATTCGAGCGACACAATCTTCCCCAAAAAACATTTCAATGAGTCCTTTTGAGTTTTCTTCGGATTGTTTGAATGTTGGTTCCATGGTTTTAAATGTTTGGGGTGTAAAATCCGTGCTACGCACTATGCTTGGTCCGGATCGTCCTGTGATGGCCGTTCAATCATAGATTCTGCTTTAATGTGCTTGGCATCATCGTCTTCGAGTAATTCCAAGACTTCCTCGCCAACATCTTTTTGCGTGGCTCGGATCATGGCCCAAGTCATAATCAAACTGGTGGCGATGATTACAAACAATAGAATTCCATTTTGAAATTCGCCAACCTGCAATTCTCTAGGAATCGCGAAGAAGAGAAGAACGGTGATCAATCCACGAGGAGCTATGTACACTTCTGGGTAAATATCTCGACCCATAAAGATTTGAAAAATCGCAAATCGCAAGGCGTAAATACTGGCTAGAATAAGGGTTGAAACCAATATGACTTGAATGCTCAACAATGAGCTAAGTACAATGGTGATTCCGAATATGATGAAGAAGAAGGTGCGGACAATAAAGGCGGTTTCGCCCGTCACAATGTGAAGCTCATGGAACAAGGTTTTTACACTGTCCGCATTCAGTGATTTGCGCAGGAATCCCGGGAAAAAAATGGTTGAATTACTGATGATTAATCCGAATACGAGGATAATGATGAGGCTTGATAAATGAAACTGCTTACCAATGGCGTAGAGCAAAATGAGGATGGCAATGAGTAAGAAGGTTTTTACCTGTGTTTTGATGTTTTGAAATGCATAGATCAAACCATAGCTCGCTACAAAGCTGAGCACGATGGTCACACCTAAACTGATAAAGAAGTCTCCCACCGCTTCGCCACTAGATTCAGGGCCAGCAAGCGAAACCAAAAAGTAGAAGAGCATAATGCCTAAGATGTCGCTGAAGGTGCTTTCATATATGCTAAATTCCTTTTTCAATTCAGGAAGATGAGAAACGCTCGGGATAATAATTGCGCTACTCAGTATGGATAGGGGTGTGGCGTATATCATGGCTTGAACCCAAGTAAACTCTGGTATCAGAACTATGATGATAGCCGCCGCGGCGCTAGTTGCCGCCACTAAACCAATTAGGGCCACAATCAGTGATTTACCAATCAATGGCATCTTCTTTCGCTCGAGCTTTAGGTCTAAAGCAGCTTCTAACACGATCATGATTAATCCAACAATGCCTAATATTTCCAGATATGGAAACCAATCAATGCTGCCAATCGACATATACTCCATCACCTGTCGAATTATTATTCCAGTGACAATAAGCATCAGCACCGATGGCACGTTGATTCGCTTGGATAATAGATTGAAGAAATAAGAAAGTATAACCAGGACCGAAGCCGCAATTACAAGGGTGTATGCTGACATAATTAGTTTGTCTGAATCACAAGTTTAAGAGAATCTGCCTTAGTTCTAGCTTTTAACCAACGTTCCAACCGGTCAGTCTCCTCCTTTATGGGCCGCTTGCTAAATTTCACGTACCCAAATACAACGGTGTCGAGACGCATACTATCCATGTTCACAATGGGGTTTTTCATCAAGGTAAATTCTGTCACATTGCTATGTTCAGCCTTCAATTCATTGCTAATATCTTCCACTGGAAGAATTTGGCTTGACAGTCGAACGACCTCTCGTTGAAGTTTTGCGATCACATCTTCTCTCGACTTTAGTGCTTCCTCGTTTCGCTTATAGAGATCTTCTATGATGCCCGATTTCATGCTTTGATTCATGAGCTCTACGGTTGCCATGTCCAATCCATCCTCCTTGACCGCGTTTTGCCGAATAATGAGTTTTGAGTCCCTTAAACGATCGTTGGCTTCGAGCTTAGTTTCAATTTGGTGTTTTTCGTTCGTGGTTATGGGTTCTCCAAACAGCGCTACTTCAATTCGCTTTGTTTCTCCTTCGGTATGAATAGACTTTGATATAACCTGAGCGTTCGGGAAATTGAAGTTTTCTTCAATGAATTGATTCGCTTCACGTTCGAAAACAGAGTCTCGAACAAGGTTGAAGGCGATGAATAATGAGGGTAATGTAATCACGATGATAAACGCTGCGATCCATCGACGAACGCGCTTTTCTCGCGCTGGGTCAATAAAGTCTTTTTGCGGGTATCGGAGAAATCGAACTACGATAAACGTAGAGACACTGATGAATACCGAGTTGATCGTAAATAGATAGAACGCCCCAAAGAAATAGGACCAATTCTGTGTTGCCAAACCAAATCCCGCAGTACACAATGGAGGCATCAAGGCAGTGGCAATGGCTACGCCAGGAATTGCATTGCTTTTCTCTTTTCTTGACCCAGCAATAATGCCTGCCAGTCCTCCAAAAAGCGCAATGATCACATCCCAGATTGTAGGTTGAGTCCGTGCCAGCAGCTCGCTTTGTGCATCGCTCATCGGGCTTAAAGCAAAGTAAAGAGCAGAAGTGGCTACCGAAATCACCACCATAAAACCAAGGTTCTTAGCGGCCCGTTTAATTAATTCAAAGTCATTGATTCCTGCGCCCAATCCAACACCCATGATCGGCCCCATTAGAGGTGAAATAAGCATGGCTCCGATTACGACAGCGGTAGAATTCATGTTAAGCCCGACACTGGCTATCATGATGGCGAAAACTAAAATCCAGATGTTGGTGCCTTTAAATTCGACACTCTTTTTTATGTAATCCGCAGTTTCTTCCGGATCCGCCTTGTCGTCATCCAGGTTCATGCGATCACGCAAAAAGTTGAGCAATTCAACCCAAGAACGGAACAACGAGAACTTTAGTTTCGCTTCTGCTGGTGTCGATTCTTGGTTCTCTAGGGAGTCTTCAGGTGTCATTCCTTGCAAGGTAATTCTATCGATGGCAAGATAAGCACCCACCTCATTTCTTGGTCAAGTCTTGAAAAAAAATGATCACCACCAGATACGGAGGCCAAAACCAATTGCAGCTTGCTATTTTTGGAACTCCGATAAAAGGAAGTGCGATGAGCGATACAACTAAAGTGGTGAAGGAGAAAGCAAAATTGGATGTAAGCGAGGAAACTCTCTTGAAGGCTTGGGAACTAATGTGTACAGCTAAGTCAATGAGCGAGTTGTACAATGAGAAAATTCAGCTTACCTCAAAATATGTGCATGCCACCAGTCGCGGGCATGAAGCCGCGCAATTAGCGCTCGCCCTTCAGCTAAAGCCACAGGATTTTGTAGCGCCATACTATCGAGACGATTCCATTATGTTGGGCATAGGCATGACGCCATATGACCTCATGCTGCAACTTTTTGCGAAGCGCGAAGATCCATTCTCTGGAGGTCGAACATATTACTGTCACCCATCATTGAAAGATGATGACAAACCAAAAATTCCACATCAAAGTTCAGCTACAGGTATGCAAGCCATTCCTACGACAGGAGTAGGTATGGGTGTGCAGTACAAAGAATTAATGGGGTTGGCCGAAGATTACAAAGGCGAAAATCCAGTTGTGGTGTGTTCGCTTGGCGATGCTTCGATCACCGAAGGAGAAGTAGCGGAAGCATTTCAAATGGCAGTATTGAAGAAGTTGCCGATGTTGTATTTCATCCAAGACAATGAATGGGATATTTCGGCGAGCGCAGATGAAATTCGAGCTGGAGACGCCACGCATTATGCCAGAGGATTCAAAGGGCTTGAGGTGATCACCGTTGAGAAAGGACACGATTTTGTTGATTGCTACAACGCCCTGAAAAAAGCGATTGACACCATTCGTAAAGAGCGACGACCATTCTTGGTTCACCTCAAAGTTCCATTACTAAGCCATCACACCAGTGGTGTACGTATGGAATGGTATCGAGACGATTTGGAAGACGATAGAAAGCGCGATCCGCATCCATATTTGAGAGCGCAGCTATTGGAAAGTGGTATCGCAGGATCAACATTGGATGATGCCGAAAAGAGGGCGTTGGAGTTGGTCAAGGCAGATTTTGAGCGAGCGCAAAAAGCGGAAGATCCGAAACCAGAAGATTTAGAGAATCACATTTTTGCTCCAACTCCCATTACGGAAGAGCGCGGAGAACGAGATCCTGCAGGAAAAGAAAAAACGGTGATGGTGGATAGCGCGCTATTCGCTATGCGAGAAATTTTGGAGAAACATCCGGAAGCCTTGCTATACGGTCAGGATGTTGGCCACCGACTTGGAGGTGTGTTCAGGGAAGCAGCCACCCTTGCGCAGCAGTTTGGAAAAGAACGCGTGTTCAATACGCCAATACAAGAGGCATTCATTATAGGATCCACAGTGGGTATGAGCGCCGTCGGGTTGAAGCCGATTGTGGAAGTCCAATTTGCGGATTACATCTGGCCAGGGTTAAACCAACTTTTTACTGAAGTAAGCAGGAGCTATTATCTAAGTAATGGTAAATGGCCTGTTAGCGCCGTTATCCGAGTTCCGGTAGGAGCGTATGGAAGCGGTGGGCCGTATCACAGTTCTTCGGTTGAAAGCATTCTATCAAACATTCGAGGAATAAAAGTGGCGTACCCAAGTACTGGCGCTGACTTGAAAGGACTTTTAAAAGCGGCCTACTATGATCCAAATCCGTGTGTTTTACTAGAGCATAAAGGGTTGTATTGGTCAAAAATAAAAGGAACTGAGGGTGCGAAAACTACAGAGCCGAGTGAGGATTATGTAGTGCCTTTTGGCAAAGCGCGTGTTGTTCAAGAAGCCGATCAGGCAAAAGTTGATTCGGGAGAATCGTGCGTGGTGATTACCTACGGCCGAGGCGTTTATTGGAGTGAAGAAGCGGCAAAAAGTTTCCCGGGCCAAGTGGAGATATTGGATTTACGATCCATACAACCGGTGGATGCGGAAGCCATTTTTGGATCAACCAAGAAGCACGGAAAGGTGATCGTGGTGACAGAAGAACCTCGTGGTAGTTCGTTTGGTCAGGGCATTGCTGGTCGAGTGGTGGACGATTGTTTTGAGTCCTTGGACGCGCCCGTGATTACTGTTGGCGCTGTCGATACGCCAGCTATTCCACTAAATGAAATCCTAGAGCAAACGTATTTGCCAAATGCAGAAGAGGTAAGAGCTGCTATTGAAAGAGTGTTGACGTTTTAAGTCTTACGTCCCTAAGAGTTTGCGCGTAAACAGCTCATTTTCCTCTGACGTGCCAGTAGATATTCGAACGCAATTGGGAAGGCCAAACGCTCGAAGGTGTCGAATGAAGACACCTTTCTTAAGCATGTTTTCTGTGAATGCTTTTGCCAAATCCTCGGTTCCTAAATCAATCATCACAAAGTTTCCATACGATGGGATGTATTTGAGTTCCGCATCATGCAACGCCGTGTAAAATTGCTGCAAAGCGGATTTATTCAACATCACCGACTTATGCATGTGATCCGGATCATCCAGCGCACCTATTGCCGCTGCCTGAGCCAAGTTTGATGGGGCAAAGGTCATCTTCACCTTTCTCAGTGCTTCGATCAGTCTGGGGTCGCCTAGGGCATAACCAACACGAATGCCAGCGATGCCATATGCTTTGCTAAAGGTGCGTAGCGTTAAAACATTCGATTTCCGCATTGCGAAACTGTCGGGGTAATCATCCGTGATTGCTCGAGCATACTCGTAATATGCCTCATCCACTATGATCAGCACGTCATCCGGAACGGACTCAACCAAGTGATCCAGTTCGCCTTGAGATATCATGGCGCCCGTTGGGTTGTTCGGGTTTGCTACGTAAATCGCCTTCGTCTGAGGTGTAACAGACTGAACCAATCTATCAACGTCAAACTGATAACCGCGCGCCAAAGGAATACGTGCCACCTCTACCTTATTTGATTTGGCCCATATATAGACCGCAACAAAGGTTCCGTCGCACGTTAGAAGTTCATTGTCTTTTTCAAAGAATGCACGAAACACACAATCAAATACAGACTCAGAACCGTTGTCCACGGTCACATTTTCAGCCGTGCAGTTGTTCAATGCGGCAATGCGTTCGCAGAGTTCGTGTGAAGTAGGGTCGGGGTATTTGTGCGAGGTGACTAGAACGCTTTGCACGTGCTCCAGCACTTTCGGGGAAGGGCCGAGGTTGTTTTCATTGTTCCACAATATGGCCGACTCTTTTAGGTCGAGCTCTTCAATTATTTGTGAGACAGGTTTGCCTGGTTTATAGGAAACCAGTTCTTGAATATTCTTTGGAATCGTAATCATGGCGCAAGTTTTGAAATTTCTTCGCGCCTACCAGTCGTGATTGGCAGACTGGCTAAAGTTAGTTTTTCGGGATTAACCCAACAACATCAACAATAAAATGCAAACTAACATGCCTGATGCCCAAACGATTCCAAATCCACCCATTGTAGAATCGAATACCGTGTTTAAGAAGCCTTGAGGTTTTTGGTCGTGATTATCGTGTGACATTGTGTAAACTTTAAAGGACGAAAATAGCCCATTTGATCAATATTTACGTCATTAATTATGCTGCGTTTTGTCGCGTAGTTTTGTTCGAACCCGAAAATCACTTTCGATGCGCCTGTATCTGTTCGTTTTCATGCTTATTGCCTCTGGCAGTTGCTTCTCTCAATCTGCCAAATTGAAAATTTGGCTCGATCCAATATCTGAAGGACTTATGCGCGAGCATGGCTTTGAGTTGGATCACGGAACCATTAAGCCGGGGCACTTTATCATTAATGATTTTTCAGCTCGGGAAGTTGAATGGCTCACGGCGGCCGGTGTGCGATTCGAAACCTTGGAGGAGGATTTAGAAACCTACTACGTGGAGCGCAACTTATTATCCGAAGCGGAGCGAAGTAGCAGGGCAAATTGCATATCATCCGGCGGGACGGAATTTGAACAACCGGATAATTTCAAGCTCGGAAGCATGGGTGGGTTTTTCACCTATGAAGAGTTTATGGAGAACATAGATAGCATGGCTTTCTTGTATCCAGATTTAATCACCCAGCGCGCGGCAATTGACACCTTTCTTACCCATGAAAACAGACCCATTTATTGGTTGAAAATTTCGGATAATCCCTCAGTAAATGAAGCCGAACCTGAAGTGCTTTACACCGCAATTCATCATGCACGTGAACCGCAGTCGCTTTCCCAGCTTATATTCTATATGTGGTACGTGCTCGAAAACTATGGGCAAAATGATACGGTCACATACTTAGTTGACAATACCGAAATGTACTTCGTGCCCATGATTAATCCAGACGGATACATTCAAAATCAAACAACAAATCCAAATGGCGGCGGACTTTGGCGGAAGAATAGGAGAGACAATTTGGATGGGGAATTTGGTGTTGATCTAAACCGAAACTATGGGTTTGAATGGGGTTACGACAACACAGGCTCCTCACCGAGCACGTCAAGCAATACTTATCGTGGGCTAGGTGCCTTTAGTGAACCGGAAACAAAAGCCGTGAAGTGGTTGTGCGAACAAAACACATTCAGTTTTGCCCTGAATTATCACGCTCATGGAAACTATGTGATATACCCTTGGGGTTATATCACCGCGCCACTAACCCCAGATTCAAATTACTTCATCCGCTCGGCCCAATTGCTTACGGCAGAGAATAGCTACGTCTATGGCACCGGATACGAGACCGTGGGTTATGCCGTAAATGGTGATTCGGATGACTGGATGTATGGCGAGCAAACAGCCAAAAACAAAATCTTTTCAATGACGCCAGAGGTGGGTAATTCAGGAGATGGTTTCTGGCCCGTTTCGACACGAATTATTCCGCTAAGTCAAGAAAATGTACGCCCAAACCTGCTGCTTTCACACCTAGCTGGCATGTATGTAGAGATGTCTGACAAGAGCCCTGCGATGATCTCATCAACAACAGGATCCATTGATGTAGATATCGAAAGATTGGGCCTCCAGTTCGATCCAAACAACACGTATTCGCTTGAGCCTGTTTCCTCGAATGTGATTTCCACTTCAGGATCGGCAACATATTCCTCCATGAATATCGGTGATGCGGTTTCTGAGTCCTTTCCGTTTGTGCTTGACGCCTCCATACAACCAGGTGATGAGGTTGTGTTTGGGTTAAAATCTTCGCATACCGGATTCACCACAACTCAGGAGATTGTGAAAATCTTTGGAGATCCGGCGATCGCGCTGTCAAACTCAGCAGACAATATGGTAGATTTCACAAGTTTCAGTTGGTCAAATACAGACGAGGAATTTGTTAGCCCTTCCAGTTCCATTACAGACTCACCCTATGAATTTTATAGCAATAACTCGATAAATGAAATTGAGTACGAGCGCATCATCGACATGCGTAATTCATTGCATGGCTACCTTACATTTCAAGCCAAATGGCATATCGAAGGAGGCTGGGATTATGTGCAGCTTATGGCCTCTCCAGTTAATCAAAACGACTGGTCGCCCCTTTGTGGGTTGTATACAAGAGAAGGCTCCTCTGATCAAGATGAGGGGCAACCACTTTGGGACGGATTGCAATCGAATTGGGTGGACGAACGTGTGGATCTGAATGACTATGCCGGTCAACGAATCAAACTGAAATTTCGATTGGTGAGCGATCAGTTTGTGACGTACGATGGTTTTTACTTTGATGATCTTGAATTCGCAGTCCTCCAGGATCCAAACGCTGAAATTCCGATTGATACGGGTTATGTTGATTCGGTGGTGTCGGTCGGTCAGGAGTTGTGGAATGAAGACGCATTCACGCTCTTTCCGAATCCCGCTGTGGATGCGGTGCGAATCGAGAGCAACAAGATCGATGCCTTGGTTGAAGTATTCGACATTAATGGCAGGCGCGTGCTTTCGAGAAGCATTAAAAACAAGGCGACCATTCAAACGGGAAGCTGGGAGCCGGGCTTTTATACTGTTCGGTTAAGTTCTGATTCTGGGGCTGCATCCAAGAGCCTTGTTGTGTTACCGTAGTTCTTCACAACGCTAAACTGAAAAGTATCAGTGATTTACCTGATTATAGGTAACGTCTAATCACAGTCGTTGGCATAGATTCGAGAAAAATTTGACGCATGCCACGCACCATTCATACCATACGCTCAATGTTCCATTTTGAGCCGCTCAGCGAACTGGCACTTCAGCGCTATGCTATCAACTCCGATGGATCGGTTGATTTTAAAGGAGGAGACAACGGCGAACTGGAGGTCGATTTCATTTTAGAATTAATGGAGCTTTATACGGGCCTTGATAATTTTCAGGCCGAACGTTTTTCGCAGTATTCGATTTCTACCATTCTTGAATATTTGGAACGAACGCATGCATTTTATGAAAGCACGTTGCTTCCGAAAATTGAGCAATCCATTATTGGCATCAAAAAACTATTTCCAGATCACCCTATTTCTGGTGTGCTCGAGTCCTTTTTTCAATCCTATCGAAAAGAGTTGCTGTCTCATATAGATATGGAGGAAACCAAGTTGTTTCCCTATGCGCGTAGATTGGCACATGGCGGAGGCGCACGCGATTTTAGCGTTGCCGACTTTCATGACATGCATTCGCATGAAGTTGAAGATAGCTTGGATAAGATTATAAATGAAATTGAGACGAATCATCCTGAGGTAGCGCGATCATTTGCCTATCGGGCGTTTCACACCATTTTACAGCAGTTTCGCTTAGACCTTGAAATTCACCACCATATTGAAGAAAAGGTCTTTATTGAGATGTTGACGCTATTGGAAGAAGAGCAGGATTCCTTGCCTTTTCAATAACCGCTACGTGGCAGCAGGAGCATTCCCAAGCATGCGCAACATTCGAGCATGTTCTGCAATTGCCTCTCTAAATCGATCAATGCTGTTGTAAGGCACATTAAACTCTTGCGCCGTTTCCTTCACGATTTTCGAAATATGACGATAGTGTACATGACAGATATTTGGAAACAAGTGGTGCTCAACTTGGAAGTTTAAGCCACCCACATACCAGGATAATATTCTGTTTTTAGGAGCGAAATTGGTGGTGGTAACCATTTGGTGCACTGCCCAGTTATTGTCCATTTTTCCATTCTCATCCGGCAACGGATAATCGTTTTCAGGCATGATGTGAGCAAGCTGGAAAATGACCGCTGTGGCCATGCCCAGGGTATACTGCATTCCGAAAAATCCTATCAATGTGATCCACGGCGAGACAGGCGAAAGAATCAAGGGAAGCACCAGAAAAACACCGAAATAAACCACCTTCCAAAAACTAATTGTCATAATGAGTTTTCGCAATTCTGCCGGTGACTTTACAAGCTTCAATTTTCGATATTCAAAAGCTTGAGTAAAGTCTGTAACGATCACCTTCATAAGGATCAGAAAGCCATACAATAGCCACGCATACAGATGCTGGTACTTGTGCATTGGACGCTGAGGTTGATGTGGAGTGAATCGTAAAAAGAAAGGAATGTCAACGTCGCCATCAGCGCCTTCAATGTTGGTGAAGCTGTGATGAAGCACGTTGTGCTGATACTTCCAGATACTGCTATTGATGCCTAAGATGTTTATAAAGCCACCAAAGAATTTATTGACGCTCTCGTTTTTAGAATATGCCCCATGATTGGCATCGTGCATTACGCTAAACCCAATACCAACAGCACCAATCCCCATAGCCAACCACAATCCTAATATGGCCCAAACCGAAGTGACCAATCCGCTAATGATGAATCCGAATGGAATAAAGTAGAGCGCGATAAGCACGGTGGTCTTGGTGATCATTTCTGCATTGGCAGTGCGCTCAATGTGATTTGAAACGAAATAATCATTTACCCTTGACTTTAGCGTCTTGTAGAACTCAGCGTTTGATTGTCGGTTAAACCGATAAGAAGAAATTGACATAGAATCTATGGCTTGTTTTTGAAAGTTCGTCGTGCGATTTTTCGATGTGCAAAGATAGGTCTTAATGCACAATGAAGTCGCATGTCTATTGCCAAAAGAGATGAATTATGTCATTGAAATGGGTTTCTTAAGTATTGATAATTGTGGAGATAAGGTCAATAAGCAATACGATATGAAATAGCCGCAGCAGCGCGATGCCAATGCCTCGGAACTCAGTGAATTCTTTATTGGGAACCAAAGAGGAGACTTTGTGATCCCGCTAGGAATCGAACCTAGATCAAAAGTTTAGGAAACTTCTATTCTATCCATTGAACTACGGGACCAGTATCAAGCAAAACAATCCATTGCTGGAACCTCTTGCTCAACTTAGCTGCGAAATAAAACATTCTCATGCGGGGGCGGAAATAAATCGTGGCAACACCGTCGGATTATTTTTTTCGGATCATACGACCTATTTTCGTCTTTTACGTCTGTGAACATATGAAACCGCTAACCCTATCCCTTGCACTCATTCTGACGCTATCGTTAGTTGCCTGCAATCGCGGTGCTTCCATCAAAGTCAAAAATTCCCTTTCCAAAACAACCATCGAAAACCTCTATTGGGGTGATGCCTATGTAGGTGGGGCATTGAAGCCAGGAGAAGAGACGGAATTTTTTAGAGTAAAAGCTGGAGATGAGACGCTTCCAAATTCCAATCAGATACGGTTTACGGTTCTGAATCAAGGCATGCAGGAATTCTCTACTGAACAAACCTACGACCTAGAAAAAACGCAAGAGCTCTTCATCGAATTATCCGATACAACGCTGATCTACGAAATCTGATTACCGTTCTACAACGATCTTCCGCACCTCATTCAATCCTTCTCCTTTCAACTTCACGATGTAAACTCCCGAGCTTAATTTCAGGTTAAACTTCTTAGCGAAGTCTCCACCCGAAACAATCTGTTCTTTATATACGCGCTGGCCAGAAAGTGAGTACACTTCCATTTCAGCGACTCCCGCGTATTGAAGCAACTCCACGTAGAAGCTACCTGCATTCGGGTTAGGATAAATGCCAAATTGAGTCGGCCCATCAAGTTCTTCTGTGGTTAGCGGGTAGAATGTGCCATTAATCAGTACCAAGGTGTCTCCTCCGATAACGTAAACTTCCTCGTCATTCACCACGGTTACGATCGTGTCAATCGTCATCGCATCGATGGCGAATGCAAACTCAATCTTATTTCCGAATTCACTTTCAAACGATTCAGCAATGCCGCCGTCGTTCCAGATTCTTAAATAACCCGAACCTTGGTTCGGGTTTGCCCAGTAGGAGAGCCCGTCATCTTGGTTATCGGTTACCTCTAATCTATAGCATCCTGTATCCAAACTCAATGTGTCCCAATAAAGCGTGTTAGCCGTGAGCGCCGATCCGTTTTTAATCAGGATCGGTGTGTTTTGGGCATTGTATAAAATCAAGCTGTTTTCACTCGGATTAGCGTTTGTCTTGAATTGGATGATAATCTCTCCTTCATACAATTCTGGAAGATCAAAATTGGATGTGAACGCATCGTTGGCGCTGTATCCATCTGTAGATCCGTTTGGCGCGCTAACCGTGGCGGTAAACTTATTTGAGCCATCGCCCATATAGAATGCACCATCCTGAAATGGAAGTTCCACTTCTTCTTTTTCTAAGAAACCAAGGCTTCCGGTCCATTCGTATGTTTTTGGAATACCACCTTGAACTTGATAGCTAATCGTAGCGCTCGTCATTGTCGTCGATCCATTGTTTCGAAGAACGATCTTCGGCGCGTAACATACCGGGTTCTTTCGTGAATAATACCCTCTTTTAGAAGGCGAAATAACATCGTAAACTTCTGCATCGAGCGCATGTGCAGGTTCATCATATTGAATCACGTGCATAGCAACTACGTAGTTCCCGTTGCCCATTCCAGCATTGTTTGATGGTACGGGAGTAATTCGGTAGTCTAACTCATAGTCACTTCCAGAAACCATGGATGAGATGTCGTATTCAAAGTCCTTTACTAGGTCTCCAGGGCACCAGCCTTCACGCGCTCCAGGCCATGTTCCACCTTGCGGATAAACTGGGTTCAATGCGCATTCGTGCGTTTGCCAGATATGCCAATCCGAGGCTTTGAATCCGTCCACGTATAATGAGTGTGTATTGTCTTTCCACTCACAGCAGTGTGGGTAATTTCCAGTGTTGCTGTTGTGCCCATGTCCAGTTAAACGAGCAATAACCTTTTGTCTTTTGGCGCTCGGATGAATGTCTATGGTTGTTGGAGCCAAGGCATCGTCATCGTCAAGTGCACTATATCTTTTTGAACCTGACTGTCCCCAAGGTCGCGTAAGCTCAACTACGTTTGCTGGAGGTGTTCCATCAATAAATGCGAATTTCAAATCAAGAAGCTCTTGTTGGTTTCCAGATGAAAGATCAACCGAATCTCGAAGAAGGTGAGCGTAGTCCGTGACGTCATAAATCCAAGTAAATCCTTTTGGGCCTAAGGTTAAGCCGATGCCGTAAGGTGTGATGAATCGACCAATCTCATAGCGATCAACCACATCGTATGGTGGATAGAAGAAGGTGAGCTCTTCATTGATCCAAATAGTAGTGCCGGCGTAGTATGTTGAGTCAATGGCATTTCCGTTTTGATTGTAAACGTAACTGTATCCTTCTGGGCTAGCATATGTTCCGTTAACTGCTTCCACATGGTTTCCACTTACTGCATATTCAACAACCGAAAATGGCTTTTGAAGAACTGTGTCGAAAAGGGTGTCAGTGATCACGTTGTCAGTATATTCTCCTTGCGACAACCAAACGTTAGGAACCACGGTTGTCTTTGATCCGTTTTTGAAAATTTCAGTTCCCGCATATGTCGAGACACGTGGTGCACCATGCCAATATGCTACGAGCGAAGAAGGAGCTGAGTTTGTTAGTGAATAACCATCGTCAAACTTTAGGTAAACGGCCATGTCATTGTAGTTGGCATGCGACGCTGTTACATCTCTGTACATCCAATTGCTGATGGTGGCTCCATCCAATTCTTTCTTCCAAACTCTAAACTCATCCACCTTTCCGTACCAAGGGTTTCCATTGGTGGCGCTTCCGATGATCAGTTGTTTTATAACGCCTATCGTTCGGTTTTTATCCGTGCCTGACTGCCACAACACTCCGTTTAGATAAATGGCCATCTGACCTGTGCCCGCGTTTTTAGTGAACGCCCAATGATTCCATTGACCTTCGTAATCGCTTGCGTTTGCGGCTTTATTGATGCGGTCGTAACCGGCACCACTTCCAGCATCCCAATACGCAGATCCGTTGCTCCACGGCAAGTGCGCATTCAAAGCGCGAACATTATTGAAATCAATTCCTTCGAAAATGGATGTGTTTACCGGGAGAATGTTGGCGTCTCCGTTCATCCAAAAGCTTATCGTGATTTCATCTCCAAAATCATACGAACTAAGCGGAATTTCAATTCTATTTCTGTCTTCCTCGAATACAACGTATCCATCTGAACCATTGCTGTAGAATCCAATGGTATCAACTTCGTTTGACGCCGAAACTGCATGCGCTGTGCCAGCATCATCATTTGTGAAGCTTAATTCTACCAACACGTTTGACGTGCCATCCCATGCAAATGTTTCCCAAAGCGTAAAGGCCTGAACGCCTGTTGCACTGATCGGATTGTTTGCTTCGTAGACCTTCGTCATCCCTTGAGATTCCATTTGATCTAGTGTGTTCGAAGTGTGGTTTCGCATTCGAATGGTGAAGTGCTTTAATGCTGATCCTAATTGAGTGATGTCCAACGAAAGCTTGTCGATCGTGTCCGCGCTAAGACCGGCTGCAGTAAGCTCTGCTGCCTCAATGATAAACTGAAATCGAGATGACTTTGAATCGGACGCCAGTGCATTTGTTGACGTGGCTGAGCCACCAAATACAGCGTATGTACTATCGGTAATAACACTGTCAATTACCCTTGACGTTTGAAACCATCTATGGGCGTCATACATTGGAGTGTTGTGCGTTCGGACCGTATCGAAGTCATATCCGCCACCGAGAAATCTTGAATGCGTGGATTCAGTTGAGTCCATTTCTCCGGTATGGTCATAAAGAAAGGTATAGGTCAAATAATCCCATTCGCCACACTGAAATTGATCTTGTGTTGTTGCGGGGTCACACTTTAGTGTCTTGTACATCAATACTTTTCTATACGATTCGTTCGGAGCAGGAAAGTTGAACATATCGCGCCGCTTCGTTATATCATCAAAAGTGAAGGTTTGAACGAAGGTGGTGTCCTGGCTGTAACCCACAAGGGAAACGCACGTGGAAAAAACAAAAAGAAGGAGGAGTGAGGTAGCTTTCATACGGATTTTGATATCCGACAAATGTACGTCACTCGATTGGTATGATTAATCGTTTCAGCGAATCTCTGTGCCTGATTCAAACTCAGATTCAGGACTTACGAATACAAGTTCCGACGATGAATTTTCGGCCATCAGGATCATACCTTGGCTTTCGACGCCTCTGATTTTTCGGGGCTCAAGATTGCATAAAACGGAAACCTGCTTTCCAATCACAGCCTCTGGCTCGTAGTGCTGTGCTATACCAGAAACAATAGTTCGGGTCTCGCCGCCAAGGTCCACTTGCATTTGTAGCAGCTTATCTGCCTTTTCAACTTTTTGAGCGCTTAGTATGGTTCCAACGCGGATGTCCATTTTGGTGAAGTCGTCAAAGGAAATATTCATCTTATAAGGGCGTGTATTTGTTGATGGGGTTTCAGTTGGCTTGCTAGCCGAAAGCTTTTCAATTTGCGCTTCAATTTCGGCATCTTCAATTTTCGCGAATAATAATTCAGCGGGTCTTATTTCGTGGCCCTCGAGAAATCCATTAAATACTTTGTCAATCCCTAAGAGCGTGCGAATCTTCCCAGATGTATCAGGAAGGAATGGATCTATTGCTTCCGCTAAATACGCGCAAATGTTGAGCGCGTTAAACATGATTTCCTTGACTTGATCGGGATCGGTTTTTTGAAGTTTCCATGGTTCAAGATCAGCGAGGTATTTATTGCCAAATCGAGCAATATTCATAGCGGCTGATAGTCCGTCGCGAAATTTGTATGCAGCAATGGCAGCATCGCGCGTTTCAATGTGTTCCAAACATTCGTCACTGATTTGACTTGATGGATCAGATTGAAACGGAACTACGCCATCATAGTATTTGTTTGTGAGTACAACTACCCGATTCACGAAGTTTCCTAGGATGGAAACGAGCTCATTGTTGACCCGAGCCTGATAGTCTTTCCATGTGAATTCACTGTCCTTGGTTTCAGGTGCAATGGACGTAAGAACATATCGAAGCTCATCACGTCGACCCGGAAAATCTTCTAGATATTCATGAAGCCAGACTGCATGGTTTCTTGATGTCGAGATTTTGTCGCCTTCGAGATTCAGGAATTCGTTTGCTGGAACATTCGTCGGAAGATTAAATCCGCCATGCTCTTTTAGGATGATGGGGAATATGATGCAGTGAAAAACAATATTGTCCTTCCCGATAAAATGCACCATCTCCGTATCAGTATCTTGCCACCAGCGTTTCCAGTCAGCCCCATTTCCCTGGCCTTTCGCCCACTGCTTCGTAGCTGAAATGTATCCAATAGGTGCGTCTAACCATACATAGAGGACCTTTCCATCAACACCCTCGATTGGTACAGGAACTCCCCAGTCCAAATCTCTTGTCATTGCTCGATCTCCAAGACCACCTTCGATCCAGCTCAGGCATTGACCCACAACTTGCTTTCTCCATTCTGCTGCGTTATGATGTGCTTCGCCATTCAGCTTGCCATCTCGAATAAAGGCGTCAATCCATTCAGAATGATCGCCCATTGGCAGATAGAAATGCCATGTCTTTTTTAATTCAGGCTGTGCGCCACTTAAGGTTGACCGTGGATTAATTAATTCGGTCGGACTTAATGTCTTTCCGCAATTCTCACACTGATCACCATATGCCCGATCGCTTTGGCAATTAGGGCACGTACCAATGATGAATCGATCTGCAAGAAATTGTTTGGCCTCAGGGTCAAACATTTGGTCGTTTTCGACTTTCTTGAAAACGCCTTTCTTATAAAGGGTTAGGAAAAATTCCTGTGCGGTTTCATGATGAAGCGCTGATGACGTTCGGTGGTAAATGTCAAAGTCAATTCCAAAGTTTTCAAACGCCGCTGCGTTGATTCCATGAAAGCGATCTACAATTTCTTTTGGAGTCGAATCTTCCTTAATGGCCTTCATGCTAATGGCAGCGCCATGCTCGTCTGATCCACAAACGTGAAGCACATTTTCATGTCCAACTTTTCCTCTTAAGAATCGGGTATATATATCAGCGGGAAGGTATGCGCCTGCAATATGCCCAATGTGTAATGGGCCATTTGCGTAGGGTAGAGCTGAAGTAATTAAGTGACGTTTAGCCATGAACTAATTTGTTATTAATGCGCCCTCGTGTATGATTCGTGAATCAATTCAATTCGGAGCCTCAAAAGTAGTAATACCTTAGTGCCTTGATGACACCGAATTACCTCAAAGTTGGAGATAAGGTGGCGCTGATTGCCACAGCCAAACGAATTGATATTGGAGCGCTTGATGGCGCAATACGCGAAGTCGAGTCTTGGGGACTTAAAGTGATTCCCGGATCTAACCTATACTCGGCATATAACCAGTTTTCGGGTACAGACATTCAGCGTCGTCAAGACCTTCAGCGGGCCATTGATGATCCGGAAATTGATGCCGTTATTTTTGCCAGAGGCGGCTACGGTACTGCACGCATTTTGGATGAAATTGATTGGGAGAGCTTCCAAAAAAATCCAAAATGGCTTTGTGGGTTTAGCGATTTGACCGCGTTACACGGACACGTTTTTCAGAATTTTCAGATTGAAACATTGCATAGTATGATGCCAATTTTTTTCAAAGATGGAACGCCAAATGCTGGAAGCGAATCGCTCAAGAAGGCGCTGTTTGGTTATTCACATGCATTGAAATGGAATTCACATCCATTAAATAGACTAGGCGAAAATTCGGGTCCCTTAGTCGGTGGAAACCTCAGCGTAATTTGCTCCATTATTGGAAGCAATAGTTCGATAGACTATTCGGATAAGATCTTGTTTTTAGAAGACCTCTGCGAAAACTTGTATCATCTTGATAGAATGATGATTCAGCTGAAACGAGCGGAGATGTTATCAAAACTCAAAGGGCTTGTTGTTGGTCAGTTTACCGACATGGAAGACAATGAAATTTCCTTTGGAAAAGACGCGAACGAAATAATTTTTGACGCCGTTTCTGAATATGATTTTCCTGTGTCATTTGATGCGCCCATTGGACATGTGAAAATGAATATGTCCATTCGACATGGTGCTATTGTTCGTCATTCTAATCTTGAACAATCGATAGTGTCGTATGAATAAAGCGAGTCTTTTGTCATCATATTCGAGGTTTTTGGAGAGATCAAAGTTTGACTAACTAATGGCGGAGCACAATGATTTAGGAATGCAGGGCGAGTCTCTTGCGAAGAAGCATCTAATAAATTCTGGTTACTCTATACTAGAAGAAAATTGGCGATTTGGAAAAGAAGAAATTGACATCATCGCCCAAATCGGATCTGAGCTGGTCATCGTAGAGGTGAAGACACGGAATTCGGATTTTTTTGGTGAACCGCACGAGTTTGTATCTAAGTCCAAGCAGCGACATCTGATTCGTGCAGCAGCAGCATACATTGACAAGCACGATATCGATTTGGAAACGCGTTTTGATGTAATAGGCGTAATCCTTAACAAGACAGTCGAAAAGATTGATCACATGGAGTCGGCCTTTCAACCTTCTTGGTAGTTAAAAGTAGAGTAGGTGCCCATTTAGCCCGCCATTGCTGTTCCATTCAAGTGCAGGGAATGGGAACTTCACTACTCCAAAAATTGGCTTCAACCAGATTAACCCCTTTGGAAGCTTGGTGTGCTGAAGGTCTATATCGAGTGATAGCAGTAACTGTCGTTCTCGAATTCTATTGCTGGTAATAGTAGCTAGCGGATCATCTGGGTCGGTCCATGTATTTGATTCACTGCCCAAAAGATTGTTTGCGCTATATCCTACGGCAACATTTAACCACTTCGGAACACGATCCGATTTGCCCGTCAAACTCCAGATGTTGCAACTAAGCCAATAGGTTTGGCCGTTATAGTCTTTTAGCCATTGTTCATAAAGGCCTTCGCCAAAAACATTTCGGGCTCTTCGGCCTTCCGCTCCGCCCGCCGAAGTTAATCCGCTGGGCCAAAAACTGTATTTGAGTCGTATTCGTTGTTCATCCCATCCAAGTTGCTGCGAAACAAAAAGCCCAGTTCCAACAGTGTTAAACAGTAGGTCGTAATTACTGAATCCCCAACCGCTTGAGAAACCATCCATAACCTCCACGGCAAGCTGATAGCTGTAGCTCAAACCTGCGGCCCACCAAATCGATTTTCGTTTGTCAATTCCGGCCCATCGATTTATGAGGTACAGGTTGGCTCCCGCCTGATAGGCTGTGGTTGCATGCCCGACCTTGTCCATTTGATACCAACCATCCCAGTCATTAAAAAAGTGAAATCCACCCGTCTGGTAGTCGCTATACCAAGCGAACTGCAGTCCGGTAAGCGATACCGCGTAAAGACCGCCTTCGGCTATACCAATGGCTATGACGCGCTTTGGATTTAAGCTATCGGCGGATTCATGCCAATTTTGGCCCTGAAGCGCAGTGAAAAAGAATAGGACTGATATACAAAGGATGCATCGCACGCTGTAAATGTAAACACAGGCGTAAGAAGTCTTAAATAGTCTAGCTTTGCAGGCTGAATTAGAAGCTATGGCTAAAAAGAGTACTTGGGAGAAGCGCGCAAAGAAAGTGCAGAAGGAAGAACACCTCGTGTTAGGTGGTAACACCAACAAGAAGAAACACGGAGTCAAGAAGAAATTTCCATTTGGTCCTAAAGAAGAAGGATCTGGCCGGCCGCAGAAATCTAGCGCAGAACGAGACTCAGATGGCGCTGGATACAGGGGAGGCACTGGTAGCTCTGACCGTGGAGGTTCTGGCTATAAAGGCGGCTCAGGTAGTTCAGACCGTGGAGGCTCTGGATACAAAGGAGGCTCTGGAAGCTCAGATAGAGGAGGCTCAGGTTATAAAGCTGGTTCAGGCGGATCGGACCGTGGCGGCCGAGACAAACCAAAATACACGATTTCACGCGATGGAGATGATTCAAAATCAGATCGCTCAAGAAAGCCAGCGGGCAAGTCTGATGGATTCAAATCTGACCGTAGCTCTAGATCTGATTCTAAACCAGGAGGATATAAATCAGATCGAGGATTCAAGTCCAAAGATCGGCCTGGATTTAAGTCCAAGGATAAACCATTCAGTAAGTTTCGTAAAGAGGAATCTGATGGTGCTTTTAAAGGAAAAGGTTCAGTGCGAAAGGAGTTCAGTAAAGACGATCGTAAAAAATCACACTCTAAGTTTTTAGAGGATCAGAAATTTGATGGGTTCGAACAACGAGGTCAAAAGCCAAATGATTTAATTCGAATAAACAAGTACTTGTCTATGGCGGGTGTTTGTTCCAGAAGAGAAGCGGATACATTTATCGAGCAAGGCTTAGTAACGGTAAACGGTGAAGTAATCACTGAGCTGGGAACAAAGGTCAAGCCTACCGATGAAGTGAAGTATGCCGGCGAGCGCGTGAAGGCAGAGTCTCTTAGATATTTGCTGCTAAACAAGCCGAAAGATTGCATTACAACATTGAGCGATGAGCGCGGAAGAAGCACAGTGATGGGCTTGGTGAAAAACGCATGTCGAGAGCGCATTTTTCCTGTTGGAAGATTAGACAGAAACACAACAGGATTATTGCTACTCACCAACGATGGTGATATGGCGAAAAAATTGACCCATCCAAGTCACGAAGTTAGAAAGGTGTATCACGTTATTACGGATAAGAATATCTCGGTTGCTGATTTGAAGAAATTGGAATCTGGGGTTGAACTAGATGACGGAGTGGCAAAAGCCGATGCTGCATTATTTGCAGGTGATGGTTCTGTTCGTAACGAAGTTGGAATGGAAATTCACAGCGGAAGAAATCGTGTCGTAAGACGCATGTTCAGCGAACTTGGATATGAAGTAACCCGCCTTGATCGAGCAGCATTCGCAGGGTTAAGCAAAAAGGGATTGCCACGAGGAAGATGGAGATTCCTCACCGAGAAAGAGGTCAACTACCTCAAGATGCTCTAGGCTAAAAGTCCTTAGTTTATAAGTCTTTTCCATAACACTTATTGGCCCCAAAACCATAAGTAGCTTCGAATATTCATTCGATTGACTCGTTAATGCATCATGCGTAAGCTTCTTATTTGGATTCTAGCCCTGCTCATCCTATTCGTGATGGCCATGGTTGCCGCATACTACCTTGCAAAAAAGTATGAGGAACCGGTGCGGAATTATATCGTGTCGGAGGTCAATAAACGCCTCGATGCCCCGGTGCATGTGTCCGATATCAACTTTTCATTATTAGAACGATTTCCTTCTGCGTCATTGGTTATGGACAGCGTTTGGGCCGAAGAGGATATTGTAAAAATCGGCGATCCAGATACACTCCTCTTTTTTCGAAAGGTTTATTTAAACCTCAATGTGCTCGATATCTTAAATGGTCAATACAAGATCAATGAAATTGAAACTAGGGACGGCTTTCTCCGATTAAAGGTGGATGAAAAGGGGTTTGACAATTACCGGATATGGAAGGAAAGCGAAGACACTACCGGATTTCTTCTTGAGTTGGATAAAGTGCATATAGAAAACGGATTGTTGTCCTATGAAAACAAAGCTCGAGATCAGGAGATCAAGCTCACAGCCGACGACTTATACTTTGCTGGCTCCTTTTCAAGGAAGGACTATACAATGGAGGTTAAGGGCGATGGTATTGTCCATGAATTGCGTTTGAAAGGCAATAACTACTTGGATGAAAGGAAGGTTGCAGTTCAGTCCGAATTGGAAATCAACGCCGAGTCTGAAACATATGCCTTTAAGGATGGGAGGTTACTCATCGACAACGCGCTTGACTTTAACATATCCGGAAACTTCATCGGCAGCGGTGTCGACCTCAGCATTGTCGGGAACGATTTAGACATTATCCGTTCCCTGTCTCTATTGCCGCTCGAAAGCAGGAAGATTTTTGAGGCCTATTCCAGTTCTGGGATTCTTGATTTCCAATGCACGCTAAAGGGCGCCTTCGGGAGAACCGAAAACCCACGGCTCCAGGCGGAGTTTTCAATTGAAAATGGCGCGATTAGTAAAAAGGGATCGAAATGGAAATTATCGGACCTTTCTGGGTCAGGATCCGTGGATAACGGTGAACGTCGAAAGATGACAAGCACAAGGCTTTCGCTTGATGTGCTAAGTGGCAAGTTTAACGGCGATCCGTTCGAGTCTCAATTTGTTGTCTCGAATTTTCAGCAACCTAATATTGATGGGAAGGCCAAATTGAAAACGAATATTCAGGCCGTCGATGAGTTTTTAGATATTGAGTTTATTGATGAAGGAAAAGGGGAACTATGGATTGATGCTTCCATTAACACAACACTTGTGAATCCGTCTGAGTCTAGTGCGCGCGACTTTTTAAACTCGAAAGCAAGCGGATCTATCCACATTTCGAATGCAGAACTCCGACTAAAGGATGATGATCGATACTATGGTATTGATTCGGCACATTTTAATATCGTCGACAACTCGCTGGATATCGTGAATTACACCGGTAGGATCAATGATTGTGAGCTCAGCCTGAAGGGAAAAGCGGATCACTTCCTTGACTACTTTTTTACAGAAAACGGCATATTGAATGTAAACGGGGATATAAAAACTGGGGTAATCGACTTGCGCGCTTTGTTTCCCACGGAAGGTGAGTCCGAGGGCAACGGGAGTATTGTTATCGCTTTTTCTCAGAGAGCCACGTGGGATTTAAATATTCAGGCGGAGTCTTTCTTAAATGGGAAGTTTGAGGCGCTTGATGTTCAGGGACGACTCCTAATGGATGAATATAAAGTGGAGGCTCGAAATCTAAAATTTGGTAGCCTAGGTGGAAGCATGGAAGGCAATGCTGGTGTGTACAGGTTTGCCAAGAATCAATTCGGCGTGAAGGCCGACTTCGATGCGACCGCATTAGATGTAAAAGCGCTCTTTTATACCTTCAACAACTTTGATCAAAGCTTTATTCGATCTGAACATATCACGGGTACGGCCTCCGCGGTCATTCACTTCCAAGCATTTTGCGATTCCACACTAAACATCGACAGCAGGAGCGTTGTTGCGACTTCTGAGCTGAAAATATTGGACGGATCTCTGGAAAATTTTGAGCCGCTAATCTCTGTAGCAGATGAAATTAAGAAGAAGCCAATGCTTCGTCTATTTGTTTCAACCGATGAACTTAAGAAACGGCTTGAAAACATCCAATTTGCGCAGTTGGAAAATCAAATAACTATTAGAGATGGTGTGGTGCAAATACCTCAAATGGATATTAAGTCATCAGCGATAAACCTGAACGTTTCAGGTACACACTCATTTGACCATGAGATCAATTATGCCATGGATTTCGCCCTATCCGAGTTGGTCGAGTTAAAGGATCGAAAAGAACCATACAATGAGTACGTGAACCGAGATGAAACGGGACGGACGAGAGTATTTCTAACAATGATTGGTACAACCGATGATTTCGAGATTGATGTGAAACGCACCAATGTGAAGTCTACGATCAAAGAAGATCTGCAATCCGAAAAGAATGTGGTTAAAGGTCTTTTAAGGGAGGAGTTTACACGATCTCCGTCCGACACGTCTTCTGAGGTGAATCAGGCGGGCCTTCCAAAAGTGGAGATTGACTTTGATCCGGAAGAAGGATTGGAAAAGGATTCAACATTGGAGCAGCAATCAACGGAGAAACCAAAGAAGAAATCAGGTTTTGGGAAAATCATCAAGAAGACCGAGACCAATAAGAAGAAGCTAGGAGACGGCGAATTCGATGACGACGATTTCTAATCTTGATCATGTTTTGCGCATATTCGTGAATTAGGGATGTCTAAAAGCTACAATATATACTCTCGTAAACAGCGGTGGAAACTGCTGTTGTTCGCTATAGCGCTCGGTATCGTAGGAGTTTCATTGGCCTATACCAAAACACTTGTAGACAAGATTTCATCGGAAGAGAGAAAGAAGGTAGAGATATGGGCTGATGCCGTCCAGAAACGGTCGGCGTTGGTTAATTATACGAGCCGACTTTTTAATAAACTTCAAAAAGGAGAACGCGGAAAAGTTGAGCTCTATTTGGAGGCGACCAAATACCTTGTTAGGCCTGATGTGCATGAAGTAAGTTTTGCTTTGAACGTGCTGAATGACAACACTACAGTGCCCGTTATTCTCACGAATAGCGAAGGCGAAATAACATCCTACCGAAACTTAATATTCCCTCCTGGCGCAGCTAAGGATGAAGTGTTGAGGGTGGAGTTGGCAAACATGGCCGCGCAATATGATCCGATTGAAATTGTCTATTATGGAAACAGCAGTGTGTTTTTATATTATCGAGACTCAAGACTATTTAGTGAGCTGAAAACCACTTTCGACGATCTTCAGCAGTCCTTCATTTCTGATCTTATTTTAAATGCAGCATCAAGCCCTTTAATTCTGCTCGATAGTGCCTCGAATGAAATAATTGAGGCGGGAAATGTGGATTCAATTGTGTTCAATGATGAAGAAGCGTTGTCCATGAAGTTGGATGAAATGATGGAGCAGCACGCTCCGCTTCGAATAGAGATTAATGGGCAAAGTGCCATGGTCTATTACGAGGACAGCTTTCTTCTGACACAGCTCAAGTATTATCCGTTGGCTCAATTGGGCATTATTGGACTCTTTGTGATGATTGCTTACTTGCTATTTAGTACAGCCCGAAAGGCAGAACAAAATCAAGTGTGGGTTGGTATGAGTAAAGAGACAGCGCATCAATTAGGTACACCATTATCGTCTATGATTGGCTGGGTTGAACTGTTGAAGGGGGAACCTAAAACAGCACAAATTGCCTTGGAGTTAGAGAAGGACGTTTCTAGACTTCAGGTGGTGACAGAGAGGTTTAGTAAAATTGGATCGCAACCGGAGCTGGTCCTTGTTGATCTGTGCAAATTGTTGAGAAACACCATCGATTACTTCGAATTGCGATCTGGAAAGAACGTGACCTTCGAAATTGAAATGCCTGATGAGCTGATGGTTGTGCTGAATGAATCACTCTTCGAATGGGTCATTGAAAACTTAATTAAGAATGCGCTCGATGCAATGGATGGAGTCGGTACCATTAAAACCGTCGTTTCGGACCAAGATCACCGCGTACTGATAGATATTACAGACTCGGGTAAAGGCATAGTGCCGGGTGATTTCAAAACGATTTTTGAGCCTGGATTTACAAGCAAAAAACGTGGATGGGGACTTGGGCTTTCATTGAGCAAGCGCATTGTGAAAGAATATCATCAGGGAAAAATATATGTCCTGAAATCGGTCCTAGGTAGCGGCTCTACATTCCGTATATCACTGCGTAAATAATCGAGTATTATACTTTTAGGTCGAATTATACAACCTGAAACTTATGGCTTGGTTCCAACCTTCATTCGAATCTTTCTTCACCGACCTAAAGAAAAACAACAATCGGGATTGGTTTCTAGCCAATAAAAATAGGTACGAGGAAAACGTCAAAAAGCCTTTCGAAGAGTTCGTTGCGCAGATGATTGAGCGGATGCAAGCGTATGATCCTGAATGCAGAATCCAACCCAAGGATGCCATATTCAGAATTTACAGAGATGTGCGCTTTTCAAAGGATAAAACGCCGTACAAAACACAGGTTTCTGCAATCATTGGTAGAGGAGGTAGAAAGGAAATGGCTGTGGCAGGAATGTATTTGGAACTTGGAGAGAAACATGCCCGAGTCTATGGCGGCGTTTACCAACCAAACAAGGAACAATTGCACGCCATTCGCCAAGAAATTCTGTACAACACCCAAGGCTTTAAATCACTGGTAAACGACAATGAGTTCAAGAAATATTTTGGTGAAATTAGGGGAGAAAAAAATAAGCGGTTGCCCTCTGAATTTGTTGAAATTCAGGAAGAACAACCGCTTATTGCGAATAAACAGTTCTATTATTACTCAGACCTAGATCCAAGTGAAATAATAGGTGATACCCTTATCGATGAAATGTTTCGACGGTATGAAGCGAGTGCTCGAATGAGGCAATTTCTTCATGCGCCACTTAACGATTAGAATTGGTAGCTAAGTCCTAATGAAAGAACTTCTTTAAACTGAATTCTAGGGCCATTTCCGTCGTTAATTCCATCATCATTTCGGTCAACGGCGATGTTAATGTCGTCGTCATAGATGAGGTGTGTGCTCAGGCTAGCGGTTAGAAACTTGTTGATTTTCATCGCAATAAGAGTTTCCCAGTTCACATCAATGTTTCCAGCGTTTTGCAAGTAGTTCGCGAAGAAATCTGCCTTTGTGGTAAGCTTCACATTTTCCATCAAATCCTTTTGATAGGCGACTTTTAAATATCCACCGATTTCATATCTAACATTCTCACCTTCGGCAGTCATAGCAACAGTTACAGGGTCGTATTCTGCAGCCGCAACACCGAATGCGCCAGCGTTTGCTAATCTTTGATTATCAACAATGGTAACCTTTGCTGTCAATGGAGATAGGTATACACTGAATCCTTCACTTGGTTTGTAATCAATACCCGTTCCGAGCAAAAAGTAACCTGGAGCAAACGGATCAGAAATCAGCGGTCTCGTTGGAGTTCCATAATCATATCCAGCGTCCCATTGGGTTCTGAATGTAGCCAAGCCAGCCCAGTAGACATTTAGCAAAGGTGTCGTATGTCCAACTTTAGAGTTGATTTCAATTTTATCGTCTGTTTTTTGAAATTGAGCTCCATCGTCTAGTTTGCCGATAAGCGTTTGACCGTATGCAGCATCAAACGTATTGTCCCATGTCCATTTGTCTTTTGCATAATTTGCATAAAGACTAAGGATAGCAGTTCCGTTAATGGCGTTGTTACCACCACCTTGCCAGTTTGATAAATAAGTTTGTGAGAAATTCAATCCAGCGATTCCGCCTTTTTTCCATGGTCCCTCAACCGCAGCTTCAGTAGCTGCCTCATCTTGTGCGTATGTCGTTGCCATGAGAGACAACAGACATGCAGTTAATAATACATGCTTCATATTGATAATTAAGATTTAGTTTTAAAAGAGTTAATTGCGTTTTTCGTGAAATCAGATAGCACCAACCGGCCGCTAATTTTTGCTCGATCAACCAAGAGCGTATCCCAATGTTCTGTGCCTTCCCAGAAGACATGTTTTAGTTCTGTCATTGCCTCTGGGCTATACTTCTTTATTCGAGTAAGAAAGGCATCCAGTGCCGCATCCATTAGCGTAGCATCGTCACTAACTGAATTGTAAAGTCCTCGTGTTTGAGCCCATTCGGCTGTTCGCCATTCACTTGCGTCTATCGCCAGTTCTGTAAAAGCTGATTTCCCCATTTTACGTTCAACGGCCGGGCCAACAACGAAAGGGCCAATTCCGATAGCCAGTTCTGACAGCTTTATCGACGCATGTTTAGTGGCGAAGCAATAGTCAACTGCGCTTGCAAGGCCAACTCCACCTCCAACGGCTTTCCCTTGTACTCTGCCAATTACAAACTTCGGAGATCGGCGAATTGCATTGATAACCTTCTCAAATCCAGTAAAGAACTCTAATCCGCCCTGGGCGTCGTCAACCGCAATTAGCTCATCGAAGCTTGCGCCGGCACAGAAGGCCCGCTCCCCACTTGATTTGAGTAATATACAAGACGCATCAGACTGACCAGCTTGATCAATTTGCTTGGCAATTTCTCCCAATATCGAACCAGGCAAAGAATTGCTTTGCGGGTGAAAAAACTCAACGACGGCAATGCCATCGGTGGTCGAAGTATTTACGTAGGCCTCGGACATGGGATATTTTTTTGCAAATAAAGCCAATCATTGATTGTGGTGTGCGGTGGAGTTAACACCAATCTATGAAAACTTTCTTTTTTCGATAAAATGCATCATACGTCGGCCAATTAGCTTTGAAGGATGAAAAATACTGGACTCATAACATGCTTTTTCGTCTTGATTCATTTTGCGGCCATATCTCAAGAGGAGAAAAAGCCTATGCCGATTATTGAACTCGAGCACTACGTAGATTACTATGACACGGAGAAGGCAAATGTTTACAGCGAAGGGGATTTTTTACTCGGTAAGAAACATGGTACCTGGATTTACAATTATCCAAACGGTAAAAAACAGGAGGAAGCAAATTATACAAATGGAAAGCTTAGTGGAAAACTCATTTATTGGTTTGACAATGGTCAGCGTCAGTCAGAGGGCTATTTTAAATTGATTTTTCAAAGTGGGGTGCTTTCCTCAGTGCGCGACAGCCTATATAAGGAGTGGTATCCGAACGGAAATATGGCTCAAAAAGGAAGCTATGCCTATGATACAAAGGATGGCGATTGGGTATTCTGGTTTCCAGAAGGCGATAAATGGAAGGAATCGAAATTTGTAAACGGATTGGAGCTTTCGATAAACTGTTGGGACAAAGATCGAAACCAATCAATCAAAAATGGAAATGGGATTCAATTTGACTATTGGAAAAGTGGACCACTACGCTCGCGAATAGCCGTACAGGACTCAATCTTTAATGGAAATGCCGAGTATTTTTATGAAAACTCTAACCCTGAAATGGAGGGTACACTAAAGGGTAGTCTTCGAAATGGAATATGGAAATTCTACTATGAAGATGGAGGAAAACACAAGGAACTTGCATATAATAGCGGTGAGTTGGATGGCCCATATAAGAACTGGTATCCCAATGAAAAACTAAGCGTTGAAGGGGCCTATGCGAAGGGCCTGAAGACAGGAGAGTGGATTTGGTATAACAGTACGGGCACTAAGTATATGATTGGCGAATTTGTTGCAGGAAGGCAGCACGGACATTGGACTTACTATTTTGAGAATGGAAAGGTTGAGGCGGAGGGAGATTTCAGGCATGACCTGCGTGAGGGAGAATGGAAGATGTATTATAAAGATGGATCAAATTGGAAAATCGGCTCCTACAGCGCCGATAAAAAGGATGGTCATTGGCAAGTCTTTTTCGAATCAGGTAGATTGCTTCAGGAAGGTGATTACAATATGGGCAAGGAGGATGGAGAATGGATGTCTTGGTATGAGAATGGTCAAAAAAAGGATCAGGGAACATATAAGGCCGGGATTATGGATGGACTCTGGGAAGGATGGTTTGATAACGGGAAAATGAACTATACTGGAAAAAGAGTTGATGGGCTGAAAGAAGGCCCATGGAATTACGGTTATCTCAACGGAAAGACAAGAGAAGAGGGTGCCTACTCAAAAGGATTAAACGATGGCGATTGGAAATACTACTTCCAAGCCGGAAACATCGACTATGAATGTCATTACACACAAGGAGCCAAGGATGGTAAGTGTGTCTATTACTATGAACATGGAGCCAAAATGAGGCAAGAATCGTATCAAATGGATCGGCTCGATGGGAAAAGCTTAATGTGGGGTCCAAGACAAACATTACTAAGCGAAAGAAACTATCGAAATGGATTGCCACACGGAAAGGTAATCGACTATGACGACGATGGAAAGGTCATTAGCATGTCAGTCTATAAAAATGGTGTACGCCAGAAGTAATAAGAAAAAGAAATGTTCTATATATTTGCAGCGTATTAATGAAGGAGTGAGGGGAGTTATCCCCTCTTTTTTTTGCAAAAAACCGATGATAACCGAAAGCCAAATACGAGCGTTAATTGAAGAGAAGATTGGCGATGGTCCACTTTTTATTGTCGAGGTTCAAGTGAACCCTGGAAATAAGATAAAAGTTGAAATGGACAGTGATGTAGGGCTTAGTATAGACGATTGCGTTGCAATAAGCCGGCAAATTGAGGGAAATCTTGATCGAGAACTTGAAGATTTTGAACTTCAAGTTCTTTCTGCTGGAATTGGACAACCATTGAAAGTTGAACGACAATACACGAAGAATGTTGGTCGCGATGTCAGCCTCAAGCTTGCGGATGGATCTGAGGTTATCGGTAAACTATTAGAGGCAGGTGAGGCGTTGAAGATTGGATTGCCCGCCTTAAAAAAGAAAAAACTCCCTGAAAGAGAAGTGATGTTTCCTCTCGAGGATATTTTGGAAACAAAGGTTAGAGTATCATTTAAATAAACTGATTCGAGCTATGAATGCAGATGAATTAATTGAGTCCTTTCAGGACTTTAAGGACTTTAAGAACATTGACAGAGTCACTATGATGCACATCCTAGAGGATGTAATTCGAGGTATGATTCTGAAGGAATTTGAAGATGATTCCAATTTTGACATAATCATTAACCCTGATAAAGGTGACTTAGAGATTTGGAGAAATAGAACAATTGTAAAGAATGGGGAAGTTGAAGATGACCTAACGGAAATCGAGTATAAGCAAGCCATCAAAATTGAACCTGATTTTGAAGTAGGTGAGGAAGCATCTGAAGAATTAAAAATTGAGAACTTCGGGAGAAGAGCGATTTTGAGCATGCGTCAAAACCTAGTAGGTAAGATTCAAGAACTGGAGAAGGACAGCATTTATAAGAAGTATAAGGATAGAGTTGGTGATATTATTACCGGTGAGGTCTATCAGATTTGGAAGCGTGAGATTCTCGTTTTAGATGATGAAGGCAATGAATTAGTGCTTCCTAAGATGGAGCAAATCCCTACGGATTACTTCAAAAAAGGAGATACCGTGCGCGCCGTGGTGAGCAAGGTAGATATGAAGAATGCGAGTCCAGTAATTATATTGTCTCGTACATCGCCAGCCTTCCTTGAAAGACTGTTTGAGATGGAAGTACCTGAAATATTTGATGGTTTAATAACGATTAAGAAAATCGTCCGAGAGCCAGGAGAACGAGCCAAAGTTGCGGTTGAATCATACGACGATCGGATCGACCCAGTTGGTGCATGTGTTGGAATGAAGGGGTCTCGTATCCACGGAATTGTGCGTGAGTTGAGAAACGAAAACATTGATGTGATTAACTATACTGCCAACTCAATGCTGTTTATTCAGCGTGCGTTGAGCCCGGCCAAAATCACATCGATTAAGTTGGATGAGGAAGGCGAGAACGCTCGAGTTTACCTCAAGCCAGATCAAGTGTCACTTGCCATTGGAAAAGGGGGACACAACATTAAACTAGCAGGTAAACTTACCGGTTATGAAATAGATGTTTATCGAGAATCTGAAGATGATTTTGAAGACGTGGACTTGGAAGAGTTTGCGGATGAAATTGATCATTGGATCATTGATGAGTTAAAGGCAATAGGATGTGATACCGCGAAGAGCGTGCTTGAAATCGGTGCCAAAGACCTAGTCAAGAGAACTGATCTGGAAGAGGAGACCATCACAGAAATTATCGAAATTCTTAAATCGGAATTCGAATAAAGCTGATCGATATTTAATTTTAACGAGATTCGCATTAATATATGTCAGATAACGGACCAATAAGACTTAGTAAAGCAGCCAAAGAATTAAATGTTGGACTATCAACTGTTGTTGATTTCCTTGGAACCAAGGGAATTAAAATAGAGGCGCGTCCAAACACGAAACTCGAATCGGATGCTTACCAGATGCTTTTGGATGAGTATGCGCCTGATCGTGCGAAAAAGCAAAAGTCTGAAGCCTTATCACAGACGAAGGTTGTGCGTGAAACAATCACCTTAGATACACAGTCTAAAACAAAACCCGGTGGGCCAGCGGATCAGGAGGAAATCTTGATCAAGAACGTCGGTGGATTCACGGAAACGGCTGCTCCGGCGCCGACGCCTGAACCTACACCCGCTCCAGCAGCGAAAGAGCCGGCTCCAACACCAGCTCCTGAGCCAGAGCCAACGCCCGCCCCAGCACCTACACCTGAACCTGAGCCAACTCCGGTTGCCAAGGAGGAAGTAAAACCGGTTGAGGAAGAGAAGCCAAAAGAAGAAGAGTCTAAACCAAAACCTGCAAAAGATGCAGGTTCCGATGGTCCGACCGTTGTAGGGAAAATTGATTTGTCTACGATCAAGTCAAATAGACCTAAGAAAAAGACAGCAGAGCCAACCAAGGCGGCTCCACAGGAGCCGAAACCAGCGCCAGTAGAGAAAAGTGCTCCTGAACAAACGCCTGCGGTTGAAAAACCAGCGGCTGAAGCACCGAGAGTAGTTCCTGAGTTTGTTCAAGCAAAAGCGCAAAAACTGGACGGCCCTAAACTGGTTGGGAAAATTGTTTTGCCGCCGTCGTCAAGGCCTGTCAAACGCACCGGTGATGATGCGGATAAAAACAAAAAAAAGCGTAAGAGAATACAACAGGTTGTGCCGGGTAAAACCATACGATCTGGAAGTGGTCAAGGCGACCGATTCAATAAAGGAAAAAAGGGAGTTAAAGCCGCTCCTAAAGCTGAGCTTACAGAAGAGCAAGTTCAGAATCAAGTACGTGAAACTCTCGCAGCCTTAAAGAATAAAGGAAAGTCGACTCGATCGAAATACCGAAAGGAAAGAAGAGATGCTGTAAGTGAAAAAATGCAGCGTGAGGTTGAGCAGCAGCAGGAAGAGCAGAAAGTGCTAAAACTCACCGAATTTGTAACAGTAAGTGAGCTGGCGACTATGATGGAAATCTCTGCTACAGAGGTTATTTCAATGTGTATGACGCTTGGTATGATGGTCTCCATCAATCAGAGATTGGATCAAGAAACATTGACGCTATTAGCTGAGGAATTTGGATTCACCGTTGAATTTGTTGGTGCGGACATCGAAGAAAGTATCCAAGAAGAAGTGGATGACGATGAAGATCTTTTAGAACGTGCACCTATTGTAACCGTCATGGGCCATGTTGACCACGGTAAAACCTCTTTATTGGACCATGTTCGACGTGAAAACGTAATCGCTGGTGAAGCTGGAGGAATAACCCAGCATATTGGCGCCTACAGTGTTCAGTTAGAAGGTGGTAAGGTTATTACTTTCCTTGATACGCCAGGTCACGAGGCGTTTACCGCCATGCGTGCGAGAGGTGCTCAAGTCACAGATATTGCAATTATTGTGATCGCAGCGGACGATGCGGTGATGCCACAAACAGTGGAGGCAATAAATCACGCCCAAGCTGCTGGAGTGCCAATGGTCTTTGCGTTTAATAAGATGGATCGCGATGGAGCGAATCCTGAAAAGATAAAGGAACAACTTGCCAATATGAATATCCTAGTTGAGGATTGGGGTGGTAAGTTTCAGTGTCAAGAGGTTAGTGCTAAAAATGGACTAAACATTGACGAATTGCTAGAGAAGGTGTTGCTCGAGTCTGAGTTGCTTGAACTTAAGGCAAACCCGAATCGTAATGCTCGAGGAACTATTATAGAGGCGAGCCTTGATAAAGGGCGTGGATATACTTCAACCCTCTTGGTGCAAACAGGAACAATGCGGGTAGGAGATATGATTCTAGCCGGAAGTAACTATGGTCGTGTCAAAGCAATGTTTAATGAAAGAGGCGTTCCAGTTGAAGAAGCAGGGCCATCTCATCCAGTGAGTATTCTTGGATTGAATGGCGCGCCGAGCGCTGGAGATTCCTTTCTTGTGATGGAAGACGAACGTGAAGTGAAGAACCTAGCGTTCAAGCGTCAACAATTACAACGAGAGCAAAGTATCCGAACTCAACGTAGAAGAACACTTGAAGATATTGGAGACATTATCCAGATTGGTGATTACCATGAAGTGAACGTCATTGTGAAAGGTGATGTGGATGGTTCAGTGGAAGCACTTGCTGATTCCATGCTGAAGCTTTCTACTGATAATATTGCGATTAACGTAATTCACAAATCGGTTGGTCAGATTTCAGAGTCTGATGTGCTTTTAGCCACCGCTTCGGAAGCGATAATTATTGGTTTCCAAGTTCGACCTTCTGTTCAGGCTCGTAAGAGAGCGGAGACTGAAGGAATTGAGATCAGACTGTACTCGATCATCTACGATGCTCTCAATGACATGAAGTCTGCCATGGAAGGTATGCTTAAGCCGAAGATCGAAGAGCAAGTTGTATGTAACATTGAAGTTCGAGAAACCTTTACAATCAGTAAGGTCGGAACCATCGCAGGTTGCTACGTATTGGATGGAAAAGTTTCCAGAAATACTAAGGTGCGCTTAATTCGAGATGGAATAGTAATGCACTCTGGCTCGTTAGGATCGCTTAAACGATTCAAGGATGACGTTAAAGAGGTGAAGCACGGATTTGAGTGCGGATTGAATCTTGACGGCTACAACGACATAAATGTCGGTGATATCATAGAAGGTTACGAAGAAGTGGAAGTGGCTCGTACACTCTAGTAAGAGAAGCTACTTCTTGAAAGGACTCGCGATGTTGTCTCTGATCACAAATGAGGCTGGGTAGGAGTCTTTGATTTCGTCACGAAAACTAACCGCTTCAAGCCTAGATCTATAATTTCCAACTCGGAGAACCCAATTTGGGGAATTCCATAGTGCATACGATGGGTATCTTGGATACAGCTTTAAGAAATCAGTCTGGGCCTCATAGGATTTTTCTCTTGCTCCCGGGCCTGAATTTGAGAATAATTGTATCCGAAATCCCTCAATATTCTGCGACACCTTGTCTACATAATCCATTAATATCAAATATTGAGATACCTCTTCACTCACAATTAATGTAGAAGTGGTGGAATCGATGTAACTCGGTGTAACTAGCTGCAAGTCAGGCGCCGATTCTGTTTGATTCGCAACTGGGTCTATCTCCTGTGCGCAAATCGTGAAGGAAGCGAGTAGAAATTGAGAAAGGAGTAAAAGTCTTGTTGGCATTGTGCGAATCTACTAGCACTCAGAATTTTATGGTTTAGGGTAAAACTGGTTTACATCGTAATCAGATGAAATACAGCGGCTTACAATCCTTATTTAGAACCCTTTTAAATTAAACTCCCTAGCAGCATTTTTTAAGATTTGTTAAGAGTCATATCCCGTTTCTTATAAATTTGCCACCGCTTTCTGACCACCCTATTTACAACGAAAACTGAAAGAATTTATGCGAAATACGTGGGTGAGCCTAACAACTAAGATGCTGTTCTCAACGGCAATCTTGACTGTGCTCCTAATGTCATCGCCTGTGAGCGCCCAGCTTGACGGCGAAGCGCTTTTCAAAGCAAACTGTTCTTCATGCCATAAACCTGATAAAAAGGTCGTTGGTCCAGCACTTCAGGGTGCCCGGGCAAATTGGTCTGAAAGGACTGAAGGCGATGAGGCGATAGTTGCTTGGGTGCAAAACTCTCAGGATTATATCAAAACTTCAGGCGATTCATACGCTAAGCAGCTTTTTGCTGATTACAATGGCAGTGTGATGACTCCAATTCCGTTATCAGCGGAGGAAATTCTTGCTGTTCTCGATTACGCCGACAATTACGCGCCTCCGGTTGCGGAGACTGCCGCTTCAACTGGTGGGGCTGAGCAGGTAGAAACTGAAAGCGACCCAACAATGTGGTTGGTGCTTATTGTGATCATATTCTTTATCGTGTTTAGAGTGCTTTGGGGAGTCTCAAAGAACTTAGATAATATGAACCGTCAAAAAGACGGAGAAGAAGCGAAGGCTGAGATTGACTTCCTCGGTGCCCTTGCAGATTACTTCAAACGAAATAAAGGTCTAACCGTTGTTGTGATAATACTCCTAAGCGGGTATATCGCCATTCTTGGCTGGGATTGGTTGAATGCCGTAGGTGTAAATCAAGCATATCAGCCAACACAGCCAATCTGGTTTTCACACAAGGTGCACGCAGGTCAAAATGGAATCAATTGTGTTTACTGCCACAACTCTGCAGAAAAGGGAAAGGCAGCTGGGATTCCTTCAGTCAACATATGTATGAACTGTCATATGGGGGTTCCTGAAGGAAAGCAAACTGGCACGAAAGAGATTGCTAAGATCTATGATGCAATTGGTTGGGATGCTGACAAAGGCAGATATATCGAAGGGTATGAGACGAAGCCAATAGAGTGGGTACGCATACATAACCTACAGGACTTTGTCTATTTCAACCATAGCCAGCACGTGGTTGTTGGTAAACAAAAATGTCAAACATGTCACGGTCCAATTGAAGAAATGGACGAGGTGTATCAATACTCTGACCTAACAATGGGGTGGTGTATCGATTGTCACCGAGAAACTGATGTGACAATGGATGACAATGGTTATTACGATCGCATTCACGATGACCTAGTTGAGAAGCATAAAGAAGAAGGACTCGAGTCGTTCAAAGTTGAGCATATTGGTGGCCTTGAATGTGTTAAGTGTCACTATTAATTGAAGTGATTGAGTACTATGAGCAATAACAAAATATACTGGAGAGGAACAGAGGAGCTTACTAAAGATCCCGAGTTTGTTAAATCATCAGAGAAGGAGTTTTCCGAAGAATTGCCCATTGAGCAGTTTTTGGGTAAAAATGACTTGGACGCTACGAATACAAGTCGAAGAGACTTTTTGAAATTCATGGGTTTCGGGATCACGGCTGCTACATTAGCTGCATGTGAAGCGCCGGTTGTTAAGAGCCTTCCTTACGTGGTTAAGCCGAACGAGGTGATGCCAGGAATTGCAAACTATTATACTTCGACGTATTTCGATGGCTATGATTTTGCCAGCGTAATGGTTAAAACCAGAGAAGGTCGTCCAATTCACATCGAAGGAAATAAGAATGCTACTCTTACCCGTGGAGGTGTTAGTGCGCGTGTTAATTCATCCGTGCTTTCCTTATACAATACAAAACGGTATCAAGCTCCTATGATGAACGGAGTAGCCTCTGACTGGGCTGCGGTCGATGGTGCTGTTTCCACAGTGCTGAATGGAGTTAAGGCAAATGGAGGTAATGTGCGCATATTATCCTCAACTATAATCAGTCCTTCATCTGAAAAGTTGATCGCTGAAATGGGCGATTGGTTAGGTTCAGCTCATTCGGTTGCTGAAGATGTTGAGGGGCAGGTTTCTGCTGAGACTACGTTCAATCATGTTACTTACGACGCGGTGTCAGCTTCGGGAATTCGATCGGCGCATTCGAAAACACATGGTAAAGAAGTAATACCACATTATCACTTTGAAAAAGCGAAAAGCGTTGTTAGCGTTGGAGCTGATTTCTTAGTGAATTGGATTAACCCACTGAGCAACGCCAGTGGTTATGGTAAAATGAGAAATCCTGGAACTGGAATGAGTCGTCATTTTCAGTTTGAAACAACACTTAGTGTTACTGGTAGTTCTGCAGACGTTCGTGGGGCCATTAAGCCTTCAGAACAAGGTGTTGTAACTGGAATGATTTACAATGAAGTTGCCAGATTAGCCGGAGCTGCATCTGCAGGTACTATGAGTCTCGCAAGCGATGACAATGGGATAGCATCTAAAGTGACAGAGGCAGCGAAAAGTCTTTGGGCCAATAAGGGCACATCAATATTTGTATGTGGATCGAACGATCCTAGCATTCAATCCTTAGCCAACGGAATCAATCAATTACTCGGAAACTATGGTTCAACGCTTGATATTGAAAACGGAGTTAATCTAAGAAAGGGAAGCGATCAAGCAGTAGCACAATTGGTTTCTGAATTAAACGCAGGTTTGGTTGACGCACTGCTCATTATTGATTGTGATCCAGCTTATTCAATGCCAGGTTCATGGGGGTTTGTGGATGCAATGTCTAAAGCGAAATCAACAATAGCTTTTGCTGAGAAACCTGATGCAACATCTGCCTTATGTGGCATAGTATGCGCTACTGGTCACTACTTAGAGCATTGGAATGACGCTAATCCGGTTGGATCACAAGTCAGTTTCACTCAACCAGCGATTCGTCCGATTTACCCGACACGACAGTGGCAAGATTCATTTTTAACGTGGATGGGAAGCGAAGGCTCTTATTACGATTATTTGAAGACTGAATGGAATGACACTGTTTCTGCGGAAGAAGATCCATCTGTGATTTTCGCGAGCCGTTGGAATAAATATATTCACGATGGCCTAGGAGAAATGCCAATGATGGCTACCTCTGATGACACCACACCTGCTTCTATCGAATACAACGAAGCGGCAGTAATTTCAGCTGCCTCAGCCTTATCTGCTCCAGTTGCAGGATGGGAAGTTGACTTCTACGAAAAGACCGCAATAGGTATTGGAAACAACGCGGATAATCCATGGTTACAAGAGCTTCCTGATCCGGTTACTAAAGTTGTTTGGGATCACTACGCAACAATGAACCCTGCGGACATGGCGGCCGAAGGTTTAAACACCATGATGGGTGAGCAACAAAAGGCTGGAATGATTCGGGTCAATGTTGGAGATCAGTCAATGGAATTACCAGTAGTTGCGATGCCAGGTCAGAAGAAAGGTACAATTGGCGTTGCGCTGGGTTATGGGAAGGCGAAAGTCACCGAAGAAGGCACGGAGCGAACAATTGGAGGTAACGCATTTATGATGCTTCCGGTATCGAATGGATTCATTCAGTACTCTTCCGAGTGCACTTATGAGCGGCTTGAGCGGAGCTATAATATCGCATCTACTCAAAGTACCGACACCATGATGGGTCGGAAGATTCTCAATGAAACCACCTTGGATTCATTTGAAAAGGACAGTAAAGATGCTTGGAACCCTGAGATAACGGTTGCAGATGCTTATGGTAAGCAGCAAGCATTAGATAAGCTCGATTTATGGAATGAGCATGCAATAGATTTGGGACATCGATGGGGTCTATCCATTGATTTAAATACATGTATTGGATGTTCAGCGTGCGTTACAGCATGTCATTCTGAAAACAACGTTCCTGTTGTTGGAAAAGATGAGGTGAATCGAATGCGAACAATGAGCTGGATTCGAATTGACCGATATTACAGCAGCGATGCGGACCCAGAAATTCACGGGGATATAAATCAAGAGAAGAACTATTCAGCGATGGAAGTTCCTTCTGAATATCCTGAGGTCGGTTTCATGCCCGTAATGTGCCAGCATTGCAACCACGCACCATGTGAAACAGTTTGCCCAGTAGCGGCGACAACACATAGTGATGAGGGGTACAACCAAATGACTTACAACCGTTGTATAGGTACAAGGTATTGTGCTAACAACTGCCCTTATAAGGTGCGAAGGTTTAATTGGTTCAACTACGTTGCTGATCGAAAGTTCACAAACCTGAATCCAGCCCAAGATGATTTGTCTCGGATGGTATTGAATCCTGATGTTGTTGTCAGATCAAGGGGGGTTATGGAAAAGTGTAGCCTTTGTGTACAACGTGTTCAAGCTGGTAAGCTATCAGCAAAGAAGGCTGGTGAGCCAATAGTTGACGGCGCGATAGAAACAGCGTGTGCGTCTGCTTGCCCTACAAATGCAATCACATTTGGAGATATTAATGACACTGAATCAAAAGTGAGAAGTGATGCGAAGAATGATCGAGCATACCACTTACTTGAAGAGATTGGAGTTAAGCCAAACGTTTGGTATCAAACTAAGGTTAGAAACTCAATTGAAACTGCTGAACAAACTGCTTAGAATTAAGATATAGACACTGCAAATGCAAAAAGAATCGGCCATTAGAGAACCACTCATCCTCGGTGATAAAACATATCACCAGATTACAGAGGATGTATGTGCTCCGGTAGAAGGAAAAGCAAATAAGTATTGGTACATCGTTTTTACCATTGCTGTGGTTGTTGCCCTTTGGGGAGTTGGATGTATTTTATATACGATCGGTAGAGGAATTGGAACTTGGGGACTAAACACTACCGTAGCGTGGGCTTGGGACATCACCAACTTTGTATGGTGGGTTGGTATTGGTCACGCAGGTACGCTGATCTCTGCTGTTTTATTGTTGTTCCGCCAGAAATGGAGAATGGCAATTAACCGATCTGCCGAGGCCATGACGATTTTTGCCGTAATGATGGCCGCTCTTTTCCCTGGAATTCACATGGGAAGAATATGGATGGCATATTGGGTGTTCCCACTACCAAATCAATTTGGTTCTCTTTGGGTAAACTTCAACAGTCCATTGCTTTGGGATGTGTTCGCTATCTCTACTTACTTCTCTGTATCACTTGTCTTCTGGTACATTGGTTTGATTCCTGATTTTGCAACCATTAGAGATCGCGCGGTTAAGCCGGTTTCCAAAATGGCTTACAGCATATTAAGTTTCGGTTGGACAGGAAACGCCAAGGCTTGGATACGATTTGAAGAGGTTTCTTTAGTGTTAGCAGGATTGGCAACGCCACTTGTGTTCTCGGTTCACTCTATTGTATCTATGGACTTTGCAACGTCTGTCATTCCGGGATGGCATACAACTATTTTTCCTCCATACTTTGTTGCTGGAGCAATCTTTTCAGGATTTGCAATGGTTCAAACACTCTTGCTTATTGCTAGAAAGGTTCTAAATCTGGAAAGCTATATAACTATTAAGCATTGCGAGTATATGAACATCGTAATTGTAATTACTGGTTCTATGGTTGGCGTAGCATACTTGTCTGAGCTGTTTATCTCATGGTATTCTGGAGTTGAGTATGAGGGGTATGCTTTCATGAACAGAGCTACTGGTCCTTTCTGGTGGGCATATTGGTCTATGATGTCGTGTAATGTTATCATTCCACAATTATTCTGGTTTAAGAAAATCAGAAGAAGCCTAATCGCTTCATTCGTCCTTTCCATATTTGTAAATATTGGAATGTGGTTTGAGCGTTTCGTGATCATCGTAACCTCTCTACACCGAGACTATATTCCTTCAAATTGGGGAATGTTCCATCCAACGTTTGTGGATATTGGAATCTTCGTAGGCACTATTGGAATCTTCTTTGTTCTTTTCTTATTGTATAGTCGATTCTTCCCAGTGTTAGCACTAAACGAGCTAAAGAGTATTTTGAAATCTTCAGGAGATAATTATAAAAAGCTACATCACAATGACTAAGGCGATCTACGCACTATATGATGACGATGAAGTAATGGTAGATGGTGCAAAAGCCATCCTAGCCAAGAACGTTCGTATCAAGGATGTATATTCTCCATTCCCAATTCATGGACTTGAGAATGTGTTAGGAATAAAATGGACCAGATTGGCAATAAATGCCTTTCTATATGGACTTACAGCACTTTGTTTGGCCCTTTTCGGTATGTCATTCTTTATGATTCAAGATTGGCCAATGAATATTGGAGGAAAGCCAAACTTTGATTTGTATCAAAACCTCCCGGCTTTTATTCCAATTACGTTTGAGTTTACTGTGCTTTGCGCTGCACATGGAATGGCAATCACCTACTTAATTCGGAATTGGACCTTACCTGGTGTTAAGGCGCGTAACCCACATCCTCGTACAACAGACGATCACTTCGCGATTGAGATCAATTGGGAAGAGAACTCAGGGGTTTCAAGCGACGACATTAAGTCAATTCTACAGGATACTAAACCAGTTGAAATTTTTGAGAAATAATGAGCGAAATCAAGTTTGCGAAAATTCTGATTCTGGGTGCTCTTATCATGGTTACAGTGGTGGGGTGTACAACAGACCCACAATCACCTGGTATTGAGTATATGCCCGATATGTATCGAACACCAGCTTTAGAACCATATTCTGGTAATTCAAATTACCCTGACAGTATGGAGGCCCGTTTACCTGCGGAAGGAAGTATTCCTCAGGGATATTTGCCTTATGGTATCCCGAATACAAACGAAGGATACGAAATGGCCGGAGCACTGCTTAAGAATCCATTGGATGGGTCTGATGAGATTATGGCTGATGGTAAAGTGGTTTATACAAAGTATTGCGTGCACTGTCACGGAAAGGAAGGCAAGGGAGATGGACCAACGGTTACAGCCGGCGGGCATCCACCACCACCATCATACGACAGCCAAACACTAAAGAATTTGTCCGAGGGTAAAATGTTTCATACCATAACTTATGGTAAGAACCTTATGGGTCCACATGCATCACAATTGAATGTAGAAGAGCGCTGGAAAGTCATTCGATATGTTCAAACACTGCAAGGAGCCACGGAAGCCGAATCTGCAGAAGAGACCGGAGATGAAAACGTAGAATCTGAGACTCCTGAGGCAGGTACTCAGGAGGAAACAGCAATGAATAACTAAACCAAAGCGCTGAAATGGAATACTTATTTGAAGGTAAAGCGAAGCGAAACACATTCATACTTATGGGTGTTGGTATCCTGCTTTTTATCATTGGAGCACTAGCTGCATCCATGGGGCATCACGAAGGTGATGGTGGCCATGGCGGTGGTGTCGGTCAACGTTTATGGGTTAGCATTTTTGTTAGTGGATTCTTCTTTTTTGGAGTTTCGCTGGCAGCACTGTTTTTCTTAGCTGTGCAGTATGCAGCGGAGGCAGGATGGGCTGTTGTGTTTAAACGTATTATGGAAGGAGTTATGGCTTATTTGCCTGTTGGTGCACTTACATTGGTGATCGTCTTTCTAGTTGGTTCCTTGGGTGGACATCACATATATCACTGGATGGACATGAACTTATATGATGTGGATCATCATGATTATGATCAATTGATTGCTCATAAACAACCGTATTTGAATCAAATATTTTGGTGGATCCGAACGATTGCATACTTAGCGATCTACATATTGTTTATGCGTGCCTTTCGAAAGCGATCGATGGAAGAAGACGAGCTGGGTACTGAGAATGAAAAAGGAATTTTCATCAAGAATCAAACATTAGCTGCGATTTTCTTAGTCCTTTTCGGATACACGTCTACTACATTTAGTTGGGACTGGATCATGAGTATTGATACACACTGGTTTAGTACAATCTTCGGTTGGTATATTTTCTCTGGAATGTGGATTAGCGGTATGGTCATGATCACATTGATTACCATATATCTGAAAAGCAAAGGACATATGGAGTTTGTGAATGACAGCCATATGCATGATATAGGTAAATGGGTGTTCGGGGTAAGTTTCCTATGGACATACTTGTTTTTTTGTCAGTTCATGCTTTACTGGTATTCAAACATTCCAGAAGAAATCACTTATTTCAAAGCGAGAATCGATGATTATACATGGATTTTCTGGGGTACTATGGTTGTAAACTTCATATTCCCAATGTTGCTCCTTATGTCTAAGGATGCGAAACGAAATGCAGGATTCATGGTTTTTGTTGGCTGCATAATATTCTTTGGTCATTGGATGGATGTATTCATGATTGTTTCACCTGGCGCCTTAGGGCCGGATGGCACCATTGGCTTGGTTGAAATTGGATCATTCATTGCCTTCCTTGGTTTGTTCCTTTTCGTTGTGCTAGGAGCTATTGCAAAACGACCACTGTTGGTGAAGAATCACCCGTATCTAGAAGAATCTTTACATCATCATATCAATTAACTGAGTAAGAAGTAAAAGAGACTATGACTACTTTTCTAATAATACTATCGATTGCGCTTGCCGTCCTAGCAGTAGGACAGTTAATGCGTGTCTTCGAAGCTTCCTCCAAGCTTAAGGGCGAGACGAGTGAGGTTCCAACTGATGCTGAGAATAGGTATCAAGCAAAAATGATGTTGGTGTTCTTGCTGGGGTACTTCAGCTTTTTCATCTGGTTAGTGGCGCGATATGGAGATCTTCTATTACCAGAAGCAGCGTCGGAGCATGGTGTGTTACTCGATAACCTCCTTGATTTCAACTTTGCGATCATAACTATAGTGTTTGCAATAACGCATGTTTACCTCTTCTACTTCGCATTTAAATATGTGTTTGACAAGGATAGGAAGGCATACTACTTCACCCATAGTAATAAGTTAGAGCTGCTTTGGACTACGGTTCCAGCCCTCTTTTTAGCTGTAATTGTAATCTGGGGTTTATCAGAGTGGATCGATATCACAATGGATGAAACGCCAAAGGATGCAGTGGTAATTGAGTTGTATCCGAAACAATTTGATTGGACAGCGAGATATGCTGGAGCGGATTCAACCTTGGGTGCTTCAAACTACAATATGATTTCTGGAACGAACCCACTGGGGGTTATTACCGATCAAACTTTAAGCGATAAAATAGCGGAACTCGAGGGTGAAATTGCTGAGATGCAAACAGAACTTGACGCAGCACCAGCTGGAGGACTTAAAGAAGAAGAATTGACCGAGCGGATTGAAAAGTGGAATCGAACGCTAGATAAGGTTAAGTCTTTCGAAGGTCTAGAGGCAGCGAATAGAGAATATGGCAATGATGATATTCTTGTGAAGTCTGAATTCGTTATTCCACTTGGTAGAGAAGTTGCATTTAAATTTAGAAGTAGAGATGTAATTCACAGTGCTTATATGCCGCACTTTAGAGCTCAAATGAACTGTGTTCCTGGGATGGTTACTGAATTTCATTTCAAGCCCACCATCACTACTGAGCAGATGCGCGAAAAAACAAATAATGAGGCCTTTGACTACATATTGCTTTGCAACAAGATTTGCGGAGCAGCACATTACAACATGCAGATGAATATCCGTGTTGTTTCAGAGGAGGAATTCAATAAATGGATGGCGGAGCAGAAAACTTTCAAAGAAGATGTGGCGCCAGATGAAACTGCGGAAGTTTCAAGTGAAGTAGGTATGGAAATTTCAATGATCGAACAATAAAAGATATGGCAACAGCAAACACCGATCATCACCACGAGGAGACGTTTATATCAAAGTATATATTCAGTCAGGATCACAAAATGATCTCGAAGCAATTCTTGATCACGGGCATGATTATGGCCGTAATTGGCATGATAATGTCCAGTTTGTTTCGTCTTCAACTCGGATGGCAAGGAGAGTCCTTTTGGATTCTTAATGCACTTCTTGGAGACAAATGGGCTCCGGAGGGAATTCTTGACCCAAACATGTATTTGGCTTTAGTAACCATTCACGGTACCATCATGGTTTTCTTCCTCTTAACTGGAGGGCTTAGTGGAACTTTTGCAAACCTTTTGATTCCCTTTCAAATTGGAGCAAGGGACATGGCCTCTGGCTTTATTAACATGCTTTCATACTGGTTCTTCTTAGGATCAAGTTGTGTCATGATATTCTCGCTTTTTGTTGAAACAGGGCCAGCCTCGGGTGGTTGGACGGTATATCCCCCATTGAGTGCATTGCCCCAGGCTATGCCGGGCTCTGGATTAGGTATGACACTTTGGTTGGTGTCAATGTCGCTTTTCATTGTATCCTCTCTATTAGGAGGCTTGAATTATGTGGTCACAGTAATAAACTTGCGTACCAAGGGAATGACAATGACGCGTCTTCCATTGAGTATTTGGGCGCTTTTCATAACGGCAGTATTGGGTGTTTTATCCTTTCCTGTATTGTTTTCGGCAGCGCTCCTACTCATCTTCGATCGAAGTTTTGGAACCGCCTTCTACCTTTCTGATATTCATATAGCTGGAGAGGTTTTGGAGCGTACTGGAGGATCGCCAATTCTATTTGAGCACCTGTTCTGGTTCCTTGGTCACCCTGAGGTTTATATCGTTCTTCTTCCGGCTCTAGGAATTACTTCGGAGGTAATAGCGACGAATTCTCGGAAGCCAATTTTTGGATACCGAGCAATGATTGGTTCTATCCTAGCAATTGCATTCCTTTCGTTTATAGTATGGGGTCACCATATGTTCTTGACTGGAATGAACCCGTTCTTAGGTGCGGTCTTTACATTTACAACGCTTCTAATCGCTATTCCTTCAGCGGTTAAAGCGTTCAATTACATTACAACCCTTTGGAAGGGTAACATCCGGTTTACACCGGCCATGCTCTTTTCCATTGCGATGGTTTCCACTTTCATCTCTGGTGGAGTGACCGGTATCATTTTAGCCGATTCGGCTCTTGATATTAACCTTCACGATACATATTTCGTAGTTGCCCACTTCCACATTGTAATGGGGCTATCCGCTGTCATGGCAATGTTTGCTGGGGTGTATCACTGGTTTCCAAAGATGTATAGTAGGTTAATGAATAGAAAACTTGGATATGCCCACTTCTGGACAACATTTGTGTGTGCCTATGGCGTTTTCTTCCCTCAACACTTTTTAGGATTGGCGGGAGTTCCAAGACGTTATTATACGAACACTGAATTTCCATTGTTTGATGACCTTGTTTCTATCAATGAAATGGTATCCATATTCGCGATTGTCGGGGCAATTTCGCAATTCATCTTTATTTTCAATTTCTTTTATTCCATCTTTAAAGGTCCTAGATCGTCACAGAATCCTTGGGGTTCAAATACATTAGAGTGGACTACTCCAATTGATCCGATACACGGAAACTGGCCAGGCCCGCTTCCTGTAGTACACCGATGGCCTTACGATTACAGTAAGCCAGGAAAAGCAGAAGACTTTGTGCCTCAGACCGTTCCGCTGGAAGAAGGGGAAATCGATGGCGGAGGCCATTAAAAACGTTGAAAACCCGTTCGAGAGAACGGGTTTTTTTGTTTAAGCACTATCTACCTTTGTAACAAATGAATTCCCTGCTAGATCCTGAAAACGAGAACCTATCTCAATCTGAACAAGACATTGAAAAAGTCTTGCGACCGGATCTGTTTGAAGACTTTACTGGTCAGGAAACGGTTCTTGAAAATCTGAGAATTTTTGTTGAGGCTGCAACGCAAAGGGAAGAAGCTTTAGATCACGTGCTTCTGCACGGGCCTCCTGGCCTTGGAAAAACAACACTTGCCCATATCATTGCTAACGAACTTGGGGTGGGCATAAAGTCAACTAGCGGGCCTGTATTGGATAAGCCAGGTGATCTTGCCGGACTGTTGACCAACCTAGAGGAAAAAGACGTTTTATTCATTGATGAAATACATCGACTGAGTCCTGTCGTGGAGGAATTTCTGTATTCTGCTATGGAGGACTTTACCATCGACATTCTGATTGATAGTGGTCCAAGTGCAAGAAGCGTGAAAATTGAACTCGCCCCGTTTACGTTGATCGGTGCAACGACTCGATCTGGACTACTCACCTCTCCGCTTCGAGCGCGTTTTGGAATCAATTCGAGACTCAGCTATTATAATGCTGAGTTGCTTTCAACCATTGTTGAACGTTCCGCTGGAATTTTGAAGATTGACATTGATCCGAATGCTGCCATTGAAATTGCACGACGAAGCCGTGGAACGCCGAGAATTGCCAATGCATTGCTACGAAGAATACGAGATTTTGCTCAGATCAAAGGATCAGGTCGCATTGATCAAGCCATAGCGAAATACGGACTTGAAGCCCTGAATGTAGATACTTATGGCCTGGATGAAATGGACAATAAGATTTTGGCCACTATAATCGACAAGTTTAAAGGAGGTCCGGTTGGATTAACCACCGTAGCAACGGCGGTTGGTGAGCAGGCTGGCACTATTGAAGAGGTTTACGAACCGTATTTGATACAAGAAGGGTTTCTGCACAGAACACCACGTGGTCGGGTTGCCACTGAACTTGCTTTCACGCATCTTGGAAGAGAGTATAAAGAAGGGCCTCAGGGTTCACTCTTCTAGTCATGATCTCTGCCGATCTGGTTGCGCAAACACGTTCCCAAAAAGTTAAGGAAATAGCTTCGAATCTAGGATTCGAGGATTGCAGAATAGCCGACGCCCAAACACTTGATGTGGAAGCTGGTCGCCTTGAGAAATGGTTGGAGGAGGGTAGGCATGGATCCATGAATTACATGGAGAACTACTTCGACCTTAGGGTTGATCCACGCAAGTTGGTGCCTGGAGCGAAGAGTGTTGTCGTTCTAACTCAAAATTATTTTCCAAGTGAAGAACTGCCTCAGAGCACATTGAAGATTAGTAAATATGCTTACGGACGAGATTATCATAAGGTGATTCGAAAGAAAATGAAACGACTTCTTTCAGAATTGACCGACCATATTGGTGAGGTTAATGGACGAGGTTTTGTTGATTCTGCCCCAGTTTTGGAAAAGGCATGGGCTCAACGCAGTGGAATTGGGTGGGTAGGAAAGCACTCAAATATTTTGTCCAGAGACAGAGGTTCCTTTAATTTTTTGGCCGTATTGGTGTTGGACGTTCAATTGCACCCTGACGACCCTGTTAAGGACCATTGTGGGACGTGCACCGCTTGTGTTGACGAGTGCCCTACCGACGCAATTCATGAGCCATATAAAGTGGATGGAAGTAAGTGCATTTCTTATTTCACCATCGAACTAAAGGATGCCATGATTCCAACTGAGTTTGAAGGAAAGTTCAACGATTGGGTGTTTGGTTGCGACATATGTCAGGATGTTTGTCCTTGGAATAAGTTTAGTGTCCCACATCAGGAGCCAGCATTTATGCCGAAGCAAGAATTGATTCAAGCAGATAGGTCACAATGGAATCAATTGGAACTAGAAACGTTTGATTCGCTATTTGCGGGAAGCGCTGTGAAACGTGCCGGATTTGATGGTCTCCTGCGGAATATTCGATTCTTAGCTAGTTCGAAGGACGGAAACGACGGTGAAGACTAAGCGTGATCACGTTGTTATAAGCGCCGCCATAAAGGGCAAAGCCACTCACGAAACCCAGTTTCCCTGCGGCTGGCAATAGGGAATAGTGAAATCGAGCATTCACCAACCATTTCTCATTTATGGGCACGTTTATCCCCACATTTCCAGCAAGTTCATATCTATTGAACTGCCAGCCGTGTAGGTTTTTTGGAACCCGACCAAAGTTGTCTGCTTCATTATGGAAGAGATACACCCCATTGCAGATCCCAAATTCCAGTTCGAAGAAGCTAATCGATGTTTTTAGAAGCAATGGAATGTCGATATAGTTGGCGCCGATTCTATATGTAGTCGGATCTTGAGAAGTTGGTCGCTTTCTCGCTCCTCTGGTAGAATAGTTCAGTTCGAATTGAAAGTCAAATCTGTTTGAGATCGCCGTATAGGTTCCTACTCCGGCGGTAAAACCCAATTTATTGTAGCCTCCGAATCCATCGCCATAGACCTGACTTGTAGTTAATCCGGCTCTGGCTAACGCATGGAACTCTCCTTTGGATCTATTTTTAACCGCCTTCGCACCATTCTGTGCTTGGGCAATATTGATGAAGGCCAGAAAGAGGCAAATTCTACTCGTCCAAATGAACATGAGTCTCTTCGCTTTGAACCACCTCGCCGGTTTCTTCATTTATTAAAATGGAAACCACAAGTAGCTGGTGCATATCTAAAACAGTTTCGGGAATGGCTCCCTGAAGTTGCAAATCAGCCCATGTGTTGATTGCTAGCCCTCCTTCGATCACTCTATCTCCAGAAATGGATACATCGGTAGAGAGTTTCTTTCTAAGGACATGTCGGTGGACGTAATCAGTTACAATTTTATTTGGATAAACGCCCTCATCAGCTTCGGCGTCTAATTGTTCCGCAACTATGCTGTCCTCCACTAAAAGCGTCAATACTCGAAAGTTACCAGTGATTTCGTTTAGGGCTTCGATGCTTGTTTGAACCAGAATCGCGTCTAAACTGTCATTATAATCGGCGGCAACTCCTAAGGCAAAATCGGTGCTTGTATTTTCATTTTCAAAGTTAATCGGCGCCTTCCAAAATGTGGTGGCGTTGTTGAAGAGATATAGACCATTATAGTTTTCGAATGCCCGACGATTAATTATGGCGCTTGGAATTGGTTCGGTAGACATGCCATTGAAATCGTAGAATTCGGTGGCGTACTCAGTATTGAAATCAGTTGGATACTTTGGTAAGTCTACCCGTGCGAAGCTACCTGCATGATAGGCAACGACGATCATTCTTTCTGGATTCTCACTTAGTTGAGTCAAGAGTTTTTTGGTGTTGGCTGGGCATGTAATGCACTTGTGGCCGGTAAACTCTTCTACGTATGTTTTTTTGAAATCCCTATTGAGATTTGTGGAGTCAACGGCTGGAAAGATGCTTCCTTGAACGATTATGACAGGTGCTGGTTTAGGAATTGGCAAGTCGACCTTGTTGCACTGAACAAATACTGCCATGAGAGTTACAAGAATCGAAAGTCGATGAATGGTTTTCATATCAATAGTATTAGAAGCTACTTGTGATTGCTAATGTCACTGCATTTGCCGCAGGAACGTTTCTACATACACCGCCAATGCAGAATATTCCAGCTCGCTGTCGTCCATATCCGAGACTAATTCTATTGGCGTTGTACACATAGACGACTTGAGCAGTGGGATAGTTAACCCTCAGGTCTTTGTTTTTGTTTCCGTAATTGTATTGATTTAGCACACTAACAATCCAATGAGGGGAATAAGCATATTCTACAAGTCCGAAAATCCAATCTCCTTGGTCCTGCTCAGTCAACATATGTTGAAATTCCCATCGAATACTGTGTTTTTTACTGAGCTTATTAAGTCCTTCTACCACCGCAATATGTGTGATCACATTTGGAGAAACCTTGTTTTGAATCACGAAAATGTTGTAGTCTAAGTAGATGTATGAAAGTTTCAACTTAAAGGCTTTGTTGAATTTTCTGGCCACTTCAATATTTACATCTCTATAAAGAACTTCGTTGCTTGCTTTAAAAAGACTCGTGGTATATCCTTCTCTGCCTGGATCTTCATTCAGGTAAACGAAATCTTCAAGAAGTGCCGTTGCCGTATCCCCGTTGGCATCTGAGATATATGATCGTTTCAACGAATTAATCCAGGAGGCATTAAGCATAATAGTAGTTCCGTATTTGCCCCCAACCTTACTTCCTTTTTTGATTTTGTAACTAATGTCTGACTGAAACCCTATTTCACCATTCGGTTGGGTGGCGTAAGGGTAAAGCGTAGCCGCTAAATTGTAAGTATGCTGCCGCGTTAGAGCAGGTAAATAGTTAATGAATAAATCATTGAAGCCGGCCTCGCGATCGCTGCGAAACTCCATATTGTCAATGGTTTTTGCGCTCAAATTTATCCCGAAACCCTTTTGTGAATAGGTAGCGGACGCGAATAATCCTTGCCCAGGTCTGTAGATATAATGATTCGATTTGTTTGGGTCGTTCATCTTACGGGCGTATTCAGCCAATAGACTGATTCCCTCATAATTCAATTGAGCTCTGCCAGACCAGCCTGCAACGTTTTCTGGTAACTCCAATGATGCTCCCGTGGGCTGAGCCTGGTATTTGCTAACGAAACTTCCACCGATCGAGAGCCGAAATTTGCTTGTCTCTAGTTTCGATATAAGCTCATTGAATTGAACTTCTCCATCGAGGGCACGAACAGTACCATCACCCTTATCCCAATAATATCTCTGATTTCCTACCAGGCCCTTCAAGTACAAGCCCTTGTATGGGCTGTATCGAACGCGCAAACCATCAAACGCATTATCTAAACCAAGTCCGCGGGCTTCATAACTTCTAAGTAATAGTCCTGAGCCGTATTGCTCATAAAAGTTTCCCGCGGTAATTTCCAATCCTTCTTGGCTAAAAGAAGCATATCGAAAAGGCACTCCTACCGATTGATTGCCGTAGCGGTTGTCGAAACCTTGAACCGGAGGAAGGTAGCTTTCAACTCGAATGCCGGCGCTAAACTTCCCTTTGGAAATGATTAGGTTGGTAAATGCGTTTATGCCACTTTTTTCGGGAACAGCGTTGGCTCCAATAATGCTGTCTTCGTTGTATTGCTGCGCATACAGATCAAAGTTCCCATGTATTTGAATTCCTTCTAAAGCACCTGATTCTTGGGAAAAGGAAGTGAAGTATGCGGCGACAATAAATAGGGTAGTGGCAGTTCTAAGTAAGTTCATTCAAATAGGTTAGTCGATAGATTCTCCAGCAGCAAGTTTTTCGACGAGCTCACGTAATTCTTCTTCATCTCCAGGCGCGTATGAATTATGCTGCCAAACAATGTTTCCCTCTCCATCAATTAAAAATGTGTGCGGTACATTGTTCACGTTCATTGCCCGTTTGAAATCCCCGTTAGGATCTATATAAACATCATATTCCCATCCTTGTGTGTCAACGTATGGTTTCACTTTTGCCTGATTTCGTGCATCGTCAATTGAAATAGCAACCAACTTCACACCCGTCTCATCTACCCAGTCGTCAAAGTCCTCTGCTATGGTGTTTAATTCACGTTTGCAAGGGCTGCACCATGTGGCCCAAAAACTTATTATGATTGGCTTTCCGTCATTACTTATCTGCGAAGTTTGAAAGGATGAGTTGTCCAGATTCTTAACAGCTACGTCGGGAATTTTCCGTCCTGAATCTTGAGCCGCGGCAATTGTGGAAATGAGAATCGTTGATAAAAGTAATGTCGTAAGTCTTTTCATGTTGTATGAATTATGTGCTGGCAAATGTACCGGTTCACTTGGGTTAATTAGTCGCTTTGTCTATATGATAAAGCTTCAGTTGATTGAATTCCTATTCTTCCAGTTTACCTAAATCGTGCCACGATAGAAGAGTTTATGAGGGTTTAACCTTGAATTTCAATTTGATTCTCCTTCAAAATACGATGAACCACCATTGGGACTCCAAGTCCTGCCGGCATTTTAATGTGATTGATATCCTTAATACCACCTAGTTCAAGTTCGTTTGGGTCGACCAAAAAGCGTTGGCATCCGCTAGGTGAAAAATGCACTAAGCCTGCGGCTGGATAAACATTGAGACTGGTGCCAATAACCAAAAGAATGTCGCAGCTTTCAATGATTTGCCTAGCTCGATCATATTCGGGGACATCTTCTCCAAACCACACCACATGCGGCCTAAGTTGCTTTTTGTGATCAGATAAGTCTCCCAGTTTTAGTGGAGAGGAGACTTGATAAAGTTTTGGGTCTCCTGAAACACACTTTGATTTTAATATTTCGCCGTGAAGGTGAAGTACGTTTGTACTTCCCGCCCTTTCGTGCAAATCATCAATATTTTGGGTAACGATCGCAACTTCAAATTCGGCCTCTAATTTTCGAAGGGCGCGGTGGCCTTCGTTCGGGTCGGCTTTTAATACCTGAAGCCGTCGCTGATTATAAAATTCCAAGACCTTCTCAGGGTTAGCGCTCCATGCCTCGGGTGTCGCAACTTCAGCAATGTCATATTCTTCCCAAAGACCGCCAGAATCTCGAAAGGTTTTGAGGCCGCTTTCCGCGCTCATTCCTGCTCCTGAAAACACGACAATTCTTTTTCTTTTTTGCATGCTGTTTACCAAAGCTAACAAAGGCGCCAACACCGCAAAATAGCAAGACCAATATTTCTATTTTTACGCCCCTTTGCCCAATTTATGATCAAGATTAAAAAAGATGAAGCCCTCGAGTACCATTCAAGTGGAAAACCGGGCAAAATCGAAGTAGTTCCAACCAAGCCATATTCGTCTCAACGGGATTTAAGTTTGGCATATTCACCAGGCGTGGCTGAACCTTGCCTTAAGATTGCTGAAAACGAAGATGATGTATACAAGTACACGGCAAAAGGAAATCTAGTAGCTGTAATTTCAAATGGTACTGCCGTTCTTGGCCTCGGGAATATCGGGCCTTCTGCTTCCAAACCGGTCATGGAGGGCAAGGGACTGCTATTCAAAATATTCGCTGACATTGACGTTTTCGATATTGAAATCGACGCAACCGATATCGATCGATTCGTAGATACAGTAAAGGCAATTTCTCCAACTTTTGGCGGAATTAATTTGGAAGACATCAAGGCGCCCGAGGCGTTTGAAATAGAGAGACGCTTAAAAAAGGAATTGAATATTCCCGTCATGCACGATGATCAGCATGGGACAGCGATTATTTCAAGTGCCGCGCTTTTGAATGCGCTGGAGATCGCTGAGAAGAAAATAGAGGAGGTGCGCGTAGTTGTTAGTGGAGCGGGCGCGGCGGCTATTTCATGCATAACCCTCTATTGTTCGTTGGGAGTGAAGCGCGAGAATGTGATGCTCGTTGACAGCAAGGGAGTGGTATCCTCGAAGCGTGAAGGTCTAGATGCACAAAAGGAAAAATTTGCGGTTGATACGAATTGTGAAACCCTTGCTGATGCAATGAAAGGAGCCGATGTTTTTTTAGGCTTGTCCATTGGAAATATTGTATCTCAAGATATGTTGAGGTCAATGGCCCCGAATCCAATAGTCTTTGCATGTGCCAATCCAGACCCCGAAATATCATACCAATTGGCCATTGAAGCGAGAGAGGACTTGATAATGGCAACGGGGCGTAGCGATTACCCTAATCAGGTGAACAATGTCTTGGGGTTTCCCTTCATTTTTCGTGGTGCGCTTGACGTGCGTGCGACTGAAATTAACGAGGCGATGAAGTTAGCTGCAGTTCGTGCTTTGGCGTCGTTGGCTAAGGAGCCTGTGCCCGTAGAGGTGAACATTGCATATGGAGAGACCAACATATCATTTGGTAAAGAATACATCATTCCAAAACCGCTCGACTATAGGTTGATTACTACGGTAGCCCCAGCTGTGGCCAAGGCGGCCATGGAAAGTGGAGTAGCCCAAATCAAGATTGATGATTGGGCGAAATATGAGGAGAATTTGGATAAACGACTTGGGCTAGATAATAAGCTGATCCAAAGTATCACACAGCGTTCTCGGATGAATCCTAAGCGGGTGGTGTTTGCCGAGGCAGATCATTACAAGATTTTAAAGGCCGCTCAGATCACAAAAGAAGATGGGGTTGCAATTCCAATACTATTGGGCAATAAACATCGGATTATCAATATGATCGAAGAACATGGATTGGACTTGGGAGATATTGAGATCATCGATTCTCGAAGCAACGAAGAATCAGAGCGAAGAAAGAAATATGCGGAGGCGTTTTTAGAGAAACGAAAACGAAGAGGGTTCACGTATCCTGAGGCGCGTAAAATAATGCGTGAGCGAAACTATTTTGGTGCTGCAATGGTGCAAAACGGCGAAGCGGATGTCTTGATATCCGGATTAACTAGAAATTATGCGTCAACTATTAAGCCCGCCCTTCAGGTGATTGGAAAAGATCCAAGCTTGAAGAGTATTGCTGGAATGTACGTGTTGCTGACTAAAAATGGACCGTTGTTTTTAGCGGACACGACAGTTACTTACGAACCATCTGCAGAGCAGCTGGTAGAGATAACGTTGCTTGTCGCAGAAGCAGTCAAGAGGTTTAGATTAAAGCCAAGAATCGCAATGTTGAGTTATTCCAACTTTGGTAGCAGCGAAACAGAAGAGACCATTAAAGTAAGGACTGCGGTTAAAATGCTTCATGATCAATATCCAGATCTTATTGTAGATGGTGAAATACAGGCAAACTTCGCTTTGAATAAGGAATTATTAAGTGAGATGTTTCCCTTTTCCAAACTCGTGAACAAGGATGCGAACGTGCTCATATTTCCAAACCTTGCTTCGGGTAACATCGCATATAAACTGATGCAAGAGATGGGTGTAGGTGAAACTATTGGACCTATTCTCTTAGGAATGGATAAGCCCGTGCACATTTTGCAACTCGGAAGTTCAGTTAGGGAAATAGTAAATATGGTTACCATCGCGGTTGTAGACGCACAAACCAGATAAGGAATAACGGATGTTTGAATTTATTTCAGGAAAGTTTACGGAGAAGTCCCCAACGCACGTTGTCGTTGATACAGGTGGATTGGGCTATCGCGTTCAAATCAGCCTGAATACTTTTACGGATATAAATGAGTTGTCCGAAGGTCTTTTACTACTTCAATATAACGTGAGTGTTGATGTAAGATCGGGTGAAAGCCGTCATCAACTTTTCGGCTTCTCTACCAATTCAGAGCGCGAACTTTTTAGATTACTTGTCACCGTGTCTGGGGTGAGTTCTGGTATTGCGCATACAATCCTTAGTGCGTTTAAATCTGGAGATTTGCAATCCATTCTTCTAAACGGAGATTCAAAATCACTAACCACGGTTAAAGGAGTTGGTCCGAAATTAGCACAGAAGGTTGTTGCCGAATTAAGGGAAAAACTTGCCAAATCCGAATTGGCTGGGGACATTAGCGAATCTGGAGGCAATAGTTTTAGGCAAGAGGCGCTATCTGCGCTGACTGCACTTGGATTTGATCGAGGAAAATCGGTTAAAGCCATCAATAAAATCATGAAGGAACAGCACCCTGAAAGTGTGGAGTCATTAATAAAAAGCGCCTTAAAGCAATTGTGATCGGAATCGTTTGAGAAATCCTTGGTTATATAAAGCAATCCTCTTGGTTTGGGCATCGTTTACGATGCCTTTGATGCTTATTGGTCAAAATGATAGCCTGCTATTTCCGTTTAACGATTCCTTTGATCCATTAGACCAGGAAGAGCGAAAGCTCTATGGCGAAAACCCCAGCAGTGTAGAGACAAATTTTGAGTACGACCCAGAATCTGGAAACGTCAACTATAAGCAGTCTATGGGGGAGTTGAACTATCGCCCGCCTTCATACATGTCGTTTGATGAATACAGCGATTACGAGAAGAAGAAATCGATGGATGACTATTGGAAACAGATTCAAAAGGAGGCTGCCGAAGACGAAGAATCTGAAGATGGATCCACGGGAAGTTCTTTTCGTCCAGCCATTAATGTTGAGGGCGAAGGATTTGATCGAATATTTGGGGGGAATACGATTGAAATTCGACCCAACGGATCCGCCGAGTTGACATTTGGTGTAAATAGCTCTAAAACGGAGAACCCCGCCATCCCGGTAAACCAAAGAAGAATTACAACGTTTGATTTTCGACAGAACATCCAATTGAATGTCATTGGTAATATCGGAGAGAAACTCAAAATCCAAACGAATTACAACACGCAAGCTACGTTCGATTTCGAGAATCAAATGAAACTTGAGTATACAGGCTATGAGGATGAGATTATTCAAAAGATAGAACTAGGAAATGTTTCATTGCCCTTGCAGAGCTCGCTAATTACCGGAAGCCAGGCGCTCTTCGGGGTTAAGACGGAACTGAAATTTGGTCGGCTATATGTCACATCTGTCTATTCTCAGCAAAAGAGTGAACGACGGGAAGTAAGCACGGAAGGCGGTGCGCAAGAGGTTGAATTTGAAATCGGGGCTGATGAATATGAGGCGTATCGCCACTACTTCATGAGCCACTTCTTCAGAGATATTTATGAGAAGGCGCTGTCAACACCTCCAATAATCAATTCAAGTGTGAATGTTACGAGGGTAGAAGTTTGGGTGACGAACACAAACTTCAGCACAGAAAACACTCGAAACATAATTGCCTTTCAGGATTTGGGTGAAGCTCGAAGAATCTATAATTCTGGATTCGCGGGTGATCCAAAGGGCAACTTGCCAGCGGCAAATGGCCAAAACAAGGTTTATGGTGGGATATACAACAATGCGCAAATCCGTGCATTTACCCAGGCGTCACGAGTGTTAGAAGGGGCGCCATACAACTTGGAAAGCAGGTTTGATTATCAAAAAGTGGAGCTCGCCCGAAAATTGCAGCAAGGCCGCGACTACACCTATAACCAGCAACTTGGATACATTTCGATGGTTCAAGAGGTTCAACCAAATCAGGTCTTGGCCATCGCCTTTGAGTATACCTACAACGGGCAAACCTATCGAGTGGGTGAGTTCTCTAATGATAATACCGGAAGCGACGCTTTGGTGCTTAAAATGTTGAAGAGTTCCGAGTTAAATACCCGTTTTCCAATGTGGGACTTGATGATGAAAAACGTGTATTCCCTTGGGGCATATCAATTAAGTAACCAAGGATTTGAACTTGGAATTTGGTACCTAGATAAGAAAAAGGGAATCGACATAAACTACATTCCCGAGCCATATATCGGACTAAACGATAGGCCGTTGCTTCAGGTGATGGGACTTGATAGAATTAATAATAACAGCGCTCAAGTTCCGGATGGAATGTTTGACTTTTTGGCGAGCCCTCAGATTACGGTGAACCCATCAAATGGGCGGATCTTTTTTCCTGTTCTTGAGCCCTTTGGGTCCGATTTAAGGCAGAGGCTTCTTACCCTAACCCAAGACGAGAAGATAGCTTCCAACTATGCGTTTGATTCGCTTTATACAAACACCCAGGCCAACGCTCAGTATAACTTCCCAGCGCTAAACCGTTTCTCAATAAAGGGAAAATACCAAAGTTCGAATAGCTCAGAGATTGCCTTGAATGCCTTCAACGTACCAGAGGGATCGGTGCGGGTCACTGCTGGCGGACAAACACTGATCGAAAACCAAGATTATACCGTTGACTACACTTTAGGACGAGTCAAAATAATTAATGAAGGACTGCTCGAGTCGGGCACGCCAATCGACGTTTCTCTAGAGAGTAATTCGGCCTTTGGTATTAACCGAAAAGCCCTCTTTGCCTCCAGGTTTGATTATAAAATTTCAGATCAGTTGAACTTTGGAGGAACCTTTATGAACCTGAGCGAAAGGCCGCTAACACAAAAAGTGAATTACGGAGATGAGCCTATAAACAATACGGTCGTTGGTATTGACGGAGCGTATTCGACTGAGTCCAAGTTTTTGACCTCTATGGTGGATAAAATTCCGCTCATCGACACCAAAGAAATATCCAATATCAGCCTTCAAGCAGAAGCAGCAAAGTTGATTCCGGGCCATTCACGTGCAATAGGGCAAGAGGGTAATTCGTACATCGACGATTTTGAAGGAAGTCAAAGTACGATTGACTTGAGATCGCTGGGGCTATGGTCTATTGCCAGTACGCCACAGGGTCAGCCAAGTTTATTTCCGGAGGGAAATAGCAACGACCTTGAGTTTAATAAAAACCGAGGCCGCTTCGCCTGGTACATAGTTGATCCGCTCTTCTATCGTGCTGATAATACTACACCAGATCACATAAAGAACAACGAAGACGTGCTTCAGAATAACCTCATGCGTCAGGTTACAGAAAAGGAAGTGTTTCCAAATCGTCAATTCTCCACAGCAAGCGCACCTCAAACTTTCCAGATTAGCATGTTTGATCTGGGATTTTATCCTGATGAGCCCGGACCTTATAATTATGATGTAGACCCTGTGCCTAATGTTACGGCAGGACTCGATGATGAGGGAAACCTAGAAGATCCAGAATCAAGATGGGGAGGAATTATGCGGCGAATTGATCAAACTGATTTTGACGCTGCAAACATCGAATTCATTCAATTCTGGATGATGGACCCATACTCGGAAAGTGAAACGGAAGGATTTCCCGGACACCCAGATCATCAAACCGATGGTGAGCTTTACTTCAACATTGGTAGCATCTCCGAGGATGTTTTGAAGGATGAGTACAAGAGTTTTGAAAATGGATTCCCTTCGAACGAGAATAAAAGCGAAGACCTAAGCGATCCCTCCGAATTGTCGCGCTTTGGTCGAATTCCTGAAGGGCAACAAATTGTGAATGCTTTTGCAAACAATCTATCAACCAGAGAATATCAAGACGTTGGTTTAGAGGGGTTGAGAGATGAGGAGGAACGGATATTCTTTGATTCCACCTATATAAAACCATTGGAGAATAAGTACGGCCAAGGATCAGGGATTGTAGCTGCCCTGGTTCAAGATCCATCACATGACAACTACAATTTTTATCGAGACGACGATTACGATAGAGATGAACTGAATATTCTTGAGCGATACAAGAAATACAATGGACTTGAGGGGAACAGCCCGACCTCCGAGCAATCACAGCAACTAAATGGTCAAGGATATCCTACATCGGCCTCGCCAATCCCGGATGCCGAGGATATAAACAGAGATAACACCTTGGATAATGTAGAGAGCTATTATCAGTATAAAGTAGATATCTCACAGGATGGGTTAATGGCCGAGGGAAGAAATTACATCAACGCAATTGTTGATGCCGAGCCACAAGGACAATCAGGCGAAACTGTGCGGTGGATCCAGTTTAAGATTCCAATTCGAGACTTCGAAAAACGCGTGGGTAACATTCAGGATTTTCGATCCATTCGGTTCATGCGTGTTTTTATGAAAGGATTTGAGAAGCCAATTTATTTGCGATTTGCTCGATTAGAGCTTGTACGTGGAGAGTGGCGACGATACACTGGCGACCTTGACGAGGAAGGTGATGCGATTGCCGATGATCCAGATATCCAATTCAACATTGGAGCAGTTAACATTGAAGAGAATGCTGAAAAGGAGCCCGTTAACTATGTGCTTCCACCTCAACTTCAACGAGAAATTCAGGCCGGTTCACCAAACTTAGCACAGCAAAATGAGCAGTCGTTGGCACTTCAGGTTCAAGGTCTTGAGGACGGAAAGGCGCAGGCAGCATTTAGAAACATACAAATGGATATGCGGTCTTTCAAGAAAATGGAGATGTTTCTCCATGCGGAATCCATGCCTGATTGCGACCCAATTGACAACGATGATATTCGTGTTTTTGTGCGTTTGGGTACAGATTTCACCGAGAATTACTACGAATATGAAATGCCGCTAACGATTACCCCTGAAGGGTTCTATGATAATTCGGCTGTTTCTGATCAAGAAAGAGTATGGCCCTTGGAAAACAACATGGTTATCAATTTTGAAGACCTTTTTGCCACCAAACGAGAGCGGAATGAAAATCTGGGAGAAGCGGGAGGTGTGCTGCTGAATCAACGATACATCAAGAATCTGGGTTCAGGAAGAAAGATTTTTGTGGTGGGAAATCCGAATTTGGCCGATGCCCGGGTAGTCATGATCGGAGTTCGAAACCCCGCTCAAAAGGGGAACTTAGAGTTGGATGATGGACTACCAAAATGTGTTGAAGTTTGGGCGAATGAATTGAGGTTGACCCACTTCGATCAAAGCGGTGGCGAGGCTGCCATGGCCAGACTGTCCGCTAATCTGGCCGATTTCGCAAACGTAAGTTTAGCAGGTCAGATTACTACACCGGGATGGGGAGCCCTCGAATCTAAAGTGAGTGAACGTCAAAGGGAAACGATTACAAATTTGGACGCCTCGGCTCAAGTTCAATTAGATAAATTTCTTCCCGAAGAAGTTGGTTTGAAAGTACCAATGTTCATCGGATATTCAAACAATACAAGCACCCCTCAATTTGCGCCTGAAGAGCCGGATACTCCAATGGATATTTATCTCGATGAGCGCACCGCTGAAGACAAAGACAGCCTGCTTACAATTAGTCAGAAAGTAACGGAACGTAAGAGTTTGAACTTCACCAATGTTCGAAAGGAAAAGACGAGCGAGGGTAAATCACATTTCTACGATGTATCCAATCTAAGCGCCACATATGCCTATACAGAGCTGAGATATCGGGATTTTAATACGGAATATGATTACACCAAAAATTACCGTGGTGGTCTTGCATACAGCTTTTCAAATAGTGCCAAACCCGTGGAGCCATTCAAGAAAATTGGATTTATCAAAAAATCCAAATACTTACGATTGATTCGTGATTTCAATTTCTATCTCGCGCCAAAGACAATAGCAGTTAGAAATGATTTCGACCGAATGTATGGTGAACGGAAGATTCGAAACCTTAATCCAGAAGCAACAGTTTCTCAGCCGCCTTTTGTCAACAAAGCGTTCAACTGGAATAGAACATATAATTTGAGCTATGATTTGGCTAAGGCCATCAAACTTGACTTTTCAGCAAATAACAGAGCGCTCGTGCGTGAATATGAGGGGCAACGTATTGCGCGACCGAGTGATGATCTCACCGATATCGAGGACCCAGAAAACAACGGGCTGGGTGGATATATAATCAATCCTGAGACGGGTCAGCCTGAATACGATTATACCCTTCACCGTGATTCACTTCTGAGTAGCTTGAAGAATTTTGGGATGACCACCAATTACAATCACAACACCAGCGTCTCTTATAATGTGCCTCTATCCAAGATCCCAATGTTAGATTGGACAAGCCTCACTGCTAGATATACAGGAAGCTATGATTGGCAGAGAGGGCCATTACTTGAAGAAGGCGTCGAGGATACTCTTGGTCATACTATTTCAAATGGTCAACAAGTACAGCTGAATGCATCACTTAATATGCTCAGTCTGTATAACAAGGTTCCATATCTGAGAGATGTAAATCGAGGAAAGAGAGGGAAAAGCTCTAAGAAACGATCGATGAGTGCCGATCAAAAGACCTTGTCCAAGAAAGAAGGCGGAGGTGATAGCGAAGAAGAAGAGAAGGAGAAAAAAGAAAAGGATCAAAAACTGGTTAAGGCGGTGCTGAAAACGCTGATGGGAGTGAAAAGTGTTTCGGGTACCTATACTCGAAACAGAGGAAATACCTTGCCAGGGTTTGGGGGACAATCTCAAGTGATTGGAATGGATATGGGTGCGGATCAATCTCATGGCCGTGGATTGTACACCTATCAGGCTCCTGGGCTTGGTTTCCTTTTTGGCCAGCAGGAGGGATTCAGCGAAACTTCAGAACACTTTGCGGATTATGCAGGTAACGAACGAAGGTGGTTGGTTCGAAATCCAAATATTTTCAACCCATATCTACGTAGTTTTAGTGAGCAAAAGAATGTCCGAGCTAGTGTGCAACCATTAAAGGATTTACGCATCGATCTTACAGCTAACGAAAGTCGTTCTACTAACTGGTCAGAATACTACACGTTCAGTGACACAAATGGCATGGACATTTGGGATGCTGGACTCACTGGATTAGAAACAGGAAATTATAGTGCTTCTATCCTCACAATAGCAACTTCCTTGGAAAACATTGATTCGTCCAACTTCAACATCTACAATCAATTCCTAGAAAACAGGGTCATCGTTTCGCAACGAATCGGAGAACGAGAAGGCATCATGGATCGAGATCCAGGAGGATATACCGTTGGTTTTGATAGTGCGCATCAGGATGTGTTAATTCCGGCTTTTTTCGCGGCATACTCAGGTCAACGGGCCGGTGATGTCAGCATGAACCCGCTCAAAACCTTGATGCTGCCAAACTGGAGGATCAACTACACGGGTTTGAGTAAGCTTGATTTCATGAAGAAGTATTTCAAGACATTCAGTATCAACCACGCCTATCGATCAACGTATACAGTTGGTGGGTATCAAAAGTCATCCGCAACGGTTGATACGTTTGATCTGTCGGCACGAATTCAACCTGAATACATCATTTCACAAGTTTCGATAAGCGAGCAATTTTCGCCGCTGATCAACTTTGACATGACGTGGCAAAACAGCCTCCTGACTCGATTTGAAATAAGAAGGGATCGGAATATTATGCTCAGCACGGCCAATGGCCAGATTACAGAAATTGGCAATGTGGAATATGTGGTAGGTTCAGGTTACACCATAAATAAACTAAAGCTGCCCTTCCCGATTCGCGGAAATGTGGTGACCAGCGACTTTATACTTCGAGCTGACTTTAGCATTCGAAACTCTGAAACAATCATCCGGAAAATTGTGGAAGACGAAACTCAGGTCACAGCAGGTCAGCGGGTTTACTCCCTAAAAATTACAGGCGACTATTCCTTGACAAAGGCCTTGAACCTGCGTTTATTCTATGATTGGGTCGCAAATCGGCCTGCGATTTCAAATTCATTTCCAACCTCGAATATCAATGCTGGATTTAGTTTGAGATTTACCCTTTCTGGGTGATAATTCCTTGCTTACTTTCCTAAATCCATGATATATATTTGCTCGCAAAATTGAAGCAATGAATATTCCTGCAGACCTAAAATATACCAAGGATCACGAATGGGTGAAAATCGATGGCGACGAAGCTACAATCGGCGTAACGGATTATGCCCAAGGCGAGCTTGGCGATGTCGTATACGTTGAGATCGAGACGGAAGGCGAGAGCCTTGATCAAGAAGAGGTTTTTGGAACTGTGGAAGCAGTGAAAACTGTTTCAGATCTATTCATGCCGCTGAGTGGTGAAGTTATCGCTGTAAATGAAAAACTTGCAGACGAACCAGATACAGTGAATAAAGATCCTTATGGAGAGGGTTGGATGGTGAAGATCAAAATGAGCGATGCTTCTCAAGTAGATTCTTTGCTTTCTGCTGACGATTACAAAGGCGAAGTAGGAGCGTAAATGTTTTTAAGGCATAATGCCTTAGGCATAAGCTGGGCTATTTTAATCCTGATTCTTTGCGGAATTCCTGGGGATCAGTTTCGGGGTGAAAACAAGGCGAATTTGGATGTTGTGATCCATGCAGTTTTGTTCGCAGTGCTATTTCTGTTGCTTACGATTGGTTTCATAAAACAGAAACGATTTTTGGCATTACACTCCTTAACCAAGTTGAAAGTATTGATTCTATGCACTGTTTATGGCGGTCTAATCGAACTGATGCAGGGATTTCTTTTTGTCGGAAGATCCGTGGAGTTTTCGGATGTCCTAGCCAATGCCGTTGGGGCCGGAGCTGGCCTGGTTGTATTCATGTTAATCTATGGCAATGAATCCTATACCTAACCGTTTAATAATTGATGGAAATTTTAACTCGAAATCAGCGTGTATCAAATTTGTACTGATTATTTTGGTCGCTGATTAAATCCATATTCTATGATGGAACTGAAGAAGAACCCAGAAGCAAATCTGGAAAACAAAAAACTAGTCTATTTCCTTACAGGACTCCTGCTTGCATTGGGCGTTGTTCTTGTGTCGTTTGAATGGACCCAATATGAAGGTGAAGTAGGAAGTCTTGGCGATTTAGAAGTGTTTCTAGATGAGGAAGAGATGATTCCGATTACGCAGCAGACACCTCCACCTCCACCGCCACCGCCGCCACAGACAACAATTATTGAGATTGTAGAAGACGACGAAGAAATCGAGGAGGAACTCGAAATTGAAGACACTGAAATGGACGAAGACGATGTTTTTGAGATCGTTGATATTCCAGAAGAAGTAGTTGCCGCACCTCAGATCTTCCATATTGTTGAAGAGCAGCCTGAATTCCCTGGTGGACAGAAGGAGCTCATGATTTGGCTGAGAGACAACACTAAGTTCCCGCCGATTGCAAAAGATGCAGGGATCACTGGAGTCGTTTATGTACAGTTTGTTGTGCGTGAAGATGGTAAGGTCGATCCAGATGATATCACAATCCTTCGTGGCGTGCATCCAGCTTTGGATAATGAGGCAATGCGTGTCGTTCGCAAGATGCCATCGTGGAAACCAGGTCGGCAGAGAGGTAAGCCCGTAGCTGTATACTATAAGTTGCCATTTCGGTTTAACTTGAAGTAATAATCAAGAGTTTTTAAACCTGCCCATTCCGAATTTTCGGAAATGAGGCAGGTTTTTTTGTGCCTTTTATCTTGAGTTTGATACCGTATTCTAGATGCAGCCGATTATAAATATGAAAGATCCATGCGTTCTGTTAGATATCAAAACCAACAGTTATGATAAGGAACAAAGAATCAAAGACACCCGAACGACTATTTCTTGGACTTGCGCTAGGCTTGGCAGCATCGCTTTGCATTCTGGAATATGGAAGACCCATGTTGAATCAGTATGCATTTCACGGGCAAATAGATGATGGCGAAGATATTTTTGAGGAGCACGTTTTCATTACGCTTCCCAAGCCACCTGAAAGAGAAGTAGTGATTGATCGGGTAAATACAAAAACGACTGAAATTCGAATAGTAGACGATCACAAATACGTGGAGCCAGTTAAGGCCGTTCCAGAATTTATTATAGATTATGACGAGGTTGTTATTGGCGATTCCGTTGAAATGCCGGATATAGTTATCCCACCACTTCCAGCCTTCATGGTTGATGAATTACCAAGTTTTGATGGATATGCTGAGTTCTTACAAAGGAATCTGACCTTTCCGTCCGTTATGAAAGAAATAGGTCAGGAAGGCGATGTGTGGGTGGAGTTCGCCATTGATAAGAAAGGCAAAATAGACCTTTCCACGATTGAAGTTAGGAAGTCTGAACATGTCTTGTTTAGCAAAGAAGTTATCCGCGTGCTACGCAAGATGCCAAACTGGAATCCAGGCAAAAAGCAAGGTAAACCGGTCCCCGTGCTAATGACAATTCCTGTTCGGTTTAGATTGAAATAATTAAAGAATCATTCCAGCCCCCACGGTTTCATTTGTAGCCTCGTCAATTACGATGAGGCTGCCAGTGTGCCGGTTTCGTTGATATCGATCTGTGAATAATGGTACTGTGGTTCTAATCTGAATGCGAGCGATATCGTTCATGTTTATCACCTTGTCATCCTCGAGCTTGTGAAGCGAGTTGATGTCAATTTTATATCGAATATCCTTCACAATACATCGAGCATCCCTTGATGTATGTTTCAAAGCATACTTTCCGTTTAATTGAATTGGCCTTTGGCTCATCCAACAGATCATGAGGTCATGATCCTGAGTTACCTCGGGTTGGTTGTTCGACCGAACAATCATATCCCCTCGGCTTACATCCACGTCATCCTCTAACAAAATAGTGCAAGACATTGGGGCGAATGCTTCAGGAACTTCACCGTCGTAGCTGTCAATCTTCGCGACTTTAGATGTGAATCCTGAAGGAAGTATTGTTACATCATCTCCCTTTTTCCAAATTCCGCCCGCAACTCGACCCGCGTAACCTCGGTAATCATGAAATTCAGTAGTCTGTGGACGAATTACTTGCTGCACAGGAAATCTTCCATCGATGTGGTTTTCATCGCTACCAATATGAACAGTTTCTAAGGCGTAGAGCAAAGTTGACCCTTCAAACCAAGGCATCTTTGTAGACCGATCCACCACGTTGTCACCTAACAATGCGCTAATAGGAATGTATCGGATATCACTAATTTCCAGTTTGCTTGCAAAATCTTCTAAACTCGATTTAATCTCTTCATATCGTTCTTGCGAATAGTCTACAAGGTCCATTTTGTTAATGCAAAACACTACGTGTTTGATGCCGAGAAGCGAGGCAATGAAGCTATGTCTAGAAGTTTGCTCAACCAATCCGTGTCTAGCGTCAACAAGAATTATTGCAAGGTTGGCCGTGCTAGCACCCGTAACCATGTTGCGGGTATACTGAATGTGCCCCGGCGTATCGGCAATGATGAACTTTCGTTTCGGCGTTGCAAAATATCGGTAGGCTACATCAATCGTGATCCCTTGTTCACGCTCCGAGCGTAATCCATCAGTGAGTAGGGCCAAGTTGACTTCTCCTTCACCACCCATGCGTTTTGTGGCCTTTTCCATGGCATCCATTTGATCCTGGAAAATGGCCTTGCTGTCATAGAGCAACCGCCCAATCAACGTGCTTTTACCGTCGTCTACGCTTCCTGCAGTAGTAAACCGTAGAAGTTCCATATCTAAATAACCTGCTGTACTTTGCTCCATAACTATGTCTTGCGATTTAATCGCGTTTAGAAATATCCTTGTTTTTTTCTGTCTTCCATTGCAGCCTCCGAACGCTTGTCATCCGCCCGAGTGCCACGCTCCGTAGTCCTTGTTGCCGCAACCTCCTCGATGATTTTCTCCAAATCATCAGCCGGTGATTCAACCGCGCCGGTACAGCTCATGTCGCCAATTGTACGGAAGCGAACGACGCGCTTCTCAACCTTTTCCTCTGGCCTTTTATTCATGAACTCACCATCGGAATAAATCACTCCGTCTCGAACAAATATGTCGCGCTCATGTGAAAAATAGATCGACGGTAGATCGATGTTCTCGTAAAGTATGTATTGCCATACGTCCATTTCCGTCCAATTACTTATAGGGAATACTCGAAAGTTTTCACCCATATTCTTCATGCCATTAAAAATATTCCAGAGCTCAGGTCTTTGATTTTTTGGATCCCATTGGCCAAATTCGTCCCGATGAGAAAAGAATCGCTCCTTAGCCCGGGCTTTTTCTTCGTCCCTTCGGGCTCCACCCATACATGCGTCGAACTTGTTAGTCTCTATGGTATCTAAAAGAGTAACGGTTTGTAAGCCATTCCGGCTGGCGTTAAAACCAGTTTCCTCCACTACCTTTCCTTCATCGATAGACTTTTGTACCGATCCCACGATAAGTTCAACACCGTCCTTCGCAACCAAACTATCGCGAAATGCAATGGTTTCAGGGAAATTGTGACCTGTGTCAACATGAACCAACGGGAAAGGGATCTTTCCAGGCCAAAATGCCTTCTTAGCTAAATGGTAACAGAGAATTGAATCTTTTCCACCCGAGAACAGGAGGGCGGGATTTTCAAATTGAGCGGCAACTTCTCGAATTATGAAAATCGCCTCAGATTCGAGTTCCTTTAGATGTGTTAAGTTGTATTTCATTATGTGATCTTGATCAATGGAAGCAGCTTGTTGTAGAGTTCCTCTCCGCACTCTTCTATCGATTTGTTCAATGTTTTTATCTCGATGTTTGGATCTTCTGGCACCTCAAAAGGCGAGGAAATTCCAGTGAAATTTGGTATTTCCCCCTTTCTTGCTTTAGCGTAAAGACCTTTCACATCTCTTTTTTCGCACTCTTCTAAAGGAGTGTTTATGAAGACTTCTACAAAATACTCGGATCCGATTATGTCCAGCGCTTGTTTTCGAACTGCAATAGTTGGACTCACAAAGCTGTCAATGCAAATGATTCCACCCTCGACAAAAAGCTTCGATACCTCCGCGATTCTTCGAATGTTTTCATGCCGATCGGCATCAGTAAATCCAAGGCCTTGGTTAAGCCCCGTGCGCACATTGTCGCCGTCAAGAAGCTTTGAGAAGTATCCACTATCCAAAAGTTTCCGTTCTAGGTATTTGGCCAATGTTGTTTTTCCTGAACCGCTCAAACCGGTCATCCAAACCACATGGGATTTTTGTCCGAGAAATTCTTCTTTTTCTTCCTTGGAAATAATCTCGTCAAAGACACTAAATACGTTGTTTCCTTCGTGCTTCATTTAATCCTGCAAATGTAAATATCATTCGTGGCTTTTGTGGCTTTTTGGGTTTGTTCCTTAAGACGGATTCCTAGATTTGAAGAATATGAATGCAAAGCAACTGATGTCGGGTTTCAAAGTTGTTCCGGTGGATCAAATGGGAATCAATGATCGAATCGCTAGGATTAAGTCTAGGAGCATCAAAAAAGAGGCGAAAATCCAGGGTCTTAAAATGGCCCTGAACATGATTGACCTTACGACGCTGGAAGGTGCTGATACGCCGAATAAGGTGAGGCAAATGTGCTATAAAGCAATGCATCCTATGGATCAATTGAAAGGCGCGCCGAGTGTGGCTGCTGTTTGTGTTTTTCCTTCCCTGGTTGGGGTAGCAAAAGAAGCTCTTGGCGATTCGTCTGTGAAGGTTGCTGCCGTTGCAACATATTTTCCGAGTGGACAAACAACGCGAGAAATAAAGCTTCAGGAAACGCAGTATGCCATTGATGAAGGCGCTGATGAAATTGATATGGTTATATCGAGAAAGGAATTCCTGAAAGGGAACTACACTTACGTTTTAGAAGAGATTATTGCCATAAATGAATTATGTAAGAAGCATGATCGAAGGTTAAAGGTGATTTTGGAAACTGGTGAGCTAGGAGCTTTGGACCAAGTGCGAAAAGCAGCCGACATCGCTCTTTTGGCTAATCCAGACTTTATAAAAACAAGTACCGGCAAAATTGGTCAAGCCGCAAATATGCAGGTGACACTTGTAATGTTGCAGGCCATTTGGGACCATTATCAAAGAACAGGCATTCAGGTTGGTATGAAGCCAGCAGGCGGGATATCGGATGCTAAGACGGCCTTGCATTACCTCATGATGGTTAAGGAGGTATTAGGGGAAGAATGGCTGAGTAACCAGTGGTTCCGTTTTGGGGCTTCCCGGTTGGCAAATGATGTGTTAATGCAATTGAAGAAACAAGAAACGGGCGCCTACCAATCGGCGCCGTACTTTTCAAAAGACTAGAATATGACGGAAAAATGGAATTTAAGCGCTGCTCCTGAGAGCACATCACATGTTGAATTGCAAGACACCTATCATCTATTCATCAACGGTGAGTTCAGAAAGCCGAAGTCAGGGAAGTATTTTGACACAATAAACCCTGCCACAAATACAGTAATCGCCACCGTTTCAGAGGCTGGAAAGCAAGATGTGGACGACGCGATGAAAGCCGCGGAGAAGGCTTTCCCCGCCTGGAGTAAGTTGGATGGCAAAGAAAGAGGAAAGTACATATTTCGGATTGCCCGAACGATCCAAGAGCGAAGCCGTGAGTTCGCCGTGATCGAGTCATTGGATGGAGGTAAACCGATTCGTGAGTCTCGAGACGTGGATATTCCGCTCGCAGCGGCGCATTTTTTCTACTGCGCTGGCTGGGCAGATAAATTGGAATACGCGTTTCCAAATCGATCACCAAAGCCGCTGGGAGTTGCCGCACAAATTATTCCATGGAACTTTCCTCTTCTAATGGCCGCATGGAAAATTGCCCCCGCCCTCGCTTGCGGGAATACCGTCGTTTTAAAGCCAGCAGAGACAACGCCTTTGACTGCACTTAAGTTAGCAGAGATCATTCAAGAAGCAGGTTTGCCGCCCGGTGTGGTGAATATTGTAACAGGTGCTGGAGAAACTGGTGCAGCCATGACGGCGCATCCAATCCCAAAGAAGTTGGCATTTACAGGATCAACCGAAGTAGGTAAGTTCATCTACAAAGCTGCACTGGATGGAAACAAAAAAGTGACGCTCGAATTAGGTGGGAAAGCAGCCAACATCATTTTTGATGACGCCCCAATAGAAGCGGCAGTGGAAGGAATCATCAACGGAATCTATTTCAACCAAGGTCATGTTTGTTGCGCGGGGTCACGGTTATTTGTGCAGGAAACGGTTTACGAAGAGGTGTTATCAAAGCTCAAAAGGCGAATGGATACGTTCATCGTGGGAGATCCCATGGATAAAAACACAGACATCGGTGCAATCAACTCCAAAGCGCAACTCAAGACCATCGAAGAATACCTGAAAATAGGTCGAGAGGAGGGAGCTGAAATTTACCAGCCAAAATGCAATCTACCGAAGACTGGAAATTGGTGCGCTCCAACGTTATTTACCAATGTGGCCCAAAGCAATCGTATTGTACAAGAGGAGATTTTTGGTCCTGTACTCGCCATTCAAACATTTCGCACGATTGACGAAGTAATTGATAAGGCGAATAACACACCATACGGACTGTCCGCCGGAGTCTGGACGGATAAAGGATCGAAGATTTTTCAGCTCACCCAAGCCTTAAAAGCCGGGGTTATTTGGGCAAACACCTACAATAAGTTCGATGCGACAAGCCCTTTTGGTGGTTATAAAGAGAGTGGTTTTGGAAGAGAGGGTGGAATTCACGGCATGGAGGCATATTTAAAGTTTGATTAAGATGGCAGCACTAGATATTCAAAAAACCTATAAAATCTTCATCGGAGGCAAGTTTCCTCGGACCGAGTCGGGGCGGTTTTACCCAATCCGTAACGGGAAGGATGAGCTCATTGCCAACATGTGCTTGGCATCAAGAAAGGACTTCAAAAATGCGGTGGTTGCCGCGCGAAAAGCACAAGTGGGGTGGGCAAACAAAACAGCCTATAATAGAAGTCAAATCTTGTACCGACTCGCGGAAATGCTTCAATCACGAGAGGCATCCTTTGCAAGCGAATTGGAGGCGCTGGGATTGTCAAAAAAGAAATCGAGTGCTGAAGTTGAAAAGGCAATTGACACACTGGTTTACTACGCGGGCTGGTGTGATAAATACAGCGCCATATTCAGTTCTGTAAACCCAACAGCGACAGCTCACTTTAACTTTTCTGTGCATGAGCCAATGGAATTGATCGCTGCAGTGGCCCCTGAAAGTTCGCCACTATTTGGTTTGGTTTCAACAATAGCTCCAATTATTGCGGGTGGAAATTCGATTGTCCTGCTTGCTTCGGAGAAGCTCCCAACTTCTGCTATGTCGTTTGCCGAAGTAATTCAAAATTCAGACGTGCCAGCTGGTGTGGTGAACATCCTAACAGGTTCAATGGATGAATTGCTTCCACATATGAGTTCGCACATGGATGTTAATGGATTGTTGGTGGCCCGACCTGGAGTAGATGATTCCATCCACGAAACGCTTGTTCAAAACGTAAAACGTTTGAAAGATTGGTCGGAAACTTGGGAAGATCAAGGTCCTTATAAAATTCTTGATTTTCAGGAATTGAAAACGACTTGGCACCCTGTGCAGTCGAGCGCGGCTAGTGGTGGAGGATATTGAACCGAGGTGTGTTTTGGTTCCCGCTTAACTCCTACAATTGCACCTATGAATTTTGAGAAATTACTGATCGAAGCTTCCCTGAAAGCAGGGGAGGAAATATTAAAGGTATACGCCCGCGATTTTGATGTGGAAACAAAGTCGGACCAAAGCCCGCTTACTGAGGCTGACAAGAATAGCCACTTAGCCATTATGGCCTACTTGGAGAAAACTGAATTTCCAATCCTAAGCGAAGAAGGCAAGCATATGGGTTTTTCTGAGCGCAAGGATTGGACTAAGTTTTGGCTTGTGGATCCGCTTGATGGAACGAAGGAGTTTGTGAAGAAAAATGGGGAGTTTACCGTAAACATAGCGCTCATTGAAAATGGTGCACCCGTTTATGGTATCATTTACGCGCCAGTTCTCAAAAAACTATTCGTTGGTAATGTCGGAACGGAGGCGTGGGTTGCCGAAAATGTAGAAGTCGATACATCAATCGAAACGATTTTAGAGAACAAGGTTTCTATCCCAAAAGCTAAACCAGCTGAACCGTATATCGTAGTTGCCAGTCGAAGTCATTTTAGCCCAGAGACGCAAGAATATGTGGATGAATTGAAACAAAGCAAAGGTGAAATCGAGTTTGCTTCTATGGGATCCAGCCTTAAAATTTGCTTGGTAGCAGAAGGATTGGCGGATGTGTATCCAAGATTTGGCCCAACCATGGAATGGGATACGGGCGCCGGGCATGCCATTGCAAAGGCTGCCGGTAAGACCATAATTGATCACTCTACAGGGTTAGAGATGGTCTACAACAAAGAGAATTTATTGAATAATTGGTTCATCGTTAGCTGATTTACTTAGAATCCTAAATGGAAAAATTCTAATGCCGACATGATACGTAGGTGAAAACCAAATGCGACCCGCTATGTCAGGCATCGTTGAAAAAATGATGTCGTATTTTGACTGATCGTACACCAACTTCTTTTCCTCTACTGCATACTGTAGATTCACCAGATTGTTTCTCACTTCCCTCAGTGCGAGTGAGGTGTCTAGTTTTTGAGCCGTGAATTGAGATTCGGATTTATCCAATTCAGATGCGAGGTTTTTTAGCTTGTCTGCGACCTCTGTTCTGTCCAAGGTGGCAATGTATTCGCCAGAATCTACAATCGTTCCTTCATCAACCATATCGGTGATGTTTGTTTGTCAAATGTTGGCTTTTCGCATTCCAGGAGGGCCTAGAATTTTTTCCGATTCCTTGGCTCTGAGCTCTCCAGTTGTCTTAACTGAAACTGAAAGATTTCCCCGGACAACCTTGGCCGTGGCTTCGATGGATTCGTCCCCAGTTTGGAGACTGAAATACAGAATGGTGATGGCAGCAAGTATACCTGCGGCTAATAAATATTTGCGATTCATAACAAGCTATGGTCGGTAATGATTGTCGAATATATTTTCAACGACTTGCGCCCCAACACAAAGTTGCCTGATATTATGAATTATTGGCAGGAATTCAATGAAATTTGAGCGATTCGCAGTCCTTAACATGATAGAAGCCAACATGTGTTCGGCGGCCATTTCAAAACGATTTAATTCAAGTTGATTTGCCGCATGAGATTTGGTCACTTTCTTCGTTCTATCTACCCCTCAAGATATTAACTTCGCGCCCATGTCTAAAGTAGCTTTAATTACGGGCGTCACGGGTCAGGATGGCGCATATCTCGCTGAACTTCTTCTTGAAAAAGGATACATCGTTCATGGCGTCAAACGCAGAAGTAGTTTATTTAATACTGCTCGGATCGATCATCTATATCAAGATCCACATGAGAAGGATCGAAAATTCCACCTTCACTATGGCGATTTAACGGATAGCACAAACCTCATCCGAATCGTTCAAGAAACTCAGCCTGACGAGATCTACAACCTAGCGGCTCAGAGCCACGTAAAAGTCTCCTTTGACTCACCAGAATATACTGCCAACGCTGACGCACTGGGTACTCTGCGATTGCTGGAAGCGATTCGAATCTTAAAGCTTGAGAAAAAAACAAAGTTTTACCAAGCTTCGACGTCTGAACTCTACGGATTAGTTCAAGAAGTGCCGCAGTCCGAGACGACGCCATTTTATCCAAGGAGCCCGTATGCGGTGGCTAAATTGTATGCATTCTGGATATGCACGAATTATAGAGAAGCCTATGACATTTTTGCGTGTAATGGGATTCTATTTAACCACGAATCTCCGCTAAGGGGAGAGACTTTCGTTACAAGAAAAATCACCCGAGCCGCTGCTAAGTATAAATTAGGATTACAGGATAAAATATACCTAGGTAACCTCGATGCCAAACGAGATTGGGGACATGCAAAAGATTATGTTGAGGGCATGTGGCGCATGTTGCAGCAAGATAAGCCTGAGGATTTTGTGCTTGCCACTGGCAAAACAATCCCGGTCCGTGAGTTTGTTGAGCTATCGTTTAAAGAGGTAGGAGTTGATCTTGAGTGGGAAGGAGCCGGCATTGAGGAGAAGGGTATAAACAAGGCTACAGGAAAAGTAATTGTTGAAGTTGATCCAAAGTATTTCAGACCGACCGAGGTGGACTTATTAATCGGTGATCCTACCAAGGCAAAAGAACAACTTGGATGGGTGGCAACGCACACCGTGGAGCAATTATGCCATGACATGGTAGCTGCAGATTTAGAACGTTTCACACGAGATAAACATCTCATGGATGCAGGCCACGACATAATTGAGTCACACGAGTAATGCTTCTTGAAGATAAGATTTTCGTAGCGGGCCACCGCGGTATGTTGGGCTCTGCCTTGGTTCGAGCTTTGAAAAAAGCTGGGCACTCAAATCTCATCACTCGGACGTCCTCTGAATTGGACCTTAGTAATCAGGCTCAGGTCAACGAATTTTTTGAATCTGAGAAACCAAAATTTGTTTTCATGGCCGCCGCGAAAGTGGGCGGTATTGTAGCGAACAATACATATCGGGCTGAGTTTCTGTATAACAACATTATGATAGAGGCCAACGTGGTTCATGCATGCCATCTGTATAAGGTGGAAAAAATGCTTTTCCTTGGCTCGAGTTGTATCTATCCAAAATTAGCACCTCAGCCGCTAAAGGAGGAATATCTGCTTGCTGGGTATCTGGAACCCACAAATGAACCCTATGCATTGGCCAAAATTGCGGGGATTAAGTTGGCGGAATCGTACCGAGATCAATACGGATGTAATTTCATTTCTGCTATGCCCACGAATTTGTACGGGCCAAATGATAATTATGATCTCCAAAATTCGCACGTGCTACCGGCACTCTTACGTAAATTTCATTCGGCGGTTCAGTCTGGGGCCAAAGAGGTCGAAATCTGGGGGTCGGGAAACCCAAGACGGGAGTTTATGCATGTCGATGATCTGGCCGACGCTTGTTTGTTTCTTATGAAGTCTTACGACGACAGAGGGTTTGTGAATGTCGGAACTGGTTCTGATGTCTCAATTCGCGAGCTTGCCGAGCTCATTGCGGAAGTCACTGGATTTCGTGGAAAGTTAGAATTTGATCATTCTAAGCCGGATGGCACACCGCGAAAGCTGATGGATGTAGGCAGACTTCACCGATTGGGATGGTCACATCAGTACAACTTACGTTCAGGGATTGAATCGGTTTATGCGGGGGTAAAAGACTTACCACCCTTTACTATTTCAGCCTAATTTAGCGGGATGCTGCGGAGTACACTCATTTTAATCTTCTTGGTATACGGGATCTCGGCAACTGCCCAGTTGATAACATCTGCCTTAAATCCGGAGCAGACAAACCTGCTTCAGGCTTATGAGGCGCGTTCCGAACACCTGAAACCTACTGGTTATGCACCATACTTAATTTCCACGGTTAAGCAGGATTCAATCTTTGATGCGAACACAAGAAATTGGGAGCGAAAGAACTATAGTAACTGGATACTTCGGAAATTAAAAAATGAGCACCTTTTTGAGGTTGATAAGCAGGATTTTCATTTAGAAGGCGATGCGGCATTCAACTTAGAAACGGGAGATTATGTTGACGCGATTGGCCGAAGGGCATACACCAATACTCGAGGATATTCATTAAAGGGCACGGTTGGGAAACGCATTTTCTTTCAAACGACCTTTTTTGAGACCCAGTCGATTTTTACCAACTACATGGACAGCGTTGTTTCAACAAAGGGTGATTTTAACGAGACCGGCGGGAATCTTTACAACGATCGAGGTGCGGTTCCTGGATATGGCAGATGGAAACCATTCACCAGATATAAATCGAGTTATGACTACGATTACACCCTTGCCACAGGATCTTTTGGCGTTGCGATAAACGAGAATAGTTTTGTTCAATTTGGCCACGATAAGCAGTTTGTAGGGTATGGATATCGTTCTCACCTTCTCTCTGACGCATCTTCACCTTATCCCTTTCTAAGAGCTCAAATCAGCTTTTGGGAGGGTAGAGTTACCTACAATTCGACATGGGCGGTCTTGCAGTCGTTGGATCCAATTGTGGACGTATCCTATGGGAATAAGGAAGTAATGAATCGACGTTTGGGAGCGAGGTTCAATTACCTAAGTGTTCAGCCGGCTCCATGGTTCAGTTTTGGACTGTTTGATGGAACTACATGGACTTGGCGCAGAAACAGTAGTCCAGGAAGTATCGAGTACTATTCTCCGCATGGGTTTCTCTATACTGGAAATGGAATTAGGAACCATATAGTAGGTTTCAATGGACAAGCCACGTTGTTCAAAATGGTAAGAACCTATGGTCAATTTGCGCTGAACACAAAGGGCAGGGGAATGGCCGCCCAGGCTGGTGTAAAGGTCTTTGGTCCAGTCGATAATATGGTGCTCCAATTAGAGTACAACAAAGTTGGTCAGAACTACTATTACTATGCTCAAGGGGCGAATGGTACGGTGCTGATCGATGAGCCAATTCAAACCGGAACGCAGGCAATTGATTATTACCAAAACAACGACATGGTTCTTGGGCACCCAATGGGCGTGGCTCTTGACGAAATTCTCATTAAGGGATCGTATCGCCTGCGTGATTTCTTTGGTAATGGGTCTCTAAACATTGTAAATCAAAATTCAGTTTCAAACCCAAAAGACATTCTGTTTCTCATGGTAGAAGGCGGATATGTTGTCAACCCAAAATCGAATGCTCAAATCGCTGCGGGCATTCTATATCGAGACGAAAAAAGCTTGAATAATTCAGGAATGAAGACTGTCTATCCGTTTATTGCCATACGTACCAACTTGTTTAATCGATACCAAGACTTTTAAGTATGATCCACATTTTACTTGCATTCGGCACAGCTCTTCTGGTATCAATCCTTTCATTTCCAGCACTTATCAAGGTGGCGTATCTGAAGCGCCTTATTGATGAACCTGGTGAGGCTCGAAAACTTCACTTTAGACGAATCCCGACTATTGGTGGCATAATCATTTTTGCGGGAACGCTTTTCGCTTATCTGCTTTGGTACCCTTTTGAAGAGATGACTGATGTAACCCAAATGGGGCGAGCACTGAAAGACTTTCAATACATCGGCGCCACCATGATCATTCTATTCTTCATTGGAATTAAGGATGACATCATTGGTACAGCACCGGTTAAAAAGCTGGCCGGACACCTCATTGTTGCCTTTATTCTCGTCATCATGGGCGATATCAGAATTACGAGCATGCACGGAATATTTGGTGTTTATGATCTACCAGAATGGGGCGGAATTTTCTTGTCAATATTGAGCTACACCGTGATCGTGAATGCGATCAATCTAATTGATGGTATAGATGGATTAGCAGCGGGTATTGGGGTTATTGCCGCTGGAGCGATGGGGTCATGGTTCTTTTTAGCTGGCGCCGATGAGCACGCTGTACTTGCCTTTGCACTGGCTGGGTCTTTACTCGGGTTCCTCATTTATAATTTCTCCCCGGCCAAGATTTTTATGGGAGATAGCGGCTCTCTTACAATTGGCCTTGTTCTTTCGGTGCTGGCAATTAAGCTTATTGAGTACCCCACTGAAAACGTTCCAAATGAGCTGCTCGGAATATCAAAGCCCGTTTTTGCTATGGCGGCTTTGGCTTACCCATTAATAGATACCCTACGCATTTTTGTTTATCGAATTATTCGGGGTACATCGCCGTTTGCGGCAGATAAAAACCACATTCATCACAGGTTACTAGAATTGGGATTTGGACATAGAAAGGCAGTATTGCTCGTGTACGTATCCTCCATTTTTATCGTGCTATTAAGTACAAGCATTCATGAGGCACCGGGGATTGTTTTGATTGTTACCGCTCTTGTAGCATTGGTTATATCTCAAATTCCGGGAGTACTTGTATTAATCAAAAACAGAAAAAAAGTCAAGGCGTAAATTGAAGTATCTCCTTGGAATATCGTTGCTTGTGACCACTGCTCTGACTGCTGTTGGTCAGAATGCTTTTTTACCATTGGACTTCTATTCCACAATGCGAGCAGAGCGCAGTATGGTTGATTCCGTGCAGTCTCTTCACCCAGAAATTAGACCGTACAGCGCTTGGGTTGTTCAAGACAATAATGGAATGTTTCTAAATGGATCCGCAAAGCGAATTCGAACAAAAGCGAAGGAAAGAAAAGAGAACTATTTTGAAATTGAACTGGCGCCTAGAATAAACACAACCGGATACTACGAAGTAGGTGATGCGAACGGTACGGCCGTTGAATCAAGCGTTGGGGCCGCGGTTTTTGCCGATTATGCGAACAAGGTCAAGTTCAGTGCGGATGTCATTGCTGGTTATAATGAGCCCGTTTCCTATATGTCTGTTATTACCGATAGCCTGCATGCTGTTCCAGGGTATAGTTATGCAAATAGGCAAGGTGGGTTTGGTTATCACCAGAGTACAATAAACCTTGCGTGGCGTCCGAGCAAGGTTGTTGAACTGAATGCGGGCCGGGGAAAGCACTTTATCGGCGAGGGGTATCGCAGTTTGTTTTTAAGCGATTATGCACCGAATTACAATTTCTTGCGTGCCGACATTACGGCGTGGCGCATTAAGTACATGGTGTTGTACACGCAGATGAGGTCTTCATTAGGCTTTCCTGATAAGTTTTACGGCGTTCAAAACAAGTATGCCACTATGCACTACTTGAGTCTTAACATTACAAAATGGTGGTCTGTTGGCGCTTTTGAGGCGGTGGTGTGGGAGTCCGAAGATTCCGCGCAAATTCGACAAGTCGATATCAACTACTTAAACCCGATCATATTCTTTAGACCAGTAGAATACAGCCTAGGTTCCTCTGACAACAGTTTGCTTGGCTTCTCTTCCACCATTAGGCCTGCGAAGGGTCTAACACTCTACGGTCAAGTAATGATTGATGAATTTATCGTGAAAGAAGTGTTTGCACCGATCAACGCGAAGATCAGTTCGGACTCAACGATCAAAACCGCCTGGTATGGAAATAAGCAAGCCGTACAATTGGGAATTAAGGTGCATGAACCTTTTGGTTGGAAGCACAGTACGATACTGGCTGAATTTAATGTGCTTCGTCCATACATCTACAGTCACGGAAATTCCAACCAGAGCTATACGCAAATGACTCAGCCCTTAGCGCATCCACTCGGGGCAAACGCCATTGAATGGGTGGCGGTGGCGGCTTGGCAACCAAAGGATGTATGGCATTTTTCTTTAAGATCGACATATTCACGAAAGGGCTACACGACCTCGACCAGAAACATGGGAGAAGAACCCATGATAAGCAGTAGCTTTTTAATTAATTCCCCTGAAAAGCATGGATACTACTTGCTTCAAGGGAAAATCGTGGACGTGGCTAATGTTAGGGTGGACGCCGCCTATACTTTGGTTGAACGATGGAATTTACGTGTCGAGTCCTCGTTGCATTATAGAGTCGAACGCAGTTCTTCGCACATGTTAGGTGCGTTCATTTTCGGTTTTGGTCTGCGAACCGCACTATGGAATGACTATAAAATGCTCTAGAAAAGACATGGCCAATGTCTAATTTGGCTGGTTTCTGGCCTTGTGCTTTCGTTAAAGCAAGAGTCAGGGCATATTCATTTTGCCACTTCTTGATTCAAGATCAATGGTCTTAATTTAACCTCCAATTTTGGTTGCATGCCCTTTTCAAAAGCAATCTGAACGCCATTGTTGAAAGATTCGAGATGTTCATCGCGAATCCCAGAGCGAATCTTTTCAAATTTCGCTAGTCTCTCTTCCTCAGTTAGATTGGTCCCTAGAATTGAGGCAGTAATTGACCAACCCATTCCTTCCATTAATGCCTCTGATCTTTCAGGCTGTTGATCAGCGATTTTCCCGAGTCGTTCTGGATCGTGGCCTAATTTGGTTCCTAAAACCCAGCCAGCTTCTCGGTATTTTGGGTTAGCCTCCGAATTCTGAAGCATGAATCGCATTGATCCGATTGATGCTAGACCGATGAATAGCGAGAGCCAAATGACATTGAGCCGGAGTTTATTCAATCCATAAATGGTGAGAAAAACAAGTAACGGTAGAATGTATGTTAGATGACGGCTATAGACATAATTGTCACGATCAATATGCCCGTCATAGAATGGGCTCACAGCGTATAGGAGCACAAAGATTAGGGAGATGGCCAGCGCGAGTAATATGGATTGGTTCCTATTTCTAAGGAATGTAATGAGGGTGGCTCCAACTCCAACGCAGATAAACCAATTCCAGATTGATCGCATGGTGGAGGCGTCGAATCCAAACATTTCAGGGAGCATTGAAGAGCCAGGTAATGCCTCGATAAATACCAGGTAAAGCCGTTTATATGTTTCCAAATCCCTCAGATGACTGTAATCTAGGCCTCTCACTTCCGTTCCACTAAATTCCGCTAAATGGAATCCGGGATCAAACGTACTTCGCACCCAAATATGGATGAGTAAAACTCCCGTGCATGTCGCATAAAGTAGGCCGTAGTCTTGCCATTTGGCATTTCGAAGAAAGAGAGCCAAGGCCATTATTGGGATAATCACAATGTTGACGTAGCTCAGCCAAATTGCGAGACCCGCCAAAATGCCCGTAATTGCAATTTGCTTAGACGTTCGTTCACGTGATTCCGCAAGGAGGATTACTAGAAACGGTACAAAACTGAAAAGCGAGTGCATCCCAAAGTTTACGGTTGACCAGGGGAGGATGGAAGGCAATGAAAAAACGGTCCAGATTGCGAAGGCGTGAAACACCGTCCGATTTGAGATTTTGCTTACAATGAATACCTGAACTGACCGTGAAGCAAGATCAATAATTAATGCGCCTATCGTTAGGGCGTTTGTGAGTCCACTTTTTTTTGATAATCAGAGCCATGAACGAAATAAGGATCGTTCCGCCCTCATGGGGATAATGGATGAGTTGATCATATCGCAGCGATCCGCTTAGAATTGCTTCGTTCAGCAAGATGTCCCATGCTAGTTGATCAGGAGCGTTGAGCCACGGTTCGTGCCAGACGCCATAGATTATTCTAGTAATGAGGCCTAAAAGCAGATATAGCAATATTTGGAACCGGGGTTGGGTGAATGCTGCCTTAGATTGCACCTCGTGAAAGTAAGAATTGGTCTGGTGCGCCTAGTCTTTTGGCTCGAAATCTAATACAACCGAGTTCATACAAAAACGCTTATGTGTAGGAGGAGGTCCGTCGTCAAAAATATGTCCTAAGTGTCCGTCACACCTGCCGCAAACTACCTCGGTTCTGATCATTCCGTGTGAACTGTCGCGAACATATTCAACGCTGGTTTCGCTAATTGCTTCAAAAAAGCTTGGCCATCCGCATTGACTCGCAAATTTAGAATCCGATACAAAGAGATGGTTGCCGCAAGCGCCACAGTAGTAATCTCCCAATCCTTCGTGGTCCCAGTACTTTCCTGTGAAGGCGCGTTCCGTCCCCTTTTTCCGAGCGATGTAATAAACGTCCTCGCTTAAAACGCTCTGCCAGAATTCATCCGATAGGTCTAGTTTGGTTTTATCGGTTCTTGAATAATAAGGGTTGTCTTTTTTTGTTTCGTTCATACCATCTTTTGCGGTTTCCGGTGCTTGGGCGCAACCTGCCATTGGCGCGAGCGCCAAAGCGATTATGTACATATATTTTAAGTTCATCTTAAGATGTTGACGGAGTGATTTCACTTTCCTGTCACTATTAACTTAAATTGGTAAGCATTTGTTTAAAAATGATGGGGTAGGTATACGAGGTGCGGACCAGCGTACGCCCGGCTGTTGCAAGTCCGCTCGCTTTTGTCCTGTCATTTAACATTTCTACGACCGAATTTGAAAACGCAGAAGGGTCATCTGCAATCAGGCAATGAACTCCGGATTCAAGGGCAGCACCTTCAACGCCCACACTTGTTGTGATCAAGGGTATTCCGCGATAAAGCGCGTCAAAAGTTTTGATTTTCATTCCGCTTCCAAATCTTAAGGGAACAATGGCGGCGGACGAAGCGGCCATAAGAGGCTTCAAGTCTTCAACGTAGCCCATGTAATTGACTCCAGTTTGAGTTTCAATTAGTCGGAGTAAATCTGAATCGGCGCCACTACCGCATATATTCAACTCAGCATCAGAAACGTGCGATCGAATATGGTCCCAGCAGTTTTCAAGAAACCAAATCAAACCGTCCTTATTTGGCATCCAATTCAGCGTCCCGGCATAAAATATCTTATGCCCATTCTCCTCAAGTGCTAAATCTGGTTGATCTAAAAACGATTCATCACCAAGATGATAAGTGAGATGGAATTTGTCTGAATCAACACCAGCCGCATCTTTTAGATTCTCAATATCGTTAGGGGCTGCAAAGGTTTTTTTTGATTTCCGAATTACCCAAGATTCAAATCGCTTAACACGATTCGCTTCAAGTTCGATTATCCACTTTTTTATCGGGTTCGCCTCGAGAAGCGCAAAGTCTTCCCAAAGTTTGTGCTCGGTATTGTGGCTGTGATAATAGACCTTGCCTATCTGTTTCTGGTTGATCATTTCCATCATATCGAGATGATCAATAATTACAACATCGGCACCATCGATGCCCCACTTCATCATGGATTCGAGTTTCTTAGAATAGACTCGAAAAGTGCCAAAGCTGGGGAATTGCATCAAAGCCATGAACCAGTTAAAAGGGGTTCTCGGTTTGAATGTATCAAACACTTGAACGCTACTAACGCCAAGAGTTTCCCGGATTTTTCCGAGATCAGGTTTCGACTCTAAGCTGTGTGCGCAAACAAGGCGGACATCAAAATATTCGGATAAAAATTGAATGAGTCGCGATGACTTTATCCTACCTCCGCTGTTTGCAGGGTAGGGTAACTCCGTAGTAATAAATAAGAGTGACTTCTTTTCGGTCGACACTGTTATAGCGCAAACGCTGCTTTAACGTCATTCACCATATTCAACTCTTCCCAAGGGAAAAGCTTCACGGTATGCTCAATCACCTCACCACTTCCATTCGTGAATGATTTTGTGACCATCTCCGTTTTTCGGCCCATGTGACCATAGGAAGAAGTTTCGCTGTAAATCGGGCTTCGAAGGTTGAATCGTTGCTCGATTGAGTATGGGCGCATATTAAATATCCCCGACAATTTTTCTGCAATCTCGCCATCTGAAACACCCACCTTGGATGTGCCATATGTGTTTACGTAAAGACCAACAGGATCGGCAACTCCAATGGCGTATGCCACTTGTACTAAGACTTCATCGCAAACACCTGCTGCAACAACATTCTTGGCGATATGCCGTGTGGCGTATGCGGCTGAACGATCAACTTTGCTTGGGTCTTTACCACTAAAGGCGCCACCTCCATGTGCTCCCTTTCCGCCGTAGGTGTCCACTATGATTTTACGTCCGGTAAGTCCTGTGTCGCCATGCGGTCCGCCAATCACGAAAATGCCAGTTGGATTAACGTGATAGGTAATGTCACTTGTAAAAAGTGCCTGTAGTTTTTCAGGTAATTGAGCCTTCACTCTTGGAACAAGAATGTTGATTACGTCCTCTTTTATCTTACTCAACATAGTTTGCTCATCGGCCCAATCATCATGCTGCGTAGACAATACTATCGCAACAATTTTTCTAGGTTGATTGTCGTCGCCATATTCAATAGTCACTTGGCTTTTACTATCAGGACGGAGATAGGTCATTTCCGTACCGCCTTTTCTTAATGCGGCCAACTCGATCAAAAGTTTGTGGCTTAAGTCCGCCGCCAAGGGCATGAAATTCTCTGTTTCGTTGGTGGCATAGCCAAACATCATTCCTTGGTCGCCCGCACCTTGTTCTTCTTTATTGGCTCTGTCAACACCCTGATTAATGTCAGGACTTTGTTCGTGAATTGCGGATAGGACTCCGCATGAACTTGCGTCGAACATATATTCGCTTTTCGTGTAACCGATTTTAGCGATTACATCACGAGCAATGCTTTGTACGTCTAGATATGTTTTGGTTTTGACTTCACCGGCTAACACAACCTGGCCAGTGGTGACAAGTGTTTCACAGGCAACTTTTGACTCAGGGTCGAAGGCTAAAAAGTGGTCAACTAAAGCGTCAGAAATAGCGTCCGAAACTTTGTCGGGATGGCCTTCAGAAACTGACTCAGATGTAAAAAGGTATGGCATGTTTTGTCTTTAATTCTTTACTCAGGCGCCAAAAGTAATTTTTGAATGGAACTTGCGGATAGAAAAGTTGACCCAGAAGCTAGGAAGAAGTGAGTTTCTTAAAGACATCTTCAAGTCGCTGTTCCTCCTTTTGAACGGTGAGTACGTTGAGGTTGTTGGCCACGGCAAACTCAAAAATGAATGGTCTAATATCCTTTTCAGAATCGCTCCCAATTAGCCAAGTATTGTCATCCACGCGCTTCACCTCATTTACATACTGAATGGAATTGATTTTATTCACTTCAATTTGATGATCGAATTCAACGCGAATAACCTGAGCGTGATTGTTGGATGTGAGATTTTTCGACTCGTCGTCAGCCACGATTCCGCCCTTGTTTATGATGATAACACGATCGCAGATTGCCTCAACTTCTTGCATAATATGCGTGCTTAGCATCACGGTTTTTTCCGCGCCGATTGATTTTATCAAATTTCGAATTTCTACAATCTGATTAGGATCCAGGCCGGTTGTTGGCTCATCAAGAATAAGCACCTCTGGGTCGTGAAGCATAGCCTGAGCTAAACCAACACGCTGCTTATAACCTTTACTTAAAGCTCCGATTTTCTTCTTGCGCTCTAGGGTGAGTCCGACTTGTTCTAGCATCTCATCCACACGCGATTTGATAGATGGGATTTTATGAATTCCTCCCATGAATTCAAGATACTCTCGCACATACATTTCAGGGTATAACGGATTGTTTTCAGGCAGATACCCAAGCCTCGAACGCACTTCCATTGATTGGTCCATCACATCATAACCGCAGACTTTAACTGTGCCTTCAGTTTGTGGAATGTAGCAGGAAATAATCTTCATCATGGTTGATTTTCCAGCACCATTTGGACCTAAGAATCCTACAATATTTCCCTTGTCAATTTGAAACGACACATCGTCTAGGGCCTTTTGTTGACCATATAATTTTGAGACTCCTGATACAGCTATCGACATGTGGGCGAATTTACCATTGTAGGACTTATGATGGAAACAATTTTAGATTATGGCGAAGTTCAAAACCGTTTATTCCTTGCAGGCCTCCTGTGTGAATGAACAAGACTTTACTGCCTTTGGTGAATGTTTTAGCTTGAATTAAATCGACAACTGCCGCCATGGCCTTACCGGTGTAAATCGGATCGAGTTTGATATTGGTTTGCCTGTGAAACTCTTGGATGAATCGAATCAGCGCAGGATTCCACTTTGCATATCCGCCAAGGTGATATTCGTTCTCCAAACGATAATCTTGGGCGTGGAGCCTCTTAAGCTCCGTATGAATGCCGATCAATTCGTTGAGTACGTCTGCGTGTTTGTGAATATTAATCCCGACGATTTTTTGGTTCTTTTCCTTTGAAAGCATGAGGCCGGCCATCGTTGTTCCTGTTCCCACTGGGCAAACTATCGTATCAAATGAGGTAGTGTCCTCGTTTAATATTGATTTGGCGCCTAGTATTCCCAACCAATTTGCGCCACCTTCGGGTATAATGAAGGGTGCGCAGTGTTCTTCAGACAATGCGGCCAAAAAGGAAGGATCCTCCTTTTGCCGATAGGCAGTGCGGCTTATATATTCTAATTGCATACCGTTTTTCACCGCCATATTAAGCGTTGGATTTAAAGGAAGTGTTTCCTCCCCTCGAATTACACCAATAGACTTTAGTCCATTGATTTTACAATACAGCGCAGTGGCGGCAATATGATTCGAATAAGCTCCACCAAACGTGAGAATGGTTTCCTTCCCCTTGTCTAGGGCTTCCTCAATATTTCGAATAAGCTTGAATAATTTGTTTCCACTGACCAGCGGATTTATCTGGTCATCACGCTTAATCCAAAGCTCGATTTCAGAATGTTCCAATTCTTTTAGAACAATTTGATTTGTCGGGCTGTTAGACTGTAGAAGCATTTTGAAATTATTCACAAAGAGAAGAAAAGAGCACTATGTTTGACACAATGAGTGGATTAAGTGCAAGATCGAAATTAGATCCTGAAGACTACTACACAAGTGGGGAAGGGTATTTGGTGTTTACTGAAAAGTATCATCAAAAACGTGGTTATTGCTGCAAGAGTGGTTGTAAGCATTGTCCATATGGCTACGACAAACGCACAGGTCAAATCAAGAAAAGGCAGTAGCGTTTTTTTATCGGTGATTCTTTCACTTATTTCCTTTTCGACCTACATCTTTGAAAAAAAATAATCGAATGTCACAGAGTGCTTTTAAAAACCAAATTAGAGCTGGTCTTCCCGAAGAATTACCTTCGAAATTAGTTTTGGACCCCGAAGTCAGTCATGCTCCAAAGCGCAAAGAAATTTTAAGCCGTGATGAATTCAAACTCGCAATTAGGAATGCATTGCGCTACTTTCCAAAAGAATGGCATGCGGAGTTAGCACAGGAATTTAAAGAAGAATTGATAGCCTATGGTCGCATTTATATGCACCGATTTAGGCCAAACTATGAGATGCATGCAAGGCCTATAGACCAATATCCAGGTAATAGCCTTCAGGCCAAAGCGATTCAACTCATGATTCAGAATAATCTGGATCCGAAAGTGGCGCAACATCCTCATGAGCTAATTACCTACGGCGGGAATGGAGCAGTATTTCAAAATTGGGCTCAATACCTGCTCACGATGAAGTATTTGAGCGAGATGAACGACGAACAGACGTTGGCGATGTATAGCGGTCATCCGATGGGACTCTTCCCCTCACACTCGGAAGCACCTCGCGTGGTTGTTACCAATGGAATGATGATTCCCAACTATAGCAAACCCGATGACTGGGAGAAATTCAATGCTCTTGGAGTTTCTCAATATGGTCAAATGACAGCTGGAAGCTTTATGTATATCGGACCGCAGGGAATTGTGCACGGAACTACAATCACCGTTTTAAATGCCTGTCGAAAAATAGGAGGAGGAGCTGCGGGACGCCTTTTTGTTACTGCTGGCTTGGGTGGAATGAGTGGGGCTCAACCTAAGGCTGGTAATATAGCTGGTGTTGTAAGCATTAGCGCAGAAGTCAACCCAGATGCCGCATACAAAAGACTGGAGCAAGGTTGGGTTGATGAAGTTATTGAAGACGTCGATCAAGTCATTGAAGCGGCGCGTATTTGGGTGGAAAAACGAGTGCCACATTCCATCGCCTACCTTGGTAATGTGGTCGAGTTGTGGGAACGACTTGCGGATTCAAATCTTGAAGTGGACTTGGGGTCAGATCAAACGTCCTTGCATAATCCTTGGGCCGGCGGTTACTACCCGGTGCAACTAAGCTTTGAAGAGGCCAATGAAATGATGGCTGAAGATCCTGCTCAATTCAAGAAGTTGGTTGAGGAATCGCTTCGGCGTCATGCCAAGGCGGTGAATAGTCTTTCTGCCAGGGGAATGTATTTTTTCGATTATGGCAATGCATTTCTGTTGGAAGCCAGTCGCGCTGGTGCTGATGTCATGGCCGAAAATGGGATTGATTTTAAATACCCATCGTATGTCCAAGATATACTTGGTCCAATGTGTTTCGATTATGGCTTTGGGCCGTTTAGATGGGTCTGCACATCTGGAGATGGAGCAGATTTGGAAGCAACCGATACAATCGCGTGCTCGGTTTTAGAAGAAATGCGCAAGGTGTCTCCAGTGGAGATTCAACAGCAGATGGCGGATAATATTCAATGGATAAAGGAAGCTGGTCAAAATAAAATGGTGGTTGGGTCTCAGGCCAGAATTCTTTATGCTGATGCGGAAGGTCGAATGCGAATTGCGGAAGCTTTCAACAATGCCATTGCCGAAGGTAAGATTGGTCCTGTGGTTCTCGGACGAGATCATCACGATGTATCGGGAACTGATTCGCCATTCAGAGAAACGAGTAATATCTATGATGGCTCAAAGTTCACAGCAGATATGGCGGTCCAAAATTTTGTTGGGGACGGATTTCGTGGAGCCACCTGGATTAGCATTCACAATGGAGGAGGCGTAGGCTGGGGCGAGGTTATAAACGGCGGCTTTGGAATGCTACTAGATGGAACTCCTGAGGCGGACCGCAGATTGAAGATGATGTTGCACTGGGATGTTAATAATGGTATTGCGCGTAGAAGTTGGGCGAGAAATGAAGAGGCTGTTTTTGCCATTAAACGTGCGATGGAGCAGGAGCCGAATCTCAGCGTGACACTTCCGAGCATGGTCGACGATGAAATACTAGATAAAATTTAGGGTTATGGAAATTACAGTAGAAATATCGATGTATCCGCTGCAGGAGGACTATAAACCGATAATAATTGAGTTCATTCAGAAGGTGAAATCCCATGCGGGAGTCGAGATTGAAGTTAATCCTACAGCGACGCATATTTATGGCGAATACGATACGGTCATGGCTGTGTTAAATGCGGAGATCAAGAATTCGTTTGAAAAGCATAAAAAATGCGTAGTGGTGATGAAAGTGCTGAATGGCAATTTAAAAGAGTCATTGGCGAGGTTAAACCTCTAAATCATACACAATTGGTGGTAAAATTCTGAATTGTTTATTATACTTTTGCAACTCCAAAAAATTGAGGATAGTCACATGAAAATGTGGTATTCGTAATAAAGGTCGATCAATGGATAACACAGCAGAAGATCAAGATGTTCAGCTTTCCAGAAATGGAGGCGGCGACAAAAAGCTTGTAAAGCTTGCAGTGGTAGGCCCAGAATGTTCTGGAAAAACCACACTTGCTCAAGCATTGTCTGAACAATGGAATGAGCCATATGTCGCCGAATATTCAAGAGAATATTTGGAAAACCTTGGTCGTAATTATAACCAAGATGATATTTTGGACATAGCCAAGGGACAATTGGAGCGTGAATACGAAGTGGCTGAAGAATGCAACCATTTCCTGATTTGCGATACAAATACTCTGGTTTCCAAAGTTTGGGCTGAGGTCCGATTTGGAAGAGCCCAAAACTGGATTGAAAGACAATTTCTTGAAAAACCATATCAGCTTTACATTCTCTGCGGCCATAAAGGCATCGAATGGGAGTATGATGATATGAGAGAAAATCCTGACGATAGAGAAGAACTCTATGATCATTATCGAAAAGCACTGGTACGTGCTGGAAAACGATTTTTGGAAGTTGAAGGAACAACGGAGGAACGTCTCGTTCGAATAAAGAAAGCATTAAAGCGGCAGCGATTGCTACCGAAGGAAACTGCTGCTTAGCACCTAAAACATTAATAAAGGCCTCATTTTTTTTGGGGCTTTTTTTTTTGCAATAAACTTACTTACATTCGCATCTGCCTACTGGGGTGTTTCGTAATCGAGACTGAGATTATACCCAATGAACCTGATCGGGTAATGCCGATAAGGGAAATCGAAAGACTGCTTTCATTCGCGCTAGTTGGCCCAAAACCATTAGCTATGAAGCGCACCGCTCTACTCCTTGCCGTTCTGTTTTATTCTCAGATTAGTTTCGCCCAATTCACGATCCTTGGGACCGTTACGGGTGAAGATGATAATCCACTTCCGGGAGCATATGTCTATGTCGCCAATACCAATTTAGGTACCTCTTCAAACGCTTCGGGCGTTTACAAGTTGGAGCTGAAGGAAGGCACATATACCCTGGTTGTTGACTATATAGGTTATAAAGAAACAATAGATACCGTTCAGGTTTCGAGCGATCTCTCGATCAACTACAGGTTAGAGATAAGCCCATTCTTGACAGACGAATTCGTTGTGGAAGCAACTCGAGTTGGCCTCAATGCACCATTTACCCATGAAAACGTAAAAAAGCAGCAATTGGAGGCCGTGAATTTTGGACAAGACCTACCTATCCTTCTTAACCAATCGGTTTCTATGGTAACCACTTCTGACGCAGGTGCTGGTGTAGGCTATACAGGCATGAGGATTCGAGGAAGCGACGCAACTCGAATCAACGTAACTGTTAATGGAGTGCCATTAAACGACGCAGAATCGCATGGTGTGTTTTGGGTAAATATGCCCGATTTTTCAAGTACGACAGATAATATTCAAATTCAGCGAGGCGTGGGCACTTCGTCAAATGGCGCGGCCTCATTTGGGGCGTCGGTAAATCTTCAGACAACGGGATTTGACTCATCCACGTTTGTTGAGATTAACAATAGCTATGGATCCTTCAATACACACAGACACAATATCGTTTACAATTCTGGTCTTGTGAGTAAACACTTAAATTTTGAAGGCCGTCTTTCCTACATCGGCAGTGATGGATATATAGATCGATCTGCCTCGAGTTTGCGGTCGTACTATGTTTCAGGTGGATATTACCGAAAGAAAATGATGATAAAGGGCGTAATTTTTCATGGAAAAGAATTAACCCAGCAGGCCTGGTGGGGAACACCAGAATCTAGATTAAAGAACGATGACCCGGCTATGTTGATTCATGCGGCAAATAATGGCCTTGATCCCGATCAAACAGAGAATCTTTTGCGAAGTGGTAGGACTTACAACTACTACACCTATGCCAACGAGGTCGATAATTACGCGCAGAGCCACTATCAGCTTATATCTGGGTATCAACTTACGACTGATTTGCACATCAATGTAACCGGTCATTATACGCGCGGACTCGGTTACTTCGAGCAATCAAAGTCAGATGAGGACTATGCAGATTATGGGTTGGATTACCCCGTGATTGGTGTCGATACCTTACGGAATACGGATGTTATAGTACGTCGTTGGTTAGATAATCACTTTTATGGCGGCGTATATTCACTGCAGTACACCCCGGGTAAATTGAATATTACATTGGGCGGGTCATACAATGAATACATAGGAGAACATTACGGAGAAATCATTTGGTCTGAAGTCGCGCTCAATACAGAAATTGGAGAACAATACTATTTCAGTGAGTCAAAAAAATCTGACATTTCAAACTATTTAAAGGCCCAATATCGACTCGGTAATGTTCAATTTTATGCGGATATGCAGTATCGATATATTGAATATAATAGTCAAGGCATAGACAATGACCAGCGCCCAATTGCGATAAATAGACACTATAATTTTATCAATCCAAAAATTGGAGCGAGCTGGAGAATAAACCAAAGCCAGTTTGCGTATTTCTCTGCGGCGCGAGCGAGCCGGGAGCCCGTAAGAAGCGACTTTACCGACGCGTCTCCTGGTGTAATTCCTCAACCAGAGTATTTGACAAATTTGGAGGTTGGCTGGCAGTATCGACAACAACGCTTCACATTTAAGGCGAATGGCTACTACATGCTTTATAAAGATCAGCTTGTCTTGACCGGCGAAGTAAATGATGTTGGCGCACCGATACGAACAAACGTGGATGAGAGTTATAGAGCAGGCCTTGAGTTAATCGCCAAACTCGATCTCGGACATGGGCTGTATTGGAGTCCGAATCTGGCGTTGAGTACAAATAAAATATCTGAGTTTAACGAAACAGTCATTGATTATACAAATGGATACGATGTGATTTATGTGAACCATCAAAACACGGATATCGCTTTCAGCCCTTGGTTAGTGGCTGGTTCCGAAATCGGATATAGCAGCAAGGTTGGGGTCCGCGTTGCGTTGCGTACAAAAATCGTGGGTAAGCAATATCTTGACAACACATCAAACGATGCGAGGGCTATTGATCCGTATTGGACGAATGATGTTGTGTTAAGCTATTCGATTCCCTCTAATCATTGGAAGGACTTGGAGTTGAGTGTAATGGTGAATAACATATTGGATCACCAGTATGTATCCAATGGGTACACATATGGGTATATCTATGGTGATTTGATTACAGAAAATTTTTACTATCCCCAGGCCGGAGTCAACTGGATGGCGTCAGTGAAATGGCGGTTCTAGGCACCCAAAAAAACTTGGAGTTCTTTAATAGCGGCAGATTGTTCCGAGCGTATGAGTGATGATGAAAGGCCAGCTCCGGCAAACCGCGCGTTTTTTATTACGTCGATATCGGATCGTTCAATGCCTCCAATAGCATACACCAAAGGATTGCTTGTTTCTATAATGGTGTGTATTAACTTTAATCCGGAGTCTTCGAAATTGAATTTTGAACCTTCATTAAAAACGTTGTTTAGCAGAACGTAGTCATACCCTACCTTATTCTCTTTTAGGCTTTGCAGGCTGTGGAAGGTGGCAGAGAATATTAGCTTTCGATTCCGGAATTTCAATTTCCAGCGCTTCAGATTGTTTCTAAATGTATCTGACCGATGCTTGCGACGCATGTGGACTCCCTTCAGTTTGAATTTTACAGCAAGATCGTAGTGTCCGTGTATCACAATTCTGTTGCGAAACTGTTTTGAGATGTCGTGGATGAAACCCTCCATTTCTTCTGGTGAAAACTTTGGCTTTCTTAGGTGTAGGGTCTTTAGGCCATTGTCAAATAGAAGGTTACAGCGATCTGCTTCGTTGGCTAAATGCGTAGATGACGTAATGGCAAGTACCTCCATGGTTGAACATAGGTAGTGATTAACACGAAAACATTCAAGAAGAAGAAGCCAACAAGATTGGCGCGGGTGTTAAAAACCCATTAATTATTGCGCGATCGAAATTTTACCAGTGGAGCTATGATCTCCGCACCGTCCTCGATTCCGTTGCCTATTACCACCAAATTGGCGCCTGCGTCCCAACATGCTTCAATGTGCGAAACTTTGCGAATGCCACCGCCTACAACAACCGGGATGTCGATTGATTTCGAAACTCCTTGAATCATTTCGGCGGGAATCCGATTCATTGCTCCAGATCCGGCGTCGAGATAAATTTGATTCATGCCCAATGCTTCACCCGCTATGGCTGTGCAAATTCCAATGTCAATTTTATCTGCTGGAATAGGGGAAGTATTGCTTATGTAACTCACCGATGTTGGTTTTCCACCGTCGATAAGCATATAGCCCGTGGGTGAAATTTTGTCTTTCAATTCCTTAAGTTTTGGTGCCGCGAGCACGTGTTGACCAATCAATAAATCCGCATTTCTACCTGAAATTAAGGACAGTAGAAGTATGTGATCAACTTGAGAAGTTAATTGTGTGAAATGCCCAGGAAATAAGACTAATGGTACAGACGAGTAAGATCGAATTTGTTTTGCGGCCTCCTCTGTGCTTGAATTCACGACTAAGCTTCCTCCAATCAATATGTAATCGGGGTGTACGTTTTCAATTTGATTTAAGAGGTCAATCAGCGAATCAAAATCATGTTTATCAGGGTCTATAAGGACCGCCAACTTTTTATCCGATTTGTTAAGATTCAGTTTGTTCATCGTGGTAGTGAATCAATGTATGACACAATTAGGTGCTCAAATATGAAAGAATCAATTGAATACTGACCTTCGAACTCTGGATGAGATACTTTCCATGTTGATTGAATCAATCCGCTTTTTGAAATCTCAGTTAACTGAAGGTTTTCTTTAAAGTGTACAGCCGAAAGTCCAAGTGTTTTAAATAGACATTCTTTACAGCTCCATATAAAAATGGCTGGATTCTCAGCAAAGCCGCGCTCGGCTAACTTCATCTCATCATCGTTGGTGAATTTTGATTTCACCTTGTCGACCTGCCTTCTTTGGTCTTCGATATCTATTGCAACTGGCACAGGTCCGGCGATCAATGAAATTTCGGTGCTACTGTGCGAAATGGAAATGTGCTTGCCTGTTTTTTCCAGACGAGGTTTGCCAAGTTCATCTCGGAGTATTCGATCTGAATCGTCAACGATAGATCGACACAGATTTTGACTTGCCTGCAATTGTTTTTTTCGATGCTCACTAAGAATTTTGGATGGATCCTGATCCGTCGCATTTTCGAAGGATGCAAGGGTTTCGATATTGCCAATTCCAATTACTGCCCCATGTCGAGTAGTGAACTTTTTTAGATACTTATGGTTTTGGTCCATAGATTAATGGCAAGATTTACCTTTGCCGCCTAAATAAATGATTAATGAGCGAAGTTAAAACGACACTCTCTTACAAAGTAAAAGATATTGCCCAAGCGGATTGGGGACGAAAAGAAATTCTATTAGCCGAGGCTGAAATGCCAGGATTAATGTCTCTCAGAGAAGAATACGGCGAGTCAAAGCCACTTAAAGGTGCTCGAATTGCTGGATGTCTTCACATGACCATTCAAACGGCGGTTTTGATTGAAACACTAGTTGATCTAGGAGCGGAAGTTTCCTGGTCGAGTTGTAATATATTCTCGACACAGGATCATGCAGCCGCAGCGATTGCTAAATCTGGTGTTCCAGTTTATGCATGGAAAGGCATGTCTGATGAGGAATTTGACTGGTGTATCGAGCAGACTCTATTTGCCTTTGAAGGTGGACAACCCTTAAACATGATTTTGGATGACGGCGGCGACCTTACAAACATGGTTTTCGATAAGTATCCTGAACTCTGCGAAGGAATAAAAGGACTCTCTGAAGAGACTACAACTGGTGTGCATAGATTATATGAGCGTATGAAGAATGGTACGCTTGTAATGCCGGCTATCAACGTGAATGACAGCGTTACAAAATCAAAGTTCGATAACAAGTACGGTTGTAAGGAGTCATTAGTTGACGCGATTCGACGTGCAACTGATGTTATGATGGCAGGAAAAGTTGCTGTTGTTGGTGGCTATGGTGATGTCGGAAAAGGTTCTGCAGCATCTCTACGTGGAGCTGGAGCTCGAGTAATTGTTACTGAAATTGATCCGATTTGTGCATTGCAAGCTGCAATGGATGGGTTTGAGGTGAAGAAAATGATCGACGCAGTGAAAGAGGCCGATCTTATCGTAACGGCAACAGGAAATAAGGACATTATAAAGGGTGAGCATTTTCTTTCAATGAAGGATAAAGCAATCGTCTGCAACATCGGGCACTTCGATAACGAAATTGACGTAGCGTGGTTAAATGAAAATTTTGAGAAGATTGAAATTAAGCCTCAAGTAGATATTTATACTGGCTCAAATGGAAATCAAATCATTCTATTGGCTGAAGGTCGATTGGTGAACTTAGGATGTGCAACAGGACACCCTTCATTTGTGATGTCAAATTCATTTACAAATCAAACACTCGCTCAACTCGAACTTTGGAATAATACCGATGCCTATGGCAACGAAGTATATGTGTTGCCAAAGCATCTGGATGAGAAGGTGGCGCGATTGCATTTAGCTAAAATCGGTGTTATCCTTGACGAGCTAAATACAGAGCAGGCTGAATATATTGGAGTTACCGTTGATGGCCCATATAAGCCAGAAAATTACAGATACTAGGTTCAATATTTATTGAAGGAAAAAGGGGGCTTAGGTCCCCTTTTTTAGTTTCTAATACTTAGTCGCACCCCGTCAAATGAACTGCGATACTGTTTCAATGGGTAGGGGGCCGGACCTTTTACCAATTGGCCATCAAACAGCAGCCACTCAGATCCTGAGCAGTGGTCCCTACAGGTGACCCCGTTCGAATCAACATCAATTCTGCAACCTTCCTCTACGAGATAGGGGGCCTGTCGTTCATAAGCCGCGAGCACGTCAACCGTGGATCTATGAACGATTATTCCGTTGTAACCGCCTTTCAAATACACCCAACCACCAATAAAATTTAGGTTGTTATATTGAGGGAGGTTTACATCAATGTCGATATTTACACGAACATCTGGAATTGTGTGTTCATTGCTGTTATTCCGACACTCACTCAATGAAAGTGTGCATATAATAATTGGGATGATTAGATATCGAGGCATTTGCTTAATATAGAAACAAGATTAATGACAAACCTAAAACTTACAGGCGTACTGTTTATTTTGATAGGACTACTTTCTCTACCATCAAATGCAGAAGCGCAATCTAGAAAAAGACTCAGAGAATTAGAAAAAGTCGGAGAGTCACAAGAGGCCGAAAAGGAAGATGCAGGAGAGGAGGGGAAGGCGCGTCATATGAGCATTCAGTCTAAGCGGACTCGAAAGGAAATGAAACGGTACAAGAAAATGAATAAGAACTACAATAAGAATAGAAAGCCGCTTTTTAGAAAACGGAATAGACGATAAAAATGGACGATCCAGGATCACTAATATATGTAGCATTCCTTGCTATCAGCATCATCGCAGGTTTTATAAATAGTCAAAAAAAGAAGCGTGCGGCTCAAGATGCATTGGAAGGCGTTGGACAAGAAGACTCGGATAGTGCGCCGAGTGCCGTAGAGATCAGTCAGATGATTGACTTAGAGCGCGTGGCTCAGAAAGAGGCTATTGCCAAACTTCAGGAGCTCAGTGTAAAAAAGGCTAAAAGCAAACGACATGACTTCAAAAGAACCCGAACGAAACAAATAATTGAAGTTGAGGAAGAAGAGGCCTATTCGGGCCATCCTTTATTCGACATCACGGATGAATTTGATGCCCGAAAAGCAGTTATTTATAGTGAAATCTTAAATCCCCCGCACCTATGAAAAAGATAAGAGCACTCATCGTTGACGATGAAGAATTAGCCAGAGAAAATTTGAAATTTCTTCTCGCAGATTATTGCCCAAACGTTCAGGTTGAAGGGACAGCGTCCAGTGCCAAAGAGGCGGTTCGGTTCTTGAAAACCAACAATATTGATCTGTTGTTATTGGACATTGAAATGCCAAATGGGTCTGGCTTTGAGTTGTTAGAGTCCCTGCAGGGGGAGATAGATTTCAAGATCATCTTTATAACAGCCTACCATGAATATGCATTGAAAGCCTTCAAATTCAGTGCAGTAGATTACTTGCTCAAGCCTATAAATCCGGAAGATTTAGAGGCCGCCATTGGAAAAATCTCTCCAGGAGGGGCGCTAGAGCCGCAAGAAAATATTCAGGCTCTTATTGAGAATATGAATAGTAAGAGTTCTGGAATTAATAAAATCGCACTAGCGTCTATGGAGGGGCTTCAGTTCGTAGACCTCAGTGAAATTGTTTACTGTGAATCACAGGATAATTACACCCAGTTCTTTCTGGTTGATGGTTCCAAGATCATGGTCTCTAAGACCATAAAATATTACGAAGAGGTTCTGGATTCTTCCAAATTTTTTCGAGTTCATCGATCAAACATCATCAATCTTTCATTCATTGATAAATATGTTAAGGGTGAAGGAGGTTATGTTGTCTTAAAACAAGGGGCTCGAATTCCGGTTTCACGGAGGAGAAAAGAATCGTTTTTGCAACTCTTTCAATATCAATAGAGTATGGCTTTTGCCGAATTCGAGTGAAAGGACGCCGTTTTCTAAATGACGCAAGTTTTACTTGAAAAAGAAAATGATATTTATCCTATTATTTGACCTAATAATTGGATATTTCGTAGTGGTATCAAGGCATTGGGAGAGTTTAAAAAAATGTTAATCGTGTCATTACTTTTTTATCTTTACCCGCCATTTTGCTAGGGCATGTTGTGTCCGAGCTAACCTATCTAAAGACAGCAGTTATGAGAAAACTATTACTAGTCGCTTTTGTTTCAGTTCTTGCCTCGTTTGGCGCCCAGGCCCAGGTTGGTCAGGGAGGAATTAAGGCCACAATAACCGACGATTCTGGTGAGCCACTTCCATTTGCGAACATCATTGTAAAACAAAACGGTTCTCAAGTAACGGGTGGTCAATCTGATTTTGATGGCAAGGTCAGCATTAAGCCAATTACTCCAGGAACATACGACGTTGAAATCTCGTCGCTTGGTTTTGGTACGAAGCAAATTTCTGGAGTGCGGGTTACAACGGGTGTCACCACTCAATTGCCTAAAAATCAAACGCAAATGTCTACTGCTGTGGAGATGTTGGGTATGGTTGAGGTAGTAGATTACAAGGTGCCACTGTTTGAAAAAGGAAGTTCCAAGCAGGAGACAATAACGGCCGATGATATTAAGAAGATGACTGCCCGAAGTCCTTCAGAGCTTGCTGCCACAGCCGGAGGTACATACTCATCAGATAATGGAAGTAGCGCACTTAATATTCGGGGTAGTCGATCAGATGCGAATTACTACTTCATTGATGGTGTGAAAGTTAGAGGAAGTTCAGCAATTCCAAGAGCGTCAATTAGTCAGATCACGGTTATTACTGGCGGTCTTCCAGCTCGCTATGGCGATGTTACCGGTGGAGTGGTGAGTATTACAACAAGAGGTGTTTCGAGTGAGTATCACGGAGGTATTGAGTACCTAACATCGGGTGTTAAGCTTGGTGAGAATACATATATAGGAACTGATCCTTACGGTTACAACCTTTTGGAGATGAGTATCTCAGGTCCGTTTTTGTCAAAAACGGATTCTAACAATATCAAAAAGCCATTACTAGGATTCTTCCTTTCAGGAAACGTTACGAGTAACCTTGATCCAAGACCATCTGCCGTTGGTTCTTGGAAAATTAAAGACGACCAATTAGATATACTTAAATCAGATCCTTTGAGACAAGGATTTACGGACAATTCGGTAATTCCAAATACGGATTACTACCGGCTGGATAACTTTGAAAGAGTCAATGTAAGACCAAATACGAACAATCGTGGTGGAAACATTGCTGGTAAGGTTACCGTAGCGACAACAGATAATACAGACTTAACATTTGGTGGTAGTTTGAATTATAGCCAAGGAAAGACCTATGATTACGATCATTCCTTATTTGACTACGAGAGCTACCCAGAAGTGACAAACTTAGACTGGAGAGTGTATGGACGATTCACTCAGCGATTTGATAATGGTCAAGTTGAAGATGGTTCGTCCTCTTCGCTTATAAAAAATGCATTCTATTCAATTCAAGTAGACTACTCTCAAGAATATTTCAAGCGTCAAAACCCAATCTTAAAGGATGATCTATTTAAGTATGGTCACATTGGAAAGTTCGAGACATTCCAAACAAAAGATTACGCAATCGGTCAGGATAGTACCACTGGTCTTTTTGGTCAAATTCAACAAACCAATCGTGATACGCTGATCACTTTCGTTCCTGGAACTTCGAATCCAGAGCTTGCTACCTTTACTCAGAGGTACTATGAACTTAACGGCTGGGAGGGATTCGATGCAGAAGGAAATCCAATTTTTGATCCAGCGCGTGTTGCAGCACTATCCAATACAAACAACATTCAGAGTGGTGGTGGTTTAATCAATGGTGACAACCTCGATGGCAGATCCAGATCAGTGTATGGAATGTGGGTATACAATAGCGATGTCACCAATGCACGTGGCGGAAACACCGATAGATTCCAAGAAAACATTACCAATCAAGTTAGGGTAACGGCCCAAGGATCTGCGGATATTAAGAACCACGCTTTCATGTTGGGATTTGAATACGAGCAACGGGTGGATAGAGCATATGCTGTTAGTCCGCGTGGACTTTGGCAAGTGGCAAGGCTTAGAGCAAATACACACGTCAGTGAGCTTGATTTTGAAAACCCACAAATTGAATATCCAGGGCCATATATTTCCTATCCTAGGTTAAATGCTTCTCCGGGTGAGTATGACGGTTCAAACCCCAATGAAGCTCAAGGTTTTATTGATTACAATCTAAGAAAGGCAATTGGTCTTGATCCTGATGGCGTTGATTTCTTAGATGTGAATGCGATTGATCCTGATCTATATAAGATAGAATATTTCTCTGCCGATGAATTGTATAACGGAGGAAGTTCGTATGTGTCTTATTACGGATACGATCCTTACGGAAACCGAATTACAGATAACCCAACGTTTGATGATTTCTTTACCGCAAGAGACGACTTTGGAAACTATACGCGTCCAATTGCTGCGTTTCAGCCAATCTATGTTGCTGGTTATATCGAGGACAAGTTTGAATTCGAAGATTTGATTTTCAACATTGGATTACGTGTCGATAGATACGACGCGAATCAACAAGTGCTTAAAGATCCATTCGTATTGTTTCCGACAGTTAAAGCCGGCGAGCAAGAGGCAATGGAGTTGCTAGAAGAAGGAACGGAAAGACCAAGTACCATCGGCGATGATTATGTGGTATATGTAGATAATGTCCAGAGTCCAACAGATATATTAGGATACCGAAATGGCAACGTTTGGTATAACGCTCAAGGAACTGAGCTTAGTGATGCGTCAGCGCTCCGTGTTTCCAACGGACTCCCTGCTCCTCTGCTCGTTGATAAAGACAACACAAATAGTGTAGATATAACTTCTGAGTCCTTTGAAGATTACTCTCCAAAGACCAATTTCATGCCCCGGATTGCATTCAACTTTCCGATCTCTGACGTTGCTAAGTTCTTTGCTCACTATGATATCCTAACAAAGCGACCAACTACAGGTAGTCGTCTTGACCCATCAGATTACTATTTCTTAGAGAGTCGGGCAAGTTCTGCAACATTGAACAATCCATCTCTACAACCAGAGAAGACAATCGATTATGAAATTGGATTTCAGCAGGCCCTCACGACATCAATGGCCTTAACGATTTCAGCCTTTTATAGAGAGTCTCGTGATTTAGTTTCTGCAACGCGTGTTTTTGACGCATACCCAATTGAATATGTGTCATATGATAATTTGGACTTTGCCACGGTTAAAGGAATGACGGTTTCATATGATTTGCGCCAAACCAAGAATCTGACGGTTCGGGCTTCGTATACGTTGCAGTTTGCTGAGGGAACAGGGTCGAATGCAACTACGGGATTGAATCTTGCACGATCGGGTCAACCAAATTTGCGTGCACCGATTCGATTATCTTATGATCAGAGACATCAGATAGTTGGTAATGTGGATTACCGATACGGTTCTGGTAAAGATTATGATGGTCCGGTTTTAGGGGATCGTCAAATATTCAAGAACACCGGTGCTAACCTTCAAATTCGAGGTGGTTCTGGAATTCCTTATAATCCACAAAGTAACTTCACGTCGACAAGACTGTTTAGCAATAGCCCTTCTCCTTTGCAGAAAGGAGCAATTAATAGTGCTAGTCTTCCATGGTCATTTAGGTTCGACCTGAACTTGGATCGAGATTTCACTTATGCCAAAGAAGGAGGGAAGCATGAATATTATTTCAATGTATTCCTACAAGTACGAAACTTACTTAATACTAGAAACGTGAATGGAGTTTATAGAGCAACTGGAAATCCTGACGATGATGGATATCTAAACTCTGCCTTCGGGTTGCAATTTGCTGGCGAGCAAAATAGCACTGCAGCGTTTCAAGAGTATTACACAATGAAATTGTGGAACCCAACAAACTGGCAATTACCACGAAGATTTAGAATTGGAGTTCGAATGAGCTTCTAAAAAGACCGAAGTATGAATAGCAAGAAAATAATTGTAGCCGTTTCGTTAATCGTATTCGCCGCAGGTACTATGCAGGCCGAACGATATAAGTATGAGAATGCTCGAAAAGGTAATGATGCACCTCCTGGAACTGCCGCGAATTGTACCCCAGCAACAGCGGCCACAGAATTGAATATCAATAACGTGAAAGCGTTAATTCAAAGTGGCGGTGATATGTGGTGGGATTTTAACCGTTCCAGATATGAGATTCCACAAGGATCTGAGAAAACAAGTCTTTTTGCTGGCTCATTATGGCTAGCAGGTCAAGACGTTTCTGGTCAATTTAAAGTGGCTGCTCTTAGATTTCGTCAAGTTGGAAATGACTATTGGACTGGGCCATTAAGTACTGTGGATGCTGAGATCAACCCAGCTACTTGTAAGGACTATGATCGGCACTATGAAACCACAAGGTCTATGGTCTCTGAGTTTGCTGGTTGGTATGCTGCTGGAGTTGCAGATTCAGAAGATGCAACCAACACTCAAGAGGAGTTATATCCTGGATACCTTACGCCGAGTGTAATTACAGATTGGCCTGCTCACGGTAGAAACTTTGAGCCATATAACGAGGACTATTATTTGGCTCCATTCTTTGACTATAATGGAGATGGCGATTACAACCCTACAGATGGAGACTATCCTGGTTATGTATTAAGTGGTAAGAGTGATTGTAGTAGAAGAGTTCGAGATATATACGGTGACCAAAACATATGGTGGGTGTTCAACGATAAGGGGAATATCCACTCTGAGTCTGGTGGTCAATCTATCGGCATGGAAATACGTGCTCAAGCTTTTGCATTCGCAACCACTGACGAGGTCAACAATATGACCTTTTACAACTATGAATTGATTAATAGATCAACGTTCAACTTAACAGACACTTATTTCGGTCAATGGGCTGATGGTGACCTTGGAAACGCGCAAGACGATTTTGTTGGTTGCGATGTTCGAAGAGGCTTAGGATACTTCTATAATGGCGATGATGAAGATCAAGATGCCGGTGGAAATATCGGTTATGGATCTAACCCTCCTGCGGTTGGAATTGACTTTTTCCAAGGCCCGTTTCAGGCAAATGATAATCGAGACAATTGTCTTTGTGTAGATGATATTGCTGCTGCACAAGCGGAAGATGGAATTGTATACTCCGGACAAGGTGCTGGATATGGCGATGGTATTGTAGATAATGAGCGATATGGAATGCGTAAGTTCCTATATCACAACAATCAGCCTGGCCCTACAGGGGATCCAAATATTGCCACCGATTATTACAACATGCTTCGTGGTGTATGGAGAGATGGAACGCCAATGACTTTTGGAGGCAATGGTTACGACCCTTCAAACGCAAACGCAATCCCAGCCAATTACATGTTTCCAGGCGATACGGATCCGCTTAATTGGGGTACCGAGGGTGTTGATCCTGGAGTAGGTGCCTGGACTGAAGTTTCCGCTGGAAACCCTCCAGGTGATAGACGTTTCGTGCAATCCTCTGGACCATTTGAATTAGGTCCTGGTGCCGTTAATAATATTACCGTTGGAGTTGCTTGGATGCAGGCTTCATCAGGTGGGCGATTGCAGTCTGTAGAGGATATGCGAAAGGCCGACGATAAAACACAGGCGTTGTTTGACTCTTGTTTTGAAATTCTTGATGGTCCAAATGCACCAGACGTTACAATTCAAGAATTGGATCGTGAAGTAATTCTGATGCTTTCCAATCCTTTGAATTCAAATAACTATCAAGAAGCTTATGCTACGGTTGATCCATTCTTGCCAGCTCCCGATTCTGTTGATACAGATGATGACGGGTCAACGGATACACCTTTAACCGCCGCTGAGAAAGAGGCCTACTCAACTTATGTGTTTGAAGGATATCAGATCTATCAGCTTGCTGACGGTTCTGTAGGTACAAACGACCTTACAGACCCTGATAAAGCTCGACTTATTGCTCAAGTTGATATTGCGAATGGAGTTGAAAGATTGATAAACTACGAATATGACTCTCAGATTGATGCAGACGTTCCTAGCTTAAAGGTTGATGGATTAAATGAGGGGATTGAGCATTCATTTCAATTTACTGAGGATGTCTTTTCAACCGGAGACGCCCGTTTGGTTAATCACAAGACATACTACTACATGGCAGTGGCATACGCTTACAATCGATATGGCGACGGAATAGGGAACCTATCACATATCGATGGAGTTTATGATCCTTCTTCAGACCCACCAAGATTGGATGGTCAAAAGCTTCCTTACTTGGCTTCACGTACTTCTGCGAATGGACCTGTAAAGGTGTTTGAAGCGATTCCACACAGAATTGATCTTGAAATGGATGGAGTTGAGCTAAACTCTGAATATGGTGACGGTGTTGAATTAACTCGAGTAGAGGGTAGAGGAAACGGCGGTAACTATGCGATTATTAAAGAGGATTATTTGGATGAAGCGCAGGATAGCAAGTACCTTGAAGAGCCAGTGTATGAGGCAGGATTTGGTCCCGTGGCAATTAAGGTTGTGGATCCATTAGTTATTCCTCCAGGGACATTTACCCTCGCATTCAAAGACACGACCAGCGATCATAATCTTGAGAATATGATTTGGGAGCTCTCAGGAGAGAACATTACAACCGTAACTTCTGATCAAGCGATCACTTTGCTTAACGAGCAAGTAATATTTGATCTAGGTCTTTCTGTATCTGTTTCATACGGATATCCTGCTCCGACATATCCATCCGATGGAAATGCTTCAGCAAATGCTGGATTTATCGGATTCGATATTCAATATGAAGATGAAACAGACCAATGGTTAGCGGGCCTTGTTGATGTTGATGCAGATGCTCGTTATAACTGGATAAAGAGTGGAACTTTCTTACAGCCAGCTGTGTTGGGCGGAGCGAAGGATTGGGCGCAAGACGATCACTACGATAACTATGAAGCCAATGATCCAACTGATAATGACTCCCCACTGGATGAGGAGCAGGTTTGGGAGAATATTGGTGGTAGAACATGGTCACCGTTTGCCCTAGCAAGTTATGATACCGCACACCCGATACCATTGTTTAACCTGAGTGGAGTGCCTAGCTACAATTTTTCTGAGAAAGTGATTGAACTAGCTGGAATGGCAAACACGCCGAGTGTTGATGTTATTATTACCACCGATTGCAGCAAGTGGACACGATGCCCCGTATTAGAGGCCGGCGATAATAGCGGACTTACAAAAGGCGGTGCGGTAAGAGGTGAGTTAAGAAGAGGATTGTCCGTTGATAAATCAGGCCGCAATCAACTTGATGCTGGATTTGTCGCCGCTGAAGGTTTCGGAACAGAAGTGAGCGGATCACCGCAGGTTCTAGGCTCTGATCGAGCAGCACTTCTACGACAATCTGATAAGGATCACTTAATAGCCTTAGGATTTAAGGAAGCTGAGTTCAAAGATGTCTCATTCGGAATGGGCTGGTTCCCAGGTTATGCTGTTGACGTTGAGACGGGAGAGCGGCTAAACATGGCCTTCTCAGAAGATTCTTGGTTAGGCAAAGAGAACGGTGCTGATATGAAATGGAATCCAACCGATCGTATAGCAGAACCTCTGTTTGGTGAGCTTAGATTCGGAGGGAAACAAATGATTTACATATTCCGTCACAATACTGAAGATGGCGCTACGATAGATGATCAATACCTAATGCCTGGTTATAATGGCGATGGGGGAACATTTGCGTATGATAAGCTTGTCAGTTTTGACTCGAAGGAGAATCTTCACGTAATTGATCAAAACTCGAATCAGTATAAGAACTACATGTCTGTAATGCGCGCAGGTGCATGGGTTGGATATCCACTTCTTGCTGATGGAGGAACATTATTTGGAAATGGATATGTTTCATCTGATGACTGTGATGGCGATGAGGCAGGAAACGATATCACGATTAGTCTTAGAGCGACTAAGCAATATCGACCATATGCGGTTGGCGAGGGAATTGACTTACCTGGCCCGAAATTGTCTGTAGGCACTGGGTATTATGTGCAAAGTGGAAAAGTGAATGTGATTCAAACAGACGAAGCTGGAGTTGAGGTATTGACAACATTCGGAGCCGGTGAAGCATTTACAGCCGAAGAACAGGGATATACATTGGGCGGTGCCGCTGCTAATGTTATAGCGACAGTAAATGGTGGATTGCCACTCTATACCTTTAATACAGACGCTCTGGCTCCAACTATTAATACTGAGATTGGTACGGAAATGTTAGAGGAGATAAAGGCTGTTCCAAATCCATACTATGCATATAGCGAATATGAAACAGGCCGGCTAGAATATTTGATGAAGGTGATCAACCTGCCTACGACTTGTACAATAAATATTTTCACCGTAAACGGAATCTTGGTAAGATCATTTGAAAAGGATGATGCAACGACCTCAAGCATTGATTGGGATCTGAAAAATCAGGATGGAATTCCTATTGCGAGTGGACTTTATATCATTCACGTGAATGCCCCTGGGCTCGGTGAGAAAGTCATTAAATGGTTTGGAGTTCTTAGACCAATTGACCTTAACTCATTCTAATTACTATAGAATTAAGAGACATGAGAATATTAAAAAACATACTAACGATTAGCTTGACAATAGCAACGACCGTTTCCATGGCTGGAAACAAGGAACGGATTGGTCAGGCAGGATCGAGTCAACTATTGATAAATCCATGGGCAAGCAGCGCTGGAATGGGCGGATCGAATAGTGCATATCTAAACGGAACAGAAGCTTTCAATTGGAATATATCTGGATTGAGCGCGGTCAACAAAACGGAGCTTTATTATTCCAACGTGATGTTGTTTTCAGGTTCGGATATATCCATTAACAGTTTAGGATTCGGTCAGCGCGTTGGAGAATCCTCTGTTTTAGGAATTTCTGTAAATGCCATGTCTTTTGGTGATATACCCATTACCACCACGGCTAATCCAGATGGAGGTCAAGGTACTTTTAGTCCACAGTTTCTCAATTTGGCAATTGGTTATGCTAGAACCTTTTCCAATAGTATTCAAGGTGGGGGAGCAATCAGAATAGTCAGTGAATCCATAAATAATGTAGGAGCAACTGGAGTCGCTCTGGACGCAGGTATTCGATACGTGACAGGAGAGCACGATAAAGCGAAATTCGGAATTGCCCTCCGTAATGTTGGGCCGAAATTGCGCTATTCAGGAGATGGTTTGGCAACTACGGTATTGTTACAAGATGCTGAGTTTACGGTGAATCAGAGAGCGGAAGGATTTGAAATGCCTGCACTACTAAATATTGGAGCATCATATGATATATATCTATTGGCAAAAGAGCCTGCTGAAGGTGAAGAAGCAACGGAAGTCGATGACGATGCGAAACCTTCTGATTATAGATTGACTTTAGCTGGAACATATACATCTAATTCATTTTCACCCGATCAGATTAGAATCGGTGCCGAGTTTGGCTTTTTAAAGTACTTCGCCGTAAGAGGTGGATTGGTATATGAAGAAAGCGTATTCAGTGCACTAGGTGAGGGGGGTAGATTGAATTCAAATACGGGTCCCTCGTTAGGCATGTCTTTGATGTTACCTTTTAAGAAAAAGGAAGACACTGGCTTTAGCTTTGACTATGGTTACAGGTTCTCAAATCCTCTAGGGGGCACGCACAGTATTGGATTGAGACTGAGCATCTAGTAAATAAAAAATATACATTTGAGGATAGAACTGCTCTGTAGGGCGGTTCTTTCTTGTTATATAGAATTGAGTAAATCATTAGATATGTCGCAACTGACTTATTACACAGAAGAGGGTTTAAAAAGATTGAAAGACGAACTTCAACACTTGGAACGAGTTGAAAGGCCGTCTATTTCTGCCCAGATCGGAGAAGCTAGGGACAAGGGCGATCTAAGCGAAAATGCCGAGTATGATGCTGCCAAGGAAGCGCAGGGCATGCTAGAAATGAAGATATCGAAGCTCAAGAATCTCGTCGCTAATGCGCGAATAGTGGATGAAAGCCAATTGGATAGCGAAAAAGCGCTAATCCTCTCTACTGTTCGGGTGATGAACAAGATGATGAAGAAGGAGTTCACTTATACTCTGGTGGCGGAGAATGAAGCAGACCTTAAGGCGAATAGGATAAGTGTTGAATCTCCGATTGGGCAAGGATTACTTGGTAAAAAGGTCGGTGAGGTTGCAGTAATCGAAATTCCACGAGGATCGTTAGAATTGGAAATACTTGAGATTACGCGTTAATGACATCCATCTTCACCAAGATACTTAACGGCGAGATACCTGGTCAAATTATCGCTCAGAACGAGTTGTATTTTGCCATTTTGGATATTAATCCCCTTGCCATGGGGCACGCTCTCGTTATACCGAAAAAGGAAACCGACTACATTTTTGATTTAGAGCCAACGGAGCTTGGCGGGTTTTTTCAATTTGCTCAGCAGGTGGCAAAAGGTATCGAGGCTGTAGTCGATTGTAAGCGCGTAGGTGTTGCTGTTATTGGGCTAGAAGTTCCTCATGCACACATTCACCTTGTTCCCATGCAAAGTATGGATGACATCAACTTTAGTAAACCCAAATTGCAACCCAGCAATGAAGCCCTCGCGGAGATCGGTGATAGACTCCGAGCATCGATTATTTGATCCGATCAGGATTATTCTTCAGAAAAGAATCCCAGCCCTTTTTACTTGACCCACTGATGGGATTTGAACTTTGAAAATGGTGGCAAATTGCTACGGCCAACCCATCAGTTGCATCCAAAAACTTCGGAGTTTCTTCCAAATTAACCAAGGTTTTAATCATTGCTGCAACTTGTTCTTTGGATGCAGCACCATTACCAGTTATACTCTGTTTTATTTTTCTTGGACTATACTCAGCAATGGGAATGTTTTTCACTAAGGCCGCTGCCATCGCTACACCTTGGGCTCTACCAAGTTTCAGCATTGACTGTACATTCTTACCAAAAAAGGGAGCCTCCACTGCAAACTCATCAGGTTGATACTCTTCAATGAGCTTTGTCGTTCGCTCGAAGATGATTTTAAGCTTTAAGCCATAATCGGGCTCCTTCATTTGAACCACTCCGAGACCAGGGGTTGAGAGTTTATCGCCCATAACATGCAGCACACCGTAGCCCATTACGTTCGTCCCCGGGTCAATTCCGAGTATTACCTTTTCTTTCACGACCTTTGGCTTCATTACAAATCAGAGTGATTAATAGACTTTCGAATTTACTCCTTGCCTTTTTGAATGCCAGTACGAACGACGAAAGTTCTGAACACATCATTGCACCCGCTGGTAGACTGATTATTTCCTGGACCATAAAGTTTGGAGTATCCGTAGCTGCACTCTATTACATTGTGTCGAGAATTCTAAACGAGGGTCTTGCCGTTGATTTTATATTCAACGCTGTTCGCGAAACTTCCAAAATTTCGATTGCGTCTCTTGCCCTCTTCAGCATATTGCTGGCCTCGCTTAATTGGGGGCTAGAAATGTATAAATGGAATATGTTGATTAAACCTCAATTGGGAACGCATTGGAGAACATCAGTAAAGGGTGTTTTAACAGGAACCACGTTCGGTATCCTATCGCCCAATCGAATTGGTGAGTTTGTAGGTAGAATACTGGCCCTAGGGCCATCCCAAAGGGTTTCCGGTGCGCTGTTGTCGTTCGTAAACAGTTGCGCTCAAAGCATGGCGACCCTAACCTTCGGTATCGTGGGTTTCATGTTCTTGATAGAGGAGTTTGGAATAGAAGCAATGGGCTCGCTTGCAAGCCGTATGATTCAGGTCTTGCTAATAATGCTTTGGGCGACTTCGCTATTTATCTATTTTAAATTGCCTGCCCTGTCAAAAATGAAGTCTAGTCGAAAGGCGTTTGATCGTATTCAGAAATACCTTTCTGTATTTGATTCGTTGGATTTCAGGCTGCTGAATAGACTCTATATCCTGTCCATGATTCGCTTTGTTTCATTTTTAGGACAGTACTTTTTGGTATTCGGATTTATTATTGATGATCCTAATTGGATTGCAATTGGTGGTTTGGCGGCCGTAACTCTTTTCACTTCTACCGTGCTTTCGTTTGTTCCGATTCCTGACATAATGCTTCGGGAGGCCCTTGCACTGAGCTACTTCGGTTTTTTTGGATTCAATCTAGTAGAAGTTTCAATCGGTGTTTTCCTTGTTTGGTTCATCAATGTTGCCATGCCAGCTGTTGTAGGTTCCATTGTGCTTTTCTCGTATCGTATTTTTAAATCTGCATGATTTGGATCTACTTTTTTGCATTGCTGATCTGGGCTCTTGTTTTTTTTTGGATCGACAAGGGCGTGTCAGCGAGCGAACGTGTAGGAACATCCGATCCCTCCGATGAGCCGGAATCATTTGCTATTCTGATTGCCGTCCGCAATGAGGAAGAATTGATTCAATTTTGCCTTGCTTCGATTGAAGGTCAAGAATGGCTGCCGAAAAACACAACGGTTTATATTGTGGATGACCACTCTGCCGATGAGACAGCAAAGGTCATAGAAGACTTTTCGCGAACATCAAAGTTGAGTATTCAAGTGCTGCCCCTATTGGAAGGAGTTGGGAAGAAAGCCGCTATCCGTCATGGCCTCTCCCGTATTAGCGAGGAGTTGCTTTATCTCTGTGATGGTGATGTTCTCCTTCAAAAAGGGACAATTATAAACATGTTTAGGACCCTACAGCAATCAAACTGTTCGGTTGCTTTTGGCCCCGTAGTTTATGAAGAGGAAGGGCTTTTGACTAAGGTTCTTGCCGCAGAAAATCTCAATACCCAACTCGTAAGCGAGGCCTTTTTAAATCATGGAAATGCGTTAATGGTAAATGGCGCTAACATGATGATTCAGGGTTCAATGAAAGGAAGGTTTGCTGCAACCCTAGAGTCAAGGTTGGCAAGTGGCGACGATGTCTTTTTTGCTCAGAGTTTGTCTCAAAACGAATATGTGTCAGGGTACTATCGCGAACATGCTGTAATCGCTAGATTTCCGAAGACAAGCGCGATGTTTTTTGCCCAACGTGTTCGATGGGCGTCAAAATCATCAAACTATTCAAAGTTTATAAATCGCGGGTTTGCAGGTTTGATTTTTGGATTGAATCTAGTTTCTGTCAGTGTCTGGTTATTGCTGCCGTTTATTGATGGCCACTTCTGGTTGTTTCTGTTTCTTTTTGGGAAGTGGTTGGTTGAGTTTTCTTTTCATAGAAAATGGTTTCATAAATATGCCTTCCATCATTCCCCGCTATCCTCAATCATCCTCACCATTTGCTATCCATTATATGTTTCCATTATTGGCGCTGCATCAATAATTGGAATTGGATTCAATTGGAAAGGTAGGACATATAAGATGTAGACCTACATGAGGAGTAAGCCGATCATGTAAATGAAAAAACCGACAAAAAACATGATTAAAGTATAGGGTAAAATATGACGTGCGCTTAATCCTGTGATGCCAAGTAGGGGTAGTGCCCAAAAGGGTTGAAGCATGTTCGTAATCTGATCGCCGTATGCCAAGGCAAGAATGCTTTTTTCGAGTGGGACCCCTAGCTCTAAGGCGGCCTTAATTATTATTGGTCCTTGAACCACCCATTGGCCGCCGCCACTCGGTACAAAAATATTTACCAATCCTGCGCTCAAATATGTGAAGATTGGATAGGATGCGGAGTTGCTAATTGATACGAAGAAGTCGCTAAAAGTTAATATCAGGCCACTCTCTTTAAATAATCCCATTATCCCAAAGTATAGCGGGAATTGAATCAGGATTCCGCTCGCACCTCCAATTGCGGCATTGATGGCCGATAAGAATGAGAGGAAGTTTTTATGAAGAGCTAGACACAGCGCTAAGAGCAAAAAGTTGATGTTGTTCGGATTGAAAAATGATAGAATTGATTTCCCAGAAAAGAACATCAGATAGGCACAATAACTAAGTGCAAGTATTCCAACTACCACAATAGCCACACGACTATGGTCAAATTTTTCAGCTCCAATAAGATACTCACGCTCTAATTCATGTGTGGCGTTATGAGATTCCACTCGAATGGAAGTGGTCATCTGTTTTTTTCCAATCAGGAATAGAGCCAATGGAAGAATGGAAAGCACGCACAGATTAATCAAGATATTACCAAAACTGAATACGGTCAGGTCGATTCCAATGGAATCTGGCAATAGTTTGAGTTCTGCGGATGTTAGTGATCCGGCCATTAAATCGTGCAGATTCCCGGCCTCCGCGACTTTTATTAGTGATGATCCTGATAGGCCACCATGCCAGATCATAAGGGCAGCGTATCCAGCAGCGCCGATTAACGGATAATTGAGTTTGAGAGATCTTGAGGTAAAGCTTTCTCCCATTTTTCGGGCGAGGATCGCGCCAAATATTAACCCGAGTCCCCAATTAAAAAGGCCAACAGTCAGTGCAAAAAAACATACGACGGCGGCAGCTTGTGAAGATGTATAGCAACGCGCTGTGATTTGAGCAATTTTAGATTCAAATACAGGGCTCAAGGCAAGGGCATGGCCCAATACAAGCATCAACATCATTTGCATGGCAAATACCATTAATGACGGTGTCCAGAGACCGCTTGCCCACCAATCTAACGTTTCAACTATCTGAAAATCGTTGGTATTGCTGACGTTTAAGATGAAAACAGCTAAAAAGCTGAGGACGGTTAAGGCAATTGCAATACTGAAAGGGGATGGTAAAACCCGTCTTACAAGCCGTATGTAGCCCTCAAGCAAAACGGATTAAAACGGTAAGTCATCCTCGGCTCCATCATCTGCCATTGGTGGCTCCTCTGGAAGCCCCGCACTGCCAAAGTCAACGGGCTCCACAGCTTGAGGTGCAATTGCTTCGATTCGCCAAGCTTGGAGGTTTACGAAGTATTTTCCGTTGTACTCGTTTCCGCGGATGTTAAAATGGACTTTCAAGTCATCTCCTGGATTGTATGCGTCCACGAGGTCGATACGATCTTTGACCAATTCAAACTTAATGTCCTGTGGATATTGCTCTTTCGTAGTGATAACGAATTCGCGTTTCTGGAATCCTGAGTTAAATGTCTGTGTTTCAAAAATGAGCTTTACGCTTCCTTCTATTTCCATATCAATTATTAAATGCTAATAGGGTCATCCATGCCTCTGGCACTTGCCCTTGTTCTAAATATTTCTTTGCCTTTTCATGCAGAGCGGTTTCGAGATTTATCGAATCATCTTCAAATTCTAAGAAGATTTCCGCCAATTCCGTCAGTCTAAAATCATTGACATCCGTCTCATTCGGTAATTCTTCAACATTGCCCAATTGACCTAAATTGTTGCCAGATAACACCTTGCTCAATTTGATGTCTGCGGGGATTTGATCAACACCAATGCCCAGTTTGGCTAAAGGCTTCGTAATCTCAAACAATGCGTCACCGCTGGCTCGAGTATACCAGTTTCCGCCTAATCTGCCGACTAAGTCAATTTTATGTTGGTCAATTCTGTCATTTTCATTGAGGATGGATTCATCAACGTGGATCAATACTACCTCACAGATTACGAGGTTCCCTGCTCCACCTTCTGTTCCAAGTTCGATAACCTCCTTAACCTTGCATTCTAGTTGCACAGGCGACTCTTTTACCCTTTTAGGGGAAACAAATTCAGAATCAATTGGAGTGAGACCTGCTTTCACAAATTCGTCTACGCCAGCGGCATATTCTGTGCTCGAGAGGGACATCTGCTCCACAATTGAATAATTGACCACGTTGATTACGGCTTCCTTGGTGGCCTTTACATTTTCAAATGTGTGCTTGGTCGTATTGTCCCGACCTCGTCGAGCAGGGGAGAAAATTGCAATAGGAGGATTGGCGCTAAAAACATTGAAAAAGCTGAATGGACTTAAGTTTGATCTTCCTTCTGCATCCACGGTGCTTACGAAGGCAATCGGTCTTGGCCCGATTGAATCAAGTAGATAGCCATGGAGCTTTGGAGTCGGGGTGGATTTGGGGTCTATTTTCATTTTTTTGAAGCCTACGCAAAGGTAATTTTCGAAAACATTTTTGAGGGATATAGATGGATGAATAATTATATCTTTGCGATCCTTTTTTAAAGGCAGTTCTTTTACCGCGGATGTGGCGAAATTGGTAGACGCGCTAGACTTAGGATCTAGTGCCGCGAGGCGTGGGGGTTCGAGTCCCTTCATCCGCACAATGTGCGAATAGTATATTGGCAAAATTTATTTATTGAACTGAGAATGAAAAGACCGCCTAAACACGGTCTTTTTTTATGTTAGATTAGAATCAAAGACATGAACGTTACGCAAGAAAATATCGATACACTGAATGCTCGTATCAAGATTGAAATTGGGCCGGAGGATTACGAATCACCGGTGACCAAAGTGCTGAATGACTATCGAAAGAAAATGACACTGCAAGGGTTTAGACCAGGTAAGGTGCCTTTTGGAGTAGCAAAGAAAATGTATGGAAAGGCTGTCCTCGCTGAGGAGCTTAATAAGATACTTTCAGAGCAGTTAAACACGCACATCCGTGAAAATGAAATTGATATTCTCGGTCAGCCCTTACCAGAAGACCTAGAAGATCTTTCCCTTAACTTCAATCAGAAATACGAGTTTCGTTATGATCTAGGCCTCGCTCCACAGTTTGCCGTGGATCTAACTGCGAAGGATAAGTTCAGCAAATATCAAATCAACATTGACGATGAATTGGTTGAAAAGTATGTACGAGACTTTCAACGCAGGTTTGGTAAATCTGAGGAGGTTGACAAATCAACCGAAAAGGACATGGTTTACGGCACCTTTTTCGCGCTCAATAAAGAGGGTGGAAGGGCTGAAAGTGGGTTTCACAATCATAGCACAGTCGTTGTTGAATATATAGATAACAAAGACGCGAAGAAAAAAATGATTGGTTTAGAAGTAGGGGCTACCCTCGAAATTGAACCAAGCAAGTTAGCCAAGGGCGACGCTGACCTCACCGCAATGCTCGGAATTTCGCTAGGTGAAATAGCAGAATACCCCAAGAAGTGGGAATTGAGAGTGGATTCTATTCATAGAATTGATCCACATGCATTGAACCAAGAATTGTTTGATCAAGTTTTAGGGCCAAATGCGGTCTCAACCGAGGCTGAATTTAGAGAGCGTATTGTCTCTGATTTGAAAAAACAATTAGAGGTGGATTCCGATAAGAAGTTGAGACGAGATGTATCCGATCGTTTGGTCGATAAGCTAAAACTTGAATTACCCGATGAGTTTCTAAAAAGATGGTTGATTCAAAACGCAGCAAATACTGAAAAACCAATTACGGAAGCTGACCTGGATCGTGAGTATGTAGACTATAGCCGCTATTTGCAATTGCAAATCATTGAATCTAAAATTGCCAAGGACAACGAGATAAAGGTTGAGTTTCCAGAAATTCAGGCCCGAGTTAAGGAGAATATTAAGGCCCAATTTGCAAGTTTTGGTCAGCAAGAAATGGACGATAAAATGCTGGATCAGTTCGCTCAGAACTTCCTTCAGAAGGAGGAAGAGGTGCGAAAGATATACGATCAAATTCTAGACGAACGAATTATGGCCTTCTATAAGGATACAGTCAAGATCACTGACAAGGAAGTTTCGTTTGATGAATTCGTTAAATTAGCCTCCACGAAACAAGAGAAAGGGAATTTCATGGATCAAGTTTCGAATCTTTTAAAATTCTAAAATGACAGACGAAAAGGAGTTTAGAAAATACGCGGTGCATCATTTAGGCATGAGCGGACTTTCTGTTGATGATTATATGAAGGCAAACACACCTTCAGATATGACTCGCACGGTTATCGAGGAACGGCCAATGCCCTTCCGAGAGGTTGATGTGTTTTCGAGGTTGATGATGGATAGAATCATATTTCTTGGACTACCAATAGATGATTTTATTGCCAATGTAATTCAGGCACAGCTTCTTTTTCTTGAGTCTGCGGATTCGGGCAAAGACATCCAGATTTACATAAATAGTCCCGGCGGATCAGTCTATGCTGGATTGGGAATTTATGACACCATGCAATATATTGGTTGCGATGTAGCAACAATATGTACAGGGATGGCGGCCTCTATGGCCGCAGTTATTCTTTGTGCCGGTGAAAAGGAAAAGCGCACAGCTTTAAGACATGCTCGTGTCATGATTCATCAGCCAATGGGTGGTGTTGGCGGACAGGCCTCTGATATTGAAATTACTGCAGAGGAAATTAAAAAACTGAAAAACGAACTTTACGATATTATCGCAAATCATTCGGGCCAAAAGCCGAAAAAGGTTTGGGAAGATAGCGATCGTGACTATTGGATGAAGGCTGATGAAGCCCAAGCCTATGGTATGATCGACGAAGTTTTGGTCAGAAAGAAATAAGATATGGCAGCTCAAACCGAAGAACAAATCAAGTGCTCTTTTTGTGGTCGTGACAAGCGAGAAACGGCCGTAATGATTGCTGGAATAACGGGTCACATTTGCGACCGATGCATTCAACAAGCAGCGCGCATTGTGGACGAAGAAATGAGTACACGTCTTCGGGAGACAGTTCTGGGCAGTGTCAATTTATTAAAACCTGCGGATGTCAAAATGCACCTTGATGAATATGTAATTGGGCAGGATGAGGCAAAACGAAGTCTATCGGTGGCGGTTTATAATCACTATAAGCGCATTTCCCAAAAGGATGTATCCGACGAGGAAGGTGTGACTATAGAAAAGAGCAACATGATCTTTGTTGGCCAAACCGGAACAGGTAAAACATTACTCGCTCGAACAATAGCAAAGGTTTTAAATGTGCCATTTTGCATTGCGGATGCAACAGTTCTTACCGAAGCAGGTTATGTTGGGGAGGATGTGGAAAGCATACTAAGTCGTCTTCTTCAAGCTTCTGAGTACAATGTAGAGGCCGCCGAACGCGGTATTGTGTTTATCGATGAACTTGATAAAATTAGTCGTAAGAGCGATAACCCGTCAATAACTCGTGATGTGAGCGGTGAAGGCGTGCAACAGGGATTGCTTAAGTTACTAGAAGGTTCAACCGTTGGTGTTCCCCCTCAGGGTGGTAGAAAGCATCCTGAGCAGAAATTAGTTCAAGTTGACACCAAGAATATTTTATTCATATGCGGAGGCGCTTTTGACGGCATTGATAGAATCATCTCAAGAAGATTAAATACAGGTGCGATTGGATACCGCAACAAGGCAAAAGAGGAAGATATTGAGAAGGAGAACCTTCTTCAATATATTAGCCCATCTGATTTACGTGAATATGGTTTGATTCCTGAATTGATTGGACGATTGCCATTGGTTTCATTCTTGAATCCTTTAGACAGGTCTGCCCTTCGCAGGATTCTAACGGAGCCAAAGAATGCATTGATAAAGCAATATGTTCGACTTTTCGAGATGGAAGACATTAAGCTCACGTTTGATAAGCATGTGCTAGATTATGTCGTGGATAAAGCGCTAGATTACAAACTAGGTGCTAGAGGTCTTCGGTCCATATGCGAGGCAATAATGATGGATGCGATGTATGAAATGCCATCCATGGATCCTAAGCCGGAGGCCTTCAAGATTACAATAGAATACGCCAAGAAGAAGTTTGATCAATCAGGGTTCAGAAAGCTAAGAGCAGCTTAGTAGGGTATTTCTAAATGGAAATAGGTGTTGTTGCGACGTTCAATCAACTTGTTATCGCAATCAGCGGACTCTCCGTAATTCAATGTTCTGTATTCCAAGTTAGGTACAGAAATTCCAGACCTTCCACTTGTAAACCATTGACAAGAAAGGTCCGAAGTATAAGCTTCTGTGATCTCATTCACGAACGTGTTTCCACGCGTATTTCTGCCAGTTGCAATTCCTTTAATTAGGAAAACATCATCGTCCACTTCGCCTTGGCTGTTGTTAGATCGGCCAGCAACCCAATATTTTCTGTGCACTCCTTCCCAAGTGTAGTCGGTATTCGTACTTGTGATTCTTCCTCCTTCAACTTCCCATAAATAGGTCATATACCCATTTGAGTTTAGGCCAAGATTTGTGATTCGGGATGTTCCTTTAACATTGAAATCGTCCTTGTAGTATTCGTCAAATGTTATTTCAACAACAGTACCCTTGTTCAGGTATTTACCGCTAAATGAAGCTTCAAGTATTCCAAACCGCTCAAATCCATCGTCGCATAGATTGTCTTTGCCTCCATAGTTAATCTCTAGATACAATGGGAATATTGCTGCTGTGTCGCTAACCGTGGCTCTTTCAATACATGAATTAAACCACTGGTCAATTCCTGTATCGTTAATGAGCGAATCGCGCATTGCAAAGCGATGAACTTCTCTGAAAGCATCATCAAAAATGTGGTAGGCCAAGGATACCTCACGTGCAGTAAGGGTTTCAAGATCCTCGTCACGTTCAGAATTGTTGCAGCCGCTTAGTCCCGCGATCCCAAGCACACACACTGTAATCAATGAGAGCAGCCGTAAATATGATGTAGTTTTTAACATTCGTGAATCGAACAAATGTAATGAATGGTCGCTATCGTTTGATTCGAGTATACTCCAAGGTTTTGAATGCACAATTGTGTACATCATCTACAGCTTGTTCAAGTACAGTTTTGGTTGACCAATCGTTCTTGTCGAAGGTTGGGAAATGTGTGTCACCACTGGGTAGGGCCATCACATGAGTGAGATACAGTTTGTCTGCTAGATCTATCGTTTGCATATAGATATCTCCTCCACCGATAATAAATAACTCACTCTCATCTTGAGATCGGGCGTAGTCTATCGCAGATTGTATGTCATGTTTTATAATTACATCCTTGGCATGAAACGATGTGTTTCGTGTAACAATGATATTTGGGCGATGAGGGAGGGGGCGATACTTTTCTGGAATAGAATCAAAATTTTTTCGCCCCATTACTACATGATGACCGCGCGTTGTTCGAGAAAAATAGCGAAGGTCCACAGGTAGGTGCCATGGCAAATCGCCGTCTCGACCGATTACGTTGTTTTGGGCTATGGCCGCAATTAAGGAAATGATCATTATACGGCTACGCTTGCTTTAATATGTGGATGGGGATCATAATTGACGAGTTCAAAGTCTTCAAACTTGAAGCTGAAAATGTCCTTAACCAAAGGATTAATCTGCATCGTGGGGATTGATCTAAACGAACGAGACAGCTGAAGCTCTGTTTGTTCAAGGTGATTAGAATAAAGATGTACATCTCCAAATGTGTGAATGAACTCACCGGCTTCCAATTCGCAAACTTGCGCAAGCATTTGCGTCAGAAGTGCATACGAGGCAATATTAAATGGTACGCCGAGAAACGCATCTGCGCTTCGTTGGTACAATTGGCAACTCAGCTTGCCGTCTGCCACGTAAAATTGAAAGAGGCAATGGCAAGGAGGTAAGGCCATTTGTTCGACGTCTGCAACATTCCAAGCACTCACAATGTGTCTTCTGGAATTTGGGTTGGTTTTTAACTGATCTACTAATTTGGTGATTTGGTCAATTTGCCCTCCATTGTGGTTTGGCCAAGAGCGCCATTGATGACCATATACGGGCCCTAGATTGCCATCCGCATCTGCCCATTCATCCCAAATGCGTACGCCATTTTCCTTTAAGTAGGCAATATTCGTGTCTCCTTGTAAGAACCACAACAATTCATGAATGATCGACTTCAGGTGAAGCTTCTTGGTAGTTAAAACAGGGAAGCCTTCGGATAAGTCAAAGCGCATTTGGTATCCAAATGTACTGATGGTGCCTACGCCAGTTCGGTCGCCCTTCTGGGTTCCGTTTTTAAGAATGTGACGAAGTAGATCGTGGTATTGCTGCATATCAGTTCAAAGGTCTCTATACGAGCGAAGCTGTGCAATACATTGTTGTAAAAAGTATAAAGATTCTATCCACAATCAATAAAACATGCCAACTATGCTCGCGGTGAACAAGCAAGCCAATGTCCCGCCCAGTAGTGCATATAATCCCAGTTTACTTAGCATGCCCTTACGCGTTGGGGCGAGTGCTCCAATGCCTCCGATTTGAATACCTATAGAGGCGAAATTTGCGAATCCACATAAGATATAGGTTGCCATTATGATTGATTTTTCGTGCGCGAAAACACCAGCATTCTTCATTTCTCCGAGCGTGGAGTATGCGTAAAACTCATTCAAGATGGTTTTCTCTCCTAACAATTGCCCTACTAATACGATGTCTTCAGACGGAATTCCCATCAACCATGCAATAGGTGCAAAGGCGTATCCAACTATAAATTGAAAGGATAGACCATCATAATTTGTGTTCGCTACAATCAGGTCGTTTAAACCAGTCCAGCTGCCAATTAGGTCATGTAGCATATAATTCCCCATATATATAAGGGCGGTGAATACAAGTAGCATGGCCCCCACGTTTACAGCCAACCTGAGTCCGTCTGACGTTCCGTTTGAAATGGCCTCAAGTAAATTGCTTCCCATTCGATTTTCGGAAATTTTCATTGAGCGATCGAAATTCTCCGTTTCTGGGACGAGGATCTTTGCTGCAACCACGGCTGCTGGTGCTGACATAACAGACGCCGTGAGTAGGTGTTTTGCGAAGAGCGCCCGCTGAACTGGATCATCGCCGCCTAAATATTGCATGTATGCCGCGAGAACGCCACCTGCTATAGTGGCCATGCCGCCAGTCATTAGGCACATGATCTCTGATCTTGTCATGCTATCCAAATAGGGACGAACCAGTAATGGTGATTCAGTTTGACCCAAGAAAATATTACCCGCCGCAGATAGGCTTTCCGCCCCGCTTAAATTCATCAATCGTTTCATTACCCATGCAAATAGAAAAACGACCCGTTGAAGAATTCCTAGATAATAAAGGATGGCGCTCAGTGCCGAAAAGAAAATAATCGTGGGCAAGATGTAAAACGCGAAATTCATGATGCCTGGGGCGACCTGTCCATCTATGAAAGAGCGCATCAGAAAGTCAGAGCCATCGTTTGTAAAAGAGATAACCTTAGCGAAAATTTTACCGACCCAATCAAATCCAGTAGCGACAAAATCAACTTCAATAATTAAAACGGCGAGTAGAATTTGGAATGCAATGCCCTTTCCAACAAGAGTCCAATTAATTCGCTTTCGATCTTTACTCGCAAGCCAGGCAATCCCAACGAGCACAGCGATACCAAGAAGTCCCTTTAAAATAGAAATGATCAATTGTTGAGATTATTGGTGCAAAATAGCCAAAGTGAGCCTTATTGGCGTTTGTTTATTTCGTCCCGCAATAGTGAAGCACGCTCATAATCCTCATTGCCGATAGCCTTCTCAATTTCCTTTTCCAAGTCCTCTAACGAATAGGCGGCGAATAGGTCGTCTTCGGCTGCTTTCACCTCGATCTCTGTGGAAGTCGTATCCTGATCATCACCAAACTCTTCATCATCTTCCAAGACTATACCCGCAGATGATAGAATTTCTTCATACGTATGTATGGGACACTTGAACCGAACAGCCAAGGCAATAGCATCGCTGGTTCGTGTATCGATTTCAATTTTCTTCCCATCGGCTTGAACGCAAACTAGATTTGCGAAAAAGATGCCTTCCACCAATTTGTAAATGAGCACCTCGGTTACCTTAATCCCGAACGAGTCGGCAAACGTTTTAAAGATATCGTGCGTAAGTGGTCGGCTTGGCTTCATCTTCTCAAGTTCTATGGCGATTGCCTGAGCTTCGAAATTTCCAATAATTATTGGTAAACGCCGCTTACCCGAGGCTTCTCCAAGTACCAGAGCATATGCCCCAGTTTGAGTTTGACTATATGAGAGCCCTAATATCTCCAGTTGGATCTTGGTTTTGTCCATCTGAAAGTTGTTAGGCTTCGCTCAATTTAAGCTGTCGAACTGCCTCGATCAATTTCGGGATAACTACAAATGCATCACCAACGATTCCATAATCTGCCGCTTTAAAAAATGGCGCTTCAGGGTCAGTGTTTATCACAACAATGACCTTACTTCCATTCACGCCTGCTAGATGCTGAATTGCACCGGATATCCCAGCAGCGATGTATAGGTTAGGACGAATTGCAATTCCTGTCTGCCCCACGTGTTCATGGTGCGGTCTCCAGCCGATATCGGCCACTGGCCTCGAGCACGCTGTCGCAGCTCCAAGCTCAGAAGCTAGCTCTTCAATCATTCCCCAGTTTGAAGGATCCTTGAGTCCTCTACCTGCAGAGACTACCAATTCTGCCTCGGTTAGATTTATTCCATCTCCACCTTCCACCACGAAGTCTTTAACTTGAACTGAAGGCGATCCAAACGAATCAGTTACTTCAGTAATATTTGCGCTCGCAGGAGTTTTTGTTTTACCAACAGAATTAGGAAGTAAGCTAATCACTTTTGTCGGTGATGTAATTTTCACATTGGCGAAAGCCTTTCCAGAAAAAACAGCCTTTCTTATGGTAAATCCATCAGCAAGAACTGGATATTCAATAGCCCCACTTACTAATCCGGCTTTCATTCGACCGGATACAATAGGAGCAATTGATTTCCCTGAATAGTCATGAGAGAAAATGATAAGCTCAGCATTGTTTGTTTCCGAAACAGCCTGACAAAGTCTGCTTAAACGCTGCGGATCCATGTCTGTGATGCCAGTGCCTACAGTGATGTTAGAAATGCCATATGAGGCTAATTCCTCCATTTCGGAATCATCTAACTTGCCATAGGTGACGATTGAAGCTGTGCCTCCATTTTCGGCGGCAATCTTGGCACCATAACTAGAGGCTTCAAAGGCGGATTTCGCAACCTTTCCTTGATTGTTGTCTGCAAATACGAGTACGTTCATTATATAACTTTTGCCTCCGTGTGGAGAAGATTGATTAGTTCACCAGCATTCTCTGGATCGATTAATTTAACACCGCCTTTAGCTGGTGGTAAGTCAAATGAGGCTACTTCCGTCAATGTGCCAGCGCCACTTGCTGCGACTACGGTTAACGGTTTTGATCGGGCAGCCATAATCCCACGCATATTTGGGATTCGTTGCTCCGCCATTCCTTTTGCGCAAGAAACAACAGATGGGCAAGAAGCTTCTAGTATTTCGATGCCGCCTTGCTTATCTCGCTGGGCAGATATTGTTGAACCTGAAACATCCAGTTTACTTGCGTTTGAAATGAATGGAATGTCAAGAATACCTGCGATAATACCACCGACGTTCGAGCCGTTGTAGTCGATTGTTTCCTTTCCACATAAAATCAAATCAAATGGGTTTGAAGTAATGTAGTGAGCGATTTCACCAGCAACCTGGGAAGAGTCGTTTGTTTCTGAATCGACGCGTACAGCCTCGTCAGCGCCAATCGCAAGTGCCTTTCGCATGATTGGTTCGTAATCTGCTCCACCCACACTTAGGATAGTCACTTTTCCACCTTGGGCTTCTTTTAGCTCAAGCGCTCGAACCAACGAATACCATTCGTCGTAAGGATTCACAATGAACTGAACGCCATCATTGCTGAAAGCAGTGTTGTTATCAGTGAAGCTGATTTTACTTGTGGTGTCTGGTGCCTTACTTATGCAAACTAGAATGTCCATTCCGTCTTTATTTTTTAGATCAATTAAGCGAGCGGCAAAAGTAATTTTTACAAATTGATTAGGCCATGAAGTGTGCTAGAATTGGCCTACATAATTTTTGAAATGAATCACATTTCTCGGTTTAAAATGTGACATCTCATTCAACCCATACGTGGAATTATAGAAAACTATTCTGAAGAACCCCTGTGGGAGTTATTTTTGCGCCTCAGTATAAAGACAAGAGATGCGAACAATACAATATCGAGAGGCGCTCCGAGAGGCCATGAACGAAGAAATGAGAAGAGATCAGCGAGTCTTTCTCATGGGTGAAGAAGTGGCTGAATACAATGGTGCCTATAAAGTAAGTCAGGGCATGCTGGATGAATTTGGGCCCGAACGAGTTATTGATACTCCAATTGCGGAACTAGGTTTTGCCGGTATCGGTGTAGGTGCTGCAATGAACGGGCTTCGACCAATTGTGGAATTCATGACTTGGAACTTCGCGATTCTTGCCGCGGATCAAATAATTAATAGTGCCGCAAAAATGTTGCAGATGTCTGGTGGGCAGTACAATGTTCCTATCGTTTTTAGGGGTGGTAATGGTCAAGCAGGTCAATTAGCTGCTACCCATTCTCAAAGCTTCGAGGCTTTCTATGCGCATGTGCCCGGCCTAAAGGTGCTGACTCCTTCAAACCCTGCTGATGCGAAAGGGCTATTGAAAGCGGCAATTCGAGATAACGATCCAGTGGTATTCCTTGAATCTGAAAAGATGTATGGAGATAAAGGAGAAGTGCCAGATGGCGAGTACATAATTCCAATTGGTAAGGCAGATGTTGTGCGTAAAGGAGATGATGTCACGATTGTGTCCTTTGGCAAAATAATGAAGGTGGCTTTGGAAGCAGCGGATCAATTGGCGAAAGAAGGAATCCACTGTGACGTGATAGATTTAAGGACAATACGACCATTTGATGTGGCCACTGTTATTGAATCAGTGAAGAAAACGAACCGTTGTGTCGTGGTGGAAGAAAGCTGGCCGTATGCATCTATTTCCAGTGAAATCGCTTACCGAATCCAAAAGGATGCCTTCGACTATATGGACGCTCCGGTGTTACGTGTGATGCAAAGTGATACACCGTTTCCGTTTACTCCTAACTTGATCGAAATTGCGATTCCAACGGTTGACAAGGTCATGCACACCATTAAAGAGTCAATGTATCTCGTCTAGCCCCAGAATAACAAATAAGAGCTTTATGAAAACGCTGTCCCTAGGGATGGCGTTTTTTTGTTTCATGATATGTTGTAAAAAAGAAAAGGTCCTTGCTTTGGATATCGCAAGGACCTTTTACTAAACTAAACCTACTAACCTATGTGCGTATTAAACGCTAACCTGGCTAGTTTATTTCAATCATTGTGCCAATAATTTCACAATGGACGTTAATATTAATCGAGGTCTATTCTGCTTAGCTCAATAAGAGCTCCGCTTGCATCATAGCTATATTGAACAAGACCACCTTCACCTATTACTTGTAGCGTATTGTTATTTGCAATTGCATCATAGGCGTCTCCACTTCTAGTGGCAAGGGCAACCACGCCATTAGGATCGGTCACGTTATAGACATTCATGCCATTAGGGCCGTCACAGACGAATAAGAGATCATTCTCATCATCGATTGATAATCCATGTGGATTGCTTAGGCTAACGCTATTTATAAAGTAAGGATTCATGATATCCTCGATGTTGATAATGTCGAGTTGATCGATATCCACTCTTCCACATTCTACACCTGACCGTAGTGTGATAAATGCGTAGTCATCATTGGCAACAACGGGGTCGCAAGATGTCATGTGCTCGTAGTCAGAGATATACTCTGGGCTTCCAGGGTTCTCTACATTATAGATGAGCATACCTGTGGTCGATCCAATAAACAAGTTGTTGTTTAGTTTGAAAAGTGTTTCAATTTCACCCCAACCCGAAGCATCCGACCATGGACTGAATTCTGAAGCAAGCGATAAACCGTTGTCCGATGCGCTATAAACTTTCACCGTTGATTGATCGGAAATTACATATAGGTGGTCCTCAACCATCATGAATCTAGACATGGAACCCGATACAGCACCTTGTGTGCTTGACTGAGCAACCGATCGAACGTTATTGCTATTGTCCGCGAAATCAACGACCGTTCCATCTTCAGACATCATGCTACCTGACCAAGCACCTTGGTTAACTGTGACCGCATTGTAATAGCTAGACCCACATTCGTCATTTGCACATTTTTCTTCAACCTCTCCAACTTTGTAGCCCGTCACTACTCCTTTGTTTCGATCAATATCTGATACAGGATATGAATAATCCATTGTAGATGGAATCGTATAAGATAATGCGTCATCCGTTCTGCTTATTTCAGCAATGTTAGATGGGTCGGAAATGTCAATGGATACAATGTCAATATAACTGTCCGCGTATAGTGTGTTATCCTTAACGGCCATGTCCACATTACCTGGGATGTTTATAAACCCTACATGCTCAGGAGAAGATGGATTCGTGTTGTTATAAACATGAATTCCGGCTTCGTAATCGTTAATGAAGATGTATCGATCCGTTACCAATATTTTACCTGGTCTTACAAGAGCGCGATCATTATCGCTTTCCACCGAAGATCGCAGATCTTCATATGATAAATACACGGGCTCGTTGGCTGTGTATACTTTGGTTTGAGTAAATTTTTTGCAACCTGTGAATGCGATGGACGCAATCATTACAAGGCCTAGTGTCTTTAGGGGTGTGCTCATGATGTTGAATTGTATGCTACTAATTTAATACTTGAAAGTTGAATAGACGTAAACGCTCCGTCTTTAGTTTGGAGTTTAACATATTGAGCTTGGAGAACGTCTTTTGGTGAAGTCTATTATATGGTTTTTGAGTTATTTCGTGGGATGGGTAAATACACCAGATTTCTGTGCTTCATGTTAACGATCGGACTCTGTTTTGTAATGACTGAATCGTTGCATGCACAGCAAGCATCTATTCATGTACAATCTGGTGAGATTGTTCATGGTCAAATTCTCGCAATTGGTTCCTCTCATATTTCTGTAGATACTGAAAATGGATTTCGACTAGTTCGAAGAGAAGATGTTCGATACCAGTTAATTACGGTTCCGAAAAACTCAATCAAACTAAAACGAGATCGGCCTAAAATGGCCTTGCAGCCAATGAATAAGAAGTTCATGACCGAACTTGGTGCAGGGCTGACCTTTGGAAACCCCTTTGCGTTGAGTTTCCGAATGACAGGGTGGAGGAATTTTGGAAATCGTTTTCAGCTTGGGGTTGGAACCTCATGGCAGTTTTACAGATACTCCATGCTTACAGTGAATGGAAATGCACGCCTATTGTTTGGGCAAAACGATTACGTAAAACCATTTATTGAATCAGGATTTGACATAAGCTATTTCCAATATGTCAACGGATTAAACTTTAGAAATCAAATTGGATTTTCAGAAATTCCCGTTGGATACGAGGCTGAATTTTCTCCCATCAAGCAGGTTCGATTGGGCCCTGGCTTGTTTATAGATACGGGGCTGGGAGTGGGGTTTCTCGGGAAATTAGTATTCAATGCCACGTGGTATGAACTACGCGAGAATCCAAATTCTACGTTTCTAATTGAAGGCCAATACTTCTTTGGTTCAGCCACACTTTCGGGTAGCTTTATTTTTTAGAGTCCATGGGCTTGATTATTTGAAGAGGCTGCTATCTTTGCGCGCTTTAAAAAACGGGGGTGGTCCTCGTTTAACCTATTAAAAATCAGTAGATAAATGGACAATTTGATTTATGCAATGCCCGCTATGGGAATCGTTGCTTTGCTTTACGTAGCATGGAAAAGTGCTTGGGTCTCTAAACAAGAGGTCGGTACAGAAAAAATGGCGAGAATCGCCGATAACATTGCCGTCGGTGCAATGGCTTTCTTGAAAGCGGAGTATAAAGTGCTCGCAATTTTTGTAGTTGCAGTAGCAGCATTACTCGCGTTTAAAGGAGCAAGCGAGGCAAATTCAAGTCCTCTTGTTGCATTGTCTTTTGTAGTAGGTGCTGTTTGTTCTGCGTTAGCAGGATATCTTGGAATGCGTGTAGCAACCAAGGCAAACGTTCGTACAACCAACGCAGCTCGCACATCACTTGGAAAAGCATTAGAGGTTGCTTTTGGAGGTGGATCTGTAATGGGACTCGGCGTAGTTGGATTAGGAGTTCTTGGTTTGAGTCTTCTTTTTATTCTATACGCTAACTTGTTTGGACTTCAAGATGAAAATCAAGTAGCCACTGTGCTTAATGTATTGGCTGGCTTCTCTTTGGGAGCATCTTCCATTGCATTATTTGCCAGAGTTGGAGGTGGTATTTACACTAAAGCTGCTGATGTTGGTGCCGACCTAGTTGGTAAAGTAGAAGCGGGAATTCCTGAAGATCACCCATTGAATCCTGCAACCATTGCAGACAATGTTGGTGACAACGTTGGTGATGTCGCTGGAATGGGAGCTGACCTTTTTGAATCGTATGTAGGCTCGATAATAGGTACCATGGTCTTGGGAGCAGTTTTTGTTCCTGGTTTTATGGAATTGAATCCAGAGTCAACTTGGTTGGGATTAGGAGCTGTTATGCTTCCATTAGCCCTCGCCGCAGTTGGAATTTTGGTCTCCATTTTTGGAACCTTCTTCGTGAAAGTTAAAGATGGTGGTAATCCACACACAGCCTTGAATATTGGGGAATTCGGTTCAGCTGGAGTAATGGTGGTTATCTCTTACTTCATCATAACATACTTCCTTCCTGAGGCTTGGAGTTTTGATGGAACGGATTACTCAGCTAATGGAGTGTTTTTCGCAACGTTGGCAGGTCTTATTGCTGGCTTAGGAATTGGTAAAATCACAGAATACTATACAGGTACTGGAACACCTCCAGTTATGTCCATCGTAAGACAATCTCTTACAGGATCTGCAACAAACATAATCGCAGGACTTGGTGTGGGAATGATGAGTACTGCTATTCCAGTAATCTTAATTGCCGCTGCTATTCTTGTTGCTCACCACTTTGCTGGACTATATGGTATTGCAATTGCCGCGGTTGGAATGTTGGCAAACACGGGTATTCAGCTTGCAGTTGATGCTTATGGTCCAATATCTGACAACGCAGGTGGAATCGCCGAAATGGCCGATCTTCCGAAAGAAGTTCGTCAGCGAACAGATAAATTAGATGCTGTTGGTAATACAACCGCTGCAATTGGAAAAGGATTTGCCATTGGCTCCGCTGCCTTAACTGCGCTAGCTCTTTTCGCTGCGTTTATGCAGCAGGCCAATGTGGGTATGATCAATATCGCGGAGCCGATCGTGATGGCCGGTCTGTTGATAGGGGCAATGCTTCCATTCGTTTTCTCTGCATTAAGTATGAATGCTGTTGGTCGTGCAGCAATGGCAATGATCGAAGAAGTAAGACGTCAATTTAAGGAAATTCCTGCATTAGGAGCAGCTTTAGAGGTCATGCGAAAGAATGACGGGAAAGAACAAAAGGACTGGAGTACAGAAGATCAGGCAATATTTGATGCCGCTGATGGTACGCCCGAGTACGATAAGTGTGTTGAAATATCTACGAAAGCATCTATTAAAGAAATGGTGTTTCCTGGATTACTTGCAGTTGTAGTTCCTGTTCTTGTAGGTTTCATTGCAGGTCCGCAAATGCTAGGAGGTCTTCTGGCTGGAGTTACTTCAGCTGGTGTTCTTATGGCAATCTTCCAGTCAAATGCTGGTGGAGCGTGGGACAACGCAAAGAAGATGTTCGAAGAAGGTGTTGAAATTAACGGCGAGATGTACTACAAGGGTTCCGAGGCGCATAAGGCAACCGTTGTTGGAGATACTGTTGGTGATCCATTCAAAGATACGTCTGGTCCTTCTCTAAACATTTTATTGAAGCTTATGTCCGTTGTTGCTTTAGTTATTGCCCCATCTATAGCTTTAGATGATGTGCCAATGGAAGAGGCGGCAATAGAAGACAAGAAAATTGAAATTGAAGTTGTTGAAACTTCGCAATCAGAGTCCGTAGCTACGTTCAGCGCTAGCGCTGAATAAGTTTGGATTTAACGTGAAAAGCTCCATGGTTCGCCATGGAGCTTTTTTTTTACCTCAATTTTGGGTTCTCCTTATGCCGAGAGCTATCTCGTAAATTTTTCTTCTCGAAGTTTTTACGGAGTGCGGATGTCAAGTCCACGTCACATTGATTTGCGAGACAGATCAAGACCCAGAGAACATCGGCCATCTCATCCCCCAAGTCTTTGTCCTTATCACTCTCCTTTTCGCTCTGTTCGCCGTATCGACGGGCGATAATCCGAGCCACCTCACCAACTTCTTCGGTAAGCATAGCCATGTTTGTCAACTCACTGAAGTAGCGCACCCCAACGGTCTTAATCCATTCATCTACTTGCGATTGTGCTTCTTCTATTGTCATTTGATTGGATTTAATTCTGCCTCCCAAACGGCGTTTCTAAAGGCATTTTTATGATAGTGTTTAAGACGATGGGCTATGTTGGATGCAATGCGCTTTCGTCCCTCTTCATTGTAGTGTTCTGTCGGAAAGTCTTTATCGTGAAAATTTACTGGTTCGAGTAGATTGAGATTGTCAACAACCATTGCGTCGATTTCATATCTAGATTTAATCCATTCTACATTCATCGTCATGAGTTGCGTTAGTTCTGGGCCAGCAAGTAATTCAGCGTCGACAATGTTCTCAGATAAAATTGAGAAAACGAGGTTCCAGCCGCGTTCCTTCGAAACGGAAACAATCTCATCCAGGTCCTTTATCCGTGGGTTATTTTCGTCCACAACATATGCGTACTGCTTTATATATTGATCTGCTAACTGCCTCTTAGGATCGGTCCATTCTCCCCACTTATACAAAGCGCACCACTCGTTTACGTTTGTTCGAGGGCTTGGGAAAGGTAAGTTAGGCGCCGCCCACATATCAGCTCGTTCATCCTCTCGTTCCTCAATTGTTTTGTTGTCATAAGCTCCCAAACTTGTGAGAAATCGATTTATAATCGGAGGCCGCGATTGATACATGACACCCTGTTTGTTTAGAGCGGTCTCTAGGGATGAGTGAAGCCAATCTGGGCCCATCGAACGCAAGTTGATCACACAAACAACGGTTTGTATCTTGTTTTTTTCTGGAATGAACCGCAGAAGATCAACATGCGACCCAGCGTGCGAGGCAGGAGTATTAATTGCCTCAAATAGAAGGGATGGAAAGTAGTTGCCAACGAATTGACTGAGCTTTCTCGGGTCCTCCTCTTGTGGTCGAGGCGAGAAATTGCTCGACGCGGAAAGATAAATTACATCCGCGTTTTTCACTTTTTCAATTTGCATCACTTGGTCTGCCTCGCGAAACACATATTCCTTATATGCCCACTGTTCATATTGCCAATTCATTGCAATGACCAAGGCTACGAACAGCGCTATCTTAAAAATCCATTTCATCAAAATTGAAAATAGATAAAGGGGTGGTTTACCGTACCTGCATGGGCCAGTATTCCATAGATCATGAAGCTGTATACGGTCCAGCGAGTAACCAGAGATTTGCCAGCCAACCAATCTTGAATGTTGCCTGCCCTGAAGATTGTATCAGACAATAAAAATAATCCAACAAAGCTGATTGTGATTGGATGCCATATTAACGACAGTTCACCTGTATTTGTAGAAAACAAACCTTGCACATAATCGAATCCATGACCAACACTGTCAATCCTGAAAAAGACCCATGCTACAAACACCACGAGCATTGTTGTTAGCCACCGAACGGGTTGAAATAATGGGTTTGGCGAGTGAGCCATGCCAGAGTAGCGCTCGGCTAAGTAGGCGATGCCGTGAATCGCACCCCAAACAACAAAGGTCCAGTTTGCCCCGTGCCATATTCCGCTGACGATAAAAACGACCAAAATATTTGCGCCAAGCCGAACGGCCGAGACCCGGCTTCCACCCATAGGGATGAAAACGTAATCGCGAAACCAGGTCGAGAGCGATATGTGCCATTTACTCCAGAAACTTTGAATTGATATTGCCGAGTAGGGCGAATCAAAATTATCTATGAGTCGAATTCCCAAACAACGTGCAGCACCAATGGCAATAAGCGAATAGCCGTTGAAATCAGCGAAAATTTGAATGCCAAAAAGGACCATTCCAATCCAGAGTTGGAGGGTAGATGCATCGCCGAAATCATTAAAAATCTGATCAACAATTGGCGCCACATTATCGGCCACGCACATTTTGATGAATAGGCCATACAGCATTAGGCGGCCACCCGCTACCAGCTGATCACTTGAGAGCGTTACGGATTGAAATAGTTGATGGTGCAACCGGGAAAACCGTTCAATTGGTCCAGCCACCAATTGCGGGAAGAAACTCACAAACAAGGCGAGTTTGAAAATATTTGTTTCGGGGATCACCTTTTTGTAGTAGACATCAATACTGTAGCTCATTGTTTGAAACGTGTAAAATGAAATCCCTACAGGCAGTAAGAAGTCCCAATTTGATGTCCAAACGTTGACCGCATTTTCGGAAATCATTCCAGTTGGGTGAAGCACGTCTTCAATGAAAAAGTTTGAGTACTTAAAGAAGAAAAGAAGTCCGAGGTTCACGGAAAGGCTAGCCAAAAGCGCAATTCTTCGATTAAAACGATTCTCAGATGTATGGAGAAATCGCGCAACGAAATAGTCAATGATCGTACTGAAGACGATCAGCGCTAAGTATTCTAATTTCCAAAAACCATAAAAGACGTAGCTGGCTATTAATAGCAAAATCCAGCGTAACCGATGTGGAAGGATGTAATACATCAGGAGCACGATCGGGAAAAAGATCAGAAATGGGAGCGAATTGAATACCATTTACATCTTGGTTTTACTGTCCATGTTTATGGTAACGGGTCCGTCGTTCACGAGTTCTATTGACATGTTGGCCCCAAATTGGCCGGTTTCAACTTTCTTTCCGAGCCGTGATGAAACGGCGGCACAGAAATCAGTATACATTTTTAGAGATTCACCTGGGGGTGCCGCGTGAATAAAGCTAGGTCTATTTCCTTTTTTGTAAGATGCGAAAAGGGTAAACTGACTAATGATAAGGATGTTGCCACCTGCTTCGATGATGTCGTTATTCATTTTGCCCTCCGAATCTGAAAAAATTCTAAGTCCCAATATTTTAGATGCCATCCAAGTCAGATCGTCTGCGGTGTCTTCCTTTTCGAAACCTGCTAAGACCAGTAGTCCATTATTGATAGATCCGATACATACCTCATCAACCGAAACCTTCGCGCGGGAAACGCGTTGAAGCGCCACTCTCATAAGGGGTTTTGCTCTTTAAGTTCATCAAATAGGTGTACGTAATTCTCATATCGAAACCAAGGAAGCTGACTGTTTTCAAAAGCCGGTTTAACCGCACAACCAGGCTCATTGATATGTAAGCAATTATGAAACTTACAATTAACGCTCAATCGATGCATCTCAGGGAAAAAACCCTTTAACTCTTCTCGATCCATCGTCGATAATCCAAAGCTTTTAATTCCTGGGGTGTCAATAATAAAGGTGCTTTCGTCCACTTCATACATTTCTGCAAAGGTGGTGGTGTGTTGTCCTTTGCTATTAAATGTGCTCACATCAGTGACCTGGGCGCGGTGTTCAGGACTTAAAACATTGAGCAACGAAGATTTCCCCACACCACTGTGTCCTGAGATCGCGCATATCTTATTCTTAACTATTTGGCGAATCTGATCTATACCCTGTTCGGCTTGAACCGAAATTTGGCGTGTCTCATACCCAACATCGTTGTATGCTTTACAAAGTTGGTTTAGATATTCCTTTTCCTCGGTGTTTAGCAGATCGATCTTGTTAAACACAATGATTGTTTCTATGCCATAGGCTTCAGTGGAAACCAGCACTCGATCTAAGAAGCCGAGTTTTAGTTTAGGGTGGGTGAGGGTTACTAAGGCAATCGCTAAATCGATGTTCGCAGCTATGATGTGCGTTTGCTTACTCAGTTTTGTCGCCTTTCTTACGATATAGTTTTGCCGATCACAAACTTCAACGATGGTCCAATCTCCTTCTGTTTTGGTGTTGAGTTTAACTCTGTCTCCAACTGCCACGGGGTTCGTGCTTTGAATTCCTTGGACCCGAAGCTTACCACGAACTCGCGCGTCGATTCGTTCGCCGTCATCTAATCGAACCCGATACCAACTTCCAGTGCTCTTCACCACCAATCCCTCCTTACCTGTTTTCATCACTAGACTATTAATAACTCCCAGAAAGCTGTTGATAACTTGTTGATAGAGTCAATACATTCGTTATTAGACAATGTCCGACAATGCAAAGTAATATTCTGATTTCACTTCTTATCTCGACGCAGCTGATATTTATTTCAGCGCATGCGCAGGGTCAACCATCCGAACCACGGATGTCAAAAGTTGACTATGTAGAACAGTATGCAGATCAGGCAGTTAGGGAGATGCATTCAAGTGGTGTGCCTGCCAGCATCACCCTCGCGCAAGGCATGCTAGAGTCGGATTATGGAAATAGTCCGTTGGCGAAATATGCCAACAATCATTTTGGAATTAAATGTCACAAGGGATGGGATGGTCCAACTTTTATTCAGGACGACGATGAGCGTAACGAATGTTTTAGAAAATACTATCAAGCGTATGATTCATATCGTGATCATAGCGAGTTTCTTCGAACCAGAGATCGATACGCCTCGCTGTTTGATTTAAAACAAACTGATTATAAAGGCTGGGCAAAAGGTTTGAAAAAGGCCGGATATGCCACCAACCCAAAATACGCAGATCTCATAATTCGGATAATTGAGGAGAACGAGCTTGATAAATACGATAAGTTGAAAAAGCTCCCAGACACAGAGGTTATTGCCGAGGTAGAGACACCTGAATTTAAATCAGATGTTCCGACAATATTGAATGTGCGATCGGTTAAGGTTAGCGACAACAACATTAAGTATGTCGTGGCAAAACAAGGCGACACGCCTGCCTCCATCGCCAAACAAAACGATATGGGGTTGTGGCAAATATTGAAATACAACGACCTGGAAAAGCACGATCCTATCATGTCGGGTGACATCGTCTACCTGCAACCTAAACGAAATTACGCGAGTTCGGAATTCCACACTGTTGCTGCAGGTGAAAGCTTACGGTCCATTTCACAGCAACATGGCGTGAAGATCAAGAGGCTCATGAAAATCAATGAATACACACCCAACTATACGCCCCAAGTTGGAGAGAAGGTCAAACTTCGAGATATGAGTGTTGTCAATGAGAAATTAACTGGTCGTTAATATGACAACCGATAGGCTGTGAATTCGCCTATCTTATTGCCTACCACCACTTCGAATACGCCGTTTTTATCTAGGTCAATTACAATCGCGCCTTGCCCTCCAGATATGGGCATTTTAGCAAGCGCACCGGTTTCGGTGTCAAAGAGATAGTACTCGCTCTTGCTGCGGTCAAATACCGACATCCAATTTAGTTTTCGATTGGCCCAACCCGAGCGGGAGTCGATTTCAAACGGAAAAAGATAGTCCATTACAACATTTAAGTCTCGATCGAAAAACACGATCCTATTCTTTGTGGTGAACCCAAAAGGTATCGTTGATGTCGAATTGTATAGAAGATTCACATTGGAGTCTAGAGGAATCAAAGCCTCTTCGGATTTTGAACCTTTCAAGTTTTCTTGGGTCAAGTTGCCAACGGAATCTGAATATATGAAAGTGAAGTTTTCCAGAGTTGAACTCGGCTCCATGAATAGATGGGAGCTTACTCCAGCAATGACCTTTGGATCCTGTCTTCGCTTCCCAGCCCGATCCAATACCTCAATGGTTTGATTATTTACAATTGCAATTAGGTAGTCTTTCCCAGAGATGTTGTGCCATTCAATGGGAGTTGAAGTTGGCCCAATTTCCACTGCATTCCATCCGTCAACCATCTCTCCATTTTGGTCAATGTTTTTAACGACGTTTCCAGACGATACTAAAATTCTGAGATCCGCACCGGATTCATAGCGAATTGCGGAAGGTGCCGAGTTGATTTTCGTGTCAAACTTTACCGGGAACCCGTCAACGTCGTTGCCGTTTCGGTCTACTAAATAAAGCCGCTTATTTGTGCAAAAGAGCATTTGGTTTTTACCACTTTCGAAAGCGTCTAATTGCTGAATTGAGCCATTAATATCAGAGTCGAGCAGCCTTTTCCATAATATTTTGCCGTCGGAGTTTATCAGATATAGCTGGTTCAGCTTATCCTGAACCACTATTTCTGGGTTTTGAGTATAGTGATTGACAAACGGCCAAGGACCATTCGAAATTGGTTTTTCGAGCTCACACGTCCAAATTGACTTCAACCCTTCCTTGATTTCTCTGTGATGCAGCGCGGCAAACGAAAAGTGTTTCCGTTTGGGAATTTCGGTATTGGTTTGAAATACTATAGCGTTTAATTGGTTTTTTGAGTCAATGTCTTTCAAGAATGCCTCAGTCGTATGTCTGTTTGGTGTTCGCAGCAATAGAGTGAACGATGCGTTGGAAATTGTCTCCGATAGCGACGTATACGCATTCGCATCGGTGAATCTGTTATGAGCGAGATAGTCATTGTAAAACCGTTTGGCCTGTTGATCGTTTTTGCAATAAACATCTACATCCCCAAGTTCTAGGCGCACACATTCAGCGCTCCATTTTGGCCGAAAATACACGCCTTCGAAATCTGGAAGAACTCCCTGATCAATAAAGCCAGGGTTCGATATTCGTGCCTGAATTCCGCTATCCTGGTAGAGAATGAATGTGTTTTGGTCTGGCTCGCCCTCTATGGCAACATAGGGACAAGATGCTATTCCAATTGAATAATCGATTGTTCCATAAAGAAGTGCAGATTCAGTCTCAGTTGGAAGGTACGATAGTAGGGGCGTCGCATCCAACCGCGCAGACTCATCTTCGATTGTCTTAGTAACTCCAGAGGCGTACATATTTTCGGCACTCTTCAAGTCAAATTGGAGCCATGTCGCATCGTCATATTCGTTTGATATTTGATTAAACATGTCGGTGCTGAAACTCCCGCTAAGGACCTGGTTCAACGCTGTTGACGCTATGGATACGCTGAGGTCGGCATTTGATGTTAGTGCTTGGGTCAATTGCATGCGTTGCGATTCGTTCATGCCGGAGTAGGCCGAGTCATGGGCGAATATTTGGTATTGATTGGTTGTCTTTATTGGTTGAATGGCATCAATCCCTAGGTTGCCTTCATCGGTGTTTAAGACTAGCACATAATTCATTGAACCGGGTATTCCGGAAATAAATAACGACCCGTTTAAATGGGCGTCGCTAAAAGGAGATAGAAATGACATAACATCGTCCGTCATTCCTGTGAAGATTGGAATAGATCGATAAAATGAATTAGAGTCGGCGATGTCTGAATGAAAATCAGCAATATCCTTGGCCAGAAAAACAATCCATGTGCCTTCTGGGGCAAAATCTATGGCCGACTCGGTCGGATCGCTTGAGTTAAACCAAAAGAAGATAGCCCCTCCAATAATTGGAATTATTGCCAGCCAAAAGAGTGCCTGTTTCATGATGCGAAATTAAAGCCCTAAAGCTTAGCTTTTGTTCGAATTGAACTTCAATTCGAGTTGAACTTTTTTAACGTTAAAAGTGCGTCTATGAAAGTTGGTAATTCCCACTTTTTCAATGGCTCTTCGGTGTGCGATTGTTGGGTAACCAACGTTAGTCTCCCACCCATAATCGGGATGTTCTACTGCTAACTCTTTCATCAAGTTATCTCTATAGTCCTTTGCTAGAATCGAGGCCGCCGCAATGGATCCAATTTTTGAATCTCCTTTGATGATACAATCAAATGGGATGTTCAAATTGGATCGAAAGCGATTTCCATCAATGAGTAAGAATTCAGGCCGAACATTCAACTGACTCACCGCATTAGACATCGCCAGAAATGAGGCGTTTAATATGTTGATGTCATCTATTACCTCAGGTGATACCTCAGAAACCGCCCATGAAATCGCTTTCTTTTTGATCAGTTGAACCATCTGCACACGTTTTTTCTCACTCAGTTTTTTTGAGTCGATAATGTCGGCATGCTTAAAGCGAGGAGGTAAAATCACAGCGGCGGCCACTACCGGACCAGCCAAACAACCCCTGCCTACCTCGTCGCATCCGGCTTCTAGTCTCATGTATTTGACTCGGGCTGATAACATGCGACGAATTTATGTACAAAAAAGCCCCTTCCAAGTGGAAGAGGCTTTTACCATCGAACAAAAACCAACTTCTACATTTTAGCCCCCAGGCTAATCTTCATCACAAATTCGTCCATAATGGCTTTGTCTCCTAAACTGTCGAAAAAACTTGCAGACCCATATTTGACATCGAATTTTGTACGGTCAATTGTCATTTCGCCAAATGCAGCAATCTTATCATCGCGCACCTCCACTTTGGCAGGGAAGCTGATCGCCAATGTTTTTCCTTTCAATGTTAAGTCGCCAGTGATTTCTGTGTTATACACTGGGTGGTCGGATAACACTTTTGTTGCAGTTATGGTATAGGTGGCTACTTCATGGTTGTCTACGTCGAAGAAATCGGCTGACTTCAAATGACCATCAAGCTTGTCCTTGTATTCTCCGGAAATGTCCGTGGTGTTTATGGTTGTCATGTCAATGACAAAATTTCCACCTACGATTTGATCGTTTTCAACCTCTAATGTGCCGCTCTTCAGTTGTACGTCTCCATTGTGTTTTCCGGTAACTTTTTCAGCATACCATTCAACTTTACTGGCTTCAGGTTTCACCTTTAGTTTGGTTGTGCCTGTAATAGGGGTGAAGGCAAATAGGAATGATCCTAGGGCTGCTGTAAGTATCAAGTTTTTTGAGTTCATGTTGCTTATTTGAAGCAAATGTATGTATCAACATATAATGTCGATGGATTTAAGTGTTAACGAAACCTTATTTTTCGTCAGAGTAGTTTAATCTAATCCGCTTATTTTGTTTAAAATTTAAACAATGGCACTAGCTGAAACCACCGATCTCAAATTAGGATTTGAGGCTCCCAATTTTAATCTTCCGGACACAGTCTCAGGTAAGAATTTAGGTCTTAACGATGTAGCTGGCGAAAAGGGGACATTGGTTATGTTCATTTGTAATCATTGCCCTTATGTGGTGCATGTCATTCATAAGCTTATTGAGCTAGGGGGTGAGTATTCGACAAAGGGTGTGGGCATGGTTGCTATTAGTTCGAATGATGCGGAGAACTATCCTGATGATGGACCTGGTAAAATGAAAGATAAGGCCGAAGAACTTGCTTTTCCCTTTCCATATTTATATGATGAAACACAAGAAGTAGCGAAGTCTTACGACGCTGCCTGCACGCCAGACTTCGCTCTTTTTGACGAGAATCGACGGTGCGTATATCGGGGTAGGCTAGACGGAAGTACCCCAGGGAATGGAGTTCCGGTTTCGGGTGCGGATTTAGAGGAGGCGATACAACGGGTCATAAGAAAGGAGCCTCAATCAAAGATCCAGCATCCGAGTATGGGATGCAATATCAAGTGGAAATGATCATACGAATAGTTTGAGAATGAGCAATGAAATCCCTGTAAATCCGAGAATGCTCATAACAAAAGTGCGCCAGAAAGGGAGTCCATCTTGGTACGCCTTCAATCCAATAATGAAGGCGACGAGTAGAATAATCGAACTAAATATGGCAATGGTCGAAGCTGACATAGAATTGATCAAAAATTGTAATAAATAGGCTTAAAACCTCGTATTCTGTGGGTTACTTGAGGCATGAATTAATCTAAATTTGACGGCCTGGCCAAAATGAGAATCTATTTACTTCTGGTGTTGTCATTTCTGTCATTGGTTGCGCAAGCCGGTGATCCAGAAAAGACAGACGAATCAAAACGCGATACCGTACAAGCTGTGGTGCTTTATGGTGAAGAAATTCTTTTTGACGCCGTGGTTGGTCTTACCGATGAGCAGGTAAGTGATCTGCGCGATTCGGTCATGAAATATCATGGTGCCAATCAACTAACCAACTATATAAGTCTCTATCTATCACTAAAGAATAAGTCGGAAGAGGAACTTAATCACTACATCGATTCGCTGTTTGAATCTGAAGGAGAAATCCCATATGCGCTCATAAACCAGATCAATATTTTTCTAGCCAATAAGCCAGAAAAGATTGAGTTTATCGCGCCCAAAGATTTGTTTATTGGCTCAAGAGGCGCTCCGATTCCAGCCACTGAGTTTTATCCAGAGTGGAAAACAGATAATCCGAATCCATACTCTTCCGACATATGGAAGTCAGATACGACCCTTTCAATTCTATTGGCGGGAAATGAAGAGCTTGGTGGATTTCAAATTCCTCACGATGATGTTTTGACTTCAAAATTTGGTTGGAGAGACGGCCGAATGCACAATGGAATTGACATCGATTTGCAGGTATGGGATACAGTAGTTGCTGCGTTTCCAGGAGTTGTGCGCATGGCGCGCGTTCATGGAGGTTATGGTCGAGTCGTGATAATCAGGCATTATAACGGACTGGAAACCACTTATGCACACCTTCATCGTTTTAAAGTAAAGGAAGGTGAACGTGTCGAAGGAGGTCAGCTAATTGGATTGGGAGGAAGCTCGGGACATAGCACGGGAAGTCACTTGCATTTTGAGGTCCGTTTTAAAGGTGTGCCGCTGAATCCCTTAAGCTTTATTTCGTTTGATGACAAGGCGCTATTAAATGACACACTGGTGTTAAAACGAACCAAAAATGGGTTTGCTGCCTATCCAAAGGGCATTATTTTTCACACTGTAAAGAGGGGCGATACACTGTATGATATTGCAAAAGCTTATGGTACAACGACATATAAGTTGGCTGAGCTTAATGGTATTCGGCGAAACCGCTATCTCTCAGTAGGACAAAGGCTGCGCGTGATATGATCGATCTCGAGGAAGAGTTCAATTTCACGAACAAACGCAAGCATCCTACGAATTATAAAAAGATTGTCTATCGACATTTGAAAGCGGATCAAAGCCAATACTTCGCCCAGTTATTGGAAAAGGAAGGAATCGATTACGAGACTCAAGTGGATGAAGAAGATCCTAAGAAGCCCATATATTTTGGGTTGGCTCGAATACACGAGAAGAGATCGGACCATCTCAACTACGTTGCACTCGGTCTCAACCGGCGAAAGTTCATCGACTCCGTCGCATTGCGCTGGATTATCATATTTGTTAGTGTGTTTGTGATCGCATTGGCAATTCTTGGCGCCCTGGTGAGCCAATGACCATATCCTAAATCATGCAACATCACTATAGGCCTTTTTGCGACATTTGTTTGGTGAAGAAATCCGTGATTTTCATAGCGTTGTTAGTTTTTACACTCTTCGGGGGTGCCCAAGAACGCGTGACGACATTTGGAGTTCAATTAAAACCGTTGTTGCCAAGCACCCTTCTCGGAACAGGTTTGGTCGAGGGGCAAGGAGTCGAAAACTTGTACAGTGTACAACAGCGAGTAGGGTATTCTTTTGGAGGTGTGGTGCGCAAGGGCTTTACGAAGTGGCTTTCTTTGGAAACAGGTATCAGCTATGTGAGGCGCAATTATGAGGCACGCCTTGCAAGTGCGAATTCAAATTTCGCAGACTCCACTAAATTCCGAATTATCGGTTATGAGATTCCGGTTTCAGCGCTGGTTTTTGTTCGGCTATCTGAAAACGTATACATGGATGGAGCCTTTGGATTGGCGCTTGACATGTATCCGTCAGATGTTCAGAGCGATGGCCGAAACGGGAGTTTTTACCAGAGAAGTTATAGGAATTCATGGTCAAAGAGCTCAGAGGTTATGCCATGGTTAAATCTTGGGTTAATGGCCAATGTGGGCTTTGAGTATCGAACTGAGAATCGGGGATATTTTTATTTGGGTGCATCATATCATTTGCCCTTCCGTCCTACATACAATTCATTTTTTATCTATGATCGAAATAGCGTTAGTGAAGAAGCTATGGTGCAATTAAGTGGGAATTACCTAACGCTGGATTTAAAATACTTTTTCCACGAAGAGCCGGAAAAAAGGAAGATTCCCGATGAGGAATTACCGGCATGGATGCGATCGGGAAACAACTAATTGGTATAGCTGTTCTTGTAGTGGTTGTAATAGTCCAGCACACGATCCACATATTGAACAGGCTCATACCCCCTGCAATAGCCGTGCTTCACAACAGGGTCCCGATAAAATTCCGGATGCGCTTTTTCCTCAAGATAATGTGATACATGAGCCCATAGGTGTGGGTTGTGGTCATATTTTTTAGCCAATCGCTGAGCGTCCCGAATGTGACCCAAGCCAACGTTGTATGCGGCAAGAATGAACTTCACCCGCTCGCTGGAATCAGGTATCTCCTTTATTAAATGTCCGTTCAGCGCATCCAAAAAAGAAACGCCTGCATGGATGTTTTGGACAGGATCGAAAATGCTATCCGCACCGAAATGTGCAGCGGTAGACGGAATTAGTTGCATCAATCCGCTGGCGCCACTTTTCGCCTCCGCAAGAGGGTTGAAGTTGGACTCTTTTTTTATCATGGCCGCGAGTAATCGCCAATCCCATTGAATGCGTTCTGACTCTACTTTTAAGAAGGCATCAAATTCCGAAATCTGCGCTCCTTGAAGAGAACTGTACTTGCTGAAAACTTTCTTTTTGTGCTGTGTGCGTGCTTTGTAATACTTGGCGTGGATTACAGCAAAGGCCCTCGATTCCATAAATGATTCGAGCCAAAAATTTAACGTGTCAACCAATTCTGGAGCGTTTTTACGACAGGCCCAACCTACAAGTTGACTATCCGGAAATGTGGTTTTAATATCGATAGAAGGGTAATATGCTTTGTTAAGAATTGCCACGTTCTCATCTGCAACGGTGTAAGCTATTTCCCCTTTCATGACCTGCTGAATGAGCTCTTCGGTAGTTTCTTGAAACACCGATTCGATTGTTAGGGGCACTCCATAGTCTTCATTGAGTTTTATCAATGGTTCGTAGAATGAGCTGTGATCCCGAACATGGATTGACTTCCCTCCAAGGTCCTGAAGGTCGCGCACCATTAATGTATCCAAGGCAAGTCGACCGAGTTGGTGCCAATTCTCCGGAAGTTTTTGAATAAGACTCAAGCGCGTCTTGAGTATTGGAATGGAAAAGGCCACGTCTTGCTTGCGTTGCTCGGTGATGGTGTAATTCGCGGCGATAATGTCGCCATCTCCGTTTTCGAGCATTTCTGTGATGCAGTCCATGTCCTCAACCACTTTCATTTCTAGAGCGACTCCAAGATTGTCTGCAAACCGGCTGAGAAGTTCATACTCAAATCCCATCGCAACTCCTTTATAAACAAAGTAACTCGTGCTGCTCGCATCACAAAGAGCGACAATTTTTCGGGCCGAGCGGATTTCGTCCAAGTCCTTGCAAAACTTCGGCGTTGATGTATGAGTTATGGGTGCCTCCTGCTGACAGGCACAACAAAGGAGAATGAGAATGATGTGGAGAAGACGAATCACCCAACTAGAATAAGCAATTGGAATTGAATGGTGCTAGGTCAACTTTACAAAGGCGAAAAACACGAGCCAAATGGCGATTAATATCAGCAAAATATAGCCGGCGCCCTTGTAATACTGTCGTTGAAGGCGCGCATCTTTTAAATAGGCCCAAACGAGGAATAGGGCAAATGCGGCGATGAAGAGCAGCGTAAATATGATTCGACCTGTTGTAAACATAATGCGAATGTAATGCGGAATCAAGGGTGCAGATTGTGCTTCGAAGAATTCTTTGGAAAATCGATTATAGACTCACCGTCCCTTGTTACATTCGGGGTCTAAATTTTCAAAAATGTCAAAGTCGGAAAAGCCAAAAAAGCCAGTTAAGAAGGATGTGTTGAATTCGAAATCAATGAAATTCCTCGAAGCCTATTTAAATAATGCTTCTCCGACTGGTTTTGAATCGCCTGGGCAAGAGATTTGGTTAGATTATTTGAAGCCATATATCGACGAATACTTTGTAGATACATACGGCACCGCAGTTGGAGTAATAAACCCAGAAGCGGAGTATAAGGTGGTTATTGAAGCACACGCTGATGAGATTTCGTGGTTCGTTCATTACATCACCGACGATGGCATGATCTACGTCAAACGAAACGGTGGCTCAGACCATCAAATTGCCCCATCGAAACGGGTATTGATACACACAGACAAGGGACTCGTTCCCGCTGTTTTTGGCTGGCCCGCAATTCATGTGCGTAAATCAGGTAAGGATGAGAAGATTCCAAATTCGACCAATATTTTTCTTGATTGCGGAGGTAGATCCAAGAAGGAAGTGGAAGAAATGGGTATCCATGTTGGTTGCGTTATTACATATCCAGATGAGTTTACAATCCTAAACAAGGATCATTTCGTTGGCCGTGCATTAGATAATAGAATGGGCGGATTTATGATCGCCGAGGTTGCGCGCCTATTGAAAGAGAACAAAAAGTCTCTTCCGTTTGGTCTCTATATCGTGAACGCTGTTCAGGAGGAGATTGGTTTGAGAGGGGCGGAAATGATCGTTGAACGCATTCGGCCAAATGTTGCCATAGTGACAGATGTTTGTCATGATACAACAACACCAATGATGAACAAGTTTGAGCAAGGAGATTTCAAATCGGGAGACGGACCAGTTCTTAGCTACGCTCCAGCGGTCCAAAACAATCTACTCAAATTGATCATTGGTCAGGCGGAAGGAAATGATATTCCTTTTCAACGAATGGCGGCCTCACGCTACACGGGGACTGACACGGATGCATTTGCTTTCGGTGCTGGAGGTGTTGCCTCAGCGCTGATATCACTGCCGTTGAGGTATATGCACACAACAGTTGAAATGGTGCATCGCGATGATGTCCAAAATGTAATCCGATTGATTTACAATTCGGTTTGTAGCATAGAAAACAACCAGGACTTCAGATACATCAAATAGCCACAACCGTTGAATTGGCGCAATTTCGCTGCTGGCTTCATCTTTGCTTGATGCGGGCTCAGTCACTGCATAAATGGTTAGCAGGCATTTAATTACTTCGAAAAAATACCTTTGCACGCCCAATAATTGGGTGGTGTAATAGGAAGAATCAAGGAATGGATAGAAATACGATAACAGGTTTGTTGCTCATCGGTGTAATTCTCATTGGCTATAGCCTATGGATGCAGCCGAGTGCAGAAGAACAAGCCGAAACGCAACGAATTCAAGATAGCATTTCAGTAGTTGAGGCAAACGTAGCCGCACAGCAAGCTGAAGATACCGCAGTTATGCCAGAGGATAATGAGCCTCAAGCCGCAGTGCCTCAAATGGACTCGGTTGAAATGGCGTTGCGCGATTCATTGGAGAAAATCACAAAGCAAAAACGTTTTGGGTCATTTGCAGAAGCGACAGTAGGCGAGACAATCCTTCATACCATAGAGAATGATTTCGTAAGGCTAACCTTGTCCAATAAAGGTGGTGCGCCAGTAATGGCAGAATTGAAAAACTACGTAACCTTCGATTCCATGCCGCTTTATCTGTTTGATAAGGAGACTTCCGAAATGAACTACAGTTTCTGGGTAAATAAGTCACAAGAAATTGATAGCCGCGAATTGTTTTTTGAACCAGTTACAGAGGAGATGAGTGATACACGCGCGGTGTATCGCATGTATGGAAATAGTAATGATGAATATGTCGAGTTACGCTATGAAGTTCAACCAGGCGAGTCGTATCTTGTGGATGCCGAAGTTGCTGTTGTTGGAATGGACAACGTGCTTGATGCGAGCGAAGGCCAATTTGAGCTCGATTGGGCAATTCAAGCGCCTTTCCATGAAAGAAGCCGGAAGCAAGAGCAACAAAAGACCACTGTTTTTTACAAACATTTCGACGACAAGGCGGATTACATTTCTGAATCAAACTACGAGGTAGAGAAGTTTGAAGCGGCGGTTCAATGGGTGGCTTTTAAACAACAATTCTTCTCGGCTGTCTTAATTTCCGAAACAGGGTTCAGTATGGATAATGCCCAAGCTGAGACCATTGAATTAGAAGATCCGCGCTATACAAAAGGTATGGCCACTCAGCTTACCATGGAGTTTGATAATGGACGAGATCCCTCGTTTCCGTTTCAGTTTTATTTGGGACCAAATCACTACCAAACACTCGCCAGCTTAGAAATTGGCCTCGAGGACCAGATCGACCTTGGATGGACAATTTTCGGGGTGGTTAACAGATGGTTGGTTATCCCTGTATTCAACTTTCTTGATGAGTACACCGGGTTTAGTTATGGTATAATCATCCTTGTGCTGACGCTCTTAATTAAGTTGCTTCTGTTTCCATTAACTTGGAAGAACTATGTCTCGAGTGCTCGAATGAAGGCATTAAAGCCTGAGATTGATGAGATTAATGAGCGGATGAAGGATAAGGACGCTGTTGCAAAACAACAAGCGACCATGACCTTATATCGGCAAGCGGGGGTGAATCCAATGGCTGGTTGTATACCAATGCTATTGCAGCTGCCCATCCTTTACGCTATGTTCCGGTTTTTCCCAGCGAGTATCGAGTTAAGGCAAGAAAGCTTTTTGTGGGCGCAAGACCTAAGTACGTACGATGCCATAGTTACTTGGACTGCGCAAATTCCGATTATCAGCGAATGGTACGGAAACCACATTAGCCTTTTCACGGTGCTAATGGCTGTTTCAACATTTTTCTATTCCAAATACAACATGGATATGGCTGGCGGTGGCGGCAACGCGCAAATGCCTCAGATGAAAATGATGATTTACTTCATGCCATTCATGCTATTGGTCATGTTTAATGATTTCAGTGCAGGATTGAGTTATTATTATCTGACTGCGAACGTTGTTTCAATGCTTCAACAGTTTGTCATCAAGCGATTCTTCATAAATGAAGATGCAATTCGAGCTAAGATTCAGAACAATAAAAAGAAAACCAAAAAGAAATCAAGTTTCCAAAAGCGCCTCGAAAAGATGGCTAAGGATCGAGGACTTCAATCACCTAAGAAATAATGAAAAAAGCATTTCAGTTTTTAACAATAGCCCTGCTGGTTATAGGATCCCAAGCCTGCAAGAACTCTAAGAAGGCAACAAGTGAAAGTGTCAAGATCGAGGATGCCAAGGAGGCTGCCGCACCGGTTAAAGAAGCGAAGCCAGTAAAGGAAAATGCTGAACCCGTGGTTCAGGAAAATGAAGGTCCGAGTAGGCCAGCACCTCGTTATGCAGATTCATTGTTTTTCAGAATTGATAGAACACCATGCTTCGGTCAATGCCCAACCTATACCGTGAACATTTACCAAAGCGGTCATGCTCAAATGGAAGGAAAGAAATTCTTTGATTACGAAGGGTTTTTTGCGACCAAGTTTAGCGAGGACGAGTTGATTCGAATTGAGAAAATGGCAATAGAATCCGGGTATGCAAAAATGAACCATGTTTATGATGCGCCGGTAACGGACTTGCCGTCCACAACGACCATTCTGCAAACTGAACAGATTCATCAGTGGGTCTACAATAGAATGAACGCACCGGACGAGCTGCGGAAATTTGAGAGGGAAATGGAAACGATCATCAAAGACAAGCAATGGTCGCCGAGGAAAAAAGGCCAAAGTGAAGGAAAGTCGAAAGGCGGAGATCAGCCGGAGTAAATCCGGAATTCCATTTCTAGGCTGAGATTCTGTACTACCTTTATTTCGTGGGGTTTGGGACAACCATGGCGCCATAAAATCGTTCTATTAGGTAGATGTTCATGTATTCCTCACCCATACATAATTCGCGAATCAAGCTAGTGACAAGCACACTGGTGCTTTGCTTGACATTAGCCGGCACATTGTCTGCTCAGAATTATTACGATCACTGGGCCTTCGGAACCAATGTCCACATCGATTTCACCTCCGGAACACCAAGTATTTCCTGCAATACCTCGATCAATTCATCGGAAGCGGCCGCAGTTTGGAGTAATCCAGTCACCGGAGATTTTATCGCATATACCAGTGGGAACGTCGTCTACAATGGTCAAAACCACAATGTGCTTTCAAATGGAACTGGGCTTACAGCCAACGCTTCATCTATTGAGAGTGCACTCATCTTGCCTAAACCAGGTGGGACAATGGATGAATTCTACATTTTTCATAATAACATTACCAACACCTATTGGTCTGAAGCAGACATGGGGACGGGCACGAATGGTACCGTCATTTCTAAGAACAATTTCTTACAGGCTACAGGCTCAGAACGCTGTGGAACCGCGCCTCATGGTTCGGACTGCCCCGCATATTGGCTCATGATTAGCAAGAGCGGAAATGACTCTGTTGCTGCCTACCTGATTGATACAAATGGAATCGCATCTACCCCAGTGGTTTCTTCAACGGGCATAAGTGGTGGAAACGCGCGAGGAAACATTGTTTTCTCTGAAGACTTCACCAAGATCGGAATGAGTGTTGAAAGCAAGGGAATGTATGTCGCTAATTTTGATGCTCTCACCGGCTTGACAAGCACTTGGGTGAAAATTGGAAACACCACAAATGGGTTCGGTTCCGCCTTTTCCCCTGATGGTACCAAGCTCTACTACACAAGTGGTTTTGGCGGGAGTGTTTACCAGTACAATTTTTCAAATACCACACAGACCTATATAGGTGGGTCAGGCCTCAGTTACTTGGCGCTCGCTCCAGATGGTAAGATTTACATCTCAAAATATGGTCAGAAGAACTTAGGGGTCATTGCTTCTCCGAATTCAGCGGGAACGGCCTGCGCGTTTGCAATTTCTGGTTTAACGATACCAGGTCCTTCAACGTGTGTCTGCAGGTGGGGTTTGCCAAATCCGTTTCATGTTGATATTGGATATCACCCTGTCACACCTGATACGATCACACTTTGCCCGGGTGAAGACACTACGTTCACAACGCAGGTTAATGGAGATACTTTTCTTTGGAATACAGGAGCCAATACCGCAAGCATTTACCTAAATACGGCGGGCTTGTATTACTGTACAATAGGGAATGGAGATTGCTCCAGCTCTGATTCGGTCTATCTCCAATTTGTGGATGAAGTTGAAATATCCGCAAACACCGTTTGTGAATCGGATACTACATTCTTCACTCACAATACATCAATGCCTGCGGCTAATATTATTAGCTACGCATGGGATTTCGGAGATGGGAATACCTCTACATTGGCCACTCCACCTCATGTTTATAGTACAGGTGACACGTTCACTGTATCGCTGGAAATTGAAACCCAAACAGGCTGTATCATAGATACCGCGATTGAGGTTGTAGTACACCCAAATCCGATTCCAGAATTTTCATTTAGTAATGTGTGTGATGGACAGGCTGTTGAGCTTTTAGATCAGCTTATTGTTGGAAGCGCACCGATTGTTGCCAGAGCCTGGGACATTGAGAATGATGGTACCACAGATTATGCTACGGATTCCGTAAGTCATGAATACACTTCATTTGGTATGTACTCTGTCGAGTATCGAGCGGAAGATGCATTGGGTTGTATTGATTCATTGGTAAAGCAAGTTTTTATTCATCCAAATCCGGAAGCAGATCTCTTTGTGGACAACGAGTGCCTCAATATTGAACATGCTTTTTCTGATAGTTCCGAAATAGATCAAGGCACTATCGCGCAATGGAATTGGACTTTTGGCGATGGGTCGACGAGCACCGCTCAGCATCCAACACATACATACGCTTTGGCAGGCTCGAAAACGGTGAGTTTGGTTATTACGTCGGACAGTGGTTGTGTAGATTCGAAATCCGTTGCGACCCAGGTATATCATCTGCCAGTCGCAAACTTCAGTACGGATTCCGTTTGTGAAAATATTACTGCCTACTTTAATGAATTTAGTGCAACACAGAGCGGGATTGTGAGCCAATACCTATGGAGTTTTGGAGATGGCGCGACAGCCGTGGTGGCAGATCCAAATCACGACTATGCTGGCCCGGGCTTATTTCCAGTGACGCATACCGTGGTTTCCAATTTTGGATGCCGAGACTCCATTCAGAAAAACATTCGCATTTACCCAAAACCTCAAACCGCATTTGGGTGGCTCAATAACGTCTGCCAAGGCGATCCGCTCCCGTTTTACGATCAAAGTATTATTGATCAAACAACTCCAGGTGGAGATCAAATAGTTAGCTGGAAATGGGTGTTAAATGGAAAAGATTTCCGTACGGATCCAGATCCCATTTTTCAAACAACATCCTACCAATCATTTGATGTCAAGCTCACGACATATTCAAATTATGGGTGCAGCACATTCGTAGAAAACACGGCCCATATCTTTCCAAAACCGAAGGCTTCATTTATTCAAGACCCTAGTTGTCAAGACTACCCAAGTGTATTCGAGAGTACAAGTACGGTGCCGACGGGTTTGGTTAGCGAATGGACTTGGGACTTTGGCGATGGTTCTAATTCTTATGCTGAGAAACCTGATCATATCTATGATTATCCAGGTGAGTATACAATTAAGCTGCATATTGCATCAAACAAAGGATGCATTGATTCGACATTTCGATCGCTTGTAGTTCCAGAAACTCCGAAAGTGAAGTTTACTGTGGAGCCAGTAATTGGTTGCTCGCCTTTGAGGGTGACAATGAGGAATCAATCCTTCATGCATGATGGTTCTATGAGCTATGAGTGGTATGTCAATGGAAAGCTGCGTACCCGAGAAACAAACCCATTTATTTGGTTAACCAACGATACCCTGGAGCCTGTAACCTATGATGTTCGATTGGTTGCTACTTCTGGGCTTGGGTGTGTCGCTGGCAGCAAACAAAGTGATGCTGTTACGGTTCTGCCTGTGCCAAAGGCGAAATTTCAGTTCTTACAAACAGATTACTCTATGTTCGACCCAAGCATCAATTTCAATAACACTTCAGAGCATAGTGTGCGGTGGAAATGGACGTTTGGTGACGGCACGACAAGCACTGATTTCGCCCCTCAGCACTACTATGAAAGACACGGTAAATACGATGTTGACCTAAGTGTTTGGAACGCCTATGAGTGCGTTGACACAACGCATCAATTGTTAGTGCTTGACCCAGTTACAATGCTATATGTGTCTGCGGCGTTTACGCCTAATGGTGATGGAGACAATGACTTCTGGGGGGTTAAAGGATTTAACGAAGGAAACCGTTATAATATCAAGGTATGGGATAGATGGGGACATTTGATTATTGAAACCGACGATATGGATTACTTATGGGATGGCAAGCTCGCAGATGGGCGATTAGCGCCGGTTGGTGTCTATGCCTACTATATCGTTTACCGGACCTCTGACGATGATTTAAAAGAACTCACCGGCCAGTTTTCACTTGTGCGTTAATTCTTTCTAACCTCAAGGTTGCCGCAACCGTGGCAAATAATGCCACAAACCCCGAGGTGAGAGGTCCAATGAACGGAACCAACAGCCAAAGCGCATATGGAGAACCTAAGCCAATAGAAGTGAAGCGGTGTTTCCATACATAGCGATTGCTTTCTGCAGCGGATATTTGGTTTCGTTCAAGTGAGAAATCTAGGAAATTATACCCATAGAAGTACGCGTTGATTCCGAAAACTAGAAATGGTGCCACAATACCAATTACTGGAATAAAGCCAATTAACAGAGCCCCAATCGTGAGTAGTAATTGAATGAACCCGTTTTTCAATGCCAATGATATGGCTCTTCCGAGGTCGCGAAAAAATCGACCCAAATTAAAAGGCGGAACCTCGGCTCCTAATTTGCTGGCCACTAATTCGCTTGAATACGTAAGAAGTGGAGTCATTAAAAGTAGAATGATCGATCCTCCAAGAAACGCCATGACGAAGTATAATAGGACTCGGAATAAAATCCAGAAAAGCCAATACAAAATCGCAGAAACACCCTGTTCCCATCCATCAATCCACGACATTCCAGCGATCCATGATCGAAGTAATGCGCTGACAAAATCTGTGAGGGCGGATGTGGCTTCTAGGCCTAAATAAAATACAAGTATTGTTATTGCAAATGGAAACCAAAGAAGCCAGGTTAGACCGTGTTTCCTGAGAAAAGAGATTGATTCAAAATATGCCTGAACAGACTTGAGCATTAATCTAGCAGCGGTTGCACATCTATTTGGTGTCGATGAAGGTGAACCATTCCTTTTTGTTCCATTTTCTTCAATAACCTAGAGATTACCTCCCGAGAGGTGCTGAGGTCTTGTGCAATTTCTTGATGTGTTATAGATAACGTGTTTGAGTCAATCGTCTTGGCTTGCTTCTTCAAGTAAAACTCCAGACGCTCGTCCATCGCTTTAAAGGCAATAGCATCAATCACAGTAAGGATTTCCTCAAATCGAGATCGGTATGTCTCTAAAACAAAGTAATACCAAGACTTATACTCGGTCATGAGCGCATCCATTTTGTCAATGGGAATAAGGATCGCTTTTCCATCGCTCATTGCCTTTGCCATTACTTCTGAAGTCTTCTGCTGAGATGCGCACACCATGCTTAATGCACACGCATTGCCTGCTTCTATGTAGTAAACGAAAAATTCGCCGCCGTCTTCACCTTCCCGATAGAGTTTGACCAAGCCGTCAACGATGAGCATGGTCGATTTAAAATACTGCCCAGTGCGCATTAACTCGTCGCCCTCCTCAAACGATTTTAGCGATCCAATCGCAGATAAAATGTCAATCAAATCTGATTCAAACATTGGGAACTGCTCAGTTAGTAGCTCCCTTATCTCATTGTTTACTTCCATCTTTCATATCCTCTCTTAAGGTTGTATACCTTCTTGAACCCGGCTTCTTCCATGATTTCTTGAGCTGTTTTGCTTCGACCGCCAGCCGCGCAATAAACCAATACTGGTTTTTCTTTATCAAGTGTAGCTATTTGTGCATCAAAAGCTGGCTTGGAAATATCCATTTGCACAGCTCCATCAATCATGCCTAGAGCCACTTCAGCGTTTTGCCTCACGTCGATTATTTGCAGGTCAGATTGTTGGGCCATGAGCTCCTTGGCCTCTTCATTTGAAACATCAGCCATTACAATGTCAGAGTCGGCCTTTTCTTGAGCCGAGCATGAGATTAATAGTGCGGTGAATAATAGCGAAAAGAGAGATTTCATTTGTTTGGATTAAGTCAATAAAAGTTGAAGATACAGTGAACATGACAATTGGCTAGCTCTTGACTCCAAGATTTAGCCAATTGTCAATGTTTTTTAAAGCATCGACACGGGTTCGTGAAATTGAGTGGTTTCGAGGGTGTTTAATTCGGCAATAGCATCGAATCCACCCAAGATATTTACAACCTCGTGCACTCCTGCACGTTTCATTATGGAAGCCGCTGCCACAGATCTATACCCACCTGCGCAGTGCACATAATAATTGGTTTTTGGGTCCAATTCCCCGATGCTCGTTAGAATCTTGTCAAGTGGAAAGTTTTGAACGCCAGTGAAATGTTGAGAGTCGTATTCGCTGCACTTTCTAACATCGAGAATCGCGGATGAAATGGATGGATAAGCACTCACAAAGGTGCTTGGATCCATATTGGAAATACGTTCAACAGGCTTGTGGGCATTTTGCCACATTTCGAATCCACCCTCTAAGAAGCCAACAGTATTGTCGTATCCGACCCGAGATATCCGGGTAATCACTTCCTCTTCACGGCCGGGATCGGCAACAATGAGAACGGGGGCGTTTAAATCTTCGATTAATACACCAACCCAAGGGGCGAATGTTCCATCAATGCCAATAAATATTGAATTTGGAATAAATCCTTCGGTAAACTTACTCTCGTGCCGAGTGTCGAGTATGATGACGCCATCACGCTTCATTTCCGATTCAAATTGTTCTACAGATAGGCCAGTCATTCCTGTTTCCAATACGGTATCAAAGCTTTTATATCCATGCTTATTCATTACCGCGTTTTTCGGGAAATACTGAGGCGGAGGAACAAGTCCATCTGTCACAACTGTAATGAACGTTTCACGGTCAAGTGTCGGATCTAATGCGTAGTTCGTTTTCTTCTGATTTCCCAACGTATCGGTTGTCTCAGAGCTCATGTTCTTTCCGCATGCCGACCCTTGGCCATGCCCTGGGTACACAATAAGACCGTCGTTGAGCGGCATTATTTTGTTGTGAAGTGATTCATATAAGTGTCCGGCTAGATCTTCACGCGTCAAATCGGTTTTTACGGCCAAATCGGGTCGACCAACATCGCCGATGAATAACGTGTCTCCGGTGAATATACTCGTTGGTTTACCTGTTTCGTCCATGAGTAAAAAAGAACTAGACTCCATCGTATGGCCCGGAGTGTGGAGTACTTTTATTGTTGCGTTGCCCAGTTTGATGTGTTCGCCATCCTTAGCAACATGTACTTCAAAGTTTGGTTGAGCCGTAGGGCCATAAACGATGGTCGCACCCGTTTTTTTTGCTAGGTCGATATGACCAGAAACGAAGTCGGCGTGAAAGTGCGTTTCAAAAACGTATTTGATTTTTGCGCCGCGTGATTCGGCCATTTCTATGTATTGATCAACCTCTCTTAGCGGGTCAATAATGGCCGCTTCTCCATTCGATTCAATATAATACGCAGCCTCAGCGAGGCAGCTCGTGTACAGTTGTTCTACATTCATTTTAAGTTGTTTTGAACCAATCAAAAACCAGAGCGACGAAAGCCATCCGGGTTTTTCATTGGTTGGTTTATTCTACAAAGGAAGGTAAGCGATGGTGATTCCACAGTGACTTCTGTTACACGAATGCGGTGATTTTGATCAGTATGATGCTAGATCAATTCAGCAGTGAGAATGGCTATGCCCATCAGTAAGACGAACCATCCAAATCCCGTTTTAAGTTTAGCTCCATCCACTTTGGTAGAGAGGAAACTACCAATGAAAATACCAACTATGGCTAGCCCTGAGAATATGAGTAGGAAGGGCCAGTTGATGCTGTAGTTACCAACGTCGCCTATAAATCCAATTAACGACTTGGCTGAAATGATGAGTAGGGAAGTTCCCACGGCACGCTTCATCGATAAGCCCGAAAAAAGAACCAGCGCTGGAATAATAAGGAAGCCACCCCCTGCGCCAACAAGTCCGGTCAAAAAACCGACGATCAGGCCTTCACCTAAAACTACCATCACCAGCTTTGAATTTGAGCTGGAGGACTTGCTTTCTGCGGGGGTGCTTGGCTTGATCATTCCGTATGCGGCAATAATCATTAGCAGGGCAAAAAGCATCATCAGCATCATACCCTTGGAAAGTGCAAAACCAGCGATTTCGAAAATCTCTTCAGGGATTACGGGCACGATAACCTTGCGCGTGAAATAGACAGAAACGATGCTTGGAATGCCGAACAGTGCGGCCGTTTTGTAATCTACCAGTCCTTTTTTTGCGTAGCGGATGCCGCCAACTAAACTGGTACTGCCGATAATGAAGAGCGAGTAACCCGTTGCAATAACTGGAGATACACCAATAAGATAAACTAGAATTGGCACGGCCAGTGTGGAGCCTCCTCCGCCTATCAGGCCAAGTGAAACACCAATAAGCAAGGCTAAAGCAAATCCAATTATTTCAAGCATGCCGCAAAAATGCGTTTTACCAACGATTGTTTCTGTGATAAATATTGCAGAGAAGAAGGAACATGTTTCAGTTTAGGGTTGTCCATTCGTTGATGCCAACTAAATTTTCAGTTAGAGTCATTCTTGTAGGCGCTTTTTGTGTCTTAAACCATTCAATCGACCATCCTCCGTAAAACTCTACTTTTGCGACCCTTAAATTCACGCTATGTCTCGCACTGCTTTAGCTTCTGTGTCTCCTGTTGATGGTCGGTATGCCCGCCATACGGAACCCTTGATTGATTTCTTTTCTGAATATGCCTTGTTTAAGTATCGGGTTCGTATCGAGGTGGAATACCTGATTCAGCTATCTAATCAGGGTCTTCAGAACATTACGGCCCTCACTGAAGATGAGTGTTACAAGCTTCGAGGATTGTACATGGACTTTACATTGCAAGACGCCGAGCAAATCAAAAAAATAGAACGCGTTACCAATCACGACGTAAAGGCTGTGGAGTATTTCGTTAAGGAGCAGCTTGAAAAACTCGGAAGGAAAGACCTCTTGGAGTTTGTTCATTTTGGGCTTACCAGCCAAGACATCAACAACACAGCTGTGCCGTTAAGCATTAAGGAAGCGCAGCTAGAGGCAATGCTTCCGAGATTGTTGATAGTTCTGGAAATTCTCCGGGCGCAAAGCAAAACATGGGATAAGCACCCAATGCTGGCGCGAACGCATGGACAGCCTGCTTCGCCAACCCGCCTTGGAAAGGAGTTGCAGGTTTTTGTTGAGCGCATCGATCAGCAGATGTTGCAGTTTGAACACATCCCGTTTGCAGCCAAGTTCGGAGGCGCAACAGGAAACTTTAATGCGCATCATGTCGCCTATCCAAAGCATGATTGGGTTGCATTTAGCAACGAATTTGTAAATGGAACTTTAGGGTTGTATAGATCTCAAACAACAACTCAAATTGAGCATTACGACCACCTAGCTTCTTTGCTTGATTGCTGGAAACGAATCAATACGATTTTAATTGATCTAAGCCGAGATATCTGGACATACATATCCATGGATTATTTCAAACAAAAAATCAAAGAGGGCGAAGTTGGTTCATCAGCCATGCCGCATAAGGTGAACCCAATTGATTTTGAGAACGCAGAAGGAAACCTTGGTTTTGCAAACGCCATGTTTGAGCACTTATCGGCCAAGCTTCCCGTAAGTCGGCTACAGCGAGACTTAACGGATTCAACCGTATTGCGAAACATAGGAATGCCGTTTGCGCATACGCTTATCGCCTTGGCTTCCGTTGAAAAAGGTCTGGGAAAATTGATTCTAAATGAAGATAAGCTAAAGGCGGATCTAGAAAGTCATTGGGAGGTTTGTGCGGAGGCGATTCAGACGGTGCTGCGCCGAGAAGGATACGAGAAGCCTTATGAGGCATTGAAAGCGCTAACGAGAGGCAATGCTAAGGTGACTCCCGAATCTTTGTCGCAATTCATAGATGGTCTCAACGTTTCTGAGCAAGTAAAAATCGAGCTTAAAGCAATCACCCCGCACAACTATACAGGAGTTGAGCATCTTTCGTAGGTGAAAAAAATGATAGACATACTTTCCTATCTAGGAAAATATAAGGCTAGAGTGGCGCTTACGCTTCTCTATAATCTTTTAAATGCGCTATTCTCTGTTGTTTCTTTTTCAGCCATCATTCCGTTTCTGAAAATTCTTTTTGATCGTGCCGAGAATAAGAACAGCGAAGCCAACGATCTGGGCGATGGCATGTTGGCGACGATTAACCAATGGTTTGACATCTTCATTATCGAACGAGGAACAAGGGATGCACTCTTTGTCTTCTGCATTGCTGTTGTTGTTCTCTTTTTAGTGCGAAATGTATTTAGGTATTTGGCCCAACACCAGATGGCATTTCTCCGGAATGCAGTCGTGCGCGACATAAGAGAAAGTGTTTTCTTTAAGTTGCTCCGCCTACCGATGTCCTTTTATACGAGCGAGCGCAAAGGTCATATCTATTCACGATTCACCAATGACGTAGCTGAAATAGAGTGGTCGGTTATGGGCGCATTGGACGCCCTTTTTAAACAACCAGTTCTGATCCTTTCTTACCTCGTAACGCTAGTCTTTATCAGTTGGCAGCTCACCATATTTGTTCTTGTGGTACTCCCAATTGCAGGCATAATTATAGGTCGCATTGGTAAGTCATTGAAGCGAACCGCTAAGAAGGGGCAGGAAGAATTAGGTCAGGTCGTATCGATGGTCGAAGAAACGGTTGGCGGCATTCGAATTGTGAAAGGATTTGGCGCCGAAGAGCGATTCAAAGAGCAGTTCAGTGTCATGAACAATAAGCATTTCAGACTTATGGTTCGCCTTTTTCGAAAGCAATATCTAGCTTCTCCGACCAGCGAGACGCTGTCTATTCTCACCGTAGCAATGATCCTTTGGTTTGGTGGTAACTTGGTGCTTGAGGGACGAATGCTGAATGGTGAAATGTTCATTCTGTACATCGCCATCTTTTCTCAAATGATATCACCATCGAGGTCTTTAACTGAGGCATTTGCTCGTGTGCAGCGTGGGATCTCTGCTAGCGAGCGCATCGATGAAATTCTAGATGCTGATGAGCAAGTTTTGGAATTAAAGGATGCTGTTGAGGTTCCAGCTTTCACTTCGGAGATTGAGTTTAAAGAAGTTGGATTTAAATATGAAGACGAGTGGGTGCTGGAGGATATAAACCTCACCATTAAGCATGGCGAGTCCATCGCCTTGGTCGGTCCATCGGGCGGGGGTAAATCCACACTAGTTGACCTCTTGCCTCGGTTTTATGACATACAGGCTGGCTCCATTCAATTAGACGGAGTTGAGCTAAACAAGCTGAAGGTAGCTGAGTTGCGAGGTTTGTTCGGTATTGTAAGTCAGCAAAGCGTGTTGTTCAATGATAGTGTTCGAAATAATTTATTGGTCGGCAACCCAAATGCAACGGATGAGGAAGTGATTGATGCCTTACATGCCGCCAATGCACACGGCTTTGTAATGGCACTTCCAGAAGGAATGGATACACTCGTGGGTGAGTCGGGAAACAAGCTTAGTGGGGGTCAAAAACAGCGACTGAGTATTGCGCGTGCCATATTGAAGAACCCGCCTATTTTGATAATGGATGAGGCTACTTCGGCCTTGGACACAGAAAGCGAACGACTTGTGCAGGAAGCTTTGTCCGAAGTGATGAAGGGTCGAACATCTTTTGTCATTGCGCATCGATTGAGCACAGTGAGTCAGGTAGATCGAATCGTTGTTATAGAGAAAGGCCGCATAGCGGAAATGGGCACCCATGATGAGCTCATGAAAAACGGCGGATTGTATTTGAGATTAGTCGAACTTCAGGAAATAGATCGATAGATAAGATGAAGATCAGCGGTTTTAGCATGTGTCGCAATGCTGATATTCTATACTATCCAATTAAGGAGAGTATCCTTTCTGCGTTGCCAATCGTAGACGAATTTGTGATCGCTATTGGTGCGTCCGATGCCTCAGATAAAACGCTGGAACTCGTTCGATCCATTGATAGCCCAAAAATCAAGATAGTTGAGACCATCTGGGATCTGGAGACATACAAGCATGGCAGCGTCCATGCCCAACAGACCGATGTCGCCATGAAGCATTGCTCTGGCGATTGGCTTCTTTATCTTCAAGCAGATGAGGTTATTCATGAGCAGGATCATGCAGAGATTGTAGCAAAGTGCGAAGCCGAGTTGACGAATAAAAAAGTAGAGGGCTTTGTGCTGAATTACTATCACTTCTGGGGCGACTATCATCATATTCGTGATTCACATTCATGGTACTCAAAAGAAGTTCGGATTGTGCGAAACCACCCAAACATTCATTCATGGAAAAGCGCCCAATCCTTTCGATATTATGAGGATTTCAGCTTAGAGAAGTATTTGGATCGAGCAGGAACACGAAAACTGAACGTGAAGCAAATAGATGGACATGTGTATCACTATGGCTGGGTGCGACCACCGGAGAAGATGACCGCCAAAACCAATGCGTTAGATGAAATTCACTCTCATGCAGAAAAGCGAGTGTCAAAGCCTTTTCAATATGGAAACCTCAGCGGGCTGCCTAAGTTTAATGGTACGCACCCAAGCGTTATGGAGGAAAGGATCAAAGATTTGGGGTGGGATCCAATGGATGGTCAGTCGGTAGAGTTCATGCGTCATGACAAAGCCAAGGCGAAAATTATTTCTTGGGTTGAAAAAAGAGTTCTTGGTGGGCGTAAAATATTCACCGATCGCAACTATAAGATGTTGCGATAACCAACCAATTCATTCTAAAGGAGTCTTTAATCGTAGATGCCCATAAACCGTTATTTTAGACCCTAGATTTTACAACCATGAAATACCTCTTACCGCTAGCTTTTCTAAGTCTTTTTGCCTTTACTTCTTGCGACGATTGTGCAGATGTAAATTGTTTAAACAGTGGAACCTGTATCTCTGGCGCTTGCGAATGTCCAACTGGATTCAGTGGAACATCATGCGAAATTGAAGATGTATGCCTCTCGGGAGCTGTATCCTGCAATAATGGTGGGACATGCGATAATGGAGAATGTGATTGTGGAGAATGGTATGACGGAGAGGCATGCGACGAAAAGGTGCTCGATCGATATGATGGTACGTATTCCGGAAGCTACACATGCAATAGTGTATATCAGGTCGGTACCGCAAACTTCAAAGAAATTAGTGAGTTTGATGACGAGATGGTAATCACAGAAGGGTCTGGGCGCATATACTATGCGGAATTTGATGATAAGGAGTCTTTTGACATTCCTTCCCAGGAAATAAATGAACCCTTAGGAGGTAGTGTTGACGTAAGTGGAAGTGGTGATATTACCAGTTCGACGGTAAACTTTGCCGTAACATATAACTACGGATCTCAAGGATCTTCTACGGTTTATTGCATTTTCTCAGGAACGAAATAGATTCTGTTTGATTTCTGATCAAGCTAGAGGCTGGGATTGCGCGAGGTAGGTTTTACTTTGGGCAGCTCTTACAAGCTGACTTTCCCTTTTTCTTAAATCGCTTACAACACTTTTTCTTGCATTCTATCGCATAGGATTCATCCATGAACTGGCCAACAATACATGGCGGCAGTTGAGTTAATACACTCGGGTTTGGAAGTTGCTTAGACAGGCTAAATGCTTATTTAGATAGATTCTAAACAAAGATAATTGACCTTCTTGAAAGTATGTGCGTATTCTACCTGATAATTGTCAACAATTACGGGCAGTCTACGTCAGGAATTGTATCAGGGATGGCGGTAGCGTTGGCAGAGATGCCGCCAGCAGCGAAGTAGCCAAAGGCTGGCTTGCCAGTCGTTAGATTGTTCAAATTTCCTCTAATTGGAGCTGGAGGAGAGTCGAAGGGGCCGCCAACAAAGGCAGTTTGGCTTTGCAAAGAGGAAAGAAAGTTAAAGTAGCCTTCAGTTGCATTCATTTGAAATGCAGTTAGCGTGTCTCCTAATTCCAACTCATCACCATATACGTCAAAGCCAAAAAGGCAAAAGCCATCAAAATTGTCATCATTCGTAATAGAGATGAAACCCGGTCGCTTATCGTACTCATTGTTTAGGTAGAAAAACCACCTGTAGTGATCACCAGCACCAGGTTTTTCATAGGTGTCAATATTCACATAGTATGCACATGAATCTTGAATGAAGTTTGGGCCATAATTGGCCGTTAATCCAATCAGGGGCGGCACACTTTCGTACAATTCTCTCTCCGTCTCATAGATATTTCCTAGAGCCTGGATCCATAAGTGATATTCCGAGCCGATTTTAGGATAGTGCGTAATTCTATACGTGCCCGGAATATTTGGGTCCTCAATTAGAGTCTCTACCACATTGCCATCTTCATATAGCATCACGCTTGCGTTGCTTACAGTTTGGGGAATCTCATTCGCAAAATAATCACCTGTAAGCGTGAGTTGTACCTTGTTGAATGGAAAATAATCAGCCTCTGATTCAATGGAGTCGATGTTAATAAATGCGTCAACCAATTGGGTGGCTAGTACTATGTCAGCCAGTGGAACTGTAGTTCCAAAACAATCCAAATCACCGTTCGGGAAATAATAATCTCGCTGTGTTAGATAGCCTTCAATGACCAATTCTGGCTGAGTGGCGGGCAGGTCGAGATCAATTTCTTCTTGACACCCTGCAAGCGTAATGGCGGCTAAGGCCATCAGTATTATGTATGAATTTCTCATTGTTTTAAAACTTGAAGTTGACAGTGAGGTAAGGGATAGGAATGGCGTAAATCGATAGTCTAAATGCTCTGGTTATTTCTGGCATGTCGGGGTCTTGTTGGAAGTAGATTGAGTACGGATTTTTACGTCCATACACGTTGTAGCATCCTGTTGCTAAGTCGATTGTGAAATCGTGTTCATCGGGATCAATCAAATTGAAGGTTGCTGCAACATCCAATCTATGGTAGGCCGGGGTTCGCGCTCCATTACGGTTGTTGTAAATGGGGGCAGTAACACCACCAAATGTCATCCTCGCTTCTGGATATGTAATTGGTCTTCCCGTCATGTACGCAAAGCTACTGGCCACATTTATTCTATTAGTGATGTCATAACTGGCTACCAAACTAATATCGTGTGTCTTGTCCCAATTCGCAGGGTAGGGATCGCCGTTGTTAATCTCTTCAACAAACCGCTCAACTCTAGACAGGGTATAGCTAACCCATCCCGTAAGCTTTCCTCTTTTGCGTTTGAATTGAAATTCAAGACCGTAAGCTTGTCCATCACCGGTGTATAGTTCTGTTTCGAGTGTGTTGTTTAACAGTAGCTCAGCCTCATCTTTATAATCTACGAGATCCTGAAAATATTTGTAATAAAGCTCAACGGACGATTCATAGGTGTTCGCGTAAAAATTTCTGAAATATCCAACGGCGACTTGATCCACCAATCCAGGCTTGATATACTCACCGGCAGGCATATAAATATCGACCGGTGTTGCCGCTGTGGTGTTTGAAATCAAATGAATGTATTGCCGCATTCTATTATAACTACCCTTTACAGATGAAAATTCATCTAGTTGGTAGTTGGCGGCAAACCTTGGTTCAATGCCATGATAGCCCTTCACAATTTCAAATTCATCGTAATGAACCGTGTCTATTGGAGAAACCGTGGATGTAGGGAATTCTGGATCAATCGGTTCATCGTTGGGGTATTTGTATACCTGGCCAGCGCCGAGCTGGGCGAACCCGCTGTATCGAATACCATAAGCAAGGGTTAAACGAGTGCCGATTTTTTGCTCATTGCTGAGGTATATAGCAGACTCAAAAGCTGGAATTGGTCTCACCTGGAAATTGAATGTATCCACAACATCGTTGGATTCAATATAAGCTTCGGCGCCTCCCGGTCTGAAATAGTAATATGTATTATGGAACCCGAATTCAATCTTATTATTTGGGTTTGCGAAGTATGTGAAATCTGCTTTTCCGCTGATGTTTTCAATGCTCGCCTTCCAGTCAAGTCCAAAGCTTTCTTGGTCAAAACCAAGGGCATAACTATAGTTACTATAGATCGCGGTAAAGTTGGAAAAGAGTTTATCTGAGAAAAGGTGATTCCAGCGAAGTGTTGCTGTTCTATTTCCCCACCGTGTTGCAAAAAGGCCATTTAAATCGAAAACATCATCTCCAAGATAACCAGCTAGAAATACTCGGTTCTTGTCATTAATGGTCCAGTTCACTTTTCCATTTAAGTCGTAGAAAAATAGCCGGCTATTATTAATCGTTTCGTCAGGAGCAAATGGGAAAAAAATATCGAAATAGGAGCGTCGACCGGAAACAATAAACGACGCCTTGTTTTTTACAATTGGTCCTTCCAATGTTAGGCGGCTAAACAATAAGCCGATTCCTCCTGTGGCACTGAATCGTTTTTGGTTTCCCTCCTTTTGTCGGATATCCAGAACAGAGGAAAGTCTTCCGCCATATTTTGACGGGATGCCCCCCTTGTAGAGCTTGGCATCCTTGATAGCGTCCGCATTAAAAACGGAGAAGAAACCAAATAAATGACTGGAGCTAAAGACCGGGCTCTCGTCAAGAAGTATAAGGTTCTGATCTATGTTTCCACCTCGAACGTTAAAACCTGTGGCACCTTCGCCAACGGTCGTCACCCCTGGCAATAATTGAATGGATCGAATGATGTCTGCTTCACCCAACAACTGTGGAATCTTTTTTACTTGAGCAATGTCAAGTTTTTCAACACTCATTTCAACGCTGGTGATGTTTTCGTCCTCACGTTCACCTGTAATGACAACTTCGTCGAGCATGGTTTGAGAAAATCCGATCTCTGCATTTTTAGTCACGTTGCTCGTGAGGTCTACGGTCTCAATAAATGACTCAAAACCAATGAAACTGTATTCAACGGTATAGGTTCCGGGTACAACAGTAATGGAATAGAAGCCATATTCATTCGTAACGGTGCCCGCGTTTAACTCCTTTACCATAACTGTGGCAGCAATCATGCCTTCGCCCGTTTCGTTGTCCTTGACATATCCGCTAAGAGTCACCTTATCCTGGGCGGTTCCGGATAAAATGAGACTGAAAATAAACAGAATGGATAGGAGTGATTTCATCGTATTTTGTCTTGAGCGTGCGAATGTACTTCTAAGGTGCATAATGGACATGCTAAAAGGATAAATGGGGGATATGTTATGGGGAACGGTGAGCGGCTTCTAGATTAGAACAACCAAACAAGGAATTGGTTTATATATTATGCACGCATAATATATTTGTATATATTCGTTTGACATGAAGTCAGATGAAACAATAGATTTTCACATTCGGTGGGCGTGGCTGAAAATCGCAAAGATGTATAATCAAGAAGCAGTCAAGCACGGACTCACTCAGAGTGCGGGATTCGTGCTTTTAAGTATTGATCCGGTTAAAGGTACACCTTCCACCCAATTGGGGCCTATGATGGGGATGGAACCCACGAGTTTGAGTAGAACGTTAAAGTCGATGGAGGAGCGTTCATGGATAAAGCGCAAATCCGATGCGACAGACGGTAGAGTCACCACGGTTCATTTGACTGAAGAAGGGAAACGTTTGAGAGAGATATCAAAGTCGACCGTTATAGGATTTAATAAGAAAGTGCTCGCCGAAGTGGACAAGGCGTCATTCGAAAATTTTATTCATGTCATTGAAGTAATTGAAAAACATACGAGTAAGAACTAATGGGAAAGCGAAGAATAAAGAAAGTAGCGGTGCTCGGTTCGGGTATCATGGGTTCGCGAATTGCATGTCATTTCGCAAATATTGGGGTCGACGTGCTTTTATTGGATATTGTTCCAAATGCCCTTACGGATAAGGAGTCTGCCAAAGGTTTGACCTTGGAATCCCCAACCGTTAGAAATAGAATAGTGGACGAAAGCCTTACAACGGCTTTAAAGAGTAATCCATCACCTGTTTATACTAAGGACCGTGCACGTTTCATTGAAACTGGAAATTTTGACGACCATCTTCCAAGAATAGCAGAATGCGATTGGATAATTGAGGTGATAATTGAGCGGCTCGATATAAAACAAAGCCTCTTCGAGCGCGTGGAAAAATATCGAAAACCCGGAACGTTGATTACTTCAAATACTTCTGGGATACCAATTAAAATGATGTCGGAAGGTAGGAGCGAAGATTTTCAAAAGCACTTTGCGGGAACCCACTTTTTCAACCCGCCACGATATTTGAAATTATTAGAACTAATTCCTGGTCCTAAAACAGATCCACTCGTAATGGAGTTTTTGATGGATTATGGGAAACGATTTCTCGGTAAGACGACCGTTTGGTGTAAGGATACTCCCGCCTTTATTGCGAATCGAATAGGAGTGTTTAGCATCCTTTGGATGTTTCACTATGTAAAGGAAAACGGATACACCGTGGATGAAATTGATCGGTTGACCGGAACCCTAATTGGCCGGGCAAAATCGGCGACATTCAGAACTACAGACGTTGTAGGTCTTGATACGCTCGTCCATGTTGCCAATGGTGTAAAACAGAATGTTCCAAGCGATGAGATGGGTGCTCTTTTCTCCATTCCGGATTACATTCAAAAGATGGTTGATGGCAATATGCTCGGGGATAAATCAAAGCAAGGCTTTTTTAAGAAAACGAAGGACGCCGAGGGCAAGAGAGAGATTCTAGTACTCGATTTGAATACCCTTGAATATGGCCCTAGAGTCAAGCCAAAGTTCTCATCGGTCGAGGCGGCAAAAGGCGTCGATGATTTAGGTAAAAGAGTGATGCAACTTGTGCAATCAGACGATAGGGCAGGCATTTTTTATAAAGCACACTTTTCGGCATTGTTTGCATACGTGAGTCACCGAGTGCCTGAAGTGTCAAACGAAATCTATCGTGTTGACGATGCTATGAGATCTGGATTTGGCTACGAAATGGGGCCATTTGAAACATGGGACGCGATTGGGTTTGAAAAAGGACGTGAAATCCTGCAAAGTCAAGGGGCTGTTGCATCTGACTGGATTGAAAAAATGAGTGAGGCTGGCGCTGAAAGTTTCTATCGGATTTCCGAAGGGAAACGACAATTCTGGGACCAATCAAAAGGTGCTTATGCCGATATCCCAGGACAAGAGTCGGTAGTGAGTTTGGCCATCGCCAGACATCAGAATGTGATTTGGAAAAATTCAGGAACCACAATTTCAGACCTGGGCGACGGTATCATAAACGTGGAATTCCACACAAAAATGAATACCATAGGAGGAGACGTATTGCAGGGCTTGAACAAGGCGATTGACATTGCCGAGGCAGATTATGAGGGCGTTGTTGTATATAATGAAGGTGGGAATTTTAGCGCTGGAGCGAATGTGGGCCTCATTTTCATGATGGCAGCGGAGCAGGAATATGATGAATTGCATTTTGCGATTCGCCAGTTTCAACAGACTATGATGCGCATGCGTTATTCCAGTATTCCTGTTGTTAGTGCTCCCCATCAATTAGCCCTGGGTGGAGCATGTGAATTAAGCATGCATGCCGATAAAGTGGTTGCATCGGCCGAAACCTATATGGGACTTGTTGAATTTAGTGTTGGAGTTATTCCAGGTGGCGGTGGATCTAAGGAATTTGCGTTGCGACTATCCGATGAACTTCGAGAAGGAGATATGCGCACGAATCAATTCAGGAACCGACTGATGACCATAGCTCAGGCAAAAGTGGGGACATCGGGATACGAAGCCATGGAACTTGGTTATCTAAGGCCAGGTATTGATGAAATAGTAGTGAGTCGAGAATTGCAGCTTACACGAGCCAAGCGGGCAGCCATGGATTTGGCAGAAAAGGGGTATACCCAACCTAAACCTCGAAACGATATACGTGTTCTTGGAAATGAAGGACTGGGGCTAGTGTATGTTGGTGCCGAAACCATGACATCTGGAAACTATATGAGCGAACACGATCGACTGATAAGCGAAAAATTAGGCTGGGTTCTTTGTGGGGGTGACTTGAGTTATCCGCAGGAAGTATCTGAACAATATTTGCTCGACCTAGAGCGAAAGGCGTTCTTGGAGTTGTGTGCAACAAGGCCAACACTTGAGCGACTTCAGAGCATGGTTAAATACGGGAAAGTTTTACGGAATTAGAAATAGGAAATATGAACGCATATATAATAGCAGGAAAGAGATCAGCGGTTGGAAAGGCGCCTCGCGGAAAACTAAGATTCACCCGTCCAGATGATTTGGCCGCAGATGTCATTCGAGGAATGGTTCAGTCTATTCCCGAATTCGACCGAAATTTAATTGATGATGTCATCGTTGGTAATGCGACTCCAGAGGCGGAACAAGGTCTGAATGTAGGAAGGATGATTTCGCTCATGAGCCTTGACACGGATAAAGTTCCTGGAATGACGGTTAATCGTTATTGTTCCTCTGGGCTAGAGACTATAGCAATAGCCTCCGCGAAGATTCATGCTGGGATATCCGACATGATCATAGCAGGTGGAGTCGAAACAATGAGCCCAATACCTTTTGGTGGCTGGCGCATCGTGCCTAATGCTCCACAAGCCCATGCTAATCATGATTATTACTGGGGTATGGGACTAACCGCAGAAGCTGTTGCGAGGGAATTCAATATCAACCGTGCCGATCAAGATGAGTTTGGTTATAACAGTCATATGAAGGCCATCGCAGCTATTAATGCTGGTGCTTTTAAAGATGAAATCGTGCCGATCAATATCACAGAAACGTTTGTCCGTGATGGTAAGAAGCAATCAAAATCATATGTGTTCGATACGGATGAAGGTCCGCGGCCAGACACTACAATAGAACGACTAGCTCGACTTCGACCGGTATTTGACGCCAAGGGTTCTGTAACCGCCGGAAACGCTTCTCAGACCAGCGACGGAGCGGCCTTTGTAATGGTCGTTTCCGAACAAATGCTGAAAGAGCTAAATGTTGAACCAATTGCTCAGTTGAAATCTTATGCCGTAGCTGGAGTGCCACCCCGAATTATGGGGATTGGACCAGTGGAGGCAATTCCAAAGGCATTAAAAATGGCGGGTCTAAAACAAAACGACATTGACCTTATTGAATTAAATGAAGCCTTTGCATCGCAATCTCTTGCAGTAATGAGAGAACTTGGCTTAAATCAAGACATTGTAAATGTGAACGGAGGAGCAATCTCTATCGGTCATCCTCTTGGTTGCACCGGTGCGAAACTCAGCGTTCAGATGTTTAATGAGTTGAAAAGGCGGAAAGGTAAATACGGGATGGTAACGATGTGTGTAGGAACTGGTCAAGGAGCGGCTGGTGTTTTTGAGATGATGTAGAAAAACGAGAAAAAAGAGAAAAAAGAGAAAGTATGACAGCAATTAAAGGAGGAGAATTCCTCATAAGACAGACGAGGCCAGAAGAGATTTTCACACCTGAAGAATGGGGTGAGGAGGAAAGAATGATTGCGCAAACATGCCGCGATTTTTTAGCACAAGAAGTTTTGCCTTTGGTGGATAAAATAGATTCCATGGAAGACCTTAATCTTATGCCCAGCCTATTGAAAAAAGCGGGTGAATTGGGGATTCTCTCCATATCAATACCGACCGAATATGGTGGTATGGGAATGGACTTTAAAACATCAATGCTTGCCGCAGAGGCTGTAGGAGGTGGGCATTCGTTTAGTGTTGCCATATCAGCACATACAGGTATAGGCACTCTTCCAATACTGTATTATGGCACCGAAGAACAAAAACAGAAATACATACCCAAGCTTGGCTCAGGTGAATGGTTAGGTTGTTATTGCCTTACGGAGCCCAGCGCTGGATCAGATGCGAATTCGGGTAAAACCAAGGCCACAAAAGATGCCGACGCGTGGAAGATAAATGGCCAAAAAATGTGGATCACGAATGGCGGTTTTGCAGATGTCTTCACCGTCTTTGCTAAAATTGAAGATGACGAAAACCTAAGTGCATTCATCGTGGATAAAGGTGCTGAAGGTCTAACGCTTAACCCAGAAGAAAAGAAGATGGGTATTAAGGGGTCATCAACACGACAGGTGTTTTTTAATGATGTCACCCTTGCAGACAATGCTCAATTAAGTGAGCGTGAAAACGGCTTTAAAATTGCCCTGAACATTTTAAACGTAGGTAGAATTAAACTGGCAGCCGCTACTCTTGGAGCAGCAAAGGATATTGTGAACCTCAGCGTCAAATATGCCAATGAACGAAATCAATTTGGAAGGCCAATTTCAAAGTATGGTGCTATAAAATATAAGATTGGCGAAATGGCCATTCGCACCTACGCCTTGGAAAGTGCCGTTTATCGAATCAGTCAGAACATTCAAGACCGAATAACTGCTCTTGAAACAGGTGGCATGGAAAAAGGCAAGGCTACGTTAAAGGGGATAGAGGAGTACGCCGCAGAATGTGCAATGATGAAAGTCTTTGGTTCTGAAGTTTTAGATTATGTCGCCGATGAAGGTGTCCAAATTCATGGCGGCATGGGATACTCAGCTGAGACCCGAGTGGAGAAAGCCTATCGCGATAGCCGAATCAATCGAATTTTTGAGGGGACAAATGAAATAAATCGAATGCTTACGGTGGATATGCTTCTAAAAAAGGCAATGAAAGGTGAGTTGGATTTACTCGGCGCAGCCAAGACTGTGCAGGATGAACTTTTGGGGATTCCTGACTTTGGAAATGAATCGGAGGAGTTGTTCGCGTCAGAATATAAGTTGATAGAAAACTTCAAGAAGGCCGTGTTAATGGTTGCTGGTGCCGGGGCTCAAAAATTAATGATGGAGATGAGCAAAGAGCAAGAGGTGTTGATGAATATTGCCGACATGGCAATTGATGCTTATGCTGCCGAATCAATTTTGTTGCGGGTTCACAAACGAATTTTGCGCGATGGAGAAGAAGGTCAAGAAGTCTTTAAGGCGATGGCTCAAGTCTTTTTGCATGATGCCGCAGATCGTATTCATAGATCTGCGAAGGAGGCATTGCTCGCGTTTGGTGAAGGGGATGAATTGCGGATGATGCTCATGGGAGCTAAGCGATTTACGAAAACAAGTAACTTGAATATCAAGGACTTAAGAAGATTGGTTGCGGATGCAAATATTGAGGCGAATAAATACGCCTTCGGTTAGGTGAATTGTCTTTTTGAATCCGTTCCTTCGAATTAATAATTAGCCGTTAATGTGGGACGAATGTGCTATTGTCGATGACAACAAATTTGATCGTTTGATCTGCAAACGAATACTAAGTCGTGTTCGAAAGGGTATTAATGTGCTTGAGTTTGAATCGGCAATTCAATGCCTCGAGTTCTTGAGAAAAGATTATAACCCAGCCAAACCGTTGATGATTTTTTTGGATTTGAATATGCCTGAAATGAGTGGTCTTGAGTTTTTAAGCGCCTTCGATCAAGACGCAAGCCAAGCACTTAAAAAAGATTCAGTATCGATACACATCATGAGTTCATCAACGCGCATAAGCGATATCGAAGCCGCCAATAGGTTTTCTTACGTCGAAGGATTCATACAGAAGCCCATGAATGTAGATCAGCTTAAAAAGGTAGTCGGGTAGTTTATCGGCGAACCGTAATCCAAGAGTCCCACTCTCCAGCAGCAACACATTCCATTCGAAGCTTATCGGCCTCAGACCGCTTGGTGAACTTTGGCCCCATTAAAAAGCGTGTAATCCCATCGCTATATCCCTTGATTTCAACCTCACCTACAGATCGAAGGAAGTCATACTTGAATCGTCCTGGATTGCGGTATGCACCAACTTGAACTCGGAAATAGCACCCTGAAGCAATCTCCTCCTCCGTTAGCTCCTCGCGATCTGGTTCTACATCACAAACGCCGGGTAAAAGATCAAGTGGGTCCACCAATGTATCGAGTTGATCTTGTATTCCACCACCTGAGGCATATCCATCGGTGTAAAAATCGAAACGATGCTCTATGCGAAGCACACCTTCTTTCATTGGAGGAACCTTTACATATTCCACTTTTGGAGGGAATCCATCTGCAAGCAGGCTGATTTTATATTTATGGTCAGGTAGAAGCGAATAAACAAATTCCCCCGTTGTACTGTCTGCGATTAACGTGGCAAGAACATCACCGGTCTTGTCATCCATAATTTTGGCAAGGGCAGAGCTTTCAACGTCATCTATATAAACGGTTCCAACGAGTAATACAAGCGCATTGAGTCGTTCAAAAGTTCCAGGCTGAATTCGGTAAATATCATGAAGTTTTTCGCCACTCGCTCTCGCTGATGAGAAGTATCCCCAATCTCCGTCTTTGGTTATATAATAGAAACGATCATCATCCGTAGTGTTGATAGGGTACCCAAGGTTGATGGCTTCTTGCCAATCATTTTTGGTGCTATCAAATTTGATGTAGAACATATCATATCCACCCATCGATCCGTGCGCCTCAGAGGCAAAATAAAGGGAGGAACCATTGCTATAGATGAATGGGGAATCCTCGTTGAATTCAGTATTGATTTTTGGGCCAAGGTTCGTTATGTTTCCATAAGTGCTGTCCTCTTTCATTATTGCCGTATAAAGATCACGACCACCATAACCTCCTGGTTTGTCACTTGAGAAGTAAAGCGTGCGTCCGTCTGGCGCTAAAAAGGCATGACCTTCATAGTGCGGAGTATTGACATTTCCACGTAACTTCTTCGGTCCAGACCAAGCTGTATCGCCTTCGTTGTAGCTAATGTAAATATCCTCCTCGGCCTTGTCTCCGCTAAGGTAGATGTACATGATTTTGTTGTCGTAAGAAACACTCATCGGTGCCTCATGGCGCTGTCCGGTGTTGATTTTTTCGTTTAAGCCTTTGCCTTCACCAAAGTTGAACTGATCATCACCACCTAAATGATCAGCAACAAATACATCCTCATAATAAAGTCCAACGTCTGATTTCTTCGTTTGATCAGTCATCAAGTCTCCTTCGCTATCCGGACCTCGATTCGTATAGTAAAGATGCTTTCCTTCTGGACCAATAACTGGGCTGTACTGCGAATTTTGAGGATTACTAGGAGGCGTTAAGATCTCTAATGTTAGCGCCATTTTACGCTCCATTAGTTCAATGCCGTTCTCACAATTGTTGATCAACTTGAGCGTTTCAATGCGCTCAGCTCCACTAGCCTTCGAATTGCTTAAGTAATCATTATACAGGTTGATTGCCTCCTGAAACCGATAGTCAAAGTGCTTAGAGCGGGCCATGTAGAATGTAGCGCGCGGGAAGTCGCTGCTTCCTTTTAGGTCTTTTAAAATATCATAGGCTTGCTCGCGTCCATTCGACTTAAAAACGTAACAGGCCCCAGTCTTGTACTGAAGGTAAGTCTCATTCGGTTTCGCGTCCCAGAGACTATCGTAGATAGAAAGGGCTCTCAAGTATTCGCCTTGCTCAAATAGCATATCAGCGTCATATAGCCTTTTCTTGGCAGGGCCCGTGACATTATCTTGGGCAACGATAGCGCATGAAATTAGTACGAAGCTCGCGCAAAAAATTGATCTCAGGTTCAGTAGCATGTAGCAAGTCAATTGTTGGTGCTCAAAAATATCAATATTGCGTTGTAATGAAAGCCTCGGATTAGAGGTTTACTAACTTTGTCTTCTTAATGGAATGCGAAGTATTTAGACTTGACAATGGCCTGCGAATCGCGTTTCACGAGGATCGCAGTATTCACACCATACATTGTGGCTTTATGATCAACGCTGGGTCCCGCGATGAGACACAGGATGAACATGGTTTGGCTCACCTTATTGAGCACGGATTATTCAAGGGAACTGAAAAGAGGAAAGCTTTTCATGTGCTCTCGAGATTGGACTCCGTTGGTGGAGAAATAAATGCCTACACCACGAAAGAGGAGACGTGCATCTATGCCTCGGCATTAAAAGAACACTTTTTGCGTGCTGCCGAACTTACCATGGACATCGTTTTTGCGGCAAGCTTTCCTCAAAAAGAGCTAAACAAGGAGGTTGGAGTCATAAAAGATGAAATAAATGGATACAAGGATGCGCCTGATGAGATGCTCATGGACGAGTTTGAGGAAAGATTATTTCCCGGCCATGCCTTAGGAAGAAATATTCTCGGAACCGAAAAGGGTGTTTCCAATTTGCAACGTGATCAACTTTTGAATTTTGTGGAGCGGATGTACTCTACCGATGAAATCGTGTTTGCCTGTGTGGGCAACATCAGTAAGAAGCGATTTCTAACCTTTTGTGAAAACGCATTATCTAAGATTCCAATGCGAAAGCGACTCAATAGCACAAGAGGCCTTCCTTCCACGGATTCATTTGACGTCGAACTGAAAAAAACTGTCCACCAGACGCACACCATCATTGGTGGGACAACTGTTGGGATGAATCACGATGACAGTAAGTCAATGACCCTCTTAAACAATGTCCTTGGAGGACCAGCATTAAATAGCCAGCTTAATCTTAACATCCGAGAGCGGTTCGGATACTGTTACTATATCGAAAGCGGATATACAGCTTACTCAGATATTGGACTATTCCAAGTCTATTTTGGAACCGATCCTCAACACCAGCAAAAGATTTTGAAGTTGGTACGGAAGGAAATGGATAAACTGTCCTCAGGAAAGATGAGCGATCGCGCATTAAATGCCTCTAAAAAACAATTATTGGGTCAGATAGCCCTTGGGCAAGAGCAACGCTCAAGTCTCATGATTTCCATTGCAAAATCCCTTCTTCATTTTAATAAAGTTGACGCTTATTCTCAGCTAGATGAAAAAGTGATGTCCATTACTGCCGAAAGCCTCCGTGAAACGGCCGAATTTGTATTTGCTCCCTCAAATATGAGTCGACTCGCGTATATCCCATGAGGCGCATAAGCGACCTTATCTTGAAGTCTGGTTTCGCCGAATTCTATATGGCGGCCATCGTCTTAATAGTCCTGTTTCCGCCACAATATGTTTTCCTTGATCCAGGGTTGTATCCAAAGTTTGGCCTTTTAGCCCTGCTGAATTCCATATCCTGTTTTTATCTCTTTTGGAAAAACCGAAGCCCGCTTAAATTCAATTTAGTGATGGTTTTCTATGCTCTTTTTCTTTTGATGAACCTGCTAGGATTGATTCATTCTTCATTCCCGCAAATGGCCCTGCTGACTGTCTTTAGGGACGTTCAAGTATTAGTTTCAGCCATTATTGTTGTTCAAATTATTGCTGAGAAGGGAGTTCGTCTCGTGCCCGTCATGTTTACCATTGTTTCTGTGGTACTTGCCTCCTGGGGATTGATTGAGTTGTATGGGGCCTTAGACGAATTTGTGCTAACGCATGATTCAACTTATCTGGTGCAGGCCTCACTTGGTCATCGAAACCTCTACGGACAGTTTTTAGTGCTGGCACTAGTTGGTTCCTTCTTAGGATTGGGACGCAAATTCGGATTCGGAGCATTCGGATTGGTGATGGTGGTTTCGACCGTTATTGTATTGCTTCTTTCCAGAAGTACGTGGCTGGTCGCGGTGGTGTGCTTCAGCCTAATGCTGTGGTTTGAAATTCGGAAGTTCGGAATTGGGATGGTCATAAAACCTAAGATTGGTTGGCTGGTTGGGGCAAGCTTGATTCTGATTTTATTGGTCGTTCTCGTGGATGATATATATACCCTCGAGCATCACTTCCTAACCCTGATCAACTATGATACTGGTACTACAATGGATCGTTTTCTACTTGTGTCACGTAGTCTGAAATTGGGATTTGACAGCCTTATTTTGGGTACAGGAATTGGTGATTGGCCTATTCAGATTATGCGCTTTGATCAGTCAGGAATGTTGACGGAAAATGGCGATGTATATTATCAAAGAGCACATAATGATTTTGCTCAAGTGTTTGCCGAATCTGGCATTCTTGCTGGTGTTTTCTATGCAGTGGTGTTTGTCTTGGGTTTGGGTTCGTCCCTAAAGGCTGCCATGAAAAGGCAGGATCAGATTTCCGTGATTGTTTTTATGCTATGGTGTGGTCTGCTGATTGTTGGGCTTACTAATTTTCCAAAGGAACGACCAGAGTTTGCTGTTTTCTTCGGGATACTTCTCGCTCTTACTCCTAGTCAGATAGATGTTCATTTGCCGAAAAAAGGCGTATTGATGATTTCGATGCTTTTAGCCCTGGTTGGGTTCTCTTTGTTTTCATTAAGAATGAAGTCGGAATTCTTTTTCACTAAGGCGCTGCAAAGTCAGGAATTGGCATCGTGGATCCTCCATAAAGAATATCTAGATCAGGTCAATGACGAGATTTTGCCATTCGATCATATAGGACGTCCAATAGATTGGCATAGAGGATATGGACGCGTCAATGCCGGCGAACCTCATAAGGGAAGGGAGTTGTTTCAGGAGGCGCTGGACTTAAATCCTTTTCACCCTGAAACATTAAACGGGCTTGGTTCAGTTAGGGCTTCCAACGGTGAATTTGAATTGGCTGAAAACTACTTTCTTGAATCCGTGGCGAGGACACCTAGATATCAAGCAGGTCAGATAAACCTGGCCGCTATATATCTGGTCCAAGGAAAGGGAACAAAGGCGTTTGATTCATTTATCTCGGCAGATCCTTACTTGGTGACTGATCGGTATGTCGAAATTGGAACCATATTGGCGCGCGACAGCATAAAGTCTATGCTCCCAAGTTTTTCCGAACGTAAAATGCGGCTAACCACCGAGGCGATTTATAATACCCCATCTTGGTCTTTTGAAGTGATAAGACATGCGGCCATGAACAATAACCCGTTTCATGTTCAATTGCGTATTGAGGCGTTGTATTACTTACTGAAAAACTGCGAAAACACAGAATGCGCAGAGGTCTATAATCTGAAAGAAAAGTATGTTCCCGATCATAAAATAGATCTCGATTTGTAAACTTGCTTATGGAATTTTTACCCGAAGAAATTGATCAATACTGTCAGGATTTCACCGAGAATGAGTCGGAATTGCTGCTAGAATTAAATCGATTTACACATAATAATGTCCTTCAACCAAGAATGCTTGCTGGACATTTGCAGGGGCGTGTTTTGTCCATGCTCAGCCATATGATATCCCCCAAAATAGTTGTTGAGATTGGCACTTACACAGGATACTCTGCTTTATGCTGGGCAGAGGGCTTGAGTAAAGATGGCGCTGTTCATACCATTGAGATCAACGATGAGCTAGAGAATAAGATATTGAGTTTTGTAGATCGTTCGCCGTATAAAAGTCAAATTAAGCTCCATATTGGACGGGCAGCAGATATTTTAAATGATATACATGAAGAAATAGATGTTGTCTATATAGATGCGGATAAGGAAAACTATGCCCATTACTACAATCAGGTCATCGATAGAGTAAAACCCGGAGGGTACATCATTGCAGACAATGTGCTTTGGAGCGGAAAGGTAACGGGTAAGCCGGAGGAAATGGATGTGGAAACACGTGCGCTTTACGATTATTCGGAAATGATTCAATCGGATGAGAGAGTTCAAAATGTGCTCTTTCCAATACGAGATGGTTTAATGATAGCACGAAAAAAATGAACAAAATCGATTTTCGAAGCGATACAGTAACAAAACCTACTGGCCTAATGCGCGAGGCTATGAATAGCGCTCAGCTGGGAGATGACGTGTTTGGGGATGATCCGACCGTTAATCTTTTGGAGTCGAAGGCGGCAGCTCTATTTGGCAAGGAAGCCTCCTTGTTTTGTCCTTCAGGTACCATGACAAATCAAATTGCCATCAACGTGCATACGCGGCCTGGCGATGAAGTAATCTGCGATCAACTGGCACATATCTATAACTACGAAGGAGGCGGAATAGCGTTTAATTCGGGGTGCTCGATGAAACTAATGAGAGGAGATCGTGGACGCTTTAATGCCAAAGATGTATTGGAGGCAATTAATCCAGACGATCCGCACTTCCCAGTTTCAAAGTTGGTCTCTATCGAAAATACCTGCAATAAGGGCGCTGGGGCAATTTGGGATATGACCGAGATTGCTTCCATAAGAAAGGTGTGTCAAGAAAAAGGACTGATGTTTCACCTCGATGGAGCAAGACTATTCAACGCCTTGGTTGAATCAGAATACAATGAAGCGGTTATTGGTTCATCGTTTGACTCGATTTCTATCTGCTTGAGTAAAGGATTGGGCTGCCCAGTTGGCTCACTGTTAATTGGTGATGCGGAATTTATAAAGCGATCACGGCGGATTAGAAAAGTATTTGGCGGAGGAATGCGTCAAGCTGGAATGTTAGCGGCGGCGGGTGTTTATGCCCTTGATCATCACGTGAATCGTTTAAAGGAAGATCATGCAAATGCTCGAAATTTGGGCGAGATTTTAAACCAATGTCCTTGGGTGAAATCAGTCATGCCTTCAGACACAAATATTCTGGTGGTTGATCTTCACGAAGACACAGAACAAGAACGGATATTACGCGAATTGGAATCCTTTGGGATTCTGGCCGTGGGATTTGGGCCAGGTAAGATTAGATTCGTAACTCATTTAGATATTGATGGCAAGGATATTGACTCTTGCGAAAAAACATTTAACCGGATAAAATGACAATTTCAACACTTCACAGAAAAATAGTACTGAGTGCAACAATAGTAGGGACGCTCTTTTTAGCATCATGCGAGGAACTTGGGTTCTTGGCTGAAGAGGTGGGACTAACCGAAGAAGAGGTGATCGGCGGATTGCGCCAGGCCTTAGTTCATGGAACCGATACAGCTGTTACGAATCTCAACATAAGCGATGGGTATTATGGAGACGAATTGGTTAAAATTCTTCTGCCGGAAGAGGCCTTACCGGTTTATGACATCATCGACAGGCTGCCGGGAAATGTCATTGAAGACAACATTCTAGCAATCAACCGAGCCGCTGAAGATGCGGCCACTGAGGCAAGTCCAATTTTTGTAGATGCAATTAAGGAGCTGACCATTACGGATGGATTTGACATCCTTAATGGTGACGACACTGCAGCGACGAGCTACCTGAGAGGAAAGACCTATCAAAAGTTGTTCGATGCATTTAAACCAAAAATTGAGACGTCACTAGCAAAGCCGTTGGTTTTGGGTATTTCGGCCGAATCTATGTATTCCGAGCTCATTGGTCTATACAATACGGCCAGTCTTAATGGACTTCTCTTCGATAAAATTAATTCGAACTCACTTAGTGATCATACCACCAATCGCGCGCTGAAAGGCTTGTTCCTAAAGGTTGGTGCTGAAGAAACCTTGATTCGTGAAGATCCTACACATCGCGTAACCGCTATACTTGAAAAGGTGTTTGCTGAGCAGGATTAACTTGCCTAGTCGAAATCGATTGGTTCGTGACTCGAAGCGTCGGGAAATGCGATTCGGCTGAGAAGAGAAACCGTTGGGGCAATTTGAGTAATGTTAACTGGAGCAATCGACTCGCCATGGTCTACACCAGATCCAAAGAATATGAGTGGTACGTGTGTGTCATAAGAATATGACGTGCCATGGGTTGTCCCTTTTGGCCCATATTGCATCCATCCTGGAAGCAGTTGAATCACTATATCGCCCGAGCGCTGCGGGTTCCAACCATTGATGGCCAATGACGAAAAGTGGCTTTGTGGTAGGGGATGTTGAAGCTGCTTAACGTCCTGAAGATTGGCTACGCCAGGAAAATCCAACACCGCATTTCGGACTACCTCACTTACTTTTTTGAAATCAATTTTATGCTCCATCATCGCCGCTCGATCCAGAAAAATTTGTTGATTCGAGTAGTTCGCAAATAGTTCAGTTTCCGGAAAGTTTTTATTAAGTGCCTCAATTAGGGTTTCATTGAAACCTTCTTTATCAAAGTAATTGGCGGGCATGCCATGGGACGCCGTATAGCTCGGGACATGCGCTGCGGCATGATCGGCGGTTAAGAACAATAGGTAATTGCCTTTGCCAACTCTCAGGTCTAATGCCTCCAGAAGTTGTGCGATTTCCTGATCTAGCTTTATATACGTGTCCTCCACTTCCATGGATTGAGGACCGTACATATGGCCAATCATGTCTGGTGAGGAAAATGAAATGGCAATCATGTCCAGGTGTTCGTCCTGACCTAAATCCTCTTCTGTGATACATTGCTCTGCAAACATCCTAAGAAGTGTGTTTCCGTGCGGCGTCGTGGCGAAACCATAGTATTCCTTCGCTTCTATGACCGGCTTAAGGTCATAGGGGAAAACAGGATCCGTATTTGGGTCAATTGATTTTTCATAATCCGTTAAATCAGCGGTGCTTTCTGTATAAAGTTCAGGAGCCAAGGATAGCGTCCAATTCAATTTAGTTAATTCCTGGGCGTGGTTTTTTGAGTTGAATGAACTAACCCACTTTGGAAGATTATCGAAGTAATACGTGCTCGAAATCATCTTACCCGATTCGTAGTCAAGCCAATATGCTGCATTCGCAGAGTGGCCGGCTGGGAGTATAGCACCGCGATCTTTAATTGAAATGCCAATAGACTTGCCTTTATACAAGTTTGAAACTCGAATGGCGTCACCAAGTGTCGGGGTCAACAATGATTTGGGCGACATCATGCCGTTTTCATTAGCGGTGCCCAAACTCATCACTTCCTTATCTTGAACACAATACCTCGATTCCCCCGTGGCCCGCTCATACCAGTTGTTTGCGATGATGCCATGCACGCTTGGTGTGGTTCCGGTATATATCGATGCATGTCCAGGTCCAGTGTAAGTGGGGATATAATTGAAGTGGGTGTTTCGGCAGAAGTATCCTTCGTTTATCAACCGCTTGAAACCATCATCTTCAAACTTATCCCAGTATCGATAGATGTAGTCTGTTCGCATTTGGTCTACAACAATCCCAACTACAAGTTTTGGGCTGTCTTGAGCGGAAACTAGGAGTGGAAATAATATGAGGGCAAATAAGAATTTCTTCATTTCAGTTGTTTTGAGACTAGAAAAAGTATAGACAAACATAGGCCTAGGCTTATGGCAATATTAAGCAGAGCCCAAGGTGTTTGGTTGTTTTTTATAAGCATAAAGGTTTCATTACTGAATGTGGAAAATGTGCTAAAACCACCGCAGAAACCAACGACCAGAAAGTAGAAAAGCCAGGAGCTTTGGTCAAGTTCAAGTTTGAATATTAACCAGCCAAGCACCAAAGTGCTGAGTCCGTTTGAAACGAGTGTTGCCCACGGTAGAGTGGAGGCGCTCGCATTTTGAATCAAACTACTGATTCCAAAACGAAGAATGCTGCCGATGCCACCGCCAACAAAGACTGCCAGTAGATTTGTCATTTATACTCCAAGGTTAATAGTCGTTTTAATGTAGCCACAACCAACATTGCGATGGCCGCTCCGAGGATGATGCCGCCGACCACATCTCCGAGATAGTGTTTGCCTAAATACACTCTTGAATAGGCGTTTAATAAGGCAAATGTGAGCATCACTGTCGAAACCCAATTCTTCTTCAATATGAGCCCGATTAGGACAGCCAAGCCCATAGTGTTTGCCGCATGAGAAGAGACGAACCCAAACTTCCCACCACAGCCATGCGTTAAATGCAGACTTCCTTGAATGAGTAAATTATGACATGGACGATAACGCCCGATTGAATTTTTCATGAATACGGAAACCTGATCTGTGAGCACAATTGTGATCACCACCGCACCAAGAACGAATAGAAAGGATTTAAGACTGAGAGAACGAAAGAGGAGGAATACCAAAAGCAGATAGAGCGGAATCCAAGTGAGGCGACCGCTGATTGCTTGCATTACCACATCTAAGCCACCGCTATGAAGACTGTTGATTACAAGAGTAAGAGCATGATCAATTTGTTCAATAAACTCAATCATGCTTGAATCTTAATCGACGGCAACAGCAGTCTTCGCAAGAACCGCGGCCTTCACCAAATGTGTAAATAGTGGATGTGGATTGGCCACAGTGCTCTTGTATTCTGGGTGGAACTGAACTCCAATAAAGAACGGGTGTTCTGGTAATTCAACAATTTCTACCAGTCCTGTGCTAGGGTTGATACCGGAAGTTTTCAGTCCTGCCTTTTCCAACTGACTCTTGTAGTCATTGTTGAATTCGAAACGGTGACGATGACGCTCGCTAATTTCAGTACGACCATAAATTCGATGAGCAAGGGTGCCTTCCTCCAACTTACACGTGTATGCTCCAAGTCGCATTGTGCCGCCCATGTCAATCACAGACTTCTGCTCTTCCATCAAACTAATAACAGGATGATTCGTTTCAATATCCATTTCAACGGAGTTCGCACCTTCTAGTCCTACCATGTTTCGTGCGTATTCAATGACGGAACACTGCATGCCAAGACAAATACCTAAGAATGGAAGGTCATTAGAGCGTGCATACTTAATCGCGGCAATTTTTCCATCTAATCCACGCTTGCCAAATCCTGGAGCTACTATTAATCCCTGAAGTTCTCCTAGAGTTTCTTGTACGTTCTCATCATTTAATTCCTCAGAATGAATCGACACCACTTTTACTTTTGCTGCATTTGATACGCCTGCATGAACCAACGCCTCGAGGATAGATTTGTAAGCATCCTGAAGTTCTACATACTTTCCGATGAGGCCAATCTTAACTGTTGTCTTGGGGTTCTTGAAACCAGTCAAAAACTGCTTCCACATATCCAGCGATGGCTCTTCTCTGTGAGGAAGTTCCAACTTGTTTAAGACGACTTTGTCCAACTCTTGTTGTTGCATAAGAATCGGAACATCATATATCGTGCTTGCATCGATTGACTCAATGACCGCATTGTCTTGGATGTTACAAAAGAGCGCAATTTTCTTTTTCTGATCCTCGCCTAGCGCATGCTCTGTTCTGCAGACCAATATATCTGGTTGAATACCCTGAGATTGCAATGTTTTGACAGAATGTTGTGTAGGTTTTGTCTTGAGCTCACCCGCCGCCTTTAGGTATGGTACCAATGTCAAGTGAATTACCATGACATTATTTGTTCCTTGTTCGTATCGGAACTGTCTCACCGCCTCAATATATGGAAGCGATTCAATGTCACCCACAGTGCCGCCTAGTTCGGTAATCACGATCTCATAGATTCCTTTGTTTCCGAGCTTAGAAACACAGTTTTTAATTTCATCTGTGATGTGCGGAATTATTTGAACCGTTTTTCCGAGATAATCTCCACGACGCTCTTTTTCAATTACAGTTTGATAAATACGACCGGTGGTCACATTATTGGCCTGTGACGTGGGGACGTTTAAAAATCGTTCGTAATGTCCAAGGTCTAAATCGGTCTCAGCACCGTCATCGGTAACATAGCATTCACCATGTTCGTATGGGTTTAGAGTCCCTGGGTCTACATTAATGTAGGGGTCAAGTTTTTGGATTGTTACAGAGTAACCTCTGGCTTGAAGTAGCTTGGCGAGAGATGCAGAAATGATCCCTTTACCTAAAGAAGAAGTGACTCCTCCTGTGACGAAAATATACTTTGTTGACACCCGTTATCAGTTGTTTAGATACGGGAATCAAAAGTAGAAACAAAGACGTCTTGGGCGAAGGAAACTGGGGAAATTATTCACCAATTAATAACAATAAGCTAGAAACTGATTTTCACACCTGCGGATGGCATGAGAGGCAGTTGATTCACACGCTCAAAGTTCACACGGTCAAAATAGAATATGTTCGCTCGATTGTATGCGTTTGTAACGCCAACATTCGCCTCAAGAATCGAATTCAAACTCAGTACGAACTCACGCTTCAAGGTTAGATCGAGACGATGATAGTATGGAAGTCTACCTCCATTTAAGTCATCGTAGATAATCCCGATACCTCCATTTGAATTGATCAAATTGGTGCCTGTGCCATTGGAGAAATCATATTGCTCGTAGAATCCAAGTGTTTGGGTGAAGGGAAATCCAGATCCCATATTCCACCTAGCGTTAAACTCCCATAGTCGGGTTTTGCCAAATTCGTAAGAACCTACAAAGTTTACATTGTGTCGTCGATCAAACACTGGTGAATAAGCTTGAATTCCGTCCCATCGATTTACCTTGCCAATGGAATAAACTGCATAGAGATTGATGTTCTTCAGGTCATATTTCAAAACAAGGTCGACGCCAAATGCATCGCCAGTTTCAATAATGAAATCCTTTTTGAGTTCATCGGGCTGGTCGTCATTACCATCTTCGTCAAAGATCTTGTTGCGGTTCACATTTGTAACCTGAGTGAACACCTTATAGTAACCTTCTACGTTCAAATTAATCTTTCGAGTGATGTCAATTTCCGTTCCCAGTATGAAGTGGTTTGCTTTCTGAAGGGCGTGGGTAATGTCTCGCTGCGATCCGTCTTCCAAGTTGAGCTGTTCTTGAAGATTGTCTGGCCCCGCCAAGTAACCGTTGAATAGGTTCACCACATCACGATCGCTGTTCGCCGCAATGAGGTTTTGGCTATAAACTCCAGCTGCCCCTTTCAATCGAATGTTGTCTGTTACATTCATCTTGATTCCCAGTCTTGGTTCTGGAGAAAGCGTGCTTAAGGATGCATAATAGTGAAGCCGCATACTTGGGTCTAGAATCAGTTTCCCTAGTTTCTTTTTATAGCGAATGTAAAAGGCCAGTTCAGTAGTGCTTTGTTGCTGCTCAATGACACGATTAACCTCATTGGTGAATTTGTAGTCGGTCGAAAATCCAATCACTTCCAGGCCGTATTTAACGTCATCCTCGCCTAAGAAATAGGTAAAGTTAAGTCCGCCATTAAATCCGTTTATTGAACTTCTACGGTCGGCGTTTACACCATTTTCAAGGAGGTTGATATTATAGGCTGAATAGGCGAAGTTTCCATCAATTAATACGGGGCTTCCCCCTGGGATTAATATGAAATTACCTCCGACACCAGCATTGTTCCAGTTTAAATCGGAGATGGCCTTATACTTAACACGATCATCGAAATACAATCCAAAAATGTTGGCCTTACTGCCATTTTCGCCGTTGAACGTGATCTTCCCGTACAGGTCAGTGTATTGAAACGGTAAGCCCTCTTCGTCTATGTAACTATAAACAAGCTTCGAACTTTGATTTAAGTAGCTATGCTTGGCCGAAGCAATATATGAGATGCCGCTACCTCCAATAGTTTTTGGCTTTACGATTGGCCCTTCAATATTGAATTTAGCGCCAAACGTTGTAAGCGATGCGTTTCCATGAAATTCATTGTGATTCCCATCGATGGTGGTGATATCCATAATGGACGATATTCGACCACCGTAGTTTGCCCCAAACCCACCAGTGTATACGTCGGCATTTCGAATAATATCGGTATCAAATACAGAAAACAATCCAATGGAGTGGAAGGGGTTGTAAACGATCATTCCGTCTAACAACACCTTGTTTTGAACTGGAGATCCTCCGCGGATATACAATTGACCTCCCTGGTCTCCGGTAAAAATAACCCCCGGAAGTACTTGCATGTATTGCGCTATATCAGCTTCGCCACCAATACTTGGCAGTTTTTCAATTTCTTTTGGAGTTATCTTTTGCACAGACATTTTCACCTCACTCTGTGCCTCAATTTTTTCTGCTGAAATCTCAACAACACCAAGCTCTTCGACCTTGGATTCAATGAAAAGCTTTTGATTGAGTATTTGTCCCTTTCCTAAGCTGATTTTCTCGTCACCTCCACCATAGCCTAAGGCCGATACACTAATTGTGTATTCTCCAGGTGGAATCTTGGTAATGGAATAGTATCCGTTGACATCTGTAGATGCTCCGATCTGTGTCCCCTTTAGGAAAACGTTTGTGAAAATAACCGGCTCGCCAGATGTTTTGTCATAAACGAAACCCCGAATGGTTCCAGATTGACCTAGCGCAATAAGCTGAAAAACTGAGAACGAAATGAATAGTAGCCAACGCATAGATTGTCCTGAGGAATTAGCGCCCAAAAATAGCATTACAGACCACGCGTAAAACAGAACTTAGTTAAGTGTGAGTATCAGATATTAGACGGCAGCATTCCTACTTAAATGGTTTATTGTATGACGCCACCGCGATTAAATACCTTTAGGTAATATGGGTTGTTTAAATCACTAATTATCACTCCCTTCGAGCTACTTGCATGCACGAATTTTCCGTTATCCAGATATATGCCGACATGGGAGTTTTTCTTCGAATTGATGCTGAAAAAGACAAGGTTGCCTTCAGCCAGCTTACTCTTCGAAACGTTTTTGGTTGCGTTTTTTAAGTCTGCGGTTGTTCGCGGAACTGATTTGGAGTAAACTTCACGGTAGAGGGATTGTACAAATCCAGAACAATCCACGCCGGAAGTTGAGGTTCCTCCAAATTGATATGGTGTGCTATACCATGCATCAATGAATCGGTATAATTTCATATTGACAATGGCTGATGGCTTGACTCCTACCAATGCAGCGTATTTATCCTTAATTCGCTGATCCTTATTCACCACCTCCTTTGTGTTGGTTTCCTTTTCTGAAGCCCGGCGACTCGATTTACATCCGGATAGTTCTATACCAACGAACGAGGCAATAAGTAAGAATATGATGGTTTTTTTCACATATGCATACTACGCATAGCACAGCTTCGCAGCAATACAAGGGGTGGGAAATTATGAACGTATGTCGTCTGATAGCCCCTATCGCACAAGAATAATTGTCTCGCTTTTGGCGGATTTCCCGTCGGTCAATTGGAGGTGGTATTGTCCACTGGGCAGGGATTCAAGACTGATTTGATTTAGTCCGTTCAAGCTTCCGCTTTTCACTAAAACGCCACTGGAAGATACGATGCGATATGTGTGATTATTGAATTTACCCTTGATGTATACAAATTCTGAAGTGGGATTAGGGAAGACGCTTATCCCATTGCCCTTTATCGATTGTATGCCAGTAAAGTTTGACATTTCGACCAATTTACCTGAGGTGTTTCCGTGTACCCAAATCCCTGCGTTATTGGTAGAATCAGAAATGAGCGTGTCTGAAAGTCCAGAGATTACCCACGTTTTTGATGTTCCACCAAGATCCGAAAGGTCTACCGAGTAAGCCTTGATCAATGCATTGGTGACAGCATTTCGAAGTTCAATTTGGTAAATGGAAGAAGGAAGAGGATTATAGCCACTGGATGTTCCATAATCTAAGGACTGGAAGATATAATCATCAATTATGGAAGTTTCCTTAATGTCGATTTGAAGCAGATCCGGGCAACCGTTAATTGCGACGATATCTGTGATTGAACTGGTGGCTGCTTGTAATTTGGATTCAAAAAAAAGAGTCGATAGTGGCTTGAAACTTGGCAAGGAAGAATCATCCATTCCCTGAATGACTAGGATGTAACTCTCATCAAAAGTCAGTGAGACGGTCTTGGAAATTAATGTGTCTTGAACACCTGTGGCACTGCCTCGTGCAATGCCAATTTCCGTTTCAATTCCAGATGGTATTTCTAAATAGGAAGTGCCAGATCGAAAATTTAGATTGTCTGTTATGAGATTTTCTTGTGAGTAAATATCGATTGCGGACAATCCAGGATCGATTGAGTTATGGATGACTTGAATGCTAGCCGTGGCTATCGAAAATGATTCAAATGGTCCACCTTGGTTCGGGACAAGCTCCATTCTTATCGGAGCTCCATTGTTGTTAGACGATGGAGAGTCGAAACCCGTAAACGCAATGGTGAATGCGCTGTCTCTTAATCCGAACGCAGCAAGGCTCATTTTAAATTCTCGCAGAACCGATGATGCGGAATCTTGAAGTTGAATCAAATAGTTTAACCCTTCTAACGAAGTATAGGCTGAATGATGGCCGTGGTCTAGCCCCAAGATTATTAGATCATTAACCACGGATGATTCAAAAAGCGTCATCGCGCCCATGTCTGTGATTCCATTGAAAAAGGCCACGTCTGAATTGTCTACTGTGCCAGATGCAACCCTCGAGTTTAGATGCATATCAATGTCCAACGGAACACTTGGGTTATAACCCCCAGAAACGTTTCCATGCAAAAATATTTGATGCCTCGAATTTTCAATAAGCATCACAGTGTCTCTAAAAAACGCCCCAGTTGTGTCAATGGAGTTTGACGGGGTAATACTTAAAACAGATCCAAGGCTGTTAAATGATACCGATCGATAATTTGTAGAATGCCTGTAGTCAATATCATTGGCAATGCGAACGCTGTCTAACCAAACATCGACTGAACTCAATGCCGTATCGCCCGAGCAATGGGCAATTTGCAAAAGCGTTTGTGCCTTCGTGTTTAGGATAAAAAACAATGTGCAAATGATAATTACTCCAAGGCGCTTCATGTTTAGCGAATATAGTAACAAGGCATAACCGAGGATCGTCCAAAACCAAGCTTTTATTTATCTGAATTTGTCTCAATCCGAATTTGTTACTTTGGTTGACACAGACAGCGCATGGCATTTCATAAATACATACTGGCGATCGCTCTTTTTCTTGGATCAACACTGTTGATGCTAGGACAAGATCAACCAAAAATTGATAGCCTGTTTCAGGTATTGAGGACCTCAAAGCAGGATACCAATAAGGTGCTTTTGTTATATGACCTAAGCCGTGAATTCTTTAACAGCGACATCGTGGGTTCAGAGAAGTATTCGAATCGAGCGTTGTTTCTGTCACAGAAGCTGGGTTATAAGCGGGGAATCGCCTTATCCTACAATAACTTGGGGATCATTAATTATTACAAAGCTATCTACGGCGTAGCGCTGAGTTACCACGAACGTTCGCTTGAGCTTATGACAGAAATTGGCGATCGAAAAGGAATGGCCGGATCCCATAATAATAAAGGGGCAGTGTATACTCAGCAGGGTGAGTACTCCATGGCTATCGAAGAGTATTTGAATTCCCTCCGAATAATGGAGGACCTTGAGAACGAAACCGGCAAAGGAAAAGCGTTTAACAACATCGGTCTGGTTTATTACTTACAAGGAAACTATCCTGAATCGAAAGCATATTACAAGAAGGCACTCGAAATTTTCAGAAAACGGGGTGATCAGGCACGTATTTCTGATATTCTCAATAACATGGGGATTATCGCTTACGAAGAAGGAGAATATCAAAATTCCTTGGACTTTCATATGAGTTCACTTGATACGAGAAAAACTGTGGGTAACCATAGAGGCGAAGCAACTTCTTACACGAATATTGGTGATGTGTACGCCGCCACCGAGGCATTTGAAAAGGCTTTGGAATATCAAAAGAAGGCGCTTGAAATTCAGGAGGAACTTGGCGATAAAAAAGGAATGCTTAGCTCCATGAAAGGAATTGGGACGGTTCATTCTTTAACCGGAAATAGCGAGGAAGCGCTGAAGTATATGGAGGATGTGTTGGAGTTATCCTCAGAAATTGGAGCCAAACGAGAATTGCGCGACGCCTATAATGACATTAGCAACATATATACAGATATGGGTGACTATAAAAGCGCCCTAGAATATAAAGCAAGCTACTCTCAGATGAAAGATTCTGTGTTTTCAGAACAGACGGTAGAATTAGCTTCTAGCATCGAGACGAAGTTTGAAAATGAAAAGAAAGCTAAGGAAATTGAGATTCTTAAGAAGGAGAATGAAATTCAAGTGCTCGAATTGGGGAGGAATCGGATACTGATTATCTCAGCCATAATTGGTTTGGTGCTTGCGTTGATTTCGATCTTCATTTTCGCAAGAATTAATCGAGAGAAAAGGAAGGCCATGCAACTACTTCAATTGCAAAATGAAAACATCATAAAGCAAAAGGAAGAGAAAGAGGTCCTTTTAAAGGAAATTCATCACAGGGTGAAAAACAACTTGCAGGTCATCAATAGTTTAATTCGTCTCCAATGCGCATATACCGAAGACAAAGAAGCACTTGACCTGTTTGATGAATGTCAAAACCGTATTATTTCAATGGCACTCATCCATGAGAAAATGTACGAGGCGCATGATTTGAGCAACATTAATATTGAAGAATACATAACCCAATTAGCCGGCAATTTACTTCGAAGCTACAGGCTTAATCAGCATGTTGAATTAATTATCAATGTTGAAATTGAGCATCTAAGTTTAGACTCTATGATCCCCTTGGGGCTATTACTGAATGAATTGATTTCTAACTCTTTGAAGCACGCGTTCGAAGGCCGTGAGTCTGGCGAGATCACAGTGAATTTAAAGAAAACCGAATCAAACATGTTTGAGTTATTCATAGGAGATGACGGTATCGGACTTCCAGCGGACTTCACCTTTAATAGCGCACAAACACTGGGAATGGAATTGGTTGTTACACTTACAGAACAGTTGGATGGTACAATTGAACGGGTCGACAAGAAAGGCAGTTACTTCAACATTGTTTTTAAAGGCTTAGAACAACAACGGACTGATATTCGTGAGGCGATGCGTACTGAGAAATCGGTAGTCGCTGCCTAGAGGGATATTATCCCTTCTATTTTAGCTGCTTCCCTATAGCGTTCGATCACTTTATCTGGGTTAAGCATTAACTCCCGTGCCGATACACTGATGTATTTACCTGTCCTACTCTGGTTTAGACTCACTTGAGCTGCCTCACCAAAAAGCGCTTGGGCCTGTGCCAGTTTTTGGTTGTCGTTTGGGATAATGAACTTAAATAGATAAACCATTGGCCATTCGCTTTGCTCGTTTAGGGATTTCAATAACCCCTCATAAGGATCGCTCATGCCGCTATTCGTCTACGATTAATTTGAACCCAACGCCGTGGACATTCATGATCTTGACACGTTCGTCAAGTTTTAGGTACTTGCGCAGCTTAGTAATAAACACATCCATAGATCTGCCTAAAAAATAATCATCGCTTCCCCAAACCACTGTTAGTGCCATTTCTCTTGTTAGCACTTGATCTTTGTGAAGGCAAAGCATGCGCAACAGTTCGGCTTCCTTTTTAGTCAAGGATTTTTCGCCTTGTTCATGAGATAAAGTCAGGTTCGGGTAATCAAAGTTGAAATCGCCAAGCGTAAATTGATCACGCTTTATTATTGGCTCACCGTCTTTTGGGTTGGCGCGCTTCAGGATTGCCTTGAGTCGAAGATTCAACTCATCAAAACTGAATGGCTTCGTCATATAGTCATCCGCACCAAGCTTAAATCCTTTGATTTTGTCTTCTGTGAGGCTCTTCGCGGTGAGGAAGAGAATTGGGACATCAGAATTGATTTTGCGAATGTCCTCTGCAAGTGTAAAGCCATCCTTTTTTGGCAGCATGACATCTAGTATACACAAGTCGTAGCCGGCATTGTAGAACTTTTGAAATCCAGCATATCCATCCTTCTCTAAATCTACGCTGTAACCCTCATTTCTAAGATGATCTTGAATGACGAATCCGAGATTCATATCGTCCTCGACTAGAAGTACTTTGGTTCTGTCCTTTTTCATAGTGATTTCATTAATCAAATTCTGTACCGTAAGGGATGCGCACTTCGAATCGTGCACCGGTTCCAGAACCGTTGGTGATTTTTACCGAACCCCGGTGGGCGCGGGTTATGGATTTAACATAGTGTAGACCAATTCCAAACCCTTTTACATCGTGCACGTTTCCAGTGGGAATTCGGAAAAATTTCTCAAATACCATTTTTCGATACTCCTTTGGGATCCCCTTACCATTGTCTTCAACAGCAATGGTTACTCCAGTTTTGTCAGAGCTTGTTTCTATCAGAATCTTTGGGGCGTCTCCCGAATACTTAGCGGCGTTGTCTAAGAGATTGTAAATGATGTTTGTGATATGCATTTCATCCCCAAAAATGGTCGACATCTCTGCAGAAAGTCTGGTTTCAATACTTAGGGCAACATCCCGAAAATTGAGTTCAATGGATGGAACGGCAACTTCTATCAATTCATGTATGTCACAATCCTTTTTTGAAAGTTGAATTTCTTCGGTCTCTAATCTTGCCATTTGTAACACGCGCTCTACCTGAGTTTGTAATCGCTGATTCTCACTTTTAATAATTTGAGCATAGTTTTTAATACGCTCTGGATTGAGTGCTACATCCTTTTGCAATAGAACCTCACTCGATAGGCCAATAGTTGAAATTGGGGTCTTGAGTTCGTGGGTCATGTTATTGATGAAGTCTGTTTTGATTTCAGATAGACGCTTTTGTTTCAGGATAATGTTGATGACGTAGACAAAAAATCCTAATACGCACAAAAGAATAGTGCTGGATGCAATCCAAAATTTCATTTCGCCCAATACTTCGAAGTGCAAGGTTGGAAAGAAGACGCTAAAATAATGGCCGTCATCATCCCATTGCACGCTCGGTGCCTGGCTAACCTGACTTTCCAAGTCCTCCTCGTTTGAGACGATTTTAGTGAAAACCACAGAGTCGTTGAAACAATTATATATGCTATACTGAAAGTCGTGGTTGATCTCCCGATTTAGAAACTCTGTGCGCAGCATGTTTTCTAAGTAGAAGGGTTGCAGCTCTTCGTTTATTTGAACCCGATAAAAGTTTTGTGAGACCAGTTTTACCGGGTCGATAAGGAACGTGGAGTCTCCACTATGCAATTGAATGCTCTGAACAACATCGATCAGTGCTAACTCAATTTCGTGCTTTTTTTGCTGATCGGCAATTTGATAAGCGCGTTTTACCCATACTATTTGGGTGCTCACCAATCCAATGAAAATGGCTGCAGCAAGAAAGATAATGATACGGATAGTTGACCTCGACATTCTAATACAAACTTAAATCAGTTGGAATGTGGGATTCCATCTGTTAACGGAGTTTTAACGACACATCAAATTAATCCTTCCAATTCTTTCCAAAATCTTTGGACTGGAAAGCCAACCACATTATAGAAATCGCCCTGAATGTGCTTGATTCCAATGTAACCAATGAACTCCTGAATTCCGTACGCTCCCGCTTTATCCAACGGGCTGTATTTATCTACGTATCGGGTGATTTCTAATTCCGAAAGTGGGTGAAATGTGACAGAAGTAGTTTCATTAAAAGCGTGCTTTTTTCCGTTTACCACAATACAAACACCGGTATGCACTCTATGGGTTGATCCACTTAACTCGCGCAGCATCCGTTTCGCATGATCAAGATCTTTAGGCTTACCAAGTATGTGATCATTAATCCAAACAATCGTGTCTGCGGTAATTAGCACCTCATTCCCTTGTAGCCTAGATAAATGTGGGACACTCTTTTTTTCTGCAATGAACGGCGCGATTTCCGTTTCCGTTAGCGAGCTTGGATAGCTTTCATCCACCTCCAATACCCGCACTTCGTGTGTGAGATCGAGCGAACTGAATATCGATCTTCTTCTTGGCGATTGACTTGCCAATACAAAGGTGTATCCTGCCGCACGTTCAATTAATTCCATTATTGAAAATAGTATAGAATTGAGGACTGGATGGCGTACAGACCAAATAAGACGAATACAACCGTGACACCATTTAGTATGACTGACTTGGCAAATTGTTTCTTTGTCTTTGCTTTGAATATTAAATAGAACTGGACAAGAATCAAGGCAAACACCATCCAAAAGGCCGCCTGCACCATCATTCCATGATCAGCAAGAATTGATTGATGTATCCATAATAAGTAGAAGATAACCCCTGCATACAATCCAATAATTATGGATTTTGTTTTGCGAATTCCGAGTTCAATTGGAATCGTTTTACCGCCAAATACTTTGTCACCCTTCATGTCTACCACATCCTTAGAGACTTCTCTTGCCAGGGCCATCAATCCTAATAGCACTGCAAAGCCCATGGTCCAAAAAGCGGGAATGTTAAATATGGAATAACCGAGTTCTTCAACTATTTCAGGATTGGCTGCGTTTTGAAGTGGGATTTCAAAAAGGCCCACAATCATTGGAATACTAGCGGCAAGGATGGCAATGAGTAGATTGCCAATGACGAGTTGATGTTTAAAGGTCGTTGAGTAAAACCAAAGTGAGAAGACCGCGAAAATGAACAAGGCACTCATTTTCCACATACCAAGGGCGTAACTCAAATAACACGCAAGCAAAAAACCACTGCCCGTCAATGCGATATGCAAGGCCATGGCCATGCGGCGTTTGATTATTCGGTCGAGTAATACAGATTTCGGTTTGTTTATTCGATCGACCTTGGTGTCGAAATAATCGTTAATGGTGTATCCACCTGCAGCGATAAGTACAGAGGCTAAAACCAAATAGGCAAATGCCTGATCGCTCATTTGCAGACTATACCCATTTATAGTGAGCATAGGTTCGATCAGAAAGTGTCGAGTGGCGTATTGAATTAAGGCAATAAGCACCAATACATGAATACGGACGAGTCTAAGGTATGCGAATATTACCATGCGAAATCTGCGTAGTTTGATGGGTTGTTTTCTTGATCGTACCAGTTTCCTTGGGCTCGCATAATAAGCTCTATAATGTCACGGACACAGCCTTCGCCGCCATTTTTTTTACTAATAAAATCGCTGACTTTTTTCACTTCGGAACTCGCATCATTTGGGCAAGCAGCAACGCCCACATGCTGCATTGCACATAGGTCAGGAATGTCGTCGCCCATGTACATGATTTCCTCAAACTCTAAGTGATGTGAGAACTTAAAATCAGTGATAGACTCCTCTTTGTCCGAAGACTTTAAATAAATGTCTGTTATACCCAGTCCCATCAGCCGTTCCTTGATGGGAATGCTGTTTCCACCTGTGATTACCCCAAGTTGATATCCTTGTTTTACCGCGAGTTGAAGGGCATAGGCATCCTTAGAATGAGTATATCGAATTTGTTCGCCGTTTGGCATTACCAAAACTCTTCCATCTGTCAGGACGCCGTCAACGTCAAATACTAGGGCCTTTATTTTACCAAATTGGTCGAGGTAGCTCATGAATGTAAAGCTTGAATGCTAGTTGATAAATGCCGGTAGACTTCTTGAAGATCCTTTGAAGATTCAAGGTAGTTGAGGTGGTCATCGATTACATCGTTATCGCCACGCACCGCAGGCCCTGTTTGGGCTTCTTCGGGGCCGATGTCGAATGCTTTCCGCATTGTTTCAAAAACAAGCGGTTTGATCAAATCTAGCGGCAAATCCTTGCTTGTGATTTCCTTATCAATTAGATGCAAAAGATGATTGGTGAAATTTGAGCCAACTACTCCCGCAATATGAATTTGCTTGCGCTGTGAACTATTCAAAGGCATTGGCTTTGCACCTAAAGTTGAGCCAATGGTATAAAGCACTTTGTCAAGCGCGCTATCGCGTGTCTCAATGAAGATTGGCACATCATGCCATTGCGCATCGTAAGACTTTTTAAATGTTTGAAAAGGGTAGAAGACTCCTATGTTTTTCGCAGAGGCGCTGCCAATTGGAATGCTGCCTGAGGTGTGCACACTCCACAATGTTCGATCTCTTAACTCGTCTAATACATCTGAAACTTGATGGTCTCTAACGCAGACAAAGACCAATTCCTCCTTTGTGAAATCGTGATAGTCTGAGCAAAGTTGGGTGTTAATGGATTCTGCAAAATTCTGATTTTCTTCATTCGATTCAGCCATGATTCGAGCAATATGAAGCCCTTTTTCGCTGAGCTTTTTTGCTAAGTTCCATCCTAAATTGCCGAGGCCGATCATTGATATGGATGGAAGGGTGCTCAATTTCTTCGAATTCGTTGAATCACTGAAAAGAATGTGCCGAGGCCCATGATTAAACAGCCAAGCCAAAGAATATTTATACCTGGAAAGACAATGGCTTTCATAACAATAAAGTCATTGAACTTTGGCTGGTCCTCTACAACTCGAAATTTGAAATTTTCCTTTTCGGGGTCAATACCTTCAAAGCCAATCTTGATCCCGAGTTCTGACAAACTATCAGGGACGGTCATAGAGTATTGGCGATCCTTTAAGACAAACAGGGGTTCCAAGTGATGTGCTTTTGTGTCCACGTCAAATAGGGTGAAGTGGGCGCCAATGGCTAAATCATTCTCGGATAAACCCTTGAAGGAAGATTGTGGATTTCGATCCAAACTATCGAACACCATAAAACTGGTTCGAGTAAAAATGGTATCTCCTATTACAATCGAATGCTCCTCTGAAGTCGGTTTTGCATCCTTATCCTCTAATTCTGCGTATGAAATATGTGTGTAGATATCCTTATGGGCATAGTGTTTTGTATAAGGCTCGGCCACGTTGCCCATCCTCGGATTCAATTGCAGAAATGGGTAAAGTGAGAAGTCTAACTCCAACACTCCCTTTTCGTTCATTGTCATATAATCCACTTGGTAGTGAATGAAATTGTCCTCTGATCTTTTGCCACGATATGCAACGAAGAAATCGCCCATAATCAGGGTGTCATCGAGCATCAACAAAATGTTTTCATTGTTGTCAAAATCATCGCCTAGGACACTGATGTCATAAAGACTGCTATTTGAGGATATCACCGTGCTTTGACTCGTGCTCACCAGTATTCCAAGCAAGAGCAAGCCGAATCCGAAATGCGCAATGCTTGGACCTGCTCCTTTGATTTTACCCTTAAGAATTCGCGCCCAATAATCCAGGTTTGCGAATGCTGCGAGCGAAGTGGATAGCAGCATTACCACGTAAATCGGATTGTAGATTGACATGCTGTATGACATGGTCACGGTAACAATTACAGAGAGTCCAAGACTAATGGAAAGCCTTTTCCAAAAACGAGGCATGTCCGTTTTAGTGTAACTCAGAAACTGTCCGATAGCAACGAGAAAGCTTACAATAATGGCAAAGGGTGTCAGCCATTGATTGTAGTAATCGATGCGTTCACCTGATGTAGCGAGGTTCGTTCCAAAGATTTGGTTGATCACTGGAAAAGACGTGCTAAAGCTTATTATGAAGGCCGACATTAAAAGGACCAGCGCTGAAACGAACATCCAAAACTCTCTAGAAGTGGAAGATTCTTCTCTGTCCTGTTTTGGGAACTTCTTGAAATTTTTAACGATTAGAAAAATGGATAGGCCGATGAAGAAGAGTAAGGATATCGCCAGCTGAGCCGTCATGCCCAGATCGGTAAACGAGTGCACACTAGTCTCCCCGAGTACGCCACTCTTTGTGAGAAAGGAAGCATATTGAACAAGGCAAAACGTGATGGTCACCATTAGGAATAACGAGAATACAGATACCCCCTTTTTTCGTTGAATGAGCATTAAATGTCCAGCGCCTACCATAGTTAACCAAGGCACTAAGGATGCGTTTTCAACTGGGTCCCATGCCCAGAACCCACCAAAACTGAGGGATTCATACGCCCAAGCACCTCCCATTAAGACACCTATTCCAAGAACGCCAATGCCGAAGAAGGTCCAAGGCAATGCGGGACGGACCCATTCAATAAACTTTCCACGCAGCAACCCTGCAATGGCGTATGCAAAAGGAACAATAGCCGTTGCGTATCCAAATAGCACAAAGGGAGGATGAATAACCATCCAATAATTTTGGAGAAGCGGGTTTAACCCTCTTCCATCAATTACCTCCGTATAATCTGGATTATTGAATAACGGCAATCCCAAGAAATCCGGATGCTCACGCAGTAGCATGATAAATGGATTGCTTCCAAATTTGTAATCAAATACATAAACCCCAAGGAGCATAGTGAGCATGAAAAACTGCACCGCACTAATCACAGACATTACAGGGGCTTCCCACGACTTCACCGATTTAAATAAAATCATACCGAGTATCACATGCCAGAACGTCCAGATCATGAAGCTGCCTTCAATTCCCTCCCAGAAGCATGAGAAAATGTACTTCATGGGCATTTCCGTATTGCTATGCTGCCACACATAGTGATACTCGAAATACTGATTGAATATCATTGCGAAGAGCGTTGCGACCATACCAATAACTGAGATGGAATGCGCTAAATATGCGATGCGACCGATTCTTAAATATTGGTCGTCTTTTTTAAGGTCAGCCAAAAAATAGGCAACCATGCTTAAGAAACTAAATGCGAAAGCAAGAATGGTGAATGTGTTGCCTAGCTGGCCAATGAGTAAATGCTCTCCTGAGTATGTCATCTATATCTGGCTTTGGTCTTTGGCCGTAATTTCCCCATCTTGATATTTCGAAGGACATTTCATCAGTATGTCATTCGCATGAAATTCATCTCCTTGGGCACTTCCAATCAAAACAATTTGCTCAGAACGTTCGAAGTCTTGGGGTTTGCTTTTATGCAAAACCACCTTCTTTTCCTCGTTCTTAATATCCGTCATGTAAAAGATGAACTCATCAGGATTTGAAACGGGGTCATAAATCATTTGCCGATCGCGATTGAGTTTCCCGACTACATGAAATTCTCCAGACGGTTCACTAAATGCCTCGCTGAAATCAGCGTAGGAACTTGAGTCATTTATGGCAGTGACCATTGCGCCAATCAAAATTGCGATCACGATTATTAGCGCTATGTGCGATTTTTTCATTTGTTATTCTGTTTCTCTAAACGTCCAATTTTTCGATCTAGAAATACGAGGTAGGTAAACAACACGCAAAAAATCAAAAAGATTACGCCTACAACTACGTAGATCTTTCCATTACTGCGCATAGTGTCGGCCATAGCCGTTGTTTGGGCTTGCCCCGCGGCTGATATAATCATCGCGAAAAGTGCGAGAAGGAATCGTTTATTCTTCATCGAGTCTAGGAATTGAGTCTAATCGATCGGATTTAATATCCAAATCATCATTCATTTTTTGCGAAAGGCTATCCACTCTGAATCGGAGCTCTGAAATCCACAGTCCCAAAAGTATCCATCCAATCGTTGCTGGATAAAACACAAATCGCATTGTGTTGTCAAGGTCGTATCCACTAAATGCTGGGTTTCCACCATTTCCAGGGTGAAGTGAATCGGTCATTCTAGGTAATATGAAGACAAAAATCACCATCATCACGAAGGCGAAGATGTTGTATACCGCGGAAATTTTAGCTCGGGTTAAGTTATCGGTCAAGCTGTTTCGCAAGATCATGTATGCTAGGTATGCCAAAAGCGCGATGGCCGCTCCGTTAAGTTTCGGATCAGGAACCCAATATGCACCCCATGTGTATTTAGCCCAGAGCATCCCTGTTACCAGTCCGGCAGCGCCAAAGACCATTCCTACCTGCACAAATATTTTGGCAAGAAGGTCGTGCTGTTCATTCCCAGAATTTAAATAACGGATGCTATAAACAAAGGAGGCAATGAAGAGGAATACCATGGCAAACCAGGAGGTTACATGATAGAATAGGTTCCGGATCGACTCATTTAAAATGTCTAGACGCGGTACGTCAACGAGCATGCCGACGGTAATGGCAAAAAGCACTAAAACGACGGCGGAAATTTTGAACGAAATGTGAAGTTTCAAGGCACCGGATTATTCACGCCAAAGGTATGGAAACAAGACAAGGGAAAGTGCCAAACAAACCACATTCAATGCGAATAATACAAAGGCATATTTCCATTGAACCGACCAATCAATTCCGTCGACGGCATTCTTAGTTAAGGTAATCGCCACCAAGATTATCGGTAGCAAAATGGGAAGGCCTAGTACGGCCAAAAGAGTCAGATTTCTTCCAGCTTTGGATGCGATTGTGCTGAGCATGCTAAGAACAAATGAAATTCCGCTAGCGCCGAAAACAACCCCGTAAGCGAAAAGTGCTAAATCATTGATTTCCATGCTAAAAAGCGTTGAATAAACAAATGCAGCCACGGATGAAAGCACGATCAATACCAGTCCGTTGTAGATCATCTTCGAGGCGATAAATTGGCCCGGATGATGCAGCGTGTAAAAATAGAGCATGCGCTCACGCGTCTCTGAAACAAAGCTTTTTGCTACAGCATTAAAGCTTGTGAACAGAATGATGATCCAAAAAAGCGCAACCCAAGTAGCGACAACATTAATTCGCTTTGCAGCGATGTAGCAGACAAATAAACTTGAAAGCAAAAACAAGCCTGACCCTGCTAACGTGTATGGATTTCGAAGATCGGACGTGATCTCTTTGGCTAATATTGCTGTAATCTTGCTGATCAAGTAGTTGATTTTCGTTCGGCAATGTTAGTTGTAATGTTTGAAAGTGCGTGTTTATCATAAAAAGAGATAAGATGAATAAAGTGGATATTTTGGCAATCGGTGTACATCCGGATGATGTGGAGTTGGGATGTGGAGGCACGCTTATCAAAGAAGTCAAAAACGGCAGAAAAGTTGGCATTTGTGATCTGACTCAAGGTGAGTTGGGAACGCGAGGTTCAGGAGCTCTTCGGTTAAAGGAAGCGGAAGCAGCTCGTGAAATTATCGGAGCTGATTTTAGAGTCAATCTTGGCTTGCCTGATGGGTTTATCGAAAACGACAAAGCGAGTCAGCTGAAAATTATTGAGGTCCTACGCGCGTGTACACCCGATGTCGTCATTTGCAATGCCCCCGAGGATCGACACCCTGATCATGGTAGATCTTCTGATTTGGAGAAGGTCGCTTGCTTTTTAAGCGGACTTAGACGCATCGAAACCAGCATAGATGGAGTAGAGCAATCCGCTTGGCGACCAAAAGTCGTGTTGCATTATATTCAAGATAGATTTTTAGTCCCGAACATAGTGGTTGACGTTACAGATTTCTGGGATCAACGAATGGAGGCCATCCAGGCCTTTTCATCTCAGTTTTACGACCCAAAGAGCAATGAGCCTGAATCTGCAATATCGTCTAAGGCTTTCCTCGAGCTGCAAAGAGGTCGCGGACTTCAAATGGGACGATACATAGGAGCTACCCTGGGTGAAGGGTTTATCAGTGAAAGACCTCTTGGAGCAGAGGGATTGTTTTCAAATTATTAGTCAAAAAAAAGGGCCGCTATTGCGACCCTTTTTCACTTTCACATTCGTTTGATTATTCGATAATAATCGACTGAATACTAATTCCAGCCTCACCCGCAACCTTAAGTTGGTAAGCTCCAGCTTGAACGTCGTTCAGATTTATTGATTCAATACTTCCTGATTGAGCATTGATTTGGTTCATAGCAACTACTTGTCCTAAAGCATTTGTTACTGTGTATACCATCTTTCCAGAAACATCACCAAATCGGATTTCAAATTGACCGTTGTTTGGATTAGGGAAGATGCTAATGCTGTTGTTCAAGTTTGTCACTTCGTTCAATCCAACGATTGTATTGGAAGCCTCAGACTCACAACCATTCTCATCAATAAAGATGCAGTATACACTGTTGTTTTCGCCAACAGCGCTGCTAGGTAGTGTGTTTCCAGACTGACCAGCAACCAATGTGCCTTCTATGTACCATTCGTGCGTTCCTGCTCCAGTTTGAGATGATGAATAGTTTGCGCCATTCAATGACAATACTGGGGCAGATGGAGCAGCAGAAATTGTAAGCGTAACCGTTGTTTCATCCTCATCACCACAGTCATTCATAACTGTTACCGTGTATGTTCCAGATTGGCTAACCTCAGTGATGGATAAACTTGGATCAGTGCTTCCAGTTGACCACTCGAAAGTTGATCCGCCTATTGCAGTAACCGTTAAGATATCTCCTTCGCAACCTGTCGTTCCGTTGTCAACAATTTCAGCAACAGGAAGTGATTCCATCACTACTGTAGCTGTCGCTGTTGCATTTCCTGCACAGTTAGTAACAGTTACAGTGTATGTTCCTGCAGCAGTTACCGTTGTGTTTGCCGTTGCCTGACCGTTGCTCCATAAATATGTTGCTCCAGCCCAAGGTAAAGCTGTTAACTCGTTGTTGTCTCCAGGGCATAATGTAAGGTCTCCACTAACAATAGCTTGTGGGGCCGCTGGTGTTCCAACAGTGATGGACTGAACAGTTGTTCCGCTGTTACAATCTGAAACAGTTACGGTATATGTGCCTGCCGCTGTAACGGTTGTAGCAGCCGTTGTGGCTCCAGTACTCCAGACATATCCAACACCTCCAATATTCGAAGTTGCTGTCAATACAGCAGAACCTCCTGAGCAAATCTCAAGCGTAGATGCGCCAATTGTCACGACAGGTCCACCTGTTCCTGAGTAAGCAACAACATTAAATGTCTCTGTTTGGGAACCACATGTTGTTGTCATAACACAAGTGTATGTACCAACAGCTGAAGCGCTAATAACTTGACTAGAGCTCGTGAAAGAGTTTGGTCCTGTCCAAGCGTATACAGAAGCACAACCTAGAGCTTCAAGCTCTACGGAACCTCCGCCACATAACATAGAGTCACCAGCAATTTCAGTTGGACAAAAATCAACAGTGTCAAATCGAGTAACATCTTCTTTAAGGTAAATGATCTTGTTTACACCAGAAGCGTCCATGTCACCAGAAACGGCAATACCTGGCTCAATGTCGGCCATGTACACGATGTGAATATCATCGTCAACGTGTCGAGCTATAGAAGGGTAGGCACATTCAACAAAGTTGTTGTTTCCACCACCTGTAACGTCGATAGGGAATGACCATGAACACCCACCGTCGCAAGACTTAGTTACGTATGTGTGTCGGTAGTTTTGAGTTCCATTAGTTAAATCTTCTCTAACACTTGTGTAAGAAAGGTAGATGCAATCATCTTCATCAATTCCTGCTTCTGGATGAGAAACCAAACCAGAGAAACGATATTGTCCACCTGGGTTGTCGATATCAAGCTGTCCGTTTGCATTCAAATCAAGCATTCCGAACATTCTCAAGCTGTTGTCGCTTGGGAAATCTTCGGTCCAATACTCGATGCCATTTGTATATGGGTAATACGTGATAGTTCCGTCAGTAATGTCAGCATTAGCGATGAACATTGTGCCAAACCATACGTGTGCCATGTTGTTTTCGTCAAGAAGAACCGTAACGGATCCGTCAGAAGTCCAAAGTCGACCTTCTAGAGTGGTGTCTACTACAGTAGAAGCCTCGTTAAACCAAACTGCAGAAGTCATAACGTCTGTCTTAGTCCAGTTAACACCTCCGTTTGTAGACTTGAAAAGTTGAACACCTCTTCCAAGGCCACCAACTACTACCGCTACATTATCACCTTGAGCGTCGATAGCATAGCTATCACCGTCGAAACCATCAAAATAGTTGACGTTCGTTCCAGGGATTTGATAATCGACAATGTCGAATGACGTTCCAGAGTTAGTAGAACGCGTATAAAGAAACGCACCATCCATGCCAGCATATGTAGACCCGTTGTTTGCAACAGGTAATGTCATACCAACCATGTGTATGGAGTTGTTGTTAGTGCCACCCGTAGAAGATCGACCCCAAACCTGGCCGCTTTGACTACTAAGGTTTCCTTGTGTCCATGTTCCTGAACCTACCGAGTTACGCTGAACGCGGTGATAAATGCTACTTGCAGTACTGTGGGAAATAACGATTTCCTTACCTGATCCAGTCTTCAATGGATTTGGCCATCCTACTCGTTCCGTTTCCAACTCTACAGTTGGAATAGATCCCCATGAACTTCCGTTGTAGAAGTTGTAACCAGTTCCTCGAGCTGTCCATGCTGCATCTGTACTAAATGTCCAAGTTGCAGTGATGGTACCGTTGGTGTGGTTTAATATTCTTCGCTGAATGGAAGAGTTTGTCTGTAAGTCATAATATGACTCACCAATTTGTGTTTCTGTAAGGCTCCGTTGAACGGGCTGTGTGTTAATTGGAGTTTGAAGTGCACTAGCGTCTGTGCTTTGTTGCTCAAAAAAATGAGCTGGCGCTTCGAGCTTAAACTCATTTTGCTCTGGTGTCAACTTCACTGATTGCTGGGATATACCCGCGAATGCAATAAGCATTGAAGCTGAAGAAAGTAGAATCTTTTTCATTTGTTGCTGTTTAATTAAACGAATGTGTTTTAAAGTTGAACAAATGTAATCAATTGAAAAGGCTAAATCCAGCACTAAGATTTGCTGGATATTCGATTCCAAACGTCCTTCAGCTTGTTTGATAGCGCAGACAAATCACTGGCCGTGAGATAGAATGAGGAAAATTCAATCCCATCGCTTCTCTTTAAGAACCAAACTTGGATTGCGGCTTGAATAAGATAAACAACAGATGCGCCAACCGCTGCGCCAATGGTTCCGAGCCTACTAACGAGTGGGTAAACGATGCAAAGCGTAATTAGAAAGCCAAGTACTGAGTTTATCGTGTTGTATCTGTGATCTCCGACTCCGGCGAAAAAATGATTGATTGCACCGCCAAATGCCAGCGCCACAATTCCAGGACTCAAATACAAGAAGTGGTTTTTTATTTCACCAAACTCTGCTCCGAAGGCCATTTCGAAAAGAGAAATCGGGACCAGTAAAATGAGAATTACACCGATGAGAGTCACAGAATAATTTAGTCTTACAAGCTGCAAGGAGAGTTTCAGTCCGGCTGCTCTATCCTTTATGTTCGCTACGCTCGAATACTGCACTGTGTTTACACTTCTTGTAAACTGCCACAGCGATTCTGCGACTTGCATGGAGGCACTGTAAATCCCAATTCGAATCAATGCGAGCTGTGGCGGAGAGATTAAGATTTCAAGGAAATAGTAGCTTAAGCGATAGTTGAATAACTGCGTCACATTGCCCAGTTGTACGAGAGCTCCAAATTTTAGACAGCTTTGAATAGATTGCAAAATGCTGCCCCCGAATGGATCGGATTTGATGAAAGATTTAATGGACCAAATTGAAGCAATCAGCGATAGGACGAGCGATATCTCATAAGCATAGATGAATGCCGCGGATGTTTTTCCAACGTACTCGATCAGGATTATGAGTGGAAGCAAGGTTGCTATTACCTTAAGCACTTGGATCACATTGTGTCTTTGAACACGCTCTTTCCCCAAAAGCAACATGAGATTGGTGGCAATCAAACTTTCCATGAGGCCCATCCTAAAAAAGCGAATTGGTTCGATGAACTGCAGCATCTCTGATTCATAAAGAAGAAATGTTGCCGCTGAAGAGGCAATGATGCTCCAAATCAAGTTTATTCTAAGGATGTTACGAACGGACTCTCTCGATGCAAGATATACCAATGCCGGGCCGCCTAGAAAACCGCTAATAATAGAGACAATGCTCAAATTAAGGATGAGTAAGCTTATTTCACCCTTTACTTCCGCCCCGAGTATTTTGGTAGTGATTATGAGCATACCAAGGCTCAGGATGACGATGATAAACCGGCTACCTAAGGTGTGGATTATCTTATTCAGCATCAGCGAAGAGTTGAATTTTCACAAGAGGCGTGATCTCCGACGGGTCTATTCCTCGAATACACTTAAAATCTGGGCAGTCATTTGCGGCCTCGACCCTTGATCTATTTGGTAAATAATAGCGGTAGCATGGATGACAATCCATTTTGTGCTGCACAATCAGGTGCTTTTTTGCGTCGAGTTTTTGCCAGCCAAAGAGTTCTGGATCTGATCCTCCGCATATGGTTATCGTGCGAGTGCCTACTGCCCCTGCAACATGCAGCAGGCCGCTGTCGGCGCCAATATGCAGGGCGCTTCCGCTTAATATTTTTGGAAGCTCGGCAAGACTAGTCTTGTCAATTAGTACGTCCACATTCGAACCCATTTGAGAAAAGTATCCAGCATATGCTAGGTCAGAATTATCGCCAAGCACTTTAACAATTAGTTCAGGGAATGCGGTTCGAATTTCTTGCACCAACTTGATCCATTGCCCTACTGGCCATATTTTCCAAGGTGTTTTGTCGTTTCCTGCGCCTGGTTGAATGGTGATGTATCGTTTTTGATTTAACTCTTTTTGCTCACCGATATTAAGGTGGAAACTGGTTGCATTGATAGCCGAGTCGTTCAGCTCAGAATCTAAGAAACGAAGCATTTGAGAGCCTTCATGCAATCCCAAAATCGGTGCAATAAGTTTGATTTTTGCCTTGAAGTACGGGTGGAGGTTCCTCGGAATTTGAGAGGTGATAACCTGTTTGCCGATTAGGTGTCCAAGGATTAAGTTCTTTCGAGAAGCACCGAAATAATCAATGAATACGCGATCAAACTTCATTAAAACATATGGCGATAATCCGATATAGTCTACAATGGAAGTGGCCATTTTGATGTGGCCGAGCTCAGTATGCGAGAGGTTTTTGAATATTCTTTCTGACCCAAAAGGCGAACTGGAAATTAACGTGACCGTTCCCGTTTTTCGAAGCTCCTTTATAAGCGGAATTAGGAATATGGCGTTGCCTATGCCTGATGTGATGAAAACGGCGTATTTCAAGTAAATTTCTTTGAAAGAGTGTAGCGCAATCTTATGGAATTACCAATTACGACGACATCGCTAAATGCCATGGAAAGGGCCGCAACCATAGGATCTAAGTATCCCAATGCCGCTAGAGGAATGGCGACGATATTGTAACTGAATGCCCAGAATAAATTTTGCTTGATGGTTCTAACTACGGCGCTACTTATCTGCAATAACCGTTCTACCCGATTTACGTTTGTGCTAAGAAGGACAATTCCTGCGGCCTTGGAGCTGATTGCATTTGAGAGTCCCATCGCGATACCAATCGTAGCCTTTGAAAGGGCAGGAGCATCATTTATTCCATCTCCAATCATCGCTACAGTTTCAGTGGCCATTTGAGAATCAAGGAAATCTAATTTTTCTTTAGGAGACATATTTGCGCGATACGTGTCAAATCCCAATTCATTTGAAATAGTTGACGTTTTTGATTCGCTATCACCACTCAGGAGATAGACGCGTTTCCCAGACTTTTTAAGCCCATTTATGAATGATCCGGCACCTTCTTTGAGCTCTTCTGATTTGATGAGGTGTGCAACTTCCTCATCGTCAATTCTCAACTCCAAGTCCGCATCGGGATTCTTCGATTTCCCTAAAGTCACTTTCCCAAACTGGGTCTTGGCTTGAACCCCTTCACCTATGATTTCCTCAAAATCTTCAAGATTAACGGACTCAAATGCATCAAATTGTTTTACCAACGATTGTGCTATTGGATGAGAAGAACGCGATTCGAGCGATTTAATGATGGCGCCTACATCATTTTTGGTGAAATTGTTTGAAGTGCGAATCAACTCGAAATTCATTTGCCCGGTTGTCAACGTACCCGTTTTGTCGAAAGCAAAGGCTTCTACGGCGTTAATCACTTCGAAAAATGAGGCCTTTTTTATTATTATCCCAAGCCTGTTTGCAACCCCTAGACCAACACTCACTGCTGTAGGTGTTGCTAGGCCCATGGCGCAAGGACACGAAATAACGAGCACCGCAATGGAGCGCAGCAAAGATTCAGTCAAGGATTCACCTAGTATGAGGTTATTTAGAAGAAATGAGAGTGCTGAAAGGATGAGAATCGTGGGCACAAACCACTTACTTATTTGATCCGATAGCTTTTGAATATCGGGTTTGTCTAACCTGCTTTCCTTTGCGAGATTGATGATTTGGCCTAAGGTGCTGTTTACATGATCGCTGCTGGTTTTTAATGTAGCACTTCCATTAACGACCACGCTGCCAGATAGTACACGTTCTCCAATCCCAACAAAAACGGAGTCTGATTCACCGGTCATCATGGATTGATCTACTTCTACATTGCCGTGCCGGATAATACCGTCAACAGGGACGGTGTCGCCGATGTTAATAAGGACTTGGTCTCCCACTGAAAGCGAACTCGCGTTCACAACTTCGAGATCTTGGTTAAGTCCATTTTGAACCAATCGTTTTGCTTTTGAAGGCTGGTGATTGATTAAAGACTTTAGGGCGGCCGTTGTTTTCTTAACCGCTCTGTGTTCAATGACATAGCCAAGTAGAACCAAACTAATTATCGTAGATGTGGTCTCAAAAAACAAGAAGTCATGCGCGTGATGCGCGTCGACCCTAAAGGCGAATAAGCTATATATAAACGCGCTGGTTGACCCCAATAGGATGAGGATGTCCATGTTGATTGATCGAACTCGTAAGGCTTGAATTGTGCTCTGACCGAAGTGAAAGAAACCAAGAGCGAAAACTGGAAGGCAAAGGAAGAGCTGAACCAACGGAATGTTGAGAAAGCTATCTGAAGGCATGAACATGTGTGAAAACAGAACCAAGCTAAATGGAAGGGTGAAGAGAAACTTCTTCTCAATCGTACTTAATCGTGTCTTTTTATGAATAGATTCTTCCAGCGTCTCATAGCCCGCGCTCTCGAGGCGCTTTTCGATAATCTTGAGTTTCGATTGATCGCTTAGCTCAAACGTTGCCTCTCCCATGAGATAATCAACATGGACCTTGTCTCCGCCTTCCTGGCAAATAATGCCATTCACTGTTTCGGAACAATGGGTGCACGTCATTCCCTCTAGTTGAAGCGACACATGATTTTCAGGCATTTGGAAGTTTTTTTTTCGAAAATACGCTCAATTATGATTTGGTTAAGCACAAGTTCGTTTGAACTTTTATTTTCGCGTCCCCAAATTACTGGGGATGACTTTTATGGTGGTTGTAGCTCAGTTGGTTAGAGCGCCTGATTGTGGTTCAGGAGGTCGTGGGTTCGAGACCCATCTTCCACCCAAAAAAAGAGAGCCTGCCTTGCGCAGGTTTTTTTTTGCCCAATATTTTTGGTGGCCTATCCCAATCGCCATTCTATCTAACCTTTTTAATCGTCAGTCGAAACCGAACTGAATTTTGTAGCCATTATGAGTTTACTCTTGAATAGGCCTGAAGAACAAAAAAGCAAAAATTGCGGCCTAGACGTTAGCGGAAAGTCGAAATCTTTTACTTTAGCGCCTCTAATTTAAATCCTTTATAAAATGAAAAAAGTAATATTATTTGCTGCTGTTGGTGCATTCGCATTGTCAATGACATCTTGCACTAAAGACTACACATGTACTTGTGAAGCATTCGGAGTAACTTCATCTGTTGATTACAACGGACTTGACAACTCAGAAGCTGAAACTCTTGAGGCTTCTTGTACTGCTAACGGAATTTGTACTTGGTCTGAGCAATAAGAACAAGCATTTTTTGAAAACCTCGACCCAATTTTGGGTCGAGGTTTTTTTTTGTCAAATCCTAGGAGTTCTACTGAATTGTCTAAATCCTTGTTTTAGCCACCGAATTTTAACCCTTATATAAGATGAAAAAAGTAATATTATTTGCTGCTGTTGGTGCGTTTGCCGTTTCTATGACTTCATGTTCTAAGAACTACACATGTACATGTGATTTTGGTTCAGGAGAGACTGTGACTGAGTATAGTGATTTAGGAAAAATTGACGCCGAAGCTCAAGAAGTTATTTGCGAAGCAAACGCTTGCACTTGGGCAGAAGCCTAAGCTAAGCTGGAAAAAGCAATGGCCTTTCTTTCTGGAATTTCTGGAAGGAGAGGCTTTTTTTTGTCCTTACCTTTCCAATTGATTCCTTTGAGGGAACGATTTAATTTTAAGAGATTATGATGGATATTTTTTTACAACCTGAGGCATGGATTGCCCTCTTGACCTTGACGTTTTTAGAAATCGTTTTAGGGATCGACAATATCATATTCATTTCCATCGTCTCAAATAGATTGCCGGAAGAGCAGCAACCCAAGGCAAGATCCATTGGCTTGTTGCTTGCACTTTTTGTTAGAATACTGATGTTAAGTGGAATCAGTTACATCATAGGTTTCACGCAACCATTATTTGAAGTCTTTGAGCACCCAGTCTCGGGGCGGGATTTGATTCTAGCAGTCGGCGGCCTATTCTTGGTAGCTAAGAGCATTACTGAAATCCACGACAAAGTTGATAAAGATGAACTGGAACTCTCCGGAGATTCGAAGCCAATCTCATTTAAAAATGTGCTTATGCAAATTGTGCTGCTCGATATTATTTTCTCATTTGATAGTATTTTGACAGCGGTGGGCATGAGTGGAGACTTGATCATTATGGTGTCGGCAGTTGTCATTTCCATTTTTGTCATGATGGCTTTCGCTACCCCAATAAGCAAATTCATCAATAAGTATCCAACGCTGCAAATGCTGGCCCTTTCCTTTTTGATCCTAATTGGATTTATGTTGATCCTCGAAAGTGTCCACATAGAAGTGCCTAAGCAGTATATATACTTCGCAGTCTTTTTCTCTTTACTTGTGGAGTTTCTGAATATTAGAGCAAGAAAAAAGCGAGTTAAGCAAAGGCAAGAAACCACCCACAATAGCTAAATGTTGCCATTGTGAACGAAGCGCAAATCCAACAAAATGGGTTTCAAGATCCACGCAATTTTTGCACTTTGGCCCCATAATTAAATACCCTTGTCAATAGTTACCCATATCAATAAGCTCGATACACCATTCGAGGACTGCCTGCACAGCGTCGAACTTGTATTGGTAGATCCCTTTGGAAGAAAGAAAGAGAAGACGGTTTTGGGTGTTGTGGCAGCGGAGGCTGTTTATAGAAAACTGCAGGCTGGGGAGTCGATAAACCTGGATCGAAGGTTCGTTGTTGATTTCTCTTTGGATGCGTATCGAGAATATGCTGGCTTGAGCCTAGATGATCACGTCGAACTGAAAGACTTTAGCGCAGATGGGGCGTATTTTGAAACAGAAAACGGCACCAATTTCAGGTTGGCGAAGTTCACTGGAGATCACGCTCAGTTTTCAAATTGCGTTTTTGGGGATGGCCCCATGACCTTTTATCACGCCAAATTCGAGGTTGGGAAAGCAGATTTTCAAAACTGTAGAATGGGATCTGGCGATGCCAATTTCCAGTACGCGGAGTTTATGACTCAATCCACCAACTTTGATGGAATTCACTTTGACACAGGCGATGTTCAATTCATCAGTGCAAAGTTTGGCAAGTCCAAGGTAAGTTTCAGGGGAGCCAACTTTGGGGAAGGCGTGGTCGATTTTCATTACTCCACATTTGGCGATGGCAACCTAACCTTTGATAAGGCAGTTTTTGGAGGCGGCGCAGTTTCATTTAAGCGGGTAGATTTCGGTCATGGTAAGGTTGATTTTAAGCGCGTGCATTTTGGCAATGGAGACATCGACTTTTCAGAAGCGGATTTTAAAAGCGGAAAAATTATTTTCAGATCAAGCGTTTTTGGAGACGGGAACGTCCTCTTCGATCAAGTAATAAGCGAATCTGATTTCATCTTTGATAATGCAGAGTTTGGATCCGGAAAATTGAGCTTCTTTGGCGCGGTAGCCAGCAAGCTTTCGTTTCAGTTGTGTCAGTTCAATAACTACGTGGACCTGCGCGTGAATAAGGTGCGGAAGATTGATCTTTCCTACACCATTGTGCGTGATATCATTGACATGATGCCCACGGAAAAGTCTCCTGTATTAATGGAGGAGATGAACTTTAGCGGGATGCGAAATCTCGGGAACCTATACATCGACTGGCGTGAAAATAAGGTCTTGAGCCTGATAATGTCGCAAGCCGATTCAACCATAAGGCAGAAGTCTGAACAGTTCTTGGTTTTGAAGGAAAGCTACAATGCCACAGGGCGGTATGCAGATGAAGACAAGGCCTATGTGTGGTATAAACGACTGGAGTTAAAGGCGGATTTGAAGCACGCCTTGGAACGCGATCCGAATAATGCGATTTGGGCTTATCCTACAACCTTCTCCAAATGGTTGTTGTTTGATAAAATTGGACTTTATGCCACCGAGCCCGTGCGCGTTTTATTCTCTGTCACCGTCGTTTATACGCTGTTTAGTTTGCTTTATCTGGTGTTGCCGTTAATGGCCGATACATACATAGATACGGCTGGAGGTGAGGTCTTAGCAAACATGAACCCCATTGCAAAGTCATTTTATTACAGCGCTATTACTTTCCTCACCATTGGCTATGGTGAGTTTTATCCTGTAGGTATTATGCGCGTTTTTGCCAGCATCGAAGGCTATATCGGTGTCTTCTTAATGGGCTATTTTTCCGTAGCCTTTTTGAGAAAGGTGCTGCGGTAAAAAAAGCGCTGAAACTGAAGGCCATGACTTATGATTGATATTATTGGTTTATAAATTGCCGCCGGTTCAATCTATGACTGATGCGGATATACAATGAAGAGGTTTTTAATGTTGGTCATAGATTAGAGCCGACGAATAGTAGACAAGAAAAAGAAAAGAATCGAGAAAACTTTGCGAATCGACATTTTGAGTTTGCGAATGGTATTGTGCTGGATATTTTTTGTGTGGAATAAAGCATAAAGTTGCGCACGGAACATCTTACTTTTGCATCCAATTTATTTATTCATGTCATTAGTTAATATAACCCTGCCAGACGGGTCCAAGCGAGAATACGAATCGGGTGTTTCATCCATGGATATCGCTATGAGTATCAGTGAAGGTTTGGCTCGAAACGTACTTGCGTCAAAGGTGAATGGTGAAGTTTGGGATGCTTCACGTCCTATTGTCAGAGACTCGGATCTAAGTCTCCTAACGTGGAAGGATGAGGAAGGAAAGTCAACAATGTGGCATAGCTCGGCGCACCTCATGGCTGAGGCAATGGAGGCGCTTTATCCTGGAATTAAACTCGCCATTGGCCCTCCCATTGACAATGGTTTCTACTACGATATCGATCTTATGGAGCATGAGGTTACGGAAGCCGACCTCCCAAAAATTGAGAAGAAAATGATCGAATTGGCTCGCCAGAAGAATCAATTTGCTCGAAAAGAAGTATCAAAAAAGGATGCGCTTGCCTATTACGAAGAAAAGCAAGATCAGTATAAGTTAGAATTGATCAATGACCTTGAGGATGGGCAGATCACATTTTATACGCAAGGAGGATTCACCGACTTATGTCGTGGTCCGCACATTCCACATACAGGGTTTGTCAAAGCGGTTAAGTTGCTCAGCATAGCTGGCGCATACTGGCGCGGCGACGAAAAGAATGCAATGCTGACACGGATCTATGGTATTACCTTCCCAAAACAAGGGGAGCTAGAGACCTACTTGGAAATGTTGGAAGAAGCGAAAAAGCGCGACCATCGGAAAATTGGAAAGGAACTCGAGCTATTCACCTTTGATGACGACGTCGGACCAGGATTGCCACTATGGCTTCCAAAAGGTGCATTCATGATTGAGCAGTTGGAGGATTTGGCAAAAAAGACCGAGAAAAAGGCGGGCTATCAGCGTGTGAAAACTCCGCACATTGCAAAGGAGAATTTATACTTAACCAGTGGGCACCTTCCATATTACAAAGACAGTATGTTTCCTCCAATGGAACTGGACGGGTCAACGTATTACTTGAAGTCGATGAATTGTCCGCATCACCACAAAATTTTTGATGCGCTTCCAAAGAGCTACAAGGACCTGCCAGTGCGGTTTGCGGAATATGGAACCTGCTACCGATATGAGAAGTCGGGTGAGTTGTTCGGGTTGATGCGTGTGCGCGCCCTTCAGATGAACGATGCACATATCTATTGCACCAAACAACAGTTTGCGGACGAGTTTCGAGCGGTAAACGATATGTACTTAAAGTACTTCAAGATCTTTGGAATTGATAAGTACATCATGCGATTTTCAACCCACTCTCCTGAGAAACTCGGGAAGAAGTACGTTGATAATGCAAAGCTCTGGAAGGAAACAGAGGACATGGTGCGTGACGTGCTCATAGAATCTGGAATTCCATACAAGGAAGTGCCAGATGAAGCAGCTTTTTACGGGCCGAAGATTGACGTTCAGATTTACAGTGTGATTGGAAGAGAATTTACATTGGCTACCAATCAGGTCGATTTTGCGCAGCCTTTGAGTTTCGACTTGACTTACACGAATGCCAACAATGAGAGCGAGCATCCGATTGTGATTCACCGCGCTCCTCTTGGTACGCACGAGCGATTTATCGGATTCTTGATTGAACACTACGCAGGTAAGTTTCCGCTTTGGTTAGCTCCAGAGCAAGTGCGCATTTTGCCGATCTCTGACAAGTTCAATGAAGGGTGCAAAAACATTTTGCAATCCCTTGAAAATTACGATATTCGCGCCTCTTTAGACGAGAGGGGAGAGAAAATTGGCAGGAAAATCCGGGATGCGGAAATGTCAAAAGTTCCATACATGTTGATTATTGGAGGAAACGAGCTTGATGAAGGCGTTGTTTCTATTCGAAAACAAGGTGAAGGAGACCAAGGAAAGATGAAGACTGAAGAGTTTGCTGAATTTATTCAGCAAGAGGTAAATAAAATATTAGCTGTTTAATAAAATCTTAGAGTAATTAGAAGACCGTACAGAAAGCCGATTCAGCGAGAGCCCGAGCATAAGATCAATGATCGAATTCGAGTTCCGCAAGTAAGAGTTGTAGGTGAGGGTGAAGAACCAAAAGTTTTTACCACCGTTGCCGCGTTAAGCATGGCCAAAGAGGCTGGGCTTGACTTGGTTGTTATTTCTGAAAAGGCAGATCCGCCGATTGCCAAAATCTTAGACTATAAGAAGTTCTTATACGATCAAAAGAAGAAGCAGAAGGAGATCAAGAATAAGGCTCAAAAGGTTGTTGTTAAGGAGATACGATTTGGTCCAAACACCGATGATCATGATTATGCTTTTAAAAAGAAGCATGCTCTGAAGTTCTTGGAAGATGGGTTCAAAATAAAGGCGTTTGTGTTTTTTAGAGGCCGCTCAATCTTATTTAAGGATAAGGGTGAGATTTTGCTTCTAAAGCTTGCTACCGAAGTTGAAGAAATTGGGATAGTGGAGCAGATGCCGAAATTAGAGGGGAAGCGGATGATAATGATGCTGGCCCCAAAGAAGAAGAAGTAGATTAATTGTTCAAAATATAGGAAGTAATGCCTAAAATGAAAACGAATTCCAGCGCTAAGAAGCGATTCAGGCTGACAGCATCTGGAAAAATTAAGCGAAAGCGCGCTTTCAAAAGACACATCCTTACAAAGAAGGAGACTGTCCAGAAAAAGCGACTTGGAAAAACTGCTATTGTACATCCAGCAGATGTTCCAAACATAAAAGCGCTTCTCCGACTTAAGTAAAAACAAATGGTTTATCCTACACCTAGTAGGAACGTGTTTAACCCGATCGTGAGCTTTAAGACCAATAATTAAAATGGCGCTTTCGATCAAAAAGCAAAAATGAAATGCCAAGATCAGTCAATAGTGTAGCGTCACGAAAGAGACGCAAGAAAATAATGAAACGAGCCAAAGGATACTTTGGCCGTCGTAAGAATGTATGGACCGTATCAAAGAATGCGGTTGAAAAAGGACTACAGTATAGCTACGTAGGTCGTAAATTAAAAAAGCGAAACTTCCGAGCATTGTGGATTCAGCGTATCAACGCTGCTGCACGTCTTCAGGGGATGTCCTACAGCGTATTCATGGGTAAAATGTCAAAATCTGGAATCGAATTGAACAGAAAAGTGTTGGCTGATTTGGCAATGAATAATCCAGAGGCGTTCACTGCCATTTGCGAGAAAATAAAATAGTCTTAACAGAACAATTATCTACTGAAGGGGAGCCGAAACGCTCCCCTTTTTTATTTATATCATTGTAGTTCCTTATTAACCAGTGTTGTCATGAAAAAACTAAGCCTTTTACTAACTGCAGTTACCGCTTTTTTTGCCCTCAATGTGAGCGGCCAATCAGAGCCTTCAAAGCCATCTTACGAAAAGCAAGTATATCTTGATTCAGAGGGAGATATTTTTGTGCAGAAGCAGATGCCTATGTATCTCAAGTTTTCGACTGAGCCGAACGGCACGAACTATGACTTAAAAGGAAAGAAGCCAGAGTACTCTGAGCCAATGTATCTAGATACTGAAGGACCCAACTACATACGAAGCAAGTGGGCGGTCGATCCTAAAACTGGCAAAACAGCGCAGCCTCAACAAGAAGTGTTATACGAAGTGAACGCGGATGGTTTAGCGCCGGTGACATCGCTGAAATTTGAGAACGCTCCTAAGTACCGCTCCGGTGGAACGACTTACTTTGGAAAGAACCTTTCATTCGGCCTCACCGCGAGAGATGCCGTGTCTGGTGTGAAGGTTACCCAATATGCACTTGGTGGAGGCTATTCTGATTATAGCACAAACGTGAGCGTAAACAAGGAAGGTGCTCAAACACTTTATTACTACTCAGCGGATTTTGTTGGGAATTCCGAAAATACGAAGAGCTCAAACTTCACCGTTGACCTTACCGCGCCAAAAACAAACTATGAAGTTGTTGGAATCAACAAGGACGGAACAATATTGGCTCCATCAGCGAAGTTGAAACTGACGAGTACGGATAATTTAAGTGGTGTTCGAACTACGTACTACAAGTTCGATGGCGGATCTTCTAAAGGATATTATGGTCAAGTAAGCACCGCTGGTCTTAGCGATGGAGAGCATGTGTTTACCTACTACGCAGTAGATAATGTGAAGAACATGGAAGGCGGAGAAGGTGGTGTTAGCGCCAAAACATTCAAATTCTATCTTGATAAAATCCCGCCGGTTCCAACGCACGAAGTAAAGGGTGATCAACACAAAGGTCGCTACCACTATATCTCACCTAGAACCACAATAGCCTTGGCAGCTACAGATAACAAAGCTGGTGTGAAGAATATCTACTATCGAATTGATGGCGGCGAACGAAACGTTTATGGTTCTGAGTTTAAAATGACCAACGTTAGAGGCGTCCATAATGTAAAGTATGACGCAAATGATTTAGTGGAGAACCTCAGTTCAAACAAATGGATCAATGTGTTCATGGATAATGAAGCTCCAGAGACTGGCATTATATACGCGAATCCACAGTTCATGGATAGAGACACACTCTTTATCACAAGTAGGAGTAATATTTCTTTAAAAACACGTGACGATGCCTCTGGGGTTAAGTCTGTTGAATACAACATCGATGGAGGTGCATTCAAAGCGTATTCTCAATTCACGCTTCCTTCAGAAGGTTATCACTCAATGCAGTTCAGATCTACAGACAATGTGAATAACAAAGAATCTGAAAAGTCAAGCAGCTGTTACATTGACAATTCGCCACCTGAAATTTTCATCAAGTTTAGCATTGAATCTATCGGTACGAAGAAGGGCCTACCTCTATATCCCAACTACACGCGTATGTATGTAGCAGCCACAGATAAGAAGGTAGGAACAGAAAAGATATATTACTCAATGGATGATGCGGCGATGGCTCTTTACTCTTCACCGCAAACACTAGATGCATCCGAGATGAGTCGATTCCGAAAGAATAAGAAGTATTCCGTAAAGGTTATGGCTTCCGATAAGCTCGGAAATCAAAGCGAAAAGACGATTGAATTCTATGTAGGAAAGGACTCTGAATAGAGGTTACTCCATTTCTTCGAGTCTACTCAAGCCCAAGGCGGCTAAATCGTATTGTGGATTTATACCCAATACTTCCGTGTAATTAAGCTTCGCATTTTTGAAGTCTTGGAGTCGTTCATAAGCCAGCCCTCGATTATACATAGCCTGAAAGTATCTTTCTGGACCGTGATCTATAGCTTGGCTGAAGAAAAGCGCAGCGCTGTCATACACCTGAAGTTGCTCAAGATATATGTAGCCTGAATTGTAATATGCATTGAAGTAGTCGGCATTCAACTCTGCAATACGCGCATAAACCTCCAGTGCTTCCCTCGATTTAAATTCGCGTTGCAAATGCAATCCCTTAGCGTAAAGCGCCTCTAAACTGTTCGGATTCACCTTCAGGGCATTGTTGTAGTAGTCAATCGCCAACGGATCCAGATAGATTGAATACAACAGGCCAAGTTGTAGATATGAATCGTAATCATTCGGATCTTGTTCAATAGCCGTTTGAAAACTAGATACAGCCTTTACGGTATCGCCCGCATACTTGTAATTAAATCCCTTTAATCTATAGGCTGTAGCATTGTGGATGTCTACTTCAAGCACTTGATTTAGATAACCAAAGGAATTCTTGAAGTCTTCTACTAGCATATACAATTCTCCGAGTTTAAGCAGTACATCGATGTTTTTTGGTTCAAGTTCGTTGGCCCTAATGAGTGCGTTTCTTGCTTCTCGACTCTGTTTAGAGAGCATCTTAAGATTAGACAATAACATGTAGTATTCCACATTGCTGCTATCTAATTTTAGTGCCCGACCAACATCACTAAGGCTAGATGCTAAATCTCGATGTGCGTAATGATTGACAGCTCTTTGATAGTAAAGCTGAGAGTTTCCTGGATCCGATTTGATCTCAGAATTTAGACTGTCAAAAACGTTTGTTTCTTCCGCTGGAACGTCTGACGTAACGAGTTTTTTTGACGGATTTTGCTCGCAGGATGCGAGCAGGATAATGCCGATTATGATCCAAGAGTATTTCACGCTTCAAACTTAATGTGAAAAGGCCGATGCAATACATCGGCCTTTCTCAATTTAGAATATGGATTGTTAGGCTTTTGCCTTCGCTGCCTTTTCAGTAGTGGCTGAAAAGGATTCGAAAATTTTCTGCTCAATCTCTTGACTTAGTTCAGGGTTGTCTTCAAAAAGTTGTTTTACTGCATCACGACCTTGGCCAAGCTTTGTTTCGCCATAGCTGAACCACGAGCCGCTTTTCTTAACAATACCTTGCAATACACCCAGGTCTACAATTTCACCAGACTTAGATATTCCAGTGCCATACATGATGTCAAATTCAGCACGTCGGAATGGAGGAGCAACTTTGTTCTTTACCACTTTCAGTTTGATGTTATTTCCGATAACCTCATCTCCATTTTTAATTTGCGATGATCTTCGGATATCAATTCTTATCGAGGCGTAGAATTTTAAAGCATTTCCACCTGTGGTGGTTTCCGGGTTGCCGAACATTACACCAATCTTCTCTCTTAACTGATTGATGAAAATTACGGTGCAACTTGTCTTGCTTATCGATCCGGTGAGCTTTCGCATTGCCTGTGACATAAGCCGTGCGTGCAAACCAACTTTGCTGTCACCCATTTCACCTTCAATTTCCGCTCTTGGGGTAAGGGCTGCCACTGAATCCACAACGATTAAATCGACAGCACCTGAACGAATCAAATTGTCAGCAATTTCAAGCGCTTGTTCTCCATTGTCTGGTTGGGCAATGAGCAGGTTGTCTGTGTCTACACCAAGATTTTCGGCATAATATCGATCAAATGCGTGCTCTGCATCAATGAAGGCAGCGATACCGCCTTGCTTTTGCAATTCAGCAATGGCGTGAATCGCCAGTGTCGTCTTTCCAGATGATTCGGGTCCGTAAACCTCAATGATTCGTCCTCTTGGGTATCCGCCCACACCTAATGCTAGGTCAACCGAAAGTGAACCCGATGGGATGACGTCCATCGCTTCCACAACATTGTCGCCCATGCGCATGATGCTTCCTTTTCCATATGTTTTCTCGAGTCGCTCAAGAGTGAGGTTAAGGGCTTTTACTTTGTCTTTTGATACTTCTGCTGCCATTGCTTTCTTATTTAATGTTGTTTAATTCTTCGATTATCTGATTTGTGTGATCCTTTGATTTGACCTTATCAATACGCCTGATCACATTACCTGCCTCGTCAATAACAAAAGTGGTCCGATGAATACCGTCATAGGTTTTGCCAAAAGTGTTTTTTTCTCCCCAAACACCAAACGACTTTATTATCGATAGATCAGTATCGGCGATAAGATCGTAAGGAAGGTTGAATTTAGTGATGAAATTTTGATGTTTTTTTTGTGAATCACCGCTTATCCCGAGCACCTCAAAACCCTTCTCACGAAGGACGTCATAGTTGTCGCGCAAATTGCAAGACTCAACGGTGCACGTTGGCGTATTGTCCTGAGGATAGAAGAAAATGATCAATTTCTTGCCTGCATAGTCTTTGAGACTCCTTTGTTTACCAAATTGATCTAAACCCATGAATTCAGGTGCCTTTTTGCCTTCTTCTAACTTTTTTATCATGCTTTGTTTTTTGAAAATCTAGCGATGGTCATTTTTAAATTCTGGAACAAAGAAATAGACTTAGCAACGTAATCTATTTACATTGTCAAAAACAATGCGAAAATCTTTCAACATAATTGTAGCTGGGAAGGTTCAAGGTGTGTGGTTTCGCTCGTCAACACTAAGGAAAGCATCGGATCTCACCATCGTTGGTTGGGTTAGAAATTGTGAAAATGGGAACGTGGAAATCCATGCCGAAGGTGAAGAAATGGATCTAGAGCTGTTTGTGGAATGGTGTAAAGTTGGTCCGGAACTAGCGAGAGTTGATGATATTACCGTGTACGAGGCTAAAGAGGTGAGGTGTGATGACTTCTTAATCGCGAATAAATCAATCGGATAAAGCAAACCTTTGATGATTGTATTCAAGTTAAAAGCTTCGATATCGAGGAATCAAAAAGCCTACCCTCATTTTGTTTAATACTATGCAAAAAGAGATTAAATTGAGCCGGGCAAATGGGATGAACCCAGGTCTGATGGGTATTATAATGCTCTACCAGGATTATCGGATGTTATGTAATTGGAAACACTTTGGAACCGTATGACAAAAACTGAAAAGGCGGCGTATGTAATTGCAACACTCGAGAGCCTCTATCCTGAGGTTCCAATTCCACTGAATCATACTGATGCGTATACATTGACCATTGCTGTTTTGTTGAGTGCGCAATGCACAGATGTGCGAGTGAATCAAATCACACCAACGCTGTTTGGTAGGGCTGATAATCCCACGGATATGATCAAGCTTTCTGTTGAAGAAATAAAAGAGATAATTCGACCTTGTGGATTGTCGCCAGCCAAGTCAAAAGCCATTTGGAACTTGAGTAAGCTCATCCTCGATAGGTTTAATGGCGAGGTGCCGCAAACATTTGAAGAGTTGGAAACGTTGCCCGGAGTAGGGCATAAGACGGCCTCTGTAGTAATGAGTCAGGCATTTGGTGTGCCAGCCTTCCCAGTCGATACCCATATTCATAGGCTGATGTATCGCTGGGGGTTAAGTAGTGGAAAGAATGTGGTGCAAACAGAACGAGATGCGAAGAGACTCTTCCCAAGAGAAAAATGGAACAAGCTCCATCTGCAGATAATTTTCTACGGACGAGAGTACTCTCCGGCTCGAGGTTTCAAACTAGAGAATAGTCCGATCGATCAAAAAATTGCAATAAAAAACAGGCTTTAGCCTGTTTTTAGTTCGAAAACTGTTCGAAATCTCCAATAAGCGAAGACTTCTGTATTTGTAATGACTTGGAGAACCCAAGTATTTTTTGGATGGTCCATTCGGATGGTCCCACTTTGTCGTTCGTCATTTCAATCTCCTGTTGGAGCTTAGTTTCCTCGGAGTTTAAGAAGTCGGAAAAGAGGTCTTGAGAGTAAGCGTTCTTCATATATATGCTGTATAAATTGGTTGGTCATGCAGCTAGAACGCCTATTCTCAAAACATATTGTGTTACCTCAAAATATATTATTGAGTCAAGACAATATTGTGCTCTTCAATTAGCTTGCGAAGGTTGATTAACGCATAACGCATTCTGCCTAAGGCGGTATTTATGCTTACACCAGTGTCCTCAGCAATTTCTTTAAAACTCATTCCGTTGAAGTGTCGAAGCTTTAATACTTGCTTTTGTTCCTCAGGTAAAAATTCAATGGCATTTCTAAGATCGCTGTGAATCTGACTCTCTATTAGGACTTCATCGATGTTCTTGTCCTCATCCTTAATAACATTGAAGATATCGAATTCAGGTCCCCCATCTACAGTTGGGAAGCGCTTGTTTCTTCTGAATGTATCGATTACTAAGTTGTGCGCAATACGCATTACCCAAGGAAGGAACTTGCCTTCTTCGTTGTATTGACCTTTTTTCATTGTAAGAACAGCCTTTACAAAAACATCTTGAAAAATGTCTTCGGCTAATTGGTGATCCTTCACCATCATTCTAATGTATCCGTAAACTCGGTCTCTGTGTTTAGTAAGAAGTGTTTCAAACGCACTTTCTTCACCAGCTAAGTATCGACTCACCAATTGGCGGTCATCGTCCATTTCATTCATCATAATATCCACCTTTTAAAAAATTACAGGTACAAGTGTTTAAGGTAGAAATCTGACTATAGGCGGAAATGGGATTTAATTATTTAAGAAAAAAGAAATTTGATACTAAGACGTTAATACTTAACGATTGGTTTGAGTGTTAACGAATGGTTTGAGTAGATATTGTATCAGAGGCTAAATAATTATTATAGAAACGAATGTACCAACACAAAATTACATTTGCCAACTCAATTCAATATTTTAACAGTGAGCAGGATGGCAGGGATAGATGATTTAAACGCGAAAGAGTATATCGTGATTAAAGGTGCACGGATGCACAACCTCAAAAATATTGACGTGGCCATTAAGCGAAATAGCTTTACGGTAGTGTCGGGATTGTCGGGTTCGGGTAAGTCTTCGTTGGCCTTCGACACCCTATATGCAGAGGGGCAGCGACGTTATATTGAAAGTCTATCGGCCTACGCTAGGCAATTTCTTGGTAAGATCGAAAAGCCGAAGGTTGACTTTATCAAGGGAATATCTCCGGCAATTGCCATTGAGCAAAAAGTGAACACTCGAAACCCGAGATCTACGGTTGGAACTACAACCGAAATCTACGATTACATGAAGCTTTTATTTGCTCGAATTGGGAAAACATATTCTCCCGTATCTGGCAAATTGGTGAAAAAGCATCGTGTTGAAGACGTTCTTAATCATATCCTATCACAACCAAATGGAACCAAACTGCTGATCACGATTCGGTTGGGATTTTCTGATCTGAAGGATTTAGAAAAGAGACTGGAGTTATTAGAAAAAAGTGGATTTGTTCGGGTGCTGGTGGACAACAAGGTTGTTCGAATTTCAGATGTTGAGGCGGCTAAAGTGAAGTCGCTAGAGCTGATCATTGATCGGATCGTAGTTACCCAGGACGATGAAGGCTTTCAAAATAGACTAGCGGATTCCATCGAACTGGCATTTTTTGAGGGACACGGAATTGTTGATGTCCGACCGTTTGAAACACCAGAAAACTTTCTCAAATTTTCCAATCTGTTCGAATTGGATGGAATGCTCTTCGAAGAGCCAGATGTTCATTTTCTAAGCTTTAATAATCCCAGAGGAGCGTGCAAGAAGTGCGAAGGTTTTGGAAGCGTTATTGGGGTGGATGCCGATTTGGTGATTCCAGATCAATCACTTAGCGTTTTCCAAGATGCTGTGGTATGCTGGAAAGGCGAGAAAATGCGTGAATGGAAGAACGCTTTTATTAAAGCAACTGCGGACTCCAATTTCCCAATACATCGATCTTATTTCGAACTAACGGAGCAGGAAAAGGAACTTCTCTGGAAAGGGAATAAAGGTGTTCGTGGGCTGGACGACTTCTTTGTATATCTAGAAGAACAATCGTACAAGATTCAATTTCGAGTCATGTTAAGTCGATATCGAGGTAAAACGATTTGTCCCGACTGCAATGGCACGCGGCTCAGAAAGGATGCGAATTATGTGAAGGTTGATGGTATGTCCATCTCCGAGTTCATGTTGATGCCTGTAGATCGACTTCGAGATCGTTTCGCTGAAATAAAACTGAACAAACACGACCAAAGCGTTGCTAAGCGATTGTTGGTCGAGATCAACAACCGCCTGATTTATCTATGTGATGTTGGGCTTGGATACCTCACGTTAAACAGGCTTTCTAACTCACTTAGTGGCGGTGAATCACAACGGATTCAGCTCGCTACTTCATTAGGTAGCGCCTTGGTTGGGTCGATGTATATCCTCGATGAACCAAGCATAGGGCTGCATTCAAGGGACACTGAGAGGCTAATCAAGGTACTCATATCACTAAAGGACGCAGGAAACACGTTGATTGTTGTTGAGCATGATGAAGAGATAATGCGCGCAGCCGATGAACTCATTGATTTAGGACCCGAGGCTGGGGTGGAAGGCGGGCACCTCGTTTTTCAAGGTGGGCAAGATGCGATTGCAACAAACAACGAGAGTATCACCACGCGATACTTAAACAGAAGTGAACGAATTGAAACTCCAGCCATCAGAAGGCCTTGGAAATATCATATAGAACTTGTTGGCGCACGTGAAAACAACCTTAAGAACGTAGACGTGAAAATTCCACTTGGAATATTGACCGTAGTTACGGGAGTGAGCGGTTCGGGTAAGTCATCCCTCATTAAGAAGGTTTTGTATCCAGCCTTGGTCAAGCGAATTGGCGGACATAGTTCCATTCAAAGCGGCCAATTTCAGTCAATAGATGGCCATTTAAATAGGGTTGATTCAGTCGAGTTTATCGATCAGAATCCGATTGGCCGTTCTTCTAGAAGCAACCCTGTCACTTTCACAAAGGCATTTGATGATATTCGATCCTTATTCGCTTCACAGCCTTTAGCAAGACAACGTGGTATGAAGCCGGCACACTTCTCTTTCAACGTTGACGGTGGTAGGTGCGAAATGTGTCAAGGCGAAGGCGAAACCACTGTTGAAATGCAATTCATGCCGGATATTCATCTTACATGTGAATCATGTGATGGAAAGCGATTCAAAGAAGAGGTGTTGGAGGTGCGCTATCACGAAAAGAACATAACAGATGTGCTGGACATGTCTGTCGATGAAGCCTTAGGTTTCTTCGAATTGCATGCGCGCGTTGCTGCCGAAAAGAAGATTATCGCAAAACTAACTCCACTTCAAGAGGTTGGTTTGGGATATGTGGCCTTAGGACAGAGCTCAAACACATTGAGTGGCGGAGAGGCTCAACGAATAAAGCTGGCTTCGTTTATTGGTAAGGGCCAGAGTTCCGAAGGTGGTACATTTTTCTTGTTTGATGAGCCAACGACAGGATTGCACACACATGACATTAAGAAGCTTGTGAAGAGCTTTAACAAGCTCATAGAATTAGGTCATACCATTCTTGTTATCGAACACAATCTTGAGGTGGTTAAACAAGCCGACTGGGTAATTGACCTCGGTCCTGAAGGCGGTGATGAAGGAGGTTACATTGTCTTTGAGGGCACGCCTGAGGAGCTTGCCAATCAAAAGAAAGGATATACAGGGCAATACCTTAAACCCCAGCTCTAAACAAACTGTAGCTCATAGAGCTTTCGATAAGCACCGTCTGCCTGGAGTAATTCCTGATGATTTCCAGTCTCGATGATTTTTCCATTGTCCATTACCATAATCACGTCTGCGTGCTGCACTGTCGCTAGGCGATGAGCAATAATGATGGACGTTCGGCCTTTTGTGATCTGATCAATGGCGCTTTGAATCATCATTTCACTCTCTGTGTCAACAGATGACGTCGCCTCGTCTAAGACCAGAATTGCCGGGTTGTATATGTATGCACGTATAAAGGAGAGCAACTGACGTTGTCCAACACTCAACATGCCGCCTCGCTCCTTCACATCAAAATAATAGCCCTCAGGTAAACGATCAATGAACTTATGGGCCCCGACTTTTTTCGAAGCCTCAATTACTGCCGCTTTATCTATGTCTGGATTGTTGAGCGAAATATTATTCAGTATGGTGTCTGAAAAGAGGAAAACATCCTGAAGTACAATCCCAACTTGCCTGGTTAAATACGCAGGATCATAGTCACGAATATCAGTTCCGTCAATCTCGATGCTTCCCTTATTGAATTCGTAGAAGCGACTGAGCAAGTTGATGATGCTTGTTTTTCCTGCTCCCGTTGCGCCAACAATCGCAACCTTTTGTCCAGGTTTTACGGAGAAGGATACATCGCGCAGCACCCAGTCTTCATCATTGTAGGCAAACCAAACATTTTTAAAATCAATGGAACCTTCAATTTTTGGTGACTTGTTTAACCCAGAGCTTTCAATGTGGTCGTCACGGTCGAGAATCTTAAAGACTCGTTCGCTTGCCACCATGCCCATTTGAAGTGTGTTGAATCGATCGGCAAGCTGCCGGATAGGTCTAAATATCATGTAGATGTACAGAAGGAATGCAACCAGTTTTCCGTATTCAACTTTGTGGTCAAGCACTTCCATGCTTCCCCACCATATTAAGAGCGCTACGCTCAAAGCGCTTAAAATCTCAACGATTGGGAAGAATACCGAGTTGGCGAATACAGTCCGTAAATGCGCATCTCGGTGACGTGCATTTATCTTTTTGAACTTCTCCATTTCCTGCTTCTCCCGATTAAAGATTTGGACGATAAACATTCCTGTGATATGCTCCTGTACAAATGCGTTCAACTTGGAAACTTCAGATCGAACATCTTGAAAAGCTCCCTTGATATAATTCTTAAAGACATTGGTGGCCCAGAGTAAAATCGGGATGGGGATAACACAAATCAATGTCAACCGCCAATTGATCAGAAACATAACAATGAGAATAACGATGAGTTTTAGGATCTCACCAATAATGATCAAAACTCCTTGCGAAAAAATGTCGGCGATGGTTTCAATATCGCTTATTGCGCGCGTTACAAGCGTGCCTATCGGAGTTTGGTCGAAATATTTTAGCCGGAATCCTGATATTCGCTCATAGACATCAACACGTAAGTCTCGAATAACGGATTGGCCTAACCAGTTGGCCAAATATGTTTGCAGAAATTGAACGATTGCCTCTAATACAAGAAGTCCAACAATGATGATTGTCATTGTGCGGAGCATCCCCGGATTAGGAATTATGATCGTGTCGTCTAGCGTGTATTGAATGAGCAATGGGCGAAGTGGTGCCAGTAACGCGGAAAAGATCACCATGGATGTAGTGAACCAAAACATGGCTCGATACGGCTTCACATAGCGCATCACACGGATAAGTAGCCTCAGGTCAAAAGCTTTACCGCTAACAGATGTGGATTGCTTTTTACCCATTCATTGATAGTTCTGCCGGATACGTGATGTCCGATAAATAGAGGCCGTGCGCTGGAACGCTATAGCCTGCGGCCGACCTATCTTTAGCGTCAATGATGTTTTGGAATTGATCCAGATCGATCTTATGTATGCCAAGTTCCAGGGTTGTCCCTACTAATGCACGCACCATATTTCTCAAAAATCGATTAGCCGTAATTTTAAATTGATATCCAACCTCGGTCTTGCTCCATTCCGCGAACTGGACATCACAGAGATTGTTCTTTGTGTCAGAATGTAGTTTCGAAAAGCTTGTGAAATCCTTCGTGACTTTAAGTAATGCGCATCCGGTTTGCATTGTCTCAATATCCAACGCATCCTTGAACTCGTAGCTGCGACCCACTGAAAATGGGTCTTTGGCCGAGTGAATGAGATAGATATAACTCCTGGAAGTGGCAGAAAATCGAGTGTGCCAGTCGTCCTCAACAGGAAAGATGGAGTCAATTGCAATTTCTTTGGGAAGGATGCAATTCGCACGAAACACAAGCGATTCAAGCTCAGTTATCTCGGCGTCAACGTTGAAATGGGCGTAGAAGGTGAGTGCGTGAACTCCTGTGTCTGTCCTTCCGCATCCGACGGTGTAAATTTCTTTGCGAATTATTGTGGATAGTGCCTCATTTAGCGTCTGCTGAATAGATTTGGCGTTCTTTTGAATTTGCCACCCGTGGAATGGGGTTCCATCATAAGATAATTTGATAAAATATCGTCGCGCCATCAGCGCGCAAATGTATGTTTAGCGAATGGATGTAGAAACACATATTAAGTCTAAATCGAAGGTTGGCGCTTGGATAGGTGCAATGCGCTTGAGAACGCTTCCACTGGCAATTGCATCAACCATTCTGGGTTCTACCATCGCGGAGATGGGTGGGAAATTCGACTGGTCCATAGCCTTATTGACCGGATTGACCACCATTCTACTTCAAATTAATAGCAACCTCGCCAACGATTATGGCGACTTTGAAAAAGGCACGGATGATGAAAGTCGAATTGGTCCGATGCGCGCAATGCAGTCTGGCGATATTTCTGAGCCTGAAATGAAAAGAGCGATTATGCTTTTCAGTGCACTATCATTTATTGCAGGATTGGCGCTCATTTGGATCGCTGATCTAATTCTGGTTGAAAAAGTGATTTTTCTGATTGCTGGAATTGCTGCGATATTCGCTAGTATTCGATATACGGCAGGTTCAAATCCTTATGGATACCGAGGCCTTGGGGATTTGTCGGTGCTGTTTTTCTTTGGAATACTTGGTGTTTATGGGGCGTTTTATATCCAAGTTGGTGTATTACAAATAGATCCTTGGCTTTGTGCGCTTGCTATGGGCTGTTTCAGCGCTGGGGTACTGAATGTAAATAACATCCGCGATTTGGGAAGTGATCAGGCAGCCGGTAAGATTACGCTAGCAGTGCGAATGGGGGAGAGGTTGGCTCGAAAGTATCATGTGCTGTTGCTTCTTGTTGGCCTAGGTTCCGTGACTCTCTTTGGTTGGCTCAACTTCTCAGTAGGGATACACTGGTTGCCACTATTGGCCTTTCCGCTAATTGGATATAATGCATGGAAAGTATACACCACAAATGAAGCCGCGCGTCTCGACCCTTATTTGAAGCAATTAGCGCTTTCAACCTTTGTTCTAACTATTCTGTTCGCTGCCGGTCAGGCACTATAGTTAATGCGTCGTAAAAACTAGTTCTGGAATATTTACGTCGATTACCTCAACATCTGCATGAGGATTTGAGGAAACAAGGAAGTTTACATAACCATAATACTCAAGCTCGGCCGGATAGATATACCAATTCTTGGCATTAAAAAAGGCTACATCCGGCTGAATATAGATTTCCTTGATATCGCCTCCGACCATTTCGCCATCGGCTTTAAGTACGCTCTCCTTGATTGTCCAAAACTCATAAAAGCGACGCAATGGAATAATGTGCGAATAGATTTCTCGCCATTCTAGGTAGGTCATCTCTTCTCGATAATCACTTAGATTGATTGGTTTTAATCGTTCAACGTCAATCCCAAGAATACTCGTTTCACTTATGGCGCAAACCGCTAGAGCTCCATCATTTGCAAGACTGAAATTAGGTGCGTCAACAATAAAGGGTTTGCCAGATTCTGTGAATTCAAGGCACTCAAATAGGTCATTCATGTTGGCGCCTATTTCGCTCATCGCGTGCCACAACATTAGCTTGCGAGCAAGGCTGCCATGCTGATTTTCCCAGCCTTCTTCTGCCAAGACCCGCTCTTGCAGATCCTTTGGAATCACGTTCATCAATCGATCAAAAGTCTCTTTGTCCCATTGCTCGGCAATTTGGGTCGAGTAGACCTTAATGATGTTTTTTTGTCCCATACGGCGGCAAATCTATCAATCTAATTGGTCACACCGAACCGCTAGATTGTCAGTTATCACCATATTCTCATTTCAGGAACTTAGAACAAGATCAAACTGCACGATTCGTTAAATTTGGAAGCATGCACAGTAACTATATCCTATTCCCAATTCTATCGATTGTTTTGTTGTTTGGATCCTGCAATGAGCCGGAGCCATTCGAATATCCCGAAGACCCGATTGAAGTGGAGCCAGCTTGGATTACCGAAACCGAACGTGTTGTTTCCACAGAAGAGCTTTGGAAAGCCGTGCAGTTGTCAGATGGTTGCGACCCAAATTTACATGTGAGTAATTTGGCTTTCTACGAATTGAATTACACTCGAGGTTTTGCTTCGATTCAGTTGCTTCCCAGCGATAGTGCGTGTCAAGTTGAGGTGGGATTACGAACCAAGTTCAACAGTGGTGAGCTTTCTACGCATGAATGGGATGAACTTCACTTTGAATTCACCTACTCAGAGTATAGCGGACAGCCTTCAACAGAGTATTGGATTGATTTAAATTACAAAGGCCTAGAACTGAATTTGAACCTTGCACCCGTCATTGCTTCGTTGGTGCCTTTTGATACAACAGACGGATTGTTTAAGCTGCATTTTGAAAATGATAAGCCCGTTTTCGAACTTAATGGGAAGACATTTTCTCCTGATTTTACGGAAGGAACTGGAAATCACTTTGAAGCTCATGGCGATGGAATAGAGGACTACTTTGAGGCGCGGATGACTTCAACTGACACCGAGCTACATTCTTATACTATATTTCAATATCTGCGCTTTTCTCGCTTCGGGTTAAAGGATGACTAGGTATGTTTGCTGTGTATGGCAGACGTTGATCTTCAAATTCCTTTAGCTGAAAGACTTCGCCCCAAATCATTGGATGATTATGTGGGTCAGAAGCAAATTGTCGGAGCCGATGGTCCGTTAAGGTTGGCCATGCGTGCTGGATCTTTACCTTCTATTATACTTTGGGGTCCACCTGGTGTTGGTAAAACAACGCTGGCTCAGATTCTTGCGGACGAGATGAAGCGGCCCTTTTATTCGCTCAGCGCCATTAATAGCGGCGTAAAGGATGTTCGAGAGATTATTGAAAGAGCTGCACGAAAAGATCTTTTAAATCAGGATAAACCAATTCTGTTTATCGATGAAATTCATCGTTTTAGTAAGAGTCAGCAAGACAGCTTATTGGGTGCAGTAGAAAAAGGTGTTGTTACCTTAATTGGTGCTACCACCGAAAATCCATCCTTCGAAGTGATTCCAGCATTATTGTCACGATGTCAAGTGTATGTGCTGGAAGAATTTGGGGTGGCAGAGCTCCAAGGTATAATTGATCGGGCCTTTAAGCTGGACGGTTGGTTGAAAAGCCAAAAAGTGAAGGTGAAAGAAACTAAATCACTCTTTCTGCTTAGCGGAGGCGATGGGCGTAAATTGTTGAATACGCTTGAGTTGGTCATCCAGTCGCGCGGCGATGAAAAGAACATAACAGATGCGATGGTTCTGAACGTGGTGAAAACCAAAATGGCCAAGTATGATAAAACTGGGGAGCAGCATTACGACATTATCTCAGCATTTATCAAAAGTATTCGTGGCAGTGATCCGAATGCTGCTGTTTATTGGTTGGCGCGTATGATCGAGGGAGGGGAAGATCCCATGTTTATAGCTCGGCGTTTGTTAATACTTGCTAGTGAGGATATCGGCAACGCTAACCCGCAAGGAATCGTGGTGGCAAATAGCGCGTATCAAGCTGTGCATGCTATAGGGTATCCTGAATGCAGAATTACGTTGGCTCAGTGCACGGTCTATTTGGCGACTTCTGCTAAAAGCAACGCGAGCTACGCGGCAATCGGCGATGCGCAAGCGAAGGTGCGGGAAACAGGCGATTTAAGCGTGCCTTTGCATATCCGAAATGCTCCAACAAAACTGATGAAGGAGCTGGGCTATGGAAAGGATTATAAATACGCCCATAGTTATGATCAGGGCTTCGTAGAACAGGAGTTTTTGCCAGAAGAAATAATCGGGTCGACGTTTTATCAGCCTGGTAAAAACAAGCGAGAGTCTTCCATCAAGGAGTGGTTGAAGTCACTTTGGAAATCGAAATATGACTACTAACCACTCATCCGCACTTGTCACCGTCTGAAATTTTTTTGCCCATAAGTGATATTAAAATGATATCATTGTGATAGAAAAATAAATCAAGAACAGATGAATCAAGAAAAAATAACAAAGCCGACTAGCGGATACATAATGTTACTGCTTGCGATCGTATTAATTCCGACGGGAGTTATCCTGCTCAGCCAAAAGCTTCTCATTCTCGGAATACCATTATTAATTCTTGGAGTGGCGACGTCATCGGGCTTCTTCTTTATTAATCCAAATGGATCCGTGGTATTGACGCTGTTTGGGGCATATAAGGGCACGGTGAAGGCGAGGCTTCTTTTGGGCTAACCCATTCTACACCAAGAAGAAAGTGTCTCTTAGAGCGCGTAACTTCGATTCAGATCGAGTCAAGGTGAATGATAAGCTAGGAAACCCGATTATGATAAGCGTGATTCTGGTTTGGAAGGTCTCGGACACGTTTAAGGCTGCCTTTGAAGTAGATGATTACCAACATTTTGTTCGAGTGCAGACAGATGCTGCAGTGAGGAAAATGGCCGGCTCATATCCATACGATGACTGGGAAGACAGCGATGACTATAAGATAACGTTGCGATCTGGGATGTCAGAGGTGAACGACGCGCTCGAAAAAGAACTGGCTGAGCGGCTTGAAATGGCTGGTATAGAAGTGATGGAAGCGCGTATAGGCTACCTAGCATATGCAGAAGAGATTGCAAGTGCGATGCTCAAGCGTCAGCAGGCTACAGCCATAATTGCCGCTAGGGAGAAAATAGTTGAGGGCGCTGTTGGAATGGTGGAAAATGCATTGGATCAAATTTCTGCCAAGAACATTGTTGAGTTTGACGACGACAAAAAAGCCACGATGATTAGCAACCTTATGGTCGTGCTTTGCTCTGACAAAGAGGTTGTCCCCGTTGTGAATACTGGAACACTACATCAATAGACGATCATGGAAAATTTTAAGATTGTGAAAAAGGGAGTCTTCGAAAAGCTAGGCGCGTTTGAAAGTCGCATTAACGAATTCTCTTTGTCAGGATGGAAGGCCATCTCAATTTCCTCTGACAATAGTAGGGTCATCGTTTTATTAGAACGTCAAAAGTGATATGGCAAAGAAACCATTTGCACTTCGGGTGGACGAAGAAATGATGAAGGCGATTGAGAAGTGGGCTGCGGATGAATTTCGATCCGTTAACGGTCAAATCGAGTGGATGCTTCATCAGAAACTCAAGGAATCCAGAAGGCTGAAAAAATAGGCACAAAAAAAGGCGACCCGTATGAGTCGCCTTTTTGCATTAGATGCAATGTCTTATTTCTTAAACGGCATTTCGTCTGAAACTGTAAGCCTCTTGCGACCTGCAGCTCTTCTTCGAGCTAAAACCTTTCGGCCATTCTTAGATGCCATTCGTTCGCGAAATCCATGTTTGTTGATTCGCTTCTTTCTTGATGGTTGGAATGTACGTTTCATTGCCTGTTTCTTTTAAAGGGCCACAAATGTAATCTGAATTAATAAAGTATCAAATAATTATCGCCTTTCTTTTACAATTGGAATGGCGTATTGTTTTCCATCCAGTTCCATTACGATTGTATACACCCCAGAAGGAAGCTTGGCAATGTTCAGGGATGTTCTGTTGACGCTAGGTGCAGCCCCGAAGGTTTCCTGGATTACAAGCTTACCATTCAGGTCAACTACTCGAATATCTCCGTCTGTAGGTGTTGCACCATTGATGAACTCAATATGTACGATATCCGAACTAGGCGACGGATAGACCTTCATCTTCACATCGTTAACCCCCTGGAATCCGGTTATTACAAATGGTTCGGACCATAAACTCCAACAGCCGCCGTCAAATATGCGCACCAAGTATGTTCCGTCCCCTTCCTTGGCTTCGCGCTGGTTGGTGGTGGTAGAAGTGCTATCATCAAACTTCCACAGATACATGTCCGCTGGTATGCTGCATTCTAAGCTGTCTAAAATCACGGCAATGCTTGGGGTAGGAGGTAAAGGAAGAACCGTTGTAATGATGGTGTCTGTTAGACCCTCACATCCATTCGTGTCAGTGAGTATAGTCCATACTTCATCATTACTAATAAGACTTCCAGTAGCCCAACTATTAGCGGTTCCGTTTTGCACCGATGTGCCGTTTAACTGAAAGTTATAATTGGAAAGGTTGACATTCAGATTTGTGAACGTCACTGTATCCCCATCGCAAATTTCATTGTCTGGATCAGAGGATACAAACACAGTTGTTGGTGATTCCCAAACTAAAACAGGAATCACGTTACTCTCTCCAATACAACCTAATGTATCTGTCACCACAGCTACGATTGAATCTCCGTTTTGAAGCCCCGTTAAAACTGCTTCATTGGATGTGGACGAGACAAGCTGCGTTCCGTTATTGTAAAACGTGTAATTGGTGAAGCCCGTTTCTAGAACCTCAAACCAGGCCGAGTCTTCCAAACAGAATGAATTGGCGCTGCTATTTGAACTTAGCGTTGCTTCAGGGTCAGCGATTATGAGGTGATCAGACTTTACTTCGAAATCTGCCCCATACTCGTTCGATGCATAGAGTGTAATGTCATATTCCCCTTCAGCATTGAATTCAACGACTGGATTTTGGCTTGAGCTATTTGTGCCGCTTACATATGTGTGCGTGTTAGGTGAAATTGTCCAGGACCATGATGTAGGATCCTGAGTGGATTCGTCGAAAATATTTATTGATGTGTTCTTGCAAGGCATTGTGTCGCTGACGCTAAAATCGGCCATTGGTGCAGCTGTTAAGTGAATGTCGTCAATGGCAATATCCGCCTGCCATCCACTGCCACTGGTTCCAGCAAAACGAAGTTTAACTGACTCGCCTATGTAGGAGCTTAAGGATATGGAGTCTGTATTCCAAACATTACCTAAGTTGGAACCTGTGTTGCTCCACAGATTCGTCCAAGATCCGTTTGAGAGAATATCTACTTCTAAGTCCTCAATCCATGCATTCCATCCATACATGTGAAATGCAAATTTGAATTCTGGGCTCGTTACCTCGTCAATTAAGATACATGGACTCTCGAGCAGTGCGAGCTGGCTTGCGCAGCCAGTAGCCTCTAAATACAAGTAATTCGTTGAGTCCGTTCCTGGATTGAAATCAACCGATGGCCCTGTTCCTCCTGATGGTGTGCCTCCGGCATCTACACGCCAGTCGATATCGTCTTCCCCACCATTTTGAACATTTCTCCAGTCTTTTAAATCACATGTTGTGACGCAGCTCGATGTTGCGCATCCATTATTTCCTTCAAAATCATCAAACCATGGAAAGCTCAATCCATTTGAAACCACAATGGCACTGTCACGGATTATTGAATCTGAACCGTTACCATTTGCGACCACTAGTTTAACCGAATAATAGCCTGTGTCTGATAGCACTATGCTCGGATTCATACTCGTATCGCTTGTGCCATTTACAAAGGTGACATTGCTGCTCGGGCTAATAACCCATAGTGTAGATGTGACTCCGTAGGCGGTGTTGTTGAATAAATCGATGGTATCTAGCGAGCAAACGTCTGTGCTGTCGACAGAAAGGTCCATAAAGGCAAGAGGATCTAATGTGCCAGGATCATACAAGTCGCTTTCCCAAAGTCCTCTTCCATAAGTAGCCGATCGAATTCGACTTCCTTGCCAGTTGCCTTGTGGGTGGTAAATCTCTAGTTCACGACTGCTAACGTTCGTCGGGAAATCATCAAAAAATGAAGTCCAATTGGATAGCGAATTATCTCGGTAATAGATACCTGCGTAGCCGCCAACATAAAGGCCGCCATTGCTTAGTGGATCTGCGATAATGGTGTTGTAGCTGAGGTTTGGCAAGTTCCCTGTATAGTTTGACCAACTCGTTCCTCCATTAACTGATTTCCAAATCAAATTCCCCCGCGAAATCCATAGTATGTCTTTATCGAATGGATCTGTTTCAACATCGCGAAGGGTTCCCGAACCGGGTAGTAAACTGGTAAGGTCTGTCCAAGATGGAGTAGTCGCATGTACATTATCTGTTCTGAAAAACTTGTTGTCACTGCGGATGGCAAACATTCGATTTCCATCAACTTTGCTTTGCCTCATCTGCCGCATGTTGCTTGAATTGGACCCAGCAAGGCTGTTTGATATTGGGGAGAAGTTTACCGAACTGGATTTTGCCGATGTCGTTTTCCAAATGTTCTTATATCCGATAAACATGATGTTCGGATTGTCCTTATCCAAAATATATGGAGTCACCCAGGCCCCACTTTCGGTAATGCCGTTTGTGTTGATCCCCGCAAATCCACCCATGTTGTAACCATTGTTTAATGAGCGAGCAATTCTTCCGTAATAGACGGATGCATACATCACGGCGTCATCCGAATAGTCAATGATGCATTCCATGCCATCGCCTCCACGTACCGTTCTAAAAAGCGTATCTGACCAGAGGGCCGTTCCGTTATCCTGGTATCCATTAATTACGTGCGCATGGGTTTGTTGGCTTACGCCAATCTTGTATAGTTGACCAATTCCAAGACCAGAACTTAACTCCGGCCAAGTTGCGCCATCATCGGCCGTGTAGTATATGCCTCCGTCATTACAGATATATAATTTGCCGCTGACAGGTGAGTATGAAAGCCAGTGCTGATCAGCATGCACGGATGCCGCAGTTGAGCTTCCAACCCAATGGGCAGAGCAATCCCAAGTGACTCCAGAGTTTGTTGATTTAAAGATGTTCACTCCACCCACATATACAATCGATGCGTCATCTGGATCAACCGCTACAGTTAAATCGTACCAGCCCTGACCGCCTGAGGAGCTCCCGTTTTCATTCCATCCTAAAATGTTTGGCGTCGTTGATTGAGTTGAAAAACTAACACCTGAGTTGCTCGACTTGTACAATCCACCAAATGCTGAACTAACCGAGCATAGCACATATACAACGTTTGCGTCATCTTCAGATACTCCAATAGAATATCGTTGCGGACTGGTTGGAAGACCACTTGTCACTTGAGTCCAAGTATCGCCACCATTGGTGCTTCTGTAAAAACCAGCTCCAGAACTCGTCTCGGTGGCATAGACCACGGTTGAGCTTCCTGGTTTGTACTTAATGTCTTTATAATTTGCTGAAGTCGATTCAAGTGTCCATGTTGAGCCGCCATTCTGCGTGCGATATACGCCACCGCTTGTAGCAGCAAGAATGTAAGAGGAATTAGAAGGGTGCATGATCATTGCGCCAACCGTTCTGTTTCCCATTCCTGAATTTGATTGGGTCCAATTTGTTCCACCATCGGTTGATTTGTACACACCACGGCTTGGTGAATCTCCTGCGTCTCGGTCTCCAGTTCCGATATACATCACATTGGTGTTTGTTGGATCGATCAGAATGCTCGATACCCCAAGTGTGGCCAGCTCATCTGTGTTAGAACTCCAAGTAATACCACCGTCGGTCGTTTTCCACAATCCACCAGCCGGTGCGCCAACCCAAAAAATATTCTCGTTGGTTGGGTGAAATCCGATGGTATTTAAGCGGCCATTTCCATTCGGTTGGCCTGTCCCGTTAACTGGTTTTGCAATTGGGCCAACTTCTTCCCACGCACCATTTTCAGACTCAATTCCCTGTGTGTTGGTTTGATTGTTCCAAATCTGCCAAGCTTCAAATGCTTCTGCCTGAGCTGTCAAATCTAAATAGGTTCCATCTAGATTAATTTGATCCTTTTTTAAATTCTCCCATCGCTTAAATACTTTCCATCCGTCCCCTCGCTGGCGTTCTCGACCCTCGAAATACATCTCAAACGCATGTTGCGTCTCGTAAAAATTCGCATCTGGATCTTGCATCATCTCTGCCCAAACTGGTACGTTGGCCGTGTCAGTTGTCTGGGCATTCGCTGAAATAATTAGGGATAGGGGAAGGATTGTGAGAAGGGAATATTTCATCATGCTAACAAATGTAGTACCCAACGCTCAGGCGCCTCCAATGCTCGTCGAAATTGTCAAAAAAAATGCCCGTCTCATGTATTCGAGGCGGGCAGATTCTTAGTCGTCTATGGTTACATGGCTCCAGTTTTCTCCGGACTTGATGCGATACAGTTGCATTTCAGAGATGTTGAACTGTTTCGCCAGAATTTTCAATCTTGTCTTTCTATTCGGATCGAAAATTTTACGCTTCAGTCTTTTTACCTGGGTAGCATTCAACTTATGACCCTTATACGGCTTTCGCTCTTTTCTGAGCTCTCGCGCTTTTAAAACGTTTGGGTTTTTCTGCTGATGCAGCTCCATCTCACGCTTGGTGGCCCACTTTAGATTGGTAACGTGATTATTCATCTTGTTGTAATCCAAGTGAATCACGTATCGATCATCTTCACGCTTCGGGTCAGCAAAATATGCGGCGACCAATTTGTGAATGAAAATCTGTTTGTTTTTGACAGTAACGTTGCCGTCTTCTCTTGTGAATTGTTTGTAGCGGAAAACCGGGTATCCGTCAACCAGACTACCCTTTAATACTTTTCCATCTTCTCTTTTGACACGATAGCTTACGATTCGTCCATAGTTGGAGATATCATATTTATTCCTCAGCTTGTCTTGGCTAAGATCCACCTTTTTCCATTCCTCGTCCCAATACGATTTGATCATGATGTAAATTAAATTTAGTTACGAACTCATACGGTCAATTTGGTTTAACTGCATTAGAGTTTTATTGATTTGGTTAGGTAAGTACGTATCAAATTTAATAAAGGGAATCGAGTAACCATAGAATTTATCATACCGCAGTAAGAGGATAGCCGCAATTCTTGAAATTCTATCTGGTTAAATCCCGACTTTCGCGCCGATGAAAAAGGAAGCGCCGAAGTCAATTACCAAAGCCGGATTTAAACGCGCACTGCGAATTTTTGAGTATGTGAAGCCATACAAAGCAAAGTTCACGCTTGGCTTGGTGTTTCTGCTGCTGTCGTCCGTGACATTTATGACCTTCCCAGGTTTAATCGGAAGATTGGTGGGTGGAGATGAAGTGAGTGATAGCCCGATTGACCGTTTCTTTAATTTGGAAAATATTGATCAGGTTGCCTTGCTCTTAATCGGTGCGTTTAGTTTACAAGCGCTTTTTTCATTTATGCGGATTTATCTATTCGCTGATGTTACCGAACGTGCCATAGCCAGCATCCGAAAGGATACATATCGGCACTTAGTTCGATTGCCTATGACATTTTTCTCTAGTCATAGGGTTGGCGAATTGAATAGCCGAATCAGCAACGATATAAGCCAGCTTCAGGATACGTTCATGACCACTTTGGCGGAGATGGTTAGGCAGACCATTACCATTGTATTTGGCATTTCACTCTTGTTTTTTTACAGCGTAGAGTTGACTCTGGTGATGCTCATTTCCCTCCCAGTCATGATGCTCGCAGCCTTCTTTTTTGGCAAGTTCATTCGAAAGCTAAGTAAGAAAACACAGGATGAATTGGCGGATTCTCAAGTTATTGTGGATGAAACCCTTCAGGGAATTCAGAGTGTAAAGTCATACACAAACGAACCCTTTGAGACAGCTCGATACAACGTGGTTGCAGAAAATGTGCGTAAGGTGGCAATGCTCGGTGCAAAGTGGAGGGGAGCCTTTGCTTCATTTATTATCCTTGGATTATTCGGGGCGATTGTTTTGGTGATTTGGTACGGCGTGCGCTTAAAAAACTCGGGAGAGATTGGTATGGACGTCCTTATGTCATTCATTCTTTACAGCGTTTTTGTCGGAGGTTCAATTGGTGGAGTAGCTGATATTTTCGGGAAAGTTCAGAAGGCCATCGGATCAACGGAGAATTTGTTCGACTTATTGGAAGAACCATTGGAGGAGGCTATCGAAGAAAGGCATGGTAGTGGGTCTCGCTCAGGCAAGTTTTCATTTAGCCAGGTTGCTTTTAGTTACCCTTCGAGGCCGGACAAACCTGTGCTTAGAGATGTTTCTTTTCAAGTCAATCAGGGCGAAAAGGTTGCTATCGTCGGCGCCAGTGGAGCTGGCAAGTCTACGATTGCCTCTTTGCTGCTTCGATTTTACTCGATCGATCAGGGAGAAATTCAAATCGACGGAATGCCGATCAATGACCTTTCAATAAATGAGACTCGATCAATGATGGCCCTCGTGCCTCAAGAAATCTTGCTTTTTGGAGGGACAATCTTTGAAAATATTCAATACGGCAAACCCGGAGCCACCAGAGTCGAAGTTGAAGCTGCAGCCCTTAAGGCCAACGCGATGGAGTTTATTCGGGGATTTCCAGAAGGTTTCGAGACCAAAGTTGGGGAGCGTGGAATCCAATTGAGTGGCGGACAACGTCAGCGTGTGGCAATTGCGCGCGCAATTTTGAAGGATCCTAAGGTGTTAATATTGGATGAAGCAACTTCTTCGTTAGACGCCGAAAATGAGCGCCATGTGCAGGATGCACTTGAGATACTTATGAAGGGAAGAACAAGCCTTATCATCGCGCATCGTTTGAGTACAATTCGGAGTGCCGATAAAATAGTAGTGCTGGAGCATGGTATAGTTCGTGAGTCCGGAACACATGACGAGCTTTTGAAGATTGAAAATGGCGTGTACAAAAACCTACACAATCTGCAAGACGCTAGTTAGCGTGAAGCAAGCGACGTTCTCTTAGGTATTGGAAGCGGTAGAGCCATCCGCACACCAGACCACCAAACGATTGTTCGAATGCCTGCCATCCTAGGTCTAAGGCAATGTATTTTAGGTCGATGATCGTATAAAAGCTTATTCCGAAAAGAAAGGCAACAGCATAGATGAACACCCCAGCAATGGCCCCGACTAACATTCCATACTTGAAGGAATCCTTGATTTTTTTGCCGACGTAAGTCAGGGTGGTGATAAAAAGGCCTATTCCCAAATAAACAAGCACGGATATTATTAGAAAGATGTCTAGCGGATAAGAGATCTTTAGGAAGTCATTAAGTATGAATCCATGCCAACCATAGGACAAAAGGAACATGGAGGCCGAACATGCCAGCCATGAGATAAAAAACTTTAAGTCTGGTTTTGGAATTATCTGATTCATGATGCTATCGCAAAGCTATTTCCCATCTCTTAATTATACGCCATAATTAACGATAGGGTTATTAACTTTCATATGTTTTCGATATAAAACTTGTTAGATCGATGAACTGTAAATCTTGGATGCTTTCGCATGGATGTTCGCGCTCGTCTTATTCATTGAAAGTTGAGCAATCCATCCAATTTTTAGCACCTTTGATCATCTGCATATGATAATTATTCCACGCCCACTTGTATTTCTTTTTGCCTTCGTTCTTTTCGCAACATCGTGTCGAAGAGATTTACAATTGGCCAGTTGGAATGTGGATCTCGTAGCGCCGATTGCTTATGGGGAGTTGAACTTTTCTGACTACGTAACCAGCGATAATTTGATTGCGGATAACGAGGAGTTGATTCACATTGTTGCCAGCGAAACCTTGGTTAGCCTAGGGTTAGATACCCTTATTGGGATTCCAGACTATAGTATTGATACTGGCTTTGTTATTCCTATTAGCATTACGTTTCCTCCTGGCGTTCCCTTCTTTGTTCAGAAAGAAGACACCAGACTAGAAGTTAAGGATGTTGAGCTAACATATGGGGTAATTCGCGAGTCGGAGATTGAGGTCTTTTTGGAAAACACCATAGACAAGCCCGTGTTGTTTCAGTATGCCATATACAGTGCAACGCTGAACGGCGATACGTTTTTTGTGGAAGAACGAATTGAGGCGAACGATACCATGACGAGAAGATATTCTCTCGAGGGATACGACTTAGACCTTCGCGGCGAATCAGGTACGGGTTACAACACTGTTGTGACTTTTATTCAGGCAATGATTCACCCGAGCGAAACGGAGAATCATAAATTCAATGCTGGGGATGAATTCAATATCAAAAATACCGTCAAGAATATTATCCCAGAGTACATTGAGGGATACTTTGGCAATCAATCTTTAAAGTTCGACGAAGATGAGAGTGTCAAGGTATTTGAAAAACTGCCCTTTAAATCAGTGAACGTTACAGAATATGATCTGGAACTCTTTATAGATAACGGCATCGGGGCTGACCTCAAGCTTTCCATTAATGAACTGACAGCATTTAATGGATCAACCTCAAAAGAGGTTGGGCTCGATCATTCAATTATCGGTTCGGATGAGTTTTTTACTCGAGCTGTTAACCTTTATGACGCAAACGATCCAGTTAGGCACGTGCAAAAAGCATTTTCCTTTACCGACGAGAATAGCAATCTGGATAAATTGCTCGAAAACCGACCTGATCGTTTTCTGTTCGATTTGTCGATTGAGGTAAACCCATTGGGAAATGTTTCTCTCGGAAACGATTTTGCATGGTACGGACATAACCTGAGCGCCATTATGAAGCTTGACTTGCCGCTCGTGATCTCTGTGAAAGGAGCGGAGTTTACAGACACAGCGGCGTTTACTTTTGAGTCGGGTCAATCTGCAAATACTACCAAGCGCATAAACTCAGGTCAACTCAACCTTTTTCTCGAAAACGGTTATCCATTCGGTGCAACGGTTCAGTTTTATCTAATGGATACGTTGGGTACCGTTTTAGACAGTCTGTTATTAGTGCCAACAAGCTTAGATGGTGCGCTTGAAAATGAACTCGGAATAGTGGAAGAATCAGTTAAAAGCGTGGTTGAAATCCCAGTAGATCAAGAACTGTTTTCCAATTTGGAAGGGGCTAGTTTTCTTAAGACAAATGTGCAATTGAATACCACGGGGCTCGATAGCATTCATATACGGTCAAATAGTCAAATCGGCTATAAGTTGACGGCCGATCTAAACGTCGCAACTCAATGATTCGGCATATCATTGTTTTTGTCATGCTGAGTTATGCTGCTACTACATACGCACAGGAACCAATATTGTCTTTTCAGTCAGAGTATGCCGGAAGAAACATGGTAGGAGCATACGGAGGTATTACAGCAACTTCATCCGATTTCTCGAATCGATTTGTGGGTTCACTAATTTCTGACGATCAACTTGAGCCGTCCTTAATTCTGGACCAGCTTTCAATTATGGATGCGGACCGGAACAAGCTCGGAATGGATTATGAATCGGGCGTTATTGGAAGTTGGAATGTGAAAAATGGGCCACACTCTTTATTGTTTAGAGCGTCAGATGGAGCGCATATTCACTTCTCGACCCCTAAGAATGCGATGGCACTTGTGTTCCAAGGAAATAAACCATTTGCAGGTGATACACTGGATTTTTCAAACATATCAGGATTAGGAATGCGATACCAACAGCTATCCATAGGCTGGTCTTATAACCAAGGTATTGGCGCTTCAATTTGGGCCATGGCAAGTTTTGTGAATGGGCAGCAAATGGCGGAAATTGACATTTCCCGTTCATGGCTTTATACAGGAACACTCGGAGATACATTGGGTGTTGGACTAACTGGGACGGGTTATTTGTCTGATACTTCACACGTGGGTTTTGCAAAGCCTAGTGGCATTGGTGGTGCGCTTGATTTTGGGTTAAATCGACAATTTCAAGGTGATTTTTCTGACTGGATCATGCGTGCCTCTGTTCAAAACCTAGGTATAATCGAGTGGAGTTCACGAACAATACAAGCAGACGTGGATACGAATCTCAATTGGTATGGAGTTGAGATTAATGATCTACTGGCAGCAGGCGAGCAGTTCGAAGGAACTGCCTTAGAAGATAGCTTAACCCGGGGGATCGACAATTCATTATCAAAGGGTAGGCATTATACCTGGCTTCCAGGTGCAGCGCAGGTTGACTTTGTTCAACTGAAAGACAAGGGATTAGAGTTAGGCGGTGGCGCAGTGGTTCGTTGGAATGCTGGTTACAATCCATTTGCTTATGGCCGAATTGGATATAGATTTAATACAGCTATCGCCTTACATAGCACAATCGGATATGGAGGTTATGGGGCATTCCAAATGGGAATTAGAGGCGGATATGTCTCTGAACATATTCACGCGGGTTTGGCCATAAATAATCTGGAGGCGCTAATCGTCCCTTCTCAATTTGCCGGAGGGAGTTTGAATTTTCACTTTAGTTATTTGTTTTAGATGAAGCGAATTCTGACAATACTATTTGTAATGACCAGTCTCGTTGGGATAGGGCAGGACACCATCTTTTTCAATAAAATCGGGACAAAGTATTCTGAGCGAGGTATACGAATGGAACCCATTGCAAATGGAGAGTTCTTGATCCTCGTAAATTCGGGCTATTCTGCCTCGGAGGCAAGCTCAAATGTTGATCTTGTTCGGATAGGTTGGGACGGAAATGTAAAGCATTCCACTTCTATAGGTTCTGAAGCTTCTGAAAGTGCACTTGATTTCGCAATAGCATCAGATTCAACCATTATCATTTCGGGTATTTCAAATGGTCTTCAAACTGGATATAATGGGTTCCTGTATTTTGTGAGAAACGACTCTTTAATAAAGGAGATCAATGTGTCGGGAGAAGCAGCGTGGAATGCATACGATGATTTGACCGTTTCGGATGATACTGTTTTTGTTGTACATGATTTTATTGATGATCCCAGCAGTACTCCAGTAATTGAAAAGTACTCCATTCAAGGCGACTTTTTCGAGCGACTGGTCCTGACTGATCTGCCAGGTTACAAATTTGAATCGATTAGCAGGGAGAAGTATGGGAGCGGGTTTTTGGCCACGGGTAGCGTTCTTGGGGATTCGTTAGATGGATTCATTATTCGGTTTAACCGCAACTTTAGCGTGGAATGGGAATATGTACTCGGGTTGTCTGGCGATGAGACATACGTAGACCTCGTAGAGACAAACGATTCGTCCATTATTGCAATTGGAAACTCGAGTAGTTTTAATGGTCCTGACTTTGATATTCTCGTGCAAAAGTTCACGAGTTTGGGCGTGTCAATGGATACAATTATTCAAGGCTACGGAATGAATGTAAACAACGGCGATGACCTTCCAACCGATATTGCGATCGATGAAGACACCGTATATATCACTGGCCACACAAACACTTTCGGTTTAGGGAAATCCGACGGATTCATAACTTTAATGACCATTAACCTCGGTCCAAAACAATTTTCCACAACGTTTGGAACCAAAAGTACAGATGAGTCGTTTCAAATAATTAAAACCACAAAGGGGCTCTGCGGAATAGGCAGTACCGATAACAAGACTAATGGACTCGACGATATTGTTTATTGGCGGCGTGAAGTCTTCAGCAACGACACTACTGTCATTGCGGATACGGCATATGCCTATGACCATAATCCATTATTGCTCACCGTTGAGTCATCAAACGCACCCGTTTCTGATGAGTTGAGGGTGTATTATTCTACTGATTTTGGTCTGCACGTTAACAATGGGGAAGCTGAAGTTGAATATGAACTGTTTGATGTAAGCGGTCAATCCGTTTATTCTAATCGAGGTAATAGTAGAGGTCGTATTGGGTCGTTGCCGACTGGAGTTTATATAATTCGAATCGCGAGTGGTCAATTCACTACTTCTCAAAAGGTGTTTATTCACTGATGTCGTCCAAATTATCGGATAGAGCCTTTGGTGTTTCGATTCTAATGCTTGTTGCGTTCCAAGCCATGTACTTAGATCTGGGCCATTTTTGGGATGAGTCTTGGGTATACGCTCCTGCAATTCGCACGATGGCCGCGGGCACACCCTCCATTCTTCCTGATGCCCTCTCGGTTGAGTTGAGTCGGGGACACCCATTACTTTTTCAATTTCTTGGAGGAATTTGGATGAAACTTTTTGGGGCAAGCAACATCAGCGCGCACACCTACGCGTTGGCCATTTCCGTGTCGTTGCTGATCATATTGTATTCCTTGGCGAAAAAATTGTTTGGCGCATCTGTGGCGCTAACTACAGCGCTGATAGTCATGGCCCAACCCATGTTTATGACCCAGTCCGCCATGTTATATCCCGAAATGCTTATGGCTCTGGGTTTAATTGTTGCCCTGAGTGGCTATCTCCAAAACAAAACATGGCTCTACTACATAGGTATGTTCATCGCCATTTATTCAAAAGAATCAGCACTTGTGTTTTTTGTAGCCTTCTTGGGTTGGGATGTTGTGCGTGTTCTCACAAGAGAATCAGCTAGCAAAACCTTAGTAAAGCATGCGTGGCCAGCGCTTTTTTTTCTTTCCCATCTCCTGCTGCAATACCTCTATCACGGATGGTTTTTGTTTCCAGAGCATACAGATCTAGTAACCTTAGAAATGAAGGATGTTCGTTTCAACGTTCGCAAGATCTATCGCATATTGTTTGAGGGGCAGTATCGAGGCTGGATGCTATACCCCGTTCTAGTTGGTGGTGCCTTTCTCTTCAAACTAAAAAAGTGGTGGATCAACCTGCTGGTTGTGCTGATCGGGTTTTCAGCGTATAAAGTTTTGATTTGGAAGTGGGTTGTGCCAACTTGGCTGTTTCCAATAATCTTACTTGCAGCCGTTTTTATTCCAATCGCGCTTTGGTTGAGGTTTCGTGAAAGACGGTCGTTTGGGATTATAGCGAACACAATTGGGTTAGGCTTCATTGTGACAATTGGGTTCGTAATCTTTTCGGCTATGAACTTTTTTACGCCGCGATATTTGCTCGCAAGTCTTATTCTTATCAGTCTTCTGACGGCCATAATTATTTGGAGTCAGAGATTCATGCCTACATGGTCGAAGTACTTAGTTTCAGTTTTCTGCATTGGACTCTCATTATTCGCAACATATGATTTAAGGACAATTGGCGATACGGATCTAGGAGTTCATGATGATCTTAAAAACCAGAAAATATCGATCGCTTGGATCACCGAAAACATTGATCGAGACGCTGATGTGTGCACGGATTTTGTGATGTCAAACTACTTAATCAATGAGTATGGGGGGCACGTTGGGGATTCGAATTTTATGCGTCGCTGGTTTCCTGACATATGCAAGGATTGCAAGAACGTTGATTACATAATAAAGTCTCCAACCGCTGTCTGCAATGGGACGGATAGTGGGGTGTTGGCTGGTTTTGAGCTTGTCTTTGAAAATACCATGGGACCATCAACGGTTCAGGTTTACAGGCGCGCTGAAAGCCGATAATATCTTAGCCTAGATGACTTGTGTGCTGTTTTTGACGCATCGCATCATGATTTGTGCGTTGAATGAACCAAATGTACGTGGCCTAAAATCAAATACTTCTAAGCTGGAGAAGAGCACCAACTATTTTTCGATGATGCGAAATTCAGTCCTTCTGTTTTGCTGGCGTCCTTCATCCGTTTCATTGGTGGCGATGGGTTCAGTCTGCCCATATCCTTTATAGGTAAGCCTGGCCTCGTCGATTCCTACACGCACCAAGAAGTCGCGTACGGCTTGAGCTCTATTTTGAGATAATACCTGGTTTGCTCCTGCATTGCCTTGATTGTCTGTGTGGCCGGCGATTTCTATTTTCAGTTCGGGGTTCGATTTTAATAGTTGCGCCAGTCGGTCTAGCTCTGTTTTTGATTTGGGTTTCAATTCAAATTTATCCGAATCAAAAAACACGTTTTTCAGCACCACTGCGCTACCTGTAACCATTGGTTGTAGCTCGATATTCTTCTTGTAATGTGACAACGACTTGGAGAAATCCAACTCAAAGTTTTCACTGTGGAATAAATAACCATCATGTTCTGCGGATAAGGCATATTGCTCGCTTGCCGGAAGCACAACTAGGAAGTCGCCTGTTTTTTTATCGGCAAGTGCTTGAACTACAGTGTCACCCGAATTTAGGTCTATCAATTGAAAGAATGCTTCAAGTGGCTTACCAGTGCCCGCATCCTTTATTTTACCTTTTAAGTAGGTGATTTTTTGCGGCTTTGCTGATTCTGGAAGCTTTAGTTTGTAGAGATCCATTCCACCAACTCCACCCTCGCGATCGCTGGCTATGATGGCGTAATCTCCGGAAGCAGAAACATGAAAACTATTTTCATGATCGGAGGTGTTAATTGGATAACCCAGATTTTCTGGATCGCCCCAGCTTCCGTCGGGTTGTCTTCGGCTAATGAATATGTCCATCTTTCCTAGGCCGATATGACCGTCAGATGAAAAATATAAAGTTTGATTATCTGGGTGAATGAACACAGATTCTTCGCCGCCATCTGAGTTGATGTTTTTTGGAAGTGGTTTGGCTTGTGACCACCTGCCATTTACCATTTCACTCACGTAAATATCAGTGTGCTGATCGCCGTATCGATCATACTTCCCACGGATAAAATAGATTGTCTTTCCATCGCTTGAAAATGATGGTTGACTTTCCCAATGCTTTGAGTTTATAGTCGATCCCATATTAACGGGCTTCGACCATCTGGTTCCCTGCCGCACGCTCACAAATAAATCGCATCGACCAAATCCCTTTTTGTCTGGACCATACGAGCCCATGTCTCCGAGGTCGCACGCGGTGAAAATCAGGTATTTCCCATCAGGCGAGAGGGTAGGGGCGCCCTCATTAAACTGCGTGTTTAAAGGTCCTCCTGGGTTATATGATTGCCCCCAGGTGTCGTTTTCCGTTTTTTCTGAAAAGAAAAAATCCTCATTTCTATCATTTAGAAAATACGTACCCCTTTCTACAGGGACTGCCCTGGTGAACATAAGCAATCCTTCATCTGCAGTTAATGCCGGGAAGTATTCGTCATGTTCGGAGTTTACATTCTCACCGAGGTTCGAAATGTCGTATTCCACGGGATTCTTCATTGCCCATTCTGCATACTCGCAACTTGCGGCGCCCAACTTTGCCGCCTGATAGTTTGATGATTCCGGCGGTGCGATTTTTAAATATTGTAAATAAAGTGGAAGTGCGAGACTATAATTAGAACCATGATGCTCTAATGCTGCGAGAATGAGAATCAGGTTGGGGCTGTAGTTTGGGTTTTTTTCAATTACACGTTTAGTCCATTCCTTAGATTCATCAAGGCGGTTCATTTTAATGTACACCTCTGCCAAAAGGTTCATCGCATCTAAATAATTATCATCTCGTTCAATCGCCGAAGTAAGCTTGATTTCAGCTCCTTCCCATCGATTCCATCTATAGTCTTCCTTCGCAAGGTCGTAAAGCTTTTGAGCTTTTTTGTCGCTAGTGGTTCCATCCTGTGCCCACCCTAATCCCGCAGAAAAAAGTAGCAGAAGAGTTAAAAGAATTCTCATGGTATGTTAATGTATTTATGTGCCTGGATCGAGATTTTCCATCTTGGATTGAGTTTAATGTAATCTACGATCAGTGGCATTGCCTTTTCACGGTTATCCCATTCAGGTTGCAGATATAACTCACAATTTCCTGATACCGTTTTAGCGTGTTCTTCAGCAAATTGAAAATCACTTCGATTGTAAATGATCACTTTCAATTCCGATGCCAACATTCCAAATCCATTTACCGGCGACTTGAATTTTTTCGGTGAAAATGTAATCCAGTCCCATGTGCCTGTCAAAGGATGGGCTCCGCTGGTTTCGATATGTCTTTGAATATTGTTTTCACCGAGAACCTCGGTTAAGGGTTCTAAATTGTGCATGGTCGGTTCGCCACCTGTGACCACCACGATGTTGGCATTTGAGGAAAGGGCGTCGTCGGTTAGTGATTGTACGGACTCGCTAGGATGTGCGTCAATTGGCCAACTTTCTTTTACGTCACACCAATGACAGCCCACATCACATCCCCCAAGGCGAACGAAATAACTTAGCGTTCCAGCAAACTTTCCCTCGCCTTGAAGGGTGGTGAACTTTTCCATTACAGGGAACATTGATTCTCTTGCGGATTTCGACTTCATTTCTGGCGCGAAGATAACTTCATTCATGGTAGAGAGTTGTCAGCTTAAAGTTTGGACCTAACTTTGCGATCTATGCCAGACCTAACCCAAACCGACCTGACCCCAGAAATCCAAGATCAACTTGAACTGTTTCAAAAGGGCACTCAGCATGTGAAATTACTGCGAGCGGCCATGGCTGGTAAAGGTATCCATGCCTTTAATAGGGAAAGAAGGCTAGATCTTGTGGATACGTATCGTACTGAAATGCCAAAGCATTCGGTAGTTAAGTTTGTGCCTGCATCTGGTGCGGCAACGAGAATGTTCGGGAAGATGTACACCTGGGTTGGGGCTCCACCAGCAAACAGAAAAGAGATCAATAAATTCTTCAAGGAGATTACTCGATTTGCCTTTTTTGAAGAATGGGCTCGATGTGCAGAAGCGAACGGAATTGACACGTACGAAGGTGGCTTAGACTCCAAGGTTAAATGGTTGAAACTTTTATTGAACGGAGATCTGGGGTATGCGAAAATGCCAAAGGGTCTCATTCCCTTTCACTTCAGTGAAAAGCTGGAGACTCCTGTGGAAGCGCACTTAAACGAAGCGCTGTTGTATGGCAATGGAGTTGGAGGCCCTGAGGTGCATTTCACGATAAACAAAAATTTCGAGCCTCAATTCCAAGCAATGGTCGATACGTTCAACGCTGGCTTAACTAACCAAGAAGTTCGGGCAACGTATTCTTACCAAGATTCAAAAACCGATACTATTGCTGTTCAGACTAATGGAGATCCGCTGACGGATGAAAGTGGTCAATTTGTAATGCGTCCCGGTGGTCATGGTGCATTGATTCATAACCTGAATAAAATTGAGGCAGATGTTGTTTTCATAAAGAATGTTGACAATACGGGGCACCCAAGATTGATGTCCGATACAGTTCGGAGTAAAGAGCTCATCGGTGGAACTTTGCTTGACATCCGTCGTGAGCTAATTGCGCTAAATAAGCAGGTTTCTAAGGGATTGGTCGATGCCGTAACGATCGATCAGGTAAGAGATAAATGGAATTTGAGAGTGCCTCGAGACTATTTAAAGCTTAAGGAATACCTACGACGCCCGGTTCGTGTATGCGGAATGGTTAAAAACGAAGGCGAGCCAGGTGGGGGGCCATTTTGGTGCTTAGATAAGTTCACTGGCGAGAGTTTGCAGATTATCGAACAATCTCAAGTTGATACTTCGCAGATGCGTCAAGAAATGATTTTGAATTCAGCAACACACTTTAATCCAGTTGATTTAGTTTGTTCGATTCGAGACTTGGATGGAAATAAAATTGACCTCCTAGAGTTTGTAAACCACGATCAATATTTCATTTCTGAAAAATCTGTGGCAGATCAAAAAATCAAAGCGCTCGAATGGCCTGGATTGTGGAATGGCGCCATGGCAAATTGGATTACAGTATTCGTGGAGGTGCCAAGTTCGACATTCAATCCTGTCAAAGAATTGGAAGATCTTCTCCGCCCAGCACATTTAGCAGGTTAATTTGATGACCTATCCTGTTGAAATTGAGTGTATTTAACCAATTGTTAAACACATTAATTCTTAATTTTACGAGTTAGAGGCATCCTTTTAAAGGTTGCGCTGTCTATAGATTGAGATAAACATGGTTATTATGAAGTTGAAGTATTCTTTTGTCCTGGTTTTGCTAGCATTTTTTGTAGTTGGGTTTTCCAATTCAACGATTGCTCAAATCCCTAGTGACGCAGCCATCCTGCCATATCAAGTGGATGAGGTTACCAATATTATTAAGGAACGATTCGAGGCTCCACATGAAACCAATGAGTATATCCAGTTTCTCGTTGAAGAGGATGATTTTCCGGCCATCGCGCCAAATGTTCCAATGAGTTCAGAGTTAACCGAAGAGTTAACAGAATGGGTGACAACTCATCCTGCCGCGATTGAGCAATTGCTTATACGTGCAAAAAAGAACTATGATAAATACTTCAATCCAGCATTGATTAAGTAGAATCTAGATTAAGAAAAATGAAAAAATTTATTTCCATACTGGTTCAATCAAGATTCAAAGTGCTGTTAGCCTTAATGGCGGCATTCTTTGCGATTGACGGCATTTCTCAAGTGCCTTTTAGCCCAGGAGCACAGATTACGTCATACACGGCCAATAGGGTTAGAGGATATCACTTCACTGCCCAATCGGCTTTTAGAATATGTGAAGTGTATGTGCCTAATTCCATGAATAATAACATGTGGCATGTGGAGATTGTGAAATTTAATAGCAGCACAGCCCCGCCGGCATTTCCCGCTACAACAAATGCGTTTGTTAGCCAGTTTTATGCTGACAGTGTAACGGGCAATAATTCCATCACTTGCAACGTGGTTGTCGCCTCCGGTGATGTAATTGGGATCTACGGAAGTCGCAGTACTTCTGTGGGAACGACGATGGCGAATAGCTACGACAGCCCGAACTTTGTCACGAGCATCTTGGGTAACAATACCACACTTAGAAGAAGCGGAATGCAATTCCCGCTGAATAATCAACAAATGCACAACATTTGGTCGGAGGTTAGCTACAACACTAGCCGAATTATTGGTTATCACAGCTGTTGTCCACTACCACCGAAGCCGCAGGGCCCATTCAACGGGCCAACCCAAATCTGTCAGGGAGATACGGTGACATGGTGGATACCATTAGACTCAATTGCCGAAGATTATTCTTGGACGGTTCCTGTGGGCGATTCAATTGTCGCAAACCAGGGAGATACTATGATAACTGTTGCGATTGGCCCAAATTCAACGGGTGGTCAAATTTGTGTAGAGCTTGAAGATTCCTGCACATGGAGCGGTGATACGTGTTTCACCTACACAATCAATCAACCAACAACGCCAAGCAGTATTACAGGCTTGACTTCTGTTTGTCAGAACAACAGTGAATGGTATAGTGTGGTCGCCGCTAACGGAATTCTAGAGTATGATTGGTCCATTACCAATGCAACTTTGTTGTCGAATGAGGATAGCAACGCAATTAATGTATCGTTCTCCGTTGGAAACGCTGAAATCTGTGTTCGAGTTAAGGATTCGTGTGCATGGAGCGATTCTACTTGTATTACGGTGAATACCATGACTCTACCGAACGTAGCGAATGCCGGCCCAGACCGAACGGTTTGTTCAGATCATAAGGCACAACTAGCAGCGAACGCAGCCAATATAGGATCGGGTGAATGGACAGTTGTAAGTTCTCCAGGACCGGGAACATTCAGTGATTCAACCGCACATAATTCGACTTACTTGTCAAGTGTTCCTGGAACACACATTCTTCAATGGACTGTTTCAGCAGGAGGTTGCCCTTCTACCTCTGATCAAATGATCGTGACAATCAATATTACGCCAACAGCTGGGTTTAGTACTGTAAACGTATGTGAAGGTGGGCCAGTTCCATTTAACGATCAGAGTACCGGAAATGGAGCAACAATAAATTCATGGCTATGGGATATGGATGGAGATTTAGTGAATAATCACGTTGTTCAGAATCCGATTCATCAGTATTTAAACTCAGGAACATACTCAGTTCGGTTAATAGCGAATGTTCAGGGCTGTGCGGATACTCTTTTTAAAGATGTCTATGTAAACCCAGTGCCGGATATGGATATTTCTGCAGACAATGTTTGTTTCAATGAGGTTATGTCCTTTAATAATGCGAATTCGGTGGCCACAGGAGCTATTGCAACCACGACATGGGATTTTGGAGATGGTACACCGGCGGTTAGTGCCACTAACGTTTCTCATTTGTATCAAGATCCTGGATTTTATACAGTTACATGTAATACCGTCTCAGATAGTACGTGCGAAAGCTCTCAGCAAATAGATGTAAGAGTCTACCATTTGCCTAAGGCCGATTTTGTAGTTGACAATTCGTGTCAATATCAAACTTCAGTATTTTCAGATAAGAGTACAGTAACTGGCGCCGACGTTGATGCATGGACATGGACCTTTGGAGATGGAGGCGATTCTAGCATTATTCAAGATCCTTCACATGACTACAATATCAATGGGTTTGTGCCAGTTCACTTGCAGGTTTGGTCGTCACAAGGCTGTTTTGACGACAGTATTGGCTACATAGAGATTTATCCAACACCGGTAAGTGAGTTTAACTTTACAAATAAGGTGTGTCTGGGAGATACATTGGACTTAGATGCTGTTTCGCATATTGCATATGGTGCTATGACCCAATATGATTGGCAAGTAGATTCGACTTGGTTTTACAATGGCAAAGAAGTCTTCCATATGTTCGACGCGGTTGGTGACTATAGTGTGCGATTAACCACAACATCGGAAAAGGGATGTGAAAGTTCTATTCTTAAATCAGTACCGGTTTATGAAATCCCAAAGGCAGATTTCTATTTCACAGATGGATGTGAAGACAATAAAGTTCAATTTACGGATACTACCTTCTTTCTCGAGCCAGTAATGAAATATGAGTGGGATTTTGGCGACAGCACCGTTTTAGCGGATGAGCATAATCCTGAGCATGTTTTCGAAGACTTTGGCTTGTACGATGTGTCATTATATGTCGAGTCTTTTAGAGGTTGTACATCGCTGATTGAGCATCCAATTAAGATTTACGAGCGACTAATTCCGCGTTTCGACGCAACCCCAGATAGCGGCTGTTCGCCACTAACGGTTTCGTTTATTGACAGCACAGCGAGTGAGTCAGGGGTGTCATGGGAGCGAAGCTGGGTATTCGGAGATGGAAATACGCGCTTGGATACTGCAGAAAATATCTATTTGAATTATTCTGGAAAACACCTGAGTTACGATGTCACCCTCAAAGTGCTCACCGAGGAGAATTGTTACTCCGAAGTTACCAAGGATAGCATAGTTTATGTAGTGCCTCAGCCGGCGGCTTCATTTCAGCACACACCAGAAGATCTTCTAACCTTGTCAACCAAACGACCAGTAGCTCAGTTTATCAATACTTCTAGCCAAGCGAACAGATACGTTTGGAGCTTTGGCGATGAAGAGAAATCTTCAGAACACAATCCTTTTCACGAATGGGCCGAGGCTGGAGATTATGAAGTGGTTATGATTGCGCGCAACATCTATGGTTGCACGGATACGACCAAAACCGATGTGAACGTTCACCATGTCAATGTTCCTTATATACCAAGTGCATTCACGCCAAATGGAGATGGTAAAAACGAATTTTTCTTTGTCGCCGGTCTCGAGGATATTACAGAGATGGATATGGCTATATATGATCGATGGGGAACTGCGATCTATGAAACAAACGGGTTGGATGCTTCGTGGGATGGCAGAAACAACCAGAATAAGATAATTCAGCAAGGACTTTATTTCTACAAAATCAGATACACTGATAAAACGGGCGAAGTGTTCGAACACTTTGGTAGCGTTTCAGTATTAGGAATTGAATAAGATGAGAAAGTATTTCTACATAGTAACAGTTGCGTTGTTGGTCTTCGCACCATTTAGTGGCCTCAAGTCACAATGTGCAAGCCCTATCAACACCATTATGAACTATAATAATGGGCAAGATGGAAACATGTTTAATGTTACCGCAATCAACAACATATTCCTAGACTCGGTCTGGTGTAATTTTGATGCTGGCACGATTCAAGAAGTTGAAATTTGGTGGAGATCTGGCACTGTGGTCGGAAACGCAAATGCCGCAACAGGCTGGACAATGATTGACAGCGTTGTCAACCTTACATCGGCTGGGGTAAACAACTTCACTCACGTGCCAATTTGGATGAATCTTTATGTCCCTGCAGGACAGACAGTTGGGCTGTATGTCACGCGTGCATTTGTGGGTTCTGCTGGTCCCTATATGAGATACACAAACGGTACAGGTACGGCTGGAAATGCATACGTAACTAATGCAGATTTAAGCCTTTCTGTTGCGTACGGCAAGGATTACCCTTTTGGAACAAGTTTTAACCCTAGAATATGGAATGGTAGACTTTTTTATCACTGTTGCCCTCCTCCTCCGGCCATTCAAATGGCTGCGGCTCCAACGCAACTATGTTCGTCTGATACGTTTACCTACAGTGTTATTCCTTACGCTTTCGCAGAATCATATACATGGTCGGCAGGAGGTTCTGGAAACATAGTTGGTGCGAACAATGACAGTTCGTCTGTACAGATAGTCTTCAATGGTAACTTAGTTAATGATACCGTTTGCGTCACACTAGAAGATTCATGCTCGAGTATTGATACATGTATTGCAGTTACAATTAACCCACCTACGGCGGATGCAGGACCGGATACATCAATTTGTTCGACAACATATCAGCTTCAGGGAAATAATGGACTTGGAGCATGGTCAGTAGTTGGTGGGTCTGGAACCTTTACCAATGCAAATGCTTACGATTCAGAGGTAGCCGGTTTGGCTCCTGGGGTGAATACACTCCGATGGTCTGTAGGTAATGCCAATTGCGATACAGTCTTTGATGAGGTTAATATCACAGTAAACCCAATACCTGTTGCACAAATGATCTTGAATGATGGTTGTGCTGATAATCAAATCACGTTTGTAGATAATAGTTACGCTCTAGGAGGAAACATTATTGATTGGGATTGGGACGTAGATGGTGACGGAACCTTTGATTATTCAACGAATCAATTTCAACATACCTATACTGTTCCAAACGTTTATCTGTGTACACTGATTACCACGGCTAACCTTGGATGTAAGGACACTGTGATCGATTCTGTGTTCGTTTATCCTAATCCTGTAGTTGACTTTAGTTATGACCCAGATTGTGAAGGCTCTCCAATGGCATTTACAGATTTAACTACAATATCTTCCGGTAATCTTGATACATGGGAATGGCAATTTGGAGATGGTTCTTCACCTAGCGGGGCACAAGATCCTGCCCATGTTTATCCGCAGGATGGACTATATGTTGTGACTTTAACGGTAACCAGTGACTTCGGGTGTGCTATAATTCTCGAAGACACGGTAGAAGTGTTCAGTATACCGGATGTAGATTTTATATCACCAAACGTTTGCTCGAATGATACTGCGGCCTATACAGATATTTCTGTGTCCACTCAGGGTAACCTTAATTATTGGGAGTGGGACTTTGGAGATGGTACACCGCCGCTATACACCCAAAATGCAGAACATGAGTATAGCATTCATGGCACATACAACGTTAAATTGCTTGTTGGTACCGATAAAGGTTGTACAAACATTGTGGTGAAACCACTTGACATTTATCCAGTGCCTGTTCCTTACTTCACCCAGAATGGAGAATGCGAAGAACAAACGGTGCGCTTTAAAGATTCTTCAGTACTCGACAATATGTTTAGTTCCACTTTAGTGCAGTGGGATTGGGAATTTGGTGATGGGAAAGTCGCTAGCAACGAAAGAGTAGGAAACTTTTATCAGGAACCAGGACCATACATCTTAGCTCATACTCCATTCTCGAATCATGGTTGTCATACTACTGTTGAGACTGAGATCCTAATTCGTCCTCGTCCAAAAGCAAAGATTTTGGTAATGGATGACCACGTTTGTGCGGAAACTCCGATTAGATACAGAGATGAGACCTACTTTGATTATACATATGATACCACGGGTGTCATTGATTGGCAGTGGTTCTTTGGCGACGGAAATGAATCGAACGAGCAGCACCCAACAAATACGTTTGCCAAGGGAGGGACTTACCAGGCAAGCCTGATTGTGGAAACACAGTATAAGTGTATTGATAGCATTGTGCGAAACGCAGTCGTTTACCATAACCCTGTTGCCGACTTTGTGGCGGACACACTGGAAGGATGTAGCCCTCATTGTGTTACGTTTATTGATAAATCACAGGTTGCGGTTGACCCAGACAAGCTTGGATATAGTTGGTACTTTGGAGATGATGATACTGGTTCAGACGTTAATCCGACACATTGTTATTCGGTCGAGGATGGACAAGATTATTATGAATTTGCAGTGGGACTAAAAGTGACAACCCTTGAAGGTTGTTATGACAGCACTCGGCTTAAAGAAAACGTCGTGATTTATTCAAATCCAATCGCCGACTTTGATCTTGGCGCTGAAGTATACAGCTTACTTGATCCAGTAGTTGAGATTACAAATTACTCTGAAGGTGGAGTGAACTGGTTGTGGCATTTTGGCGATAGCACTTCAAGTACAAAGCGCGACCCAATTAATCATGAATATGCGAACTCAGGTAGGTATCAAGTTTCCTTGTATACAGAGTCTGATTACGGTTGCAATGCTATGCTAATTAAGGGCGTAGATATCGACTATCATCAGACCTTGTTTGTGCCTAAGAGCTTCTCACCAAACGCCGATGGAATCAACGATTACTTTGAGGTTAAGGGAGAAGATTTAGAGTTTGTCCGACTATGGGTTTATGATAGATGGGGGCATGAGGTGTTTTTTGGTGAAAACGAAAATGCACGATGGGATGGCCTTTACCAAGGTCGAGTTATGCAAATTGGATCCTATGCTTATGCAGTTGAATACAAGCAGACAAATAGAATTAAAGAAAAGATTTACGGAAACTTCGTGATATCAAAAGCTAAAGATCAATGAGAGTAATTATCACACTTTGTATCGCTGTCATGGCCTGTGCCTTTCAAGCCCAAGCTCAGCAGCAGAAATACGATCATCCAGATGTGGCACCAACTACGTCATATGATCCTCTAGACGTCTGGAACGAATGGAAAGTCTGGTATGCAAATCCGACTGAAAATACGTCTTATGTTCAGGAATTCATGACTCAATATGAAGTTCCTCAGAAAGGAATGAAAAACCTAAGCCGTGAAGAAACATGGTATTGGTGGATATCCAATAACGAGGATGCTATCGAGTCCTATTATAAAATGAAAGAAGACGCCCTCGATTAAACACGGGAATATCTCTAAAGATTTAAATCCTCAATGATTAGTTCAATCTTATCGTTGAGGATTTTTTCTTGCGCCATATAATTTAAACTGGGGTTCCAATCTGCTCGTAAGCTGAAGTAAAATTTAATCTTTGGTTCGGTGCCTGAAGGACGTGCTGAAATCTTGCTTCCGCTCTCCGTATAGAATTGCAACACGTTCGACGTGGGTAAGTCGAGCGTGGATTGTTTCCCCGTAATTAGATCTCGGGATGTTCCTACTTTAATGTCATCCACTTGGCAAACAGTCTCGCCCGCAAGTGTTTTTGGCGACTCTGACCTCAAACGATCCATAATAGCAGATATTTCTCGAGCCCCATGGATTCCTTTTTTGGTAATGCTAATCAGGTGTTCCGTATACAATCCGTGTCGTTCATAGATAGAGCAAAGCCGTTCGAATGCACTACTGCCATTTGCCTTCAATTCAGCAGCCATATCACAAAACAAGAGCGTTGATGTAAGCGCGTCCTTATCGCGAACAAAGTCGCCGATCATGTAACCATAGCTCTCTTCTCCACCCCCAATGAATTTTTTTAATCCTTCATTGTTCCGTATTAACGAGGCGATATGCTTAAACCCCGTCAAACACACTTCTGAGTCGACATTGTAGTGCTTTGCTACATCGCCAAAGAGCTCGCTGCTCACAATGGTGTATGCGATAAACTCATTGCCTTTCAGTTCTGTTTTGTCGAGCAAATAGTCGGTCAATAAAACCCCACATTGATTCCCATTTAGAAGTTGCATCTCACCTTTGTCATTGCGAATTGCTACTCCGAGTCGATCACTATCAGGATCGGTGCCAACCACCATATCAGCGCTAATTGCATCTGCCTTTTTTAATGCTAGATCAAGGGCTGCGCGTTCCTCTGGATTGGGACTCTCCACGGTTGGGAAGTTCCCGTCTGGAATAGCCTGCTCTTCAACGATATGAACATCCGTATATCCAGCTTGATTTAGTAGCTCGGGCATAACCGTAATCGACGTGCCATGCAGTGATGTGAAAACAATTTTTAGTGGATCTGATTTGGTGGTCTTTCGCTGTTCTATGGATGTCTGAATGAAAGCCTTATCAATTTCAGATTCAATAAATGTTATGTTCTCCGCATTGGAGTCAAATTTGATTTGATCTAGAGATTGTATCGCATTGACTTCCCCTATAATGCCGGCATCATGGGGATGAACAATTTGAGCGCCGTCTTCCCAATAAACTTTATATCCATTGTATTCGGGTGGATTATGCGAAGCGGTGATGACGATTCCGCTTTGACATCCTAAGTGACGAACGGCGAATGATAGTTCAGGGGTAGGGCGCAAGGCGCTAAATAGGTATGCATGTATGCCATTCGCCGAAAAAATATCCGCGACCAATTGCCCAAACTCCTTGCTGTTGTTTCTGCAGTCGTATGCGATCACCACCTTGATGGCTTGATCTGCAAACTGCTTGTTTAAATAATTAGACAAACCTTGTGCAGCCATACCTAAGGTGTACCTGTTCACACGATTAGAGCCTATACCCATTACTCCACGCATTCCTCCGGTTCCAAATTCCAAGTTTTTGTGAAACGCATCCTCGAGAAGGGAGGCGTCTCCGTCAAGTAATTGCTTAATCTCAAACTTCGAGTTTTCATCTAAGTTTTGATTAATCCAGTTCTCGGCAGTTTCTTTCGCAGTCATAATGGGCTATTAAATCGACTGCAAATGTACATTCTCGACCGACGATTTCTACACAGACGATTCGGTTTGTCGGTTGAAATCTCGATCAAGGTCTAGGGAATTTGATTAACCTTCCTCCGTACTTTTGCCAAAAATCTACCATGAATAAGTTATATCCACTGGGTTTTGCCCTTCTAGCGGCAATTACTCTTTTTAATTGTACGGGATCATCGGAGCAAAAAGAGGTCGTTCAAAACCAAGACTCTTTGCTTCAAGTCCAAAAAGATTCGCTTTTAGATTTATTCAAAAGTGAGTTGGAATCAATTGCCTCCAAGGTCAATGAAGTAAGCACGTCAAACGGCATATTTAAGCTTGACACAAGCGAGAATGTTTTGCTTAGTAAGGAAACCATCATTGACCAAGTTGAGAGTCTGGACAACTTGCTGGAAGCAAACCAAAAGCAACTGGCTGATCTTTATGCAAGAATGAAGGATAGCAAGGTGGCGAATGAAAAGCTAGAGGGCCGAATCAGCGGAATGCTGGACCGCATTGCTCAAAAAGAGGAGCAGGTCAGCGAATTAATGAAACTACTAGCAAATAAGGATATTCAGATAGATGAGATATTAAGCACGATGGATAGCATGCGCGTCAACAACATTGAGCTGACCGAGGAGGTAATAAAAATGGATGAAGAATTACACTCGGTATACTACACGGTAGGTGATGCAAAGGAGCTGAAGAAGAATGGAGTCGTTACTAAGGAAGGCGGAATTTTAGGCGTTGGTAGTTCAAAAAAATTGGATGTATCTAAGCTGGATCGATCGTTATTCAAAGAGGTAGATCAACGAGATTTAATAAGTATTCCATTATATTCCAAAAAAGCTAAGGTGATTACAAACCATCCGGAGTCTTCCTATGAGTTTGTGCTGGATCAAAACGAGACAGTGGAGTCAATAAAGATTTTAGACCGAAAAGCATTTTGGGAAGTAACTGATTACTTGGTTGTTGAGGTCAGTAATTAATTCATACGTCTTTATACAGCATTCGGCGAACGGATATAGGTTATCGTCTTGAACTGTAAACCATTTGGTAGCAATTGCGTCTTACTAACAATAAGACGTTTGTTATGGGTTTGTTTAGATTTTTTAAGTATCGTTATTTAGTTAAGAACAGAAAGCGACATTATGCCTCGCTTGCACTCTCACTGGCTCTGGCTCATGCCTCCTTTGGAGCGGTCAAGTATCGGTCTATTGGTAATGGGATAGCGGATATTTCATTGGCATTAAATGAGAACCAAAAGTTTGTTCTGGATCTACAAAAAGCCGAGGATCAAAAGAAGATGATACTGAAAGGCAATTGGACCGTTGAGGAGGACAGCTTTGTCTTGAAGTTTAAGCGATCAAAACGACATGTACGCGACTTATTTGGAAGTAACTCGGGCTTTAATAAGTCTGTTAGAGTCGAAGACGAAAAGACAATACGATTCCCTCTTGGAAAAGCTGGCTTAACGATTCTAGGTATTTACTGCCCTAAGGAATTGGTTTAATCCGATTCGTCGGGCTTGTAGCCGACAAACATATTTATCCAAACCATTCGACCTATTCTAAAGGTAATTGGAGCCAATCCAATGATACCTGCGCTAATAGCTGCAAGGTAGTGCCACTTTTCCCAGGAACCTGAAATCATCATTATTGCTGCGATTGTAAGCGCAATGCCGATGGTGATGCCATAGTTAACGTACATGGCCCCATAAAAAAAGGAAGGTTCTAGTTGATATCGCTGCCCACAATTTGAGCAGCCGTCGTGCATGTCCCAGATATTTTTCAAGATATAAGGATTGCGTTTCTCAAACATATCGCCCTCGTGGCATCTAGGGCATTTTTGACCTAAAATAGAATACAGTTTTGATCCTTTTTTCACGCTAAATGTTTTGGCGAATGTCAGACTAAATGTTCATTCAATCTGTGATTTTGGGCACTAATTATTGGTTACAATGAAGTTAGCGTATTGCACCTTTTCCATCAAGGCATCCTGGTTATGAATTGTAATGAGATACGTTCCCGAGGGCCATGTACTAACATCGATTTGTACCGTCTCTCGTGGTGTTTGCATATCGAACATGTGTTCACCTTGAAACGTGAAAACCTTAATTTTTAATTGCTGCCTAGAAGGGTTCGAGCGTATCAAATTGACTTTGTTGCTAGTTGGGTTTGGGAATAAAAGGAAGTCGCCTTCTATGGAGTAATAGTCGATATGGATTATTCTTGATAACCCGTTAAACCCCAGTTCCAATCTCTTGTAAATCTTTGTTTTGTAGGACGCTTCCACCCTTTCTCTTTCCTGTCTTTCCATTTCTCTAAACTCATTCCAATACGCTGATATTCTTTTATCTAATTGTGGAGATGGTATTGGTGAAAGGTATTTCAGGTTTTGAGTCGGTTTAAGCTTAAAGCGAGATTGAAATTTGTGGATAAAATCAAAAGCGCCGAGAATAAAAGTTCGCGTCAAAAATGTATCTTGTCGACGGTTAATCATTATGAATTGACACAGAAACATAGAGCGTCAAACTCCGAACCAAAATGACTTTTGAACCACAAAAATCTGCCAAAAATCAAGGAAATCGGAACGTTAACGATCATGATTCGCGCATTAGCGGGGCACAAAAGCAGACGATAACAAACAATAGAGGAGAAAGTGACCAAAATGGTTTGTTGCAAAGGATAGCACAAAACAATGACCGGATATCCGAAACTTATCAGCTCAAAGCGCACTCTCAAAGAGGACATAATACTGATGTTGCTCAAAGAAAAGAAAATAAAACAGGTCTCCCTGATGACTTAAAATCAGGTATGGAAAACCTATCTGGAATGTCCTTAGATGACGTCAAAGTACATACTAATTCCAGTAATCCAGCCCAGTTTCAGGCCCATGCCTATGCGCAAGGTTCAGATATTCATTTAGGACCAGGTCAAGAAAAACATTTACCTCATGAGCTTGGTCATGTAGTACAACAAAAGCAAGGTCGTGTTCAGCCTACGAAACAATTAGCAGGAAAAGTAAATGTAAATGATGATTCAGCTCTTGAAAAAGAAGCTGATACCTTAGGTGAGAAGGCTTTGGGAAATCAAACCGAGAATTCATCCTTAGAAATTAAACCTCAATTTGACTCTGTATTACAAAGAGTTGAAAGCGAAGCTTTAATAACTCAAAAAACCAAACTGAAAAAAGATGAGGGTGGTAACCCAATGCCAAGTAAAAAGTTTGGGTCGTCAACTATTGGAAAATATTTACAAGCTGGAACTTTTCACAAAAACGTAGATTTTGATGTCTCGAGAACCTCCGGCAAAACAACCTACTACAAAACTACAACTGATGATGGCACTGCTGCTTGGTTAAATGCAGAGCGAACTATTCCTAAAGATTTTCTTAGTGGAGCAGATCCAGAATTCAATCCTGAGAATATGGGAGCAGATCATTTGGGTGGCACTGGTGGAGTTCTTGATAACGTAGCTGTTGGGATAGAGAACACTTATTTAAAAGGGGTGGACGGGAATAAAGTAGCAGGAGCTATGACCGCGAAAGACGGTGATGATAGAAGCAACGGCGCATGGGGCGACTACAATAAACCAAATAGCAAAGTCGCACTTGCGAAAGATTCATTAGATGTTGCTTCTGGCTCTATTGGATTGATGAGTAATTTATGGTCTATGAAAACAGCTACAGTAGATTTTGCAGAATCACCGAGTTTTGAAAAATTTGCTCAAGGGGGAGAACAATTCATTGCAGGCCTTGCAAATACGTCCAAGATTGTAGACGCATCTGCAAAAGCCGGAGGCATGAGCGACGGTATAGGAGTGTCAGATAAGTTCGGAAAATACACTGGTGGTATAGATTCTGGTGTAGCATCTCTTAAGAATGCATTTTTAGGTGTTGCAGGTTTATTTAAATTATATAATTCTCCAAGCAATGAAAAGGGCAAGGAAGCATTAGTCAGTTTTAAGCAGATTACACAATCCGCACTTGATGCTGCAAAAGTCGCAAAAACAGTATATGATATAATTGGAAAAGGAATTCCACCAGCCTTAATGACTACAATACCAGCAATAAGTTTGGCAGTTTCAGCAATAAGCTGTATAATCCGTCTAGCTGATTCGCTCCAAGCTGCAGGTTTTAAGGAAAAAATGAAAACACAATCATCAGCCTTACGCACCGAACTAGCAGCTGAATTCAGTCTCGCTCCAAAAGACCGAAAATTATTTCGAGAAGAACGACGAGGAATTTTACCAAAATATCACACTTATTATAGGGTTGATCCTGCAAACAAGGTAGAAGATACACTAACTGCTGCTTTTGATGCGGGAAATAATGCTGATTTTGACCAGTCACTAGGATCAGCGCGTGAACGGGGAAAAATAAAAAGATCAAAACAGGAATTTGACCGGCAAGTTCAAAAGGTACAAAACAAAGAACTTAAGGTTGAGAATGCAAAAACGAGAACTGCTGATGCTTCGAAAGAAACGGCAATATTTTTAGAAACTAAGGATGTGGCAGATCAAGGATATAGAGCTCTCTGGACTAAATGGAAAATGGCAAGTAAAGCTGAAGATCTTGAAAAGTGGCAATTAGATTGGTTGCAAAAAAAGGCTTCAGAGCTCAATGCTAAATACACCACTTTACATGATGTTATAGTTAAAAAAGCCGTTGATAAAAAAGTTGATGATACTGCAAACGGTGAATTCAAGGATAAGATAAAGGCTAAAGTGTCAGGACAGTCAGATTTAAAAAACCTCAGTGATTTATCTGATAAAATTCGTGACTATGAGCTCGTTGATAAAATGTCCGAAATAAATGATAAAAGAAGAACTGCTGGTTACAGTGGAGTTGCTAAAGAAATGATTAGCTTTTCTGCAGACGTTATCACACTTAGTGGTGTTGGAGCTATCGTAGGTTTAGCTATGAAAGGTGCTGTTCAAGCAGGAGGGTTAGCTTATGCAGGCGGAAAAGCTTTTAATAACTGGAGGAAGGATAAGGCAGCAGGAGCCAATGCAGATGGCCTCAGTAAAAGTGGTGGAGTGGATAAATCTCAAAAACAAAAACATAGAGAATATGTGAAGCACACCAAGCATATTTTTAAGATGCTTTCTTCAGCCGAATCACAGGAGCAAGGAAACAATGTATTACTGATAATTAAAGCCACAGGGGTCAATACAGCTGGATTATTTGCGCAGAATGGAAAACCACAAAAACAAATGATAATGATGGTTGAAGCAATGAAAAAAAGAGGTTAATTATTTTACCAATAAATTATGGATAGTAACAAAGAAATAATTCACCTTAAAAAAGTTGAATCAATAATTAAGGAGTCATTTAATTTTGAAACATCTTTATTGGAAAGTTCAGAATTTATTCCTCTCAACATGGTTATTACGCTTCTTCCGAAAGATAAATTTGGGAGAGATAGAAACATGAATTTTACATTTATACCATTCCTAAATGATGAATTAGAACATGTAAAACTAATTCAGTTTTTTTCTAGTATACCTGACTCTAAAATAGAAAAAAATAGTAATTCAATTAAGGACTTAATCTGTGAGATTAATAAGAACACAGTCTTTGGGAATTTTTTAATTACTGAAAATGATGAATTGGCATTTAGATATGTGTCGGGTATATCAAAAAAGAATGAAATAAACCCCAATGAATTTTGCGAATTATTATCAGTTTATTTATTTTCTCTAGACTTGTTTAGCGTTCATATTTCAAATTTTCTAGCTGGAGCGACTACTATTGAGGAAATTTTGGAAAGCTTACTGTTACGACAGGGATTATAAATCTTTCATCTTAGGAAGCACTCCATTTTCAAACAGACCGTTTTGTCCTTTAGGCATCTGTGGTTGGCGAAGTTTTCTGCTATTTCTGCTGAACGGGTCTGTTTTCTTCTTTTTCTTTCGATGAGCCTTCTTTGATTTGCTGTTCTTATTTGGGTCGAAGTTTATTATGCGAAAATGCTCTCCCTTAAAGTTTTTCCGCCAGAATTGTTTTTTAGCTCCCTTTCCCTGGAGGTCTTTTTCTGAGCGTTCAATTACTTGTCTCCCTGAAGAGAAATGATCTAGTGCGTAGCCTCTTTCTTTTTTGCCTAGCGGTTTAGAATAATGATCCTCTAATATTTTATCCTCTCTGTTCTTGCGATCTGAGCCAAAGTGAGAAGGCGTTTCATCTTGTTCTTTTTTCGAATTTGATTTTCCAAAATGATTAGGTTGATACTCGCGAGCTTTCTTTTTGCTGGATTTTGTGCCAAAATATGATGAAAGAATCTCTCGTTCTGATTTTTTACTTGATTTGGAACTAAAAGCACTTCCTAATTCTTTGCGCTCATTGTTGCCCCTTTTAGTCGAGAAAGCGCTAATCAATAATTCTCTGTCTTTATTTGCTTTTTTAGACTTTGACCCAAATGGGTTTGAAAGCAATTCCCTCTTATTTTGTTTTCGTTCAGTTGAAAATGCCGTCGACAGCAGGGTTCGCTTCTTTTTCTTGCTAGATTCTGCACCAAAAGAACTGCTAAGCATCTCGCGCTTTTTGCTTTTTGCTTTGGTGCTGAAAGCACTATTCAAGAGTGATGTCGCTTTTTGCTTTTTGTCTGTTTAAATGGACTACTAAGGAGTTCCCTATTCGAACTTTTGCGTTCCGTTGAAAAGGAATCAGAGAGGTATGCTGTACCTCCATCCGAACCACATTGGCTGAACAGTAGAATCAAAGAAAATGATGACAGTATATGAATGTGGTGTCGCACCAACCGGCTAATGTGCGAGATTACGGGCTTATGTTTAAAGTAGGTCCTCAGATTCCAGGGAGTGTATTCCAAAGTGGTTCTTGAAGACATTTAAAATTTGGGCAAAATCAACAGTATGATCACTCTTGTTTCTCTTTCCTTCTAGTGAAATATATGGGAGATCGCTACTGAAGTCTCCCCAGGTAAGTAACCGAATCTCATTAAGAGGTCTCAACAAACAACCATAAGTGCGTAAACAACAGATAAACAAATTGTCATTAAACTTCTGAATATCTCTTAATACAATACCGACATCAGAGAATGGTTTGTGAAGGGTGTGCTTTTCCTTTTTACACGGTATTCTCCCCAAGGGATTACTGATATCCTCTGGTAGTATCCTCCCAATGAGAGAAGACAGTCTCCTTCTTTCATGATTGAAGGTTGATACGGTGGTTGTGGAAGTCTCGAGATAGGTGTTAAACAGCTGACTATGAGCTTCTCTTACTTTAATCTGTGATAGTCTGTCTCTTCGAAAGTATGTGGTAAATCGATTAATAGTACCAACTAACTCCTTGTAGTATTTTGGGGAAAAGTCATCCGGTTTCAACTTCATGTTGGAAACCACTTCAAGTAAGGTTGCCTCTGACTTCTGATTGAGACTCCATCCTGAAGAGAGCGCAGACTGAAACTCAAATAACATAACAATTACGAGCCTCTATAAATGAAGGTGAACACTTAGTACCCATATCAGTTATGTCTAAAGAAAATAAGACAGCACAACAATGTGCACATTGTATAGTATCTTTCGGGATACTATGGGACCATAAACGGAACGTTAGCCACCATAAATTATGAGAAATCCAAAATGGCACAGAGATGAGGTGATTTTAGCTCTTGATTTATATTATGATTTAGAATCAGGAGAAATGAACTCAAATAATCTAGAGGTAATTAAATTATCTGAATTATTAAACCGGTTACTTATACACATAAATCGACCAGACCAGGAAAGATTCCTAACAAGAGAATTGAAAATAACCCCACCCTGACAAAAAAACCTCTACACCACCCTAGACTGTACTATGTATCGAAAATTACTCCCCAGACTATAAAGAAGGGAAACAGATTTGCAACCCCTCTGAGGCATAATTCGATTACAGGCATTTCCTCTTGCCCAAGAGGCTCTGTTTCAAGTCCTGTGTGGCTTCGGGAGAGACCTCATTGAGATTATTAGTTGCCTGAGAAAATAAATTTAGCTTTGAAATGCAGTTGGTGATTAAGCCAGAATGCCTTACTAAATACCTTGTCCATCATTATGCGACTTCCCCTAACAGTATGCTTCATGACCCTAGTCCTATGCTCTAGTGCCCAAGATTGTTGTTCTCCAGTTTTTGGGTATAAACTTTTTGAGATCATAATTGGTGGAATTACGCAAAACGATAGCACAGAGATTCTGGGCGGGAAAGAGCACCACATTAAAAACAACTTAGCCCGAGTTGATTCATTAGACGATGTTTACATTTTCACAGATTGTCAGCCCATTGCAGAGTATGAAAAAGTGGGTCAGATTGACATTCGAGGCGGTAAATGGAATTTGGATAGTTACGAAGAAATGAAACAGGATTTAGTGAGAGACGCAAAATCGCAGTACAACAATTTTGATGCAATTTTATTTAAACCTCCTGGGGGATCAATTTTTGACGATGGAAATGCGGTGCTAATAAAATTTAAATTCTGACAAACGTATATGCAGTGAAAGTCGAAATCATAAACAGTTAATTCGATCATATTGATTGTCTAATCAATGCTCAAAGCTTAGAGTCATATTGTCGTATTAATGAAAAAATATCCCCAAGCTATCGAGAATATCTCCGTAAAAAAACCTCTACACTATTCCAGATTGTATCATAACCTAATATAAGTCCTCAATCATCCAAAGGACACACAGCTCTACAAACCCCTCAGGGTCATAATTCTATTAAAGGCATTTCCTCTTGCCTTAGTGTCTCTATTTCAAGACCTCTAAGGTATCGCAAAGTAGTATTGATACTCTGATGACCCATTACAGACCTGACCTTCTCCACGCTCTTAAAACGGGTGTATACGTTTATCGCTCCTGTGTGTCTGAAGCTGTATAAGGTCTGATTTGGTTCAAGAACATTAGTCTGCTGAGCATACCTTCTCCACAGTAACTGAAAGTAGAACTTATTATAGGACTTCCCGCCCGAGAAGATGTTCTCGTCTGACTCTCCCTTATTAAGGAAGGATCGTATTTGTGGGGCAACAGGTACTATTCTGTTTCTCCCACTCTTGTTTCTCTTTCCTTCCAGTGAAATATATGAGAGATCGCTACTGAAGTCTCCCCAGGTAAGTAACCGAATCTCATTATGAGGTCTCAACAAACAACCATAAGTGAGTAAACAACAGATAAACAAATTGTCATTAAACGCCTGAATATCTCTTAATACAATACCTACATCAGAGAATGGTTTGTGAAGCGTGTGCTTTTCCTTCTTACACGGTATTCTCCCCAAGGGATTACTGATATCCTCTGGCAGTATCCTCCCAATGAGAGAAGATAATCTCCTTCTTTCATGATTGAAGGTTGACACGGTGGTTGTTGAAGTCTCGAGATAGGTGTTAAACAGCTGACTATGTACTTCTCTTACTTTAATCTGTGATAGTCTGTCTCTTCTCAAGTATGCGGTAAATCGATTAATAGTACCAACTAACTCCTTGTAGTATTTTGGGGAAAAGTCATCCCGTTTCAACTTCATGTTGGAAACCACTTCAAGTAAGGTTGCCTCTGACTTCTGATTGGGACTCCATCCTGAGGAGAGCGCAGACTGAAACTCAAAAAACATAGCTTGAGCTAGTCTTTCTCTTTCTACACCCACTAACGCATTTGGGAATATGGACTTCCCAAGAACGGTGGCAGAGAAATATCTGTATCTGCGCCCCGCAAAATAAAACTTCACATAATAACTCCCAGCAGAGGGTTTAACAAGTTCCAACTTAGAATAATATACATGCATAACTGACATTTTACTGCCAGTCATTAAATCTTAAAATCCTCAAACCCTTACAGAACCAATAGCTCAACCGGATAGAGCAGCTGCCTTCTAAGCAGCAGGTTTCAGGTTCGAGTCCTGATTGGGTCACTTGGTGATAAAGACCTTCGCGACAGTGAACGGGATTTTTAAGTTTCTGGAGCTGAGTCGAAGACTTAAGTGACATGAAAGTTGAAAAGACCAAAATGAGCCCCGCGAATTGAGCTTGATCCATTCCACGGAGCCAGAAGGACCACTAAAAGTACTCCTGATTGGCTCACTTTTGACTACTATTTTCAGGGTTTCATCTGCGCACAAATCTGATCTGGTCGAATACTTGGCTGTTTCCCGATTCCTCGAAGCCACCAGTTACTTCCTATAGCGTTTTAGTGTTACCATGACCACTACATCTATGCAGTATGCTCATTCCGAATTGGAAGAGCTGCGCAGCTTGGCCTCAATAGAGCCAAAACCAAACCTAACTGAGGCATTTAAACCCTTCGCTGAAGAAGTATTTAGCAATTGGCTAATTAAAACAACCGATGGTATTTACGAACTTATTGAGGCTGAGTTCTTACTTCAAACAATGAACGATGTCCATCCCGATCCGAATATTGATAATTCGAATGAGCAAAAAACTTTTGGAAATTGGTATCTTCCTGATGGAGGCATCGACATCACCTTTGGATGCCCTGATTATGCGGCAGCCATATTTATTCGTGGCCTAAGGAATATTGAAACTAAGGAGATCGTCGTTGGCCCCCAACGATCCTTCAGAAGGCTATTTCAGAATGCTGGTCATATAATAAACTCACGAGTCAATGCACAATTTCTACCAAGAAGTGAAAAACAAGAAATGAAACCGCTCTGGAATGTACCGAGGGTGAATTTATCAATTGAGGAGCGATATCACGATCGAGAACATAGATTAAGCTATCTCTTTCGCCCATATCGATTCATATCAAAAGATTTAACGGACTTTCCTGATAAATACCTAGCCAACTTATATCTCGAGAAAATCGCCGGAATAACTCCGCCTTTCTGTTTAGAAGGGAAAATTTATTCAAAATATTTAGATGCGTTTGATAAAGGATTCTATGCTGATGACACATCCCGACTTTGGGATATCAGTTCGCGTTCTATGCGCATAGCCGCGTTCATGGGTTTTCAGTATCAGACAGCCCCAAGTAGCGTGGTGTAAACGCGAATAATTACCTGACTTTGCAGAAAAACCAATGGGTGAAATTTCGTTTCATCTATCAATTTACGCTATTCATCGATCAATTGTCATCCGAATCGAATTTACACCTCGATAAGTCATCCAATTATCCCATTCATATTGATCAAATTCAGAATTCAGGGCGAAGTACTTTTCCTGTTTAATTTAAATTAATTCAATATGAAAAAAGTTCTACTCTCTCTTTCAGGAGCTTTGATTGCTTTTGGAAGTTTCGCTCAGCTGAGCGGCACCTACACAATCGATGGAGGCTCCGCAACAGGCGGCACAAACTACCAAACTTTCTCTGCAGCGGTGTCTGCACTTGGCAGTAGCGGTATTAACGGACCTGTTACATTTAATGTCGATGAAGGAACATATTCGGAAACGGTAAATTTCCCAACGAGTATCACCGGATCGTCATCTACCAATGTTATTACGTTCCAAAGTGACGGTAATAACACAGCCAATCCTGTAATTACAAGCAGCAGCTATGTAATCAACATGGGTTACGGCGCGTTGAACAACATCACATTTCGTGATCTTGATTTGATCGGAACAAGTTCTTATTGCGTGTATATATATGCGTATAACAACAGCTCCTACTCGTATCGGGACATAATGTTCGAAGGTTGTCAAATCGAAGTTCCAGCGTATTCTGGAGGAACGTACCCTGTATACCTGTATGGATATTACGGAGGCGAGCAGTCTTTTACTTTCGATGAATGCCAAATAAAAGGTGGATACTATGGTATCTATGGCTACCTATATCAGGCAAACACGAATTGTGAAGTTACGATTACCAACAGCGAGATAGTGGATTTCTACTATATGAGTGCTTATATCTATGGTTATGGTTCTACGCCAAAACTTACCATTAAGGACAACTACATTCATAATTCAAGCGCTTCAGTCACATGTTATGGAATGTATACATACTATGCGGGTCCCGGGTCTGAAATTTCTGGTAACACTTTAGAGCTAGATAACAGTGGAACGACTTATGGTTTCTACCTATACTATGCTCAGGGAACATCTACAGAGCGAATAAAGTTTCACAACAACATGATCTCTTGTGCTAATCCAAACGGAGGAACGCAATATGGAATGATGATGTATTACACTCAGTATACGGACGTTCATCATAATTCGCTTGCAACGTTTACGAGCGGCACTGCATATACGGGTTACATCTATGGTAACTATGCAACTTCCTCTTTCGCCAATAACCTTTTAGCGAACATGGGAGGAAACGGCTATAGTTTTTATGGTTATTCTGGAAACGGGGCATTTGCTAGCATGGTGAATTTCAATAACAACGCTTATACAATGGGCGGATCAAGTACTGAAATCAACAACTATGACACATATTCTGGAGCTTCTGGGACAACAATCGGACAATGGCAATCGGCCTGTAGTGCTGATGCGAATTCTGTGGCTGCTGACCCTAGCTTCCAAGCTAATAACGACCTGCACTCCTTGTCATTGGCAATGAACAACGCCGGCGCTCCACTTGGAATCACTACGGATATCGATGGTCAAACAAGAAGCACTTCAACACCAGATATTGGGGCTGATGAGTTTTCTGTTCCAACAAACAACGCACAACCTGGTGATCTTATCACGCCAGACGCACCACTTTGTTCTGAGGATACTACAATCAGCATTATGTTAATGAATCCAGGATTGGTAGCACTGACTTCTTGTTCGCTTAACTATTCCATTAACGGAGGTACTCCAGTTTCAAACTATTGGACTGGAAACATTCCTTCTCAATCTGATACATTGGCGACAGTTGAGTCTAGTATTTCATTTAGTTCAGGTGATCAACTATTGGTTTGGACTTCGATGCCAAACGGTGTTCAAGATAGTGCCACTACTAACGATACAGTAGGAGTTGGCTTATACAATGGTCTTTCAGGTACGTATGCTATTCCAGCTGACTATGCTACCATTTCTGACGCTCGAAATGATCTTGAGCTTAAGGGTATCTGTGGTGATGTGATTTTCAATATTGCCGCTGGTACGTATAACGAGTCTGTTTCTTTTGGTGAAATTGATGGAACAAGCGAGAATGCAACGGTTACATTCCAAAGCGCCAGTGGCAACTGGAGCTCTGTGAAGATTGAGAACGCTTCTGGATACACCATCGACTTTGGTGGTGCAGACTGGATTACGTTCAAAAACGTAAAAGTTTTCAATACAAACGGAAACTGTTTTACGCTTTCAGGATCTTCTGACCATGTGACAGTAGACGGATGCTGGGCAAAAGGTGCCGCGGGTACTTCAACCACAACTCAGTCATTGTTTTACATGTCTGGAACAGGAAATGACTTGACCCTTGCCAACAACCGCCTTGAAAGAGGAGCAACTTGGTTCTATTCAAGTTCAGGTAGCACAACGGCTAAGAAAATGAACTTGACCATTGAGGACAACGACATGAAAAACCAGACGTATTATGGTGCGTACATCTATTACTTTGATGGTGTTGAAGTAAACAGAAACTCAGTTCGAAATGATTCTGCATTCCAATATGGATACGGATACTATGCTTTAGGCTACTATTACTATTGTGACAACTTCAACATAACTAAGAACTATGTAGGCGCTGAAGCCCAGAATGGATACTACTATGCTATGTACCTATATAATTGTGTTGGATCAAGCAATCCTAGAAGCCAAATTTCAAATAACTGTATCACTACAGGAAACGCGACTTCTCCTACTGCTTACTACGCTTTGTACCTTTATTCGTCAGGGCTTGTAGATATTTACAACAACTCCTTTACGAGAATGGGTAACAATAGCTCATATGGCATATACATCTATCAAGGTGGTGCTATGAACTTGGTTAACAACAGTATCGCAAACATGGGTCCTGGTTACGCTATGTA